>Ga0070735_10000029_pt1 | contig 186431 bp, 199 predicted proteins | sample Coa_R1_FD_66443 | JGI IMG/M metagenome (GOLD analysis project Ga0070735, IMG submission 66443) | Surface soil microbial communities from Centralia Pennsylvania, which are recovering from an underground coalmine fire - Coalmine... | ecosystem: Environmental > Terrestrial > Soil > Unclassified ... | reverse complement strand
TGAGTGGCAAGGCAGAAAAGAAAAACCCCAGACAACGAAGTTGTTCTAGGGTTCTCATGACGACCAAGGAAACCCCGGGCGGAAGGACGAAGTCCTGGAGTCCGGGGAGGAGGTCATTTATTTATTTGGCAATAACAGGAACTTTAATCGCTACTTTTAACTGATCTTTACGCACCGTCTTATTCTTTTCTTTGACGATTGCTGCTAGAAATCCCTTGAACATTGGGTGCGGATTTAATGGCCGAGATTTAAACTCAGGATGGAATTGTGAACCCATAAAAAATGGATGGTCGGCTAATTCGATAATTTCAACCAGCTTACCATCAGGAGATGTTCCTGATACTATCAGCCCGGCTTTCTCTAACTGGGCTTTATATTTATTATTAAATTCATAACGATGACGGTGGCGTTCCGAAATTTTGTGTGCTCCGTATAATTTTTCGGCGTGACTGCCTTTTTTCAAAACGCAATCCCAAGCTCCCAACCGCATTGAAGCACCGTAGTCGCGCGCCAATAATTTCTTTTCCTGGTCAGGTATAATATGAATCACTGGGTGCTTAGCATTAACATCAACTTCAGTAGTATTTGCTCCTTTCAGGCGAGCGACATTTCTGGCAAATTCAATCGTAGCCATTTGCATGCCATAGCATAATCCCAGATACGGGATTTTATTTTTGCGCGCATACTCGACTGATTCGACCATCCCTTCAGTTCCGCGGCTGCCGAATCCACCCGGCACAACAATGCCGTCGTAGCTTTGCAAAATTGTTTTGGCGCCGAACTCCTGAATTTTCCCAGAGTCAATCCAAGTTAATTTAGCATTGACTTTATTTGCCCAGGCGGCATGCTTGATTGATTCAATTACTGAAACGTAGGAATCTGCCAATTCATAATCCCCTGTTCCAAAATATTTTCCAACCACTGCAATATTTACCTCGCGCTGAATTGATTTAATTTGCCGTACTAATCTTCGCCATTGCTGCATGTCCTTAGCGCGTTTCGGTAAACTCAGCTTTTCTAAAATAAGATCACCGGCGTGCTGCTGTTCTAAAATGACCGGTATTTCATAAATCGTTTTAACGTCTGGGTTTGATAACACCGCACGCTTTTCAACGTTGCAGAATAACGCCACGCGTTCTTTACGGCGATCGTCAATCATAAATTCTGAACGGCCAACAATGATATCAGGCTCAATTCCCATGGAATTGAGCATACGCACTGACTGTTGAACCGGTTTTGATTTCATTTCACCCAAATAAGACGGCACCGGCAAATATGCAACATGAATGTGGACCACGTCCTTCGGAAAACGCAATTTCAACAACCGGCTGGCCTCAAAAAAGATCGCATTCTGATATTCACCGACAGTTCCGCCTAACTCGATAATTGTTATATCAGATTTCTTGGAAGCCAATATCCATCTGCGGATAATTTCATCAGTGACATGTGGAATTGCTTCTACATCCTCTCCATCATATTCAAAAGCTCGCTCTTTTCTTAAAACCTCGCCGTAAACTTGACCGGTGGTAATGTAATTGTTTTTTGAAAGTGCCTGATCAATAAAACGTTCGTAATGGCCAAGATCCTGGTCTGTTTCAATACCGTCATCAGTAACGAAAACTTCGCCGTGTTCCTGCGGCCTGATCGTACCTGCGTCCTGATTTAAGTACATGTCTACTTTTACCGGCGAAACCTGGAAACCTTTTGATTTAAGAATTGTCGCAACTGAAGCAGAGGTGATGCCCTTGCCAATTCCAGAAATAACACCGCCGGACACAAAAACAAATTTAGGATTTTTCTTTCCTTTAGGAACTTTTTTGATCTTAAGTCTACTTGTTTTATTTGATATTTTCTTTTCTCTGCGCTTATTTTTTTGCATGATCTGATTGATTAATTACTTTTACTTTAGGATGAGCAATTATATCTGAAGTGAGTTTTATATTAAAAGAGTACTCACCGATCTGTTTAATCTTTGGTAAATCGATCTGCTTTTTATCCAGCTCTAGGTTAAGTTTTTCCGAAATTTTTTGCAGTAAATCTTTTTCTGAAACTGAACCAAATATTTGACCGCTTGTTCCCACCCTTGCCTCAACGGTAAAAGTGCGTTTATCAAGTTCGTTTTTTATATTGCGGTACTTATCAATAAGCTTGCGGTCATGCTCAGCTTTTTGCTTCAACTGGCTGTTTAGCTGTGTCAAAACTTTTTCTGTTGCCTGAGCTGCAAAACCCTTGGCTATCAGAAAATTCCGACCATAACCGTCTTGCACTTCCTTAACTTCACTCTTTCTGCCCAAACCGGGTAGATCTTTTAAAAGCACTACTTTCATAGATTTTTACAAAAAAAATACGATCTCGCGAGAGACCGCTTATAGGCTCTTTTCCATTATAGCTGGATCTTAAAAAAGCGCAAGGGCGTTTCAATTCACCAAGATCAGCAAGAACAATAATGGTAAATAACCACCGTTTGCTGCTTAATTAAAACTTTTCAAACTTTCAAATACCTTCTGATTGCAATAAAACTTGAGATAACGCCAAGCAACAATGCTGTCGCTAGCTGCATTGAAAACATCAAACCGAAACCGAAGCCCGCAACTTGAGACGCCGGCAAATCCAAAAATAACGCCACTCTAGGGATTGTATAATTCCAAATCGGAATCATTAAAATAAATGTAATTATTGTTGCTGCTACCGCGTATAAAATACTCTCCATTAAAAACGGCCAGCGGATGTACCAGTTTGTCGCCCCAACCAAACGCATTATTTCGACCTCTTCACGGCGATTATATATGGTTAAGCGAATAGTGTTAAAAATCACCAGTATCGCTATGAACGCAAATAAAATGACCAAGCCCAGGCCGATCTTTTTTACGGTGCCCAATAAATGAGAAAGTCTTTCAATAACCTGACGGTTGTCATCAAAATTTATTTTGCTAATAAACGGCTTATACTGGTCGGTGCTCAAGGCGGCCGTTATCTGAGGATACTGGTCTAGCTGTTTTGCTTTTATTTGCAGACTGGCCGGCAAAGGATTCTGGTCAAATTCCGCCAACGACTGGATAATCGCGGCATTATTGGCGTTGCGCTGTTTAAAGTCATCCAGTGCTTGCTGCGCAGAAATATAAACTACGTTGTCCGTTTGTGGAAGTTTTTGGATATCATTTTTAATCGTGAGAATCTGATTTTCCGTGACGTTCTGGTTAAAAAATACGCTAATATCCACCCGCTCCTGAACTTTCTTTATAGTCGTACTGCTTAAATTCAAAACCAGCAATGTGACCGTCAAAATCATCAGGGTAATTACCATGATCAACGTAGCCGCCGTTGAGAGCCAGATATTTCTCAAAAAATTTCTTACACCGGATTTAACAATCCTGTAAATTGCTGAGGATTCCATAATTAAAGTTGATACAGTCCGTGCTCTTGGTCATTAATAATTTTGCCTTTTTCAATAGTAACCACTCTGCGTTTTATTTTGTTTACCAAATCCCTGGCGTGGGTTGCCAAAATCACAGTTGTTCCTAATTTATTAATCTTGTGCAGTAAGTCTAAAATTTCATAACCGTTTACTTCGTCTAAATTTCCGGTTGGCTCATCGGCTAAAAGTAAAATAGGTTTGTGCGCCATTGCTCGTGCAATAGCTACCCGTTGCTTTTCTCCCCCTGACATTTCGTCAGGAAAACTATTTAACTTGTCAGATAAACCGACAATATCTAAAATTCTCGGCACGTCGCTTAAGATTTTTTCTCTGCCATATCCGGCCACCTCCATAGCGAAAGCAACATTCTCAAAAGCCGTTCTGCGCGGCAGTAATTTCATGTCCTGAAAAACTACGCCGATTTTTCTTCTTAAATATGGGATCTGTGAGTCAGGTAAACTTTTTATGTCAATATTGTCAATTAAAATCCGGCCACTATCCACAGGTTCTTCGGCAAAAATCAGTTTAAGTAGTGTGCTTTTCCCAGCTCCGGATAAACCCACCACCGAAACAAATTCTCCTGGACCGATGCGCAAATTGATATTATCAAGGGCATGATGCGCACCATATTGCTTGGTAACGTTCTCAAAACGAATCATGTGTCAATTATAACACACATTGAAATTTAAAGTTTGCTTTCCAAATATTTTTCTATGAAATCGTCGAGGTCGCCGTTTAAAACATTGTCCGGTTCGGTGCTTTCAAAATCAGTGCGGTGATCTTTGACTAATTTATATGGATGCAAAACGTAACTTCTAATTTGACTGCCCCATTCCGGACTATGAAATTCTCCGCGCAACTCTTGTTTTTCTTTCTGTCTGCGCTGTTCTTCAAGTGCAAGCAGTCTGGCATGCAGTATTTCCAAGGCCTTTTCTTTATTTTGATGCTGGGAGCGCTCGTTCTGGATTGAAACTTTAATCCCGGTTGGAACATGGGTGATTCGTACCGCGGAATAGGTGGTATTAACGCTTTGGCCGCCATGGCCGGAAGCAGTTGAAGTTTCTATTTTTAAATCTTTAGGGTCTATTTTAAACTGCTCCTCAATTTGCAAAATCGGCAGAACCTCAACCAAAGCAAAAGAAGTTTCCCTGGTGTGCGCAGGATTAAACGGACTGAGCCGTACCAACCTGTGCACTCCAGCCTCGCTCTTTAAATAGCCGTAAGCGTTATGGCCGATCACTTCAAAAGTCACGCTTTTTATCCCGGCCTCAGAGCCTTTTGAAATTTCTAAAATCTCGACTTTATATTTTCTTTTTTCGGCAAAGCGAGTGTACATCCGCAAAAGTATTTCTGACCAATCTTGAGCGTCACTGCCTCCCGCTCCGGCGTGGATCGAAATAATCGCGCTGTGGTCGTCGTATTTTCCGGATAAAAAAGCATCAATGCGCGCGGCTAAAAACTTCACCTGTAAATTTTTGAACTGCTGATCAAAATAATTTTTATCTTCTTCTGAGACCTGCTCTTGATTGGAATGCTGCCCGGCCAATGCATATAAATCCTCAAGATCTTTCTGTAGGGAGTTCCAAAAATCTATTTGCTCCTTGAGCGCGTTATATTTTTCTGATTTTGCGCGGGCCTGCTTCTGGTCGCTCCAAAAATCAGGCAATTGCATCTCCTGCTCAAGCTTATTTAATTCGCTCTGTTTACGTTGCAGGTCAAAGTCTCTCCTTAAGGCCGGAAAGGTCTTGCATTAGAGTTTGAATTTTTTTTAAAAGTTCGTGCATATTTTAACCAAAATTAAGATTGCTTCCCACTATATATCCTAGGCCCACAAAAATCATAAATACGGTCAGCACCATAAAAATTATTCCTAAAATTTTACTATGGTCGGTGAGTTGTCCGCTCAAGATAAACATCGGAATTATCAGAACTTGGGCCAGCATCAATCCGAGTTGATTATTACTCAGGGCAAAGTCAAGCGCAAATTGTAAGATAATCAGAAGGACGATCGAAATACTGAACTTCAAAATTGATTTGTCTTTTAGGAGCATTTATTTACTTAACTTAGCTGAGATAATCTTCCAAATCTCGCGATGAATCCGTTCAGGATCAAGCAGCAAACCATCCTCAACACATTCCACCAGCCTCGTATTTGGGAATATTCGTGCGATCTCTAAAAAAACTTTTTCAGCACTGCGCTGGTGTTCCAAGTCTTTCTCATGCAAATCGCGGGTTTTATTTCCTGCATACGCTCTTTGATCCTTTGATTTCTTTGCGACCAGCTTCCAAGCGATCTCAGCGGGAACGTGCAAAATTAAATTTAAATCAGGTTTTGGTATGCCAAAAACTTGGTATTCAAGGTTATTAAGCCATTTGAAAAACCTAATCCGTTCGATACGTCGTCTGATTTTCCCTCCTTGGTGCCCGGCGCTAGCCGTGACGTAGCGATTTGAAATGACAATTTTACCCTGCCCTAACCATTTTCTAATTTTAAAGCTGGCGTCAAACCTATCAACCGCAAAAAAAATCGAAGACTTATAGGGATCCACCTGCCCATATTTACCGTTTAAGTATTCCTCCACCAGACCGGCCGACTTTTGGCCGTATTGAGGGAAATCTACTACCTCAAATTTATATCCATTCTTGCGTAAGCTATCTGCGAGCATTTGAATTTGAGTGTACTTACCGCTGCCGTCGGCCCCGTCAATAACTATAAGCTTTCCCTGGGGTTTGTGTTTTTTTAAAGATTTAGGCTGCATCTTTTTTCAAAATCTTATCCAGTAATTGATCAACTTTAGCAAAAAGTTGATCAAGGTCACCGTCATTGACAATCAAATAATCAGCCTTGGCCCCAAGTTCTTGAATGTGAATTTCTGTTTCTCTTTTTTCCAAGCGCGTAAATTCTTCAAAAGTTTGGTCCTTATCGTCATCACGTTGATGCCGCCCTTTTTGCCATGCATATCTTTTCTCTATCGGTGCGTCTATATACAGAACTACGTTCTGCGGATATGACCTAATATTCTTAAGTTCAGTATCATAACGGATTCCAGTAACAACCTCTAATTCAGCATTGTCGGCTTTAATCCGGTTATTTAAAGCATCAACCAAAACGGATTCACCGAAGCTTTTACGCAATGCTACCAAACGAATGGCATTTTCCCGCGTAACCGGCAGTTTCAAAATTCTCAAAATCTGATCAAGAATCTCGGAATGGGCGTGATTTTTTCCGCCATAACGAGAAACAATATGCCGAGCTAAGGTGTCTTTGCCCACTGATTTTGGTCCGATAAGTCCAATTACTATCATATTGATAAGGTGAATACCCTAGTTAAATCCGCCTGAAATTTTTGGTCATCTCCGCTGTTCTCAATCACAAAATCCGCATACTCTAGTAATTTTTGAATATCGATTTCGCTTTCAGCGCCATGGGCGTTCTCAAATTCCTCAAAGGTCTTAAGCTCTTCGCCGACCTTTTCCTGGCGCTGCTTTAAACGTTGATAACGCAACTGCATTGGTGCCTTAACGTAAATAAGTTTAAAATTTGCTCTTTGCTGCAGCTCCTTCAATTCATCAAGTTTACGGATACCATCAATCAAAAAAACATGATCCTTTTGCTCCTTGGCATACTCACCTACCGCATGCGCCAGAATATAGTCGCCAAATTGTTCCCGCAAAATTCTTGCCAGAGTCTGTTGGTTTTGACGGCTTGCTGGCAAAACCAACAGATCTAAGATCTTATTCAAGATCATAGACATTCTCAACTCTTTAACCGGAAAGTGCTGCACTAAAAATTTAGCGGCCGAACTTTTGCCGGAAAGCATTTCTCCTGCCAAACCGAACATTAATGGTTTTTTCATTATGCTTGAATTATAACATGCTAGAAAATACTTAAAAGGCCTTTAAAATTGACGCTTTTTAGATAACGAACTATTATAACTAGAGATCTAATTTTTGAAATAAAAGTGCAGAAAAATCGCGATTTAGAATTGTTATATGAGCTTGGCACTCTCCGCCACGTCCATAGAGTTTGGACTCAGTTTCATCTCCCGGACGTAGCCAATCTAGCTGAACACCATTTCAGAGTTTGCTGGATTGCCTTAATCCTTGCAAAAATGGAAGGTGCAACAAACACCGATAAAATCTTAAAAATGGCGCTGGTCCACGATTTGTCCGAAAGCCGGACCGGCGATGCTCACAGGATTTCAAAATTATACGTCAAACGAGATGAAGACGGCGCCTTGGCAGAAACTCTAAAAAATACCGGCATTGGCCAGGAAATGCTTGAGCTCTGGCGTGAATACGAAAAAAAACAAAGCATTGAAGCAAGAATAGTTAAAGACGCCGACTATTTGGATCTTGATTTAGAACTACAGGAACAAGGAGCCCAAGGTCATAAGGTCCAAAACATTTGGAGCAAGCACAGACCAACCGACGTACATCAAAATTTGTATACCGAGAGCGCTAAAAAATTGGCCGCGGGAATTCTAAGTTCCAATCCTTTTGATTGGTTTGAAAATGCCGAACACGTTTATAAACAAAAGCGAAATAAGAATGCCTGATCACTCATACGAAATAGAAATAAAATCATTGCTTGGAGATAAAGCCAAGGCTGATGATTTAGTAAGTAAAATGAAGGCCGCTTATCCCGGGCTTCTTGAACTTGGATCGCACAAACAGCTAAATCACTATTTTGTGCCTGCGGAACAGGCTGGGAATCCTCTGGGACAGCTTTGCGCTAAACTTAAAGGCAAGATTGATCAAAAAAAATGGTCGACACTTGCAGATCTTGCCGAAAAAGCCAAAGATTACTCGGTCAGAACCCGCTGGGCTGACGGCAAAGTTTTATTGGTGGTCAAAGCTTCGGTTGATGATACGACCAGCAGTAATGGCACCGCTCGACTTGAATGGGAAACGCAAACCGATTTCAGCATCGAGATGCTGGACAACTTGATATTGGAATCTGATTTTAAATATCAAGCTAAATGGTCTCGGGAACGTTCCGAGTACAAGTACAAAGGTGCGAACGTCAGCATTGATAAAAATGCCGGTTATGGTTATTTAAGTGAGTTTGAAATGGTTATCGACGATCAGGATAAGGCCGAACAAACCAAAAGTTTACTGCGTCAAATGATGCACGAGTTAGGCATTGCAGAATTGCCGCAAGATCGCTTAGCCAGAATGTTCGACTTCTACAACAAAAATTGGCCGGATTATTATGGAACGGATAATATATTTACGATTGAATAATTAAGCATTAAAGATATGAACAAACACCCGGAATATCAATATCTGGACTTGCTCAAAGAAATTCAAGAAAAAGGTTTTAGAAAAGTCGATCGCGGCACTGGCGATGCTTCGTATAGCTTGTTCGGTAAACAAATCCGCTTTGACTTATCTGAAGTATTTCCGCTTTTGACTACCAAAAAAGTCTTCTGGAAGGGCGTGGTTGAAGAGTTGTATTGGTTCATGTCCGGACAAAGCAATGTTGCCTATTTGGCCGGCAAAGGTGTACATATTTGGGATGATTATCCATACAAAATTTACCAAAAAAAAGCCGAGCGACTAAAACTTCCGACCCTGACTAAAGAAGAATTCGTTAAAAAGTTAGTTGAAGACGATCAGTTTGCCAAAGAGCACGGCGAACTGCCAAGAATCTATGGCGAGCTTTGGCGCAGATGGCCGACCCGCAACCCTGAACGCACAATTGACCAGCTGGCTTGGGCGGTTAAAGAAATAACGGAAGATCCAAACGCGCATAACTGCATTGTAAACTCCTGGAACCCCGAATATTTATACACTATGGCGGCATACGAAGATGCTTCACGTTTCCCAATTTGTCATAACATGTTTCAAATCAATCAAATCGACGGAAAATTATCGCTGCATTTATATCAACGTTCTGCTGATATTTTCCTGGGCGTACCATTTAACATAGCTTCTTACGCTTTACTGACGATTATTCTGGCTCAAGTTACGGGTTTTAAGCCAGGCGAATTTGTGCACAGCTTCGGCGATGTGCATATTTATGAAAATCACCTTGAGCAAGTTAAGGAACAGCTCAGCCGCGAACCCAAGCCGCTGCCAACCGTTAAAATTGATGAATCGGTTAAAACCATCGATGATTTTAAGCCGGACAAGGTTCAGCTGATTGGATATGATCCCTACCCAATTTTGAAAGCAGAACTTAGCGTCAGCGGTGGCTTCTTTGAAAAAACTGAGAGCTCAAAAAAGTCTTAAACTTTAAAGCGTCACCCCGCCGGAACGCTTTCTTTAGGCACACCAAATGTCTGTAAAAATAAGCGCAATCGCCTCGATTTCAAGAAATAGAGGTTTGGGTAAAAATAACCAGCTGCTTTACCATATTTCAGAAGATATGAAACGCTTTAAAGCAATCACGACCGGACATCCAATCATCATGGGCCGCAAAACCTTTGAAAGCATCGGCAGGGCATTACCCAATAGAACTAACATAATAATCAGCCGGGATCAAAATTATAAAGCGGCAAATTGCATAGTGGTTCGCGGTCTTGATCAGGCGCTTCAAACAGCAAAAAAAACTGAGCACCAGGAAATTTTTATTATAGGCGGCGGACAAATTTATGCTGAGGCTATGCCGTTCATTGACCGGCTTTACCTCACGATTGTTGATCAAGAAACCCCGGATGCGCAAATATTCTTTCCTGATTACCAGCAGTTCACCAAAAAAATATCAGAACAAGATGCAGAGAGCCAAGGGTTGAAATATAAATATATTATTTTGGAAAAATAAAACAGCTAGCTTAAAAAAACTCCGATCGTTAAATCGGAGCTTTTTATTTCTTCTCTGCGACAATATACTTACAGCCTTCCGGTCCGGCGACTCCGGAATGCAAAGTATCTCTAGGTATATCCAGTTGATCGGTCGGTTTAAGCAGCGTGCTTTTAGCACCAACCTCAATTTTGATTTCACCCTCCAATACGAGCAGATGAACGTCAAAAGGATGGCTATGCTCCCGGTCTTCTTCAAATGGTCCGGCATGCCAGACGTAAACATGGTCAAAACCCGCTTGTTTTAATGTCTCAATGGCATTATTTTCGCCGACCATGGTCATAAAAATTATTTCTTCAATTCCTGATGCAATCTTGATGCACGCGGATCTTTTTGCCCAGCGTATTTGTTATTTTTCTTTTTACGATACGGCACTTCAACAGCGCTGGAAACTTCTTCAAAGGTAAAAGCACATATTCTCATCCCTGGATATAAAGCCACCGGCATCACCCCAAGATTACCAAGTTCCATTGTCGGTTTCCCGGTCCAGCCGGGATCAAAGATTGATGCGGTGCCATGGACAATTATTCCTAGTCGGCCCAAGCTTGATCGGCCTTCAATTCTACCCAAAATATCGTCAGCCAAATCCAAATTTTCAACCGTAGTCACTAATGCAAAATCGCCGGGTTGCATTATGAAAGCCTCGCCCTTTGGAATAACAATCTCTTTCATAATTTGATCCGTATCAATTGGACCTTTCAAATCAATATATGGATAAGCAGAGTGCTTAAAAACCCGAAAACGGTTGCCCAAATGCAGGTCAATCGAACACGAGCCCAGCTGGGTTTTAAAATCCGGCTTTGGAGTAATTTTGATACGACCTTTGGCTATCGCCTGCTTAATATCGCGGTCAGAAAGGATCATCTATGGATTATTAATACTTACTTTAAAAATTTAAATTTTGACCTTGATTCCCGGGCCCATTGTGCAATTAATCGCTACTCCGACTACGAATTGTTTCTTTACAGTGCTCGGCTTGCTTGCCGCAACGGCACTCGCTAAAACACGAAAATTTTCTACAAGTTTAGCACTATCGAAATCCGCCTTACCCACAATTTGATGGACGTTTCCGGATTCATCGTTTCTAAAATCGATTTTACCCGAATTAATTTCCTTGATGATCCCAGCGATATTATCCGTGACTGTACCTGTCTTCGGATTAGGCATCAGCCCGCGCTGACCTAAAATTTTCGCAATCTGGGCCATATTTTTCATCATTGCCGGTTCTGCCACGGCAATGTCAAAATCTGTAACTTCGGTTTCTTTAATCCGCTTAACCAAATCATCTCCGCCAATAACAGTTGCACCGGCATCCTTGGCCTCTTTTTCTTTAGCTTCGCTGACAAAAGCAGCAATCTTTTTGGTCTTACCCGTACCGTTGGGCAAAGTTACGCTGCCGCGAACTGATTGATCGGTTTTTTTAGGATCGATTCCAAGCCTGAAATGCGCTTCAATCGCACCTTTAAACTTGGTGGTTGCGGTTTTCTTGGCAAGCTCAATTGCCTCTTCAATGCTGTAAATTTTATTAATATCTACGAGCGCTGTATTTGCCTTTTGACGTTTTGATAATTTTGACATGTTCGTCCTTTCGACTTAGTGGTTTTGCGTTCCAACTTTTTAAATGAAACTCCCACGAATAGTTAATTATTTTTCTTTAGATAAAAATTCCTTGATGTCGCTGAGGGTACTCATGAACTGTGCCGGGAAAATAATTGTTGAGTTTTTTTCCGCACTGATTTCAACCATGGTCTGCAAATTACGCAGCTGTAAAGCAATCGGATGCGCCATCATAATATCAGCGGTATCGGCCAGTTTCTGAGCGGACATAAACTCGCCCTCTGCGGCAATAATCTTAGCGCGCTTTTCGCGTTCTGCCTCGGCCTGTTTAGCCATTGCCCTTTGCATCGATTCCGGCAATTCAATGTCCTTAATTTCCACCGAAGAAACAACTACGCCCCAGGTTTCGCTGTAACCATCTAAAATTTTGGTGATTTCAGAATTAATCGTATCGCGTTCAGCCAGAACTTCGTCAAGCTGAAATTTTCCAATAATATTTCGAAGTGAGGTTTGCGCCAATTGATTGATGGCGTTGGCAACATTTTCAATGGCGACGATGCTTTTGACCGGATCAGAAATTCTATAGTACGCCACCGCTGAAATATCAACTGAAACGTTATCTTTGGTAATAATCTTTTGAGGCGGCACCGGCAAAGTTATAGTCCTGGTATCGACTCGGCGCAACCGGTCGAAATAAGGAATGATTAAATTCAAACCTGGGCCGCGCTTCCCCACGATTTTCCCAAACCTGAATACTACGCCTTGTTCATACTGCTTTACTGTTTTCAGGCCTGGCAAAATTACAAAAACTATAATTAAAACTAAAATAATAAAAAATGACATGGTTTTAATCGATTACTTCTACACCCATTGAACGAGCCGAACCGGCAATGATTTTTTCTGCCGCATCCAGGTCATTTGCGTTCAAATCCGGCATCTTTTTTTCGGCGATTTCTCGGATTTGTTTACGAGAAATTTTTCCAACCTTATTTTTCAAAGGATTTGCCGAACCTTTTTCTAAACCAATTGCTTTGCGGATCAAAATTGAGGCCGGCGGAGTTTTCGTAATAAAAGAAAAGCTGCGGTCCTCATAAACAGTGACTTCTGCGGGAACACTTACATCGCCCATCTGCGCAGTTCGTTCGTTGAACTGCTTGATGAAATCGCCGATGTTAATACCATGCGGACCGAGTGCTGTACCGGTTTGCTGCGAAGGCGCCGCCTTCCCGGCTGGTAGCAGGATTTTTACTACGATCTTTATTTTTTTTGCCATTTTCTTGTATGGTAGCCACCTTGCTTCAGGCGACGAGACCTCGGACGTATCCGGAGCCGACCATCCTTTCTTGTTCGCTTAAATGCGAAATTAATTATGACTTTTTTACTTGTAAGAAATCCAATTCAACCGGAGTTTCCCGGCCAAATATTGAAACTAAAACTTTAACCTTGCCCTTGGACTCATCAACTTCCGAAACCTTGCCTTCATAATCTTTAAACGGCCCATCCATAATTCTAACCAGGTCACTGGCCGCAAAATCAATCTTATACTTCGGTTCTTCGACACCCATGCGTTTCTGTAGCGATTTCATTTCTTCTTCAGAAACCGGAGTTGGAACGGTACCGCTACCGACGAAACCGGTGACGTTTGGGGTATTACGAACGACATACCAAGAATCATCAGTGACGATCATTTCTACAAGAACATATCCTGGGTAAATCTTTTCTTCAACAGTAACCCGCTTGCCATCGCGGATTTTAATCTTTTTTTCTTTAGGAACTAAAACATTAAATATTTTATCCTGCATATCCATTGAATCAATACGTTGCTTCAGGTTGAAAGCCACGCTGTCTTCATATCCAGAGTAAGTATGTAATACGTACCAATGTTTTTCACCGGTTACTTGTTGTCTTGGCATTGAATTTACTTATTAATAAATTTAGTCAGCAATTGGACTAATCCAAGGTCAACCGCGCCCAAAATTACAGCAATTACTAAGGATAAGCCAAGCACCAGACCGGTGTACTTGATTGTTTCCTTTCTGGTCGGCCAGACAACTTTCTGTAACTCAGATTTAACTTCTATAAAAAACTGGATTATTTTACCCATTTTTGCTTATTTCAATTAAATTTTGGCTTTTTTAAAAGGCCTTTGGGCCTTTTTGATTATTGCGTACGAAGTATAACATGAACTATATATACTTGCAAATTGACAGTAAACATACTATCCTGAGACCCAAGGAGGAATTGTTTGGATGACTCCGCAACAAGTGGCCCGGTTTGCCGAAAACTTTTTTCAGTCTTCTCCGGTCTGGAATATCGTTCCATTTGCAGATAAACAAGCATTGCTAGAGGATATTGTAAGTGCGTACTTTGGAGTAATTGAGCTTGCGGCGCAAAGCGCTGATCCTATTGAAGCGCATGCTCGCCTGTTGCAATACGCTCAAGAAAAAGTGATCGCCAGAATTTTTGCAAGAAAACATGCCGCAAATAACTAGCCAGAGTTTCCAAGAACAATTTTAAAGAGCTTCGGCTCTTTTTTATTTTTTGATATACTTTAAAAATAAAATTATCGGAAAACGGTGCAGTTGGTAAGCTAAGTCAAAATTTTGATGGTCTTGCTCTGAATAGAGCTCGACATATTTTTGCAATTGCCATCCTGAAGCAAAAGCGTTATCAAATTGTTCAGAGAGCGGATAAAAAAATGAGGTGAATTTTTCATTCCAGTCGAATTCTTTTTTAATTTTTGAAAAATCCCAAAACGGCCGAAGCAGCAAACTCGGCTTTTTTCGAAAAAGCCAACCGACTAGCCTTCTTTTCCAGATCCCGACCGGATAAGCATAATATGGGTTCGGAATTGTTATTAAAACCGTACCGCCGGATTTTAAAGTTTGACTTAAATTACCAAAAGCTCTGCGTTGATCTCTGAAGCTGTGCGCGCTCAGATTCATAACGATGCAGTCAAATTGATTTATCGGATATGGTAAAGGATCAGCGCACAGATCGACAACTCTCAAATCAATCCCCGGCAGGTTTCTTTTGGCAAGGTTAATAAGGGTCTCTGAAATATCACAACCGCAGACATTTTTGTATTTTTCAAGCAGTTTTTTTATCAGCCACCCTTGTCCACAGCCGGCGTCTAAAATTCGTATGCTCGGATCCTCTGGCAAATTTTTATTGATCAACTTAAAAACTAAATCCGCCTCAATTTGGCCGTTTTTGGAATTTATAAAATCAACGTATTTATTGGCGATGTCGGGCTGATTATATGAACTCATCGTGCTTAGATTTTAGCATACTACTTGCCATCCTTACTTTAATAACCTAAAATATGCCAAACGGAGGCCTAATGGATCAATCTTTTAAGACCAGGCTAACAAGGGACATGTATTCCGAGCTCAGTAATTCCAGTCTCAGTTTCGGCGAACAAATAATGTTCGTCGATATGATCCGGGATGTCTATGACCAATGCATACAAGCGACCATTGCTGATCAAATAGCCTCAACAGAACAGGTTCTGGAAATATACAACAGTACGCTAGAACAGGCCGCAAATATTATTGGTTTACAACGCAAGGCGTCTAACAACTAGCAAAAACGGAAGCAAACAACTTACTTCCGTTTTTTTATTTTTGGTTAAATGTCTAGGTTCTTTACGTTCTTGGCGTGTGCCTGAATGAAACGCTTGCGAGGCGCAACCTCGTCGCCCATTAAAGTTTCAAACACTTCAGAAGACTTTTCCGCATCTTTGATATTTACTCTAAGCATCACCCGATTCTGCGGATCCATAGTTGTTTCCCAAAGCTGCTGCGGATTCATTTCTCCCAGACCTTTGTAGCGCTGAATTGCATAACCTTTTGACTTGCCGCTTTCGTCAATTTCTGCGCCCTCAACAATTTCACCGCTCTGCTCAGGTGATTGTTCTTCGACTTCTTCTGTCCCAACGACCTTGGCCGCTTTTTTAGCGACAGCGGCCTTGCCTTTAGCCGATTTCTTGGCGTCGCGCTCGGCAAGCAAATCGCCCAATATTTCATCGCGTTCATCTTCTGAAAAAGCGTATTGGAAATTTTTGCCCACCTGAACTCTAAATAACGGCGGCTGGGCAATGTACAAATACCCTTGACGGATGATGTCCGGAAAATAGCGATAGAACAAAGTTAAAATCAACGTTCTGATATGCGCACCATCAACGTCAGCATCGGTCATGATAATGATCCGATGATAGCGCAACTTACCCATATCAAACTGATCACCCACACCGGTCCCTAGCGCTATAATTAAATTTTTAATTTCCTGAGAAGACAAGGTTTTATCAAGCCGAGCTCGTTCAACATTCAAAATTTTACCGCGGAGCGGTAAAATCGCCTGAAATCTGCGATCACGCCCTTGCTTGGCACTGCCACCAGCAGATTCACCTTCTACCAGATACAATTCCGATTCTTCCGGCTCATTTGAGGAACAATCAGCAAGTTTGCCAGGCAAAGCCAAACCGTCCAAAACGCCCTTCCGGATAACGGACTCCCGGGCAGCACGAGCCGCAAGACGCGCTTTGCTCGCTAAAATTACTTTTTCGATAATTTTTTGGGCGTCAGCTGGATGTTCTTCCAAATAACTTTCCATTCCTTCGCCAACCACGGTCTCAACCGCAGTGCGAACTTCAGGATTTCCAAGTTTGGCCTTGGTCTGTCCTTCAAACTGAGGATTCGGCAATTTCACCGAAATGATAGCGGTCAGACCTTCGCGCATGTCTTCACCAATTAATTTCTCAGATTCTTTGACGTAACCATTCTTAGTTGCATAGTTATTTATTGAACGGGTCAAAGCAGTACGAAAACCGGTGACGTGCATACCACCTTCAGGGTTGTATTCATTATTAGCGTATGCCAAAACAACCTCATCAAAATCCTCGGTGTACTGAACCGCAACCTCAACCATGATTTCATCAACGTTTTTGTTGATGTAAATTGGCTCGTTCTTAACCTTGCGTTTGCGGTTGACCTGTTTTATGTAAGAAATAACGCCGCCTTCAAAGTAATATTGATAGCTTAGGCCAACCCGTTCATCTGTAATTTTAAAATGAAGGCCCTTGGTCAGATAGGCTTGAGAACGTAAATGTTCCAAAACAGTTTTCAACTTAAATTCTGTCGAAGAAAAAATTGAGAGGTCGGGATAAAAAGTTTGCTTAGTGCCGGTCTGCACCGGATCTTTTGGAGAAACCTTGCCGATCTCTTTTACCTTGCCCTGCGGTTTGCCAATTTTAAAACTTTGTTGATAAATTTTTCCCTCGCGCTTTACTTCGGTAATCATCTCACTTGATAAAGCGTTGACAACCGAGACTCCGACCCCGTGCAAACCACCTGAAACCTTATAGCCCGAAGCTTCGCCGCCAAACTTACCGCCGGCATGCAAAACTGTCATCACGGTTTCCAAAGCGCTCTTTTTTGTTTGCTTATGAACATCAACCGGTATGCCACGGCCATTATCGATCACTGTGCAGCCGCCATCTTTCTGTAATAGTACTTCAATCTTATTGGCATGGCCGGCCATGGCTTCGTCCACAGCGTTGTCGACAACCTCCCAAATCAAATGATGCAAACCGGTCTCACCGGTGGAGCCAATGTACATTCCGGGACGCTTGCGAACCGGCTCCAAGCCTTCCAAAACGGTAATATTTTCAGATGTATAACTGGACTTTTTTTGCTTCTCTTCTTTTGGATTTTCTTTAGCCATAATTAGGACTATCTACCTTAATCAGATTAGGTGGAATTTCAAGCTTGTTTCGGCTCAAAAAAGCCTTTATTTTCAAGCGATTTTAGCTGTTTTTGACAGCTGTAATTCCGCTATTATTTTAGCACAAAACTAACAAAAATTCGAGCCCTTTTTTAGACAGCTTTTTGCCCTGGCAGACTTAATTTTTGAAGCCTGAAGCCAAGAAGCCCGAGCTTTTTTATCTCAGCTCGGCGTTGTACTGGGTTTTAGTTTCGGAGTAAAGTTTTTGCTGCAGTGGCTCAACCTCTTCAACTTTTAAGGTTCGTTCGGGACTGCGGTAAATGATGCGATAAGTATAACTAATTTTGTCAGGCCCGAATTTTTGAACATTCTCATATTTATCTAATAGCTCAACCTGTTCAACAAGATCCCCTCCGATTTCGCGGATCGTATCAAAATAATCATTTGGTACGAAATTTTTAGAAACCACGAATGAGATGTCTCTGGTGATCGGCGGATATTTGCTGACTTCCTGAAATTTTTGTCCAAGCTTTAATTGTTTTTTGACCCGAGGATCTTCTGACCAAAGTAACCGGATGTCAGGCAGGTCAGTCGAAATCATTGCAAAGCGTTCTATCCCCGGACCAAAAGCCCAGCCGTTCCATTTTGAAGAATCAACGCCCAATTTTTCAAGCACGCTGTCTTTGACAATTCCGGCTCCAACTACTTCAAGCCATTTACCGCTTTTATTAATCTCCATTTCCAATGATGGATGAGTATATGGAAACTTATCTTCATTAAAACGCACTTCTATATCTTTTCCGAAAATCGCCTGGGCGAAATTACGTAAGGCATCTTGTAAATCTTGCATCGAGATAATTTTTTTGTCTTTCGGAGTCAAATACCATGCGTCCATTTGATGGAAAACATTCATATGATGGCGATCCAGTTCGTCCTTACGGTAAACCTTGCCATAGCAAAAACAACCAACTGGTTCTCCTGCTGCCATGCGCTTTTTTACGCCTGCGTCGTTCAAGTAGTAATACCACATCACTGTGGTGTGCGGGCGCAAGATATTTTTGTCATCCAGATAATAAGTATCAGACTTCGAACGAGCCGGATGATCGGCGGCAAAATCAAATAAATCAAAACTAATGTCAGTTGGTACAATTTCAGGAACCTTGATATCGTCCATATCTTTAAAAGCAGCAGCTTTTAAAACATTTTGAACAATTTCATAAAGCAGGCTCCCTGGCGTCCTGGATAAATCTGGCATCGCTAAATAACGCCTGATCCGCTGGCTTTCAAAGTCCGTGCGGTGATCAAGCTCTTTAAGCAATCTCTGTTCGTCTTCTGAATGAATTGTTATTTTTTCCGCCATATCGCCTATTTTATCATTTCCGGCTGAAACTGACTACCTATGATCGTGTCAGACTTTAAGATTGCGATGCCTTTACCGGGATCACTGCTCAAACCCAGTTCAAAAGTAGCACAAATCATCCCCTGACTTTCGATACCGCGAATCTTGGCCTTGCCAAGCACAAACGCCTCGTGAGTTTCAGAATGAATATTTTGAGCTATTTTCGCGCCGGCCAGTGCCAGAACCACCATATCACCGGCGTCAAAATTACTGGCACCACAAACCACGGGCTCAACTACTTGATCGCCAAGATCAAGCTTAACAATCCGCAGACGATCTGCGTTAGGATGTTTCTGCCATTCTAAAACCTTAGCCGCAAAAAAATTAGAAAAATCCGCATGGTTTTGTAAATCCACAGATATATTGCCATTTTCGATTGTTTTTTGCGAAAAAAATTTCTTAAACCAACTTGAAATATTCATAACTATTGGTAATCACAGCCGTCCTGAGTACAGACATAATTCTTTTTACCGGTCGGTGGATCTTCTAAAACTGCTGTTAAAGAAAACGAAGCATTATCAGCACTAACCATGTAAACGTAATCCTGATTGGTTTTAGGATCGACCGGAATAATTGCCATATACTTAGTAGCAAGCGCCTGCTTCCAAGTAGCCTGCGGCGGGTAAACCCTTTGCTCCGGATTATTTGGGTTAGCGTTATCAGTTGAGTACAAATTTAGAGCACTGGTAATCTGCTCAAGATCGTTAATCCTTTTGGTGTCATTTTGATCCGCCTGATCTTTAACTAAATCAGCCTGAGCATCTGCTGCGTGTAAAATTATTTGCTGGTGCGCCGTTTCTGAAAAATATCCAATCTGAAAATCAGTTGCACCGTTGATCGGCTGGTAAGTGTAAACATACGGAGCAACGTTGGTTGGATCAATCGCGTTGACCGCTTTGCCTGCTAGTAACGGTTTTATAATGCTAACCATTTCTGAGAAATCTGTAGTATCGGGATAAGTTTGATTAGCCTGGTAATAAGCAAGTAAGCCGTACGCTATCTGCTTTATAGTGTAGGATCGCTGAGTGTCGCGATCAAGCGCCCCGGACTGATCCTGAGTGGTATTTTGATTTTGGCCGGTGCTGTAATTCGTGTAAAAAGTAATAATATCCGGAGTTAGAGTTTTTGTTGTCGGAGAGTGCAATCCATATTGCTTGATGTTCGCAGCGATTTGAACCAACTCAGTATCAGTAAAGTACTGATGAGTATGTGAGTTCCATTTATGCTTTAAATCGCCCCAATCGGTATAAGCCGGAATACCCGCGGTTTTCGGATTATTTGGGTCGAGATTAAATACATGAACTTCGTCGCCATCGGCAATACCATCCCCGTCACTGTCTGGATTATTCGGATCAGTGCCGGTTTTATATTCTTCAAGGTTGGTCAAACCGTCATGGTCAGGATCGGCGTTATCCCCGCAAACATCTTGATTGCTGCAGATTGAGGAACCAAAAAACTTCTGCAACCAATTGCCGGGAATTTGTGACTGTGGTTGAGTTTGCTGACTTTGCCCGGAACTATTATCTGAAGCGTTATTAGTTTGAGTTTGATTTGAAACAAGATCGGTTTTTGGCTTAGCTATAAAATGCCGATAAGCAAAAATTCCCGCGAAAATCACGAATCCTGTTGCCAATACTATTAATGCAATTCTGATTACTAAGTCTGCCCTACTCGGCCGTCGTCCTGAGCCGCTTGAACCGAAATTTGGAGTACCCGGGAGCGATGAATCTGGAGGTGGCATTGGCGGCGTTTCTCTTATCAGTGGTTTTGCGGAAGCAAACGGAGCAGAACTTTTCGGCATAGTTCTGTAAACCAAGCCCTCGGGATCGGCTTCTACTTTTGGTTTGAGCTGTTGCGCAAGCGGGCCTGAGGGTTGTTGCACGGGTGCCGTAACCGGTACCGCTTGAGGCGCAGGAGGAGCAATTGGGAAAACCGGCTTTTGTGCCGGAGAGTTTTGTGGCGGAGAAACCGGCGGCTGCACCGGACGCTGCTGAGGCGGCGGAGCTGAAACAGGTGTTGGAGCAGGACTTGCGCTTGGTTTTGGGTTTGAGGTCGGAGCGGCTGAAATGCCGCGTGCCGGCGTCGGAGATGCAACTGACGCTGCAGAATTCTGCAAAGAAGATCCAGAGGTCCCCGACTGAGTTGCCGGAATAGATTCCGGCGGCTTCTGATTTTGCGACAAAGATTGTCCAGATTTAGGATTTAAATTTTGAGCTGGTTCCATATTAAATTAGGAAATATATTTCAATAAAAATGACTGCGCCAATAAAAACTATTTCAACCCACCAATAAAGTAAATGCAAGGAAGATAGAAGTAAGGAACCGATAATCAATATCGCAAGTAAAATAGCCTCTCTGAAAGAACTTCTGTGTTTTTCATATGGTAAGGTCTGAACTGAATTGATTCTTGCGAGGTATAAAAAGAAGCCAAAAAAACCGATGAAAAACAGACCTAGCGACAGATAAAAAGTTATTAAAACCAAGATGCTTGCGCTGAAAGGATCAGCGCTAAAAATTATCGTTAAAGTCGTTACAAAGAACAGGATGGCTATGATTGCATATGGCAGCAGTTGTTTTCTTTCTGTTTCAAGCATGCTTTTTCAAGAACAGTAATTCTTCAAAATTATACCATATTTATTGTCAATATAAAAATAAAGCCGCGTTGCCACGGCCTTAAAAGATTTGCGAACTATGAATCATAACCAAGCCGCAAACCCGCTCAAAATCAAATCGAAGCTGATTTGGCTCGCCAAGCCATCTGGTCGCCAATGGATCGTATTGGTCTAAAATATTTACCGCAACCGCTTCCTCGATTATTGCCCGCAGTGTGCCGTCCATCCGAGAAAATTCCGCTTGCATGCTCCTGTCCCAAAACATTCTTTCTAAAATTTCCCAATTGTCTTGGCACTCCGAGCAGGTCCGAAATTCCTGGAGTTTTTGATTCTGCTGGATATCGACTACCCAAACATAGGAATAATGATATTCGGTACCGACCTGAATCAATCCATGGCATTCTCCGCAAAGGCGCGACGTCGAGGCAAACAACATGTGAATGCCGGCATTTGCCCTTCTGACATCATTTTCACGATCAGCTAGATTCTCTTGCATGTATCCTCCGCTAGAATACTGAGTTTATCCCGACTCTTTATTATATTGTTCAGCTGCAATTAATCAAGCTCCTCAAATTCACATTTATGGGCGATGTGTCCATCTAATTGTTTAAAAGAATTGTGCGCAACCGCCTCACGAATCTGTTCTATAGTTGCAAGCAATTGCGCTTTCAAAGCCGCAAGTTCTGGCTCTGTCCCCAAAAAATTTTCTGAAAAAGTATCATTGAGCAAATACCAATAACGGCTACCGCCGACCTTCTCTTTCAAATAATCTTGAGCGGCCCACTGATAAATCAAAAGCTGGCGCGGGTCAAGTTTCTTTTCAGTTTGTCCCTGGCCGGTTTTATAGTCAATAATATGTAATAGCCTGTCTCGATCATCAAAATCGGCTCGATCAATCTTTCCGGTAAAAAAATACGGTCCAATGTTCAGCCGAAAAGATTTTTCAATGTACTTCGGAACAATCGGTTCTTTTTTAAATTGTTCATAAAAAGACTTCAAAATTTGCTTGCCGCGTTTGTTGCGAAACTGCTCTTTTTGAGCTTTGGTTTCGTACCATTCATCAACCCAAGATGATTCATAAATTTTAATTAAATCATCAAAACTTGGCAGCTCCGTTTTAGCCCTGCGGTCAAACAGATCCAGTTGGGTCATTTCTAAATTAGTTTTGTACTGATTCAAAAATTTCTCCAAAGTCGCATGAATAGTGCGCCCGAAAGAAAGATCAGCAGCCCCGGGTGTCGGCAAATGCAGTAAATGCCGATATTTATAACGCATCGGGCAGCGTTCAAAATCTGAAATTTGAGTAAAGGAAAACGTTTCCGGCAAAAAAAGAGCCGGGTCATAGTTGTGTTCGATGCTTTGTTCCTTACGTAAAATTTCGACAGATTTTTCCGGCTTGGCCACCAAACCTATATCTACCAAAAACTGCGAAGGTTTGCGAGTACGACTACCGCCGTAGTCTACAGCATATGAAAAAAACAGCCTGGTTCGTGCTCGAGTCATTGCAACGTAAAATAATCTGCGCTCTTCCTGCAGATGCGCGTCTCCTTCCGGCAAAATTTCATGAATTAAAGCGTCCGGGATTTCGATCGGGTCCTTACGATCCGTACTTGGAAAACGCAAATGCACCATGCCGACCACAAAAACATTTTCAAACTCCAAACCCTTTGAAGAATGAATCGTCATGATTTTAATGCTCTCAGGCCCCTGGTTTGGATCAAAATTTAGTCTACCTTCTTCACCAGCCTGTTGTTCAAATTCCAGAAGGTCCAAAAAATTTTTAACTGACTTATCGGCATTTTCAGTTTCAAAACTTTCGATTTTACGATAAAACTGTTCCAAAATTTCCCGATTTTCCAGATTTTCGATAGTGTCAGCTTCGATGCGCTTTGCAACATGTAAATCTTTGACCGCATTAATAAAAACCTCGACAGCATTTTTTGATGCCGCCTGATTGCTGTGTTTTTCAATCAAGCCAAGCAGCGTTTGAATCTTCTTAAGACTATCGGGTTTGAGCTTCGGTATTGTCGCGACCAGCTGCAATGCTTCATAAAGCGACAAGGTTTTTTTATGGCTGAAATATAAAATGTTGGCCAGATCCTGATGATCAATGCTAAACAGCGGCATATTCAGAAGCCGGTATAAACAGCTGCTTTCATGGTGATTAATCAAAACCTTCAAATAATAAACCAGATCCAAAATTATGGACTTCTTGTAAAGACCTTTATTGGCAAAAAAGGTATAAGGCAGGCCAAGCGCGGCAAACTTTGCTATAAACGGGTCAGCCTGATCATTGGCGCGGACTAAAATAGCAACGTTATTCCAGCTGAAATCTTTTTGTTTTTTGAGTTCAAGAATTTTTTTTACAACTAAATCCACTTCATCATTAAGGCTCTGGGCTGAGATAACCGCAATTTCACCCTGCTGCTTGGTGTTTGAGTTTAGTTTTTTGTTGATCGAAAGCCTGCTTTCCAAACGGTCCGGATTGTTGGCCTGGATGAAAGTGTAAGCCATATCTAAAATCGGCTGGACGCTACGGTAATTTTCGTTCAGCGAAATTTCAGCAGCCTCAGGATAATCTTTTTTAAATTGCAAGATATTGGAGACAGAAGCCCCACGGAATTTATAGACGCTCTGGTCGTCATCGCCGACTACATTGAGATTATTCGCCGGTGCCGCCAGCAATTTTACTAGTTGATACTGAGCAAAATTAGTATCCTGAAATTCGTCAACCAAGATGTACTTAAATTTGGCTCGGTAAAAATCCAGGATCTTTTTACGGCCGCGAAAAAGCTTCAGAGCATAATTAATCAAATCGCCGAAATCCAGAAAATTATTATCGAGCAGCAGCTTCTGATAAACATGATAAGCGTTGGCTAGCTCATTTAAGCGTTTAACCTCGGTCTGTTCTTCAAATTCAACATTATCACCATCGAGCTGAAATTTTTGGGCATATTGCAAATAATCTTCCGGGTAAATTTCTTCGTCCTTGAGTTTACTGAAATGCTTAACCAATTCGCCGATAAATTTAGTCGGATTGCCAAGCGGCCGGTAGTAATCAAGTTTAAAGACGTCAAAGTTCTTTCGCACCAAAATTTTCTGCTGAACCGTGTCCAAAACCTTGAAGTCGTTGGAAATTCCGATGTCCAAAGCGTGCTGCTTTAGAATTCTTTCACAAAATGCATGGAAGGTTGAAATCCATAAATCGTAGTAGCCGTAGGGCAGCAGCAAATCAACGCGTTCCTCCATTTCAGAAGCGGCCTTATCGGTAAAAGTCAGCGCTAAAATTTGGTCCGGTTTCAAACCCTGAGAAATCAGCTGCGCGATTCTGCGAGTGATTACCGTAGTTTTTCCGGTTCCGGCTCCGGCAACAATCAAAAGCGCGCCCGCCCCAAAAGTAACCGCTTTTTTTTGAGCGGAGTTAAGGTTTTCTAGAAGCTTATTTTCGGTTTTTTCAATTTTCGGCGGCTGTACTTTATCTCTTGGCATAAATTTACTGCCCGGTAAAATTTCTGACCCATTTTTGCCAAGGGTCTTCCAAATTTTCTTCGTAGGTTTTCCAAAATACAATCGGTTCGACTATTCTTACGTCCTGATATTTACGCAATTCAAGCAGCGCCCGATCTTCTGTGATTAAATAGTCGGCTGCGGCTTCAACGGCCGATTCCAAAATTTTATTATCTTCGGGGTCAGAAACAACATGAATCTGCCTCTTATTTTCAACCAGGTTTATTTGGGCAAACAAGTCATCAAGCTCGCGCTTAAAAGAATAATCTTCAATTAATTTTTCCAAAATAAAACGATTTTCTCGCAGGGTTTGATGGTTAGCAAAAGCTTCAATTCTTCCGGCAATAACCTCATTGATTATACGCTTCTGGTAGGAATATTCGTCCTTAAAAGCATCAATCAAAACATTGGTGTCCAGTACCACTTTCATTGTTTTATTATCGCACAAAAACCCTGGTTTTCAAAAAAACCTCGCGAGCGCGAGGATTTTTTACTAACGGGCGTTCTTAGCATTTCCGTTGTTCCCTGGATTTCCATTGGAATTTCCGGAAGCGTTGCCACGTTCAGGATGTGTCTCGTCTTCGTCGCGGCCAAAGATTCGAAAAGTAGATTTCGATTTGATCGGCATTAAAAACTTTTTGGGGTTTTGATCAAAATCTATGAAATTATCGGCCAATTCCTTAAGCTTTCCTGAGGTGCTTTTACCGAAGGCACAAACTTCCACCAGTTGTCCCGAAATTTGCAAATATTCAACAAGCGGCACAAAGTCTCCGTCACCGCAGCATAAAACCACCACATCAAGCTTGTTCAACATTTTTACGGCATCAATCGCAATTCCAACATCCCAATCGCCCTTTTGATAACCGCCATAATAAGTTTGGAGGTCTTTCATTTTAACTTCAAAACCGGCCTTATCTAAAGCGTCAAAAAAAGTATGCTCTTCCGGCATATCCGCCCTAATAACGTAAGCGATCGCCCGAATCAGTTGGCGCTCGCCAACTGCCGCTTTCAGGACTTCGTTGAAATTGATTCTAGAATTATAGATGTTGCGGGCTGAATAATAAAGGTTCTGAACATCAACGAAAACTCCAACCCTTTGATGAGGATTTCTTATTGCCATGGTTTTATTTTATTCCAGCAAAGTTGCCGGCTCTTTCTCTTTTTCAATTTTTAATGTTGAAACTTCTTGGATTTTATTATGAATGCGCTCGTATGACGAACCAATAATTTCCAAAGTTGACTTAGCATTAGTGACGTGTTTGGTCAGGACGCTTAAGTTCGCAGAAAATTTCTCAGAATCCTGGCGTAGTCCTTGAATCGTTTTCAAAATTGTTTCAGCCTGCTCATTTATCCTCTGGCCTTGCATGCCTATAATGATAACTTGAAGGAAATAATAGAATGTGCCAGGCGAGACCAAATGCACATGCTTATTTCTGGCATATTCGTAAATTTCAACGTCGTCGGTTACCTCGTTAAATACTCCATCAGCCGGGACATACATTAAGGCGAAATCAAAAGTATTTTCTTCCGGTACAATATACTTTTTTGAAATCTCGTCAATACGCTTTTTGATATCCCGAATAAAAAGTTTGCGCATCGCCTCGCGCTGTTCATCGGTTTCACTTTTTACATATGCTCGATAATTTTCCATGCTGAATTTTGAATCTACCGCAAGCTGACGCTCACCAAGTTTAACCACGGCATCCACTGTCTCGCCGCTTCTGAATCTGTATTGAAAAGAATATGCATTCGGCGGCAAAGACTGCCTAATCATATCTTCCATGATCTGTTCACCGATATTACCGCGCTTCTTAGCGGAAAGCAAAAAATCTTGAAATTGCGAAAAGGATTTGCCGATTTGCTGAACCTGGCCAAGCCCTTTGCTTACTTCACCAATAACCATTGCTGCCTTATCCAGCCGCTCATTAATTGCTTTATTGGTTACTTCAATGCCCTTTGAAAGCTCTTGTCTGGTTTGATCCGAAGCGTCTTTAATTTGCTTCATCCACTCCATCATCACCTTCAAAGCCTGGGTTTCATCTTGCGGTTTTTGAGTAGCTTTTTGCAAGCGTTGCAAAAAATAAAAAAGTATCCCAAAACCGATTACGAACAAGCCAATTAAAATGTACAGCCCAATATTCATATTTTTAATATAGCATGCGACCCTTTATTTAACAAAAAGCCTTTAAAACATGACATAAATTGACAAAACCTAAAATAAGTTGTAGCATAGCGTGATTGCAGGTTCTTAATATTTTCATAAAGACGGCATAAAAGCAGTAAGGAGGAGTTCATCCAATGCCGAGACTATCTGTTGTTCGCAAGCAAGATGTACCGTCCTGGAATGTTCCACCCCCAAAAACGAGTGGGGCAAACCTGCAAATCGTCCAGGGCAGCAAGGTACAAACTGAAAGTGAAAACCCGGAACCAACTAGCCAGGACGGCAGTTTGGACGAAATGGTCCAATGTTGCAGCAGCCTTTTGTTGTCCTTAGTGTGGGTAGTGCTAATGGGCCTCGCATTGGCCCTAGGCATCTTCATCCCAGCCGCCATTATCGGTGGCCTGAGCAACCATTACCACTAAATCGGCGGACCTGTCCGATTACACCGTTTGAGAAATCAAACGGTTTTTTTATTTTGTAAATTTGTTAATTCAAAAACACGGTTTAACACCGTGTTTTTGAATGGCGGACCCGACGGGACTCGAACCCGCGACCTATCGCGTGACAGGCGATCGCTCTAACCAACTGAGCTACGGGTCCACGAATTTTTTGGGGTTTTAATGCGCTTCTCTTTTGGTAGCGGAGAGTGGAATTGCACCACTGACCTTGGGCTTATGAGTCCCACGCTCTAACTAACTGAGCTACTCCGCCAGATTTTATCGGACTGGCCTACTGGCCATTTCCTTCACTAATACTTTAAAACCCCTGGCAGGGGTAAAAATCTGTCACGTTTAAAATTATATCAAAATTATTTTTGGTTGCGGGGGGCGGACTCGAACCGCCAACCTCAAGGTTATGAGCCTTGCGAGCTGCCAATTGCTCTACCCCGCGACAAGGCGCTTAAAAAAAGCGCAATTCGCTAATTTAATGAACTGATATACTCTAACATTTCTAGTCTAAATTTTCAAGGAACGTTTTTAACGAATCCACTAAGTACTTAGTTAAAAAATCCGGCTGTCAAAAAATATACAGCCGGGACCGACCAAATACAGGTCATTTGAAATGGATCTGAGCGTCGAAAGAAACATGACGAATCGCGTAACCCAACCAGGCGGGTAAAACCGACGCCGTCCAAAAAAGCAAACAGACAAATAATACCCCAACGCCGCCAGAAGTACCGTTTCGGCTTGCCAGGCCGGCAAACCGCAGCGTCGATACAAGCGCTAAAGTCAAAACGATTGAGGCAATCTCCAGAGAACTTATGGCAACAAGGTATCCAAGCAAGCCGGTGACAATTCCCACGAACATCGCAATAACCCAGATATTGAGGTTGCCAATTCTTACGCTCAAAACAGACATAAATCCCCCTCTGACTTAAAAGACTAGCACTTACCGCTAAATTTTTCAATTCGATCTAAGACAAAAAACATCCCCTGATTTTGGGGGATGTTTTGCTCCTTACGAAGCACAGGGCCAAAAGCCCATAAACAGTAAAACTAAACAAAACTTTTAGACAACCTGGCCCTGGTGGCACTGCTAATTTTGGCAGGGCCGAAAAATTTTTCTACATTCCGGAAAATTCTTGATAAATCCTCTCCGGAGCGTAGTAAGCAGAATAAAAATTCTGAGTTCCCGAAAATTTTCTGATCTTTGAAGTTCTGTTTACAAAATAAACCTTAACCACTCTGACTGTCAAGCGATTTTATAAAAGTTATCCCCTGTTGCCGATTTTTTATTTTTCCTTGTTTTTGCAGGATCTCTACTTCTTCTAAAATCTCGCCGACTTTTTTGCTCGGCTCGAGCTTTAAAATTTTCATAACATCAGCGCCGTCGACAATTTTTTTGGATTTAACTTTTTGCCAACGTTTTATCTTCGGAAAAACTGCGAACCAATCACGCATTTCTTTTTTTACCACCCGTCCGAACAGATCTGTCTGCTTAGCACCAAGACTGTCGGCGATTCTAAGTTTCAGTAAGTCTATAAACCAAGGCTCTTTTGCCCAACGGATCAAAGTTTTTTCCTGAATATTTTCAATCGGGCGCAGATCCATATGCCTGTTTATCAAATAAAAAATCTTTTGGGCTTGTTGTTTGCTGAAATGCAGTCTTCTGGCGATCTTTAAAAACATTTCTGCGCCGATTTGAGCATGACCATGAAAAGAGATATGCCGACGTCCTTCTTTTAAGGTCTTCTTAGCACTACCAAATTTGCCGATGTCATGCAGCAGCGCTGCCCAGCGTAAGTCCAGATCTGCCCCGCGCAAGTTTTCTAAAACCAAAAATGAATGTTTAAAAACATTTCCTTCGGCATGATAATTTTTGGACTGTTTTACGGTTTTCAATTGTTCTAATTCGGGAAAAATTTGTCCGAGCAAACCGGAGCTGTCCAGCAGCTTCAGTCCGACAATAAAATTGTCGCTATCTAAAAGCTTATCGATTTCCTGTTTAATTCGTTCGCCCGAAATTTTATTTATTAGCGTCGCCTGTTTTTTTATCTGATTAAAATCGTTCTGGGCGATTTTAAAATTTAAAATCGTGGCAAAACGCACCGCCCGGAGCGAACGCAAAGGATCTTCTTTTATGCGGGTCGCGGCGTTACCTACGAATTTCAAACGGCGCGCTTTAAGATCCTTCAACCCGCCAACGTGATCAATTAATTCATTTTCAGTGGGATCAAAAAGCAAAGCGTTAATAGTAAAATCCCTGCGTCGGACGTCTTCTGCTGGCTTTATTCCAAACCTGACCATGCTTGGATGCCGGGAATCTTTATAATTTTGCTCGCTGCGAAAACTGGTAATCTCGATCTTCCGTCCCCGGATTTCAGTAACGATCGTGCCAAATTTTTCACCGACAGTAAAAAAATGCATTCCCAGCTGGCTCAAAATTTTCTTAGTTTTGGACGGAATTGCTGCCGTGGCCATGTCAATGTCAAAGTTTTGACGTTTAAGCAAAAGATCGCGCACGGCCCCGCCAACCCAATAAGTTTCAAAGCCGCGGGATTTAAACTCAGATACGAGTTTCACCGCGGCTTTTTGGTACGAATTAAATTTTATCTTATTAACTTTCAATGTTGTTTTTGAGAGTTCCGCGGCTCTGGCCAAATTTTCCGCGATGCTTTTTTGCCAGACGAATCTTGGTTAAATTTCTTTCCAAAGTAGCGGCAATCTGGGCATATTCCTGCGATGAAAGCTGCTGTTTATTTTGCATGGCTTGTTCAGCGCGTTTACGCGCATCTTCAGCCCGCTCAAGGTCAATGTCGCGAACGTGCTCTGCGGCATCAGCCAAAATTATAATCTCGTTTCCAGGCCGAACCTCAACAAATCCACCGCTCACCGCGATTGGCTCAATTTCGGAACCTTTCCGCGCAACCAACTCCCCACTCTGTAAAGAAGAAATCAAAGGCAGGTGTCCGGGCAAAATAGTAATTTCACCGGTGGTAGTTGGACAGGTCAAAGAATCGACTTCTTCTTCAAATACAACTTTTTCTGGAGTAACCAGTTTTAAATTCAATTTCGCCATGGACTTAATCAATTATTTAACCTGGTCAATTGCACCTTTCATGTAGAATGCCATTTCGGATTTGTCGTCATGCTTACCGTCTAAAATCTCTTTGAAACCGCGGATGGTTTCTTTCAAAGGAACATACTGTCCCGGAGTGCCGGTAAACTGTTCAGCGACGAAAAATGGTTGTGACAAAAATCTTTGAATCTTTCGGGCGCGCTGCACGGTCAACTTCTGATCTTCGGACAATTCTTCTACTCCCAAAATCGCAATAATATCCTGTAAGTCGCGGTAAGCCTGCAAAGTGCGCTGAATACCGCGAGCAACATCATAATGTTCCTGTCCGACAATATACGGATCTAAAATTGTCGAGGTTGAATCCAAAGGATCAACCGCCGGATAAATTCCAAGCTCAGTCAAAGCACGGTTCAAAACCACGGTTGAATCCAAATGCGCAAAAGTTGTGGCCGGAGCCGGATCGGTTAAGTCGTCAGCAGGAACATAAACCGCCTGCACTGAAGTGATTGAGCCCTGCTTGGTTGAGGTGATTCTTTCTTGCAACTCACCCATTTCAGTTGCTAAAGTTGGCTGATAACCCACCGCAGATGGAATACGACCAAGTAGCGCGGACACTTCAGAACCTGCCTGAGTAAAACGAAAAATGTTGTCGATGAACAGCAGAACATCTTGTTTTTCCTGATCCCGGAAATACTCGGCCATGGTCAGACCTGAAAGCGCGACCCGGGCGCGCGCTCCCGGCGGTTCATTCATCTGTCCGAAAACAAGCGTGGTTTTATTTAAAACCCCGGAATCTTTCATTTCATGATAAAGATCGTTTCCTTCACGGGTTCTTTCGCCTACTCCGGCAAAAACCGAAACTCCGCCGTGCTCAGAAGCAATGTTCCGAATCAATTCTTGAATAATAACGGTTTTACCGACGCCGGCACCGCCGAATAGACCGACCTTGCCGCCTTTCACAATTGGCGCAATCAGGTCAATAACTTTAATACCGGTTTCCAAAATTTCAGCCTTGGTTGATTGTTCGATAAATTCCGGAGCGTGGCGATGGATCGGATAATACAAATCCGCTTTGACTTGCGGCTGACCGTCAATCGGATCGCCTAAAACATTAAACATCCGGCCTAAAGTAACCTTGCCCACCGGCACTTCAATCGCTTTGCCGGTATCACGCACCTCCATGCCACGTCTCAATCCGTCAGTTGATGACATTGCCACAGTCCGAACAATATTTCCAGGCAATTCAGACTGTACTTCCAAGATCAGCTTGTCTTCAACGCCTTCGACCTCTTGGCGCTTGATTGAGATTTCCAATGCAGCGTAAATTTTTGGCAACTCGCCTTCAAATTTAACATCAACCACCGGGCCGATCACCTGGGCGATTCGCCCGATATTTTTTTCAGTTTGGGTTGTTTTTTGTTCTGGCATATTATTTTCTCATTCCTGCGATTATCTCCGCGAGCTCTTTGGTGATATTCGCCTGTCTTAATTGGTTGAAGGTTAAGGTCAAATCCTGAATCAATTCAGTTGCCGAGTCAGTGGCATTCTTCATCATCACCATTCTTGCCGAGTGTTCTGAGGCGTCGTTTTCCAGGACCGCCTGGTAAATCTGCGCATCGATGATTCTTGGCAAGAGGTAATCAAGTACAGCGGTCGGATCAGGTTCAAATAAATACTGATAATTGTAATTTTTTAAATGTTCCGGCAGGTCACCCGGGTGTTCATTTTGCCCCAAGGGCAAAACTTGTTTGATCACCGGCTGCTGTTTGATAGTAGAGACAAAATGAGTGTAAGCAATAATAATTTTACTGTAAGTGCCTTTTAAATATTCATCAACAATCATCTTTGATAACGGAAAAATCTCTTCAATCCTGATCGCTCGGTCTACTTTGGGAAATTCGGCAACAACAGTTCTGCCAACCCGGACCATTGCTTCTTTTCCTTTTTTTCCGACGGCAACCAGCTCAGCAAGTAAATCAGCCTGGAGATTGTTGTCTTTAATATAACGATGCACCGAAGCAACCAGATTGGTGTTGAACGCACCAACCAAACCGCGATTAGTGGTAATTAAAATTATCCCGACTTTTTTATTGCGCTGATCCGGATTTTCAAGCAAGGCATGGTATTTTGGGTCTACCCGGTGCCCTAAATTACTAACAATCTGCCAGGCCAAATCAGAATAGGCACGGCTGGAAAGCACCGCACTCTGGGCCTTGCGCATTTTAACCGCGCTGACCATCTGCATTGCACGGGTAATTTTTTTAGTGCTATTTACCGAACGAATCCGGCGTTTAATTTCTTTTGTTCCTGGCATTTTCTAATATCGCTTAGCTTAAAATTATTTTGTAGAAAATCCTTCTTTAAAGGCCTGTATTGCTTTTTTCAGTTTTTCCTCAGTTTCCGGCCCCAAATCTTTGGTATTTCTGATTTCATCAATAACCTCTTTTGCCTGAGTGTCAAAAAATTTATGGAACTGCTCTTCAAAATCTTTTACTTTTTCAGGCTCGACCTCATTTAGATAACCGTTAGTCACCGCATAAATAATTGCAACCTGGTGTTCCATTAACATTGGCATGTACTGGGCTTGCTTCAAAATTTCCTGGGTTCTGCGGCCAAGCTCAATTTGCTTGCGAGTTTGCTCATCAAGATCGGAACCAAACTGTGCAAACGCCGCAAGCTCGCGATACTGGGCCATGGCCAAACGCAATTTTCCAGCTACTTTTTTCATTGCTTTAGTTTGGGCTGATGAACCAACGCGGGAAACAGAAATGCCAACGTTCAATGCTGGCCTAATACCCTGGTAGAACAAATCTGATTCCAAAAAAATCTGACCATCAGTAATTGAAATGACATTGGTTGGAATATACGCGGAAACGTCGCCTGCCTGAGTTTCAATAATCGGCAGAGCTGTAATTGAACCGCCGCCAAAATCCTTATTTAATTTTGCAGCGCGTTCAAGAAGTCTGGAATGCAGATAAAAAACATCTCCAGGGTAAGCTTCTCTGCCCGGCGGACGACGCAACAGCAGCGAAATTTCGCGATAAGCAACGGCGTGCTTTGATAAATCGTCATAAATAATTAAGACATCCTTGCCCTGATCCATGAAATATTCGCCCATCGCAACTCCGGCATATGGCGCAATATAAGACATTGCCGCCGGGTCAGAAGCGCCGGCAGAAACGACCACGGAATACTCCATAGCTCCGCGCTTTTCAAGTTCACCAAAAATTCTTGCGACCTTGCTTTCTTTTTGTCCGATCGCAACATAAATGCAAATGACGTCCTGGCCTTTTTGGTTGATGATTGTGTCAATTGCGATTGCAGTTTTACCGGTCTGACGGTCGCCAATGATCAATTCGCGCTGACCACGGCCAATCGGAATCATCGCGTCAATCGCCTTAATTCCTGTTTGCAAAGGCTGCCTAACCGCTTCCCTGCTAACAACGCCCGGCGCAATCTTCTCAACCGGATAAAACGCCGCCTGTTTGATATCACCTTTACCATCTAAAGGATTGCCCAAAGCATCAACCACTCTGCCGACTACGCCTTGGCCGACCGGCACCGATAAAATTCTTCCGGTTGAACGAACAACCTGGCCCGGCTGGATTTTTTGGAAATCACCAAAAATAATTGCGCCAACCATGTCGCGCTCCAGGTTCAAGGCCACGCCGGATACACCACCTTCAAATTCCAACATTTCTGAGGCGGCCACTTCGGACAAACCGGAAATCCTGGCAATACCGTCGCCCACCTCAATAACCGTGCCAACTTTTTCAACCTTAACCTCGGCGTTAAAGTCTTTGATCTTTTCTTTTAAGTTTTGAATTAATTGGTCATTCATATTATTGTGCGATGTTCTTTCTTAATTTTTGCAAGGAAGTTTTAAGTGAAGCGTCTATCAAAGTGTCGTCGACCCTGACCACTACTCCGCCGATCAGACTTTCATCGATCTTGTGTTTTATTTCAGCCTTGCCGCCGATAACTTTGTTAAGATGGTCAATTATTTTCTTCGGATCGACATTGCTGGCAGTACTTATGCTCACTTCGCGTATTCCTTTACTCTGGCGCTCCAAATTTTGATATTCCTGCTCAATTTGCTGATAAAGTCCGATGTCGCCGTTTTGATTAAGAATCCTGACAAAATTTTCTAACACTTTATCATGCTCCTTTACAACGGTTTCGGAAACAGCCTGAAACAGCGCCTGAGCGTATACTTTCGGATCAATCATATTTCTTTCAGGCTCTCTTTAATAATTTGCTCGTCTTTCTTCGGATCAATTTTTTCCCTAAGCAGTTTCTCAGTTGCCATCACAACTAAATTAGCAGCCTCTTCTCGGACTTCGCGCAGCAATTTATTTTTTTCATCAGCAAGTTGCTGTTTGGTCTGTGCCAGCATTTTTTCAGATATCTGTTTGGCCTCTGTCAAAATTTGTTCCTTGCTCTGATTCGCAGCCGTTTGTGCTTTTTCAATAATTACATTTGCTTCTTTGCGGGCATGTTCAATTTGTTTGACCCGGTCCATTTCGGCTTGTTTATGTTTTTCTTCAATCTCCTTGGCTTGCTGCAAAGATTTTTCAATCCGGTCAGTGCGCTCCGAAAGTTTTTTTCCAATCGGGCCAAACACCCATTTCCATAAAATAAACAAAACTATAGCAAAGTTAACCAGCTGTGCAATAAAAAGTTTCCAATTCAGTCCCAAAGTCTGAGTAACGCTTTGCGACCCTGAAGCATCAGCCGCCCGCGCAACCGGAATGAAAAAATGAAAAATGTGATTTAAAATATGAGACATGATTTGTTATTAGTTTCTGCAAAATAGTATTTGCTAGAGGCGAAGACAAATACAAGGAAAAAACAAGTATTCTCTCTTCGCCTAGTAAACACTATTTGAAGACATTAAATAATAAACGTCACGACCAAAGCGTAAATCGCGATAGCTTCAGCGAAAGCCAGCGCCAAAAGCATTGGGACGAACAACTGACCGCTGCTTTCCGGATTGCGGCCGATCGATTCCATTGCCTTGCTGCCGATCATTCCGATACCTAAAGCCGGACCGATACCACCGATGCCGATTGCCAAACCTTTAGCCAAAACTGTTGCTGATTGCGGATCTAATGCCATAATTTTCCTTTCTTAATAATTAATGAATTTAATAATTAATTGAAATTGGTTAATGCGCGTGAGCGCCTGCTTCGGCGTGGCCTTTTTCTTGCGCTTCATGGCCATGTCCTTCCGGGATCGGCGTGGTTGCAACTGAAATGTAAACCAGAACCAGCATTGAAAACACCACTGCCTGAATAAATCCAACCAGCAGTTCCAACGCCAAAAACGGCAATGGTACCAGATAAGCCACAATACTTCCTAGAACTGTCAACAAAACCTCGCCGGCAAAAATATTGCCAAACAACCGCAAGCTCAGAGAAACCATTTTTGCGATTTCAGAAATAATTTCAATCAATCCCACTCCAAATTCCAAAAATGCCACAAAAACATTAATCGGCTTGCCGGTTTTGATCGCCTTCCAGATATCTCCGAATTTAATAAATTTGTTGGCGTATTTAAAAAATCCGACCGTGGCAATTCCAAGAAAGTGCGAGACCACGACTCCAAGCACCGCCATGCTCAAAGTAAGATTCAAGTCGGTGTTGGCCGGCCGCAAAATTGGAATAAACTCCTTGATTCCTTGAGTCGATCTAAAAATTCCGATTGAACCAATCCCCGGAAAAATTCCAATCCAATTTGAAAAAATAATAAATAAAAACAAGCTGCCAACCAATGGCATAAACTTTAAACTGCGCTTGCGATCACCAGTTACCTGGTCCAAATATTTTAAAAATACCTCGATAATGCTCTCGGCAAAATTCTGCAGACCGCGCGGCACAAGCTTCAATTTGCGCCTAACCAAAAGTCCGACAATCAAAAAAAATACAACCGCGATCGTGGAATTTATATAAGTGTTGGTGACCGGAAATGAACCGATGTGAAAGATTGGTTCAGCTGCCAGTGGTGGTAAATTAATCTGCATTATTCTTTATTCTCTGTTTTTTTAGTCTGATCTTTTTTAAAACTCTCTGAAGCTGCTTTAAGCTTTTGAACAAAACTTTTAAATCTTTGATATAACCAAACTACTGAAAGCGCTAAGGCTATTGGGATAGCAATGTAAACAAAAACATGAATATGATGAACTCGGTCGAGGTGCTTGCCGATTAATCCAAGAACCACAATTGGCAACGCCAAAATAAAACCCATCTCTAAAGCCACGCTCATCACTTCTGCGGTCATTGAACCGTACAAATTTTCTGGCTTTTTTTGAGGATTGTCCATTTTTGACGCAAATATCCTAGCAAGCTTTCGCCGACCTGGCAAGGCTGCCAAAATTTTAATCGACTACCTATTGACTAAATTTAAAAAATATCGCAGAATAAGCGTTAAACAGGAGGAGCATTTTGGACGACGATCGTCAAAATTTGGGAAAACTGATCCAAAAGAATCTGTCCGCTAAAAACTACGTTGAAGCCATTCTGGTCTCTAAAGGCCCGGACCTAGAGTCAATTAAAGTTGGAACTGAGCTGAAAATTGTCAGCTCGCTTGGCGGTAACCATACAATTTTGATCGAATCTTTTGATCAGTCCTGGCAATACCCTGTCGGAGGCAGAATCATCTCTGAGGGCAAGCTTAAAGGCAGGTCCTTTATCGGAGCACTGAAAGACAAGGTTTTGTGCAAACTTTTACTGATCGACTGTCCTGCAACCTAAAAATAGCTTGTCAGGCAGTCTAAATAAAACAGAAAGCGGCGCAATTAAAGCCCGCTTTTTTTATTACTTTAATTTGGAGCCGATGGTCGGAATCGAACCGACAACCTGCGGTTTACGATACCGCTGCTCTAGCCAGTTGAGCTACATCGGCAAATAAATTGATCGAATACAAACAAGTAACGTTGAAATTTTAACATTTAAAAAATAAAAAAACCATTGCCTTGAAAAAGCAATGGTCGAATCATCAGATTCTTGGAAAAATCGTTGGAACTCCTGGGCCGCCGCGAGGGCAGCGCCTAACTATATGTTAAAGCCGAAATCCTCTTCCTCTTTTTGTGGTGGTGGACTATACCGAAACCAAAGTAGGTCAACACCACTACCCCCATTGTCCTTAGCCCGGGGGGCAAGCGGAACAGAAAACCGGTCAAAACCAAGTAAGCCGCCATGAACACTATGGCTAGCTCTATCAGTCCCCAGCTCAGCTTTTCAAAAAATAAACTGGGTCCCAGGCCTTTTTGACGGCGCTCATAGTTGACCAGAAGCAACAATGCTCCGATCGATAGAACAAAGAGCGCCAGGACCAGTACAACGATTATCTCGTTCATTTACGTTGCCTCCTCATAAACATGATGTCGATAATATAACATAAAGATATAATTTTGTAAAGTGATTTCAGTATAGCCTCTCTTTACAAAAACTGTATTTTTAGGTATAGTTGTTAGTCTGGAATTTCCAGATGACTCAAAAAAACTAGACTAGAGGAGAAAGACGCATGAAGCTTTTTGAAAAGGTCTTGAATTTGATATACTCAAAAACCGCGGACGCGGTTGATAGGCATCAAGGTCCAGACGAAAAAATCCGGGAAGCCGTTCGCTCCGTTGAGGAGCATTCCGACGACGTTGTTGAAAGTCTCGCGGCCGTTGTGGCGGATTTCCACCTGGCCGAAGCAGCCTGCACTCAGAAACAGGAGCAGCTCAAAGCGGCCGAAGCAAATGCCGAACGTGCCGTAAAAGCCGGTAACAATGACGCTGCCCAAATTTTTGGATCCCAGGTGCTCACCCTGCGCCGGGAACTTGTAATCTCCCAAGCCAACCTAAAGACAAAGTCGCAGATGGCTCAACAGGCCAAAAACAAATACCAGATCTGGCAGGAGAAGACCGAACAACTTCGCCAGACAGCTGCAACCGCCGGGCTGCAAAGCAAGGCAACAAACGGCAAAGAGCAGATGAACAGGGCCTTCCAAGTGATCGATGAGAGCAATCCGATGTCGGAACTGAACCAGGCTCTCCAAACCATCAAAGAACGCGATGCCAGAGCCGATGCCGTCACCGAGCTGAATGAGGACCCCTCTGCCGCCGCACTTCGTCAATTCGAGGAAGAAAACCATCACAACGATGTCGACAACTACCTCGAAAGCCTGCGGAAGACAGCTGCGCCCGCTACAGTCGCGAGCTAAATTGAAAGCGACCGGAACTAACATTAGCCCAGAATCGTAAAACTGATTCTGGGCTTTTTTATTTACAAATAAAAAAGGCATGGAACTAAATCCATGCCCTGCGAAATATTTCTGATGAGAGTTTTACAGAACGACCCAAAGCGGGCTCACCCAGATCGGAGAGACGTAGTACGGATCCCAGTAGGGGTCGTAGTAACCGAATGGGTCAACAACTACGAAGTCCACCGGTTCAATAACTTCCTCTACGACGGTTTCCGTAACCACCTCTTCCTGAGCCTGTTCCGCTTGCGCGTTTGCTGCATCAGCAGCGGCAGCAGCTTCACGGTTAGCCTGCTCCTGCTTAAGCAGTTCAAACATCAATTCAGAACCTTGTTTTATAATCTCCTCCATGACGTCTGAAATTTGATCAGCATGGAAATTCTGATTGCAGGCTTCCAGGATCTCATTCCAGTAATCACCAAGGACAAGGCTTGCTTGCCAGCCCTTTCGATCGATGTCAAACTGGCCCTCGTTCAAGAAGCTCATGAACACTATGTCCACGGGGTTTGCCTTCTTGAACTCGGCGACTGCAACACGGAGATCCTTGAATCTTTCCTGATTCAGGAAAGCTTTCCAAATATTCTTGTCGCCAGCGAGTTCAAAATACCTTGCGAATGCAAATTCCCCTTTTGCAGCGTCTACACCAGAGTACAGGTCGAAAACCTGAAGATACTCGGTGTAACGCTGCTCAAATTGCTGGATCAGCTTCCGGCCGGATGCCGACGGGTAATAACGTCCCTTAATAGCCTGGACGTAATTAGCCGCCAGAAGTCGTTTCAGAACGATTTCCAGAATCTGGTCATCGCCCTGAAGGATTGCCGGGAAACTCACCCCTTTTACCGCCATTTGCCGGAGCAAAGCAACATTGGCATAGTTATCCTTTGTTGCCTGCTCAAGGGTATAGTGGTATTTGGTTTCCGGCAGAGCAAAAGGTGTGGGTGTGCTGGCCATGACTACTTTCTCCTTCCACCGAAGCTGGGCCTCGAAGAGGTTGTGGGTGAACTTGGGCGACTCGTTGATCCAGACCCGGATTTATTAAACCCTCCGAATCCAGATGACCCGGTAGAACCGGTGCTGGACTGACCGGAGCTGGATTTCTTAAAACCACTGGTATCCAATCCCCGCGAAGTGTCCTGGGGCTTGAGCTGTTTTTGAGTATTGGTGGGATTGGCCAGGCTCTTAGCCTGAATTGCCGGCGGTGCCGGTTTAAACTTTGGCGCACTGGTAGTAGACGCTGGCGCCGTAGTTCTTTGGACCCTCGTGGTTGTTGTATACGTACGAGTCCTGGTTGTGTACGACGCGTATGGCACCACACCTATCGGACGATACCCCATCGGATAGTAACCGTAGTGGTACGGGGTGACATAGACGACGTGAGGTGAAAACAAATAATTCAGCAGAATCCAATCACTTAAAGTAAGATTGTAATTCTGGTTTGGACCATAGTAGTCGGGGTTGCCAGACATTGAGACATTGGCGACATTCGACCCATTGCGCTGCACTGTGATGTTTGCGAGTTCATCGTTGTTTCCAGTGCTCTCGTCAATGAGAGTAAAGCCGTGCGCACCACCATTGATGTTAAACTCCCGAACGCCGATGTAGTCAGTCTTGCCGTCATTGTTGAGGTCAAGATTGTTTACGCCGACGCTGGGGTCGTTGATCAGGTCTTCAAGCTGCTGAGCAGTCTTGGCCCGCCCGAGCAATCCGCCGATTGCCTGAAGATCCAGGCCCTGAGCGGCAGTGGAATTTTCCGGCTGGACAGACACGTTTACTGCTCCTGGTTTGGAATCACAACCGGTCAGTACAACCGAAGCAAGGGCTGCAATTGCAATTAAAAGAACAACGACAAAGCTCCGTTGAGTCTTTCTCATCTTTGAAATCTCCTCATTCGAGTTTTTTTGTGCAAACAAACCGCTATAGTTAGCGAGTTTGACGCTTAATCATAATATATATGATAAAGAAAGTCAAGTATACGTATGCGGGTTCTCCTACCCAAAGTGTATGTAATGATATTCGGTCAGAATTAGTTAAAGAAAATATGATTTGGCATAAAAAAAGCCCCGCACAGTCAAGCACGTTGCTTTCCTGTTGGGGCGCTCATGAGAACAGATTGAAGTTATTTTGTGCGGGCAGACAGACGAGCTCTGCATTGTGCGTATGTTTCGCCCTCTTCGTAATCAAAGTACCATCCTGAAATGTCGGTGTTGTAGTTGTGGCGATGGAAAACGAAATTAGCAGGCAGGACATAGAAACCGCTTTTTTCGCATTTCATTGCAGAGCCGCAATCGCTTTGGCATTCTGAAATCTGCTCCTGTCTACGCAACTCAGCAAGATGGAATTGCGCTGCATTTTCCGGGGCGGCGACTCTTAAAACTGCGGGTTTGTCCCTCTTAATCAGGGCGAGAACCGCTGGCATGACCTCATCCCAACTAAAAGCCGCTCCCTTTTCGATTCCAAGATCATGGCTTTGGTTATCGATATACATCAATTGGATGCCCGGAATTCTAGAAAGGTCAATCGCGAGGGCGGTTGGATGTGGATTTTGGCCGTTCAGATCCCAGGTACTAACACTAATTCCCATAGGAGATCCTGGCGGGTGTTGATAATCTCTGTAATCGGAAATGAAAATCTCATACGATGCTTTTGTCGGGGTAATTTGTCCGTCGAAATGCAGCACCGTACTGTTCTGGTTAAACTTGCATTCAATCCAGAATCCAGAAGTTGTGGCAGCCTCTTCAGCACCCAGCGGATGCCAAGAACCCCGTTCACTATCTTTTTTTCTGTTTCTCACATCTGTTTTACGCGGCGGATCGCCTTCACAAGCTTCTTGGGCCACGCTCGGCTCTTTTCTTGCCATCAAAGGCAAGCCTTTTTGTTCAAGCCAGTGATTAATAATCGCCGTTGCATTTTCCAATGCGGCATTCTGTGAAGACGGTTGGTATGCGTAATTCAGCGAAATATCAATCTGATAGGTCCCCAGATTAACAAAATCCACGCCCGGCATTTTCTCAAATGCCTTGAGCAGCGAGAAAGTCGGAGAATTCTGGTATTTTGCCAAATCACCGGCGTAGATCTTTCCGTTGGTGTACAAAACGAATTGACGTTGATCGGAATTGACCAGGGTGTTCAGGCCAAATGTCAGATACCGATTGGAGTTTTCGATTACAGCGTACACTGGCTGCGGCGGTTGAGATTTGACTTCTTGGTCTACCGACGTCGCAACCAAGGTAATACTCAGGCAAGACAGAGCAAATAACTTCCTAATCATTCAGGCCTCCTTGGCACTGTAAAAATAGAGCAGGTCTTCTTAAAAGAGCTCCATAGATATTACAATTTTGAAATCAGTTTTGTCAAACTAAAAATGGACGAGCGCAAATGTATTATTTAAGCTTGCAAACCTGCTTTTACACAGAGATTCAAGCCTACTTATAAAAATATTTAAAAAAATCTGGTTTTTTCTGATTGGAGCGGGTAACGGGAATCGAACCCGTATCTCAGCCTTGGGAAGGCCGCATTCTACCACTGAACCATACCCGCAATTATTCCATGCAAAAGATTAAGGTAGTTGATTCTTAGCGGTCAAATAAGGCTTCAAGTCTAAGGCGTTCGGCGGCGTGCTAACAATAAAATCGGGAATATCAAAAACGTCGTAATTTATTAAAAAATCTACTGAGTTTGAAGCGCCTCCTGATGTTAATGCGGAAATTTCAGGTGCGCCAATGTCAGCCGTGTACCTATGTAGTTCGCGATTGCTTATTCCAATCCATGCCTCAACGTCTTTAAAAGTTAATTGGTTAAACACCGTTTTGAAAGTTGATAGAATTGATTGCTCATTTGCAGATGATCCTACACTTTCTTGGCTCAAAGTATCGGCAAAAAACTGTGCCAAGGTATCCTTATTTAATTGCAACTGATAATGATAACACAAAATTCCGTCAACTTTTTGGGTTCCTAAAAAGTGGTAACTGACCGCATTGTACTTATTTAAATCTGCAAGAAATTTCTGAGAGTTGCCGCCGGTGCTGCTTGTAGAATCCTGTTTGAACAAGGAATTGATTTGGTCTTGGTTGGCCTTAGGCAAACTATTTAAATCAAGCTTAACCCAACCGCCGTAATTTTGAACTGCGGAACTAAGCTCGGGGATCTCTGAGACGTTCAAATATAAAACATCATTAACAAACTTGATATCTAAATTATTAAAGTTAAAATTCAGTGGTTGCGAAGCGCTCAAACCTGAGCTTGGCTGCAGTTGAAAATTAAGATCAAGCTGCACCTTTGAGTCAAAAGTATTCTGTTCAGGTGCCGGCCCTTTATTGTTCCAATCTCCTTGGAAATCCAGGTTTGCTTTGGAATTCTGAATGTCGCTATATTTCACTGAAAAATCAAAATGCTTTGAACCGGTCGAGCTTTTGCCAACCTGGCTGATAAAACCTGCTGCTACGGCTTGCGGTGAATACTTGGCATAAACAAAATAACCCAAACCGCCTAGTAGGAAAATTACCACGGCCAGAACAATGAAAAATCTGGCCTTAGAGCTTTTTTTGGGTGCAGGGTTGGTCAAGCTCAAGTCTTGAGGCGGTCCGGATTGAACCTCAGAATTAATTGGAATCAAATTTGGATCAAGTCCCGGAGGAATTTGTTCTGGCATTTAAATATTTTAATTTTTAAATAAATAATTCCACCACTTTTTGGGGTTGGATATTTTTTTACTTTGAGCGCCAGAATTTTCAGAACTTGCAACAAGCGGATCGGTATTTTGCTGGATTCCCGGATTTGGTTGAGCAGAACCGTCTTGAGATGAAAAAGTATAAACGACCTCCCCATTGCGCTGCAAATTCAGCTGCTGCCGGGCGGCCTTTTCTTTATAATCCGGGGTTTGCAAGTAAGCCAATAAGTTTTGAAGATCCTGATTTTTTTGCTGCAAGGAAGCGGCCTGCGCTGAAAGATCATTGATTTCTTTCTGAACAACAATCTTTTGGTGAAATTGCTTGCCAACGACAAACAAAACAAATAATAAAAGCGCTGACCCAAAAATTATAAAAGGCTTGCCTGAAATGAATTTTTTAAAATTAGAGGACATTGCGTTTTTTATTAACAATGACTTTCTTATCTGAACGAGGTGCATAAGGAATATGCTGGTCTACCGGCGCAATTTCCGGCTCAGTATAGGTTATTTTTTGCTCGCCGCTAAACTCAATATGCATCTGCCACAAAAAATCTTTGACTTTTGACGGGTTTGGCACCCGCTGCAAAATCAATGGCTGATCAAGTCCAACAACCTGAACAGCGACATCTCCATAATGAAACAGGGTCGAAAAAAAACCTGTGGTCTTAAAAGAAACGTTTAAAATCCGATCTAACGGAGTCTCGATTACGCTCTTTTTAAAAATTCCGCTGTGCTCAATATGCAGCAAACGCTTGGTCGTAACAATATAAACATTGAAAGTCCAAATCAAAAAGAATCTGAGCGCAAATAACGTCACCAGCACTGTCCAAACCAAAAAAATCTTTGTGTGGGCTGCGCTAGAAAAAATGTATTGGTATTTTAATCCTAAATACCAAGGAACAAACAACAATACAAAAACTTGCAACACCTTGGGCACTAAAGTCATTTCGTGCTGACGGTAGACCTGTAAAAGTTCTTCATCATCATGCAGCTGGTGCTTGAACATTTATTTTTGTTTCATCAATAGCTATAAGTTTGTGCGAATAAAAACAAAATCATAGAAATTACTACGATTGCTGAGAATATCGCCAAAAAGGTATTCAAACGTTTTCTGTTGCGAAACATACACTTTATTATACCATTTCTGTACAGAAAATAAAAAACCGCCATCTTGCAATGGCGGTGTGCGCGTCCTAAGGTTCCCATGAACTATGCCGGAGCAATCGTCACGGATTGGAGCCGAAGTCCTTCCAGAATTGGCTGGGTTGAGCTGGCAAATTCAGGATAATCCGGGAAGTTTTTGGAGACTTGAAAAAACTCCATCGCTTCAGGATAATGTCCCAGCGCCATCAGGCACAAACCGGACCGGTAGGAATATTCGGCCCTGCCCTGAATTTCAAATGCTTCCGAAAACCAGGTCAAAGCCTCTAAGGGGTCGCGTCTGAAACTCATATAAAACCAGCCAATTTGGTTTTTCAACGCATGCTGGTCCGGAAAATCCCGGTCGAGTTCAAGCATCTGTTGCTCAGCATATTTGGTGTTGCAGTCATGCGCGGCTTGCCATGCCAGATAAAGCCGCTGACCAGGAACACTGATATAGGTGTTCCGCGTGGCTTTCAGCTCGGCCCATTCCTTATCGCGGGCCAGGCGCAAATCTCCTATTACCTGATCAAGAACCCCGCCGACAATATCTCTGGCAAAGCAATCGCGTTGCGGATCAGCATAATTGCCGTGCAAATCCAGAACCTCGGCCTCAAGAGCAATCATCAGCTCAAGAAGCACGGCTGAAGGCGTCATCAAATTAAAAGACTTATACGGCTGGGTTTGCAAGGCTTGCCGCAATTCATTAATCCTGCTAACTCTGGCCCAAAAATCATAAACATCGTAGGTCAGAGTCAGACCCGCGCAAAGTCCGCACATTTGTATGTCGCCATTGACATATGCTTCCCCTTCTCCGCGTACGCAACCGTCACATTCAATAGCTACCAAATCTTGCATGGACATTCACCTCGCTTTTGATCGATTCCTCTTACCGTTTGCTAAAAACTAATTTAAAGTATACACCTATTTTTTTAATACTGCCAAAAAGGCTTCTTGCGGGATATCAACTTTCCCGATTTTCTTCATACGTTTCTTGCCTTTCTTTTGCTTATTCAGAAGCTTCATTTTTCTGGTAACGTCACCTCCGTACAGATAACCGGTGACATCCTTGCGGAATGCCTTGATGGTCTCGCGCGCTATGATTTTGCCGCCGATCGCAGCCTGTAAAGGAATTTCAAACTGCTGGCGCGGAATGAGGTCCTTGAGCTTGTTGATCAACTCCCGGCCTTCGCTTTCTGCGGTGCTCCTGTGCACGATCACAGCCAGCGCTTCTACTTTTTCACCGGCCACCAGAATATCAATTTTGGCCAGGTCACCGCTGCGGTTTTCCAAAAATTCATAATTCAAAGAGGCGTAGCCCGATGAAACGCTCTTAAGTTTGTCATAGAAATCTGTAATGATGTTCGCCAAAGGCATTTCAAATTGCATTGAAACCCGGTCTTTACCAAAATACTTCAAATCCTTACTGATACCGCGGCGCTGCGTCACAATTTCCATGATTGGACCGATATAATTTTGTGGCGTCAAAATCTCAACCGCCATCCAGGGTTCCTGAATTTCTTTAACGGTGGAAGGATCGGGCCATTCTGCCGGGGTATGTATAATTTTTTCCGTGCCGGAATTGAAAATTATTTTGTAAGCGACGGTCGGAGCGGTTAAAACCAGATCCAGATCGTATTCGCGCGACAGCCGTTCTTGCACAATGTCCATATGCAAAAGCCCTAAAAATCCGGTGCGGAATCCAAATCCGATCGAAGGAATATTTTCCGGTTCAAAGATTAAAGCCGAGTCCGATAGCTTCAGTTTTTCCATGGCGTCCCGCAGCAACGGATAATCTTCTGCAGAGGTTGGAAAAATAGTGGCATAAACCATCGGTTTCACCTGCTTGTAACCGGGCAGCGCCTGAGCATTTGCCCCGGTATCTTTCAAAGTAACAGTATCACCGACCCGGGACTTCGAAACATCGCGTAGGCCGGTGACGATGTATCCAACCTCTCCTGCTTTTATTTCGGATTGCGGTTCAAATTTTGGCCGGAAATAACCAACTTCTAAAGCCTGGGCTTCTGTATTAGTGCCGATCATCCTGATTGTCGCATTCTTTTTTATTGAGCCGTCAAAAGCACGGACAAAGGAAATCACACCGCGGTGAACATCATAAACTGAATCAAAAATCAAACCTCGGAACGGTGCGTCGGGGTTCCCTTGCGGCTGGGGAATCCTTTGGATCACCGCGCGCAAGATTTGGCCAACACCTTCGCCGGTCTTTCCGGAAGCATACAAAATTTCATCATCAGTAAAGCCGAACATATTTTTTAATTCTTCGGCGGTACGGACCCGGTCTGAATTTGGCAAATCAATTTTATTTACCACCGGAATCAAAACCAAATCGTTCTCCAGAGCCAAATGCACATTTGCCAATGTCTGCGCCTCAATACCCTGGGTAGAATCGACCACCAAAATAGCTCCTTCACAACAGGCCAAAGAACGCGAAACCTCATAAGTAAAATCAACGTGGCCCGGCGTATCGATTAAATTCAAAATATATTGCTTGCCGTCCATAACGTAATCCATCCGGACCGGCTGGAGCTTGATAGTTATCCCCCGCTCCCGCTCCAGGTCCATTTGATCAAGCAGCTGATCTTTCATTTCACGCTTCGACACGGTATTGGTAAATTCTAAGAGCCGGTCAGCTAAAGTTGATTTACCATGGTCGATATGGGCAATGATGCAAAAATTTCTGATCATAAATTATTATCTAACCGATCCCTGAATAACATTTTATTCCAAACTTTTTCCCGTAAAAACCGCCAAACAAAATTTACCTGTTCCAGATCCATTAAACTGCTTAAACCTATGAATGCTGCTGTGCCGATAAGGCCGGCTAAACCGCCCTGGATCAAGACATGCAAGCCGGTATCTAAAGGAAATACTAAACCAAGATAATACAAAGCAATGTAGATGACAATTGCCGACAATATTGAAGCCAGCACTATCTTCAAAATTGAACTGACTAAGTACTTATCATCAAGATGTCTGATTTGCATCCGGAGAATTATATATAAGACTGCGGCGTTAAAGATGCTCGCCAGACTAAAACCCGCGGTTAATCCAAGCACCTTAAAATGCAAACTCAATAAATATGAGAGCAGTAAATTCAAAGCCAGCGAAATTAAACCGACGATCACCGGGATCTTGGTGTTGTGTCGGGCATAAAAAGCCCGGGAAAAAAGCGGAGTCAAACTTTGGGCAAAAATACTGATCGCAAAAATGCCCAGAGTATTTGCGGTAAGCCTGGTCGCCTGCCAGTCAAAGTTGCCGGCCCCAAGCACCACTCTGGTAATCTGAGCGCGCAATACCAAAATCATTGCCGAAATTGGCAGGATGAAAAACAAAATATTCACCATAGTTTTAACCAAGGTGTGATTAAACTCTTTATCATCTTTTCGGACAAAACTTTCGGAGAGGCTCGGAAAAACCGCAACCGCAAAAGAAACCGCAAATATTCCGATCGGAACCGCCTGCAAATTATTTGCCAGATTAAAAATTGCAATACTGCCTGATGCCAGCACCGAACCGATTATTGAAGCGATTAATAAACTAAGCTGGGAGTTATCTACTCCAAAAATCCTCGGCACAAATAATTTTAAGATTTTCCGGACGCCGGGGTGTTTAAGGTCCAAAATCGGTTTATAGGAAAAGCCCCGATAAACAGCGGCGATCGCTTGCGAAATTAAATGCGCTAGCGCTCCCAAAATCACGCCATACGCCAACCCACTTACTCCAAAATGTGGGTATAAAAATTTAACGCCAAAAATTATTCCGAGGTTATAAAGAATCGGAGCGATTGAAACAACTAAAAACTTTTTGACCGAGTTAAGTACGCTGCCAAAAACGCTTGATACCGTGAAAATAACCGGTGAAAGCAAAAAAATTCTGGTCAGCGTCACGGTGTTCTGATATTTCACCCCGGTAAATCCCGGCGCAATCAAATGTGCAAGCTGCGGCACAAAGGCAAGCGCGATCAAAGCCAGCGCGCTCATTCCAAAGAAAAAAAAGTTTAGAATAGTATTAGCGATCCTATTTGCCTCTTCCGGATCCTTTACCAGATACTCGGTAAAAACCGGAATAAACGCCACAGAAAGCGTACCTAAAATCAGCAAATTAAAAAGCAGGTCCGGAAAACGGAACGCCGCATAATAAGAATCCAACAGGTCTCCCGCTCCAAAAGTAGAAGCAAAAAGCCGGTCGCGATACAATCCGACCAGGCGTGAGAGCAAGGTGAAAATCCCTACAATACTCGCATTGCGAGCGATGGAATAGCTAACTTTGTTCATTTGGAGCTGAGTACCGCTCCAATAAATATATCAGATTTTAAGATTTGATTGTAACCAAGATCTCCGGAATTCCAAATGATCTGCATCTTGCCCGGGTCAAATGCATAACTAAAATTTGCGGTGTTGCCAGGCTGTTTCTGAACCAGCAAACTGTATTTACCATTGCCATGCAGGTCCATTGGCAAACGATAGCTCAGCGTAACAGTGCTGGTTTCTCCAGGATTGGTTTCAATCCAGTTGGCAAATTCAGTTTTATCAGATTCCGTTGTCAGCACCGTACCGGTCTCCCGGTCAATTGAGCTGGCATTATCCATTGCAGCCAAATCCGGGTCAACAATATAAGGACGCGGGTCAGATGGGTTTGCCGCAAAAGCGCTGCCATCTGAAAGATAAAAAGGATGTGGAGTAAATCCGGTAGCAGAGATTAGCTTGCTTCCAGCCGGAACAAGAAAACGCACATAATCAATATTTTTACTGCCCGGTTCAAGCAAGCTTGGGGTGTGGCTCCTAGAATAAGTAATCGTGTCAATAACGCCGCCGTCATCCTGAACCACGCTCTTCATACTGATCTGTTCGGTAACATCCTGATCGGTTTTGCGTCCGCCAAGGTTGGTATTTAGCACTTCCAAATAATCGCCGTTGGTCGACTGAACCTGGCCGGCCCAATTGTAATCTTCAAATTGATTTTGGACTTGCGGATTGCGATCATAAAGCAAAATATTTTTTTGCTGCAAGTTATCAAGCAAAGCAGAGGCTAAACCTGCGTAGCTCTGCTGCGGCAAGGCCATTAATTTTTGAAGTAGTAATGGAGCGAAATCAGAAAGCATCTGTTTCGGCGCATTTTCTTTTCGGTCATATATAATTGAGGTATTTAATTGGATCTGATCGCGGAAATTATCAGCAGTTAAGGTTACTCCATATTTTGGCATATCAATCGGTCCGGTGACTTTGAGCAGGTCAACAATCATATCCGGGGTCAACGCAATCACCGCGTCCGGAGTTTCCATGCCTTCTTGCTCATAAAAATCCGATGCTTTCTGTGCCGATTTCTCAAAATCAGCAAACCAATTAGAATCTCGTAAATACCAGCGGTCAGTCAAATCATGCATTGCGCCTGGCGCGGCAATCTTCTGTTTAAGCTGTCCATCTAAATCATAGATGCTTGAAATTTGTTGAGAAATAATCTTGCCGTTATTAAGCCTGAAAAAACCGTATGTCCCGATAAATCCGCCGGTTGCTCGCATCTCGCGATTATTTTCAAAAAGCACTAAAACAGTTTTTTGGCCATTGCCAACAAAGTCCGCGGCCAAACCAAGCAGCTGATTAACCTGATTTAAACCTGCTGTCGCCTGATCAAGCTGCTGTTTATAAGAAGTAAATTTTTGTTGGAAGGTCGTCGGCAAACTGCTTAAATCAACCGCATTCAAATCTGAGTCAGCTTCAGCCAGATCAGCATTACCTTTTTGTAAATACCCTTGAGCATAATGCACTGCCGATGCAAAACCTCCCGGAGCGTCAATTCCGGTTGGGCCATAATGAATCTGCTGGATACTGTTATAAAAATTGGTAATATCTTGTCCGCCGCGGGAAAGCGCGACTCCGGCATCTAAAAGCTTCTGGGCTTTTTGAGCGCTGGGCATCAATGTCAAAATTGAATCCAAAACAATTCCCAAACTATTGATGTTGTCCTGAGCTTTTTCAAAATTTTGCTGAGCTTGAGCGAATTGCTGTTGTGAATCTGTAAATTGTTGTTGCTGTACAAGGCTTGCAGCTTGTTCTAAATGTGAAATTCCTTCAGTAGTCGCACCCAGCACCAGAGTTTTTGCGTTTTGCCCTGAAGCATAAATTCTTACACCCTGTAAAATTATCAAAGCGGCAAAAGCAATTGTCACAAAAACGCCGAGTTGCCTAGAAACTCTAACTCTTTTTAATCCGGTAAATTTTGCATATACTCTGTGCTCAAATCTAATGAAATTTATTTGTTTCTGAGCCTTACCCAGATTAAATGCACTACCAAAGGCCCCTGGATGCCCGGGAGACCAAATCTGGTCAATTGATGGTTTTGAGTTTTGAGAGGTCGCATCAGCGGCCGCAAATTGATTGGCGACAACCGGCTCAGAACCATTTTCTAAATCTGGGCTGGAATAAACCACCGATTGAGATGATCCGGTTTCCAAGCTGGCATCCAACAAGTCACCACCAAAATCATCCCTGATTTGCTTTTGGATCTGCGATTTCCTTGTAGAATTGCGGATATCTCCGAAATTGATTTTCTTTTTTGGTTTTATTTCTTTAGCCGGCATCTTTATAATTTGTAACTTGATTCTACAATAAAACCCAAGTAATATCCAATTTAGGAGGATCAATGCTCAGTACCCGCGATCACCACAAAAAACAGCTACGGCCGCGCAAAAAATTGACGTTAAAAGAACTGGTCGGCGGTCCGGCAGACACGATAGTCGGCATAACCCTGAGGATTAAACCGGCTTTGCGCCAAAGACTCAGGCTACTGGCTGAGATGCAAAAAATAAGCAGGGATCAATATGTCCGCCAAGTTCTGGCAAAGTATGTCATCAAAAATGCCAGGTTTTTCAAACCCGAGTAAAAAAACTAATAAACCTCCGGAACTTAGAAAACATTTACAGCCGTCAACGGACGGCTGTTTTTTATTGCGAATTTATACCACGCTGGTTTTAGAAATATTTAACAGCACTCCCATTGCTGCCAAGGTAACAATCAAAGCCGAAGATCCGTAAGAAACGAATGGCAGCGGAATTCCGGTCAAGGGCAGTAGTCCGATAATCGCGCCGATGTTTATGAAGGCTTGGAACGAAATCCAGGCAACAATCCCGACCGCAACCATTTTACCAAAAGTATCCGAGGCTCCAAGCGCCATGCGCATACCGCGGAATGCAAATAACACATACAAACCAATTATCAAGAGCGCTCTGGAAAAACCCAGCTCCTCGACGATCACCGCAAAAATAGAATCGCCAATAACCTCCGGCAAAAAATTATATTTTTGCCTGGAATGACCGTAACCATAACCCCAAAAACCGCCTGAACCGATTGCAAGTAACGCCTGATTAATTTGATAGCCAATGCCCTGCGGATCAACGCTTGGATTTAAAAACTGGGTCAAACGCGCAACCCGGTAAGGTTCAACTTTAACGAGCAATGCAAACCCGGCAAGGCCGCCAACCAAAATCCAAAACAAATGCTTGATCCTGGAGCCGCCGACAAAAAGCATGGTCAGTGCGGTTAAAATTACCACTAACATCGTGCCGATGTCAGGCTCTAAGATAATTAAGCCAGCAATGATTCCAATTATCAAAAGAGTCGGAATCATTCCATAATAAAAATCCTGAATCTCACTGCTGCGTTTATCAATCCACGATGCAATGTAAAAAATTAAAACCAGTTTAGCAACTTCAGCCGGCTGCATGAATAAAGGACCGATTGAAATCCAACGCCTTGAACCGCTGACCTTAACGCCAATATGCGGTACCAGCACCGCGGCCAGCATTAAAATCACCGCAAACACCATCAGCGGCACAAATTTCTGCCATTTGTGATAGTCGATTTTGCTGGTGACATACATCGCAACCAAACCAATTAAAGCCCCAAAGAGAAACTGGTGCCGAAAATAATAAGTATTGGTTTTATCTATTGAATAAGAAACCACCGATGATGCCGAGTATAAAACAATCAGCCCAATCGCAAGCAGCACAAAAATAATCACCAACAGTTTGTAGTCAACTGATTTCTGTTTTTGTCTGGATCTGGGCTGCTGCATTGTTCTATTCGGAATCATTAGAACTCCATTGCCAATTTTTTAAATTGATCGCCGCGGTCTTTGTAGTTCTTAAACCAATCAAAGCTTGAGGTCGCCGGAGCAAGCAAAACAATGTCGCCCGCTTCAGCTACCGACCCTATCTGCTCAAAGGCCTCTGATAAATCAGCCGCTCCACTTAAAATCTGTCCCGAGAAATTACTATTTTTTAGATTCTTTACTAAGGTTTCAGCGATCTGTCCAATCACTACCACTGCTTTAATATTTTTTCGTTCTGAAAGTTTTTGGCACAAGTCGGCATAATCACCCTTTTTATCAAACCCGCCGAGAATTAAAATTTCATTCTGAGTAAAAGCGTCCACCGCAGCCAAACATGCCTCAATTGAAGCACCGCTGGAATCATTATAAAATTTAATGCCCGCGCGCTCAGTAACAAACTCCAAACGATGTTCATATCCCGAAAAATCTCTGGCAACTTTTTTTATAAGCTCCAGGTCTACTCCAAGAAGTTTTGCCGCCAAACTTGCCGCCGCAATATTTTGAACGTTGTGGTAGCCGGGCAGCAATAATTCTGAAATCTTTAAAAATTCGGAATACTGGCCATGCTCAACAAATTCAATTTTCCCAGTGGTTTTATCAGCGACAATTCCCTGCTTAATATCAACCGCAGCATCTCCCGTGGTGTGAATATAGTATTTTTTAGCCTGTCCCAGCTCACCGATTTTACGCGATCCTTGAAAATCTATATTAATCAGCGCCAGATCTTCGGGCCCCTGAAAATTGGTAATCGCAGTTTTGGCTTGAATGTATTCTTCGACGTCATTGTGGTAATCCTGATGCTCAGAAGTTACCATCAAAACAATCGCCAAATGCGGACTTTTTTGCAGATCAGCAAGCTGAAAACTTGAAAGCTCCAAAACCACAAAGTCATCATTTTTAAGCTGACCAAGCAGGTTTAAAATTTCCGTGCCAAGATTACCGCCAATAAATGTTCTGAAACCGGCCGCCGAAAGCATTTTGTAAAGCAGGGTCGCTGTCGTACCTTTGCCTTTGGTACCGGTGACGCCAATAATTTTCCCCGGGCAATTATCAAAAAAATATTTTATCTGAGAGGTTAATACCGCGCCGTTTTTTTGCGCAGCCAGGATTTCCGGAAAAAATTTGACCCCAGGAGAACGAAACAAAACGTCGTAGCCTTCAAGGTTTTGTAAATAACTGCTGCCTAAAAACTTTTTACTTTCCGGAAATTCTTCAAAATCAAGGCTGGCATCCCGATCAAAAATATCAAAACTAATCGCATTGCTATTCAAAAATTGTGCAACCGCACGACCTTCAATGCCAAAACCAATAATCCCTATTTTTTTATTTTTTAAATCTTTCAGCTGCATTAGAACTAGTTTTTCCTCAAAATCCTGCCGTTCAAATTCTCAGTTAAATTGGATTTATCGACGATCGCATTGCCGTTAACAAAAACCTGTTCAATCCCCTGCGGAAATTGATATGGATGGACCATGCTTGCTCGAGAATTTATTCCCGGGTCAAAAATCACAATATCCGCGAAAAAACCTTCAGCAAGTTGGCCGCGTTTTTTTAAACCGATCTTTTTGGCCGGTATCGATGTGATTTTCTGAACCGCCTGTTCAATCGGGAAATTTGTCTGCAATGCCCAGGCCAAAAATTTCGGCATTGCTCCAAAACAGCGCGGATGCACCAGATCACCTTGCTTAGCGGCCCCGAAACCCGCTCCGTCTGTGGCAATGATGCTCAGCGGGTGACCCAGCAATCGTTCGACCTGGGCCTGATTCAAATTTTTTTCAAAAACTAAAACCTCACTGCCGCCGTTCTCGACCAGGTCAACCAAAGCCTGCTCTGAACTGAGATCGTGGCGTTTTGCGATCTCACCCAAAGTTTTACCGATGACATTTAATTGCATGGTTGTCCCGGCAATAAAAATTTGGGAATAATCAACATCCTTGCTGTTCAAATAGGCCAAAACTTTTTTACGCTGGATTTCGTCTTTCAAATGATGAATCATTGAAGCACGGCCGCCTTCATAAGCCCAGCGCGGCAAATATGTATATAAAACCTGCCAGACGAAATCATAAGGATAGACGTCAAAATGGACGTTGCCCACCTTATGGTAAGCATCTTCAAGCAGATTCAAAGCTTGCGGCAGCAAATGCCAATTATTTTTTCCACGCAACTTCAAATGCGAAATTTTTATGTTTACCGAGGTTTTGTAAACCAGATCCAGAGCTTCGTCTAAGCTTTCGGTGAGTTCTGCGCCCTCTGAACGTAAATGCATTGAGAGCAAGGCATCATGCCGCTTCAAAATTTTGCAAAGTTCCAGCAGCTCATTTTCAGAAAGGACCGCCTCATGGGCATAAGAAAGCCCGGAAGAAAGTCCAAACGCTCCCGCCTCCAAGCTCTTTGTCAGAGCTTCGTTTATTATTTTTTGCTCGGAATCTTTTAAAGGCCGGGTTTGATCCTTAAGCAAGCCTCGGCGCAAAGTTGAATAACCAACTAGACTTGCGATATTTACGCCGAAACTTCTGTGGGAAAGCTCTTCCAAATATTCTTCAAAGCTTAGCCAATTCAAATTACTGCCCTCAAGATCATGCCATTTTCTGACCGCAAGCAATGCGTCGCGTGAAAGCAGTGGCGCCAAAGAAGCCCCGCAATTTCCAATCAACGCGGTCGTAACTCCCTGCGCCGCCAAACTATCCAGACGCGGGTTATCAAATAGCGCCCAATAAGCATCGGAGTGGTTTTGGATGTCAACAAAACCCGGGCTAACATATTTTCCTGACGCATCAATCACCTCTTTTGCATTGGCATTTTTTAAATCCCCAATGTCGGCAATTTTGTCATCTTGAATTGCAACGTCGCCGCGAAAAACTTTTTTTCCGGTACCGTCGATGATCTGACCGTTTTTTATAATCCTGGTAAACATTGAAGCCTTATCTAATTCCTGTATCAAAAAAGAAAGTTGCCATGGCATACATCCCCGGAGAAACCGTAATAGTCTGCGGCTGCAAACGCGGCAGGCCGTTGCTGGCACCGCTTACCATGTATTCGCCGACAGTTAAATCAACCTTAAAGTTGCCATTGGAGTCAGCGGTAATATTTATGGACACCCCGGTCTGTTTATTTTCAATAATGATCTGCCCGTACGGATAAGGTTTTGCGCAGCTTTGCCCCGGAGTCTCAACCGGACATGTCGGTTGAAGCACTAATTGGCCGCTGATGCCCTGTTTTTGGAGTTGCCCGGAATTTTGCCCGGTTGGCAGGGTTGAGGTTGGCGGAGTTGAATTTGCGCCTGACGGGTTTGAACCGTAATGATTTGAAACCTGATTGCACCCGGCTGCAACTAATAAGGTAAACAGTAGCGGCGTGAAATATTTTATTTTTTTATGCATAATTCGTAAAATTTAATTTTTTACTTGGCAATGCCGACAAAATAAATCATGACGCCGAGCAGCGCGAAAACCATTGAGATGATCCAAAACCGCATTACCACTTTACTTTCTGGCCAGCCGCGAGCCTGAAGATGATTATGAATCGGTGAAGACAAAAATAATTTCTTCTTAAAAAACTTGCGCCAGAAAAGCTGCAGGATCGTACTCAAAGCTTCGAGTACAAAAACAAAGCCGATAATCGGTAAAATTAATTCGCCGTGAACTAAAAAAGCGATAACCGCAAGCACCGTCCCAAGCCCCATTGACCCGGTATCGCCCATGAAAAATCTGGCCGGATGAATATTGAACCATAAAAACGCCAAGAGTGCCCCGACAATAACACCGATGAAAGCCGCCAGGTTATACCTTCCGATCAAGTAAGCAATTATTCCGTATGCCGTGAAAGAAAAAAGCAGCGTGCCGCCTGCAAGACCATCTAATCCATCAGTCTGGTTAACTGAAAAGCTGGTTGCGACCACGGCCAGAATGAAAAAAATCATGTACCAAAAACCAAGGTAAATTGGCTGATGCATCGGCACGCTTATCGAGTTGAAACCAAGCTTGATATAAAACCAATATGCGCCTACGGCCGCTACAGCGGAATAAATAAAAAATTTATGGCGGAAACGAATTCCCCTGCCTTTATGACCGTTTCCTAGTAAATCTAAAACATCATCAAGCAACCCAACCGCAGCCGCACCAACGAAAGCGCCCAACGGAAGCAATGTTTCGCGCCGAGTCAAAAAATTTAAAATATGGAAAGAGCTTAAATGCAAAACCCGATCTAAAAACCAAAAAACTGAAATCAAAATCAGGGTTGTGCCCCAAATCAAAATTCCTGCGGTGGTCGGCGTTCCCTGCTTTGCGGCATGCATCGAGCTGAAGATCGGGGTAGTGCCGTCATTTCTAATATTTTTTCCGATTTTGTATTTGTATAAAAAATCGCTTAGCAGCGGCGTAAGCAGTAATGCCACGCAAAATGAAATCGCCGTTAAAATCAGAACTTTTAGGAGCTCGTAACTGATCATAAATTTCTTTAATTATACCATAAATTCCATAAATCGAAGTTTCCACATAACCTCGCCTGAAAAATAAAAAACCGTCTCATACCTAAAGGTCGGAGACGGAATAAATTGCACCAACAAATGCACTAATAGCGGAACGATTACATCCTGGCTTCAATCATTTCAACGCGCGCCGGCTCGCGAAGAATACGGGCGTGCCTGTATTTGAATTCGCCCTGCAATAGCTCCAAAATCCGTTGAGCGACCCAAGGCGCATCAAGCATCGTTGAGGTGTCACGATCAGTCCCGGCCCAAAATTTGGTTTTCATGCCGGCAGGCCCGACCACCAGAGTCTTTTTAATTCTTGAGTCAAGCGCCAGCGAATTCGCCAACATTCCAAGTCCGGCTTTAACCCCGGCGTACACCGGCTCAAGTTCGCGAGGAATCCATTGCGACGTGGAAGTGATTGCAACAAAGCAAGAAAGTTGATTCTGCTTTTTCATGATGCGCTGCATCAGAACCGCAGCGCCCAAAAAACCAACATTGGACATATCCAAGATTTGATTTTCAGATAAATCGCTGATGCGGCCCTCCTGATGAAAACCAGGGTTATAGATCACCGTATCAAAAATGTAATCTCGAACAATCCAATCCACAAAAATAGGAAAACCTTTGCCACTGCCAAAATCCAGTTTGTGGAAAGTGATTCCATAGACGCCTCGGTCTTCTGTCCCAGTTATGACCACTTCATGAGTTTTTTGCAACAACTTAGCCAGCTCAAGGCCCAGACCCGATGTGCCACCAACTACAAGTGCATGCATAATCTCTCCTTTTTTTCAGGTTTGATTGCTAGATCATAGCAAAAATTCAGAAAAAAAACTTCTGGCCTTTTTATTTAATGCACTCAATTGTTCGCCGGCAAAAAACCTTTAAAACCGTAATTCACCGCTGTTAAAGTATCAGCCTCGCGCTGATCGCTGTCTAAAACCAAAGTTATCACAGTTCTTCCTGATGGTGCGTCCTTTGCCAGAACAATCATGCTACCCAAGGCTTCTACGGTATTCCCGGTTTTGATCGAAAAAATTTCAGGATGCTGATAGACCAGACTATTGCTATTTAAAATAAAATATTCTTTGCCGGTCATGCTGACAAAATAATAATTTTTATTTTGCCAGATCTCCGGATATGGAAAATTGACCAAAGCATAATTCACTAAAATTTTTAAATCAGCCGCGGTCGAATAATTTCCCGGGGTATCAAATCCGATTGGAGTAGTATAGTGGGTATGAACCATGCCTAGTTCTTGAGCTTTCTGATTCATTGCCGCAATGAAATCCGTGGAGTTTGGAAAATGATTAGCAAGAGTCAGGGCCGCATCATTTGCCGAACCAACCAACATTGCCTTGACCAAATCTGCCGGACGAACAATGTCCCCTGCCGTTAAATGCAAATATGGAGCGATATTAAGTTGGTCGGCTTTGGTAAGCTTTATCGGCCTGTCAAAATTTGGCGACTGCATTGCAACCAAAGCTGTCATTAGCTTGGTTAAAGAAGCTATCGGCAGTTGTGCGTTAACATTCTCTGTATATAAATCAGCGTTTGATTCTGGGTCGTAAATTAAAACTGATTTTGCACTGAATTTTGGAGCAGGATATGTGCCCTGCATTCTTAGTACAACCGGTTTTTGTGGCACTTCGGTCTGTTGCGGACTGTCGGCACTGACAAACTCAACCGGTGCGGCAACAACCGAGAGCGGATAATCCGCCCCGCTTAAACGCGGAAATAAAAAAAAGAACGCCAAAAACGGGATAATAATCCAAAAGGCGTTTTTTAATTTGGATTTGAATAAAAGGCTCACAACTTTTATCAAACTTTTTATTTTTATTTACATTTAAAGTTTATAGTTAATGCATTTAATTGACAATGAAAAAAATTGTGGATAAGATTATTAAGCAACAATTAAAACTAACTTTATGGGACCATTAGAAATTGCTTTAACCAACGAAAACTTTGATTCTGAGGTAACCAATTCAGACAAACCGGTTTTGGTAGATTTTTGGGCGCCTTGGTGCGGTCCATGTTTGGTAATCGGCCCGGTGGTTTCTGAAATCGCTGAAGAGTACAAAGATAAATTGAAAGTCGGCAAAGTAAATGTCGACCAAAACGACGAACTGCAAAGACGTTTTAACATTATGAGCATTCCAAATCTCAAGGTATTTAAAAACGGCAAAGTAGTCGGTGAAATTTCAGGAGCCGCGCCCAAACAAGCTATTTTGAGCGCAATTGAACCTAATCTCTAATATTGAATGAACGAACGGCCGCAATACAAAAAACTTTATCGCTCCGCAGAAAATAGGATTATCGGCGGTGTTTGCGGAGGGTTGGCAGAATATTTTGAAACTGACCCAATATTAGTTCGGGTCATTTTCTTATTTTTAACATTAATCGGTGCGGCAGGAGTACTGCTGTACCTAATTCTTTGGATTATGATTCCAGAAAAACACGAAGATCAAAAAAAACATCTTGAGTTCGCCCATGAAGTAAGGCAGCACATGCACAGAAGCCACAGAGCAGCACACAGCATGGTCGGACTATTTATTATTTTGGTAGGAGTACTTCTTTTGATCGACCAGCTTTACCCCGGTTTAGGTTTTTCAAAGTTCTGGCCGGTGTTTATCATCGCGTTTGGCGTGGTGATTATGCTTAAAAAGTCTGAGCATCAAGATTAAGCATTATAAAGGACTATTCGAAACATTTGGAACCGGCTCTGCCTGCATAGCAGGCCGCGGCGGAACGGTCAAAATATTAAATTGGGAAACGACGGCGCCTTTCGGCGCCGTTAAATTTTGCTGAGCACTTTGGTCATTGCCAATGCTGAAACCGGAAGTCTGTCCGGCAGAAGTTACAACTGGCTGACCAAAAATCTTATCATAAACCGCGATCAAACCTTTAAATAGATAAAAGACTATTGCTCCGATTGTAATTAAAAACAAAATTATCACTACAATCCGCCAAATTAAAATTTTAAATTCCTGGCCGCTGGACTGGCGACGCCCCCTTCGCCTGCGCTCATAACTGAATATGTCATAGTAGGTGGTCTGTTGTTGAACTGCTTGCTGCATAAACCTCCAAAATACAAAAATCAAAGAGCCTGATTTCTCAGGCTCTTTGATTGTAAAAGCTATTCACCCACAAGAAAATTGGGCAAGTTCACAGTTATCAGTTCACAGTTATTGGAACATTTCGCCGTATTTCGATGCGATCATCTTTTTATAAGTGCTATTAACATCAGTCAATGCCTCTCGGATATCCTGGGCAATCTTTTTACGATCGCCAACTACCCCATCCATAACCTCAACACTTTTAATTTCCTGGTTACCGTCAATAACAATCCTGATCATCGCGTCTTTGGACTGGCCCATAACTGTTTCCTGCGCCAGCTTAGCCTGCATTTGCTTGGCTTGCTGCCGCATTGAATTTAAATCTTTAATTTGGTCTAAGAAACCCATTGCAACTATAAGTTAATGATAATTAGCGGCTGGCACGCAAATTTTTAAACACAACGCCCATTCCAGCAAGACCTAATACTAGCGTAAACAGTACTCCAAGAATAGGGATACCTGCCAAAACAGTAGAGATCAAAAGCGCCAAGGTTACCACGCCATAACCGAAAGCCGGCTGTTTTTTGGCATTAAGATATTTTAAGATCCACCAGCCGAATGCAGTTGCACCAACTAGCCAGGCAAAGAGCAAAGCCACAAACCAAACCGCCATCAAAATCACGGCGATATATATGCCAATCACGGTCAGACCGAGCACAAATGAAATTAGCGGGGTCAGAATAAAAAACAAAGCTCCCCACCCAACATTCTTCCAAAAACCGCTTTGTATTTCGGCCGCCATTGTTTCAAACTTTTTTCTGAATAACCAGGCGAGCAGTAATCCGGCCAGAATTGTAGCAATCAACTTAATCAAGAAAGCCAATCCGATGAAAACGGCAAGCTCCTGCCTAAAATTCTTTTGCGGAGCCTGCTGATAAGTAACATTGCCCAGCACTTTTGCGGCAGGATCGCGGTCATAAGGAGTGGCGCTGGTGTAATTAATATTTCCTTTAATACTAGCGCCAGGTCCTAACTGTAAACTCTGACCGTTGAAAGAAATATTGCCGTCGACCTCAGAGTTTATATATAAAGTACCGCCTTTGACAATAACATTGCCATGAACCGGAGCTTGAACACTTATTACTCCGCCGGCAGCGGCAAGATCCCCGCCTATCGAAGCTTTCGGTAATATTGAAATATTTCCGCCGAGCGCCGCCAAATCTTCACCAATCGCGCTTTGTACTGTTATGGTTGCGCCCACTGCGCGAGCAGAAGCGCCAACATTTCCTAAGATAAAAATATTTCCACCTGCTATAAAAAGATCATCTTTAACATTTCCGTTTGCACTCACCGCTCCACCGGCCAAAACCGCGTCTTTAGTAGGATTTGCATCCATTATTACCTGTGGACCGGTAGCGTAGAGGTTCTTAACATTATCAGTATTATTGATCGTGAAGACCTGGCATTTTTTGCAAATACTTTCAAAACGCAAATCAGCTGCATGAGTTTGCATTGCAAAACTGAAAACAATTGCCAATACCCCCAGAACGCTCAATATTTTATTTGACTTTCGCATGTGGATATTTCTTAATTTTTTAATATCTTTGCTCTTAAATACTATATTTCTTAGGAAATTGCGTCAATTTGACATAAAAATTTAGTTGGTGTATAATCCATATACAAGCTTAATTTTAGATAGATCAAGTCGCCGCAAGGCGGTTTTTTTGTATCTACTTTTCCTTTCGTATCTGACTCGTATCTAGCACAAGCTTGGTCGCTCTCATGTAAATATTTCCAATCTAATATTTGCCGACGAAAAACCGTTAGAAATTAAAATGCTTCGAACATCTTTAATTACCGGCGGACCGCCACAGATATAAACCGGACGATCTTTATACCTCTCGATATTCTGTCTAAGAAAATCCGTTACTCTGCCGTGGAAACCCTGCCAGCCAGCGCTTGGTCTGCTTAAGCAAGGGACAAAATCAAAGTTGGAATATTTTTTTGCGAGCTCTTCAAACTCCCTAAAATAAAACGATTCACTTTCGCTTCTAACTCCAAACAGCAAAGTAATTTTATTTTCAAAACTATTTTGCAATAAATCTAAAATCATAGATTTAAACGGAGCAATGCCGGTCCCGGTTGCAATGAAAAGCTGGTCCTTATCGCGATCCTGGGCACGAACCACAAACAAACCATGTGGTCCTTCAAATTGCACAATGTCCCCGACCTTCAAAGCTCCGATGTATTTAGAACCCGGCCCCATCGGCGAAACATTTACACAAAAACTCACCGCACTATCTTGCTGCGGCGGCGTTATTATTGAATATTCACGTTTTTCTTTCTCACTAACTAAAAGTTGAACAAACTGTCCTGCCTGAAAATCTATTTTTTGAGGTTCGATTAATTTCAAATCCAGCTCAAAAACTTCATTGGCAAGCTGCTTCTTTGCTAAAACTTCGGCTTTAAAATTCATTTCTGGTCTTTCAATTTAGCTGGGTTTATTATATAATTTTGAGGCTTTTGCGGCAAAGTCTTGGATTTCAGCCGCAAATTTTTAAAAGAATACACTCATTGCCCGGTAGCCAAGCGGTAAGGCAGCGGCCTTTGGAGCCGCCATTCGTTGGTTCGAATCCAACCCGGGCAGCCAAATTGGACACCACTCCTCATTGACCTAGACGGGTCAAAAAAGAAGCCTGTAAAGGCTTTTTTGTTTGGCAAGAGTTCTTTAGGCTTTTATGGTTTCTTTTTTAAACTCTGTTTCGAACCATCGATGTAAAAATTCAGTCGCCCGAACATCGTCTTCATTGTAATCTACAATATCTTCCAAGACTTTTTTATCTCCGGTTTCTAACCATTTTTCAAACCAAAAAATACTTTGAGCGCCGCCAGCTTTGGCATGACGCCATTTAAAATTCACATACTTAGATTTTGCAATATCTTTGATTGAGTAAAAATATAAAGGAAAAATCACACTCTCTTTTCTGACATCTTCCAAATCTACTAGTTTCGTCAAAAAATACTCAAATTGAGATGAACTACCATATTTTTCGGATAATTTTTTTGTATGGGATCGCTCATAGTCTGCATAATGATACACTCTAAAATCCTCAGGTAAAATTTTAAGCCACTCCAAAAATTCAGCCCATAATTTTGGTTCTTCTTCTGGCTTTTCAGCAAGAAAATATAGAAAATATTTACCTTCAGTCTTGAGATTTCTGACTTTACCAATTTTCGCATATTTACCTTCAGAATCGCCTACTACCCAAAAGCCGAATAAATACTCAACAAATAACAATGGATCACCCTCTATATCAAAATATAACTTTAGGGAGGAATCTGGAATCTGAGGCTTGCCGATCCATTTCAGATTTCCATCTATCAAACACTGTGCTTGAATTTTAGCCCTCTCTAAAATTTGAGGGCTCCCATAGGGAACTTTCGGAAGTGCTAATATATCCATTTTTGCTGCATCATGTATTGTGTTAATTCCATTTTGACGCAAAACCGGATGAGTTCTTACATCTAATTTATAAATTAAAGCGATATCTTCCGCTTGTTCAGCTTCTTCCACACATTTTTCATACCAAGGACTCTGTTTGCAGGTTGAAACAAGTTTTAGCGGAGGCTTTTTTCCATCTACTATGGCTAAGATTTCGTCTATTCTTTTTTGTGTTTCTGCTTGATCCTCTTGTCCTATTTCTACGTCTATATTTTCTTTGTCACGGTTTATGATGCCAACATGATTCGGAAACACACCTTGTAGAGCTTCAAGGATGGTAGCATACAAAACTAATTGAAACCTCTGTTCTTTCTTAATCTCTTTAGATGATTTTATATCTACAGGGTAATAGAAATAGTTACCAAATTTGGATTTTCCCGCAGCCTTCTTAAGTAAATCTGGACGGCCTCTATATAAAACACCATCCTTCCCGTATTGAATCTCACCCTGATATATCAAATCCGCACCAGATTCCATTAAACCTAATGTCTGCTCAAAAGCTTTTTTGGGATCAATTAATTTTACCACTGATAGATCTAATCCCTTGATATAATCTGCTTCATGCAGGACACCTTGCTCAAAAAGCTTAAGAGTTAATTCAGGAAGTTCTCCTTTTTCTTTTGGATCACTAAAAATATCATGCCATATCCAGTGAGAACAGATTGCGTATTTAAAAAAGTATTGTGGTGTAAATATTTTCATGACCTTGGTAACAGCAATGCTTCATTCCATTTCTTGGAGTGAATAAACTGGATTATTTTTTTTATTTGCTCATTTGTAAACTTATTAGGTTTCCAATCACTAATATATTTTTGAATGATCACTTCATCAGTTGATTTAGTATCCTGAATTGCCTTACAAACAGTAGCCAAGAGCTCAATTGCCGCGCTTTGAGCATTAGAAATCATGGGTAATAAAAACTTGAGTGCATTGTCCATTTCTTTCAAAACTTTCGAATTTGAATAGGTAAACAACTTCTGTGATCCACTATCTAAGGCATACACTGAAAATTGTTTTATTTTTTTCTTTCTAAAAAATTTATTGGAACTACTCAAACCTGCAGTTATCGCCTTTTTTACCTGTTGGTCATAAGGTCCAAAATTTTGAGGTGAAAATTGTATACCTAGCGGGACTTTATAAATTTCTTGTGCTAAATACAGGATTTTAGCTATGACCATCTCACCTCGTTCAAATCTATTTTTGAGAATTAATCCAATAGCTTGTTGCGTGGAAAAAATATTAGTTTTTGGTAAAACGAAACCACTTTGTTGATTGGGTATGAAAGCTCGATTCAAAATCGATCGTCTAAGCTCATAGAGCTCAATGTCAATTTCATTTTGTAAATTTTGCACATTACTACTTTTCTTCAATATCGAATTTAAATAAATAACTATTCTCTGCTGTTCTGCTAATGTAGGCAGGGGTATACTAATCTTGGCTAAATTTGTTTGATTTATACCTGCCTGGCCCACCCAACGTGTGCAAATATTTTCAAAGTATTTATCCCTCCAGTATTTTTGAAAAATAAATAATACCCATTCCGGCATAATTAAATCATTACGAAATCTAATTCTGGTTAAATGGTTACTGAAAGTATAGGGCAAATTTTCACGAATTATAGCTGTCTTTCCCACGAGCTCGACACTATTTGTATTATTAAAAATAATGTCATCCTTTTTTAAATTAAACAAAGTTGTATCAGCCATTTTTTCTGGGATACGTATAATTTTAGTTAAATTAAGCTTACCGTCCAAGCCTATATTATGCGTGCGTAAGTGCACCACCCCGTTAAAAATCTCATTATACTTACCGCAGGCAAAGCCAGATTTTATATCAGTAGCTAAATTACCTATTGTTTCTTTATTCCATCTCTTCTGAGATAAAATATTATTTAAAGAAGAAGCCATGATTGCCGCGGAATCAACAACAGACTGTCTTTGTAGTTCCTCTATCTGTTTTATTTTCTGAAAGGATGCTTCAATTCTTTCAACAATCCCTCTCTGTTCTTCAATATTGGGAAAAGAAATTTGTAGATTTTTATATTCTGACATGGTTAAATTTCTAATGCCAGTGGTTTGTTTTTGCATTTTTTCTGTAACTCCTGACAAATATAAATCATACAGGAATAACCAAAGAAATTTAGTATCAATCTCGTTGAAATTTTTAATTCTTAGTCTACAAGTAAAATTACTAAAGCTATATTGGCCATTTTCATCAAAGTAAACAACGCGCCCAACAGGTTGGTCGGGTCCACCACCTGATTTCTCAAGCAAAATATCTCCTGGCTCTAAAATACGTACTTTAACCTGTTTACTTTCTGCACTTATTTCTGCAACATTGTCATAGTTGATCAAACCAGAACTTTGAAAATTGGTATTTCTAAGTACCTTAACGGTCTGAAAAGGTGCTTTTTTACCTGTCCAGAGACCTCCTGTAAAATCGACAAGTTCTTCCAATTTTTTTGTCTGCCAAACCATATTTATTTCAACGAATCTTTAATATCCTTAAGCAATTCTCTAATTAGGAGTTCCTTTCTTTCTATACTATCCACCAATTCCTCTGGTGACCTATTCAACACTTCTTTATTTTTTTTCGGATTTTTAAAGTCAAGATTATAATTCTTTTCTTTAATCTCCTTTATACCAATTTTCCACGCATGTTCATTAGTTTTTCGATTTTTCCACCATTTCCTTATGGAATAAAATTCCTCGTCTCGAATTGGCTGGCCTTTTGTATACTGTTTTTTATCTTTAGGTAAGGGTAACTCATAATACCAAATCTCCTTGGTTGGCTTCCCTTTTTCAAAAAATAAAAGATTGGTTTGAACTCCTGCGTATGGACTAAATACACCCGATGGCAACCTTACGATCGTATGCAAATTACATTCCACCAATAATTTTTGTTTAATTGCGGTCTTTACCCCTTCTCCAAAAAGAGTGCCATCAGGAAGTACAATACCTGCCTTACCTCCAGGTTTTAAAATATGAATAAACAAGACCAAGAAAAGGTCCGCAGTCTCCTTTGTTCGAAACTCATGTGGAAAATTTTCTACAGTTCCAGCTTTTACAACACCTCCAAACGGTGGGTTTGCCAAAATCACATCTACTTTATCTTTTGGACCATATTCAAGCAAAGGCTTTGAAAGCATGTCATCGCGTCGAATTTGATTAGGAATATCAATATCGTGAAGTATCATATTCGTAACCGCTAAGAGATGCGGGAGCGGTTTTAACTCAACTCCACGAACTAATGTTTGCAACCTCCTTTCATCTTTACCATTTTTTACATCTTGCTTACGAATATATTCCAATGCGTTTACCAAAAATCCTCCTGTTCCGCAAGCTGGATCAAGTATTATTTCTCCAAGCCTTGGATTTACCATTTCAACTACAAATTTTGTAAGTGGCCGAGGGGTATAATATTCCCCTGCGTTTCCGGCACCTTGTAAACTTTTTAAAAGATGCTCATAAATTTCATTAAAATGATGTTTATCCTCTTTCTTATTAAAATCAATCTCATTGATCTTGTTAATTACCTGGCGTATTAAAGTGCCAGATTTCATATAGTTATAAGTGTCTTCAAACACACCTCGAACAATTGAGGCTCGAGGATCAGGATTCCCAGCCAATACGCCGTTCTTTAAAGTTTTGAACAATTTACCGTTGATGAAGTCTAGGAGCTCATCCCCAGTTATTCCTTCCGTATTTGAGGCCCAATTTCGCCAACGTAATTTTTCAGGAATTGGTGATTTGTATTTTGGTTCATTTAGTTCCCATTCTTTCTCTTTATCATCAAAAATCTTTAGGAACAATAACCATACCAGCTGCGAAAGGCGTTGGGCATCGCCATCAACGCCAGCATCCTGGCGCATAATATCTTGTATTGATTTTATTGCTGTTTGTATAGACATATTTAATTAGCTAGCTGTGTTTCATATATTGATTTTTCAATTTTTTTCACAATCTCTAAATATTTTTCGCGCCCACCAAAAATATCATTTACTATCTCATAAGGTGTACCGAATTCATTAAATGGAATGACTTGGAGATCGCTAATATCATCAATCGCCGTAATTCCACTATCAGCATACTTTTCTAGGAGCGCATCAATAACTGCTCGAGCTCGTCCTTCATATTTAGCAAAATAATTTCTTTTCTTTACATTTTCTACGCGCTCTCGTCTAGTCAAAGGTGGTTTACCATAAGCAACGTGGCACACCAAATCAAAGGGGTCTAAATTTTTACCTACTTCATTTTCTAAAGCTTCAAATAAAACTCCATGCTTTTGAAGCTCGTCTATAACGGCTTCTTTCTTTTCAGCAACACCCCAAGCATTTAAAAACTCATCCAATGATTTAAACTCTTCCAAAATATTTTTTTTCGAGTAATCCTTTAATGATTCAGTGATAAGTTTGCCATTACCGTCTATATATTGAATTCGCTCACTAACAACCATTACTGGTACCTGATTTACATAATATCTCTTGGGAATTTCTCCTATTTCTTCACCCATAATAAGCCCTGATCCAAATGTGGTATCGCTTTTTTCAACATTTGGTGGGTCTATCGGGTCATTTTCTTTTGGTTCGTAAACTACAACGGGGTCGCCATCAAAAGCCGGGTCAGCAAATAATTCAGTGACTCCACGAAAATCCATTATAGTGAAATAAAGTTTGCCATAATCTTCGCGCACACGAGTACCACGGCCGATGATTTGTTTAAATTCTGTCATTGAATTAATATTGGTATCCAAAACGATCAACCTACAAGTCTGTGCATCTACACCTGTTGTCATAAGCTTGGAGGTTGTGGCTATGACTGGATATGGATTTTCGGGATCAATGAAGTTATCGAGTTCATTCTTGCCTTCCGGATTATCTCCGGTTATGCGAACAACATATTTTCTATTTTCGCTCACTAAGTCTGCATTCTCATTCACTAAGGCTTGACGCATACGTTCGGCATGGTCAATGTCAATGCAGAAAACAATAGTTTTTTGCATTCTGTCTGTCGATTTTAAATACTCTGTCAATTTTTTGGCTACTGCCTGGGTTCGCTCATCAATAACCAAATTCCTATCAAAATCTTTTGTGTTATAAATTCTATCGGGGAGAAGATTACCTTTTTTATCAGTTTTTCCTTCTTCCGGTCGATAGCCTTCGATATCTCGATCAAGCAAGATGCGAATAACTCTATACGGTGCTAGAAAGCCATCTTCGATTCCCTGACGAAGAGAATATGAATATATAGGTGTTCCAAAATAATTCCTTGTTGAAGTATCCTTATCTTCACGCGGAGTTGCGGTTAATCCGATTTGAGCTGCATTCTTATAGTAATCAAGTACCTCATGCCATAATGAATTTTCTCGTGCGCTACCACGATGACATTCATCAACCACAATAAGATCAAAAAAATCTGGCGAAAATTGTTTAAAAATATTTTTTTCTTCTTCAGTTCCTGTAAGACCTTGATACAATGCAAGGTATATCTCATAAGATTTATCAACCGTTCGGTTTTCAATTTTAGTCATTTTGTCGCCAAAATGTCGGAAATCGTTCATCATAGCCTGGCTAGCAAGAATGTTTCTATCGACTAAAAATAAAATACGCTTTCTAGCTCGTGCTTTCCAGAGTCGCCAAATAATTTGAAAGGCTGTATAGGTTTTTCCTGTCCCGGTTGCCATAACCAACAATGCTCGCTTTTGACCTTTAGCGATTGCCTCAATGGTTCGATTGATCGCGACTTCCTGAAAATAACGCGGTGCGTTTCCGTTAACCTCTTGATAATATTCCTGCGTGATAATACCTTCCTCAACTTTTGAAATATTTTTTAACTTAAGATAACGATCATATAAATCTTTTGGGGAGGGAAAATTATTTAAACTAAGTTCGCGTTCTTTTGAACCAGTAGAACTCAATCTATCATGTTCTAAAAAACCATCGCCATTGGAGCTAAAAACGAAAGGTATATCAAGCGCCTCTGCATATCCCAAAGCCTGCTGCATTCCAGAACCTACAGAATGATTCTGATCCTTTGCTTCAATCACAGCTAAAGGCAAATTATTTTTGTAATACAAAACAAAATCAACGCGCTTCCGTTCACCACGCGTGACTGTTTTGCCAGATACAATGATTCTGCCAGCTGTAAATGTATATTGCTCTCTAATTTGACTTTGTAAATCCCAACCGACGGCTGTTATCGCGGGTAGAATAAACTTTGAACAAATATCTTGTTCAGAAAGTTTCATTTTTATTAATAAATATTAACCTTCCCACCTTATTCTAACTATTTTTCGGAAATTCCACAAAGAATGGTTCCAAAGAAAAGACTCATATTTTGGTCTTATAGATTTTTACTTTCGCGCTTTCCAAAAACCCTAATAGCCAATCCAACCGCAGCTGCACCAAATCCCAGGTAAATCCCATTCTGTCGGTCCTGAAGCAGACCGATATTATTTACTCGTTCTATGCCAATTACCTGGCCACCGGGAACCTCAACGGATGTATCAAACGCAACTAAAAAATATGTTCCACACAACAGTCCTCCTGCGATCAACACGTAGGCCAAAATAAGCTGGCCTGGTAAACTTTTCTTATACCACTTTGTTGTTTGCACGCTTTTGACCTCATTGTTCTCTGACATTTTTTTGTTCTTTCCGCTAGCGTAGAAACACAAAGCCCCACGCTAGCTGGACCTTGCGGTCCCATACCAGTTTCCCGGCATGGCTCGTAAAAGCGCTGAACGTGGGGTTCAGTATTCTTTTACGAGTCTTTGTGCCATGCCCTAACAGTGATAGGACTGTGGGAGTAAAATAAAAAATCCGAACGCGTTGTCGGATTTTTTTGTTGGAAAAACAAATGTTCCTTCTGACCCTAAAAACTTTTTTATTTCAACTTTTTTAGCGCTGTTTCTACTGCATGCAGTTCTTGCAATAAAGGGTCATCCCCCGTAGGAATGGAAGCACCGCCTTGTGATTCTAATTTTTTTGATAATACACTGTGTTTATTATTCAAATAGTCTATAATTTTATTAGAATCACCGTCTGGAACGTTCTGCTCAATTTCTTTTTGCAATTGCAGATCCAAAGCTTTTGCATCCAAATTTTCTACATTTCTATTATCTTTTCTTTCCATAAAATATTTTGTAATAATTGTTTACTAATATTTTATAGCATAAATAAAGAATTTCGGCCAGACTGTTGCTGACTGGACAACCTTATTTGACATCCCCGACCGATCAAGTAATATAAAGCCACAAATAAACATAATCGACTAATTTTTAGGCTTTACAAAAAATCTAAATATAAAAGAAATTAAAAACTGTTTTTTTAAATTATTCAGAACGGCCGCAGTAATTCTTAGGAGGACCGATGGAAACGCGACTCAAAAAATGGGCAGGTTGGTTTTTAATCTTTGGCCTGTTCGCCACAATAGTTCCTGCCAAAGCAGCAAGCAAACATCGCTCACAAAGAACCAGACAATCCAAACAGCTCATATATTTAGAGTTCGAAAGGGCCGACCAGACAAACCGTGTGATTTGGTTAAAACTTGTAAACGCCAGCAAGTGGCAAATTGAAGTTGAAACCGAATTAGGAGCGCCGCTTATAGCAGCGGCTCTGCAAGGTTCTACAAAAGCATCTGCTGATGGTTCGGCTAGGCCGCTCTATTACATAGACGCTTACGAACCCGGATCAGACATGCAACTGATTGACAAAGACGGAAAAAAAGAACCGCCAGATCAACCAACGCATCCGCCAACCCCAAAAATAGTGCATGGGGATCTTGCGCTGCTCTGGCCAGTACAGCCAAAGCAAATTATGTACTTTAAAATTCCGTTTGAACACTTGGCCAGGAACTGTGCGCTGTATGTAGAGATCAAGTACCCTTGGTTTGACCAGGTCAGCCACCGAGTCTATTTCCGGGGCCCTGACCTGCCACAAGATGTGCAGATGCTCATCAATTGATTTGTCGCAAGGTTAATTTTAAGGCTCGGTCTTCTCCGGGCCTTTATTTTTATTATGCATTAATTAAAATCGCCTCAATGGCGTTTTTTTGTTATGCTCCCAACATGCAACTTTCGATAATTTTTGCTTTGGTCTCACTGGTAGCGTATGCTTTTGGCGATTTTTTTACCCAAAAATCTGTCCGTAAAATTGGAACGATTAAAAATCTTTTTTTCTTTGGAATCATAGGTGCTCTTATATTGACACCTTTCATTATAGTCAACAAAGTATACCGGACTCTTAATAACATCCACAACATTTGGCCGATTATTTTATTCGCTATCGTAATAATTTTGGCCAATCTATTTGATTTTGAAGCGCTAAAAAAAGGACGCTTTGCAGTAATTCAACCGGTCTACAGCATTGAGCTGCCATTCATTATTATTTTAAGTATTCTTGTTCTCGGGGAAAAAATATACCTTGTCCAATGGCTTAGTATAATATTAATTTTTATCGGGTTAGTGCTCACTGTTAGTAATAAATTTTCACTGCAAAATATTCTCAGTCATAAAAATTTAGAAAAAGGGGCTTTTTGGGCATTACTTAGCGCCGCTGCTCTGGCCTTAAGCGCTTTGTTGATCACCATTTCGAGCAGAGCAACCTCACCTTTGTTAATAGCCTGGATTGCCCAAATGGCGCTCTGTATTTTTGGGTTCTGCTATACGCTATTTAGCGGAACCTTAAAAGAACTGCTAAACCATTTTAAAAAGAATAAAACGACCGTACTTTTGCAAGGCGCTTTGCAAGATTTGGCAATAGTGAGTTTTGCTTTTGCAACTCTGTATGGAAAACTTTCTATAGCTGCGCCTATCAGTGAAAATTACGTGGTGTTATCAGTATTTATCGGCGTGGTTATAAATAAAGACAGGATCGATAGGCATCAAAAAATAGGAGTTGGCTTATCAATTGTCGGATTATTAATCCTGTCGATTTTAGATAAAGGTATGCACTAAAACCCAACCGCCATCTTTTCCAAAATCTCAAAAAACCATTATAATAGACTCATCACTAAGCATAAAATTATCTTTATTGCTGTTACAAGATAATCAAGCGGTGTGGATCGAAAATGCAAAAATAGAAGTTCTGTCAATAAATTAATTCTATAATTAACCCATAAAAAAATAATTATGTCCGAACATTACAGATACGAAAAAGGAATTAATACTTCCGAATTAGCCGAAAATCATCAACTTACGCAGGCCTTAGATATGCTCAATATTGTTATTAATGATCTTGACCCGGAAGATTTTACCTTAGACCAAATTCAGCAAGGTTACAACGCAATAGGACAAGTCGGTGATTCAGAAGAAACGGATTTCAAAACTACCAGGATAAGATACGGCAAATCTCACTTTGATACACTTTTAAATAAAAATTTCATTGAGGAAGACCCTGACCAAGAAGGACACTATCATGTAACTGGCGAGGGCATGGAATGGTACGAACAACAGCCGGATGCACAAGATTTAACATCAATTGAAGAGGGAGATCTGTAAATAAACTACCCGGCCATTGAATATAAGTTTCGGGTGTCAATAAAACCATATGAATCCGAGTTGATGTTATGTTATAATCGAAAAGCAATTAAATTAATCCCATATAAATGAAGAAAATACTTTTAGTTTTGCCAATAGTTTTATTAGTTGCGGCGGCATGCAATTCAAGCTCAACTTCAAATTCAGGCGCCAGTTCAAGTTCCGGGGGTACCAGTTCAGCGGTAAAGTTTTCGGATCAGTCCTATTTTAAAAACGCCTATTTGATTTCTTCCAATACCTTAAGCGCTGATGCCCAAAAAGCTCTGACCGGTTTTCAAATGACCAAAAAAACCCTAGCCGATGGGTCAATCCAGATTAACTTAAACGCCTTGGAAGCAAATTATCATAACCAGCAATATGTGCTGGAGCCCGGTCAGCAACTTTATTTCATTGAAAAATTCTTGGGTGATGATCAAGCTGAAAAAGATCAAACGGCTGCAGATGACAGCGCGGTGGTAGTAGACAGCAATGGCAATGTCGTGCAAGCGCCTCAAGGATTTTAATTCAGATTTTTTGAACTAAAAATTCTCAACAAAAAACGGCTGAACCATTTGGCCGTTTTTATATTATGTTTAAAATCAACAAGACCTTGCTAATACAACAGCAAGGTCTTGTAGTTTGATGGTTTCAATTTCGATTAAATCTTTTAAGCCAACGTCCGCTTCTGAAGTCCGCACTCGAAACGAGTATTTACGCCTCGTTCGTTTCCGGAGATCTGAACCTCGCAGACAGGTTCTGCTGTACGATCAGCTTTTTGCTGATAGCTGAAGACCAATTTGCAAGGCTCGGGCCGATTCACTACGGAAGTAATTTCGCGTGCGCAATACGTGATATGCAGCTCCCATTTCTCCACGCTCCACAAAACGTTGAGAGTGTAAGCGTTCTTAGCGCTTCTCTTTCTTCGCTTTGGCGATCGAGGTGCCTGATAAGGAGCATTAGAAGCTTGCCTAATCAGCCTAATTAAGTTTTCAGGCTCGGCCCGAAGTCGCACTTGGCTCTCTCGCAATGTATTGAGACGCTGCGCCAACCACGACGGTCCAAATGCACCGAGCGCGGCCGTGGCATAAGCGAAAAAAAGCAGTCCATCATCCAGGGTCCTGAAACTCTGTTTCCTGGTTATCACATTCTGATTTGAAACCATAATTCTGCCTCCTTGGGCATTTTGTGATTTCCCTACCTCTGAAAAACCAAGTCGCTCTGAGGCGGCTTATTTGAGGTTTTACGGGAATTTCCAACAGAACCATTTGGCCTATTGAAAACTATCTATTATAAAATAGTTAACTATTTCTGTCAAGCTAACTGCCTTAAATAAAAAACCGTCCGATTTGCACCGGACGGTGTGTTTCTGTGTTGAAAATGAAAATACGGCTAGACTGCAGCAGCGGCAAGATCCAAAGCATCCTCGATCAGATCAGGCACGGCGTCCGCCGTAACCGGAATCTTTTCAGTCCAGGTTATACGGCGCAGACCGCAAGTGCTAAGATCGGAACGACCTGCAATCGATGCCACCGAGACCAGCTGTTCCACCTTGTTATTACTGCGCGGAACGGGCTTGCTTCGGACGGCATCGAACAACTTGTTGCCAACGCTGTCCATCGCAAAACAAATCAGCCGGATGATGAACCGGACGTTTCGTTTGCGCTTATCAACCTTCCCGCGCTCCTCTAAAGCCTGGGCGAGATCGGTGATATTGCTGTAATTGAACTCTATGACCTTCAATCCTTTGAGTTCATACTTATAGCAAGGAGCTGAGTAAAAGTCCAGATTGCCGTCCAACTTCATCGTGGACGGATAGGAAGCCTTTGTACCCGTTGCGATACGCAGCTCCTTGACCCTGGCGTTTAAGCCTTTGTATTGCGCCATCAGCAGCAGCTCCTCGGCCATCAGGTCAGCAAGACCCAATTGCCGCGGGTTAGCCCAGGAAGCAACAATCATCGGCAAAGAGCTCAGATCCAGAGCGTAGAGCTTCTTTTCCGAAAAGCTGGAGCTTTCTGGAATGACTCCCCAATCTCTGGCAGCTAAGAAAGCCTTCTCGGTCAGATAGGCTTCCAGCATTGACTGGTGCAGATTGCCGTCCTTGATGATCACGTATGTGCGATTGCGGGTCGCGTTTTTCCAGACGCCCGCAACCTTTTCCTGACCATGGATCAGCGCCTTAACGGAGAAATTGTAACGTTCCTGATTTCCGATGAGCTCGAATACCTCCATTTTCGCCTTGGGATCAGGACGCCAGGCCTCTTCCACGACCGTGACCGTGGTCTTCTCATACTGATGGTTGGGATCGTTGGGAATAAAAATTGTACAATTTTCCTCAACCAACATTCTGAGCAGGTTGACCACGCAAGCAGCCTGGCCTTTGCCAATGTAGCTCTTGTTGGTATAGCGCTGCTGAATTCCTGCGCTGGCAAGAAGAATTCGTCGCAGGTCATCGCCTATGACAAATTGTTCCTGCACCGTAAAGGCGCTAGCCACCCGCGCTGCCATAGCCGGACGTCCGGCCTGATTCAGCAAATCCGCGGCACGCTGCCTGTCGCTGTTCTCAAAAGCTATTGCTGCAAATGCCAGCGCCGCTTCGCCAAGAGATTCCAAAGAAAGTCTTTTCCCCTGGATCTTTTGACTGAAACTTTTGCCGGCTACGGTCCCCTCAAGCACTAACTCGCTGGCATTTGCCGGCAAAGACATAAAAAGCGTGACCTTGCCGTCAAGCAACGAACGCAGCTTGATTGTCCCGTTATTGCTGAGCTTTGTGACCTGCGGGGTGGTTCTGATCACCATTCCAGCGCCGGCCGCTTTGAGATTGATCGAAACATCGCTGGCCGCCTCTTCATTGCTGCGAATGTCAGCGATCACGGCTGCGAAGCTTGCAATGTCTTGAATGTGCCGGGAAACTCCGGACGCACCATTGACCTCAACCAGGCCGGACAGAAATTGTGAATTGTAATAATTTCCGTAGCCGATGGCTGAAATGGTTGAACCGCAATCCCCGAGGATTGTTGCCAGGGCCCGAGAACGTCGCTCTTCTTCAGAATACGACCACTTTTCAGGCACAGGACAGCCATCTGTAAACAAAATTACCCTGCGCCGATAGCTCTTGTTTGAAAGGTTGTGTGCGGCGTTCTCCACAACATGAAGCCCCTCGGAAAAGACCGTGGTGCTTAAAGTGTCGATTTTTTCAATCAGCCTCGCCAGATTATCCTTTCCGGCTTGGGTACAGGAGGTTGTCCTGCCAATGAGCCTTGCCTGGCCGTGGCCGCTGAATACTGCGACTGAAACGTAACTGTCTTCTGGCAAGGAAGCGATGAAAGAACTTGCATCGCGTTTGACCTGTGTCAGCGCCCAGCCCATAGAGCCAGAAACATCCAGCAGCAAGGTCCAGTGAATAGGGTTTACGTTGTTTGAGGTGGTATCTTCAAGGACAACCTTTGCGATTGTCCCTGAAAAAAAGGGAGCGCTTCCGAGTTCACATGTGATTTCCAACACGTCAAAAAACCTCCTACAGGTTTTGAAGATCTAGATTCTTATAATGCCACTCACCCAAATCGGGTGGTCACCGAATTCTACAAACCAAATTCGGACTATCGATAATATCACAAATTAACCAGAAAAGCAAACATATAAACTGCCCTATTTCCAAAAAATTCCAGGTTTTATTTGTTTAAATTTAGTCCGGACTGATATGATTAAGGTACAGAAAGAGCTCAAAAAAATTTACCAATTAATGACAGAAAAATAAATACATGCAAGGGCTGGTACATCGCCATAAACACAAAAGATCCTTAAGCTCTCAAACAAATATCAACCACGGTTTTTGGGAAAACTTTTTAGATAAAATTACGTTAATCGCTGGAGTCCTTGGCCCGATCATGGTCATTCCGCAAATTCATAAAATATATTCTACGCACAGTGCTTCTGGAATTTCTGCATTTTCATGGTTTGCGTTCGGCATACTAGATGTGCCGTTTATAATTTATGGTATCGTTCACAAAGATCGACCGATCATTGCGACCTACTCAATGTTTTTTGCGGCAAACCTGACGGTGGCAATTGGTGCGATAATTTACGCGGCTAGATGAACAATGAGATCCTTTACAGGAAGCTGGGTCGGACAAAAAAATAAACAGGGTTCAAACCCTGTTTTCTATTAAAAATGTTTTTTTACGCCTTGACCTGATTGGAATTAAGCAAGCCCCAAAAAAGATCATGCTCAACCAGCTTCTCTCCGACCCTGGACATTAAGTCTTCTTCCAGATTCTCTACCAAAAAAGAGTCATCGGTACGTAGCAACTGGGCAAGAGTTTCGATATTCAATTGATGTAAAACTTGGGCGTCCAGCGGCCTAAGGCCAAGTGTTTTCGAATTTACTCTCAACGCAAGCGCCTTTACAACCGCAGTAAGCTTCCCAGGGTTTTTGTATTCCGGCTTTGTCGCCAAGTACACCAGCTCTTCTTTACTTAAGATTTCCATGAACCCTCCTAAAGTACATTTAAACTTTGATATCCCTTAAATACTCAGCAAATTCTTGACGCAAGTCTTCATGCTTAAGTCCAAATTCTACCACGGTTTTCAGATATTCAAGCTTATTTCCGCAATCGTGATATTTTCCGTTTTCAATCAAAACTCCGTAACACGCTTTCTCGCGCGCCAATAATATTTTATTACCGTCGTTAAGCCACAGCTCGCCCTTACTACCCGCGGCCTCATAATTTCTAATCGCCTCTTCTAAAGCATCAAAAATGTCAGGTTCATATAAATACGCGGAAACCAGAGCCAGATCAGAATTAATTTTTCCCTTTCCCGGTTTTTCAATGATTTCGCTTATTTTCATTACCCCAGGATCAACTTCTTTACCAGCAGCGTAACCGTAGCGTTTATAATCTTCTTCACTATCTTTTTTTGTACCGGCAAAAATAGCTGTCCCGCCATAATTTTGATAAGCCTTAACCATCTGCTGGCAGCGGGTCGGGATCGCGTCTATAAATTCATCACCCCACAAAACCAGAAACGGCTCGTCGCCGATAAAATCTTTTGCATTCCAGACCGGAGTGCCATTGCCAGCCGGACCCTTTTGGCGTGTAAAATGAAAATTTGCGAGATTGGCAATGCGCCTGATCTCCTCGATTTCTTTTTCTTTGCCCGCTTCTGCCAAACGCTTTTCCAATTCATACGGGTAATCAAAGTGGTCTTCAATGCTGCGCTTTGATTGGCCGGTCACTATCAAAATATCTTCAATCCCGGCTGAGACCGCATCTTCGACAACATACTGAATAATTGGCTTATCTACGATCGGCAACATTTCTTTAGGCTGGGCCTTGGTCGCAGGCAAAAACCTGGTCCCAAATCCTGCGGCCGGAATTACGGCCTTCCGAATTTTTTTCGACATGTTCATATTTTATAGCTTAAGCATTTTACAGCAATATGTACATTTTAACAAAGGGCAGTGCCGATTGATATTAATTTTAAACAAGACCACTAAAAACTCAAATAAAAAACCCGGACAAAATCCGGCATTGGCTGACCCAAGGACGTTCTAAACCAGCTCTCCCCCGAAAACTTCTAAAGCCACATCAGTTGCGTCACTTTGCTGTGGCTGTTCCTTTTCAAGCAACAAATTCAATTCCGGATTTTGACCGGTGTACTGTTCAATAATTTTAGTCAGCAGGTCCGCATTTTTCTGCAGATTGTCACGGTGTAATTTATATTCGAAAACCAAAGTTATGCAGCCATTTTCAACGCTCCTTAACTTAGCGTTCTGCAAGACCGTCAAAAGAGAGCTTTGCGCCGCTTTAACTTTTTGCAAAACCGCCGGCCAAACTTTCTGTATTTCAGCCAAGGTCAAATTTGCCGCACTAGATGATTTGCTGACAGGCTTTGAAGCTTTAACGGCCGACTCTTTGCTTGCCTTTAATTCATCATTTTCAGGCTTTTTTTTAAATTCTACGGTCGCGCCAGCTGCGGAAGTCGCCGGGCTTGCCCCGTAGATTGAAACACTTTTTAATTGCTCAACGCAAGCTTCGCTTGCGGCTATTTCCAACGGTAACTCTACTGAAGGACTATATTCGAAATCCTTATTAGCTCGCAAAAATAATCTGATAATATAAAGTAAATTATTTTGCGGTATTACCGAAGCCTGGTTGCGCAGCTTTTCAATTTGATCCTGATCCAAAATAAAGTTTTGATTAGCGCCAAACTGAATCATTAAAACCTTGCGCAAATACTCCAAAAAATCTTTATTGAACTGAACAGGATCGGCTCCACCTGAAAATAGATTTTCCAAAAAATTCAAAGCTCCGGGGGCATCCTTTGCGCTAAGAAAATCCAGAAACTTTTGAGCCGCAATAACATTGGTGATACCCAATAATTGTTCGGCTGTTTGTAAATCTATTTTTCCAAACGAAGCCAGTTTATCCAAAATAGAAAGAGCATCGCGTCCCGATCCTTCGGCGGAACTAATAACCAATTTCAAACTTTGATCGTCTATTTCAATTTTTTCTTTTTTTACGATCGACTTGAGGTGCTCAAAAAGTTTTGTGCTGTCCAACTTGTGAAAGTCAAAACGCTGAGTCCGGGATGTTACGGTCGCCGGTACTTTATGCACTTCAGTCGTCGCCAAAATAAAAACCGCATGCTGCGGCGGCTCTTCCAAAGTTTTTAAAAGGGCGTTAAAAGCGCCTTTGGAAAGCATGTGCACCTCGTCAATAATAAAAACTTTGTATTTTGCCTGACTTGGGCTGAATTTTAAATGTTCAGTAATATCGCGGATATTTTCAACGCCGGTATTGGAAGCGGCGTCAATTTCAATTAAATCCAGGCTGCGTCCTTCCAAAAATTGTTTGCAAATTTCACAGGAATTATCCGGTTCGCCGTCCTTAGAATGCAAACAATTGATTGCCCGGGCAAAAATCCTTGCGGCTGTGGTCTTACCTACTCCGCGTGGGCCGGTGAAAAGATAAGCATGCGCAAAATTGCCTTGCGCAATCGCATTTTGCAAGGTTCTTTTTACATGCTCCTGATCAATTAGCTCTGAAAAGCTTTTCGGGCGGTAATCCCGGTACAGTACTGGCATCGCAAATTCCTTAGTCCCGAAATTATTGGGACAACGCAATTATAACATTTCCTTATGCTGGCGGTAAAAGTTCGCTGTCCTCTTTGATAAAAACGAAATATTTATAACCAATATAATTCCAAATCAGTCCGAAAACCGTACCGATCAAAGCCCCAACTGAGGGCCAGATGCCTAAAAATCTGTTGAGCGGGTGAACATATGTCACAAAAACAGAGGCTACTGCGACATTAATACCAAATCCGATCAGACTGATTATTAAAAATTGGCTGAATTCGATATGAATACCTTTTTTCCTTGAACCTGAAAATGTCCAGGCACGATTCATTAGATAACTGTTAAACAAGGCCACCAAAAATGAAATTCCTTTAAAAAAGCTGTAAGTTAGGCCGCTTCTGCCAGTATGAGAAAAATATATCAGCAAATTTAATACTGCCAGGTCAATGGCAGTATTAATTACGCCGACAACGACGAATTTTATAATTTGTTGAAATTGTTTAGAGCTCGTCCATTTCTTCATCTTCATTTCTTGGAACACCCTCGCCCTGGTTCATCTCCAGATCCCCCGGGTTTTCTCCGGGACGCTTGATAACGTTCTCAACCGCAGCCCAGGTTGCTTCCTGGTCTTTCGGTACGACAACGGTTATTTCGTCGCCCAGTTCTGCCTTAAAATATGTAATTGATGCTAATAAAATCCGGTAAGTTTTTCCATCGGCTATAACTCTATGATCACCCTTATCATCTTTTGTTAAAATTCCGATAACTTTTTTACGCTCAACTGGGCCAATTTGTTTATAAATAAAAGAGCCATCTTCAGCAATGGTCAGTTTTAACACATCGCCTTCAACTAGCTTACTCTTTGAAGCGTAGTTCGCAGGAACCGGATATTGCTTGCCGTCAGGGCCAAGCATGTTTTGACCATCAAAAACTCCCTCGACAATTTTTCCACCCTCAGAAATTGAAAGCACCTGGGCTTTCTCAGTAATCCGAGCGGTATTCGAAACCGGCGCGTTTTGACCACCCATCATTTCGCGCAGCAGCTGTTTGGCTGAAGTTAAATTCTTCTCAGCTGAATCGATCATTTGCGCGATCAAAGCTAAATTAGATAATTTATCCATGCGTTTTCTTTTAGATTTTAGTTTTTGTGTTAATTTTCTCTTTTATTTGTGTATCAAGAAGCGTAGTGCGTTGGCAATGTCTATTATACCAAAAGGATTCCCTTGAGCAAGACCTTGAATAATCCCCAAATGTGGAAATTATTCGACCGGGCTATCTTCTGATAAATCCGGCCCTGGGGCCGTTGCCATCTCAGCGGCCCGGGCCTGCGCAGCCAAAGCTTCTTCTTTTGCGCGATCCGCGGCGGTACTGGACTCTAAAAGCTCGTGTTCAACGTCCGCACGTGGTCGGCCGTATTTCATTCTGGACAGTTCACGGATCCGGGCAGCCAGTTCCGGTGACGCACCTTCCGGCGGCGGCAAAGTTGCCATATTAAACGGTTTAGAGGCAGTGCCGTTAATCATCAGCTTAACGTAAGCGTTAAAACGGTCAATATTAACAAGATCAAAATCGTTAAATACCGGGGCAAACTCTTTTGCCATGGTTTCCGCGTCTTCAACGCCGATTCTAAAACAAATCTCAGTTCCAGCGTTGCCGAACACCGCATCTTGCAAGCTTTGGGTTCCAGCACCTTGCGAGCCGGCACTCTGTTCAAGCTGAGCCAAATACTGGTGAGCAATAATTAAATTTAAGCGATATTTTCTGGCTTCCGACAAAATTGTTGAAAAAGAATCGGTAATAAAGTTTTGGAATTCGTCGACATACAGATAAAAGTCGCGGCGTTTTTCTTCGGGCATGTCTGCGCGGGATAACGCCGCCATTTGCAGTTTTGAAACGATAATCAAACCGATCAACTTAGCGTTAATTTCACCGGTCTTTCCTTTTGCCAAGTTCAGCAGCAATATCTTGCCGGTGTCCATAACTTCTCTGAAATCAAAAGAAGATTTAGCTTGACCGACGATATTACGCATCATTGAGTTCTCAACGAACCTACCAACCTTTGAAATCAAATAACCGAGCATTTCTGACTTATGGAAATCCGAGGTCTTACCCATTTCTTTTTCCCAAAAATTCCTGACAACAATATCGGCGACCTTGGAAACTTTGTATTTTTGAAACTCGGTATCAGTAAAAATCTTGGGGATGTCCGTGATCGCACCGGGATAATCGCGGTCGGCCATCAAGGTCAGCATGGCATTACGCATATTATGTTCAAACATTGGGCCAAGCATCTGCGGATCAGTAACCAACTTATAGAAAATCGAGATCATTTCTTGAACGGCGAAATCTTTTTCTTCTTCACTGTGAACCTCTAAAATATTCAAACCCATCGGCCGTTCAGTATCAAACGGTTCAAATAAAATTACATCTTCAGCGCGTTCTTTTGGAATGTGTTGCAATATACCTTCAACCAAATCGCCATGCGGGTCAACCACACAAAGTCCTTCTCCGGCCTGAATGTCTTTGATTGCCATATTTCTCAGCAGTTCTGATTTACCCGTACCGGTTCTACCGATAACGTACATGTGCCTGCGACGATCATCGCGCTGAATATGCACTTCAGTCTTGACATTACGAAAGGTGTTGTAACCCAGCAACAAACCTTCGCGAGGGATGTTTATCGGCGCTGGCGCGCGCTTCGAGGTTAACCATTTAATGTTTGGAGTCTCGATATAAGGAGTCGGCAAATGCCAAATACTGACCAACTCCTCAGTGTTTAAAATGGTATTGCTATTGTTGTTAAAGGCGCGAAGAATAAAATCAATCAAAACTTTTTGACTTGCCTCTTTTTTCACCTTAAAGCCGTTAAACGGCGGCATGCTGTATTGCATGAACGAAGCCAGCATGTTGCGCAAATGTATTTCAGCGACAGTGGCATTTGGAGCCGATGTCACAACCCTAATATTAGCTTTAAATCCTGGGCGACTGGCCTTTTCTTCCAAACGCTTCACAATTTCCTGCTGCATCGGGGTCAATTGAATTGGCGCGTTATAACCGGTCAGGTCGCGATTACGCTGGTCATGCTGCTTGCGGCTGCCGGCGTGGATAAAATCATAAAGCGCCCGTGCGATTGGACCCTTCTCGACAAATTCCGGGGTTTTGCCCTGCTGAATTTCCAACGCCATATGTCTAGGCTTTTGCTGCCAAACATTACCGGCAGGACTTACCACAATTTGGACGACGCAAGATTCATTATCTTCAAGCTTGGACATTGCGTTTGTAATGGCATTGAGCGGGTCTGATTCGGTATTTTTATAAGTACGGAAGGGGTAAACGTATTTTTTCTGCAAAATCAATTCTGCTGCTGCCTGTTGGGCTCCTTTAATAAAAGGATTGAAGGCGCGAGTCTGATCAATTTGCGCGGCGGAATATTGAGCGTGGATTTGTTTTTCTACCAGATCGGCTATTTCTTTGGAACAGTTGATGTAAAAAGAAATCTTTTTGTTAACCGCAACTATTTCAAAAGAAATATGATCATTGTACCCGAACAAGCTTTTATTGGATCCGGCTTCTGAAAGCGTCGTAAAAATCTGTTCAGCAACCGCAATTAGCTGTTTCTTTTCTTCTTCACCGCGCGGCTTATCTTCTTTGTCAGGACTTTCCTTTGGAACCTGAATTTCCAAAAAAACTGAATTACGCGCCCGCGGAATAATAAATTTTACGGAACGGCGTTTTTTCAACCAAAAAACTAAAAACACAGCCACGAAAGCTGCGACTAGAATTCCTAAAAATAAATATAAATAGATTAGAAAGCTTGAACCGAGCATTTGTTTTTGTTTCTGAAACGCCTTAAATTATTGAAGCATATGTGGAGAATCCTGAATTTCATTTGGCGGGAAAAGAATATCGTTCAATTCCGCGGCACTAAGCTCTTGCCTCTTCAATTTTTCTTCAAGCTGAAAAATGGAGATCTTGCCGTTGAGCATGTTTTCCAAAATCATTGACTGCATTTGTCCAGAGCTTTCCAAAAACTCTTTAACCTTCGGGGACGCGTCAATTTGCTTTTTTACCTGGGCTTCTGATGTTTTTGGTTCATGCCGAACCTCAGCCGGTTTTGCCTGAGCGGCTTCTATTGATGCCGAACTACGTTCCGATCCAGCTTCAGACAGTTGCTCAGAGTTGGGATAAACGTAGTCTGGCTGTCTGCGTTCGGGTTGATTTATTTCTGCGGTCATATCATCCATATTATAACACAAATTTGCTGTTAATTAATCTGTATACTATAATACATTTACAAACTTTTGTAAAGGCCCTAAAGACTGACATCAAAACAAAATGAATTTAAAGGCTATCCATACTAAAAATCTTCGCTGGATTGACTGTGTTAATCCGGGAGACGCCGAACTCAAATTCCTTAAAGAAAACTTCAATTTTCACCCGCTGGACTTCCAGGATATTACCTCTACCTCCCAGCATCCCAAGATTGAAGAACGCGAAAATTACCATTTTCTGGTGTTGCTATTTCCGGTTTTTAATAGAGTTACCAGAGAAATTCGCCCGGCCGAGGTAGATTTTTTCATTGGCAAGGATTATCTGGTCACAATCCACGATGGTTCAATGTACACCCTAGTGCATATGTTTCAGAGCGTCAGCGCCCATGACGCCCTGCGCGTGCAATACATGTCAAAAACCTCGGGCTATCTATTATTTGAAGTGCTTGAAGCGTTATTTCGCAGAAGTTTTCCAATTCTTGACCACATTACTAAAGATATGTCTGACATTGAACAATATATTTTTGCGGATATCAGCCTAAAAATGCTTGAAAAAATCTCAATGATGAAACGAAACATTATTGATTTTCGCAGAATTATGAAAACTCATCATTTGCTTTTGAAAAAGCTGATGATCACCAAAAATAGCTATATGGTTTTTCATGACAGCAAATCATATTATGCCCGTCTGCTTGAACACTCAGAAAATATCTGGGATATCCTGGCGATCCAAAAAGAAACCATTGAAGCGCTGCATGATGCCAATCAATCGCTCGCCACTAATAATCTCAACCAAATTACCAAGGTCATCACAATTTTATCAGCGCTGTTTTTACCGGCAACCTTGATAATTTTTATTTTTCAGCTGGGACTGCCGGGACAACCTTTTCGAACTAACCCGCATTCATTTTGGATCGCGGTCTTGTTTGCGGCACTTGGGTCTGCAATAATGCTAAGCTACTTCAAACTTAAGAAGTGGTTTTAACGATCAGTTGGATTTATAATGAAATTTTTCAATACTCTGGGTCGAAAAATTCAAGATTTTGAACCCGATAAAAAATCCGCAGTGAATTTATATTCTTGCGGCCCGACAGTTTACGCTCAGGTTCACATCGGAAATCTGCGGGCTTTTATCTTTGCGGATATTCTTAAACGTGCTTTGGAATTCAACAACTTTGATGTTAACTGGACAATGAATATAACCGACATCGATGACAAAACCATTAACAACACTATCAAAGAGTTTGGCGCACAATCAACTCCGGAAGATCTGATAAAATTTACATCAAAATTTACCCTGTCATTTTTAGATGATTTAAAAAAAGTAAATATCGACGAGCAAGATGTCAGCTTTGTAAAGGTCACCGAAAAAATTGCCGATATTCAGCTTTATATTCTGCAGCTCGTAAAAAAAGGGTTCGGCTACAAAGCTGAGGATGGTTCAACTTATTTCAGCATTGAAAAATATCAGCAGGCTTTTGGCGATTACGGAGCCTTGGTCGGCGAAAAATTTCTTGAAGGCAAAAAAATCGGAGCAAGAGTTAAGGTTGATGAATATGAAAAAGATGACCTTTCTGATTTTGCTCTATGGAAAGCCCATGGCCCTGACGATGCTAATATATTTTGGGATCACCCTGATCTTGGCCCAGGGCGCCCGGGTTGGCATATAGAGTGCACCTTGATTAATTATTTAAAATTTCCTGAGGGCACAAATATTCACACCGGCGGTGTTGATTTAGTTTTTCCGCACCATACCAATGAAATTGCCCAGGCCCAGCCAATTTACAAACCCTTTGTGCGTTATTGGATGCACAATGAGCATATTCTTGTCGACGATAAAAAGATGGCGAAAAGACTGGGAAATTTCTATACCCTCGCCGACCTGGAAAAAATGCAAATCAGCGGTTTGGATCTGCGCTATCTTTATCTGCAATCACATTACAGAAGCAAGCTTAATGTTACTAAAGAAAGCTTGTTTGCCGCTAAAAACGGCTTACTGGGTTTGCGAAAACAGGTTGGCGATATAATTTCCGACAATACAAACAATACAGATGCCGCAGTAGATCCAAAATATTTGAAAAAATTTACAGACGCGCTTAACGAAGACCTGAATACCCCGGAAGCCCTTAGCGTTTTATTCGAAGTTTTTCGCTCTGATCTGAGACCTGCCATAAAACTAGCAACGGTGCTAAAAATGGATGAAGCCCTCGGCCTAGATCTCGAACGAACCTTTATTAGCCAGCCTAAAAAATTGGAAGAGCAGCAAATACCGTCAGACCTCAAAAAATTGCTTGAGCAACGCAGCCAAGCTAAAAAACAAAAGGATTTTACAACTGCCGACCAAATCCGCACTGAAATAGAAGCCCGGGGGTTTGAAATAACTGATGGCCCTGAAGGACAGGATTTGCGTAAAAAATAGTTACGTGCTTGAAAACAAAGCTAAAACGTTATAAAATCTCCGGGTCATGAAATTTTCCTGGGCAACAATCAAAAAACCCGTAGTAGCCTTGGCGCCGATGTCTGGCGTCAGCGATATTGCCATGCGCGTTACTGCCAAAAGGCTTGGTTCTGATCTGCTGTTCTCGGAATTTATTTCAGCAGCGAGTTTATTTTACAAAACCGAAAACGAAAAAAGCTTTATGCTTGCGGAGTTTCTCCCTGAAGAACGGCCCTATTTTATACAATTATTCGGTAACGATCCAGAACATTTTAAAGTTGCGGCCAAAATTCTTTCTGAAAAGTTTCAACCCGACGGTTTTGATATAAATTTTGGATGCCCTGCAAGATCAGTCGTAAATTCTGGTGCAGGCTCTGCCCTATTCTGCGAACCAACCAAAGCCGCAGAAATAATTCAAACCGTAAAAAACGCAAGCGGCGGCCTGCCGACTTCGATTAAACTGCGCGCGGCCTTTAAAAATATTTCCGTACTTGATTTCATAGATAACATAAAAAACGCTCCTTTTGAAAACGTCACTCTACATATGCGCACATATGAACAGTTGCACACCGGCACGCCAAATTGGGATACCGCAAAAGAACTAAGAAAAAAGCTCAATGAATTTGACAGACCAATATCATTTATTATCAACGGCGGATTAGACAGCGCCAATAAGGCCAAACAAGCTTTAGAATATACCGGAGCTGATGGAGTTATGATTGCTCAGGCATCACTTGGGAATCCATTTATTTTCAAAGAAATAAGAGCAGCCTTAGATAATATGGAGGTTCCAACAACGAGCATTGAAGAAAGGATAAGTACCGCTTTATCTCACGCAAAACTGATGGTCCAGACCAAAGGCGAAAAACATGGAATCATAGAAATGCGCAAACACCTAGCCTGGTATTTCAAGGGCTTCCCAAAAGTATCAGAACTACGCGCCCAACTGGTCAAAATAAATTCCTTTTCAGAATTGGAAAGCATCCTATCAACAATGGTTTTTGAGAAAACCATTACTTCCTAGTTTTAAAAGAATATTTCGGGATGATCTTGCCTGATGCTCATATATTCCGAGTCTCCGATAACAATGTGGTCTAAGAGTTCAATGCCCATAGTCTTACCGGCGTCATAAATTTGTTCAGTAACTTCAATATCCTGCGGCGAAGGAATGCTGCTCCCTGACGGATGATTATGCGCCAGCATTATTTTTGCTGCTGAATTTTTAACAGCATGTCCAAAAATCTCTCTGGGGTGAATTAAAGAACAATCTAAAACACCGACCGATACTATTTCAGGACTAGCCACTAGCTTACTATGCACATCCAGACAAAAGAGTAACAGATACTCTTTCTTTTTATTTTTAAGATAATACAAGGAAAGCTTGTGAGCATCTCCGCTCGTCAAAATCTGGTTGGAGTTATGCCTAAATGTTTCTAGACTAAATCTTTTGCCTAATTCCATTGCAGCTTTTATCTGCGCGGCCTTGGCATAACCAACCCCATTTATCTGACATAATTGGCTAATGCTGGCACTTTCCAGATTCTCAAGGCTGCGATATTTTGAAATAAGTTCATTGCTAATACGATGTACAGAACCGGACCTGCCGCCATTAGCAATAATTATTTCCAACAACTCTTGCACCGAGAGAGATGTTGGTCCCAACATTTCCAAACGTTCTCGCGGTCTTTCTTGTACTGGCAAATCTTGAAGCGTAAACCTCATTTAACCCTCCGTGTAAACCTGCTCTAAATTCCATTTTAAACTTTTGGTATTAAAAGCGAGTTTAAAAAAATTACAGTCATCTGAAACTGAAAAATAATGAATCCTAGTGTTGCCATCAAAAATTTGATGACTTAAATTAAATTTCTTTATTTTATAAATCCGATTACTCCATTTGAGTGCTATTGGTAGTACCTGATTCTTTTTGAAAAGCACTGAGACCTCAACTTGCTCATCAATATCTTGAAGCATATCATCTGAAAATAATTCCTCTAAACTCATCATTAACAATCAAGGGAACACCTTTAATATTTGCGATTTGTTGAGAAATTTGTTGCAAAGGGCAGCTGTGCCCAGAATTACCGCTAACACAATGGGCACATAGTCTTTGAACATTATTTATAATTGTAGATTTAATAAGCTCGAGTTCTGACATAAAATTAATCAATCTTTCTAATAACTCCGACTACCTTACCCTGTACAGTCCATTCTTCCTGCGGATAAATATTTTTATAGTTTTCGTTCTCAGGTTTAAGATACGCTCGATTTTGTATTTTTATAAACCTCTTCACTGTTACTTCGTCATGTAATAAGGCAACAACAATATCTTTGGTTTTAACATCCTTAGTCGGCTTTACGATTACCAGATCGCTTTCAAGAATTCCCGCGTCTTTCATACTGTCGCCTTTAACCCTGAGTAAAAAAACATCTCTGCGATTTTTTACCAATGTTTCCGGCAAATTTATCCAATCTTCTATATATTGTTCAGCGACAGTCGGCATCCCAGCCTGGATACTTCCAAGCAACGGCGCGGCCACCATTCCTTTTTGCATTGACTGGCCAATACTATTTAAAATCTGGATCCCCCTGGCTTTTCCGGTATTTTTTATATAGCCTTTCTGTTCCAATTGATTTAACAATTTGGCGACCGCATTTTTTGAGCTGACCTTCAAATGCCTAGCCATTTCAGAAATTGATGGCGGCATGTTCTGCTCCCGAATCTCGTCTATTATAAAACCCAACAATTTTGCTTGCTTGACACTTAGAGCCTCTAAATTTTTATCCTGCCGCTCAGACATATACAATATAGTAAACGATCGTTCACCCTTTGTCAAAATCAAGAAAAATCAAAAAACTAACAAACCAAAGTATAGTTATCCACAATATTAAATAGAGCGAAATAATCGCTCTATTTAATATCCATATCTTCGCTTGAGTCGTCTTCTTCCCCTGCGCACATTTTGCAAAGGTCATTTTGAGTTGAAGAACGATTCCCAGAATTTAAAGACCTACCGCACAAAGCACAGGTTGTCTCTAAATCCTCATTGCCCTCGTCTGGCATAAAATCCCTTTTGCCCTATTGGGCTTATTTATTTTTTCGCCAAAAGAAACATTATTATATTCGCCAGTGACTGCCAAACGTTCTTCAAAATCGGAAGAGATGCCGGTAACAAAATTACTAACAAAATTATATAAATAAAATCTTTCTGAACAACCTTGATAATGCCATAAACGATCAGAATGGCCAGGACGAAAGAAATTATTGGATGTACAGAAACTGGGAAATTATTTAAAAACTGCTGATAAAGGCTAAATATTGAATTCATAGGAATATTATAGCAAATGCCAAAAAACAAGCTAACTTGGCCCTTTTAAGCTACTTGACAAGTAGCCATTTATATGATATGATCAGAGGTCAAAGTGCAGTAGTAGTATTTGTCTGCATTTTGCAGATTCGCAATTTTACAACAAAAAAGGATGGAAAAAATGAAAAGGAATTTGATCGCGATGCTCATCGTTTTCGTTTGGGGAATTGTCCCCGCCTTTGCTCAGCAATGTGGGACGAAATGCCAAATCGGCATTTCGGTGATCAATACCGTGGGCCAATATGGTACCGCGGTTCAAAATCGGCGAGCCCAGGAAGACGCGGACCGTACCGTCCGGCACGGTCAGGACAATGAGCGCGACATCGCCATTAACGGTCAGAATACGGCCGCTGCGATGAATCACGACAACAACCAAACACAGATCATACTGGCGCAAATCAACGCCGGTCAGAGCCAGGGAGTTCGCAGCGGATATCTTTCTGCCGCAATCGACGCTAATATGCAACAGCAGCAGCAATTCGCCGCCCATTCTGGCGTCGAAGCGCTGCAAGTGCAGGACAGCAGTAACTCCAACATCCGGATCCGGGTGCCTGGAGATGCATCCCCTGCGGGAACCGTCAGTCACTTCACAGGACTGGAAACCGCAATCCTGGTGACGCCAGGCATGACGTACACGCTGGCCAAACCCACAAAGATCAGCTTCGTCCAGCTGGTGGGCACCGACCATGGTGCCTGCGCTGAGCCGATAATGCTGGCGGTCCATCCTGAATACACTACAATGTTAATGGACGGACAAAAGGTAACGGTCCCGGTTTTGGTGACCGTCGTAGACGATGGTCAAGTCGCCCGCTGCCAAATTAAGCAGTCGGCGCGCCGTCAACCCCCGCGCAGCTAATACAACGGCTGCCAATTTCCGCGAATCAATTCAATTCCTTCCTTCGTCGAGAACGGTCGAGCAAATGCGCGACCGTTCTTTCTTTTTATAACTCTTTAGCACTTCACAACTTACTTCTTTTTAGACTGGTCGTGTGCTATCCTATCGATCAAAATAACATGATCATTTTCAAAAATATCTTTCATGAAACGATCAAAAGTATGTTTCCGATATTCAAATTCCTCTAAACCCATTACCGCGTAGTTCACTTCATTGTGCACCAACTGCTCTAGTTTATTGATAAAAACATCCAAGCGCTTTTGAGGAATTTTACCGACCAAAAGCAGATCGCATTCCAAATTATTATTTCCCGTAAAAAAGCCGCTGAGCGCCGCAAGCCGGACGCCGGGAACCTTCTTTAAAATCTTAACCAAATCATCTTCCGCAACCCTTTTTATCTTTCGAGCCCAATTTTTTAACTGATTATGCCAGGGATGCCGCAGATTTAATCGATAAAATTTTTTACCGCGCTTACTATTCGTTCGCAAAATGTCCTGCTTAACCAAAAAGCCAAGCTCAACTTCAAGCTTCCTGACACTAAGCTTGTTTTTCAGTTCGCCGATATAAAAACCGCGTTCCGGCCGGTTCAAAAAGAATGCCAAAATTCTACTCTTATTTTTGTTTTCCAACAGTTTTTCCATGGCCCGTATTTTAACATATTTATTGAATTTCCGCGATTTTTGTGTTATTTTAATAGTCAGGAATGTCAATCTTAGAAACACAAGTTGGGCAAATTTTCATCAACAACCGGAAGCTTTCAAAAAGCTTTATTTCTTTATTTTCAGAAAAAATAGCGGAAAGCGGGGTTGAGCTTTTTATTTTGGTAGAAGCTGCGCTTTCGAGCACAGGTACTGCCTCTGAATATGAAAAAATTCTAAAATCGGCAGTTAATACGCTGCGCAGGAACTTCAAAAAATCCAGCCAAGAAGGGTTTGAAAATGCCATTGCTCAAATCAACGAAGATCTTTCCGGGATTGCAAGTCAGGGACAAATTGCCTGGGTCGACAAACTCAATGCCTGCATTGCGGTCAGACAAGCCGACAGCCTGGCCGTTGCCACCACCGGTAAAATCCATGCTTACCTGTTCCGTGAAGGCCAGCTTTCAGATATTGCCGATAGCGGTCGCAGTAAACAAAACCCACTACGGGCCTTTGAAAATTTCGCAATAGGAAAAGTTGCAAAAAAAGATTACTTAATCTTCACCACCAATCAACTTTTTAATTACATAGCCATCGAACGATTACAAAAAATTCTTAACGATCTGCCGATTGGTACCGCTTGCAAGACCATTGGTGACCTGATCAAAGAACTTGCGGATGAGAGTATTTCATTTGGCACCTTTATTGTTGAGCTCGGCTATTTCAAGGACTCTGTTGCACCCCAAATCTTCGAAGAACCGGAACAGCGACCAAAAATCAGCGCTGAAACTCAGAAGGTTTTAATAAAAATAAAAAACGCATTTAAAGGAGCGCGAGGATTTGCGGCGCATACCATGCTTGTCGGTAATAAAGCCGCCCGCGCTTCAAAATTAAACACGCCAGTAAAAAATGAGGTATCCAGCCTTTCAAAGCTCAAAGCCATTGATCTCAAAAAAATTAAAGATTTACCGCGCACAAAAAAATTCTTTTTTTCGGCAGCAATTATATTTTTCTTGGTGCTGATCGCAAATATTGCGATTGCCGCCCGGGTACACTATAAAAACAAGAACAATAGCGATCTTAATAAAAAACTTGCGGATATCCAATCGAAGATTAATGATGCCAACGCCGCCTACATTTATAATGACCAGAAAACCACCCAAGACCTGTTAAACTCTGCGAAAGCCGAGTTTAATACGCTGCCTCAAGATAACAAGACAATCTCGGACCAGCTTAATAAAATCAGCGCTGAATTGACCGCGCTTGAAAACAGTCTCGGACATGTCCAAACAGTATCAGCAAACCTGCTATTTACATACAGCGGTTCAACGACATTTGATGCAATCGAATTATTGAATAATTCGCTTTATCTGATCAACTTTCAAGGCGATCTGTTTGTGCCCTACTCGCTTAGTTCAGGAAAACAAGGTCAGGATTTCACAATCTCAATCCCACCGCTTTCAGCAATTACTAATTCCAACGGTACATTATTTGCGATTGATAAAAACGGCGGAATCTATCAGCTGGATTTGAGCAATAAAACTGCAACAAAACAAAAAGGTTTATCAATTCCTGAGAGCATCGGTCTTGCGGCATACGGCTCTCCGACCAAACTATATAACATAAATAAATCCGGCGACCAGATATTCAGCACTGCACTTTCTGACCAGGCCCTGCCTTACATGGCCTTACCGGAAAAAAATGCCATCGATATTGCGGTCGACGGATCAATTTATGTTTTATATTCCGACAAAATTCTAAAATTCAACTCCAAGCAGCAAAAACCATTTGACAGCGGAATGGCTTTTTCGAGCGGATCAAAAATATACACCGATAAGACTCTTAACTACGTTTATGTCCTCGATCCTTTAAAGGGACGGCTGATCGTGCTTAATAAAACCAACGGCTCGGTTGTCAACCAGTATGGCGGACAATTACCTAGTCTTAAAAACTTCGTAATTGACTCAAAAAATCGGGCAATTTACCTGATCAGCGGACAAAGCGTGGAAGTAATTCATTTTTGATAAAAATAATCAAGACCATGCCAGGCCAGCGCCAGCTGGCTTTTTGCATAAATTATTTTTTTTCTGATAACTTTTTCAGGTTGACCCAAACGATCTGAAACCTCTGTCAAACTCAGCTGTTCCATAAAATATAACTCAAGGACGGTTCGTAAATCTAATGTCAGTGACGCCAGGGCTTTGGCCAGTTTTTGCTTGCGTAATTGCCGTTCAACAAACTCTTCAGGCAGAAGGGTTTCTGAACAAAATTGCACCGGCGCCAGGTCAAGATCCACATATTTTGGTTTGCGTAAAAAATTATAAGCGCAGTTTATTGCAATGGTATAAAGCCAGGTTTTCCATTTTTTATTTTTATCGAATCTTTTCAAATTTAAATAAGCTCTTAGCAAGGCGTCCTGCACAATGTCTTCTGCGATTTGAAAATCTTTTACAAAACCGACAGAAATAAAATTCCTGAGCGGCCTTTGATATCGTCTGACTAACACCGTATATGCCTGTTGGTCTTCAATTGACAGCTCCGCAAGTTCTTCATCGTTTTTATCTTCAAACATTTTATTGATAATAGTTAATCAACTATTAGCAATATATAAGACATTGATTAAAAAAAATTTAAATGGCCAGAGTCCAAAAAAGCAACTAAAAACCGCCTACTCGGGCGGTCTTTAGTTATTCGATCAAATCTCGAAATGCTATTTCAAAGTAACCTTTGCGCCTGCCTCTTCCAATTTCTTCTTCATTGATTCGGCATCAGCTTTATTGGCGTTCTCTTTAACCGGCTTTGGCGCGCCATCTACCAGGTCTTTGGCTTCTTTCAAACCCAAACCAGTGATTTCGCGGACAACTTTGATTACGCCGATCTTATTTGCACCGCCTTCGGTTAGCTCAACTGTGAATTCAGTTTTCTCTTCGGCGGCTGCAGCACCCGCTGCTGCGCCAGGCATTGCGCCAACCATCATCGGAGCTGCCGCAGATACGCCAAATTTATCTTCCAAAACTTTAACAAGCTCGGAAAGCTCCAAAACTGAGAGCTTCTCAATCTGCTCTACCAGGGTTTTGAATTTTTCCGGAACCACGACTTCTTGATCTGCCATATATTTCCTTTCTTTTAAGACTTAGATTCTTTAATTGCATTCAGGACATACGCCAGACTGCGGATATTTCCGGCTAAGACATTAACAAAACTTGAAACCGGAGCCGCAATGGTGCCAACCAATTTGCCACGCAATTCCTGTTTACCCGGCAATGACGCAAGCGCTACGACTTCAGCCTTGGAAATAACTTTATTATCCATGACGCCCAGCAAAATCTGAACGTTCTTATTTTCCTTGGCAAAGCTGGAAATAATTCTAGCCGGAGCAACCTCATCTTCTTTGGAAATTGCCATTGCGACCGGAGCTTTAAAATCCATTGCGGAAATATCAATCCCGAATTTCTGCAGAGCCCGCTTGATCAATGTCAGCTTAGCGACTTTGGCGTATACCTTTTCCTTGCGCAAATTTTGGCGCAGCTCGCCGATTTTTTTCACGGTTGTGCCGCGATAATCGGCAAAAACGATGGCCTTTGCACCATCAAGTTGCTGTTCCAACTGCTCAAGGATTTTTTCTTTATCTTTTCTCGATACTGCCATATATGTTCTTTCTATGGTTTATCAAATAGAACCGACCGTTAATTTCCTGACTTAGACAAATAAAATCTCGGTTTTTAACCGAGTACAAATAAAAGCCAGAGTGCTGACCTGCTGTCCTCGGTAGGCTTGCCGCTTTTGCGGATTATGTCCGGAGCCTCAAAGAGGTCCCAGACGCCGACTTTCTTAGGAAATATTCTATTCTTTCGAGATTATACCGATATTATAAAAATTTGTCAAAATATTTTAAAATCCGCCCAAAGCCGGCGGATTTTAATTCAAACCAATATGACCTTGGCAATCAAAAATACCTGAGCATCTAAATTCCCGACCGCAAAATTAATCCCATCCGAAAACTGAATACAGTTGGTTCTTTTTATAATTTTCGATCATTTGACGGATATAAGGCGCAATGTTATCAGGTAAAATATTTAGATCGTGCCATTCGGCCAAATCACATTTAGCAGGCTCTGCGTTATGCGGTTCAACATTCCAGCTCTCAGCAACAAAAATAAAATCTGCGTACGTACGGTTTGTTTTGCGGAACATAAACCCGACAGCTCTTAAATCTTTTTCTTCAATCTCTACTCCGCTTTCTTCTCTGGCTTCTCTGACCGCAGCAGCGGTCGGCGTTTCGTTTTCTTCTATGTGCCCGGCAGGAACAGTAAATTGCCCGTCTGCCCAGCCGGTGTTAAACCTGCGTACCAAAAAAATTTTTCCATCTCTGATAAGAAAAATATAAACTGCGGCATAAACTTTAAAATGTTCGGGTTGGCTCATAAATTTTTTATTTCAAATATTTCTGCTTGTTGCGATTTTGCTCATCCAAGGTCTTGGCAAAAATTGCGGTTCCGTCCGGTGCGTTGAGAAAATAAAGATAGTCGCTGGCCTGCGGATAAATTGCTGCTTCAATTGAAGACAGCGAAGGATTCGAAATTGGCCCTGGCGGCAGTCCTCGATATTTATAAGTATTGTAAGGCGAATTTATTTTTGTATCCGCAATCGTAGCTGAAGGATCATTTTTTTTGGTGATGTAATCAACCGTAGCGTCACTCTGCAAGGGAATGCCGAGCTGCAGTCGTTTATAAAAAATTCCTGCTACCAATTTTCTTTCAGCCTGGAGCTGCGCCAGATCAGCATCGGTTAAATGCGTGGCATGTCTGCCAACCTCCCGCTCAATAATCGAAGCCATTGTCAAAATCTGATAAACGGTTTGGTGCTGAGCAGTAATGTCCTGGCGCATTTGCGGAGTCAATTTTTCAGAAAGATTGTCTAGAGCCTTTTTTATTATCGGGTCAGCGCCGGAATTTTTTGCGACAAAATAAGTATCAGGGAAAATATAGCCTTCGAGGCTTTGGTCCGGCAAGGTTTCACCAAAAAAACCCTGGACTGCGATTTTTTGCTGCGCTGTTTCAAAATCTTGTTTGGAAACAATAGCGTTAGCGGCCAAATAATTTTCGATGTCACTTATACTCCAGCCTTCTTTGAATTGCAATACATCAACGTTTGACTGAACTCTACCGTTTGCCAGCTGATCGGCAATCTGGCGCATGTTCATTGAAGGAGAAAGCACGTAAGTACCCGCCTGAATTTTTCCAAACAAACCTGAAGTGCCAAGATATAAATCAAAAACCCAGGCGCTCGAGATTAAACCTTGATCATAAAGACCGGAGCTGATCGCACGTGCCCGTTCGCCGCTCTTAATGACAAAAATTTGCTGGCTTGAATTTTTAGAAAGCGCCGAATTAATTTTTATTTGTGCAAAAACATATAGTGAAATAAAAATAACTATTAAAATCAAAAACGCTAACCAAAAAATTCTTTTGCCGCTGCCATTTGAAGGGTGAATTTGGATTTGATCTTCGAATTCCATATCAGTAATGTAGCAGAAGCCAGCGGTATTTACAAAATCCAAAATTCCTGCTATAATAGTTATGAAATTACGTCGCGGGTCAAAAAACCGCAGCTCCGAAACAAAAACAAATGAAAATCAAATATCTTGGAATTAGCGCTGCTATTTTTTTGTTGTCGATCCTGACTTATACCGTCTCCTCTGCCAGCACCGGTACCAATAAAAGCGATACCGCAAAAATAATTGAACTCACAAATTCAGACCGGCAACAGGCCGGACTACAAAATCTCAAAGAAAACCAGGATCTGGATTTAGCAGCACAGTTGAAGTTAGATGACATGATTAACAATAATTATTTCAGCCACGTTTCCCCACAAGGCGTCAGTCCTTGGTACTTCGTCAAAAAAGCCGGGTACACATACTCAGCCGCAGGAGAAAATCTAGCACTGAATTTTTCAGAACCGGATCAGGTAGAACAAGCGTGGATGAACAGCACCGAACATCGAAAAAATATTTTAAACCCCAAATTTACAGAAATCGGCATAGCTCAGAAGGAAACGATCTATAACGGCCAACGCACAAATTTTATAGTAGAGTACTTTGCTGAACCGGAAAATTTACTAGCATCGGCAAGAGCGAATAACTAAATTTCGACAACTGAATATAGAAAAGGCTCCAACAAAAAACCCGCCCTAAAAAGCGGGTTTTTTGTTTGCTTTAATAAATTTCCGTTTGAGTGAAAATTTACTAGCAAACCATTAAACAATATCTTACTCGAAAAAATATTATTTTAACTGTTGGCTGATTTTTTCAATAACTTTTTTAGCATGTTCAGTACCGCCAAGACCAAAAGCCAAACCGCCGGCAATTGCAAGCATCGCAACTATTCCGGTAAACAAAGTTGCTAAGAAAGCAGGAGCAACCTGAAGCTGCGCCAAAGCGGCCAAGATCGCAAAAATCATTACCGACCAGCGGGTTACTGAGGACAAAGCGTTCGGAGTGCGCAATTCGCCCGCCGCCAAAGTGCCGTGCACTAAATCGCCCAGGAAGTTTGCGGCATAGGTTCCAATCAAAAGGATTGCAACCGCGACAACGACATGACCGAAGTATGGCAAAACTTTGGTGTACAAAAAGTCGCCGACCTGGTTTAAGCCGAGAATATTAGCGGCTGCCAGAAATGAAGCGACAATGAAGAACCACTTTACTAACCACTGGCCAAGTTTGGCGATACTCAATTTACGACCGACTCGCTGGGAGAGATGATTTAATCCCAAACGATTTGCAAGATGGTCAATCTTGATCAGATCCAAAAGTTTAAAAATCAGTCTGCCTAAAAATTCCGCGATCAACCATCCAAGCAAGAGCACGATGATTGCCACCAACAAATTTGGCAAGAATGAAATTACTTTGTTATACAACAATTGCATTGATTGTGCGATGTTGCTTTGATAACTACCATTATAATAGTCCATAGATTTTTCCTTTAATGATTTCCGCCAAAGCGGAAATCATATGCTGAACCCTCTAAGAGAGTTCCTTTTTATAAAATTAATCCCAAACATCGACCGGTTTGGGTTTTGATTATTTCTATTCACCCATTATTTGAATTATGTAATCGCGCTTTCTGCTGCCGTCCAGTTCAACGAAAAATATTGATTGTTTTTCGCCGAGCAACAATTCATTTTTTTCGATCGGTACGGTTTGAGAAGACCCGAGCAGAAAAGCTTTAACGTGGGCATGGCCGTTGCTGCGCTCCCCTACTGAAACATTTTGGCGGATTTCAAAAACGTCATGAGCATAATTAACGTCTACGGGAGCGAGCCGGTACATCATCTTCATGATATCTTGGAGCAACAACGGTTCAAAATGATTCAATCGGATTGAGGCGGTGGTATGTGGGCAAAAAATCGTAACCTGACCGTTTCTAATAGCGGTGTCCTCTAAAAACTTACGGACCTCGGAAGAAATATCGACTATTTCGAATTGTTTTTTTGTTTCTAATTCAACCCTTTTATTCAGGATTTTCATTAAGTTTCGGGAAATTTAGCCAATTTTATTATATCAAATGCTATTTTAGGGGTCAAAAATTGACTTTTGAAGCTTGTCATATTATGATCAAGGGCAATTTAAAGGAGTGGGCATGAGTACAAAACCAATCCGAATCCAAAAACGGCGGGGATTTTATAAAACCTCTCAGGGATTGCTGGCTGTAAATCTTGAAGTATTTGTGCTTGGGGGAATGTCCTGGCTGGAAGCGGTTAAAAAGAGCGCTCCGGAAACCTTGCAGTATCGGGAAAAAAACCAGGCCCAGACAATCCTTAACAACCAGATCAATACTCCTGAGTGCGGCTTACTAAAAAACTTCACGATGCTGACTTTTCCAGGAAACTGGGCGTACGGCTGGGCTGTCGGTATCGCCAAAAATCAAGGCTGGAAGTTGGCCACACCTTACGACGTGCTTCTGACAGGTTTTGAAATTCCAAAGCTCAACTCCGAGCTTGGGGTTGAATCTATAATGCTGGTATCCCTGCTTTCCCAAAAGGTTTGGAAGATCGATAACGTTGTGAAGCTCTGGTACTACGGACAACGGCGCACCGTTGAACTTTCATGGACCGGTTCGATGCTTGCCAGCGAAGATTTTGACCCAGACCACGGCCGGGAATGGTTTTTAGTTGAAGGCCGGGTTGAATAAAGCCCTTGCCTGTCGCCTTGAAATTTCATTTTCAAGGCTTTTTTTAATCAAGAAGCGACTTCTAAAATTTCAGCCGGGAGCAGTTCTACATTTTTTAGATTCTTGCTCGATAAAGACGCCCGAACCTCTTCTAAACGCGAAAAGGGTGCCAATATGACTTTTAGAGAACTTGGTGCCACCACCCCTTGAAATTCAAGCTCGCAAGGATAATCGGGATTGTTATGCTCGGTTTGAACCTGGTTCTGACCATCATAAATTAAAACAATCGGATAACCTGTAGGTTTTCTGGTCTCGGTGTACTGTCTAAAATTTTGCCTAAGTTGCTGCTCAGAAACAGGGTTAAGCTCAATATATCTTTGAATCGCATCTTTTCCGGTTAAAGATTCACTACGCAATTCTAAATCGTCGGTCTTGCCCACCCTGGCAAATAAATATGCGGCGAGCAGCCCATCTTTGTACCTCAAATCAATGGCGCTTTTAGTAAAAGCGTAAGAACTTTCAGGCAACTCGGCGCCCAGTCCCTGGCTCTGCATTAGTAAAGGAAAATTATCGGAGGTTGTGCCGTGCCCGATCGGCTGAACCATTGAATCGATTGTTTTGCGCAAATTTAGGCCTAATTCCTTAAAATAAGCGGCGCGCTCTGCTGTTCTTTTTTCTAAATTCTCAAGCATATTATCAATAAGATAACAAAAACCGGACAAAACAAAAACCCCGTGCATATGAACCGGGGCTTTTTTGTTTCAAAACTATTAGCTGCTTGGCTAAAACCTTAACACAGGTTAGGCCAAAATTGCATCTTTTGCAGCTTTTGCGACACGAAACTTCACAACTGTTTTTGCCGGGATTTGGATCTGAGCACCGGTTGCCGGGTTTCTGCCCATGCGCGCTGCGCGGTGCTTCTTTTGAAGCTTTCCAAGGCCTGGCAGGGTGAACTCGCCGTTCTTTTTGGCTTCACTGTATGCTGTTTCTACGATCAGATCCAGCATTTCAGCCACTTCTTTTCTGCTCTTTCCGGTCTTTTCGGCCAGATATTGCAGCAGCTGTGACTTGTTCATTGGTTTTGCCATAACTATTGATTAATAATTTTCTGAGGGTAGTATAGCATACGTGTCAAGAAAAGCCAGTATTTTCAAGGGTTTTTGAGAATTGTTTTAAAAAGGTTGTCAAGTGCTATAATCGAAATATGAAAAAAACAAAAAAATTAAAGCTTGCGATGTTTGATATTGACGGTACTATTTTTCGTTCAAGCTTGCTGATAGAGATAGTAAATCCGCTGGTTAATGCCGGCATTTTCCCTGCGAAATTCAAAAATGAATACACTGCCTGGCTGAATCGGCTTGGCAGTTATGAAAACTACATCGATAAAATAGTGAGTTTGCATTTGCGTTACATCAAAGGCCATTCAAAAAAAGAAATGTCTGCGGTTGCAAAACAAATGCTAAGGTCCAAAAAATATCAGGTTTATAGGTTTTCACGAGATTTGATCAGACAACTAAAACGCCAAGGATACTACTTAATGGCAATTTCAAACTCCCCAAATTACGTGGTCGGAGATTATGCAAAATTCCTTGGTTTTAATAAATATTTTTGCAGCGAGTACGTTTCCAAGGGAGGGGTGTTTACCGGGCAGGTCGCCAACCAAAAATTTCTTAAAGACAAGACATTGCATGTTAAAAAATGGCTGTCTGAAAACCCCGGGCTAACAATTGATTTTAATAACTCCGTGGCCGTTGGTGATACCGACGGCGACATTTCCCTGCTTTCAATGGTCGGCAAACCGATCGCATTTAATCCAAACTTCGGCCTGGCAAAATATGCAAAAAAACACGGTTGGCGGATTGTAGTAGAGCGCAAAGACGTAATTTACGACCTTGAAAAATTTAAAACAATAGATTTTGATAAGGGTTGACAAGGCTTTCTCAGAAGACTAGAATTACTCCATCGCGTCAGAAAAGATAGCTGTGCAGGAGGACCACATTCACAAGTTGAAGAAGATTGTATTTGTACTCTGCGCAGTATTCGCGCTGCAAATCGCCGCGCCGGTGATTTCCAGCATGAAGAAGGTCAACCCCGTCATAAGCAACGCCATGGCCAGACCGCCGTGACTGATGAGAAATCAGGTTTATCGGGATCCGGCGGATGTCTATGACATCCGTGCACCTAATTAGACCCGCTAGACCTGATCTGACAAAGACACAACCTTTGGGAAGAAGTACCGGGAAAAGCCTTAAGATTAGGCACCCCGAGGTCACAGACCACCACTTTCTTACCCCAATGCTTAGTGTCAGGCCCCCAACAAAGGCAAAAAATAAACTGCAATCTCCAAAGAAGCCCATCTCAGAAATGCGATGGGCTTTGTTTTTATTTCAATCAATCTACAAATTTAAGCTCTGTTATTTATCCAATATCAGGTACAAAGCGATGGCAAGCAAACCAAAATCCCTGAAAGTGATACTTAAAGCCGCTCTAGAAAAACCGCTAAATACGATAATCGCCAATAAATCCAAAAAAGCAAAAAACGCTGCAATTCTCAGCTTAATATTGCTTAGCAGCCATAAACCCAGAATCAATTCAGCAATAGAATGCAGATGCAAAAAAGCCGGAACACTTAGCCCAAAATTTTGAACCCAGGCCGGTACAAAACCAATCCAATCCGATGGATAAAGCAAGGCGCTGACTCCGGCATAGATCAACACCAGAGCCAAGCCGATTTGGAGAATATATTTTAATTTCATGTTGAAAATATATAAAAAATTCCGACAAAAATAAAGAGCGACTCGGTTTTGGGCCAAAATCGCTCGGGTAAGACTAAGGGGTTTGTGAAAATGTTTTCGCTTTGATCGAATGGGCCATATCAACGATACAGCGCTGGATTGAACCAATCTTATTTGACCGGTTAATCTTCTTCGATGTGGCGGCAATCTGTCACAGTTGGTGCGGAAACACCTTCTCTCTGCTGGTGACATTTTCACTACTCCTATTTTGAGCAATCTTCTGGATTCCGATGGAAATGTTCCGTAAAGTTTATCAAGTTTTACCTTAATTCACTTTAAGCTTTAGATTTGCAGGTTGCTTGCGCTTCCTTTAAATCTTTAGCATTTATAGGTTGACCATCGGCCTCCCCATCATTCCATGCGATAAGCACCGCGTTATCTTCCGATAGGGTTTTGCCGTCAGTCTTCGGTTTCCCGAAAAAATCCAGTTTCTTGCTCTGTGTCACGATCAGCGTCGTTTTCTGCTTTCGCAGGGGGCGCTAACTTCGCGACACAAACTTGTCCGCCTTTTTGTTGTGTCCGAATAATATCTCAAGACGGCTTTTTGAGTCAAGGGCTAATTTAAAGCTTTTTTTAACACATTATCCACCTGATATGAACAGTTCTACCATAAAGATAAAACAATAAAAAAGGGCTGGAACCATATTCAAATGATCCACCCCTGAAAAGCTAACTCGCAGCGTTTGATGTACTGCGTACTACCGAAAGCGTGCTGCCCCGAATAATCTTACGAACTTCGTCTCTGGCGGCAGTAACCCAAGCACGGGTATTTTCGTTTATAGGACTATACTTTATGAAAGCTCGGAAATGTTTCAAAGCTTCATTTGGTTGGCTTGGAAATATTTTGTTGTACATCCGTGCCAGATTAAAATGAGCATCAGCATATCTTTGATTGATTGCCAGCGCGGTAAGAAAAGCTTCAATCGACAGATTGTAAAACTTTAACTCATCATAGGTATTGCCAAGATTGAAATGTGCCAAAACGAAATTCGGATCAATTTCTATCGCCAGCTTGTAATACTTTTCGGCCTCAGTGAAATTCTCCTTTTCATAGTAGATTGTTCCGAGATTGACGGCGGCGTCGGCGTGATTTGGATCGTACTCTAAACACAGTTTGTAATCACTAATTGCCTGCGGTATGCTCTCAGGATCTTCGGCCAATCTTAAAGCGGAATTATAAAACTTGATCGCAGCCGATAAATCCGATTTCGACTGCCGAACGGTCATGATAGTTAGACTTTCTTTGGAAAACCCCGCTTGCTGGGATTCTGTTTGTAATGAAGTTAAAGCCTGTGCCGAAGGAAATCCCAATACTTTAGCCACAGTAGCCTCCTTAGATTCCTCTCTTGCTAAAATTATATCTCAATCTCAGTCGAATTTGAAAGAGTTCAAAACTTGATCCAGGCGATTAAAAATCTGATTGTGGTCAACTTCTTTGACTGTCCCCTCCGGATAATTGGAGATGTTGCCGGTATGCAAAGTTTCAGTCAATTCAATACATGATTGATTATGCCAAATTCGGTAGGCATGAGTTTCATAAATATTGCCGGCGGCAGCCCCGTTACCGGTTGCGCTGTAAAAATTCAGGCCATTGATCATCACGGTTTTGTTTATATCAAAAGGCTGGCGCAGTTCCAGCGCAAGCGAGGGTAAATTGACACAAGCAGCAGCGCTAGGGGCAAACTGCGAGCTAACTGCAAAACCCGCATCCGCAAAGTTAGTTCCTTGGTAATCTGTTTTTGGAAGGTCGATCTGGGCGATTTTTTGCTCTAAATCAGTATATTGAGGAGCGGTAAAACTAAGATTTACAGGATATTGAAACTCAAATCCATCCGGCTGGTAGCGAAAAGTTTGAAGCTCAGGCTGATTTGGAAGCTGTGTTTGCTGTTTTTGGCTGTTATTATTGTTGCAAGCCGCGGCGACAAATAATAATAGTGCGGGTAATGCCAAAATTTTTATTTTAGACATAAATTTTTTGATAATTATAATACTAGTTCAGTTTGTTCGGTTTCGATCAGTTCTGCAATTTTCTCAGCAACCTTCTCAGGCGGATCAACCTCGGGCAACGCGCCTGGACGGCCGGAAAAATCCGGACGACTGCCGATTGCATTTTTCCCAAAATCAGTGGCGGTCATTTTCGGCAGAATCGTAGTAACAATTATATTGTCCTTTTCTAATTCTTGATGGGCTGTAAAAGTTAGAGCGTTCAAGGCATATTTGGTGGAAGCATAAGCCGCAAGACCAGGAATATAACGCCTGGATACCCCCGAACTAACATTTAAAATCATTCCACCGCCTTGCGTCCGCATTTGAGGAATCACTGCTTGCATTGCTTCTAATACGCCATAAACGTTTAATTCCATGACCTGTTTAAAATCTTCGACATTGATTTTTTCCAAAGGGCCATAAATCCCCTGGCCGGCATTATTTATTAGAATATCAATCCTGCCATACTTTTTTATTGCCTGATCAATTAACTTTTTTACGTCAGCGCTGTTGCGCATGTCAGTTTGAACTGCAATTGCATCCGGCAAACTTTTTGCCATGCTCTCAAGCTTGTCTTTGGATCTTGCGGCCAAAACCAATTTTGCCCCTTTGGAAGCCAAATATTTTGCGGTTTCAAAGCCAATCCCGGCACTTGCACCGGTTATTACGATTACCCTGTCTTTAATTTGCATAAATTGATTTTAATAAATTGATTAATTCCAGCAATTGTCATTCTGACAGGTCGGGCTTTATATCTGCCTTGAAATCTTTATAAAGCTTTTTAATTTTAGGATCTATTACCAAACGGCAATAACCATATTCCCTGTTGCGATCGTAAAAATCGAGGTGTTCGGATTCTGCCGGATAAAAATTAGTCAGTGGTTCAATGGCGGTTACGATCGGATCCGTGTATTTTCCGCTTTGAGCCAAAGCGGATTTGGATTGTTCGGCAACTTGTTTTTGAACGTCGCCGTTGAAAAAGATTGCTGACCGGTATTGCCGACCAACATCAGCCCCCTGCCGGTTCAAGGTTGTCGGGTCATGAACCGCCCAAAAAACCTGAAAAATTTTATCGAGTGAGATCACTGCCGGATCAAACTGCACTTGTATCGATTCTGTGAATGCGGTCAAACCAGTACTGACCTGTTCATATGTAGGCTTATCGCCCGGCCCAGCATATCCGGACATTACCGAAATTACACCGTTCAGACGTTTAAAAACAGCCTCAACGCACCAAAAACATCCCCCCGCTAAAGTTATTGTTTCTTTCATATTGTTTATTTTAGCAAAAATAGTAGCTATATTTTATGGCCCTATTTCCAGAAATGGGCTCTGGGCAGTTCCGAATGCCGGATAATTTTGGATGGTGCCGACCCCGAAACCGTCCATTCCCCAAATGTAAGCGTTACCAATCGTGGCGGTCGGCTTAAACTTGGCTTTAAGAGTAAAAAGCGCACTATGATCTTTTTGAATCAGCAAATTAAAACCGTCAAAATATTCATTACTAGTGGTTGTAGTGCCTAGTAACAAACCATTATAAAAAAGCTCATATGTACCTTCATCGTTTAAATTTGAACCGACGTTGCCGCTTCTTCCGCCTGAGCCGATCGCAATTTTATTTATGTTGACATCGGCATTTTGAGCTGTAAGTTTGAAATTCAGCACAGCAACATAATCCGTGGCGCTTCGTGAAATTTTTCCGGTTGGAGTATTTGGATCAGGTGAAACCAAAACTGCCGGGGAATCGGGCGAGACAATTTTAAAAGTCGCTGTGACATCAATTGGCGAAAAATTTTCTGCACCTACCCGGATAGTCTCAACCACGGTGCCTGAATGGGCTGCAAGCACTCCTTGAAATCCGACCCCCTCAGAATCTCCTGGTTTAAGATTCAAATGGTAAGGCATGGCGCTTTTTAAATCTTCCGATATTTCGAGCTGGTCATTAGGCAAAAGCGTTACATAAACATCGGGGTAAGCGACATTGCTAGTATTTTTTATATTAACCTGAAAACTTTCAGTATCTCCAAGTCTGCCATAGCCGATTGAAGTTGGTGCGGCCCCGAAATTTATTGGCCCATTGATTTGAGCCTGAACACTGAGCAGCGGCGTGGGTGCAGAAATTTGGACCGGATTTTGTGGAATGTTTTGAGTGCCTTGATCAGGCATTGTTAGATGTTGTTTTGATAGAGGTGTATTGATACTTAAATTACCGGATTTATTGCAAGCCGCGGCGACAAACAAAATTGATAAAATTAAAAAAACTAATTTCTTCATGAATCTAATAAGCTATTGTCCTAACTCGGTGATATGGTTTATCATCCGGAGATTTAGTCTGAGACGTTACCCAAAAATAATTATCAATATCATTCCTAACAATTCCAGGAAATTTTGGCTTCAATTTCTCGTAAATTAGCTGAATTACCCAGAGTTGGTTCGCCCTGATTTCAATTTCTTCCGGACTGTTTTTTGCCAGCTCAATTTTGTTATCAACCCTTTCTGCCAAATCTTTGGTATATTCCAAAATTCCAAACTTGCGCATGGTCTGCGGAACCTTATAGTCAGCCTTACCAAGCAGATGCTCAGTATTCTTTATTTGACTATATTGGCTTTGCGGCAACATCGGTTTTAGGTCAGAAATCAACAGGGTTGCGCGCTTTGCAAAATTAATATTCTGTTCTTTGTACTCCGCGACATCTTCAAATGACGGAAAATCCTGGTAAAGCAAATCTAAAATTTTAAAAGTGTCATATTGAGCTGCCTCTAAAACTTTGGCAAATTTCCCGTCATATTTTTCAAGCAATGTCTGAGCAATTTGCCGAGTTATTTCATATCTTTGGGCAAGCAGCGGAATTTCAACATTAGCCCTGAAAATATCTGCAAATTCTGATTCAGACATATTTGCCCGATATCTTGGGTCCAGAATTGGATGGCCCTGCTCAATTGCGCGGCGCAACGCAAAAACAGTTCCGTAAAAACCGTCGTATTTTTGGCCGTTATAATCTACTGTCCACTTTGGTTCGCCCCAATAACAAAATGCCAAAGAATCAATTATTAAAATGAATTCTAAAATTTGGTCTTCAGTCAGAGTTAAAAAATCAAACGGTGCCATATCGCGCCAATGGCCAGCCTCAACCAATTTGAATTTTTCGCAAAATTCTTCAAGCTTGTCGGGGTTAATTCTAACAAAGTCAGAGTTTTCGGATACGAATTTTAATGCCGGAAGATTCTTTTCAAGATCCATGTTTATCGATTTTTTATTTGATTAACTGCAAAGTCCATTTCGAAATAGCAATCAGAAGTTTACGCGGCATCAGCCTGGTCCCAAAAGCTAAAAATTTATTGACAAATCCGGGGATAACCACTGCTTTATTTTTGACCAGACCGCTGAAAGCGGCTTCTGCGACCCGCTCAGCCGACATAGATTGAGCATATTTGAGCAGACGACTTCTGGAAAGTTCCGAGTTCGCGGCAAAATCCGTTTTTGTCGGTCCCGGACAAAGTGCGGTTACCGCAATACCGAGATTTTTTAACTCTGCTCTAAGCGCCTCCGAAAAAGAAAGCACGTAAGCTTTGCTGGCATAATAAACTGCCATGTACGGTCCGGGTTGAAACGCGGCGGTAGAGGCAACATTTAAAATTTTTCCTGAAGTACGAGAAAGCATGCTGGGCAAAAACAAACTGGTTAAAGCCGTAAGCGTATAAATATTCAAGTTAACCATGGCTAATTGTTTATCAGACGGCACACTTGCAAATTCACCGTATTCTGCAAAACCAGCATTGTTGACCAGAGTATCAATTTCAATATTTTCAGAATTTAACTGATTGAAAATCTCCTGAGCTGCCTCTCTTTGCCCAAGATCTTTAGCCAAAGTTTTAACCCGGACTTTATATTTAGATTCGAGATCATTTTTTACAGCATCGAGCTTTTGTTGGTTGCGGGCAATCAAAACCAAGCCATAGCCGTTTTTGGCAAAAGTATTGGCCAATGCCAGGCCGATTCCACCAGATGCGCCGGTAATCAAAGCCGTAAAATCTTTATTCATAAGTTTAGTTAAGCATATCAAAAAAATAAATATAAAAAAACTGGCGCAAGCGCCAGTAAAAATAGATAATTACCCGATCAAAATTTCGACTAACTATTATGACACAACATAAAATAAAGTCAATGCAAAGGTTTCAATTTAAACTAAAAACCTTTATACTTAAATAACTTTACATATGACCAATCTAGATACAACCACATCCTTTCAAGGCCTAGGTATTGCCCCACGCCTGATGGAAATACTCACAAAACTAGGCTTTAAAAGCCCAACGCCAATTCAAAAACAATCAATCCCCGCAGCAATTGAAGGTAAAGACCTAATTGGCATTGCTCAAACCGGAACCGGCAAAACCCTGGCATTCGGTATTCCCATGCTGCAGCGGTTGGTTATTACCAAGTCCAAGGGACTGGTATTATTACCTACTCGCGAGCTTGCAATTCAGGTCAATGACGCGCTCAAACAAATTGGCGGGCCGCTGGGACTAAAAACTTCTGTAATTATCGGCGGCGAATCTATGAATAATCAAATTCGAGATCTTAAAAGAGACCCACACGTAATCATTGCCACGCCCGGTCGTTTGATTGATATCTTGTCTCAGAAAGTTCTGAACTTAAATAAAATTGGAGTTTTGGTTCTGGATGAAGCTGACCGAATGCTTGACATGGGCTTTGCACCGCAGCTGCACAAAATTCTGCTACATTTGCCAAAAACTCGCCAAACCATGCTTTTCTCCGCAACCATGGATGAAGAAATTACCAAGATCGCTTCTGCATACTTAGAACTGCCGTTGCGCATTGAGGTTGCGCCTGCCGGAACCACCGTCAACCAAATTACCCAAGAAATTATTTTAGTCAGCAAGCCGGAGAAGATCGGATTGCTTAAAAAAATTCTTGGCGAATACAATGGCAGCACTCTGGTTTTTTCAAGAACCAAACATAATGCCAAAAAAATCACCAAGCTTATCAAAAACTTTGGATTTACTGCAGCTGAAATTCATTCCAACCGTTCTCTAAATCAAAGACTCGAGGCACTGGAAGGTTTTAAAATGGGTAAATATCGGGTTTTAGTGGCTACTGATATTGCCGCACGCGGCATTGACGTCCGCAACATTGAGCTGGTAATCAATTATGATCTACCCGAACACGCCGCTGATTATGTCCACCGCATTGGCCGAACGGCAAGAGCGGGAAAAAGCGGACATGCAATATCCTTTGCCACTGCCGACCAACGCTCCGACATTCGGGCAATTGAACGGCTGATAAAAAAAACCCTGCCGGTTAGCCAGGCATCCGGGATAGAAAAAACTCAGAGCGAGCCCGCTCCGAATCGTCAAAATAAAATGCATAGCCGACCAAGATTCCGCCAATCTAGTTTTAGACACCCGCGTCGCAACAACAGTTCAAGAGGCTTTAATCGAATTTAAGGATAAGGATTCCCGGCATACTTGATCAAACCGCGTTCAGTCATAATATACCTGCCAGGCGCCAGAGTTCCCTGCTGGCTACCGATACAAAAATAAATATAATAAGAAGTTGGGCCAAAGCTTACATAGCTGTAATCATTCCAGATTTGGTTTGTGGTTGCGGTGTTGCTTTCAGAGCAACGCGAACCTACCGGTAAAGAACCATCGTCTGCCGGCAGCGGTGCGGTAGGAAAATTAGTTATTAATATGTTTTCACCTGACCCCGGTGCGTGCACAGCGCCGATTCCACCATTTGGCAAAACTCCGCTGCCGTCGCCGCAATTCAAAGCGGTACCGGTGTAAAGCGACTGGCTTGTAGTCAATTTAAAATTTATGGTGGCCGGCGGCAGCTGCGGATAGAAATTACAAAAACTCTGGAACAGCTCAAGTCCTTTAGCAACCTGCTGGACATCGACAAGTCTTTTGGCGTCGCGGGATTTGGTTCTACTTGAAGTTGTTGAAATTAAAACTATCACCGCAAGCAGGCCGATCATTGCGATCACAATCAAAAGCTCTATTAAAGTAAAGCCGGTTTGTTCCGTTGCCGAAATTTTTGTTTTTATTTTTTTTGCCATTATATTTTCAAAAACCATTTTAGATTGGAGTCAGGACCTATTCAGCTGAGCCGCCGTAAGCATTATTATACAATAGCAATTCAAAATATGCCATCGATAAAAAATCGGACCGACGTCTGTACGCCTGTCCGATTGCTACCCGCTGCCGGCCTAAAATAGACTTTCGGTCAAACCAGCTCTGAGATAGTCAACGGCCTGCTCCGCCAAAGAACCGTCGTAATCCAAGGTCGGGTTGAAAATCGACACGCTGATTCCCGAAGCCTTACCGCTCTGAATCAGACGCTGTAGTGTGTTGACCAGCTCCCCTGCAGAAAAACCGTCCGGCATTCGATAATCCACCGCCGGCATCAGCGAGTCATTCAGTACGTCAAAATCGAGATGGATCCAGAAATTATCAACCCGATTTTTTAGAGTCCGGATTGCCTCTTCCAGTTTGTTGTTGAAGCCGTAATATCTGGTATCGTCCAAGGACACACAACGAATATTGGAACTACGGACATCGCGACCGCCAGCTCTTTTGACCATGGCTTCGTCCCTGTATCCAAATAGCACGGTGTTTTCTTCGGCAACAAGAGGTTTGATCCCGTCAAATTCCGTCAAAATTTCCGGACCGTTTCCTGTGACTAGGCCAAGTTCCATGTCCGCAGTTTCCCCCGAAGGTGAAACGCCGGGTTCGTAGAAATCAGCATGACCATCGATGAAAAATAATCCGGAATTTCCGTTTCTCCTGGCTGCAAGCATCGCGCCGATCAAAATAGTACAATCGCCGCCAAGCACAACCGGAAAATACCCTGAGTTAAAATCGGTCTCAATGGCCTTGGCAAGGTCAATTGAGTAATTCCTGACCTCCCACGGATTGAGGATTTTTGTTTGCGGATCGCGCTCCGGAAACCAGCCTACCCTGCTAAGCGTTGTGGTTATTTTAGCCTTGAGCGCCTTTGCAATTCTGGCCTCAATCAAAGACTCGGCCATTAAACTCACGCCGGAAAAGTACTGCTCAGATACCAAGGGTGCCACAATTATTGATTTCGGTTTGGTTTTCATTAAATTTCCTCTTGCCAGATTAGCAAATTATTATAAAGGTTTATGACCAGTTTATCAAGGATTGGTGCAAATTAACGCACTTGGAAAATCTTTTAACACTTTGTGAAAAATAAAAAAACCTGCACAAGAAAAATTGTCTTGTGCAGGGATGTTCAACAAACATTGACCATGGTGTTATAGATCATCCGGCGTATTCTCCAAATCCTCAAGCCATGCTTGCGGACTTGCATCCGAAGGCATCCGCCAATCACCGCGCTGGCAAACAGATACCAGACCGATCTTCGGTCCGTCGCTTGCCATATTGCGCTTGTATTGAGCGGCAAAGAATCTTCTGATGAAGACCCCAAGCCAATGCTTAATGACCTTGTACTCATACTCGCCTTTGAATGCATGAACTGCCAGGCGCAAAATCCTTGAGGGTTTGAATCCGAATCGAACCATGTAAGACAAGAAAAAGTCTACTAACACATAGGGTCCGATCAGGCTCTCAGTTTTCTGAGCAATCTTGCCTTCAACTAACGGCTGCAGCTCCGGCGAAATATCAGTGTCGAGAATGCTTTGCAACACCTCTTGGACTTTTGCTTCATCCTTAAAGACCGTATCACGCGCGTAGCCGATCAGGTACAGAAGCAATGTTTTGGCAACTCCGCCGTTAATCATATAATGCAACGGAAAGTCGCCAAACAAGGTGCACCAGCCGATAGCCGCCTCAGACATATCCCCGGTCCCAAGCACAAACCCGCCGTGCTCCGCCGCCATGGCGAGCAGGTGGTAAGTTCGTTCCCAGGCCTGGACATTTTCGTAAACAACCGGCTGTTTATCCAAAGCGGGGTCAACCGTGAAGCCGATGTTTTTAAAATGCAGCTCGCAGGCAGAAGTAACACTCTGCTCATGGATGCTGACACCGTAGGCTTCGGCCAAAGCAACGGCATTAGTCTTAGTGCCGCTCGATGTGCCAAAACCGGGCATCGTAATCGCATGAATGTCTGTCCTGGGCAATCCAAGCTGGTCAAATGCCGCCACCGCTATATTTAAAGCGTGGGTGGAATCAGAACCGCCGGAAATTCCAAGCCAGATCTTCTGCTGCTGATCCGGAAGCGAAATAATTCTTCGCATCAGGCTGGTCTTCTGCATGCTAAACACTTCAGCACAACGTTTTTCACGCTGCACCGGAGAGATTGGCACAAACGGCAGCCTGGTAATGTCCGGATCCTCGATCGTTTGATAGACCTTTGGATCAGAATCAATACCAAGTTTGACGCCGGTCTCGACAATGCGAAACTGCTTGACCACATCTTGCCAGGTTTTGATATTCTCCCGGAAAGAATGCTGAGTCCTGCGATCCGAAAGAAGCATCGGAATGTCTATGTCTGCGACTACTGAAGCGCCGTGATCAGAATAACGATCACCGCGCTTTTTTAGCCCGCCGCGGAAATAGATGAAGGTGTGCCCATCCCAGGCATGATCTGAGGTTGACTCGCCAAACCCGGCAGAAGAATACAAATATGCCGAATTGTGACGACCAGAAGTGGCGCCAAGCAGCAACTCCCGAAACTCATCCTTGCCGATAGTGATGTTTGATGCCGAGACATTGCCGATGATTGTTGCGCCGGCCAAAGCGGCAAAACCGCTCATTGGCACAGGCGCCCAATCGGCTTCACAGATCGGGTTATAGATCATTACTCCCGGATGTTTAGTGCATTTGAGAATGACCTTATCACCAATCGGCACCACCTGATTCAGAATTTTAATCTCTTCCGGCACCAGAAAATCCGACCAATAGCGCTCTTCATAAAATTCGCGCTCATTGGGCAGATGATCTTTGATCGTCGCTTTGAGGAGTTTGTGTTGGCAAAAAGTAACCTCAACGTTAACCGGGACGCCATCAACAACAAGACCCATCCCGACCGTAACGACCATTCGCGTTTCAGCAAGTTCCCTGATCAACCATGCTAACGCCTGAAGACTCTGCTCAACGATCACTTGTTGAAGATGCAGATCACCAAGGCTGTAACCGCCGCTGAGGCCCAGTTCCGGCCCCATGGCATATTGCGTACCCTGCTCATAAACTTTCTTAAACAGGATGGCGTGTTCCTTGGCACATGCCATTGGGTCACCAAGATGAACCAATGGCGAAATCACCGCAACCCGAAAAAAATCGTGGTTGCGACTGTCCAAAAAATAGTCAGCTCGCTTCGAAATCATGATCACTCTCCTACGCGGGTTTGTAACCGTCCAGGATCCAATCGGTAATCAGCCTGGAAAGGCCGATAACCTTGAAAGGTTTGACGCTCCCAAGCCTATCGCTCATCCATGGACATGAATCTGAAATCCAGACATCGGAGAACCCCGCCTCTTCAAACTTCTTCCAGGATCCGCCGGGAAAAACGGCATTTGTTGCAGCGACGCTTACTTTAACAGCGCCGGCAGCAAGCAGAACTTCGTTAGTTTTGAGCATCGTAGTGCCGGATAAAATCCGGTCGTCAACGATGTAACATTGCCGGCCGGCAGGATTGCCCTGCCGAATCCTGACCAACCGATCTTCGCCTTCGCGTAATTTTTCGCAATAAATCCTGTCGAAGTCGCCAAAGTAACGCTCAAAGCGCTTGGCGGCCCCGTCATCCGGAAATACCACGCTGGCGTTATTAAGCCCGCGAATCATGTTGGCGAAAGTCGGCATCATTGAAAGTCGGTCCGGCCAACGGAAATTTTTTGGAAAATAACTTTCTTCCTGCAAAGCATGCAGGTCGAAAATTCCCAAATCAATTTTTCCGGAACACGGTTCGGGAATGCAGCCCATCATGTCGGCAAGTTCGTATGCCGTAACAACTTCTCCCGGCACCTCCCACCGATCTTTGGTACCGGTCGGGTAATCCGGCAAAATCAGTTTCAGTGAGCCGATCTTGTAACGACGGGTCAAAGTGCTAAGCGCCATGACCTGTTCGGGGATGTCTGCCATCGTTTCGAAACCGGCCAAAAAAGCCACATCGCGATTCCGGAGATTTTCACTCTCCAAAAACACGGTGTTGGGGAAACCGTCTTTATACAGAGCCCAACTGATCTTGCCCGGTTCAATCTTGCGTTCGGAAAGTTTGACAATTTCTGCTGCGATCTGCGCCATTTGCCTTGCGGCAAACAAAATAACACTCATGGTTTCCTCCTGTCGATTTGAAAGAACAAAAAATTTACAAAAATTGCAGCTCTCAAATTTTTAAATTTAAGAGCTCCAAAAAAAGTAATTCTCCTTTTTACAAACATCAAACTAGTTAATAGCTGTAAAAAAGATCGGTGGAAACGAAAGCAATCCGCTTCCACCGTAAAACTTATTTTCAGTGATGTTCGGCTGTATGACCCGCTTCGGCAAGCATCTCTTTCCGGTAAGCTTCCTGCCGTTCCCGTAAAAGCCTAGTGAAACGAATACGGGTCCGGTTTGGTACAACGTCCTGAGTAAAATTTGGACCGAGGATATCCCGGACTTTTTTACTAAACGCTTGCCCAGAAACAATTGCCTGTGAAGTGGTCAAGTTTGACGGATCGTAGGCAGGATTAAAATACGGCTTGCCAGGATCACTCAGCCCATCGTAAAGCACTCTGGTTGAGTTAACATGATCTTCAGGAAGACGCTCGCCCTTTGATCCTATGGTAAACATCCCGGTTGCTTGATTAAAAAACCAATCAACCCGGCCAAAGATCGAACCTTTCATCTCATCGTCAAGACAGATTTTAGCCGTATCGACGATGTCCTGAGGATCTTGGACTGTACCATCATGGTAATGACAGGCTTTGAAAGCCGTCTCTAAAGCGCTGCGCGGTCCAATGAAAGCCCCGCCGGCGCCATAGATCCAGCGCTTCTTATCAAGGCCTTGCTGTCTACGCAGTCGCTCTGCCAGAACAATGTCAGGAGGACGCTTGCCGTCTTCAATCACTCCGTTAACCGGCAAGCCACGATCCTCTAGAAACTGCAGATTCTGCAGTCCAAGACCAACCGTGTCACCACTGTCCGGACGGATTGCAAACGGCGGATGACAGCCTTCTTCGATCACCGCAATAAGATCCTTGAACCCCAGCTGATGATCAACCAGATCAAGCAGCACAGTGGCGTAAGGACCAAGTGGAGATTGAAGCAGGGTACGTAGCCCCTCACGCATATTCTTAAACTGCGAATACCAGGCATGGGCGGTGGTACCAGAGCTCTTGAAAGGTGCTCCATTGATGAACGCACCAAGATCGTTGGAAGTGGAAATTATTCCACCGCCGACCAACAAAGAAAGCAAAAAGTCATCGCTCTCCTCCCGGTTATGCAATGCTCTGAACGCCACCTCAATGAACCGCCAGGGATCACCGATCACTTCTGCAAACTGCGCGGCAACCGTCGCAACATGACTGAGATGACCGATCTGAATATACATCGGCTCATTCAGCCAGACTGCGGGAGTTTCTCCATATACCTGCGCTACGGGAAACGGCACACCAGTGAAAACCACACCGTCACCGACCGCTTCGATTCCGTCCCCGATATATCCGGGTACTTCGATCCGAACCGGCAAATAACCATTGTAGTCGTCAACAACGTGATGCCAATATTGCTCATCAAACTGCCGCTTGTAGTTGTTGTGTTTACCGGAAAAAAAATCAGCAACAAGGTTGACATGGGCATGCGTAATTGGCTGGGACAAAAATTCCAACCATTTCCAGAAACCCGAGGCAACAGTGAAACCGCCGATCTGTTTTCTGATTAGAACATGCTGTGCAGCATATTTCTTGTGCGGCAACTTTGCCATAAAATGCTCATAGTTGTCAGACAAGGTTAGCGGCAAATAAGTCCCAATCAATTTCCGGAGCTGTTGATCAAGAGTCATGAACTCCGCATAACTAGACGGGAAGTTTCTGCTCTCAAGTTCCAGCAAAGCTTTAATTCTTTGCCGGGTTTTCAACCCATAATCAAAATAGGTCATTTTGACACCCAACCTTTCTTTGATTTTGCGACCGCTACTTTGAGGTAAACAGTGATGGCACCTGTCTAGAACATTCACTGAATACCCTCCTTTATTTTTTAAACTGCTGCCCCGGAAATTTTCCGGGGAAAGAATTGAAGCCGATTAGAATTGAAATTTTGATCTCAACTCAGCTGCAAATCTTTAAAATCAGTTAAACAAATTTTTAAATGCTCCCGGACAGTGCTCTCAAAAAGAAGAACACTGCCGGGCATAAACTCAGCCATTTGCTGTTACAAACAGGAGATCGGCAAGCTCGATAATTTTGGCGGGATTATCCTGCTCGGTCTGGTTTGGAAACTCCTTCATCCAAACCGGAATTTCTGCTTGGTTTGCCGCAATAAGCCCTGCGACCATTGATCCGGTGCTGTCAGTGTCGCCGCCGTCGTTGATCGCAGCAAGCACACCTTTTTCAAAATCCTGCTGATATTGCAGAAACTTTGCGATCGAATACGGCACGGACTGAACCGCCAATACCCCGGTGCCAAATGTTTCGCGGGCCCAATTCGGATCGGAAAAAACGCTGTAGTTTGCGACCGCGCATTGAATCCTGCGCAACAACTGCGGCAACTGTCCTTGCACACCAAATTTACCTTGAAAAAAATTGGCCTGATTGCAAAGAAATTCAATGAACAGGCCGCAGTCAATCGAACGATTGTTCTGAAGCGGATGATCCAGCAAATATGAATAGGCCGAAGCCAAAACATATGCGCAATTGATCGCATCCACGTCAGAATGAGTCATCCGACCCAGACTTAAAACCCAGGAACAAAGCGGCTCAGGATGGAAAAAACCATCCTGTTTTTTAAGATTGGCAAAGATCGCGAGCGGCGAAATTTGCATGGCGACCCCGTTTCCTGCGCCCTGATTCGGACCGCACACTGCCGGCACCAGATAGTGCCTGCCCACCTTGCCCTTGGATCGGAAATATTCCTGGATCTGGACTAAACCGGCCATGGTGGTTTTGCCCCAACCGGCAACACTGTTCTGCATTGCATCGACGTGATCCAGAGCAAACTGCTTTGGGTCGTAGTCGCGGCTGGTCAGAAAAGATTTGATGTTGCAGGCCGTCAGCTGCCAATCGTCGGTATGTTTTCCTGCCACAAAGCGCGAAGTCTTGTGAATTTGCGCTTGCACTGGATACAAATACTTGGTAACCCCTTCAGGACCCAAGGCTTCAATAATCTCAGCACGACTCATGGTTTCAACCGGCATACCCAGCCGATCACCGATACTTACCGCCGTCAAAATGTCCCGAACGGTTTTAAGTTTAGTTGTCAGTTCCTGTTGCACACGCTCCTCCTCATATTTCAAAATTGCCGTCTCGAATTATAGTTTTACCAAATTCGGGACAGAAATCTGAAACCAAATTATTGGTTGCAGATTTCTAAAGACTTTATCGGAAAACTTTAAATTTGAAAAAAGGTGGAGGAATCAGATCCGCGTAGCGGATCTGATTCCTCTTTGCTTTTACTACAAGGGCTAAGAATAGCCCGTAACCTCCTTTTACTTGCCGAAGCCGCCCAGCGCAACTTGCGAGAACGACCCCGCGTTTTGTGACGCACGCACTGCTGACTGCGAGAAAACCTGAAAAGCAGCACGCAATTCTTTGGCATTGTTGCCAGGGGTTAGAATAAACCTTGGCAGGATACCCATTCCGCCGCGTGGCCGTAGCGTCGCAAGAGTTCCTGCGGCTTTGGCCTGTTCAATTTCGGCGACTGGAATGCCGCAGAAGATCTCCCAAAAGTCAGTGTTGCCGCCATCGTCAATACCCATGCCGGCAATAATGTGCGTCTCCTGCCGGAGCATATCGGCGACAATACTGAAAACATCTTTGGCGCCATGCTTGCGGGAATGCTCGTCACGACCATCGGTAACAATCAAGCTTGCTGTTCTGACCGGAACGCCGTTTTCGTCGAACTCTTTGGCCTTCGCCAAAATCGTCCCCAGGAAAACGACACTCTGATCGTAGAGCGGTGTGCCGCCGTTGGCCTGATAATTGACGTCGTCCATCCGCACCGCCTGTTTCAGCGGCACAAAAGGATAGAGCACCGTACCGTTGAGATAGCGGCAATGGGTCAAAATGCTATCGAGCTGCTTTGAACCCATTAGCGCATCAATCACGGCATTGCACCCGTCACGAACAAGTTGGGAATGGTCTTCGGTAGGTCCGAACCTACCACCTTTTCCACGCGACTGAGCGCAAGTAATTGAGCCTGAGTCGTCAACCAAAACTCCGGTCAACAAGACTTCTGAAGACTGGATGCTTTCAACATCCATAGAACCTTTGAGAGCCGCGGCAATCTGAGTGCCGACATTCGCTCCGCTCAAAGTTGTGACGGTTGGCGCTGAGAGGAGATTTTCCTCGCCCGCAGCTTGAAACAACTGAGTAACCGATCTGCTCATGTCAAATCCTCCTTGAATGATCTTAGAAATTTTTTAGTTAAAGTTTTAGGCAAAGCCGGCCGAAAGACCGGCCTTGCCTTCTGACCGATCCGTCTTTACAGATTGATTCCGCGCCAGCTCTCGATCGGATCGGTTGACTTGACCTTGTTCATACCCTCCCCCACGAAACGGCTGAAAGCCGCTTCCATTTGCGGAGTGTAATCAATGACGCCCGGTACCACCACAGGAGAAGTGCAATTCTCAAGGATGTACACCTTCTGGGCAAGCTCCGGAGCTTTCTGCAATATCTCATTGAGCAGATCGTCAATGGTCCACGGCACGCAGTGACTGCCAGCTTGTCCGCCAATAATCACAGCGTCGTAAACCAAGAGGTGCTCAAGAAACTCTGTGTTCTTCTGGGCGCCAATGGAAATACCATTCGGTCCGGTCAAAACTTCCGGTCGGAGAATGGAATAATTTTCGGTGTACGGATTTCCGCCCTTGATCTCGTAACCCGTTTGTGAGTTACGAACCATGGTGTGGAAAAATTCCGCCTCATGAAACGCAGAAACCAGAGCATGACCAATTCCGCCAAGCATGGCGTGATACGGCCAAATGGTCAGGTCATACTTGCCGCCCCTGGACAACTCCGTGGCGTAATGCAGCAAATGCTTCTGCAGCATCGGCATTAATCTCCCTGGATCAACTCCGATTTTCCTCGCCAGACTATGGGCGATTGCGGGATTGACTCTCCACTTTCCGGTCTGGATTTCCTTCAAAGAAACCGAAGAAAACGGCATTGGGTGGTTGCCCTGGTCATCGATCAAGAAGACCTCATGGAAGATCTGCATCGCCGTATGGGTGTCCATTGTCGGGAAGATCGAAGTGATCACCCCGAGATTGCGATAAACGAATTCGCACAACCGGCGACAGTCATCCACCGCACCCGTTCCGCTTTGCCCTCGGACGAAAAGTTCGAAGTCGGGAATGCAGAAGGTGTTCTGGACGTCAATGGCAAGCAGGGCAATCTTGAACTTGTCCTTTGCCGAAGGTGAAATCTTGTGTCTCTTCGCCCATTCACGGGCATCGTTTACCCGGTCCTGATAAGGGACCCGCCAAACTTCGCCGACCGTCTTGGGGTTGTAAAATGAAGGTAGGGGCAAACTGCGTGTACTTGCTGAAGTTGTTGCTGGCATGCTTGAAGCTCCTTTCCCAATTTGATTTTGAGGTAAGACTACATTGATATCTACAAGTTGGTATTCACCAAGCTCGCTGATTTTGAGATTGCGGCCGATGTATTCCATCATGCCGCGCTTGCCCTGATCGTCGTAAGTGTATCCGTCACCGGAAAACAACTCACGCAGATGCACGCTGAAATACAGGAAAGATCTGACACTGAACTCATCCCGCCGCGAAGCGAGAAAACGTTCATAGGTCATGAAGTTCTCATGCTGTTTTCCTGCCTTTTCAACTGGCAGGAAAACACTGCTGCCATTGGCCGTTACCGGAGAATCAAAACCCCTGGTCGCCGCCACAGCATTCCAGTAACTGAACGGGCGCCTAATCAATTCGGGCAACGCCCGAACCAGGTCCGATTTAATTACCGGGTAGACCTCACTGACCATTTCAATGACGTTGTCCCAAGTCGCGAGCTTTGCAGCGCGACCCTCAGGAAAGACCGCCAACTTGAACAGGTTGCCTTCTTTGACCTTGTGTTCAAGATAATCAGGTTGGTAACCAATCGCCACCAACATTTCATAGCCGTTTTTGCCAAGCAGTGTTTGGAGTCCGTCAGGACCCATGAACATCACCAGCAAACGACTCGGATCATCTGTTAGCGTTTCGAAATCAGCAGGTTTTTTGCCTCGCAAAATCCTGCCACAAAGAGCGGTGACCGGAGAATAACGGCCGCCGCTCAGGGCGCTGAGATACTGCTCTATCAACTGATTCATGATTTCTCCCTAGCGGATTTGCAAAAGACGAATCTCCTGCTGATCCACGATGTAAATTCCTTCCTTGGCAACAAAAAGCTGGCTGTCTGAATCTACAAACGGTTCAGTATCAGCATACTCTCTGGTTTGGATAATCTGTCCGTTCAAAGGCTCCAGCCGGACAATCCCTTCATCGGTTGCGGAGAACACAAAATTCTGTGCCGCCGCTTTACCTCTGATATTTTCGCCCAACCAACTACCATCGCCAGCTTCGGCAGAAGCTGTGGCAACAACGGTTCCATCGGACTTGATCACAAAACACTGGTGCCTAGTTTTTCCGGCTTCTTGCGTTGCCATAAAAAACCAACATATATCTTTTCCAAAAACTGCAGTGGAATCAATCAGTTGTCCAGAGATTTTGGGAAGTGCGACGTTATCATTAATGCCCGAACCGTTAGCGTTGTAAGTGAATGCAACAGCTAGACCTGCGGCCCGATAAAAACCAAAGCCAAAGGTTGATCCGGTCCAAAGCAGAGTCTGGTTACGAAGCACCTGACCGATACTTTCTGGATAGTCGGGACCTAATACGCCTTCGCGCATCAATCTCCCACCGTCCAGCCAATATAGCCGTTCACCGTTGCTGTCGAACATCGGAAGAGTTCCGTACGTATCGATGGATTGGCGATACACTTGCGATCCCTTGAAACTGACCAACTCATTACCCTTGCCCATGTGCGTTTTGTCGCGTTGAACGCGATAACGCACTTGTGGGTCAAGTGAACCGGCATAAACTACATCGCCCTCGACATCACGCAGGTATTTACCATTGTGATGATAAAGAAAACGTAGCTTGTCCTGATATGCCGCACAAAGGATCACTCCGGGGGTCTTGAAAAACAGACTGGACATAACTTTGCCACGAACCACCATAACCTCTTTTACTGCAGCCGGGGCTGCCACTTTGCAGATTGGACAAGCCGGCCGGGCGTGCTCAGTGCCGCAAGAAGTACATTTTGTCCAACGGATGTTCTGAAGAAGTTGTAGCGGAAACTTTCCGCGATGATCTTTTTCAAAAACGTCGTGGAAATACTGCAACAGCTCGTCAGACAAATAACCGTAAGGCATCGCCGGCTTTGGATAACGGACCTCTGGATGGAAAACAGTAACACGCTTCAATGGTCTGCTGCCGTGCGTGATCAATTTGGTAGGATCTTTTGGTTTAAAGACCCCGCCATAAGGATCAACGAACAGCATTGACTCAAAAAGCATTACGGTGAAGGCGTACCAATCTGAATCAGCGGTGTGTGGCTTGACGAGCATCAGACTGCTTGCTTTTGGATCACACAGCCTTGGGTCAACAAAACGATCAGTGAACATCCGGCAAAAAAACTTACCGAACTGAAAACTATCCGAATCGATAATCCAAGGGGTCTTACCAATCACCAGCACGTTCAGATCGTTAAAATCTCCGATGACTACATTTGCTCCGTGAATTTCATCCACGGTCTTATATAGCTCTCTGAAGATTGAGACGACGTCATTGGTCTCGACACCTTGCTGACGGAACGAGCGCTGCTTGTACTTAAGCAACGGCTCGCTGCCTTTCAAGAATTGCATCGTATAACCAATAACATTGGTGTTCTGCTTGTTTGAGTAAGCCAGCTCCAATGGAGTGATCACCCGATCAGGCAGTCCCTTAGGAAAAGCAGGGAGTTTATTTTGATGCTCGGATAACCGCAGCCGGGCCGCTTCTTGTTTCTGGTGGTCATTCTCAAATTCCGGATCATCTGGCTGTTTGAAAATTTTCATGGCCAGACCGCCGGGGTGTTTGAAAACGTAGGCTTCGCCGCCCTGACCAATTGCATCAGTCGGGTCGACTCTGACCTGGCTCCCTGAAAGATAAACCAACATCAGATGCTCCTATTCTTCCGGCTGCGCCGGAGGTTTGCGCCTGATCGTGACAATTGTCAGGTCGTCGTTGAACAACGGTGAGGTACCGCAACCTAAGCGGACTGAATTCGGGACGCGGTTGGCTAATGCCAATTTACGTCTTAAAGCATCGGCGTTTCTGAAGTATGAATCCTGTTCCCAAAATTGGTCGACAGGGCCAAGAACGACGTCTCTGCCAGGCAAAAGCTCGTCCTGCTTTGCAAAAAACTCCGCGGCGACAGCGTCGCTACCGAGTAAAAGCGTGCGCAGTTCATAAGTCGGCATAGACCACTGGACTTTAAATTTCAACAACTCTGGATCTATGCTTGAACCGGTCAAAGAGTAGCCGATGTAAGGCGGCTTATTCTCTGGAAAAGGGCCAATCGGAATGCTATATCCGTTGATAATGATTGTTCCATCGCCCACATTGAAGACATAAGCATGATCCCAGCCAATCACCGTTGCGACTACTGTGAACATGCAATAATTCGTCAGAACATTGTTCAGACTTTCGCCCGCCTCAGCACAAGTAATATCCTGTACTAGGGCTCCAAGCTTGGTTAGAACGTTGCTTCTGACCCGTTCAAGAATGAGCCCGGTTTGGAAGGCGTCAAAGGACAACCGGTTTAACCGCTGTGCTGCGCTAAACTGTGTGAACAATTCGCGTGCTAGCAGTCGGCTGCCGAGTTGAGCCCCAATCTCAGTATGAGAGTGGTTGTTGTCGGGAAACCCGGTCGTACACCCGTCACAAACCACCGCAACGATCAACTCCTGGCCAAGCACCACATGGTGCGAGTCCTGACAGTTATGCAGCACCAAGGGACGGAAGTGATCCGCACCCATAATGCTTGCGCCTGCCCATTCGAAGATGGTGCGGAGGTCTGAATGAGTGTTTGGGGTATCATTTTCCGCCGATTGTTCCGCCGATTGTTGCGTACGGGAACCTCGGCCAAGTATGTTCCGAAAAGGCATACATTCACCTCAAATTTAGAATCAGAGATCTAAAGCAAATACTTTAACTAAAAATTGTCAAAGAACCATTCTCACCTTGCATAAGGCAAGAGAGTTATCGCCTTGTTAAAGCAATAATTCTCCGGCTTTATACTTTGGACGCTTAGCCGCTTCTTATTGAGCGGTCAGGTTTTATGCTTTATTTCGAACCGCTAATTATAAAGAAAAAAGAGACTTTTGTCAAAGAGCTGAAAGGGACTTTCCGACACTAACTTTTTCAAATTTTTGCAAGAATTGCTCACGAATTACAGTGGTTTTTCAGTTGGTATGTGTAATTATTACACCAACAAATCTGAAAAAAAATAACAGCAATTTAATTAATCATATGATCTCGACCTCCTTGAGCTTATGATCGATGAAAGAAAATAGCTGAGCTGGACGATTTGCCTCACCGGCACGCTTTTTGCCAAGCTTTTTGACGAGATTCAAAGATAAAATCTTTTTTCTAAAATTTCGCTTGTCTAATCTTCTGCCTAAGATAATCTCGTAAATTTTCTGCATTTCACCAAAGGTAAATTCTTTTGGCAACAAGGTATAAATTATATTGGTGTACTCCAGCTTGCTCTTCAAACGCTTTAATGCAGTCTCAATAATTTCCTGATGATCATAGGCAAGTTTGGGAAGACGCTTAACGTCAAACCAGGCAACGTCGCGATATTCTGCGGTGGTTTTTAGATCTATCCCCTCTTTTGAAATTAATGCGAAATATCCAACTGATACAACCCGGCCAAACGGATCACGGTCAACCTTGCCAAAAGTATAGAGCTGCTCAAGATAAATATTGGTCAAACCGGTTTTTTCTTTAAGAATCCTTGCGGCCGCAAAATCAACCGACTCTGCTGGATCCACCAGACCCCCCGGTGCTGCCCAATGACCCTCAAACGGAGCTTTTTTCATCTGAATCAAAAGAGTTTTTAAACTGCCCTGATCGACCGTAAAAATAACGATATCACTGGCAATTACAGCAAACTTATATACTTTCTCAGCTTTATTCTTTGGCATAGCTTTACTTTGATTTAGTTTAATAACTTACTTAGTGTAAGATATACACTATAATAACCCTACTAAAAACGAATGTCAAGAGCCAAATAAAAACTGCCCGCGTGGTTTTACCCGCAGGCAGTCAAAGATCTGAAAGATCTTTAAAGTGCTTTGAATACTTTTAGCAGTTGCTCAGTGCTCCACCATGCTCCGGGAATATTTCTCCCGAAAGCCCCGGATTGCAGCTCAGATAGTCGGCCCATGAAATGCAGGCCTGGTACGTTTGTTGCTTGCAAACTGGGGTCAAGCACAGGAAGTCCGCCGACAACTCTGATTCTGCGAAGCAAGGGCTTCAGGAAGCCAAGCTTACTAACATCAGCCTGATAACCGGTGCAGCAGATCATTGAACCAAACTCGCCCGCTCCAGGAATTCTAACCATGTCTCTGTTATTCTCGACCCTGGTCAGATTAAAACCGGAATGGATTTTGAGCTGGCCAAACCGCGCCTCTTTAATCAACTCCAGCTGTTTTTCCGGAGTTACGGCACGGCCGATCCTGGCGGATTTATTCAGTCTTAATCGCTCTTCCATGTCCGAAATTTTCTGGAACCAAAGATGCAGACCTCTACCGGGCGCCCAAGCAGCATCAGCCTCTAATTGACTGGTGCTGAGATTGCGCATACACAACGAGACCCGATAAGAGCTTCGGTGTAAAAGCGCAAGCGCGATGGTCGCCGCGGTCATCCCGCCGCCAACAACGCAAACCGGCCCGTCAATCCAGAAATCTCGGATGTCTATTTCATCTGAGTGAAAAATAGTTTTGCCATTAGAAAAAACTCCATTTGGCATAAATTTTTCACCCAAGCCGACTGCGACCACAACTTTCTTTGCAATTATATTCGGACCACCCGCAGTTGTAATTTGGAACCTGTCTCCGGCTGCACCTGTCGGACTGATACTGGTTACGGTTGAATTGATCCAATGCTGCGTTAGCTCGTTATCTTCGATGACCTTGCGGACATGCGCATTAAAATCAATCAGGCTGGGTTGAGTGTTATCGGCGTCAATCGGTTTGAACCACCGCTCCAGAAATAACCGATCGCGATTTGCGAACCGAATCAGGCTGCTGTCGCTTCCGTAATCCACGTGCCTTGCTCGGCCATAGGAAGTACGGAGACGAACCATGCCCTGTCTGGTAGTAGTTTCAAACCATTTTGAGCCGGGAGTTTTTGGGTCAATCATGACCCAGTCAATACCCAGGTACTTTTTTAAAGCAACCCCTAGTATTATTCCCTGGATTCCGCTTCCTACGATCGCAACATCAACAAACATTTTAGGCCCCTCCAGAGCCTGAGGTCACCGATCAAGCCCGCGCAGCACTAACATCTACTGATGCCAAACGCTGTACGTCGCTCTGATTTCGCCACAAATAAATCATGGCGATGACCATGGGAATAGTTACGATACTGTTGTAAAACAGATGCAGTTCCGGTCTTGAGAAGACCAACTGGAAAACCGAGGTTGGAACCGCTTTGCCGAACAGATTGTGGTGCAATTGGGCCTGGCCAAACAACAAAATATGCTCAAAAAGGTGCCAAACCTGAATCCAATAAGCAATCACCCACCAGGTCCTGGCAGTACCGGAAAATCCATACTTGAGAAATACCAATCCTGCCATGGTCAGCACCGCGTAGCCGAAATGCATCCATTCGGTTGTGACCAGAGCGGGCCAATATTTTCCAAGCATGCCAAATGCACAATGCGGTGGAATGCCCTGGACGTGGATCTGCCAGATCTGCGCGATATGCTCAGCCCAGTGTCCGATCATTACAAAACTAAACACCACCAGCCAATAACTGTGCCGTTTCGTATTCATTGATTTATCCTCGTGCCTAATTGGCTCGTTACTATACTGGTTTTTGAGTATTTTGTCAAGAAATGACTAGAAGCATTTATTGTGGTTAAGATCTGATTTAAATTAAAAAGCCTGACCAAATGTAGATCAGGCAGAAACTTGCGAAGAACTTTGTTGGCAGTTAGAAGGAATCTAGCACGGCTCCAAGATCTGCGTAAGATCTGATAACCTTTACCAGGCCTTCGTAATCTCCCGTAACAAAGTCATAACGTGCTAATTGCCCGGCTGTTGGCGTGAAAGCTTCCAGCTTGCTCGCCAACTCAAGCAACTTTGAGTTTGGAATTACCCTTCCCGTCTCACCAGAGTGCGGGTTAATCCAAATTCCAAGTAACTCCCCGGTGAATATTGTATATTTCCAGCTTTCAAAAGCTGCCACATTTCGAAGGGTTTTCCCAACGTCGTCCTTTTTTGTTGGCGGCTCGGGATCATCCGGATGCTCACCGGCATAAATTCGTCGTTCCAGCAAGCTCTTAAAAAATTCTTGCCGAGTTTGCTCAAATCCACAAATAACGTATTCCGGGATACCATAAGGATGTTTTATTCCTTCGGGCAAAATAATTTGATAGTTGATACTCATGAACCCTCTTTTCCATTTTCAGCTTTTTTTACAAAAAGATGTATGCCCAAACTGGACAAGCCCAGCTGCTTCCTAATGTAACTGGCTAAAGATCGATCTTTAACTGAAGATTATATCAAAAAATTAGATTAAAGTCAAGTGATCCGTACCATAACATATTGAACACTTTGGGTAAAATTAAGCCAAAGGAGTAAATATGCCCATAAAACCAAGTTAAATCATCAAAAGATTAAAACAAAACGGTTTGAAAATCAGGAAAACTGCCCGGGATTTGGGAATCAGCCCTGGGACAGTGATGAATTGGATTGTCAGGGCAAGAAGTGTAAACAGCAGGTTAAGACTAAGCACGGTTAATTTAGAAAGAAAATCTACTAGGCCAAAAACAGTGAGGGGTAGTATGTTCAGCACATCTGAACAAGATCAAGTCACAATCCTTAGAAAAAAACCAATTTCGGGGCAATTAAAATTAAGGGTATACTGAATTTGCCACACCACTCAAGAACGATCCATGGGCTCTTGGATGTAAAAGGATTGATTCCCAAACAACCCTCCCACCGTAGGCCAAAGCTCCAACCAACAATTCATATGCACGCTAAAAATGTCACAACCCCAGGATATCTGCAGATGGATGTTAAATACATTACTCCGCAGCTCTCCGGGCTGCCCCACACAGTTTTTGAATATGCCTTAATTGATATATTTTCTAGGTACAAAACAGCAATCATCGTGCCACATTTGGACTCCTGGGCCAGCGTTTCAACACTCAAAGTGTTGTTGCCGTACTTCCCCGTACCGGTTAAATTCATCCAAACAGACAATGGCCTTGAGTTCCAAAGAGAATTTCTGCTTTACCTGGAAAAACTAGGAATCGAGCACCACTTCATTCATAAATCGACGCCTAATGAAAATGCGATCATTGAAAGATAATTTAGAACTGACGAGGATGAGTTTTTCTACCGGCATTACAAAAAAGCCAAAGACCTCATGGATTTAAATGCTCAATATGGTTTGTGGCTTCTGTCCTACAATCATGAGCGGCCGTACCTGGCTTTAAAGTTAAAAACACCTTACGAAGTCGTCAAGACCAGAAAGGTGTGAGGTGTTCAACATGTATCTGACATAGTAAGGGTTATCGTAATACAACAAAACCTCCGCTTTTAGAGTAATTTAGAAATATACATAAAAATACGATCGGATCAGGATCGTATTTTTGTTATTAAAATAAAAGAAAATTTAAAATTCAACCACGGTTCTTTTATAAGCAAACAAAGATTCTTGGCAGGGGCGGTAGGAATCGAACCCACGCAAGCGGTTTTGGAGACCGCTGTACTACCACTATACGACGCCCCCATGGGCAGCACGTTTTAAACGGCGTGCTTCAAACTTTTTATCTTACAAAATAGCCGCTGCTCTTAGGCAGCAGCTATTCTTTTTTATTTGGTTTCTTTATGCAAGGTCATTTTCTTGCAATGCTTGCAGAATTTCTTCATTTCCAAACGCTTCTGGTTGGTCTTCTTGTTTTTTCTGGAATTATAATTGATGTTCTTACAGACCGTGCATGAAAGCTGGATCATGTTATCTTGGGACATTTTCTCGCCTATTCTTATCTTAAAAAATTAATTACTCGGCCGAAGCCGATCTTTTTCTGGAGCCGACTGTCGGATTCGAACCGACGACCTACTGTTTACAAAACAGTTGCTCTACCGGCTGAGCTAAGTCGGCAGAAATCAGCCGAAACGCGCCTAAGCGCGAATGAAAACACGATTAATTTTACCAAAAGCCAGGCGGTTTATCAAGTTTGACCATGCAAACCGCTTCAACTATATTTATTAGCTATTGGAGCAGCCGATATCTTGATTACTAGCCCAATGGAGGGCAAATAAAATGAGTACTGACCAAACCGCAGCCGCACCTGAATTAGAGTTCGCCGGTAAACGCCTGTTGCCACATAATGTTTTAATCGGTGCAGGGATTATCTTAGAGCCGGGAACAAAACTGACCCTAGCGCTAAGGGAGATTCTGGCCCTTAACGAGCATGGTCGCGAAGGCTTTCAAATCTGGGCGACTATTGAGTTTCGCTCGGCTGATTGGGCCACAGATGACTCGGGCAAGCTCGAATTTGAGAGGCCTTTCCCGGCAAAAAACGCCACGCTTTTGCCGCAAATCTCCCCTGAAAAAATACTGGGATCCCCAAAAGGAATTCTTGCAAGTTTTTTGGATCAGCTGATTCCAAACTTGCTCAGCTCAGTCCGTCTTGGAATTTCGATCTGGGACCAGGATCCGGATCAGATCGAAGTGACAATAAAGTCTCGCGGTTGGGAGGAGAAACTCAGAGTGCATCGAATCCGACTTCTGCCCTACCTCAAAGTTCAAGACAAATAGCGGAGACCCTCGACTATAAAGCAGGCCATAAGGCCTGCTTTTTTATTTCTCAAATTTTATTAAACCTTACTGGATACCCGCAGGTGACGCGGTATGTCTTCCCGGAGCCAGCCCCCCGGTCTGTCCGCCGACACAGAAGGTCAAGGTATAAGCCGTACCATTTGCGGAAGTGTAAACGTAATCATTCCAAATAAACGAACCGTTTGCTTCAGAGCATTTTGACCCGGCAGCAAGACTGCCGTCGTCAGCAGGAGTGGGAGCGGTTGGAATGGCGCCGACATAAGTTGGCACCAAAGGAGCAAGTCCGGTTGCCGCGATAGCGGCGGTTGCCTGAGTTGGATAACTGGTGTTGTCGTTATAATAAACTTCTAGGGCGGTAATTAATTGTCTAATATCAGCAACGCGCTTAGCGTCTCTTGATTTTTGTCTGGCCGAGTTTAGGGCAAGCAAGACTACAGAAGCTAAAAGGCCGATGATCGCAATGACCACCAAAAGTTCAATAAGGGTAAACCCCTTGGAACCAAGTTTTTTTCTGAACATTTTGTTTCGGATTTTTATTTAATTTATATAAAGAATTATACTATAATGTCGATATGAGACGCAATAATCCCCTGGAAACAAGCGGCACAGCCCTAGATTACGCAGATTTTGAAAGCCTTGTTAACCGTGCCCATGCAAAGGCTGAGACTGTCCTTGGACAAGGCGAAATCGATCCGGAACAATTTCGAGGCATTTATCCAGACCAACAAATAGACACTGATACAAAAACCGTAGCCGAAAAAGAACAAATTTTTAAGTCCAAAGAAGTTGATCCGGAAACACTGATTGACGTAAAAGTCGGTAAAATCCTTGAAGCAATTTTTTATGACCAAGTTAAAAATAACTATTACCTTGGTGAAAATACCAAAATAGAAAAATCCAGTAAGTACGACGATATCGAAAAAGGCGTAGACTTTATTACCGAGCATGATGACAAAGGAAAAAAACTGCACATGGCGCTGGCAATCGATGCCAGTTCCAGAGGCAGCGTATCCTCAAAATTCAGAACAATGGAAAGGGCGATCAGAGATGGAGCATTCACCAAAATCAGATATTTTAAAACCGGCGAACAAAGCGCAGGTCTTCGAGACGTTCCAAGAGTCATGATTGGGCTCAATTCAAAAGAACTTTTGACCGAATTGATGCAAGCTTGGGTCAATGGTGAAAATGAAAAACTTCGCGATCATCCGGTCCAAGCTTATTTTTTGGCGCAAGTTTATTCCCAACTTGAAGCAAGTCGGGTTTATCATGAACATGTCTCCAAACGTCCAAAAATTATGGAAATTTATGAACGACTTACCAACATAATCAAACCGATTCTTCGCGAAAAATTGCAGAAACATTCTATTGTCGAGCTGGCCAAGCAAGACAACACCTACACAATCCTGCGGCAGCAGTTAAATGGTTTAAATTTTAAATATTTTCAGGGTCATCCGGAACGCAAACCAAGCTGGTAAAAATTATGGCCCAGCAAATCGGCTCAAAGAAAAAAGCGCCCTGCATCGAGGCGCTTTTTTCTGGAGCCGTTGATCGGAATTGAACCGATGACCTACTCCTTCATGGATACCCTTATTTCGCGCAAATTTTCGCTTATAAAGGGATTAGACTGTATGTTCAGCATACCGCTTAAAGCGGCTTAGCTTCCCCTGTCAGTCGTTCGGGCGCATCTTTTAAAAGATTGGCGCCACGGTCTGAGCCATTGCTGGCCTTTAACCGTAATTCGGGAGACATCATAAAATTTCTTTTGTGACGGGCAAGAATCTAGCTTACCATGGAGTTGCTCTACCAACTGAGCTACAACGGCATATTAAGTTTTGAAGAAAATTTTGACCCTATTTTATCTCTAGGCGATCCGTTTACCATGACCTATTTATGTCAGGACCGGAGCGAGAAAGATGATTTTTACCGTTTATATCTCGGTTCTAGGGCAAATCCCTGATAACAAGCTCTCTGTATTTGTTACCATGGAGTTGCTCTACCAACTGAGCTACAACGGCGTGGTGGGTGGTGTAGGATTTGCACCTACGAAGGCACAAGGCCGGCTGATTTACAGTCAGCTCCGTTTGTCTACTTCGGTAACCACCCTTGAATTATTTAATTAAATTTTTAATGTGTGGTCCGCCTGAAGCTCAATGATCTTTTCCAAAATTTGCGGGTCTTCAGAATTCATTTCAGAACCTTTTTCCAAAAGTTTTTTGGCCTGAGCGACATCGCCATGTTTTAATACCAGGTCAACCAACAGCATTAAGTATTGCACATTCGCCGGATCAAGGTCTAATGCCTTTTGGAAATTATCGCGGGCTTCTGGGAATTTTCCTAGGGCATCATAACATAAAGCGGTGTTAACATACCTGACCGGCACCAAATCGTTAATCTCCAGGGCTCTGCGATATGCCTCGATCGCCTCTTTAAACCTGCGCCTACGGATCAAGGTTGCGCCCAATTGAGTCAGGTAACTGTCATTTTGAGGATTGTGCCGAACCAGGTATTCCAAAACCTGCTGGACTTCATTGAAATTCTTTTGCTGGGAATAAATTTTTACCAAACCCTCATAAGCGGCATACTCATGAGGATTTTTTTTGATTACTTCAATGAATGCCCGCTCAGATTGATCAAATTCGTTTTCTTCGAGCAGCCGTTGAGCTTTTTTTAAGGTAGAAAGAACTCCGATATTAAAAACTTTTTCTGCCGGTTTATGAACCTGCACAAAATTAGTAGCTAACACCTGGCCTTGCTTTAAATCCTTGGCTTCCAGCATGAACTGCCAAACTTTTTTGACTCCGGCCGCTCCGAATCTTCTCAAGATTTCCCTAAACCCGGGCTTTTCAATTTTATCGGCCTCAATCAATTCTGAAATTCCGGCTTGGCGCTTCTGCTCTGTTGCCAAAACTTCCGGTAATCGGCGTAAAAATAAAATCAAAATACCAAGAATTGAAAGAGCTAATATTAAATTCAACGACAATTCAAACCACATTTTGTTTGCAGTTTACTTTATTCCCGACTTAAAGTTTTTAAGCACCCAGCTGGAATCTTGCAAAGCGCCGGACAACAACATTCTCGCCAAGCTTGCCGACATGATCGGCGATGATTTCTTTAACCTTTCTTTGCGGCTCGCGAAACCACGGCTGTTCCATTAAACAAGCCTCTTCGTAATATTTTATCAGCTTGCCTTCAATCATTTTCTCAATCACAGCTTCCGGCTTGCCGCTGTCTTTTGCCTGCTCTTTGTAAATCTCTTTTTCCTTCTGCACTACTTCATTGGGTACATCGGCGATATTTAGGTAAAGCGGATTTGCCGCGGCAATGTGCAGCGCAAGTTCTTTAGCAAGTTTTTTGAAATCATCGGTTCTGGAGACAAAATCAGTTTCGCTATTAAGCTCGACCAGAACTCCGACCCTGCCTCCGGCATGAATGTAGCTTTCAATCACGCCTTCTTTAGCAACCCGATCGGCTTTTTTGGAGACCTTGGCCTGGCCTTTTTTACGCAAAATTTCAATGGCTTTATCGCGTTCGCCGTCAGCTTCATCCAAAGCTGCCTTAATATCGCTTACCCCTGCCCCGGTAATTTCACGGAGCTCTTTTAACAATGAGCTGTCCATATTTTATTTCTCCTGTTGGTTTTTTTCTGCGCCCAAGCTTTCAGGCTTAGCTAAAACTGCCTGAGCTTGCGGCACAAAACTATTTTTACCTTCGTTAATTGCATCGGCAATCGCTTCCGCGATTAAACCAATTGCTTTAATTGCATCGTCATTTGAAGGAATCGGATAATCAATTCCGTCCGGATTGCTATTGGTATCAACTATACCGATAATTTTGACCTTGGATTTCTTTGCTTCTGCTACGGCGATTTGGTCATAATTTATATCAAATGAAATTATGGCTTCCGGCAGTTTGCGTAAATCTTTAATACCTTCAAATAAAACTTTCATTTTTTCCAGTTCGCGCTCAACTAGCAATCGTTCTTTTTTAGTGTAATTCTTTTCCAACTCACCGTTAGCTTTCAAATTTTCATAGCGCTCCATTTTTTTGATGGTTTTTTGGATTGTCCGGAAATTTGTAAAGGTACCACCAAGCCAACGGGTAACAACGTAAGGCATGCCGCAGGATTGAGCCGCCTTTCTAACCTGATCTTTGGCCTGGCGCTTGGTTCCGACAAACAGCACTACCCCGCCTTTAGATGCGATATCTTTGGCAAAAACCATAGCATCAAGCAGATTTTTTTTGGTCTTCGCCAGATCAAGAATATGGATATTATTCCTGACAGTAAAAATAAAAGGAGCCATTTTTGGGTTCCAGCGTGAGGTCTGGTGGCCAAAATGTGCGCCCGATTTCAATAAATCTGACAGTGATATGTCTTTCATTAGATTTGTCCTTATACTTCTATCTCAAATGATTTTGCAAGCACTTAGGCTGGCAAAACAGGATTTGCTTGAGATATGCTTAATTAATTTTAAGTATTATACATAGCCCTGCAAAAAAATACAACCCGAGTGACAAGTTTAAAACCTGCCTCTCGGGTTTTGGTTCTCACTCTGCTTCTTCCTCAAAACTGTAAATCAGTGCCCTGCCGGTATTTATCTGGCGGTTGAAAATTGCCTGGGGCATACCGACCAAACCCGACTGACCCAATCTTTGAACGCTGTAGTCGTTGGGCATCTGCAGATCAAGTCTGCCACTGCTTTCAAGGTCGCTGATTTGGGTGTCAGCATCATTACTGATTGATGCCGCCATCGGTTTAGCCAGTGCCAAAAAAATCTGGCGCCGGAGCTGCTGATCTTCGCCGTTATTGCCGCAGCCTTGGGTGACGTGCATGGTAATCTGAACATGATCAAGGCCGTCAATGTTCTCAACCTTGATATCTTCAAGCTTTACCATCTGCGCCCTAACCACGCTGATTCCGAACTTAGCGGCGCAAACGTCAAAAACCAATTGATCCAAAAAATCCAGTACTTGCTGGGGAGAGAGCGCCATTAAACCTCCTTATTGAACGTGCATCATTGCGTGCTGCAAAAATATCAGTTTAGCCAATACCGGTCAAGACTTGATTTAATGCAAGTTTAATGTTATTATTTCTGGGCTATGAAAGATAATATCCACCCACAATATTTTACCGACGCGGTTGTAGTCTGCGCCTGCGGCAATAGTTTTAAAACAGGTTCAACCAAGCAAGAGATCCGCGTTGAAATTTGTTCAAATTGCCATCCATTCTATACCGGTAAGAACAAACTGATAGATACTACCGGCCGGGTTGAACGTTTCCAAAAAGTTAAACAAAAACATGCTGAAATCTCAGCAACTAAAACTGTAAAAAAACCGCGTAAAACTCGCACCGAAAAAGCTAGCACAAAGTAGCTGCAAAAATCCCGTTCACCCGCTTTAATGGTGCCCGGGATTTTTTGTTACCCAGATTTGCGGGACTTAACAATATGAAAGAAACTTATCGAAAAATTTTAACTGAATATCACGGCATCACGGAAAAACTTAGCAGTGCCGGGCCTGATCAAATTGCCAAACTCGGTAAACAGCAATCGGGGATGTTCCCGGTCGTTGAAAAAATTCAGGAACTTCAGCGACTGGAAAGCCAACTTCAAGACACCGAAAAGTTAGCGGAAGGGACTGATGAGCTGGCGATGATAGCCAAGGAAGAGCTTAAAATTTTATCCAGACGGATTGAAGATCTGCAGAATCAAATTGATTTGCTGCTGATTCCTTCTGACCCGCTTGATGATAAAAATATCATCATGGAAATTCGAGCTGGCGCCGGCGGCGATGAGTCTACCCTGTTTGCCGCAGAGCTGTTCCGAATGTACAGCAAATACGCTGAAGCACAGGGTTGGAAAACTCATATAATTTCAGCGAGTAAAAGTGAATTACACGGTTATAAGGAAGTGATTTTTGAAATCAACGGCCGCAAGGTTTACAGTAAATTTAAATACGAATCCGGGGTGCATCGGGTTCAACGCGTCCCAGAAACTGAAAAAAGCGGCCGGGTGCACACCTCAACCGTAACCGTGGCGGTATTACCGGAATTTGAAGCAGTTGACATTGATATTCCCATGAAAGATTTGGAAATCACGGCAAACACCTCAAGCGGCCATGGCGGACAGAGCGTTAACACCACCTATTCAGCAATTAAAATTGTGCACTTGCCAACCGGAATTACCGCCCAATCTCAGGATGAACGATCGCAAGCACAAAACCGGGAAAAAGCCTTGGCTGTAATCCGGGCACGCGTCGCCGCACATTACCAAGAACAGCGCGAAAAAGAATATAAACAAAAACGCAAATCCCAAATCGGCACCGGCGACAGGAGCGAAAAGATTCGAACTTACAATTTTCCACAGGACCGCATTACCGACCACCGCATCAATGAAAATTTCCACCAAATCCCGGAAGTGATCAACGGCAAATTAGAGCCAATCATTAACGCCCTGATTGAAGCTGATTTGAATTTGAAAAAACAGCAGATTGAGCAATAAAAAACGGCCGATAGACTAGGTTCTATCGGCCACTCAAAAGCTCTTGGACTTGCCAGCTATTTAAGTTCAGCCGCCACTATCCCGGCCCACCAAACCCAGACCCGGAACAAAAAAGATTGCTGGCTAAAGTGGTCGAGGTTTTTCGAATAAACCTCGGCGCCCTGCACTTCTGACAACGAATCCATGTCCAATTGCAGCCAGGTCGCATCACCGTTTGGACATTTGATTTGATGAATACCGTACTGGCCAAACTGGACAAGCTGCTCATGGTTGCCTACTCGATAACCGGATTCACGTGCCAGTATCCTGACATATTTCTGAACCAGTTGCCTTTCAAACTCTACCAATTTGGCGACCTGAAGAAATTTAGGTGAAACGTAAATGCTTATGCCTTTACTGTCCAAACCGGCACCGGTCATCCAGCTCATCACAGTCCAAAAATGCAGCTTCCGTTCGCTTTCGCTTAATTTAATCATAATCCCTCTTATCTCTTATCCAAATTCGGAAAGCTTTAGATCTTAACATATGTTTGCCGAGCTCTCAAATGAAGAAGAATTATTTCTGGCGGATTTACTGAACAAGCCCAGAGAATTTTTAATGGCACATCCGGAAATTTTGAAAAATCCTGAAAAACTCCTGAGTCCAGAGCGGCGTAAAAAATTTATACTCGCAAAACGGCGGCTGCGCCAAGGCCTGCCGCTTGCTTACATTTTAGGTTATAAATGGTTTTACGGTGAAAAATTCGCGGTTAATAAAAATACTTTAATCCCCCGTCCGGAAACAGAAATTTTGGTTGAAAAAGCTTTGGAAATCGCAGCACATACCAATCCAAAAACAATTATAGATATCGGCACCGGATCAGGAGCTATAATCGTAAGCTTGCGAAAAAACTTTAGCAAAAACGCGAAATTTTACGCCAGCGACATTTCCAAAAAAGCTTTGGAAATCGCCAGGAAAAACGCAAAAATATTAACACCCAGTTTATTGGCACGCGGGAAAGCAATAAAATTTCTGCACGGTAATTTATTAACGCCTTTTAAAAAATTCCGAGGTTCTGAAAAAATCCTGATTTGCGCAAATTTGCCATACCTCTCAAAAAAAGAACTGCAAGAATCGAGCATTAAACACGAACCCGGCCTTGCACTGTACGGCGGTAAAAAATCTACCGACAAAATTGAACTATTGCTGCGACAAATTAAAAATCTCAGACTGCGCCAAAGTACGGCAATCCTGGAAATAGGTTTTAGCCAGGCACACCAAATAAAAAATCTGGCAAAAAAATATTTGCCAGCGGCAAAAATAACAATTTATAAAGATCTTGGCGGTTTTAATCGGATCGCCTTACTTAGCTGGTGACATCTGCACTGCCGCTGAAGCCCACGGCTTACTAAAAGGACCTTGCAGTCGCAGCCCCAAATTTTTGGCGAAAATTTCGAGCATTTCCCTGCCATGCACCCTGACCCTTGGCAATTCTAAAGGATTTTGGCCTTTGTTTACAAAACCATACGCGGTGGTGAAAGCCAGATCAAACCTCTGGTTTTTTAAAATGCTCTGTAGATCGGAATTAAAATGGCCGTAAGGATAAACAAAGGTAGCACTATCTACCCCAAGCTGGTTTTCCAAATTACTCTTGCAATCTGAAACTTCTGCAAGCTTCATACTTTCAGGATAAATAGGATTGGTAAAATCCATGTGATACTCACTATGACATACTATTTCCATACCTGATGCCTTAGCAGAAATTAGCTGCTGCCAGTCAGCATAATCTTTAGTGCCGACAAAGCCCGGAACGACCGCAAACGTTCCGGTCATATTGTAATGCTGCAAAATCGGCGCGGCATTTTGGAAAACGTCAGCATAGCCGTCATCGAAACTAAAAATGATAGGCTTGTTTGGCAGAGAAATATCGCCTTTCAACCAGGCATCAAGCTGCGCGGTAGTTATGGTGTTGTAACCAAGCTTGGCAAGAAAACTAACCTGGGCGTTGAAATCTTTGGTTGAGACGGTCAGGTCAATCCGAGTCTGATCAGGTTTTTCCGGCAAACCCCCGACATGGTGATACATAAGCACCGGCACTCCGCCAACACCAACTACGGAAAGCTTTTTTTGAGTATGGGGTGGGGCCGAAGAATCAGCCCAGACCTGCAACAATTCAAGCGGAGTCATGCCAAATAATACAATACTTAAAAACATGGTTACTATCAGGCTGAAAATTTTGACCTTGTCGATCTTATCTTTGAAGCTCATTTTTGAAATTGGTCTTTTTCTGATCACATTATAGCATTAAACTACCAAAAGATAACAACAATTCAAAAAATAAAACCGCGCTACGCGGTTTTATTTAAATCTTTTGTACAACAATGATTATTCTTTTTCTTTCTTTTCACCCTTGTCTTCAACCGCCTTATCTTCAGCAGCTGCTTCAGGTTTTACCTCTGCGGCACCCTCAACCTGGCTGACATCTTCAACCACCGGCTGAGCCAGCTCAGCTTCAACGTCACGCGGTGCGGCAACTTTAGCAACAACCTCGTCTGGAGTGGCCTGAAGTTTAACCTTGTCACTGATCTTTAAATCTTTAATATGGACGGAATCATTAAATTGATTAAGTCCTGAAATATCAACTTGGATGCTGTGCGGCAAATCAGCTGGTAAACATTCAACCTCAACCTCGTTTATAACCTGAATCAAAACTCCGCCGTTTTCTTTAACCGCCTTGGAAACTCCGACGAATTCCAATGGTATGTGAGCTTTCATCTTTTCAGTCATGCTGACTTCGTAAAAATCAACATGGATATATTTACCGCTTAGGTAATGTTTCTGGGCGTCCTGAATAATGACATTTCTGCTTTTACCGCCTTCTATATCTAAATTGATCAAAGTGGATTCACCGGCCTTGCGGAAAATCTTTTCAAATTCCGGGTATCCTATTTCGAGGTTTTCAGTTTTAATATTGTGCCCATAAACGATCGCGGGGATTTTGCCGTCATTTCTTAGAGCTTTCGGCGCTTTTTCCGTTCGGACCTTGGCTTTGAGTTCTAGCTTTTCCATAATAAATTTCTGGAGATTTAGTTAAATACTGAAAAATTTTACCAAATTGACGGAAATTTGGCAAGATCTCAAATTGGTCTGAACACAGCGATTATGCTAAAATTCTGAGCAATCGCAAGGAGGCATTATGCCTGATAAGCAGTCTATTTCTGAAATGGGATTTATGAAATTCGGGGAAAATCTTTCAGAGTCATCCCAAATCTGGTCAGAGATGTTATCTGATCCGGGGTTTTCAGAACAAATCGAGTTGTGGCTCAATGAAAACGGCCATAAATGGATCATGGAAAAACGTCCGGGTTTTGGAGCGGTGATAGAAGCCTGCTCCGAGCATCAATTTATGCCAATCGTACCCTATATGCTGGAAGTTCTGCTCAACCAAAACTCCGACGATCTGGTCGCTTCTATTGCGGCACAACGCTTGCGCAGGCTAACTGAATCTTACGCAATCGGCTATGCGGTTAAGGCCAACCACGATCTGATAAATTATTGGATCAAACGTTGGCTAAACACCGGGCAGTGGAACAAAGCTAAGCTGGCAATTCCGTCAGTGCTGACACTGCATCCCAGCCAACGCGCTGCCTGGATCGACGATCTTAACTTCCTCCGCGACCTAATCGGTTTTGCAGACATAACAATTGCCAAGCACGCCGCACTGACGCTTGCCTATTACTCACCGCCGGTCCAAAATCAATTTCCAGAACAATTTCTGGCAATAACGGAAACGGCAATCAGCAGGATCAGCCACGATCCCAATATTGATCAGGAGCATTTTCGCGGCACGCTTGCGGAGATGCTTGGTTTTACCGGAACCAAACACCAGTTAGAAGCCGTTGCGATGATTTTGGCATTTTGTTTTTGCGAGCCGAGGGGCACCATCTCAGATAATTCGGCGCTGCATGGCGGCAAAAAACTGTTAAGCCGTTTTGAGCAAACCGCAGACGCTGCTATTAAACGGGCTTTTGAAAACAGATCACAATGGTCTGAAAATTTTGGCCGTTGGCAGGAGCTGCTTAATAATTGGACTTTGAAAAAGGTCGAATTGTAATCCAAGCTTCTCCGAGCAAATTCCAATCCGAGACCTGCTCAGGTCTCGGATTTTTTTCTGTGGCTCTTGTTATTCCAAGCTATTGCAAGGCCTTAACCAAATCGCCGTCAAATTTTCTTAAAAAATTATGGATATCTAAAACGTCGTTAGTGGATATCGGATTGGCGTCCGAAAACTTTTTGGTATCATTGCTTGTTAAATCTGTAATCATGCCGATTGAAAAAATATCAGGACCCTGGATCGAAATACTGAAAACTACCGAACTTTTACACTGACTGCAGTCAGAATGAATCAACAAGTTAGCCTGATTTTCCAGCTGCTTAGTATCAATAATTTTAGTGCGCTCCAAATTATACCGATAGCCGCAAACCGGGCATTTCAGGACGTAAGATAACCACTGCATTACCTTTTGAAGATCAATTTTACGCATATTTTAAAATTTCCCTTGCAGTTTAAAGTTTAACAGATGGATTTTTGAAGTCAATGTATTGGAAATATCCCTAATTGATGGTAACCTTAATGCTATCTAAGGAGGACCTGTGAGTAAACCATCTCCCCAACAAAAACCAAAAAAACAGAGCTTTGAAGTTGTGGACATCGGTAGCGGAGTAAGTATTTGCGAACTACCTTTTGACCCGAAAAAATACGAAAGACTGGTCTCGCAATTCCGCAACAGCGTCGGCACTGTAAGGAGGCGTGATGCAAACACCGAAAAATCTGGCGAATGAAATTCTCAATATCTTTGACCGGTTATGCCAGGCTAACGATTCCGCGGTAATACAATTTCAGGACGCCTACAAAAAAAGATCGAGCCAATCCGGGTTTCGCGAAAATAACCGTTTGTTTGGAGTGAGTGGCGCATTAATCTACGCACTAAGGGAAGCTCCGGATGAACGGTATTATCAAGCGATTCCAGAAGACCCACATTCCAGTGTTGATCCTGGTTTCAAAGAGAAATTCAAAAGTGCAATCCTCGAAATTACCGCTGAACACAGTTATGTATTAACCGGTCTGGGCGAATACATTGAAAAAAGCGGCAAACAACTTAGCGAGTTGCTTCCTGCCCTGCTGCGTTTCTATGCGCAGAACGAAGAAGGGTTACCGATGTAAACCATGCCAGTGCCGGACAGCAATGTCCGGTTTTTTTATCCCAGCCGTAAACCCTTAGACCTGATTGCGACCGCCTGAGCAATGCCAAGCGCAATGCTTGAAGTTAAAAGCGAGCTGCCGCCGTAGCTAATCAAAGGCAAGGGAATGCCGGTGACCGGCAGCACGCCGATGTTCATGCCAATGTTAATTACAATCTGGCTGAAAAACATGAAAAATATTCCGGCAATGACAAAACGGCTGAGATCGTCGCGGCTCATCCGATAAATTTGGAGCAAGCGATAAAGCAACAAAAAATATAAAATCAAAATTACCAGGGTTCCTAGAAAACCAAGTTCTTCCGAGGCTGAGGCAAAAATAAAATCGGTTTGGCGCTCCGGCAAAAAACGCAGCTGGGATTGCAAGCCGCGACCCAGCCCGGATCCGAATAAACCGCCGGAGCCGACCGCAATGACCGCCTGCTGGACGTTGTAGCCGCGGCCGCGCGGGTCGCGGCCAGGATTTATGAAAGTTTCGATGCGGTTACGCTGATAATCCTTAAAAACATAGGTCCAGGAAAAAGCGCTGAGCAGTGCCAAAACCAAAAAAACATAAACAAAAACTTTTTTTTGAACGTTGCTGAAAAAAAGTACGCCGATCCAGGTCAGCAAAATGATTGCCGCTGATCCAAGGTCTGGCTCCTTATAAATTAAGGCGATCGGAATCAAAACATAAACAAAAGATATGGCGATATTTTTCCAGTCGCGGATTTCACCGCGACGCATTGCAAAAAAACGCGCCAAAACCAAAACTGCAACCAATTTCATGAATTCTGCCGGCTGGAAACTGAAAAATTTTAAATCAAACCAACGCCTGGAGCCATTAACAGCATGCCCCAGCTTTAAAACCGCGATCAACGCCAGGACTAAAAAAACGTAAATGTACCTGCTGATCTTTGTCAAAGCGCTGAAATCAAAATACGCGGTGACAAAAAACAAGGCAATTCCAGCAACCGCGTAAATCAACTGTTTGTAAAAAACGCTGCGATCGCCGTTAATGCCGGTGCTGTAAATCAAAGTCAGTCCGACAATTAATAAAAGCAGGCAGATCACTGCCAACATTACGTCTAAATATTTAAGTTTCCCGAAAAAAGGTTGCATGAATAGCGCTATTGCAAGTTGCTTGGGTCAAACGGGTTAGTTTCAACATCAACTTCAACCTTGCCGACTGAGGCCTGTAAAAATCTCGGCCAATATAAATGAAAATCCCTGGTTTGCTCCGGACTGACAGTGTTTTCAATGTGAGAGGTTACGGCAATAACAGAATTGCTGTTATCAAAGACTATGCCCTTAACCACGACGGTAGCCAAAGTATAATTGCTGTCATTTCTAAACGAACTGTTAATTGCGAAACCGGGTGGATCAGCCTGATCAGAATAAGTCGGCACGCCATTAGTAATTGGTACCGACGGGCTCTGGATCCTGTTTTGCCAAACCGGGTCGGCAATAACAACTTTAAGCTGTGCCGGGATTGAATTCAAAATTATGTTTGGAACAATTAAATATTTTTGCTGGCCCGGCAACAAAAAATCAGTTCCTTGGCTGCTGCCAATTTGAGCGCCCGAGGCATCGTAAAAATTGAAAGTGTATGTTAATTCAGGCGTAACCAAATTTTTGTTTTGATTTTTAATCAAAGCATAAGCTGAATAACCGTTGCCGCTGACCGGTAAAATCTTACTTTCGATAATGCTAACCGGGAGCGTAACCAAAGTTGCCGGATGCGCGCTAATCGCCGCGGCTTTTTTAAAGTTGTTAAAATACAGGGCGGCGGTCAAATATTTTGCGCCAAAAAAAATCGGGATAATCAGAATCAAAATAATAATCAAAGCGTAACGCTGGAATTTTGAATAGCTTTGGACAAATTCCTTTGCTTCCAGCTCTTTTTCCTCGATTTCAAGGATAACTTTTTGTTTCTGCAGATCCGGGTCAATCATAGCCGCATTATATCATAAAAAAGAGGCGCGAACACGCCCCGATGCTTAATTGAATTCAGGCTTTGGGTTTGCGTTCATGAACTATAAATACGTCAAATTTCGGTCCGATGAAAATCTCGCCATTGCGTTTTTCTATCCTGAGATTACCAAGCGCCTGCTATTCTCTAAGAAAAGAGGCAAAATTTATATCACAACCGAAATATAACATTGCCCCGGTCCGCTCAGAAAAATTAAGCAGTTCCTGGAGCAGCTCTGAAACCGATATTCCCCCGGGCCGATTGAGCACGATGTTCATGGTATGAATCGCGGTGGTCTGTTGCGGCGTCAAGCCGGTTAAAATCAATGTCACAAGTTCCTCCTCTGACACTACATCATTTTATTGTGTTCATATGATATTATGAGATATAAAGTTATGCAATTCACCCACCTCCATGTCCATAGCCACTTTTCCCTACTCGACGGCCTGCCGAAAATCGAAGATCTTTTAGATCAGGCCAAGCATCTTGGCTTTGAGTCGCTTGCTTTGACCGATCATGGCGTTATGTACGGCGCAATAGAATTTTACAATTATGCCAAAGAGATCGGAGTCAAACCGATCATCGGTTTTGAAGCATATGTCGCACCAAGGTCTTTGTCGGACAAGGAAACAAAAATCGACAACGACTATTTCCATCTGACCTTGCTCGCAAAAAATTTCGTCGGCTACAAAAATCTGATGCTGCTGACCACCGTTGCGCATCTTGAAGGTTTTTATTACAAACCGCGCCTGGATAAAGAACTCCTGGAAAAACATGCTGAAGGAATAATCGCTTTATCCGGCTGCCAACGCGGCGAAATTTACCGGTTGCTTAAAAACGGCAACAAAACCGGAGCCCAGCAAGCCTTAGACGGATACCTTAAAATTTTCAGCAAAGAAAATTTTTATTTGGAAATCCAACGCAATAAAGAAAATGACTTAGCAAACGAAAAAGTTATTGCGGAACTCTCGAAGCTGGCACGAGCAAATGACATCGGGTTGGTTGTCACCGGCGACGTGCATTATCTAAAAAAGGAGGATTCCGAAGCCCAAGATGTTTTGATTTGCATCGGCACTGGAAAAACCATCAGTGACCAAGACCGTCTAAACATGACCGAGTATGATATTTCGCTGAAATCTGAAACTACGATGCAGCAACTTTTCAAAGACTATCCGGAAGCGCTAGAAAATGCCGGGAAAATAGCGGCACAATGCCAACTGGAAATTCCCACTAACCAGCGGTATTTCCCGATTTACAAAACTCCCGATAATAAATCCGCGGAAGACTATCTGCGAGAAATTACTTTTGAACGCGCTTTAAAATTTTATGCCCAGGATGGTACATTACCGCAATCGATTACCGACCGCCTAAACTATGAGCTGGAAATTATCATTAAAAAAGGTTTCTCAACCTACTTTTTGGTGCTTGCCGACATCGTCAACTTTGCAAAGCAAACAAAAATCATTACCAACACCAGAGGTTCTGCGGCCGGCTCAATGGTCGGATATGTAATCGGCATCACCAACGTTGACCCGATTTATTTCCAATTGCCATTTGAAAGGTTCCTGACAATGCACCGCCCAACCCCGCCGGATATTGATCTTGATATTGCCGATACCGGCCGCGACCGGGTTATTGAATACGTCACCAAAGAATACGGCAAAGAAAAGGTTGCTCAAATTATCACATTCGGAACGATGATGGCGCGCGCGGCAGTGCGCGACGTTGGCCGGGCGCTTGGAATTTCTTACAGCAAATGCGACCGGATCGCAAAAATGATCCCGATCGGCAAACAAGGATTCCACATCGACATTGCCAAAGCCCTGGAGATAGCAACTGAACTGCGTGAAGTTTATGAAAAAGACGCTGAAACCAAACAGATTATCGACATTGCTAAAAAGGTTGAGGGCAACGCCAGACATGCTTCAGTACACGCAGCCGGAATTGTGATCACACCCACTGATTTGATTGATTACATGCCGCTGCAGCGAGAGCCGGACGGTGAAAAAATCGTCACTCAATACGACATGTACAGCCTGGACGTCAATGCCAATCCAAAAGCGATCGGTGCGATTAAAATTGATCTGCTCGGAATCCGCAACCTTTCGATTTTAGAAGAGTGCATTCGTATCGTTGAGGCCAGACACAGCTTGAACATCAACATTTACAACTTGCCGCATCCTGACAAAAAAACTTTTGAAATGCTTTCAGCCGGGCACACTTTTGGAGTATTCCAAATGGGCAGCAGCGGCATGACCAGGTATCTCAAAGAGCTGCGGCCAAAAGATATTTTTGACATCATGGCGATGATCGCTCTATACCGCCCGGGCCCGATGCAATTTATTCCTTTATATATCGAGCGCGCTCACAACCCCCGCCTGATCAAATATTTTGACCCGGCATTTGAAAAAATTCTTTCTCGAACTTACGGGGTCTTGGTTTATCAGGACGACCTGCTTCAGATTGCTCATGACATTGCCGGCTATACCTGGGAAGAGGTTGATAAATTCCGCAAAGCGGTTGGTAAAAAAATCCCTGCCGAGATGGCCCAACAAAAAGAAAAATTCATCAGCGGTTGCATGACCCACTCAAAATTCAACCCGGCCAAAGCCGAAGAAATTTGGACCTGGATTGAACCTTTTGCGGCATACGGCTTCAATAAATCACATTCCGCTTCATATTCCACGGTCTCCTACCAAACCGCGTACATGAAAGCCAACTACACCGTGGAATTCATGGCCGCGGTGATGACTGCAGAATCCGGAGATGTTGCCAAAATTTACGAAGCGGTCGAGGAGTGCAAAAAAATGGGCATCGCAGTTTTACCGCCCGATGTTAATGAAAGCTTGCGCGATTTCACTGTAATTGACGAACAGAACATCCGCTTTGGCTTAGGCGCAATCAAAAATCTCGGTCATGATGTGGTCACCAAAATCAAAGAAGAACGAAAATCCGGCGGTAAATTTAAGTCGCTGAAAGATTTCATATTGCGCACCCAAACCAAAAATCTCAATAAAAAATCTTGGGAGGCATTGGTAAAATGCGGAGCGCTGGATGCTTTTGGCGAACGCAACCAGCTACTTGTTAACTCTGAAGCAATCTTGGAACTTGCGCGAAGCACCGCAAAATCAAAAGAATCCGGCCAGGAAAGCTTATTTGGGGCTTCCGGGCAAGACACCGGCGAGATTAAACTTGCAGAAGCTGAAGCTGCAAGCAAAGAAGAAAAACTTGCCTGGGAAAAAGAGCTGCTGGGTTTATACGTTTCTTCACACCCGCTTGAAAACTACAACAAGGTTTTGAAAAATCTGCTGCCGATCGGCCAATTGCGCAAAGAAATGATTGATTCGAATATCCAAATCGGCGGAATTATTTCCAAACTCAAAAAAAGCTTAACCAAGAAAAACGAACCGATGATATTTATGACAATTGAAGATCAAACCGGTTCGGTTGAGGCAATCATCTTTCCAAAAATTCTGGAAAAGATCCGCAACCTGATCGACGAAGAACGGATCATCCAGGCCACCGGCAGATTGTCTGATAAAGACGATGAATTCAAATTAATCATAGATGATGTCAAAGAACTTCCGCTGGACATTGTTTATGACGACCTGGTCGCGGACATTGCCCGCAAATCAACTGTTGCTATAAATCTCCCCGAAAAAGTCGGACAAGAAACTTTGACCCGGCTTAAGACCATCCTGGAACGCTACCCCGGCGATGCCGCGGTCAGCTTGATCATTGGCGAAGGCCTGGGCGGCCCTGCCAAAACCTTAAAAACAAAAATCCAGGTCGCCTTTTCAGATGACCTGGTCTATGAACTTCGCGCGGTTAAAGAAGTGCAGCGAGTTAGAGTAATTACTGGGTCCTAAAATAATCTCTTAATAACTGAGCGATATTTTCTGGCGGTTTTATGTCCTTACCTTCTTTAAGCACCTGACCGCGCAGTTTCAATTTTGCCCGATAAATTCCTTTGAGCTTTTCTAAAACTACGTTGTAGCGTTGGACCATTTGAGGCTGGTCTTTATAATTTGCATAAGCTGCAAAGGTCTGAAGCTGTAAAATCATTTGCTCCAAAAGTTCAAACTGGAAGGGATGCTCTAGTAATTGCTTGTTTAGTTCCTTAATTTTCCTGGAATAATCGGCATCCGGCAGCGAAGACTTAGCCCTGCTCTCAAGCAATCGATCGCGCTGATTGGATAAAGCAATTAAACCGTTTAAGCTTTCGTTATCAGCGCTGACTATTGCCAAAGGTACATTGCGCAGTTCGCCCCGCTGATGCTCCGATAAAAAATATTTGACCTTAGTCATGTTGCCGTTATCAATCAAATCCTTGATTTGAACCAACTTCTTTTCCAAAGACTTTTTACTGAAAGTAACATCTATTCCCATACCTAAGTAAGAAAACTCGCCGGTGTTGGTTTGAAATTCGGCAATGACATCAACCTTATTAACAATATCGTCAAACTCTGAGGCGGCGATTATTTCCACCTCATCACCCATCCAATAATAAAGTTCGATCTGATTGGCAAGCAGCACCTCAAAAGCATCCGCAAGTTTTTTAAGTTCCCTCTCTTTTTTAGAGTCCGGGCTTTCGGCGTTTTGCTGTTCAAACAGGGTCTTAAATCTTTGAACCATCTCCAAATCCTTATCAACATCCTTGTACAAATCCTTAAATTCTCTCATGTCGATCGGCGCTCTTTGAGCTTTTTTCAAACTTCTACTAATAAACTCTGACTGAGCTTCAGTCAAAATTCCATCTTCTCTTATCGGCGGGTAATCCCCTGGTCTTTTGATCATGGGTAAAATATAGCAAAAAAGCGCCCTTGTTACCAGTAAAAAATTCTGCTATGCTCTGTCTAGCTCTGAGGCGCTGATCCGGCTACCAACTGGGGAGCTTCGAAAAAATAAGAGTGTATTTGGGTGGAACCGTTCGCCCGTAATGCCTGGGTCAATCCGGGCAAAAGCCGAACCCCAAAGCTTTTTCGCAAGCAACCTTGCGCTAAGGCTTTGGGGTTTTAAATTTATAACAAATTTGCATCTGGCCAGAAAATCTTAAAAATCTTATTTATGAATAAAAATTCGCAACTACAGGAGATCAGACATTCGCTGGCGCATATTTTAGCAAGCGCGGTCTTAGAAATGTTCCCAAACGCCCAGCTCGGAGTTGGCCCGGTAATTGAAAACGGTTTTTACTATGATTTTCTGCTGCCGCGGCCGCTAAGCCCGCAAGACCTGGCCAAGCTAGAAAAACGCATGCGCGAACTGGTCAAACAAAAATTGGATTTCAAACGTCAGGAGCTGACCTTTCCGGAAGTAAAAAAATATTTCCAAGAAAAAAAACAGCCGTTTAAAGTTGAGTTGATCGAAGATATTGAAAAACACGGCACCACCGTGTTCAAAGATATTACCGGCGGTGATCCGGCAAAGGATGACACTGCAAAAGACCGGGCTCGGCCGCAAACAGTGAGCATTTATCATACTGGAAAATTTTCTGATCTGTGCCGAGGCGGCCATGTCAATAATACTTCCGAAATAAAAACCGACAGTTTTAAATTAGAAAAAACCAGCGGTGCGTATTGGCGCGGCGATCAAAAAAATCCGCAAATGCAAAGAATTTACGGACTTGCCTTTGACAGCAAAGAAGATCTGGATAAATACATTGCGCTGCAAGAAGAAATTGCCAAGCGAGATCATCGAGTTTTGGGTCCAAAACTTGGCCTGTTCATATTCCATGAATACGCGCCGGGAATGCCGTTTTATCTGCCAAAGGGCGCATTGGTTCGCAATCTCCTTGAAAAATTTGTCCGCGAGGTTTCTTATGGACCCGGCTACAGCGAAGTGCGCTTCCCGCAAATGTTTGATGCTGAAATTTTCAAAACTTCAGGCCATTGGCAACATTTCCACGAAGACATGTTTAACTTCAAAGTTGAGGGTCGAGATTTTGCATTAAAACCAATGAACTGCCCGGGGCACATGGTTTTTTTCAAAGAAGGTTTGTATTCATACAAAGATCTACCTTTGCGTCTGGCTGAAATTACCACACTGTATCGCAATGAAATAAGCGGAGCTTTGGGCGGTCTTTTCAGGACCCGCGCTTTTGCTCAGGATGATTGCCACATTTATCTGACCGCTGATCAGGTAGCTGATGAAGTTGCTGAACTGCTAAAACGCACCAAAAAAATCTACAAAATTTTCGGCATGGACATTGAAGATGTCGCGCTTTCAACCAAGCCTGAGAAAGCTTTAGGAACTGATGCGGAATGGAGCCGGGCTGAAACGGCTTTAGCACAAGCCTTAAAAAAGGCCGGTTGGGATTACGAAATCAATCCGGGCGACGGCGCGTTTTACGGTCCCAAAATTGATATGCGCATCAAAGATGTTTTGGGTCGAAAATGGCAGCTGGCCACAATTCAAATGGATTTTCAGCAACCGCAAAGATTTGGTTTGGAGTACGTCGACAAAGACGGCAATAAAAAAACGCCAATTGTCATTCACCGGGCATTACTCGGCTCTTTTGAACGATTCATGGGCATCCTGATTGAACACTATGCCGGCGCTTTTCCGCTTTGGCTTGCCCCGGTTCAGGTCGCGGTGCTGCCAATTTCAAGCAAACAAAATAAATATGCCATAGAGGTTGCCAAAGATTTGAAGGAATTTATGCCGGAGTTGCGGGTAGAAATTGATCAACGCGATGAATCAATTGGTAAAAAAATTCGTGAAAATGAAATGATGAAAATCCCGTATATGCTGATACTCGGCGAGAAAGAAATGAAATCTAAGAAATTTGCGGTCAGACAGCGTGGTGAAAAAGATTTGGGAGCAATGCCGCCGAAAAAATTTACGGACCGAATCAAAAAAGAACTGGAAAAATAAAAAACGGGAACGCTTCAGCTACGTTCCCAGAGCACTGATTGATGCTCTGAAAAGTCGATTGACGTTCCCGTTGTTGGTTGAATCTTGTTTGTAGTCACTCGAGGTTTTTCACACCTCAAAGCCCTGTTTGACTAGTGACCGCCGTCTGTGCAATGACCGCCATCGATCTGTCCAATGGTAATGTTCATGTTTTTCTCTCCGGTTGAGTACGGTTCAGTGTGAAATGCTTTGGCGGTTCGCAAATTTAAGTCCTAAAATCCAGGACATTGAGGCGAGCCGGCTGAAAAGTTGGCGTTTAAAGAGGCCTGAGAAACAAAATTCTCAATCCTCCTCTGGACGTATGCTCACAGTTTCCCCTAACAGAAATTATAAAACCCAAAAAAATAAGGGTCAAATAGCTTATCCACAGAGATGCATCCTGAAAAATCTAAAAAATTAATAGCGCTAGTCGGCCCGACTGCAACCGGCAAGTCAGACTTAGCTGTTGCCATCGCAAAAAAATTCAACGGTGAGGTTGTTTCCGCTGATTCGCGGCAAATTTACAGAGGCATGGACTTGGGCAGCGGCAAGATCACAAAAAAAGAAATGCGCGGCGTAAGACACCATCTTTTAAGCATTGCCTCGCCAGCTCGAACAAAAAATTTCAGCGTGGTTAAATTCAAAAACTTGTCTGACCGTAAAATTGTCCAAATTGAAAAACGCGGGCACTTGCCAATTCTTGCCGGCGGCACAGGTTTTTGGATCGACGCCGTCGCCTTCAACAAAAATTTTCCTGAGGTGCCGCCTGATCACAAACTACGCGCAAGGCTTGCAAAACTTGGCACTGAACAAATCTTTAAAAAACTATTGCGCTTAAATCCGGAGCGCGCCAAAATAATCGATTCAAAAAATCGACATCGCTTAATCCGGGCAATTGAGTTAAGCAAGCAGCTTAAACAAAAAAGCTTTGAACAAAGTTCCGAACCTAGCCACGATCTGCTGTTTATCGGAGTTGATCTGCCAAATCAGATCCTTGAAAAAAGAATTTATGACCGACTGCTCAAGCGGTTACGGCTGGGGATGTTAAAAGAGGTTTTGGGCCTGCACCGCTCAGGAGTGAGCTGGAAACGACTGGAAAGTTTTGGACTGGAGTACAAATTTTGCGCGCTTTACTTGCAGAAAAAAATCAGCAAAGACCAGTTGACCGGACAGCTGTCAATCGCCATTCGCCAATACGCCAAACGTCAACGGACCTGGTTTAAACGTAATAAAAAAATCAATTGGCTGAACTCTGAAAACAAAAAAGACCTGCTACGCAGATCCTTTTCCTTAGTCAAAAAATTTTTGAAAAATTAGTTTATAGCTAAAGCATCAAAAGCGTTACGGATGTCATTTATAAGCGCAACTTTATCTGCTCTTTTTTCATTTCTAAAGGCGGCGTCTAAAACATTCAAAGCTTGGGCCCGATCAAATTTTTCCAGATATGCAACGCAATTATTGATATCGTGCTTATCGACAAACTCAGCTACCTTTGCTGAAACAGCTGTAAAATCAAAACTTTCTAGCTTACGGAGATAACTAGCCGCTTCTGGAGCAGCCCGTTCCATCTTGTTTGCGGTTTCATCAGAATTAGCCTGAAGATTCCTACGATGATCTTCAAAAGTAATGGGTTGTTGCTCGCTTGGTCTCATTTTTGTTGCTTAATTATCCAAATTATACCCTATTTTAACTTATTTGTCAAAATATCATTAATAACCTGAGGATTGCCCTGACCTTTTAACTCTTTCATTACCATGCCAACCAAAAAACCAAAAGATTTTTGTTGACCGGCCTTATAATCAGCTGCGGCCTTGGAATGCTCAGCAATTACTTTTTCAACGGCTTGCTCAATCACAGAAACATCGCTGACCTGAGCCAATCCCAAATCTTCAACGATATGCAAAGGTTCGCCGCCATGCTCAAACATTTCAGGCAAAACTTTTTGTTTTGCAGTTGTGACGCTAATTTTCCCCTGTTCAATCAACTTCACCAACTCTGCCAAATTCTCAGGAGTAATTCTGGATTGCTGCGGTTGAATTTTTGCAGCATTAAGCAACGCTGAAAAATCCTGCAGACACCAATTTGCTGCCTGCTTTAATAATTTTGCGGTTGAACTCTCCGGAATTTTTTCAGCCTCGATCCACTCTTGAAGCTCTGAAACCAACTGCTCAAAATATTCATTCAGCTCTTTCCAGTCAATCAATGCGCTTATGTCTCCCTCAGGCAGGCCATATTCAGTCTGAAAACGCACGCGCTTCTGAGCTGGTAATTCAGGAATTGTGCCACCGATTTTTTCCAATTCTTCGGTGCTGAAATGCAAAATCGGCAGATCCGGATCTGGAAAATATCTATAGTCATTGGCCTCTTCCTTACTGCGCTGCTCAACTGTAATCCCCTGTTTCTCATTCCAGCCCATTGTAACCTGCGCAGGTCTGCCGCCTTCTTTTAAAATCTCAGCCTGGCGCGCAACCTCAAACTCAATTGCACTTTCCGCGAATTTAAAAGAATTAATATTTTTAACCTCAACTTTGTAATCCGGTAATTCCTGTTGGCCGGGCTTGCGCACGGAAATATTCGGCTCGCACCTCATCGTGCCCTTCTCCATGTCCGCTGAACCGGCACCAACGTATCTGATAATATTACGCAATTCCTGCAAAAAAATTCTGGCTTCAGCCGCAGATTCAATATCAGGTTCAGTGACAATCTCCATAAGCGGCACTCCGGCGCGATTGTAATCAACCAAAGAATACGGCAAGCCTTCCGGATGAATATTTTTTCCGGCGTCTTCTTCCAAATGCGCCCTGCGAATTCTGATCCGTTTGGTGATTGGCGCGGCGCCCTTACCGTCTCCCGGCAATTGGATATCAACGTAGCCGTTTTGCGCAATCGGCTGGTCATACTGAGAAATCTGATAACCCTTTGGCGAATCCGGATAAAAATAGCTCTTGCGATCAAATTTACAAAACTCCGGGATATTACAGTTCAAAGCCTTGCCAAGCATGATTCCAAGCCTAACTGCCTCTGCGTTTACCACCGGCAGCGTTCCCGGCTGGGCAGTGCAAACCTCGCATATGTTCTTATTTGGTTCGGCCTCATCAGGATTATTCGGCGAATCACAAAACATCTTGCTCTTAGTTTTAAGCTGGACGTGAATCTCCATGCCGATCACCGGACGATATTGATTTGTATCTGATTTCTCAGGCATTTACTTGAATCCTTTCGGCGTTTTTTTATGCCAATCTGTTATTTGCTGGTAAGCATGTCCGACATTAAACACTTTTTGATCGCCCCACTGCGGACCGATGATTTGAAGGCCAATCGGAAGCTCAACATCAGAGCTGTCAGCGTTTTTTGCGGCATCCGCCGGCTTACCAAAACCGCACGGTACTGATAATGCCGGAAGTCCGGCCATTGATGCCGGAATATTCAATTGATCGGCAATGTAACCGAATAATGGATTATCTTTAGCGGTACCTATTTTGGGGGCAACGTTTGGCGTAGATGCGCATACCAAACAATCAACTTTCTCAAAAACATCAGCAAACTCATTTACCAAAAGCCGGCGCACTTTCTGAGCTTTCTTATAGTAAGCATCATAATAACCGGCGGACAAAGCATAAGTTCCGGTTATAATTCTGCGCTTAGCCTCGTCGCCAAAACCTTCAGCGCGGGACTTGGCGTAAATTTCATACAAATCCTTGGCGTCTTTAGTTTGATGACCATAGCGGATGCCGTCAAAACGGGAAAGGTTTGCTGAAATTTCTGAAGGCGTAACAATTGCGTAAACCAAAGATCCGTACTTAGTCAGCGGCAAACTTACTTCAACAATTTCGGCTCCGAGTTTTTTTAATTGCTCAATTGCTTCCCAAATGCTTTTTTCTACATCCGGTTCCATACCTGAAACAAAGTATTCTTTTGGCACGCCAAGCCGCATTCCTGAAAGTTCTGTGCGAAGTTCCGCAAAATATGGCGGGACTGTTTTATCACTGGTTGTGGCATCTTTTGGATCATGTCCGGACAAAACCTCAGCGGCAACAGCCAAATCCGCGACGCTCCTTGCTATCGCACCCGGACTGTCATTTGAAGAGGTCATCGCAATCACGCCAAAACGCGAAACTCGGCCGTACGTTGGTTTCCAGCCGCTGATGCCGGTCAATGAAGCCGGCTGGCGGATTGATCCGCCGGTTTCAGTGGCAAGAGCCAAAGGGGCGAGGCCTGCCGCGACAGCGGCGGCCGAGCCTCCGCTTGATCCACCCGGAATGCGCGACGTATCCCAAGGATTTTGACTCGGACCATAAGCTGAAGTTTCAGTTGAAGAGCCGTGGGCAAATTCATCCATATTGGTTTTACCCAAACTGACCGCTTTTTCACTATTCATTTTTGCTACGGCGGTCGCATCAAACGGCGGCACGTAATTATCTAAAATTTTTGATGCCGCTGTGGTGCGGACCCCAGAAGTTGCGAACAAATCTTTAATTGCATAAGGAATTCCGGTCAACGGTCCAAAATTTTCGCCTGAAGCAATGATTTTATCTGCTGCTTCAGCTTGAATCCTGGCCTGCTTTTCTGAAACCGTAAGATAAGCATTAAGCTTTGAAGGACCGCCATACTTTTCTATGCGCGCCAAAAAATGCTCGGCCAATTCAACAGCCGAAATCTCCTTGTTCTTCAATTTTTCATGAAGCTCAGTAACTTCTAAGAATGACAGTTCCATTATTGTTTAAAGTGAAAGGATGCCAGAATTGCGTCAGTATTTTCTTGGGTCAATACATATTGCTGATTGCCCATTTCGCAGGCGCCCCAGCCGATTTCCAAAGTCTGATTGCCAAGCGCTGTATCCAGAACCATGCCGGAACATGGTCCATCCTCAGGTCCGGGATATTGATAAGCCGCCTGGCCATCAAGACTTGTCTTGGTTATGGGTGGATAGCCGTCCGGGCTAGTTAAGCTGGCCGGATCAAATTTATTTTTTAGAACAACAACGGAGATTGTTTCCTGTCCGTTTTTGAGTTCAGTCCATTTCACGACGCTTGGATCGGTAACGCCATGCTGTGAGGCCGAAGGATCTACTGAAAATTGTGGCGGATACATAAAACTGAATCCGTACTGGGCATCGGTATAAGTTTTCCAATCCGAGAGCATTCCGGTTTGAGCTTGGCTTGAATTTTGGGTTTGGCTTTGATTTTGGTTTTGCGAGGCGTTTGGTGTGGTGCTTACCGGAGCTTGATTAGCAGCTTTTTTATTGCAGGCAGCGGCGACAAGTAAAATTGATATGGCCAGAATAATTTTTTTAAAACCGATTTTTTTAAAATTTAAAGTTTTAAATTTCATAAAATACTTTTAATTTTTAAATAGCCATCTTTGCTTTCCGGAAAATTTTTTATTATAGCATCGCGTAAATTGCTGAGTTGGGCCTGGTCGCCTCTTAATACATTTTCAAGCCCTGTCACTTGAGCAATCTCTTCGACGCCCGAAGTGTCGACATTTTGCAGTTCAGCGACATATTCCAAAACAGTTGATAAATCATGCTGAAATTTATCAACTTCTGCATCACTCAATTCAATTCTGGCAAGTTTTGAAATTTTCTTTACTTCTTCTTTGGTCAATGGCATACTTTTGCTGCAAAGGATAATATATTATAGTATATACGCTAAAAAATTAAAACCATCATATATGATTGCTGTTTACATAATTATAGCTATTTTAGTGATTCTGGCATTGATTTATAATGCTCTGGTTCGAAGCAAAAACCGAGTCGACGAGGCCTGGAGCGATATCGACGTTCAATTAAAACGCCGGTATGATTTGATTCCAAATTTGATAGAAACCGTAAAAGGTTACGCTGCTCATGAAAAATCGGTCTTTGAAGAGGTTACCGCAGCCAGAAGTGCTGCTCAATCGGCGTCAGGCCTAGCTAATAAACAAGTGGCTGAAGACCGCTTAAGCGGTGCGATTCGCGGAATTTTTGCGGTTGCCGAAAATTATCCGCAGTTGAAAGCCAACGAAAATTTCATGCAATTACAAAGCGATCTGACCGACACTGAAGACAAGATCCAGGCAGCGCGCAGGTTCTACAATAGCAACGTTCGCGACTACAATACCAAACTGCAGGTCTTCCCTACCAACTTGTTTGCGAGCATGCTCGGTTTCACTCAAAAAACATTCTTCGGGTTAGAAAATGAGGCTGAGCGCGCCGCGCCAAAAGTTTCATTTTAAATTATGCTGGTTTACTCACAAATCGGATCAAATAAACGCAAAACCTGGCTGTTAATTTTTTCTTTTCTGATTGTGATCATCGCACTAGGTTTTGTCTTTGACCAGGCTTACAATAATCCGGAAATTTTGGTATTTGCGGTACTGTTTAGCGTTCTATCAGCACTGTTCAGTTATTATTTCAGCGACCGGATCACTCTGGCAATTTCCAAAGCGCAACCGGTTGACCGTCAAACAAACCAGGAGCTTTACCGGATCGTCGAAAATTTGGCAATTGCGGCAGGACTGCCTACTCCAAAAATTTACGTGATTAACGATTCTGCCCCAAACGCTTTTGCCACCGGCCGGGATCCAAATCACGCAGTAGTCTGCGTCACCACCGGCCTGCTTGCAATTATGGATAAAACTGAACTTGAAGGTGTCATCGCTCATGAACTTTCACACGTCGGCAACTATGACATCAGGCTTTCAACAATCGTTGTGGTTTTAGTTGGACTTATAACCCTGCTTGCTGATTGGTTTTTGCGCTTCTCTTTTTTCAGCGGCGGCAGACGCGGCAATCGCAATAGCGAAGGCGGCCAGATCCAGGCAATTTTTATGATCGTCGGAATCATTTTAGCAATTCTTTCGCCGGTTATTGCAACCATCATTCAGCTTGCGGTTTCCCGCAAACGTGAATACTTAGCGGATGCTTCAGGCGCGCTTTTAACCCGATATCCGGAAGGGCTTGCCAGTGCGCTGGAAAAACTGCGGGATAATCAACGACCGCTTGCCGAAGCAAATAAAGCCACCGCTCATTTATATATCACCAACCCTTTAAAAGACTCGTCAGGCAAAACCACCGGCTTTTTTGCAAATCTCTTCAATACCCACCCACCGCTTGAAGACCGAATCAAGCGCTTGCGCGACATGGATATTGGCTAATAAACAAAGCCCTGGGTTTACCCCGGGCTTCTAAGTACTTTGGTGTTTGGAATTATTAATGCTCCCCCGGATCTTGCCGACTATCGGCGGTCGCGGTGTTTGGACGCCAAAACAATCCTTGGCCGCGCTGCTCTTGTTTCTTACGGTGAACTCGGCCGAGAGTACAGACCGCACGCCACTGATTTCTGCTGTAAGCCGTAGTCCGGGCGAGTTTGGTTTTATCCTTAACAATCTTTGCCAAAATAACCTCCTGCAAATTTTATTTGGATTTTTGTTTCACCTTCCCGCTTCCGGAAATTAATTTAATTTTAAGATCAATTTAAAAAATTTTCAACAACTTTAAGGTTGTGGATTACTCAATATCAGCAGACCTAACTCGGGCGACCTTAAAAATAACCTCGCTTCTGAAACCTTTGCTCTGTAAAAAACGTATTAATTGCTGCTGGGATTTTTTAGAGTTGCGCTGACCGGCTCGCTGTGCTATCTTCAGTTCCTCGGCAACCGAAAATTGTCGCAGCAACCTCTCAACCAGTTTCGGATCGATCTTCCTTTCAAGAAGTTTTTTCTTAATCCCAAAATACCCAAAAAGCTTATATTTAACAAGATTGTCAAAGAATATTTGTGCAAATTGTTCATCATTAAGAAACTGCAGATCTGTTAACCTTTGAATTACTTTCAATATTTCCTGATCAGAATAGCCTTTTTGATGCATTTTTTGGGCAAGATCACCACTACTGCGCAGCCGCATCGAAAGCAAGTATAAAGCGTAATCCCAAGCTGATAATTTTCCTGAAATTTTAGTAGAATTTTTCTTGATTTTTTGGTTCATAATCGATAAAATAAAGGCAGATTTATGAATAATTTTGCATTCATTCTAGAAAGGCTTTCGACTCGAGCAAAAAATGCACTGATCGCCGCACAGCTGATATCAGAACAGCTTAAACATGATCACATCGGCACAGAGCATTTGCTGTTTGGCATTATATCAGAAAAGAGTTCTTTTGCTGCGGAAGTTCTTTTAAAAAACAAGGTTAATTTAGCGATCATAAAAGAAGAACTGACCAAGGTTAATCAAAACCACATTACAACTAACTGGAAGCCGGTTCTGTCAGAAAATCTCAAATCAGCAATTGAACGCGCGGCGGTAATAGCCAGCAGATACCAATACCAATTTATCGGCACCGAGCATTTCTTGTACGGCATTTTAGATCTGCAAACCAACCGCGCCAAAGTAATTATGTCAAAGTTAGGAGTTGATATGCGTGATCTTAAGCAAAACCTGGTTTCAGTGTTTGAAAACGTCGCAAAGTTTCCGGATCTAATGGACAACAACGACCCAATCAATATGGCCGCACCAAACAACGCGCAACCGCATAATTTCCAAGAAGAGCGCGGTTTTAACGCACCAGCATCAAACATGGGCGTCAAAACTTCGGCGCTAGAATACTTCACTACAGATCTGACTAAACGTGCGGCACAGGGCAAAATTGATCCGGTAATCGGCCGCAAAAAAGAAATTGAAAGAATGATTTCAATTTTGAATCGCCGCACAAAAAATAATCCTGTTCTGATCGGCGAACCCGGCGTAGGAAAAACCGCAATTGTTGAAGGCCTGGCGCTTGCGATCATTAAACGTGAGGTGCCTGATTCCCTGCTTGATAAAAAAATTCTGGCATTAGACCTGGCCTTAATTGTTGCCGGTTCAATGTTCCGAGGAGAATTTGAATCACGCTTAAAACAGATTATTGATGAAATTAAGGATAATCCAAACATTATTTTGTTCATCGACGAGCTGCACACAGTAGTTGGTGCAGGTGCAACCACCGGCTCTCTTGATGCTGCAAATATTTTGAAGCCTTCATTGGCGCGCGGCGAATTGCGCGCTATCGGCGCTACTACCTTAGCCGAATACAAAAAGCATATTGAACATGATGCCGCTTTAGAACGCAGGTTCCAACCGATCATAGTTGATGAACCCAGCGCGGATGAAGCAATTGAGATCCTTCAGGGACTGCGTCCTAATTATGAAAAACATCATAAAATAATCATTACCGATCAGGCAATTAAAGCTGCGGTAGACCTGTCCGTGCGCTATGTCCAAGACAGATTTTTACCTGATAAAGCTTTAGATTTGATTGACGAGACGGCAGCATATTTGAAAACTACCGCTCAAAATTCAAAACACTCAAAGAATCTCAAGAAACTCACTCAAGAACTGGCGGAATTGGAAGAGGAAAAAACCAAAGCAGTATTGTCTCAAGATTTTACCACCGCAGATCATTTGCGCATTCAGGGTGACAAGCTAAACAAACAGGTGGCCGAAATGCAAAAGCTTAACGCTCAATCAGAATCCAAAGAAAAACAGCAAATTTCAGCGGATGACATTGTACGTACGGTTTCGGTCATGACCAAAATTCCTTTAAACAAGCTTGTAAAAACTGAAGCTGTAAAACTGGTCAACCTTGAAAAAATTCTGCGCGAAAAAATAATCGGTCAGGAAGAAGCTGTTAAAATTATCGCCAAATCCATCCGCAGATCAAGGGCCGGGGTTACTTCGCCAAAACGGCCATTGGGCTCTTTTATATTCCTGGGCCCAACTGGCGTAGGAAAAACTGAAACCGCTAAGGTGCTGGCGCGGGAAGTATTTGAAGATGAAGATGCTTTGATCAGAGTGGATATGTCTGAGTTCATGGAAAAACATAACGTCGCCCGGCTGATCGGTGCACCGGCAGGATATGTCGGCTACGAAGAAGGCGGACGGTTGACCGAAGCAGTACGCCGCAAGCCTTATTCAGTGATTCTTTTTGATGAAATGGAAAAGGCTCATCCTGACGTCTTTAATATCCTGCTGCAGATTTTGGAAGAGGGTCAACTTACTGATGCCACCGGACGCAAGGTTAACTTCAGAAACACGATTGTAATTATGACTTCAAACCTCGGCATGCGCGATTTGAGCAATGAAGCGGCAAAAATCGGTTTTCAGGAACAAGAATTGGCAAGCGCTTCGGCACGCGGTATGGAAAACAAAGAAAAGCAAAGCACCCGAGAACTTGAAAAAGCCGAACGCGAATATGAAAAAATCAAAGAGCGAATCCTGGATTCCTTAAAAGAACAATATCGCCCAGAGTTCCTAAACAGAATTGATAAGATTATCGTTTTCAAACCGCTGGGATACAATGAACTAAAATCTATCGCTCAACTGCAGCTTGAAGAATTAGCAGCGCATATGCTCAAACAACACAATATCAGCATGCAAATTTCTACTGCCGCTATAAAGTTCATAGCTGACAAGAGCTTTGATCCGGCACAGGGTGCAAGATTAATCCGACGCAACATCCAGGATCTGGTTGAGGACACGCTTGCCGAACGTTTAATTTCGGGAGAAATTAAAGAAAACCAAACAATCAAAGTTGCCGACTTATTACCAACCGCTAAGGTCGCCCCAATATCCCAATAATTTGGTGTCCTGAAAAAAAATGAGTTTGAAGTAAAAAAAGCGCTCCGTGGGAGCGCTTTTTTGTCACAAGCGGATGGTGTTCATTCCGTTCGAACCTTGAGCAAGGGCGGGATGAAATTGTAGAAAGCCATCCTTAGAGCAGCTGGCTGGTCAGACAGCTCCTGGCGTGACAAAACGGACGCGGCAGAAGGATTTGAACCTCCGATCTCCTGTATCAAACCAGGCGCTCTACCCAGACTAAGCCATGCCGCGAACCATAATATCCTCTTTTGATTGATCTTGTTATTAATGCGATTTTAATGGGGCTTGTTAGGATCCTGCCGCAGTTTTCTACTGCGGAGTGATTTAGGACCGGCCCAAGCCCCTGTTTTCACCAACCTGTGTGGAATTCTAGCAAAGTTTGGATAAAAAGCAAGTCCTGGCGACAAAAAATAAAGAATTAATAAAAACTTAACGCCACTGGTGTAAAAATAAGCAGATATGCAACAAATAGGAAAAATATTTGGTAATCTGCTTTTAGACCTGATCTTCCCGCGTTTTTGTTTCGGCTGTAATAAGGAAGGGTCTTTTTTATGCAAGCACTGCCAAGCTCAGTTGCAATTTCTAGATAAAAATCGCCGCCCTCTATGTGCTGTAAATTATGGACAAAACCTGGTCAGGGAAATGGTTTTTGCTTTTAAGTATGATCAATTAAAATCTTTGGATACTGTTCTAGCCAATTCAATTTTTGAATATCTGAACCAAAATAAAATAAATTTTGATCGAACTTGGATAGTAAGTTTCGTACCAATTCATCCTAAAAAACAGGCGGTGCGCGGTTTTAATCAAGCGGAATTGCTCGCCAGAAGGTTTGCAGAAAAATTCGGACTAGAATGCCGGGCAACCCTCAATAAATTACGCAACACCAGGCCACAAATGCAATTAAATAAATCGGAGCGGTTAAAAAATCTCTCAAACTGCTTTAAGGCAGCATCAGACGTTAGCGGCAAAAAGATTATTTTAATAGACGATGTTTGCACCACCGGAACAACACTAAATGAATGTCGCAACACCTTGCTTGCTGCCGGTGCACGCAGAGTATGTTGTCTGGCCTTTGCCAAAGAACTTTAGACTTTGCCAAAGCTAGTTAAAATCGATATAATATACGAGTTGAAACCAATCAAAAAATATTTTAGCTGGAATAAAATCGTAGCTAACAAAAAATCCGGAGAGGTCGCATAGTGGCCTAGTGCGCTGGTTTGCTAAACCGGTATAGGTGTCAAAACCTATCGAGGGTTCGAATCCCTCCCTCTCCGCCAGGAATATTTTTTATCGGACGACCTCCGGACTTAACTGTAAATACTAAGTATCGGATGACCCTTGAACATCGCCTTTTAGGCGTTTTTTTATTTTATCAAATTTAAGCCAAATGGTCTTCAATAGCCTCTTTTTTAACAAGCTCAATTGGCGTCTGATCCTTTTTAGTAATAGCAAGATAAATCACGGTGGCTAAAATTGCCCCAAGGAATATCACACTGGTTACGACGGTACCGAGTCCCAAGCCGCCGTCAGTTTTCGCTTGTGAGAGATAATCGCCTATCGACGCACCCAATGGGCGGGTCAGGATATAAGCAATCCAAAAAGCGAAGACCGCATTGCGGCTCAAATGGCGGTGTTCTGCACCAAGAATAGCCTTGACCACATAGTGAGCGATAGTAATCAGAGCAATTGCGCCGGCAAAGATAAACAATGACGTTAAATATCCAAGATCAAATTTTTCTGCAACCAGGTCTCCGGCTGCTGTTCCTAAAGCAAAGGTAAAGAGAATGGTGAGCCAATAAAATGACTCTCTTTTGGTTGTGATAATACTATGGATTGACAAAGTTTTTTCTTTCCAATACCAGATAGCAAAAACTAGCGCCAGTATAACCGCAAATACAATTGTTGTAGTCACTAATGACACTCCCAAATTATCAGTTAAGTTGTCTGTAATAAGTGTGCCAAAAACGCTGATTAGTACTACTGCCAGCCAATATACTCCGGGAATATATTTTTTTGCCCTAAACTGCCAGATGAGGACGGCGATAAGCAAGACACCCATAATCACCGTGGTCTTTGTCAGCCCCAAATTTAAATTTGTGTTTAGTAAATCTGCTGCGGTTTCGCCCACGGTCGTACACAAAACTTTAATGACCCAGAAGAAAATTGTTACTTCTGGAACTTTATTAAGCATTTGGCGAAAAGTAGACGGAGTACTGCTACCTGCCATGTTGATTGATGTTTCCATGTTTGTTAAAAATTAAAAATAAATAAACTACAAGTTGAGATGCGCCTATGGATCCATGAGATTATTTACCTTCTTTTTATTTTTTCTTTAATTGATATCAGAATTTGCCTACGGCGTTCTGCGCTTTTTAGGATAGCCCAGGCAGTTGGGGCAATGGAGACAACCACGATCAATACAATGATTTCGATTATATATCGGTCGGCTTTGGGAAAAGTCTTTCCTAAATAATAGCCTAGTAAGTTCAAGCTCACTGTCCACAGTATTGCGCCAACCAAATTAAACATCAAGAAAATTCCATAGCGCATCTTGCCAACACCAGCAAGCACAGGCGCTGCCGTACGTACAACTGGTAAAAACCGCGCAATAATAATAGTTTTGCCACCATGGCGGTTATAAAAACTTTCAGCTTTGGAAATGTATTCCTTATCAAGCAGTAGCGAATTCTGTCTCCTAAATATCTTGCTGCCATACTTTCGTCCAACCGCATAACCGACATTATCCCCGAGCACCGCGGCAATAAAGGCTATTATAATAATTGTCACTATATGAAAATAGCCAATGGAACTCAAAAGTCCGGCGGTAAAAAGCAGGCTGTCCCCTGGCAGAAAAAAACCAATGAACACACTAGTTTCAGCAAATATTATAATAAATAAACCGATGTATCCGGCGGTTTCTAAAAACGAAACTGTGTTGAAAACATTTAATGTCATCTAGGCTACTTTTGAATTGCGTTTATAAGTGACTAACACCATAGCAAATAAAATCAGTATTGGCATACCAAGCGCGACCGGAAGCACCTGACCGGGATTCAGGTTATGTTTGGGACTAACATGAAAATAAGTAATTACACTGGTCTGTGGAAGATCTTGACCTAAAGTTTCCGCAACAACTATAAGTGAATAATCTCCAGGCGTTACAAAATGTATTTGCCAGTTAAGTGGCAGGCTTTGGCCTGCATCTATATTGCCGATAAACAAACCTTTTTCTGCGCTCCAGTCTTCTAAGTCAACGGGTAGTTTTGAATTTTCATCAACCAAGGAAAGATATGTAGTAACGCTGCTAATTGGGTTAGCAGAGGTATTTTTAATTTGCGCTTTCACGGTCACATAATCTCCTGCTGTGCCGCTTAAAGTTTTGTTTGACAGTATTTCCATAACCAACGTTCCAGGGTTTTGACTTTGCGTAGAAGCAAAAGCCACTGTGCCAAAGAGCGCCGAAAAAATTAAATAGATTGCAATTGAAAAATATTTTATATTCATCCGTTTTTTATAATTCCCTGTTTACGAAAACGCCTGGAGGCAAAAACGAGCAAGAAGAACGTTAAAAGACAAAAGACAATCAACGGCAGAATAAATTTTAAATTTTGACTTATGGAAATTTGATAATCTACCAGCACATTATCCAGCGAAGAAAAAACATTATCCAATGGATTGACAGCGCTGATTGTGCTTAAGATATTGGCACTTTTTAAATTCGAAGCAAAAAGCGCGGGGATCGCAGACGCAAGTAAAATAATAAAGGCGGTGGTCAAGGTATTTTTACTGGAACGATATAACAAAGAAATTGCAAAAATTAAAAATACAAAACCCGTGATGCAAAGAGTGCCGAGCAAAAAAACATGGGCAATAAACAGAAACGCTAAATGACTGCCTGCTGAAGCAACCAACATATACGGAATCGCAATAAGCCAGATTAAAAACCAAAGCGTTAACGAAGCAAGAAATTTTCCAAAAATAAAATCTTTAATCTTTATAGGTGCTAAAAATAAACTTTCAGCGGTTTCATGTTCAAATTCGCTGGTAATTATTGCGGAAGCGTCAATGGTTACCATTAAAAGACCAACCCCAATAATCACTTTGCTTAAAAGCCAAAGCAGTTCTGTTTGGTCAAGCAAGGTAAGTTCTTTGTTTGTCAGCAATAGATAGCTAGTAAAACTAAATAATAGCGCGGCAATTAAAAGCCAGACCGTGCTTTTCCAGGTATATAATTCTCCCTTTATTTCTTTAAGCCAAATTTGTTTATACATAATTATCCGCTCGTTAAGGATAGGAAAACGTCTTTTAAGCTGGATTGCGGCAAGTGTGCTTGGGTTTGCAGTTCAGTGATAGTCCCTTGAGCAATCAATTTGCCGTGATGAATAATTGCTATCCGCGAACATAAATTTGAAACTTCATTAAGCAAATGCGATGAGAAAAAAACAGTAACACCTGAGGCGTTAAGTTTTTTGAGCAAGCTTTGGATATCTTCCTGCCCTTGCGGATCAAGTCCCAAAGTCGGTTCGTCTAAAAATAATATCTTCGGGTTGTTGATCATGGCCCGAGCTAAACCTAGCCGCTGCTTCATCCCGCGAGAATAGGTTGCGATTTTGCTATTTTTCCGCTCTGTAAGCCCCACCTGCACAAGCAGTTCTTCCACTCTTTTCTTGCGGTCAGGGATTTGATACAAACTTGAAAAAAATAGTAGATACTCCTCACCGGTCATCCAGTTATAAAAGCCGCGACTTTCCGGCATGACACCCATTATCTCAGAAATTTTTTGTTTGTCCTTATGAGGTCTGCCATCAATAATTATCTCACCACTATCTGGCTCAATAATTCCTGTGAGCATACGAATAGTAGTAGTTTTGCCAGCTCCATTCGGCCCTAAGAATCCAAAAAATTCTCCCTCAGGCACATCAAAGCTGACATGGTCAACCGCCAAACTTGAATCATAGGATTTAACTAAATTTTTTGCGGAAATAATCATGATAGGTTGCGTGGCGGTTTTTTACTACTCCAAAATAAGTTAATAAGCAAGCTGGAACAGCCGACTATAATTAAAAACCAGCTGACAAAAAAATTAATCGATATTTGGGCGTCAGGAACATCATAAAAATATTTTAAATATAAACCGAAACCCAAAACCGCCAGAGAAATAAATAAAAAGATATGTTTCATTTACCGTTCTCCCAAGTAAAACTGTTTACAATCTTTGTAAATATCGGGCTGTGCTGTTCAAAATTATTTTTTACAGTCCTAAGCATAATAACTCCTGCATGATCGGTACCAGCTATATATGTTTTTACGGTCTGGTAAGTTACGCCGTTCAGAGTGCTCTGGTAATTCAATTGATATGCCTGGTTATTATTGATAGATAGTTTCTGATAACTGATACGTTGATAATTTGTTTCCATTTTCTTAATTTGCGGCTCATCCTGACTTAGAATAAAAAGCTCCAAAGTTGTGTTATCAGCGACATCCTGCAAATATACTTGTGCACTGCCGTTTGCATAAGAAAGCAGGTAGCTGCCGGGCTGATCTGCTCTGACTGTCCAATCAGATGGCAACTGTATACCATAATAATTCTCAGCCATATCTTTGTTATGATAGACGCTAAAAGACACTGTTTGATTGCTGATCTGGACAGGGGTTGTAGCAGCAGGTTTTGTGGATACTGAATTGATTTGCGCGATTTTCCTGACATTTGCCAATGGACCAAACGAAAATAATATTAGCAAAATGAGCGCGACGACTGTAGCAGAAAATATTAAAATTACTTTTTTGTTCATAAATTATTTTTTATAAATATAGAAGAAATCTTTTTGATAGCCGTTAAGGTATTCTTTTGAGCCATCTTGCATGTCTTTAGTCAGTGGTGCAGAATCATATTTTCCAGATCCTATACTGTTAAAAATATTAAAGCGTACCCAATACGGATTAATATCAAGCTGAATGGCGTTTACAGCCCCAGCTACACGCAAAGCTTGCGCAAGCGTCAGCGGACTTAGATTATTTCCAGCAGCAAAGAGCAGCTCTCCTTTTGCCGTAATACCAATACCTGAACGCCAAGTGTATGTATCTGTGCCGACTATTCGGCCCCATACTTTTTGGCTGTCCGGGTTTTCAACGGTAATATTTCCGTCTTCTATAAGCATCGGTCCATTCTGGCGAACAAATGTTGCATTACTAACGTCCTGGCCTGTGTAATCGAATATTTTTATTGACCCGTCTTTATAACCGACAACTGTACCAAGGTCATTTTTTAAAGGAAGGTATGTGGTCTTGCCAACGATCATGCCGTATGCGCCATCCCTATATTGAAACCCGCCGTCAAATGCTGCTACAAGATTGCCGGATTGGACGATCGCTTTTGACACCTTTCCTGTTCCGTATTTACCAACTTTACCACCCGGTTCAACAGTGCCTGCAACGCTTCCGATTGTCAGCACGGAACTATCCATTTTTACAATTGAGACAATGGCAAAATTTCTGGATGAATCAGGCCGAATAAATGTGTATGCCATGACTTCTTTGTTTGGAAAAATATTGAGCGGAATGTCATGCCAAAGGCCTTCACCGCTCAATGCCGTAAAAGCAGGATTGGCCGGCAGTGGGCTCAAATCTAGAGATGAGGATGTTCCTCTGGGAGAATCAGAGGTCGTAGCCAGAAACTGAGGAGCGAGCGGTTTTTTAAAATCATAGGTCACTTTGGCAAGCGCGTCAGAAGAATTAAAAAATATCTTTTCTAAAAATATTACCTGCCGATCACCAAGTATGGGACGTAAATATTTGTCAGTGATCTCAGCCGCGGTTGAAGTAAATAACTTAACAAATAAAAATCCTGCAGCCATTAATAAAACCAACGCGATTACGAATATTTTTAAACACTTTTTAATAACAGCAACATATCGCTGTTTAGGAGTTTTTTGTTTGAAATTAAAATGTTGACCAGGTATAAAATTCATTTTTTATCTATTGTAACGAAGTGGCGCAGCGGAAACCGACGTCATTAATATTAGTTTTGTTGGGTACCGGGGTTAAATGCATGCTAAAAGCGCCATCAACGGCACCATGGTTCCATTGTCCACCGCGGATAAAAGCATAAGCCGTGGTGTTGGTATCGCGCGCGCTGCTGTAATGAAAAATTCTGCCTACCCCGTTATTAGAATTCCAACTTGGATTAGATGGCCTGAATGAATCATAACCCAGTGATGCCCCTTGGCCGTTATCGGTAATCACGCTCGGCAATGCGCCTGGCGCAAACTCACTTGATAGCCAACCCGCATCGGGTTTCCCATTGCTTTGTGATTTTGGTTCGTCTTTGCGCAGTACTGTGCCGTCGACCCATTGCCAGACATTGCCCGCAAAATCCCACAATACCGCGCCATTGCTTAAAGTTAAAGTTCGTTTTTGAGAATTCGGGCCACCGCAAGCATTGGAACCATCTGTCGCAGTACCAAAACATGCTTGGCTATCATTAGCTGAAGCAACCAAGGCGCTATCCGGCTGAGCATTGTTATGTCCGTTTGCTAAAATTTTCCCCTTTGTGCCAGGAAGCACCCCACAAGCTGTGCCATTTGGATTGCACCAATTAGCAGAAACTTTTTCAATATTGCGGGCAACAGTCATCCACTCGGCGTTAGTAATTAAATGCCAGCCCATATGTTCGCAGTAACTTTTGGCATTATCCGTGCCGCTGCCGGTTTCAGAAATATATGCAATGGGAAAACCTGATGCGGTAGAAACAATTTCTTTGCCATTTTGGCTGGTTGCAGGGCAGCCCGGTCCGTTATTTTTATATGTGCCGTAAGAACGGCCATTACTTTCGCCGTCACACGGATCACCGAGCTTTGGCTCCAAACCGACAGTGGGGTTTGAAATCAGCGCAGCTTTAGCATCATATTTCATGACGCAAAAATCCGGAATCTTGTATAGCATATCACCTGGCACAATTACAAAACCTGGCAGGCAAGTCTTTTCAGTAATTGCTACAGGAGCGATGGCATTGGTATTTTGGGCAGCAGAATTTTTGTTGTAAAAAGTCTGAGTTGTATTGCAGCCTGCGGCTATTAGAAAAATAATTGCTGTTGAAAAAAAAATTCTTTTCATTTAAATAAAATATTCTTTTATATCAAATACGCTCGCTTTGCGAGCGTATTTGATGGTTACTTTTTATTTCTTAAAAGGCTAAGCACAAAAGTTTAATCTGATCACGGCTCGAGCCTGTACTAAAAATTACCACAGAAGCAGCATGCGCCAATCTAGCCCTTTTATATTTGTACAATGTGCTCCTTTCTTATAACTAAGCATAATCGAAAATTATGAACCAACCGTGAACATAACAATAGAGCAAACGACCTATTTATAAGGCTATTTGCTTTATTAGCCTCTACTCTAATTATTTTTCCACAGCTAGGCTTGAGGTAAGTAAATTTCCACAGTCGTACCTTTGCCGGGCGTGCTTTTTATCTCGATTATTCCGTCGTGCTGTTTTACTATGCTTTGAACTATGGACAAACCCAGGCCACCACCCTGCTTCATAGTGCGAGCCTTGTCTGATTTATAGAAACGCTCAAAAATATGCGGCAAATCTTTTTGTTCAATACCGATCCCTGTATCTGTGACAATAAAAATTACGCGGTTATCGTTGACGGTCAGAGATACCGCAATGGAACCATTATTATGAGAGTAATCAATTGCATTTTGCAAAATATTCAAAATCATTTGATCTAAAGCAGTGGGGTTGCCCATTACCAAACCTGATTGCATATCAGATAAAGCTAAGCTTATGTCTTTCTGTTCAGCCAGCACTCGCATATTACTCACGGCTTTTTCAACCATGTTTTTAAGTTCAAGCTTTTCCTTTTTTAAATCATTCCAGCCATCCTCGCTTCTGGCAAGCATAAGCAAACGCTCGACAATTACAGACATATGTTCTGCTTCTTCTATGTTGCTATGGATAATCTCCCGCGCTTCAGCGATTTGCAAATGCGGATTTTTTAAAGCCACATCGCCATTGTACTTAATAATAGAGAGCGGCGTCCGAAATTCATGGGATGCGTCAGCAGTAAATTGTGCTTGAGCATCAAGTGCGGTTTTTATAGGCTTAAGAGTTTTTCCCGCAAGAATATAGCTTAAGACTGCTGTCAGCACCAATACTCCGGCGTCAATGAGCAACAGGGTTATTTGCAGTTGATCCGTTGTGCTGGAAAGAATTTGCTGTTCCTCAGCAGTCAATTTAGCATCGCGCTCAAATCTATCATTAATATTTTTTACAGTGGCAACATATGAAAAAAAGCTAAAAGCAGCCAAAATAATAGCTACGACTAAAATGTAATAACCCGTCAGGCGTAAGCGGGCTTTTTCAAAAGGATTACGCTTTAAGCCGATAACCCACGCTGCGAATTGTTTCCAAGGCATCTCCATAGTTTTCTTTGTTCAATCTTTTTCTTAAATTCTTTATGTGCGCATCGACAATATTTGTAAAAGGGTCGTATGAATAATCCCAGACATGCTCAAGTATTTGTTCCCTGCTTAGAACCTGGTTTGGGTGGCGCATTAAATATTCCAGAAGTGCAAACTGCTTGGTCGTTAAAATGATTTCTCTATTTTTACAAAAAACTTTTTTCGTGGCAGAGTTCAAAACTAGGCTCGCAACACGCAACTCTACCGGCAAAGCTTCACGCGGTCTACGAAGCAGCGCCCTAAGTCTGGCCATTAGTTCTTCATGGCCGAATGGTTTGATCATGTAATCATCGGCGCCAAGGTCAAGACCCGTGACCTTGTCTTTCATGGTGTCTTTGGCAGTGAGCATCAAAACTGGTATTGTAATGTCTTTATCTCGCCAGGCTTTGCAGACCTCCAGGCCGTTTTTTTTCGGAAGCATCACATCCAAAATAACCGCGTCATAACCTTGCGGTTTTCCTTCAATGCGTCGCTGGCCGCTCTCGCCATCCGTTAGGTAATCTGCTGAATAGCCTTCTTGTTCTAAACCTTTTTTGAGAGCTTGAGCTAATTTTTCCTGGTCCTCAATAATTAAAATGCGCATATATTAAATGTAGTAGGATTTAATGAACGATTCATGAACGATAACTGCGTTCATCGAAGGTTCATAAATAAATAGCATTATTAAGCTAAGTGCGATATATGAATTATAGTGCGTTTCGATACAAAAATATACAGGATATTATTAAGGGCTTAAACTCTTAGATCTGATGTTGCCTAAATTTAATTACAAACAAAAAATAAAAAGATCATATTTTCTGGAACAGAGTTCCAAGCGCAAGCCACATAATTTCTTGTTCGGGTCTGTATTATTAGCTCTAATTATTATTTTCGGGGTCAATTTCCTAATTAACAAATTTGGACATCACTCTGTAAAAAATGTCGCGGCGGCACAACCTGTCCCGATACCAACTGCCATTGATCCCAATTTTATAACTCAAGTCAACGAATGCTTTATTCCGACGGCTGCCGTATACGGATATAATCTTCGGATCACGTCAGGATTTAGGAGCTTATCGGAACAAACCCAAATTTATGAACAAGGACGGACTGTTGATGGACATATTATCACCGAAGCACCGGCAGGCAAAAGCATCCACAACTACGGTTTTGCAGTTGACGTGGCAGACCGTGATCAGGCTTACAATATCGACTGGATAAAACTTGGGAAAATTGGCGCATATTGCGGTTTGGAACAAGGGCCTGACGGAGATTATCCGCATTTTGAACATCGAGGAGGTCTGACTACTGCTGATTTTGCAGCAGGACTTAGGCCAACCCCGCTTTCTCTTCCCTGTCCAATAATGGATGTCCGAGCAAAAGCCAATCAACGATTGACGCGTAAAGATTTAAAAAAATGCGGCGCACCTAGCTTCTAATGCAATTTCTAATCGATAACTGAAAGTATAATCTGTATTCGAAATTTTTAAATTTCAACTGTAACCACTCCTCTTGTAATTTTTATCCTAGATTTAAAACAGCCCATCAGTTCCCTCTTCTCTTCGTTAGTGCCTTCAAGCAGAATATATTTTGCGTAAGTTTTTAGGTCAATTTCCGGATCGTTATTCTTGGATTTTGAAAAACCCAGTACACCTTTTTGAAATTTATTAAACCGTTTCAACTCCTCTTGAAATTTAACTTTGACCCCAAAATTATTTAGATCAATCTGATCTAAAAGACTGATGAGTTGGTTAATTAGTTCGTCTTCTTTTAAATATTGGGTTTTGCAATTTCTGTCTTTACCGCGACTACAGCCGTAATAAATATACTTTCTCGTAGTGCCGTCCTTAAGCGGTTTGTATTTTTCCTCAGCTGAAATACCTGACCCGCATAAACCGCAAATCATCAGTTTAGTAAAAGCAAATTCCTTACTTTGGCGTTGAATATTATCGCGTTTAAGCTGCTCTTGGACTTTATCGAAAAGTTCTTTGGTAATCAGTGGCTCGTATTTTCCTTGGTACCAATTGCCAGACTTTTTAGGATACTCAAAAACACCATAATACAAGGTGTTATTCAGGACTTTGTAAACATTGCTTAGCGCAATATTGTGATTGCCGACTGATTTAAAATTAAGATCAAATTTTAGCCAGTGATATATTTTTCGGCCTGACCAATGTTCGTAAGCTACTTTTTCAAACATTTGTCTGACAATGGAAGCGCGATCTGGATCAGGTATAATTTCACACTTCTTATCCATCCGGTTTTGATTTAGGTATCCGAGAGGTGCAAATCCTACCCATAAACCCATCTCAACTCTGGCTCTAAGGCCTCTTTTAACATTTATACTCCTGTGGTCATTTTCAAGCTTGGCTTGAGAACCCAATATCATGAGCAAAAATTTCTCATTAGGATTATTGGAAAAAGTTTGACTGTAAGTGCGTATTTCGATCAAAAGCTTTTGATCCATCAAATCTACTATCCTGCCTAAGTCCCCTGCATTTCTTGAAATTCTTGAACTATCCCAGGTTAAAATTCCATTAAACTTTCCTTGTTTAATTTCTTCAATTATTTCGTTAAATACAGGACGCTGTCCGGCCTCTTTAGCAGAGTGAGATTCTCGTTTTATAGTTACAACTTCTAACTTTTCTTTTTCAGCCAGAAGCAGCATCTCTTTAATCTGAGATTCGATAGATAATTGCTGACGCTCTTCTTCCTCGGAAGATTTTCTTGAGTATAGGCAGTATTTTATTTTTACTTTTGCTTCGACCTGCCTTTGACCAGCAAGCCCAGCTGTGGTTGTTGTATTTTCCATACCTACATTGATGACGCAACCAGGGTGGTGCGTCCAGCGCTCATTGTAGGTAAACTGTTGGTAACTAAAACTAAGAAATTCTTGAGTTAAAATCCCAATTATTCTCATACTTATCTACTTCTATAGATGGGAAAATGCAATCCCTCTGTTCTGCGGTCAATCTAAATATTCGCATGTCATTATCTTTTTTATCGCTACGGCCATTTTGCAAATAAACCTCGTGTTCCTTTTTAACATAATTAGCTACTATCTTGCTTGGGATTATAAAAAATCTAAAAACATTAGCATCGCCTGAAATGTCTACAAAACAATAAAAAAGATTTTTGTCCTTAATTGTTTCGTGCTTTTTACTCATGTGCCATTCCAGGTTATTGCCAAAGACCCTGCTTTTAATTACCGGCTGTTTAAAACGAGTTTTTACCTCCAGTTTGTACATTTTATTATTTTCTGGATTAGACACCAAAATATCAACGCCCTTGGTGTGGCCAAGGGTCATATTTGCATCAAATCCCCGCAAGGCTAGCTGCGATAAAACAGCGAATTCACCAGCTAGAGATGTTGAATTTTTATTTAACGGCATTTTTACTACTTAAACTTTTGATATATTTTCCGTAAACAATCATCCCAGCCTGATCTCCTGAGGGCGTAAGCGTCCCATCTTTTCCAACTGAAACAGTTAGCTGAAAAATTTGTTCTGGTTTCCTTGAAAAATACAAGTATAGTATGCCGGGTATTATTCCTAAAAGGAAAAGTATCACCGCAACCAAACAATTACCCATCTGGGCGGAAATATGTTTTTGATACGTGATAAAGCTCTGCGATCTGTTTATCAGAACCCAGCCATTGCGGTAAGTCGACATAAAATTTTCAAACGGTTCCAAAGCCATCGCGGTTTTGGAGTTCGGATTTGAGGGCAAATCTTTTTTGCAATGCTTGCAGACGATAGCCTCATCCTGAATTTCTTCAGCGCAATATGGACACTTTTTCATAAATTTATATCTTTTGCATTTACTGTATCACGATCGTCCAATTGCCGCTATCTGATCCTGAGCCAGATTGAATGTTTAAAAGATATGGACCAGAACTACCGATATGAACTGCAGTCGAACCGTTGAAATTGCCTATAACGTTCTCAAGATTATCGACCTCATTTCCATTCCTGTCTAGTAAGTCCACTATGAAATTTCCGTTACCACTGTTAGTTAGTTTAAATGTATGCAGCCCTGATGATAGATTAAAAAATTGCGTTGCTTGATTGCCTACTCCACTAAGATTAGATACAGAGCCAGCACTATTAACTCGTGGCTGAGTTATTGTTATATTCCAGGAGCCATCTGACTGAATATTCAAAAGATAACTGCCAACATTTTTTATGCTTAGGGCCTGTGATCCGCTGAAATTACCGATCGCGTTTGAAAGATTAGCAACTTCACTACCATTAGTATCTAAAAGATCAACAATGAAGTTGCTTGAACCAGAATTATGCAGCGTGAAAATTGATAGTCCTTGATCTAAAGTAAATTGCTGGGTTGCTTGCTGACTGTTTCCACTTAAGGTTATGGGAGATGGAGACGCTGGGGCAGGAGCCGGAGTTGGTGCTGGTGCGGGTTGAGGCGTTGCAGAAGTCACAGGCTGCTGAGTTTGGGGATTTTGGTTTTGCTGAACCGGCGCAGGATTTTTAGGAACAGAGCTTTGTTTAGGGGCAACTGTTTGAGATTGAACAGGGGCTGGCGCAACCTTATTTTGTTGCTGCGAACTTGTTGAAGTTTGATTATTTGAAGCTACTTGCACTGGGCTATTTTGGCTAGCCTGATTGGCCACCGTATTATTGCTCTTTGGAGCAGTTACTCCAAATAATATGAAGAAGGCTATCATGGCTCCCAGAAATGTTAAACCAGTCTTAATTCTGGTTGCATTCCCTTTAAACAATTTATTAAACCAAGCTGGTTTAATAAGTCCTGCTACTAAAGAAAGTAGGGATAACAAAACTAACACTAAAAACAAATTGGACATAGTTTTTCCTTGATCGGTTTTCTGGCGGGCAACATAAAGACCCCCGCCAGGAGCTCAGCCCTTTCGGGCCGAACGCATGAGTTTCCCCATACGACCGATCAAGGAACCCTGACGAGGGGTTCTATATCTTGATCGGTTTTTTATTGCCATGCCCTATGTTGCCATAGGGTTTAGGCTGAATTATTAAATTGTTCCCTTTTATTTTACAATATTTTGCCCGAATTATCAACGAATCCAAGCATAATATTGCCAAGCCAGACAGTACCGTATTGCCAAAAGGAAGTCCAGGCTAAATCCAAGGCCCGCCATTTTTGTCGCAAAAGCGAAACCACGCCCTAAGACTTCGCCCGTCTTGATGCTTAATCATTATTTGTTGGATAACCATGCTAAAGGCATCAGCTAAATCGTCATGACGTTCCCTTCCAAAACCGACTAACTGCATAATCAGATCTTCACAGCCAGTTTTTGGAAACATAATTGTGCCGTCCTGGATCATTTTTGTAGTCAGCGCTAATCTGGTGCGCTTGTCCGCAGATACTTTGACTCCTGCAATCTGGCTATAACCCTGCTCCATCATGTGCTGGTAGTAGGCTTCCTGAAAACCCACTGATTCGATAAACAGTTTGCTTTCTGCATCTTTACAATACATGCCAGTAATCTGTTTAAGCATTTCAATCGCCTGAGGAAAATTTAGCCGCTGGTTAACGGGATTGGGCAATACATAAATTTGTAATTCTTCACTTGCAGCATCAGGGCGGTGTACTTGAGCGCTTACTATAGCTGTACAATCGCTTGATTCACTCTGGCTTATAGCCATGTCAGCCGCTGAATAAGTGAATATGTAATAGTCATACTTCCAGTGCTTGCCGGGCAGCTTGTCGTAGTATTTTATCCAGTCCAAAGGAATTAAACGGTCGCCGCCTGCAATGATGTTAAGTTTGTATTCGCGTTCCCAGGTAGCTTCATCGCCGACTTTTTGTTTGAAGTTTTGGATTGATTCTTCGTCCGGAAATCTGCCTGGCCAAAGACAAACCCCTTGCTCATCAATTAATGGGAAGCGCTTAAAGACTCCCTTGCGAGTGCTGTCCTTAATTTCTGCCATGAGCCTACCGACAAGTGAAAATTCATGCAGAAAGTTGCCGAGAATAAATATGCGGGTTTCAGGAGTTCCGAGTGGAATTATTTCTGAACTAAACCAATCATAGATTTTATCGCGTGCTTCTTTGGTGCGAGTAGAGTTAAGATCCTCTATGTCATCTAAAATTATGAGGTCAGGTCGGTACTGTTTGTAGCGGCTGCCTCTGATTGACTGCTCGGTTGACACTGCAATAATTTTGGCATCAAAGCTCTTGAAAGTCAGCGCAAACGAACCCCGTTCGTCAGCCTCTTCTTCAAAAGGCCCAAGGTCGTTTTTTAAAAGCTGGTTACTTTCAAGCTCACTTCTAATATTTGCCAAGTGCTGCCTTGCTTGTTGCCTAGTTTGGCTGGCAAGCACTATGAAGTGCGACTGGCCGCTAACCATAGCCCAAATAGGCAGCGAAGTTGCGCAGATTGTTGATTTTGAAGAGCCACGGAAGCTTGTAATTATGGTCAGGTCTGAATCCTTGCTTTCAGTGAGTGCGAAAATTTCGCGCTGAAAGTCTGCGGTTGGATGCGTTATGTACTTTGCCAGATAAATTAGGAAGAATAATGGGTGACTGGTTTTAGATAATTTTTTGCGCAGCATTCTGTTGCGTCTGATTAATTCGATTAGGAAACCTAAGCTTTCAATTTGCATTTGTTTCTTTGTTAATGTTTATGTTTAATGTTTGGGGCGTATAACCTGCGAGGCGTAGTGCTTCTTTTAGAATTTCAGTTTCTTCGTCAGTCAGTTCCTCGCGTATCTGCCTGACAGTACCTGAAATTTCGACCTTTGTTTTGAAGTTCTCGTCAAAGTTTTTAAGCCAGAGCTGGATTGCGGTCATATTGCCATTTTTGATTGCCTGCAAGAGCTGGGATATAGCGACATCGTTTATAAGCTCGCGACCTTCTTTTAAAGCCGCATCAAAGCTTGCACTGAAGTCTGGATCCTCGCGCTTCCAGCGGTATGCTGTCTGGCGGGATATATTTGTTTTTTCGCACGCTACCTGGATTATCGGAGTTTTACGGAGCTGTTCTAAAAACAACTCCTTGTCTTTATTTTTCTTCATAGTTTTATCCTTTCTGGCTTTAGACCAAATAATTTTTCCATGCGAAAAAGTATTGTTTGGCAATACTGCTCATCGCGCTCAATCATGATTGCTTTCCTCTTGGTTTGTTCAGCAGCAACGCCGATTGTACCTGATCCCGCAAAGCTGTCATAAACGGTGTCGCCAATGCTTGTACTGTTTAGAATGAGTCTACGGATGATTGCAACTGGTTTTTGGGATGGGTGCAGCGGATTGCTGTTTGATTTTGGACAGAAAAGCAAACTGGAATCTTTTGACTTTTTAAATTCGTGGGTCTTATACCAGCCGTAAGCCAAGAGTTCGTGTGCTGGCAGATAATCTTTTCTGCCCATAACAGAGTGGCTTTTGATCCAGATTAGAAGTTGGGAGAATTTAATACCTGCTTGCTCCATTCCTTGGCGCAGAGCCAGAAACATAGGATCGCCATTGAAGATATATATTGAATTTTTTGATTCAAGGTGCGGCAGGATTGGCAGTAACCAGTTTTTAGTAAACTCTGCATATTCAGCCTCGCTTGTGATATCATCATTCAGAATATTTTTGGAAACCTTTAGTTTACTGACCCCGATTTTGTTTTCAACGAGTCGTACGCCAAATGGTGGGTCCACTATTGCTGCTTTTATTTTTCTTCGGACAACAACCTTATCGACAAACTCTTTGTCGCGAGCATCGCCGCAACCAAGGATGTGGCTGCCAACAGAAAATATATCGCCGTACTTAATTGAGCTTTTTTGCTTTGACATTGGTAAGCCTTTCAAATCTATTAATTATTAGGTCACAGAATTGCGGTTCCAGTTCACAGCCAAAGCATCTGCGCTTAAGTTGTTCAGCTGCAATTAAAGTGCTGCCTGATCCTAAAAAGGAATCTAGAATAATATCGCCTGGGCGAGTGCATCTGCGGATCGCTTTTTCATGCAAAGTCGGTGGCTTGCTGGTTGCGTGTTCGTAATCGTTTCCGGCAAGTCGTTTAACGAGCCAGATATTAAATAGATCAAGGATGTCATCTATCAAGCGATTGCCAGTTGCAACTTCTTTATTCAGCACCTCGTTTAAATTCTGGATATTTTTAGCAAGATAGGGTTTGTTTTTAATGCCATAAACGCAAGGCTCAAAACATTTGCTAAATGCAATGTCAGGAGTCGGGTTCTGTCCATTCTTAACCCACAAACAGACACGCTTATTTTCAATGCCCAGCTCGCGGTAAAGAGTTTGAAGGAGCCAAACATACGACTCATCGCACCAGTAGAAAACATGAACGTCATTTTTTGAAACCAAAAGCGCATTTTCCAAACTCTTTTTCAGAAAAATTTTATACTCCTCATCACTGCGATTGTCATTAACATTACCGCCATAATTTTGCTTGCCGCCTAAACCACGACTGTATCGAATTTGTAAATTGTAGACGGGGTCGCTATATATCATTGAGGCTTGATCTTTGCCAAATAGTTTTCTGAAAACATTCGGGTCAGTTGAGTCTCCGCAAATGAGGCGGTGCGAGCCAAGCGCTACCAAATCCCCAAGTTTTGTTTTTGGTTTTTTTATGACTGCTAATTCTTTTTCAATTTGGAATCCGTCATCTTCAGTTGATAAATTCTCATCCCAAATGCCAGCTAAAGTGTTTTCGTCCATACCGATGTCCAAAAGGGTGCCAATATCAAACGATTTTAGAATTTCGGTATCCCAAGTGCCACCAAGGGCATTGCTTGAAATTAAGTACCTCTCAAATTCTTCTTTAGTTAATGGGCGGTTTGGAACCCTTACATCGATCAATTCTTCACCGCGGCCAAGAAGTTGTAAGGCGCGGACCCTTTGGTGACCCGCGGCGATTTTGCCGTCGGTGTTGATTGCAGGGATTTCAGCAAGGTTAAATTTTTTGATGCTACGCTTGAGGTCTTCAAGCTGTTTATCGCTTATCTTGCGAGGGTTTGCTTCGTATGGAAGCAAGTCATTGACCCGTCGGCGTTCGTTGTGCCAGACAAGGGGGATTTTGTTTGCCATTTTGTTTATGGTTAAGGTTTATACCCCCTATGGCGAAAATTCACCGAACTGACAGATTTTTCTCAGAAAAATTAAAAACCCCAATAAATAAGGGGTTTTAAAAAGTTATAAATATTAAAATTTAACAGTGATTATTCACCGAACATATCTTCAATGCCTTCCATTATGTCTTCTTGTGGGTCATTATCGCTTAAATCTGAGCCAACATCAGGAGTAAGGTTGATTTTAATTTTATATCCTTTTTCAGAGCGATAATTCTCAAAAGGATCGCCCTCAAGTTGAAAGTAGTATTTAAGGGCATCTGATAACAGTTGTTTTATTTTTTTGCCAGCAATGGTCGCTTTGGGATTTAACCAGTTTATCAGGCCGTGAGATTCTGATAAGGTTTTTAAAAATATCCACTGTTTGTTAGGCAGTTTAGTGCGATGGTCTTTGAAACCCATCTCAGTATAAGTGCGGAAAGCTTCAAAATCAGGATAATCAAGAAGTTTAATTTTAACAGTATGGCCATTAAGAAATTCAATGCTTATATTAGGCCAATCGATTTTTCCTGGGAGATTCAAACGGACAATATCACCATCAATCAATTTGTTTTTTCTTTGTGACAGCTCTCGCATTAAATCCGCATATACCACTGTCTCAATTTTTTCCTTGTTTTTTTCCAGTTGTTTTGTATCCGTGTTCTCAAAATACTTCGGAGGAAAAATAAAAGGAGAGCTGTTAGGCTTTGTTAAAAAATCAGTTTCAACCTTATGGGGAATGGGTGGCTGCATAAATTTCAGCATCTGTCTGATTTTTAGTTCAAAATCCATTTTGGCTTTTGCTGCTTCTTGAAATGGTTTTAAATTTATGGCACTAAACATTAAATTAAATTGTTCAGCAACTCTGTTTAAATCGTCTAGTTTTGGTTGAACTAAGGTTGATAGTTCTTGCATTCTTGCGTTGGCTTTTGAAAGCTCGGCTGCCGCAGCTGCGGCAGTTGCCAGCTGCGGGCGCATTGACTCCGCCAACTCGTTCATTTTTTCTTTAACCTTTAATTCTTGATTAATGGCGTCTTGAATAATGCCATTGACCAAATCTAAGGACGAGCCTGAAAAAGTAGGTTCGGTAACGTTATTATCATTTGCGAATTTTTGGTCTTCGGTCATATTTTTATTATACCTCATTTATTGACGTTAGCTTGGTAGAAATATAAACTTAATTATATGGAAAATTTTTATTCATACCAGCTTACCAATTTCAACCTACAAGAACAAGTTAATCTTGGGGGTAAATTTGGGCTGTTAAAAATTTTAAAAAGCGACGATGGTAAACTGGTACTGATATCTGATGCTGACTTTGGGATAATAGATCAAAACAATCCAACGCCAGCAAAAATATCAAATCTGGATGCCGCGTTAGGGTTTGTTCTTGATATTGGTATTAGGAGAGAAAAACAGCTCACTATCGGAAATGGGTTCTATTTTGGCGGTTCTCTAATCCCAGTACAATCTGAAAAACCAATCGGCCAAAAAAATTTCGATGAACCTTTGTTTGAAAAAATTGTATCTTCTATAAATACCAACTACCAATCACCTGACAAATTAAAAGAAGCTGCGGCCATACGCATGAATTATCTTTTAGAAACCTATAATAACGCCCGGCTCTTGTTCCCAAACTTTTATAATGAAAGCTATCTAAATTTGATGAAAATAATTGATGCTATAAGTAAAGCAGTCCGCGCTTTCGGTTTCGCCACAGCAGTAGCACAAGTGTCAACGACTTTAAATGAGGACATATATAAAAAAATAATTGGTATGTCTACTTATACTGCTAGGGTTAGAATTGCACAAGATTTATTTAACGAACTTTTACAATTTGCTCAGACTAAAGGATTTCCTTGTGCCACCGTAATGGCAACTTTTGACGAAAATCAAAAATTTATTTTTTCTTGTTTTTACAGTGCTTATCAATATAGGAATAAGTTTGTACACCATGGGTTACCATTTCCTCATACTGTAAAAGAAACCTGGGATCATCAAAGCGACTCGGGAGTTAATTATTTACATCCAGCTGAAGGTATTTCATTCATAAAACGATATAATCCGCAAGGTCTAGAGCAAACTGATAGCCTAGACATTCATAGCGTTGTCGAGGATGCTCAAGAAGTTAGCGATTTTAAAAATAAATACTTCAAACTTATACCAACTTGGCATTTCATTCAGCGGCTGACTAAAGAGGCACTATTAAAGGAAATAAATAATTTTTAATATGGGCATAAAAGACCATTATAAGAAAAAAGTTAAAGAAATCTGCGAACGTCAAAAAGACATTGGCGAAATTTTTGAGTATGCTTCTTCGCCCAGTTCAAAAGTCGATATCATTTGGATCACGCAAGAATTATTAAATAATAACGAAATCAGCATTGATTGCGCTTTAAAAATTGCATCAGTATGTGTAAATGATGCTGACCCTGAACCTAACGATCGCTTTGACAAAGAAATCATGCAAGGAGAGGACACCCATATAATTGCCACTGTACGCGGTAGTGCCTGCTGGCTTTTAAAATCAATTATCGAAAAATTTGACACTAGATACTATCCTGAGATCTTCAGGATGATTGAAAAACTGGCGAGTATAAAAACCGAACCAAGTGCCTATGTTCGTAGGCAAGCTACCGTGCCGCTTTCAGCCATCATTCGTAATCTCCGCGCTAAGCAAAATAAAGATGGCACGCCATTTAAAATCGACGACAACACAAAACATATGTTAATTGCCCTTGCTTATAAAATGCTCAATGAAAATATAAAATTACCAAGGGTTCTGGAATATGTGGCAACAGTCTTTGACAGTATGCGCGATTTGGATTCGAATAATGCGCAATACGTATTAAAAACTTTTTTTTACGAGCCGGGTTCTGAAGAACTGAGGCCTTCTTATTTAACTGAGCATGTTGCACCCTTGGCAATTTATTTTGCAGAATTTAGATCAACCGCTTTTAAAGATGGGTTTGATGATAGGCCTTTCAAAAATTTTCTTACAAAACTTATAAAAGATAGCGCTAAAAGCGAGCGGTTACGCACAACACTGATATGGTTATTCTGGAAAACGCTGGAAGAAGATCTAAAAACCTATGATAGGCTAGATAACTATATTGACCTATTCTTTGAAGGGAATTTTCAACTTGAATCAATTCATCAAATCGAATTTTTGATAATGCAGACTTTAAAAATTGACGTAAAAGCAAACTCGAAAAGGTTTTCCAAATATTTGGATTTGATGATAAATGGTCTGGAAAAACAGCGTGCGAATCCTCATCTAATGATGGTTTTTGAAGCTGGCAATATTCTCAAAGAAATTGAAACAGGAGCTCCTGAGGACATACCAGGCCTACTAGTTAAATTAGCAGTGATAGCTGCCTTTGATGTTTATATCGGTAATATGAAAGAATACACTGATGCCCTACCTGCTGCGAATCTTCCAGAGGATTTAAAAAACAAAATTAAACTTGGCCTAAACAGATTACTACCCAGAATAAAACGGTCTGATCCCAGCGTGCCAGAGTCGGTGGGTTAGTATGAGTTCTTTGCTACCAGAAAATTTTGAGGAAAATATTAAAAACCTGGAGCAATTGAATGGCTCTATTTTCCAACCTATAAAAAATTTGGTTTCCGAAACAAGAAATATTGGTGAAAGCCCAATCGGAAGCGCAACAACTGGAGAAAATACTGATGTAACTGAATCTGGACCAGTTCCTTTAACAGATTACGACCTGCTAAACCGAATTTATTGCATAATGCTCTGGGTTTATTGGGAAGAATTAAAACAAACCAAGGATGACCAAATATTTTGGAATTTCATAAACGGCGATGACGATCTTAAAGAACTCTATGCGCTTAGAAATTGCTTGGTTCACTGCAACGGTAGCGTTCAAAAAGCGTTATTAAATAATCTAAAGCCAGACCTGGCAAAAATTCTTGATGATCGTGGAAGAAAGAAAAATTATATTAAATTTGAAGTTATCTTATTAACTCCAGATCACCTAACTGAGTTTACGTCCATGCTTAGAGCGAAGTATAAAGAATACAAGGATTTAAAAAAAAATTAATATAATAAATTTTATGTTTTTAGATGATTATGAACAAGCTTTGCAAAAGATTTATGAAAAAGAAAACTTAATATGCTTAAGCGATTTTAATAATTTAAAATTCAACGGAAAAAATTCTTTAGAATTTTCCCAGCTAATTTCAAAAACCAGGGCTGAAAAAAATACTAACGAAAATATAGATTTAATGATTCATGACTTGATTAATTCTATTTCTCCGAATATAAAATTTGCCCTAGGCAATGCCTGTTTATATTTTCCATTAGCAAATAATTTTAGCCGCGAGTTTACGACAATAGAAGGACAAAATATACCTACCTATTATCAAACATTAGGAGATAAGCGATTTTTCTTCTATCTAAATGCCACCTTTGAGAAACTATATAATTTTTGGGATAGAATAGGCGATTTGTTAGCAATGGCATTTGATTTAAAAATTCCGGAACGAGAGATATACTTTTCTTCAGTTATAAATGCACTTAACCAAAAAAGTATACGCTCCGAAAATTTAGACTGGTTAAATATTTTTATGCAAAATGATTTTAACGGATTTATAAATCGGCTGAGAATTAAAATAGTACATTATCGACAAAAAGATACTTATTTCTTTATGGAATATTTGAAAAGCTTTTCGGACGAATACAGAAACGATCCAAATTTTATTTCAGAGCTTCAAAGAGAAAAAGAGCTTTATATACCCAAGTTTAAAGAGCAGTTGAATCTTGCTAATATAGGCTTTGAGAAAACCATTCGCCTAATAAAAGAGCATGGGCCATACGAAATTGTTGAGCAAAATTTTGCGCGCTCAAATCATTAATTCCTGCTATATATTTTTATTTCCCCACTTTCTACATCTTTAACCACATTTTCAATTCTTCTTTTTTCACCATCATAAGAAATGGTTTCATCAAGTGAATACGCCTGCATTGACCTTAGTCCCCTGGCTGAATATTCGAGCGTCTTGAAAACATAGCCAATAAACGTACCGGTAAATCTGTAACAACGGATACAAGCCTTAAGCTTATCATCCAAATCATCGCTATACCCTCTCCACTTTTTAACCTGCCAGCAGTATTCAATCCACTGATCCACCATAAAGCGAAGTAAACTAACAAGCTCCTGCTCTGCCCTGATATTCCCCTTTTGAGCAACCCGAGCAAGGGCAACACTAATCACACCGCGGAGTTTCCTATCATTTTCATCAAGCGGAGCAATAAAAACATATCTTTTATTTTCAAACTTTTTCATAACCTTGCGGACCTCAGCAATGTTCCTATACTTCTTAACTTTCTTTCGCCTTTTATTATTCCACCGTTCCTGAAATGGCCGGTCCAGTTTGCAAATAATACTATCCCAATCAATATCGCCGAGTTCAGTCCTAACGTTTTTGCAAATAAATGAATAAGCCTTGGGTACCTTTTGGTGCACCCAGGTCCCGCTAAACTTGGCTGGATTTTCCTTTAGCAAAACTGAATTAATAATTTTGGCAGCATGGTCAATATCCATGCCAAAATTTTACAATATATTTTAGAAGAAATTAAAGCTTAGCTGTCCTATGTTTTTCAATAAAATCTTTTGGTTTCAATATTGTGAGTGGTTTCTTTTTTGCAAGTTCAAGAACAGATGATTTAAAAAATTCATTGTCCAAGGTCAGCAAATAATCGCTATGTTTTACAGCTGAAGCTAAAATTGGCGTATCATTTAACGAAATAACCTTTTTGAGAGTCAATACCTGGTGTTTGGCAGGATTTTGCAAAACCATAACTTTTGAAATACCCAGTAATAAAAATAGCTGATTTTGCATCTCGGGTTTCTTTGCAAACTTGGATTTTAAAATTTCCTGTATTTCTTCAAGAGCATATTCATTAGTCTGAAAAATAAAAGATTCCCTTAACTCATTTAGAATATAAAAACTGCCTCCCTGAAAAGATAGGAGGGCAGTAATTATTACGCTTGAATCCAGAAATACTCTTGCTTTAGGCATATTTCTGTTTAAACAACTGGCTTCTTATTTTTTTAGAAAGAGGTTTAACTTTTTTCCAATTACTTTCATCAATGCTAAAATCCGGCTTGTTAGTTACAGCAGTTTTAAGAAGTTTAATTTCCGCTTCAAGATTGTTCAGTTTTTCCTTAATTGCTAATTTAGTCATATAATTTCAACGTTAACTCTATAATCATATTATATAGACTATGTGGGTATAGTCAATTGGTTCTTAAAACAGCTAAGGTTCTATTTCGAATATTGCTATTGCACCCGATACCGTTAAATTTTTAGCGCTTTTCGGCAAAATCTCGCTCTAAAAAAATCCTGTCACCAAAACCACACTCAAAAAGTATTGTAAAAGCTTACTAATATGTACCGATGTAAAACAC
>Ga0070735_10000028_pt1 | contig 199658 bp, 168 predicted proteins | sample Coa_R1_FD_66443 | JGI IMG/M metagenome (GOLD analysis project Ga0070735, IMG submission 66443) | Surface soil microbial communities from Centralia Pennsylvania, which are recovering from an underground coalmine fire - Coalmine... | ecosystem: Environmental > Terrestrial > Soil > Unclassified ... | reverse complement strand
AAGAGGTCCTTTCATGCTAACTAGTCATATAACTAGATAACATAAAAACGGCCGGCCTGCAACAGAAACTTACAGGAATGTTGTTTTATCTAGTGAAGGGCCAAAGTCCAGAGGCGGGTTTCAAACCCGCCGCAGGTTTCAACCCTGCCTTACACCCGCTCCGACGTTCCCACTACCGGCCCCAGTCACAGCCGGGGCGTTTCGCGGGATGCCGCCGTCTCCACGGCCCCAATCAGCCTCTCCGGCGCAATCGGCTTTCCCAGACATCCATCCATCCCTGCCTGTATGCACTTTTCCTGTTCCGCGTTGACGTTAAACATGGTCAAGCCAATGATCGGGGTATGAGTGCCGCGCGTCTTTTCGCGCTCGCGGATCGCACGCGTCGTGCCGTATCCGTCCGTACCCGGAGAATTCAGATCGACCAGGATGATATCGAACTCCACAAAATCGAGCAGCTCGAGCGCCTCCTTCCCGTTTTCCGCAAGGACGACGTTATGGCCGCGCCGCTCGAGAATCCTGGCAGCCAGGTGTTGCCCGACCCCGCTGCTCTCAGCCAGCAGGACATCGAGCTTATGCACAGGACCCGCCTGATCAGGTTCCTTAATCGCCGACACCATCCTTTGCAGATCGCTGATGGGCGGTTGAACACCGCGCTCCAGGGTTGTCGTAAAGCGGACCCGAGTGCTTTTGTCCGCATGGTTCTCAACCTGGATCTTTCCATCCATTAATCCCAGCAGCCTGGAGCAAACCGTCAGTCTCAGCCCGGTCGGACCGCTTCCGCCTCCTGAAACCACGAATTGGAGCTGAACCTTCTTGTCGTGCTGCGATTCCAAGGCCACACGCGCCGACACCCGCCCTCTTTCCGTCGCATCAATGGCATTCCCAAGGAGATGCACCAAAATCTGCCGCAGCCGGACGGGATCGCCAACCAGATAAGTCGGAACATCCGACGCCATATCCCAAGTCAGAGCGAGTCGCTTTTCGCGTGCCCGGAAATCCAGCCCGTGGAAAGCCTCCGCCATGCACTGCCGGAGCGAGAAGTCGACACGGTCCAGCGCCAACCCGCCGGTTTCGATCCTGGTCAGGTCGAGCACATCGTTGAGCAGGGCCATCAGCGAATCCGCCGTTGTTCTCGCACTCTCCAGGTAACCGCGCTGTTGCTGTGTGAGATCGGTGGCCAGTAGAAGCTCCGCCGTGCCGAGAATCCCATTCAACGGAGCGCGGATCTCCTGGCTGATATTCGCGAGAAACTCGTTTTTCACCACGAGCGCCTCGCGCGCCTCTGCCAACAGCTTTTCGATCTCCTCCTTTTGAGCGGCGAGGCTGTTCTTCTCCTCTAAAATCCGGTCTCGTTCGCCCGCGACCTCTTCCGTGCGCAACTGGACGGCTTCATCATGCCTGCTTCCGGCTCGGGCCAACCGCCATTTCCAGAATCTCCAGCCCCCGTATGCCCCCAGACCCACGGGAATGAACAGCAACAACCACCACAGCCCACCTCCGGTGGCCGGAACCGCGCGCGCGGCTGTCTTAACGCGTGCCTCGACAGGCTTGGTCTGACTCGCAAAGCTCTGACGGTCGTAGCAAAACAGGCCCGTCGTGGTCCCGATCCAGATATGTCCCGATTTGTCATGCACGAAGCATTGGCCAACCGGGTTACCCGGATTCTCGCGCCGCGCCGCGTCCTGGGCGGGGCAAACCATGGCGGCCGCAACCGCCAGGAATGTGATTCTAAACTTAAGTACCATCCTTCCATTCGAAGTTCGGTCATTCCTCGTAGATACTTTAGGGTGAATACCGCAGAAGCACGGCCAAATCATCGGCAGCGATAATAAAAGTAGTGCTGGCTCAAACACAACGGAAAGCCATCCCCCTGCTCGACTTGCAGGCGCTCCACGCGGAGCTTCGGGACGAACTTCTCGCCGCGATCGCGCGAGTGGTGGATTCACAGAGATTTATTCAAGGAGACGACGTCCGCCGGCTGGAGGTCGAAATCGCCGCTTATTGCGGCAGCGGGTTTGCGGTGAACTGCGCCAACGGCTCGGATGCGCTGTACCTGGGGCTTTTGGCGCTCGGCGTCGGCCCCGGCGATCGTGTCGCGACGACGCCGTATTCCTTCTTCGCCACGGCCGGCTCAATTTCGCGCATCGGCGCCCGGCCGGTGTTTGTCGACATCGACCCCGTCACGTTCAATATCGATCCTGCCCGTCTCGCCGATACGCTGGAGCGGAACCCCGGCATTAAAGTTGTGATTCCCGTGCATCTGTACGGCGGCTTTGCCGACATGGAACCGATCCTGGCCACGGCGCGCGCCCACGGATGCGCTGTTCTGGAAGATGGGGCGCAGTCGATAGGAGCGGAATACAAAGGGCGCCGCGCCTGCTTCGGGGATATTAACGCCATTAGCTTTTACCCGACCAAGAACCTTGGCGCGTTCGGCGACGGCGGCATGCTGACCACCAACAGCGACAACCTCCGGGAACGCGTCGCCATCCTGCGCGAGCACGGCGGCGCGACCAAGTACAGGCATGATTGGATTGGCATTAACTCCCGCCTCGATACCATTCAAGCCGCGATCCTCCGCGTCAAGCTGCCGCACCTCGACGGCTGGACCGAGGGCCGCCGCCGCAACGCCGCCCTGTACCGGGAGCATCTTCAAGGCGCACCTGTGATCTGTCCGCAGGAAGCCCCGTATCAGACGCGTCACATCTACAACCAGTTCGTGATCCGCTCGGAGCGGCGCGACGAGTTGAAAGATTATCTGCGCGAGAACGGCATAGGGACCGACATTTATTACCCGATTCCGCTGCACCTGCAGCCCTGCTATCGCAATCTCGAATATCGCGAGGGCGACCTGCCGGTGAGCGAGCGGGCCGCGAAGCAGTCCCTGGCTCTGCCAATCCACTCCGAACTGACGCCCGACGACGTGGTATATATTTCTGAGACGATTCGGGCCTTCTTTTCCGGCCGCTCATGACGCTGCAAGGACAAGTCGCACTGGTGACGGGCGCCTCCCGAGGTTTGGGCCGGGCTATCGCTCAACGATTCGCACATGAAGGCGCGGCGGTAGCCATCAACTACCACAGCCGCGCCGATGCGGCGGAAGGTTTGGTGAATGAGATCCGATCCGCGGGTGGCCTCGCTATCGCGGTCCGCGCCGACGTCGGTGACCCGGCCCAGGTGACAGCCATGGTTCAGCAGACCGTCGCTGAGCTCGGGACCATCACCATCCTGGTGAATAATGCCGGCATCGTGTACCGCGCGACCCTCGATACCTTCGAGTCCTCGGGCATGGAAAACATGCGTCGCACTAACGTCGATGGCCTGATCCATGTCACCAGAGCCGTGGTTCCGATGATGAAGGAGCGTGGCTACGGGCGCATCGTCAACATCACCTCCGTCGCCGGCCATGGCACCACACTGCCCGGCAGCACGTTCTACGCCGCCACGAAAGCTGCCGTGTCGCTCATGACCCGACGGTTCGCCATGGAGCTCGGCCGCCATGGCATTACGGTTAACGCTGTCGCGCCCGGATACATCCTCACCGACATGGTGAGGGACGGCCGCACCGAAGAAGAATTCCAGGCTTCGGTGAAAGCGATCAGCGCCCGCGCCATGGTCGGCCGCATCGGCAAACCCGAAGATATCTCGAATGCGGTCGCCTTCCTCGTCACGCCCGACTCAGAGTTCATCACGGCACAAATTCTGACGGTGGACGGCGGCCGCATGGACTACATCGGACATCCATAATGACCACCATCAGGTTTGTTCTTCTCGCCACGTGTCTCGCCGGGGGTCTCTTCGCGGGCGATGCGTCCAGCGCCGGTTCCTGGAGTCCGCAGGCAGCAGCCAACTACCTCGATGGCCGCATGACCTGGTGGATCGGCTGGCCGACCGCGGCCCGCGACCACGACACCTTTTGTGTTTCCTGTCACACCGCGCTGCCCTACGCCATGGGACGAGCGGCGCTGCGTTCCGCGCTCGGAGAGAAGGGCCCGTCGGCAGGCGAGCGCAAGCTTCTGGAAAACGTGACGAAGCGCGTCCGCATGTGGAATGAGGTCGAGCCGTTCTATCCCGACGAGAAACGCGGAGCGCCCAAAACCACCGAATCGCGCGGCACGGAGTCTATTCTCAACGCTGTGATTCTGACCAGATACAATGCGCCCGCGGCGGAACAGGCGCTTGACAACATGTGGGCGTTGCAGGTGAAAACCGGCGAAGACCGCGGAGCGTGGCCATGGCTGCAGTTCCACAACGCTCCCTGGGAAGGCGATTCGCAGTACCTCGGCGCGGTGCTTGCGGCGATCGCCGCCGCTGGGGCGCCGGCCTCCTATTCCGTAAAGCCTGACAACCTGGCCATGCTGCGCGACTATCTTGCGCGCGGTTGCAAATCGCAAATCCTGCTCGACCAGGTGATGCTGCTGTCCGCTGCCGCCAAGCTGCCGGGAATCCTCAATGCAGCCGAACAAAAAGCAATCGTCGAGGAAGCGCTCGGCAAGCAGCAGCCGGATGGAGGGTTCAGCCTGTCCTCCTTCGTCGGCGACTGGAAACGTCACGACAAAACTCCGCTCGATGCCCGAAGCGACGGCTATGCCACCGGCGTCGTCGTCATGGCGCTACGACAAGCGGGGATTTCCGCCGACCACCCACAACTGAAGAAAGCCATCGCCTGGCTTCGGACGAACCAGGACAAAACGGAAGGCCGCTGGTTCGCCTACTCGCTGAACAAAGAGCGCGATCTCGCTTCCGACGTCGGCAAATTCATGAGCGACGCCGCAACCGCATACGCCGTCCTGGCATTGCAGTCAACAAATTAGCTCACGGCTCTTGTATTTGAGCCGCCTCATGCTGTAACATACTCGGAACGATGTCCTCGCGCCGCAGCCTCGTGTCCGCAAACGCGCCGGCGCTTTCCATCCTGAGCATTAGCCTTCTTACGCTGGGCCTTCTTACCGGCCCCGCCTGAGGCTATCTCAAACCGATTTTTGAGAGGCCACCGGCGGGGTAACCGCACGGTGGCCTTTTTGCTTTTTGTGACCCAACTTAGGAGCTATCGAATGTTGTCCAACAGAGTTGTAATCTTCGACACCACGCTGCGAGACGGAGAGCAGGCCGCCGGCACGCGCCTCGGAAGCCGCGAGAAGCTGGCCATCGCGCGGCAACTGGTCCGGCTGAACGTCGATGTCATCGAGGCCGGTTACCCCAACTCCTCGCCCGAGGACTTTGAAGCCGTCCGCCAGATCGCTCAGGAAATCGAAGGACCGACCATCTGCGCCCTGTCGCGCGCCGTTCCCGATGATATTCATGCCTGCGGACGCGCTCTCGCGGGCGCCAAACACCCCCGCATTCACACCGGAATCGGCTCCTCCGACATCCACGTGATGGGCAAGTTCCGCGACGAGCGATACGGTCGCACGCTCGCCGAAAAGCGGGTGAGTATTCTTCGCATGGCAGAAGAGTCAGTCCGCCTGGCAAAGAGCTATGTCGATGACGTGCAGTTCTTCGCCGAAGACTCCGGACGCGCCGACATCGAATTCCTGATCGAGATGCTGAATGTCGCAATCGAGGCGGGCGCAACCGTTCTGAACATTCCCGACACCACCGGATACACGGTACCCGAACAATACGGCGGGTTGATTCGCACCATCCGCGAGCGGGTCCGGAACATCGACCGGGTCACCATCAGCGTGCATACGCACGACGATCTCGGGATGGCCGTTTCGACGTCACTTGCCGGCCTCCAGAACGGCGCCCGCCAGGTTGAGGGCACCATCAACGGTATCGGAGAGCGGGCCGGCAATGCCTCCCTGGAAGAGGTCGTCATGGCCCTACACACCCGCTCCGATTATTTTGGGCTGCGCACCGGCATCGACACGCGCGAATTCCATCGCACCAGCCGCATGGTGGCCGACCTGCTCGGAATCGTGGTGCCGCCGAACAAGGCCGTGGTCGGCTCCAACGCTTTCGCGCACAGCTCAGGCATCCACGTCGACGGCTTTCTCAAGGACCGTCAAACCTACGAGATCATGATGCCGGAAGATGTCGGACTCGGAGAGAGCCGCGTTGTGCTAACGGCAAGGACCGGCCGGGCGGGCCTGCGCGACCGACTCGAGAGACTCGGTTACACGCTAACGGCGGATGAGTTGAACCAGACGTACCAGCGTTTCCTGATCGTGGCCGACAAGAAACAGGAAGTGTTTGATGAGGACCTAGTGGCCATCGTCCATGACGAACTGCATGCACTCGAGGACCTCTGCCAGCTTGAATACCTTCATGTCTCGAGCGGCACGTCTGCCATCCCGACCGCCACGGTGCGGCTGCGGCTCAACGGGCAGACCAGGGAAGCCGCATCGATTGGGGACGGACCTGTGGACGCCGTGTATCATGCCATTTCCCAGGCCACCGCCAGCGCCCCGAAACTCCTGCGCTACGAGATCCGATCTGTGACCAGCGGCGCGGAAGCGATCGGCGAAGCTACGGTTCAGCTTCAGGAAAACGATGCCGTTGCGATCGGGCGAGGCGCATCAACGGACATCATCGAGGCGAGCGCACGGGCGTACCTTGATGCCTGGAACAGACTGAGCCGGGTAGCAGGTGCTATTAGCCTGGCCGCGGGACATTAACAGGGTCGAAAACTGTGGAAGGGCATCAGATCGGTCGCCCTGGATGAAAACCGTAACGCAGCCTGAAGGGCTGCGCTACATACGCTTTCGCGGACAAGCGGTCCGCTTGTTTCACCCCTCCACGGCATTCCGAAGGAGCGTTAACGCAACGCGGTCATGGGGTCGACCCGGTTCGCGCGAGAAGCTGGAATGAGGCTGGCGGCGAGTCCCACGGCGGCGAAGATCAGAGCGATGCTCAGGAAGACCCAGGGATCGAGGGGACTGACTTGAAAGAGCAGACTGCGCATGGTTCCCGTCAGCGCCGCCGCTCCCGCCACACCAAGGACCATGCCGATCAGAACTACACTTAGGCCTTCGCCGACCACCAGCCGGGTGATGTCGCCGCTACGCGCGCCAAGAGCCCGCCGGATCGCGATCTCGCGCATGCGCTGCACCACCGAATACGCGATGACGCCGTAAACGCCGACCACGGCTAGAAGCAACGCGACACTTGCGAACGCGCCGAGCAGAATCAGGGTGAGCCGGCGCTGGCCGATCGACTCGCCGATCATCTCCTCCATGGTCTTGACGTTGGATACCGCCTGGTCAGGGTCCAATGCCCGCACCTGGGTACGCACCGCATTTGCCAACTGGTGCGGGTCGCCTTGGGTGCTCACCACCAGGCCTGCGGTCGCGACTGGATTGAGCGCCATCGGCAGGTACATCTCAGGCATGGCGTTCGCATCGAGACCGCGTTCGTGGACGTCGCCGACGATGCCCACGATCTCCCAGCCGCCACGCTGCTGATTCCCGAGCAGAATGTGCTGCCCAACCGGATCCAGGCCACGCGGATAGGACGGCCAGAAGAGACGAGCGAACTTCTCGTTGATGATCAGGGGATTAGTGCCGGAGCCGGGCTGGTCACGCTGCTCGAATGCGCGGCCGCGGCGAAGGGGAATGCCGAGGGTCTTGAAGTAGCCGGGCGTTATAGTCTGCATCTGCGCCATGGGACGGCTCTTCAGTTCCAGCGGCTGCTGCTCGGCGACCGATACGGGAGTTGCCACGCGGGCATTCATCGGCAAGGTGCGGCTAACGCTGACGCCGCGAACTCCGGGTAGCGTTTCAAGGCGATCAATGAGCTGTTCGAAAAACGCCTTCTGTTTGCGCCAGTCGTATCTTGCGATCGGCAGCGGGATTTGCATGGTCAACAGATTCGCGGGGCGAAAACCAGGATCAACGGCGCTCAAACGCGCAAAGCTTTCGAGCAGCAGGGCCGCACCGGTGAGCAGAATGACAGAAAGGGCAACCTGTGCGACCACCAGCGCGCCGCGCGTAGAGATCGGAAGCGCGCGGGATCGCCTTGGCGGCCGGCTGGTTTCCCCGCTGGCTCGAAGCGCGTCCGCAAGATCGGGCCGCGAGGCGTCGAGGGACGGCGCCAATCCAAACAGGACTCCGGCGGCGATGGATAGAAGGACAGAGAATGCGAGCACGAGCGCGTCGAGATGAACCTCGTTCGCCCGCGGCAGGGCCAGAGTGTCGGTGTGTAGAAGAGCGATCAGGGCCCAACGTGCGAAGGCGATGCCGAGAGCGCCACTGGCCGCGGCAAGAACGATGCTTTCCGTCAGCAACTGCCCGACGATGCGTCTGCGCGATGCGCCGAGCGCCGCGCGAACCGCGAATTCCCGCGAGCGCGACGCCGCCCTCGCCAAAAGAAGACTGGCGATATTAGCGCAGGCGATCAGCAGCACAAATCCGACCGCGCCGAAGAGCAACCAAAGCATTGGGCGGGCATTGGCAACGAGTTGGTCGGCCACGCGCGCGATGCGTAACTGCAATCGTGCTTCAGCCGGGTGCTCCAGCGCGTATTGGCGGCTGAGAACGCCCATTTCGGCGCGCGCCTGGTCAAAGCTGACACTAGGTGCGAGGCGGCCGAGACCCACAAGATAACCGGCGGTTCGCCATTCCTGCGGAGAGGTACCGGAATACTCCGATGGACGAGTGATCCAGGCATCAATACCGGACGCGGGAAACGCAAACCCATCCGGCAGCACGCCAACGGTGGCGCAAGGCGTGGCGTTCAGTGCTACGGTACGGCCCGCGATCGCAGGGTCAGCATGGAAACGGCGGCGCCATAGTTCGGCGCTGACCAGCAGCGCGCAACGTCCTCCGGGCGTGTCCTCTTCCGGAAGAAAGCCACGGCCAAGGAGCGGTTCAACACCGAGGAGGCTGAGGAAATTATGGGAAACCCGGGCGACCTTGACGGACTCCGGGTCTCCCTGGACCGAGAGCGTCATGTCTTCGTGAGCGATGAAGATCGCACCGAGATCGCTGAAGGATTTGGCAGCCGCTCTCAGGTTCTCGAAGCGGATCTCGTTAAAGCCGACGTCCTTCGCCTGGATGCGTTCGTTGTCGATGGACACGCGCACCAGGCGGTCGGGGTCGTGGAACGCCAGCGGCTTGAGCAGCACAGCCCGGATCAGGGTAAACATCGCCGTATTGCCGCCGATCCCGAGGGCCAAAGTCAGCATTGCGGTGATCGTGAACGCGGGGTTCTTTCGCAGGGTTCTTAGCGCGTAGATTCCGTCGCGCAGGAAGCTTTCCAGTTGAGCGTGCAGCGGGCGCATTCCTCAGAAAGACGGGGGGACGAGCGGTTTGGTTGCGTCCTCGCGATCAACGTGCATTCATTGTGTTCAGCCGGGAATAGGTAGGCGAACCGCCTGCTTCACCCTTCCACAGTCTCAAATCATCGAAAATGAAATTCCAACTCGCGAACAGCCAGCGGTTCCCCCATCCACCAGTTACTGCTGCTTCGTCTTCTGTCTCACCTTGTCAGCGCCGTTTTCAGTCTTTACCGCCGCCTTGTGCACGCCTTTCTTAGCGCTTGTCGTGACAGCTTTGCCCGCATGTTTTGAAGCCTTGCCTGCATTCCTTGCGGCATTCTTCGCGTCTTGTCCGGCAGCTTTTGTCTCTTGTTTTGGTGTGTCCTGGGCATACAGACAAAACGCGAGCAGGCCCACGGCGGTCAGGTTTAACAATCGCTTCATAATCGGTCTCCACTTTTGAGAGGGCGGGCAGGAGGAAATTGTTTCGATACGGACTGCCCCGGCGGGTTTAGATACACGAGAGCCGTCATGTCTTTCCCGATAACCAGCGCTATGTTCCTCATCCTGTACATGGGATGTATTCTGCCGGTGGTGTGGCTGGTTGTGTCGGCACTACGCGGCAGTCACGCTGGTATTGCTGATATCCGCAGTTACCTTACGGCGAATTAAGGCGAAGAACTCAACTATCAAGCAAAGCGACTAGCGCGCAAGTCAACCGGCGTCGGCGGCCATGCCCAATCGGTTGTTTTGCCAGCGCTCTAACAGACCTCGCACGGTTTCGATGAAATCATTCAGATGAATCGGCTTCACCACGTACTCGCGAGCTCCCAGTTCCATCGCCCGCTGGCGATCCCAGGGATTATCGGAACCGCTCAAAACCACGACGGGCGGGCCGTCCTGGACCCGATAACGTTCGAGAATCTCAAAACCGTTGAACTTGGGCAGGTTGAGGTCGAGGATTACAAAGTCGGGCTTGAACTTGAACTCTGTTAAGAAGTACAGGGCTTGCTCGCCATCGTAGGCAATCACAACATCCGCATTGACGGACGAAGACCGTATGCCCTCACGCACAAGCAGCACGTCAGCAGGGTTATCCTCGACGAGTAGGATGTGCAACATAATCTTTCCTACCGGTATGACTATGGACGAGACAATTTTGTTACTCGGTGATTCGGCTGTTATTGCGGCTAACCTGAACAACCCCTTCGTGATATGGCTTGAGGTTACCGGGCATGCTCGGATACTCCGCACCGGCCTGTCCAAACGTAATTCTGCATACAGCGTGAGTTAGGGGACTCTCGCAGCTACGCCCCATCGGCCAGGGGCACGATCCAACGGCGGATGACGTTATGAATCGCGTCGAAGTAACTATCAAGGTCAAGAGGCTTGGTCATAAAGCCCGCGGCGCCGAGGTCCAGCATACGCGACATTTCGGGCTCGTGATTGGAACCCGAGAAAACAACCACAGTGGGTCGCGGATTCAGGTCGTCACGGGCGTGGAGCCACGCCAGAAACGCCGGCCCATCAATACGGGGCAGATTGAGGTCGAGCAGAATGAACTGAGGCTGATAGCCATCCTGGATCTGGCGAATGGCCTGCTCTCCATCGGAAGCGAAACGGAAAACGACGGAAGGTGCGATGGTGCTTTCTTTGAACCCCTGTAAAGTCAATTCGACGTCGCAGGAGTTATCGTCCACAACGAAGACCTGAACAGGCTCTGTCATCTCTTAAGCGAAATGAGATCCGCCAGACATCGTACCTCAAAATCCACGCCAGTCGCAGGGTGGTCAGGCGCCTTCACAGCGAAGCAATACGCCGCGATCGCGCAAATCCTGAAGGAAGATGCCGATCGTGCGATGCTCAACCCGCACTTCGACGATTCCGGAATCGCGGCCGGGGTCGTCTAACGACAAGATGGCACCTTCCGGGATCTGCGTGATGTGCGTCCTCTTTTCAGCCGGCACGCGCTCCAGACCCATGATAGGTGACTTTAACTTATAACGAAGCAAGGCAGAAGCATAGCTTACAGAATTACGGCATGCAACCTAGGGATAATACCGGCTGCGAGTTAGATCTCGTCGTCTAACAACTCGGCATTATCCTCGATGTCACGGAGATATGACGAAAGGGTCATTTGCCGATAAACGACACAAACAAGGCCGGATCGCAGTCCAGTGTGCCGCGCTTCGACTCTGATGACGGTGCCAGGCTCAAGTTCAACCGATCTGAAACCGTCTTCTGCCTGCGGCGAGACCGCGACAAAAGGCGTCTTTACTCGGTACGATTGGGCCACAAGACCTCTTTGATGCTAAACGATCCGCGTTCAGGTACACCACTCGGACGTTTCCGAGTCGGGGATCGTTCAACATGACGGAAGAGCCGTTGATGTGGTTACAATGGACCACTTCGACGGCAGATGTCAAGGCTGCTCCACTATTCGCCAGCATGCTAGACGACAAGACCGGTTTCCGTCTTGTGGACCGGCAGCGTGAACCGAAAGACGGAGCCATGGCCTGGTTCGCTTTCGGCCCAAATACGCCCGCAATGCGCTTCGACGATTTTGCGGCAAGTGGCCAGACCAATTCCGGTTCCGGGGATGTCGTTTCCGTGCAGACGCTCGAAGGGGTCGAAGATACGGCTGGCATGCTCGGACGGGAATCCCTCTCCGTTATCCGAAACGGAGATCACGTGGCAGCCCTCTCGCTCGATGCCGCTGACATGGATAACGGGAGTGTGATGGCTGCGGTACTTGATGGCGTTTCCAATCAGGTTTTGAAAAACCAGTACCATCTGGAAGGGTTCGGCCACCACAACAGGCAACTCGTCGCGATTGATCAAGGCGCCGGAACTGCGCACAGACGCTTCGAGGTTCGACACGGCCTGCGCCAGGCAGAGCGTCAGATTGGCACTCACGTGTTTCGCGCGATCGCGGGCGCTGGCGTGGGCATAACCGAGCAGATCGGTAATCAGCTCGTCCATGCGATTGGCGCTCTCCTGAATCACGTTCAAGCATCGCGCGATATCCGGGGGAAGATGAGTGCCATGTACATCGAGTGCGAGTTCGACATAGGAATGAATGGTGGCTAGCGGCTCGCGCAAGTCGTGACTGACGGATGCGGAGAATCGTTCGAGGTCCGCGTTCGACCGGAGCAGCGCTTCATTGGCGCGCCGCAACTCTTCCGCTTTCTTCTGGGCATCAATATCGATGCAGACGCCAAACCAGCGCGTAATGTGGCCCCTGGCATCGCGCAGCGGAGTTCCGCGGGCGAGAAACCAGTGATAAGCGCCATCGTGCCTGCGGAAGCGGAACTCGGCCTCGTACGCGCGTCCCTCTTCGACAGAGGTGAGCCATTCGGTTTTGACCCGCTCCACGTCAACAGGGTGTACGGCGCGCATCCAGTCGAGCCCGAGGCCGGCCTCGGAGGGCAAGCCGGTAAACTGATGAAAACGCGCACTGAGGTAGTCTGTCATACCATCGGTGGTTGCGGTAAACAACACTTCCAGTACGGATTCCGCGAGCAGTCGGAATCGTAGCTCGGCTTGATCTGGGCTGGCCAGGCGTTCCACAGTGGAGGTCATACCTTGGAAGTGGCTGGAATCGTTGGCTCAGGACGAGGCCAGACGGATCGGGGGCGGCGCTCCGATTCTTGCGCTCGACACCAGTTGTCTAGCTCCATCATAGCGGGCGTTTTTTGCGTCGTAAAGCGCAGTTTTTGGCGCAATGGTAAACTCAGCACGTGCTCGGCACCGCGATAGCACGCCGGTCCCAAGGTAGCCGCGCGGAGTGGTTAGCCCTATCGCTTTTGGTCGTGTCCGTTTGCATCAATTACATTGATCGCGGCAACCTTTCGGTGGCCGGGGTTGCCGTAAAGAACGAGTTGCATCTCAATGGCACGCAACTCGGATGGCTGCTCTCGGCGTTCTTCTGGACGTATGCCTCATGCCAGATCGTCGCGGGCTGGCTGATCGATCGTTACAACGTCGTGTGGGTTTACGCCGGAGGATTCTTTATCTGGTCGGCGGCGACGGTTTTGACGGGCGTATCGTCAGGTTTCGCGATGCTTTTCGCGCTGCGGCTGTTGCTGGGCATAAGCGAATCGGTTGCGTACCCTTCGTATTCGAAAATCATTGCCGCAGGTTTTCCGGAACGCCGCCGGGGCGTTGCCAATGGGCTGATCGATGCCGGGTCGAAACTCGGTCCGGCGCTCGGAATCCTGGTGGGCGGAACCCTGCTCGACCGGCTGGGATGGCGGGGGCTGTTTCTATCCATTGGAATGGCGAGCATACTGTGGCTCATTCCCTGGGCTTCGGTCGCGCCATCGATTCAGACCGGAACGGAAGCAAAGCATCACGACGGGCAACCGTCGCCGGGCTTCGCCGAGATCTTCACCAAGCGGAGCGCGTGGGGCACCTTTCTGGGGCTGTTCTGCACCAACTACGCCTGGTATTTCATGCTGACATGGCTGCCGCAGTACTTCATTCTGGAGCGGCACTACAGCACCGCGATGATGGCGCAGGTCGGGTCGTTGCCGTTCTGGTTCGTCGCAGCGGGCGCGGTCGTGGGCGGCTGGCTGTCGGACCGCTGGATCGATGGCGGCGGCTCCGCCACGCTTGTACGCAAGACATTTTGCGTCGGCGGGCTCAGCATGTTTGCGGCACTATTTCTACCTGCAGCGATCGTTGCGAATCCGAAAGCGGCCCTGGTGTTCATGGTATCGGCATCGTTTTTTTACGGGTTCTTCAGCTCAAATTTGTGGGCTGCCACCCAAACACTCGCGGGAACAGCGGCCGCCGGCAAATGGACCGGTATACAAAACATGGCTGGGAACATTGCCGGGATCGTGGTGCCGGTTGTTACAGGCTACATTCTGGACAAAACGGGCAGGTTCCTGCTGGCATTTGTGCTGGTGTCGATTATTGTTGCGGTTGGCGCACTATCGTACTTGTTCATCGTCGGGCCCATTGAACCAACGAGATGGTCGACCCACAGTGAGCGAATGTAACCTGCAGTACGCACATACGTCTACTCCTATGGCGTGTTGTACCGGCCGAAGTGCCGGCGAACCCCGTTTTTGAGTCAGGCGTGATTGTGCAAGCGATTGACGCCGGCCGGTGAGCGCACTCCTCCGAGCACTCACCGGCTTTTCGTTTAGGTTCACGCCGGACGCGTAAGTCTAACCAGCCAACTTCCGGGAATCAGCGATGCGAGCGGTTCAGCCCAGCCCGCGGACAGAGCTTTGCGGAAAATCGAAGACATCAGGAACGGCCGTTCCAGGCGCTGACGGCACTCATTGAGATAGTCGCGAGTGGGCGTTTTTCGCGAGGCTGCGATTCCGGCGAGACGACCGGTGAGCACCGCGGAGAGCATGCCTGAACCCGTGAAGGGATCGACGAATGAGAGAGCGTCACCGGCATAATAAGCGCCGTCATCGGAGTGCAGGCGGTTCTCAAACACGAGCGGACCGACGTTGAGCCATTCCATGGTGCGGCGGAGCGGAGCGAGACGCTCCCGCATGGGCGCGAACGAATTGAGTACTTCGTCGATTTCGAATCGGCGCGCGCGCAGGAGATCCTCGGGACCGAGGCCGCAAATATTCGTGATGCCGTTTTCGACCTGGTTCAGGCCAACGTAGAAGCGATCAAAGAAGAACAGCTCGACGTCGTCGTTGGGCGGTCCTTCGAAGTGGGCTTTGAATCCGAACAGCCGGCGTCCGCGGGGAGAGGTGAATTTGCGACCGTGTGCAATGATTTGGGCGTTTTGTTCGGCGGGCTGGTGGATTATGCCGGCTCCGGCTGTGGATGCGGCTCGCAGCAGAAGATCATCGAATGCGTAACGGCTCAGGCCGTAGGCGGTTTCGGGGAGATTACAGCGCTTTTCTCGGGCGCGGAAACGCAAGACGAGGCGGCGGATTCGCGCCGGGGCGGCAGTGTTGAAGTTGCCCCAGACTCCGAGTTGTTCGAGGATAGGCGCGATTTCAGGAGAGAGGAATTCGCCGCAGACTTTGTGGCGAGGGAAGCGCGACTTTTCGAAGAGCGTGACGTTACGGTCTTCCAGGCGTGCGGCGATTGCGGCTGCGGCTCCCGAGGGCCCTCCGCCTGCGATGATGATCTCACTTCCAGGTGGGGCAGCCGCTGAACACAAAGGATGCCCCTGCGGATCCTTCTGTGCGTTCACGGCGAGGTTCAAAGGCAGGCGGAACCCTCGCGCAACCGCGCGGCATAGCCGCAACCAACGGGAACCCTTGGGTCTGAAAAGGTGGGACAGGCGTTTTCGCCGGTCATTTCCCAGCGAAGTCCAACGGCAGGCTGAATGCCTGCTCCACCCTTCCACATCCTCCAAATCGTCGCGGGACGCGAAGAGTCAGAGGCGGTGTAATACTCTTCCACAATCTGCCTAGCGACCGGCTGCCTTGGCGACGGTCTGGTTGCCTTGTAATGCCGCGCGCAAGCCGACCTGAGCGCGATGACTTTGTGGGTACTGCTCGAGCGCTCGCTGGAAGGCCGTCGCGGCTTCCTTGTTCTTGCCGTTCTTCAATGCTGCCTCGCCGAGTACTTCGAGCACGGGACGGGGATAGTATGGCGGCTCAGAGTAAACCAGGTGCAGTTCATGATCGGCGGCGGCCTGCAGCTTGTTCAAACCCGCGTCAATCTTCCCCTCGGCCAGCTTGAGATGTCCTTCCAGTTCGATGCGCGCCGTTTCGAGCACTTCGGGAACGGGCATCTTCACGCGTGCTTTATACTCTTTCAGCTCGTTGTCCATGAGCTTCGACTCGGCTTCCGCGAGAGCCACGTTGCCTTTGGCCGAGTAGGCCACCGCCATAGCCCAGTGACGCCAGGCCTGCTCGCGCGGCTTGTCGTAAATGGGAAGGGTTTTGCCGTCGAGGATCTCGTCCCAACGCTCGCCCTGGACGAGAGTCCGCATCATGGCGAACCAGCCCTGCCGGTAAGCGCTGAAGAAACCATCTATATTCGCAGCCTCGCGGGGATTTTCTTTGAATCCGAGAAGTTCGCGCGCTGCTTCCTCGGCCTTGTCATACTCACCTTCGAACGAGTAAGCAGTGGCGAGGTAATGGACATTGTGACCGTGGTGTCCAGTCCCGTACAGCTTGTCAGCTTTCATGTAGCCGCGCTCGTTATCGGCGGCGTCTGCAAAGGACTTCACCGCGTCGTCCCAGCGGCCGGTCTGGGAGTAAATGTGACCCGGCATGTGTAGCGCGTGGGGGATGTTGGGCACCAGCTCCGCGTAGCGCTTGCAGCTCGGCCAGGCTTCTTTCGCGAACGACGAGCCCTCCCAGGCATGGATGACGTAATGATGAACACCGGGATGATCCGGCGCTTTCACCAGCAGGTCGCGGAGGATTGTCACCGCCTCCATAGTGGTTTCCTTGGGCTGCTTGTCGGGCGTGGTGTAGCCGCGCATAAGATGTAGCGCCAGGTAGGTTCGCGCCTCGACTTCGTCCGGATATTGCGCCGCGATGGCCCGTAGACCTTGGATGTAGTCGCCGTCGGGGTCTTTGGAATTAAGGTTGCGGCGCGCGGCAATCGACGCGATGTACAGCTTTTCGAGCGGCGACGCTTTACCGTCGGCGGCGGCGAGTTCCTTCGCCTTTTCGGCAGCTTCAACCGCGCGGCTGGTGGCCTTCAGCGGGTTCTGCCGGCCGAAGACCTTGTCGTAGGTGTCCAACTGGAAGCGCGGACGATAGTCGCCCGCCGCGACCATGGCGACACCCCACCACGGCATGGGGGCCGCAGGATCGAGTTCGGCGGCCTGCCGGAAACTGCGCTCCGCCTCGACAGCCCAGAACGAGTGCATTTGCGCCACGCCCTGGTCGAAGAACTTCTGCGCCTCGGGGCTGGACGTCGTGATCTTGAAGTGGACGTCGCCTTGTCCCGTCATCAGGTGTGCGGGAAGCGAAGGCGCCGCGCTCGACGGCGGAGGAGCGCACATATCTGGCTGCTTCGTCTGCTCGGGCTGCTTCGTCTGCGCGAAAGCGGCCAAGGCAAGGAAAAACACGGCGGTTAGTCTCATGGCTGGGGCCCTCGGTCGATCTTAGCACCTACCAGATCGGTCAATTGCCGGGAAGTGTAACCGGAGCCTTCGAGTTTGCCAATGAGGACGCCGTCGGGGCCGATGAGCGCGGTGGATACCGTGTGTGTGATCGCGCCGTCTTCGGCCCAATAGACGAGGCCGAAGTTGCCGGCGACCCTGCGGATTTCGTCTGGAGTCCCAGTCAGGAACCGCCATGTAGCGGGATTCGCGTTCCAGCGGTGCGCATATTCGGAGAGCACCTCAGGTGTGTCGTGGTCGGGATCGAGTGTGATCGAAAGGAGGGCGATTCGGGAGCCAAAACGCCGCTGCAGTAATGCGAAATTGGCGGACAGCCGAGGGCAAACGTCGGGCAGCGGACAACGGGTGTAGATAAACTCAACCGCGGTGAGGCGGCCTCGCGAATCGGCGAGATGGGCTGCGCGGCCATGTTCGTCGAGCAGGGAGAAATCCGGGACCGCACTCCCGATGGCAACAACGTTTTCCGCTTTCGGAATTAGAAAATCGGGCGGCGGCCCCGCATCGGTAATGATTCTTGTGATGCGTGCTCCGGCGCCGCTCACACGGAGTTCGAAACGTACTCGCGAGCCTGGTGCGAGGCCTTCGGCGCGAACCTTGGACGCAAGGCGGAATGGCATCGCCATGGCGGGCATGTAGCCGGGAATGTCGCGGTGTGAGATGGTAGCGGTGGAGGTTGCGTGGTCGATCGCCAGGACGATTCCCTGGCCGTGATAGCGATGTGCACAGCCCGTCGACAGCAGTAAAAACAGCGCCGTGCATGTTGGCGCGGATTTCAATTTAGAGATGATGATAGCGTTCCAGCGTGACAGCAGCAGTGTCGCCTCAACCCAAATTATCTCAATGGCAGAGTCCAATGCCAGAGATGCTTCCTCAGAACCGGACAACTCAGCGAGACGGTAAGACAGGCGTGATGAAATGCACCCGAATATGATGTTAAACGCACTCATAACGATATCTGCATCCACTTGAAAACAAATTGTCATGGCCTCCAAACTGTTAATCGGTGTAAAATTATGCCTATAGATGCACGGTTCTACGAGCCGCTTGCGGATTATGTCCGTAAGCCAGTCCGCCGCCATCTCCCGCGCCCCGGCAGTGCCGCCACGTTCGTCGGAAGTAAGAACCACTCTAAAGCGGGTTTCATTTAGCATCACCTTTCAAACCAGCAGACGAGCCCAGGAATTCCTCAGATCCATCGTGGAGAAAGCGCTTGCGAGTGACGATCATCTGAAAGAACCGAGTATTGGCAACTCGGTTCTTGGGTGCGAGCACGATTACGATACCGGCGGTGATTCCGTTGTGGGCATCACCGCTAACGATTTTCTGAAGCGGCTAAAGAGCATGGAGGGTACCGATATCGCGGGCGACGTGGCTTTCAACGTGGAGAAATTAGACGGGATTCTCAACGGCTGCGGTGTGCGGGCAAATCTTCCGAACGGATGCTTCGAGGTCCCGATGCAGGTGAGCATCACCTCAAGTTCTGTACTCGGATCTGAGATGTTAGCGACACATTGCGCAGTGAAGAAAACACGTGAGTTTTAATGTGGCTTATGTCACAATGTTAGTCCAGAGGCTTCGCCACAGTGCCTGATGATGCTACGGTAAATCACGTACAGCAAGGGCCTACGCCGAAAACGGGCGAGATAATCGCTGGCTATGAAATTCTCGGCGTGATTGGCGCAGGAGGCATGGGCCGGGTCTACAAGGTCCGTCACACTCTCTCCAATCGCATTGAGGCCATGAAGGTCGTGCTTCCGGACCTTGAAGGCAATCCCGATCTGGTGAATCGTTTCCATCGGGAGATCCAGGTGCTGGCCGGCCTCAATCATCCGAACATCGTTGCGCTGCACACAGCGATGCAGGTGGATCATCGTCTCGTCATGATTCTCGAGATGGTGGAAGGGACGTCGCTCAAGGGGGTGGCAAAAGACGGTCGCCTCGCTGTCGATGATGTGATTCGATATGGGTGCCAGGTGCTCGGCGCGCTCGGCTACGCTCATGAGCACGGCGTCGTGCATCGTGACGTCAAGCCCGAGAACATACTGCTGACAGCCGACGGCAACATAAAGCTCGTGGATTTCGGGATCGCGAGGCAGGAGTTAGCTCCGCGTTTGACATCCACCGGCGCCGCGGTTGGGTCGCTTTATTACATCTCACCCGAGCAGGTTCAGAATCACGCACTCGACGCCCGGTCGGACATCTATTCGCTTGGCGTGACGCTCTACGAACTACTGACGGGCGAGCGTCCGATTAAGGGCGAAACGGCATTCACGCTGATGAATGGTCATTTAAACGTGATACCCGAACCGCCGCATACTGTGATTGCCGATGTTCCGATGGACTTGTCGAACGCCATCATGAAGGCGCTCGCAAAGGACCCTGCGGACCGATTCCAGACTGCGACAGAGTTTCATGAGGCTCTGGCGGGGCAATGCTCGACGCCGGTTCGGCCGTCAGTTCGTGGGGCGACGGTTCAGGCCGCGGTTCGTGGTGCGACCGTTCAGGCACCGATCGTTGTACCGACACCGCCACGGCGCAAGTTGTGGCCTCTCGTTGCGGCCATCGCAGGCGTTGTCGTACTTGGGACGGTGGGCGCCGCTTTCTATTTGAACCGGCCCGCGGCGGCTGCGAAAGAACCGGCTGTCGTGACGCCTGCCGCAAGTACTCCGACAAGTACCGCCACATCTGCGCCGACTCCCGTGCCGGTAGCTCCGGCCCCCGCGCCTGAGGCGAAGGAGCCGCTGAAAGAAACGCCGAAAGAGCCGTTGAAAGACACCGCAACCGTGAAGCCGGCTCCCACGACCGCGGCTCCTCCTAAGGTTCCGGAGAAAACGTCCGCTGACCGGGGGATGGAGGCTTGGCCGCCAGGCATTTGGGAACGCGAAGACGATTGGTTCGTGCATCGCGGTGGCGATTTTGTGCTGTTCCCCGTGATGCCTCTGAATGGAACACTGTCGTTCAGCGCCACCATGCACGCAGGTGGAGCTTTGGGCTCGATCGTAAAGGGAGGCGGGCTTCCGGGAATGAAGAGAGGCCGCAAACTGCAGTGGGTTGTCGACTACAGGGACAAGAACAATTACCTGCTTTTTCAGATCGACGACAAGTCATTTGTGCGCAAGATCGTCCGAGGCGGCAAGGTGGTCAGCGAAACTAACGTGCCGCATGAACCAACGTCCAATTTGTATACTTTGCAAATCGCGATCTCTCCGCACAACCTGACGCACTCACTCACCATTGGGTCAGAGCAGAAAGTGCTTGACAAATGGGATGACGATCAACAGGACCTGTCTTCGGGCTCCTTCGGGGTTTACCTTCCGGGGCACGATGAAGTGGGCTTGGCGAATTTCAAGTACTCACCGCGCAAGTAGACTCTAGGAACTCCTAAGGAATCAGCAGTAGCAACAAAGTTTTTCCAAGCGCATCAGATTAACTCCAGTAATGTTCGGCATACCTGATGTGGTGAGTCCTACTTTGTCTGTTCAACCCGGAGCCGTTTTAGCCGGCTATGAAGTCCTCGAAGTGATTGGCGCCGGTGGTATGGGGAAGGTGTATAAGGTCCGCAATACGCTATCGAATCGTATTGAGGCGATGAAAGTGGTGCTGCCGGACCTCGAGAACGATCCCCAGCTTACGACGCGTTTCCTGCGGGAGATCCAGGTCCTCGCCGGGCTGAGCCATCCGAATATCGTTGCTCTCCACACGGCGCTGCAATCTGAGAATCGCGTTGTAATGATCCTCGAACTTGTCGAGGGCACGCCGCTCAGCCAGAGGATTCAACAGGGGCCGGTTCCCGTTCACCAGTGCGTTTCCTATGCCTATCAAATTCTCGATGCGCTGAATTATGCGCATCGGCAGGGCGTGGTGCATCGCGATATCAAACCCGAGAACATCATTCTCGCCAGGGATGGCATCGTCAAACTGGTGGACTTCGGAATCGCGCGCACGGCGTTTTCGCCCTCGCTGACCGTGACCGGCGCGGCGATCGGGTCGCTGTATTACATCTCCCCGGAGCAAGTGCAGGGCGCCACTCCGGATGCGCGGTCGGACATTTACTCGCTCGGCATCACTCTGTATGAATTGCTGACCGGCGCGCGTCCGATCGCCGGAGATACAGCCTATTCCTTGATGAACGCGCACCTGCATGCTGTGCCTGACCCTCCCCATCGAATTGCACGGGGCGTCCCTCCGGCGCTTTCAGAAATCATCATGAAAGCGCTGGCGAAGAGTCCTGCCAAGCGCTATCAAACCGCTGCGGAATTTCAAGCCGATCTGCAGCGCGTGCCCGCATACGTTACTCCCCGGCAAGCGGCACGGCGTAAGGCATACTACAGCATCATGATCGGTACGTTTTGTGCCGTATCCGGGCTGATCGTGGCCGCCTACGTGGCGTCGCAGTCGCAGAGCCCGCAACGGCACGCGCACTCCGACGTGGCGGCAGTGAAAACGGTGCCGAAGCCTTCGCCCGTAGTTCCTGTCGCGCCGCCGCCCGAAGAAAGATCGGCGGCGGAGTCCGACCGCGCCGCTACGTCAGAACCCACGCCCGCGAAAACGGTACCCGCTCTCAAGGCTCCTGCAACACTGGAAACCGGTATGGAACTATGGCCCGAGGGGACTTGGGTCCAACAGGATGGCTGGTGGGTGCACAAGGGCGGCGATTTCGTTCTTTATCCGGCTATGCCCGTGCGCGGCTCAGTAACTTTTACCGCACTCAGACGCAAAGGCCGTAAGGTCCAATGGGTGCTCGATTACAGGGACTCCGGCCATTACGTGCTATTCCAAATCGACGAAAAGGGATTCACCAGAAAGAAGATTGACAACGGCAAATCTACGCTGGAAGCGACTATTGCCCATGCGATCGCGCAGGACATGTTCACGATCCAGATTGAGGTGACGCCCGATAGCGTCGTGCATTCGCTCTATGCGGAGGGCGGATGGAGAGCGCTGGACCGGTGGTCCGATCCTTCGCTCGACTTCACGACGGGCTCATTTGGATTCTTTATTCCCGGACGCGACGAGATCGGCCTGTCGAACTTCAAGTTCCTGCAGCGAAAGTGATTACGGCTGCGTAGTGGTCTGGTGCCAAAGGCTTTGGGCCGGCTTCCAATCGCGCGTGAAGTAATCCGAGAGCGTGAGCACGATCAGGATCATCAGCCACACGAATCCCGCAACGACAAATAACCGCGTGAGCTTGTCATCGAACTTCACGTGCATGAAGAAGTAGATGACCAGCGACATCTTGAACGTGGCGATGACAAGCGCCACCAGGATGTTGAAGGGCCCCATGTCGATGTACGACACCGACCACGTAAGGAACGTCATCGCGATGAGGGTGGCCCAGATGATGACGTAAGTGGTTACGGAGATGCTGCGGTCTTGTGACATATCAGGTCGTGTGTTTTAAGGCGTGCTCGCCAATCAGATACAACAGCGGGAACAGGAAAATCCAGACAATGTCGACGAAGTGCCAGTACAACCCGATGATTTCCACCGGGGTGTTGTACACCGCGTCGAACTTGCCTTTCACGGACATCACCAAAAGCGTCGTGAGAAGTCCCAAACCGACCACCATGTGCAAGGCGTGGAATCCCGTCATGATGAAGTAGAAGCAGAAGAGAATCTGCGCCTGGTGGAAGTACTGCGGGAATTGGTCGTACTCGAACCCGAAGCCGGGGACCTTATGGTCGACCCAATGCGCGTGATATTCGATGGCCTTCACGCCAAGGAATGCCGCGCCGAAGATCATCGTCAGGATCAGGAACCAGATGAGTTGCTTACGCTTTCCGATGTGCGCCGCGCGTACTGCCAGCGCCATCGTCAAGCTGCTGCAGATCAGCACCGCCGTGTTGGTGGCGCCCCAGAAAGGCTCCATGTAGCGGCTGGTGGTTACGAAAGCCTCGGGATACATATTGCGATAGACCGTGTAAGCACCGAACAGTCCACCGAAGAACATGATTTCCGTGAGCAGGAACACCCACATCCCCAGCGTGGACGTGGTGACCTGCTGCTCCATGTCGTCGAACTGGTGCGCGACATGGGATGCGTGGGGAAGAGCGACGTCAGCCAACGACCTCTACCTCCTCTTTCGCGTATTCGTAAGCTTCCTCGGTCACAATCGGAGTCTTTTCGAAGTTGAAGGTGGTCGGCGGCGAACCGGCGACTTCCCATTCCAGACCCTTCGCGCCGTAAGGATTCTGCGGCGCTATCGGACCGTACTTCAGCGACCATAACATGTAGATCAGGGGCAAAGCGTAACCGACCGCAAGAACCGAGGCTCCCGCGGAGGAGAGGACGTTCAGCACCTGGAACTCGGGCGCATACGCATGATAGCGGCGTGGCATGCCGGCATATCCAAGAATGAACTGCGGGAAGAACGTCAGGTTGAATCCAAGGAAAACGATACCCGCCGATAGCTTAGCCCAGCCCTCCGGATACATTCGACCACTTATCTTCGGCCACCAGAAATGCAGGCCTCCCATGTACGCCATCACCATACCTCCGACCATGACGTAGTGGAAGTGCGCGATGACGAAGTAGGTGTCGGTGACGTGTACGTCGATACCGAGTGTCGCGAGGAACAGGCCGGTCAGACCGCCGATGGTGAACAGCCCGATGAACCCGAACGCGTAGAGCATCGGCGTGTCGTACGAGATGGAGCCGCGGAACATCGTGGCGGTCCAGTTAAACACTTTGATGGCGGAGGGGACGGCCACCGCGAAACTCAGCAGCGAGAACATCATGCTCGCGTACATCGACAGGCCGGTGACGAAGAGATGGTGGCCCCAAACCAGGAAGCCGATGACCGCGATGGCAATTGAAGATCCCGCCACGAACGTATAACCGAATACCCGCTTGCGAGTAAAGCAGGCGACCAGTTCGCTGATAACGCCCATGCCCGGCAGAATCATGATGTACACGGCCGGATGGGAGTAGAACCAGAACATGTGCTGGAACAGGATCGGATCGCCGCCGAGGGCGGGATCGAAGATGCCCACGCGAAACGCGCGCTCGATGCCGACCAGCGCCAGCGTGATCGCCACCACCGGCGTTCCCAGAACCTGGATCAGCGCCGTGGCATAGTTGGACCACACAAAGAGCGGCAAACGGCCCCACGTCATTCCTGGCGCGCGCATCTTGTGCACCGTGACGATGAAGTTCAGCCCGGTGAGAATCGACGAGAAGCCCGCGATAAAGATGCCGGCCACGGCCGCCATCACATAGCTGTTGGAATAGGTGCTGCTGTATGGCGTGTAGAAGGTCCAGCCCGTGTCGACGCCGCCCGCCACCACGGCGCCCAGTGCGAACAGCGCTCCGAAGATGTAGATGTACCAGCTCAGCAGGTTAATGCGCGGGAAAGCCAGGTCGCGCGCGCCGATCATAATCGGGATCAGGAAATTGCCGAGCGTTGCAGGAATCGACGGCACCAGAAAGAAGAACACCATGATGACGCCATGCATGGTGAAAAACTTGTTGTACGTGTCGGAGGACAGCAGGTCGCCGGCCGGAGTGGTCAGCTCCATGCGGATCATGGACGCGAAGAAGCCGCCCAGCATGAACATCAGCGTGATGCTGATGAGATACAACACGGCGATTCGCTTGTGATCCGTGGTCAGCAGCCAGGATTTCCAGCCGTACCCGTTGTTGAGATAGTTGATTTGCCCCTCCGTGCGAGGCTGCAGTTCCGTACTCATTTCTTACTCCCTTGCGTCGCCGCCTGACCTTGCGCCGTTGCATCGTGCAGTGCCGGCACGGTGGTCATCGAAGTTCCGTGCGATTCGAGCGTGCCCTGTCCGGCATTAGCATCGGAGCCGGGGCGCGATGTGCCCTCGGAGGCGCCGGTTTGGTCGGCCGAGACGACGCCATTCTTGGTGTTGGCTAGCGACCTGATGTACTCGATCAGTTGCAGCATGCCTTCCTCGCTGATCTGTCCCTGGAAGGTGGGCATAATATCGCCGTGGAAACCGGCAACGATCTTGGCGTTGGGATTTAAAATCGATTCGCGGATGTAGGCGTCGTCGGCGAGCACCGTGTGCCCATCCGAAAGCAGAACGTTGGTGCCATACATGCCGCGCAGGTTCGGACAGCGGCCCTGCTCATCCATGAGGTGGCAAGTGCTGCAGCCGAATTGCTGGAAGAGTTTTTCGCCTTGCGAGGACATGGAGCCTTCGGCGCCGCCATTGACCAGCCATTGCTGGAAGGCGGCGGGCTCCATGGCGGTGGCCCATCCGATCATTCCGGAATGCTCGGTACCGCAGTATTCGGCACAGAAGATGTGATACCGGCCGGGCTTAGTGGCGGTGAACCAGATATCCGCGAAGTGTCCCGGAACGACGTCGTGCTTCACTCGAAATGCCGGGATGAAGAAACTGTGAATGACGTCCTCCGAAGCCAGGGTGATGCGCACGGGACGTCCTACGGGCACGTGAAGCTCGTTGATTTCGCGCTGGCCCTCGGGATACTGCACCTTCCACATCCACTGCTTGCCGACGACGTAAACGTTGTATGCATCCTTGGGAGGAGTCTGCATGTCCCAAAAGATCTTGGCGCCCCAGCCAAAGAACGCCAGCATGATGATGAACGGCAGGATCGACCAGCCGAGTTCGAGCTTTAACGAGCCCTCAATCGGCTTGGGGATCTCGTTTTCGCTGCGGCGGCGGTACTTGAGCGCGAAGATGAACAGCGCCCCGAAAATCAGCACCGTCATGATCACGGAGACAGCCGTCAGAAAGAAATACAGGTGATCGACCTCGGGCGCGCCCGCGGCGGCCGTTTCCGGGAAGAGGGTAAAACCACTTTGCATAGTTATGCCTTCCTCTCGCGTTTGATCCAGACCATCATGAAAAGCCCCAGTGCGAATACCGTCGCTGCGGCGCCGATGCGCAAGATGTTCATCACCACGACACCGTATTTACCAGTAGCGGGATCGTAGTGGTAGCAGTACAGCAGGATCTTGTCGACCGGAGAGCCGATCTTCCGCGCCGAGGCATCCACCAGCCCCAGGCGCAGATCGCGCGGTTCATATTTGATTCCGTAGAAATATTTGGAGACCTTGCCCTGCGGCGTCAGGACCATGATGCCGCTGGCGTGTGCAAACTGATTGGTCATCGAATCCCAGGCGTAATGAAAGCCGACGGCCTCGGCGACTTTGCGTACCGCAACGGCGTTGCCGGTCAGGAAGTGCATGCCCTTCGAGGGGTCGGGCCGATTGCCTTCGATGTACTTGCGGACGTAGTTCTCTTTTTTGGCCTTGGCCAGCGGCGGCGTCTCGCGCTCGTCGAAGCTCACCACCACGAGTTCGTAGTCCTTGCCGGGATCGAGAGACATGCCCTGCATCGCGCTGATGGTTCCGTTCAACACCATGTTGCAGAGCATGGGGCAGGCATAATAGACCAGCGCCAGAACAACTGGCTTATCGCTGAAATACTGGCCGAGCCGCACAGTGCCGCCGTTCTCGTCGACCAGAATGGTTTCGAGCGGCATCTGCGCATTGAGCTTCTGATCGATGCCGACCTTCTGGAAAGCGGCGGGCAACCCGGGCTGTGCGGAGCAAACCGCCGCGAGCGCTACCACCGAAACCAACGCTGCCAAGAATTTAATACGCATACCTCTACTGAGCCGGGGCTGCCGGCGCCGCGGGTTTGGCCGGCGGCTTTGCTGCTGGTGTCGATTCCGGACGCATCGGCAGTTTGCCCGCTACAGCGTCCATAGCTTTGTCAATGGGAATGTGAACGAGACCCTGTTTCTGATCCACCCAACCGTAGGTGCCCAGAACCTTTTCCTCACGGGCGTGCAGGTCCTGCAACTCCTCGGAAGGATGAACCTGCAGTTTCGGGCCGGGAGGCAGTTCCTCGACCACCACGGCCGGCGGAACGAAACTTGCTTCGCGTGCCGAGTTCGCTTCGAAGAATTTAAAAATGCCCCACACGATCACGCAGACAATCACTACGCTGATGGCGAGACCCACGCTCGAATAGACGATCAGCTTAACGTTGGCTTCGCGATGCTCGTGCCCGGAGCCGTTACCGGAACCGTTGCCGTGATGCTCCATTGCTTCCGCCATTACGCTTCACTCTCCAGGGGCCGGAAGCCAAGTCTGTGGTCGTGCATCGGAAGCAGCGGCCGCTTCTTCATGTTGAACAGGAAGAAGGCCATCCAGATGCCGCCGATACCGATAAACGCCACCAGATCCATCCAGCTCACACTCAAGTAGGGCTGCCGGAACGACGGGATGACAATCCAGAAAACGTCGACGATCCGAACGATGATCATCCAGATCGCTACCCAGAACAGAATTTTGGGATTGCGTTTCACAAAGCGCATCAAGAGCAGGAAGAACGGCACGCAGAAGTGGAAAACGCCAACGAAGAAAGCGATGTATCCCCACCCGTTGCTAAAGCGTTCGATCCACCACGGAATTTCCACGGGCAGATTCTCGGACCACTGGATCAGGAATTGCGAAAGCATCATGTAGGCCCACAGCATCGTGAACGTCAGGATGAGGTTTCCGAGATCATTGAAGTGCTGGAAATTCAAAACGTCCGAAAACGGTTTGCGATGGCTTAGCAGAATCAGCACAGCGACTAGAAACGCGAACGTCAGCAGCATCTCGCCGATCGTGAATAACCACGGGAAAACCGTGGAGTACCATTTCGGTTCGATCGACATAACCCAATCAATGAATGCCCAGCTCGTGGTGAATGCGAAAATCAGGAGCCCCGGCGCGCTAAAGGCTTTCATGCGCCCAAAGATGGCCCGGTCCGGATCGCCGGTACGATCCTGTTCACTTGACCAGCCGAGGAGACGATAACCCCAAAAGAACCACACTGCGATGTAAGCAAGTGATCGCACGATGAAGAACCAGGTGCTCAGATAGGCGCCCTTGAACCCGATATGGGCCGTTTCACCGAGCGTAGCGGGATTCGTCCAGGTGTAAAGCGTCTTCATGCCCAGCAGGACCGGAATCAGCCCGATCAGAACGATCGGCAACGTACCCGTGCCCGCTTCGTACATGCGCCGGATCACGACACCCCAATTGCCGCCCACGACGTTGTGCAGGAGCATGATCCCGAGCGATCCGATCGCCAGTCCGCCCCAAAACAGGTAGGCGTACAAATACGATTGGAAGAATTGCGTTGCATTCATGAAAAGCCCGGCAACGAGACCGATGATGCCAAGGACCCCAATGATGAGGCTGGTGTTCTGAAGACGGTCGAATGTCGGGCGTACGGAATCGGTAGCGTTCATTGCTGTGGTGGTTGTCTCTGTGCCCCTCGGGGCTGCTGTGCAGCAGGCACTTCTTGTTTGCCGATTTGACTCGGCCCATAACCGGGAGCGTTCGGCGGCGGATTGGGCAATCCGTTCTCAGGCACGACGCCTTGAATCGTCGCAGGGTTCGCCACCGTATTGATGACCTGCGTTCCCTCGTAGAGCGGATGCTCTTCGGGGTGCTGCTGGAGATACTGTTGCTGATCGGACGGAATCGACGTGAGCTGCTGGTCCTGGCTGTACTGCAGCGCCCGGATGTACGCGGCGATTCGCCAGCGGTCGTCGGGCGCAACGCGGGAAGCATAGCTGGCCATGGCGCCGAAACCGTTGGTCATGACGTCGTAAAAATGCCCTACCGGGGCGGTCCGCAAGCGATCGATGTGATACGACGGCGGCTGATGAAAGCCCCGCATCACGACCAGACCGCGGCCATCGCCCAGGCGTCCATGACAGGGAGTGCAATATATGTTGAACCGCTCCTGGCCGCGGGCGATGTCGGCGCGCGCGATCGGAATCGGGAAGTAGTCGATGTCAGCGTTGTTGACGCGTCCCTGGTAACGGGCCTCGTCGATGCGGAGATGGCCGCGCGCCACCGTCCCGGGGACCTGTGGGCGTTCGGAACGATGATCCGCGAAGAAATCGCTTTCGACGTAGGGCTTGTACTTGGGCTGGTTGTGCATGTCCTGGCGGCAGGCCGTCAGTGCCGCCAGCGCGAGTCCGAGCGCGAGTAAGGCAGGATTGAATCCTGCGCGCCGGTTTGAAACCGGCGCTCGGCGGGTTACAAACCCGCCGCGGGTTGAAAACCCGCCCCACCGGCTAATTCTCGACATCGTACACTCCCATGGGCTCCAGCTCAGCCTGCATGAACGTCCGGGTCTTCTCCAAATCGAACAGCGGATCTTCCGCTTCAATCACCAGGAAAAAACGGTCCCGCGATGCCCGCTCCGCAAACTCCTTCACGTTGAAAACCGGGTGATACGGCTGCGGCAGCCCGTTCATCGCGAACATCCCCAATACCGCCGACAATGCCGCCAACAGAATGGTGCATTCGAAAGTCGGCGGAATGTACTGCGGCCAGCTATTCATCGGGTGGCCGGCGACGTTGTGCGCATAGGCGACGACGCTCATCCACCACATCAGCGTGAACCCGCCGGTGCATCCACACAGACCGCCAATCAAAATGACCAGCGATACAAAGTGCCGTTTGAAGCCAAGAGCTTCGCTTAGCCCTTCCACCGGCAGCGGCGAGTAGCCCTCCATTTTGCGGAAGCCCGCCGAAAAGGCGCGATGCGCCGCCTTGACGAGTTCCTCGCCGTGATGGAACTCGGCCATCACGCCGTGCATGCCCTGCCCTAGCTCTTTTGGATCGGTATGCCCGCTCATACGCTATTTAATATGCTGCGGCACCAACTTCGGTTCTTCCGGAAGATGATGCAGCACTTCACGCATTTCGAAAATCGGAATTGCCGGGAGCAGGCGCAGGAACCAGCACATCAGGAATACGAAGAAACCCATGGTGCCGATGAAAACCGCCCAGTCCCAAACCGTCGGATAGTACATACCCCAGGACGACGGCAGAAAATCGCGATGCAAACTCGTAATGACGATAACAAAGCGTTCCAGCCACATACCGATGTTCACGATGATCGATTCAATGAACAACAATGGAATGCTCAACCGAACCCGCTTCGACCACAGGAACTGCGGCAGGATGATGTTGCACGTAATCAGCAGCATGTAGAACGGTCCATACGGGCCGCTCGCGCGATTCTTCCACATGAAGTTTTCGTAGAAGTCGCCGCTGTAGCCTGCCATGAACGCTTCCATAATGTACGCGTACGCTACGATGCAGCCGGTCGCGAGCATAAGCTTGCCCATGCAATCGAGGTGGCGCATCGTGATGACATCTTCGAGGTGCAGCCATTTGCGTGCGGGAATGGCCAGCGTCAGCACCATCGCAAACCCGGAGTAAATGGCGCCCGCAACGAAATAAGGCGGGAAGAACGTCGTGTGCCAGCCGGGAACCAGCGAAATCGCAAAGTCGAAGCTGACCACGGTGTGAACCGAGAGCACCAGGGGCGTCGCCAGGCCGCCCAGGCAGAGGTACGCCATAGCGTAGCGGGACCAGTGCCGCGCGGCGCCGCGCCAACCTAAACTCAAGACTCCGTAGATTTTCTTGACGATGGGGTTGACGGCCTTGTCGCGCATGGTCGCCATGTCAGGCACCAGGCCGGTGTACCAGAACAATAAGGAGACCGTGAAGTACGTGGAAACCGCGAAAACGTCCCACACCAGCGGACTGCGCGGCTGCGGCCACAGCCACATCGAATTCGGATAGGGAAGCAGCCAGTAAGCGAGCCAGGGACGGCCGGTGTGCAGCACCGGGAACATACCAGCCTGCATGACGGCAAACAACGTCATCGATTCCGCGAATCGGTTAATTGACGTTCGCCAGTCCTGTCGTAATAACAACAAAATGGCAGATATGAGCGTGCCCGCGTGACCAATACCGATCCACCACACGAAGTTGACGATCGCAAATCCCCAGGCAACGGGGATCATGATGCCCCACACGCCAACGCCGACGAAGAAGAGCATGTACATGCCCATCAGCAATCCCTGCATAATCAGGAAGCCGAGGGTCATCGCGATGTAGAACTGCCGCGGCAGCTTCGTCAGCGGCAACAGCGGGATGTTGCCGATCTTGTCGGTGATTTTGCCGAAATCGTAGCCCGGTCCTACGACCTTGGTAGGACCAGGATCTGGAGCATCCTTTTCGACGAAATCGAATCCTATCTCTTCGGTTTTCTTCACCTGCTTATCCCTTCTCGATTTCCGGATTCGGATTGCGCAAGCGGCCCAGATAGGTGGTCCGCGGCCTTGTGTTCAACTCTTCGAGCAAACCGTAATCGCGCACTTGAGCTTTAAGTTTGGCTACCTGGCTGTTCGGATCGTTTACATCGCCGAACACGATGGCGCGCGTGGGGCACGCCTGGGCGCAAGCGGGAACGATTTCGCCGTCCTGGACGCGCCGGTTTTCGATTTCAGCCGTGATCTTCGCCGAGTTGATGCGCTGTATGCAGTAGCTGCATTTTTCCATCACACCGCGGCTGCGGACTGTGACGTTGGGATTGCGCATCGGGTAGTAGCTTTGCGTGTCCCAATCCGAGAACAGGTAGAAATTGAAGCGCCGTACTTTATACGGGCAGTTGTTGGAGCAGTAGCGCGTCCCAACGCAGCGGTTGTACACCATCTGGTTGATACCCTCGCCGCTGTGAACCGTTGCAGCCACCGGGCAAACCAGCTCGCACGGCGCGTTCTCGCACATCACGCAAGCGAGCGGCTGATAATATAGCTCCGGGTTGTCCCAGTTGCCTTTGAAATAGCGGTCGACGCGAATCCATTGCATGATGCGTCCGCGCGATACCTGGTCCTTGCCGACCACCGCGATATTGTTCTCGGCATAGCACGCCGTCGTACAGTTGCTGCATCCAACGCACTTGTTCAGGTCGATGGACATGCCCCATTTGTAGCCCTCGTACGCGTAGTCGGGATACAGGGTCATCCATTTCGGGATCGGTTTATCTTTCTCGGTTACGAACTCCGCGTTCTTTTTAAACTCTTCCAGTGTGGCGATACGGATCGGCTCACGCTCCTCCATCGTCTGGGCATGCTGGGAAGCCGCGAGCAGGTATTTGCCGCCCGCTTTTTTGACCTCGCCGCCGTAGCCGCCGCCCGGGGCATCCGAGGTTTGTAGCAGGAATGCATTGTGGCCGATGTTGTTCGTGATATGGCCCGAACGCCACCGGCCGTAGCCCATGTGGACGGTTACGGCATTCGGTGCGTGACCGGGAACCAGCGCGGCAGGTCCCGTGACGGCCTGACCACGATAGCTCACCTGCACCAGGTCCTGCTCCGTCACTCCGAGTTGCTGGGCTGTTGACGGGTTCATGAGGACCGCGTTGTCCCAGACGGTCTTCGTCGCGGGCTTCGGCAGCTCCTGCAGCCAGGAGTTGTTGGTAAACGTTCCATCCCAGATCGTGGGATCGGGACGGATGATGACCTCAATTCCCTGCGGGTTGGAACTGGCGCCCGCGGCCGGCGCTTTGGCGGCCACTGTGACCGCGGCTGCCGCCGTGTTAGGAATAACGCCGTCGTGTAGCCAGGTCTGCCACCGGGTTTCAAAGTCGGCGCCCGGCAGGCTATCGGACCAGTATTTCTTGACGATGGTGTACGGCGACGTTTCCGTCTGCTGGCCCAGGACCGACAGGATCTCGTGCGAGGTCTTGCCATCGTACATCGGCGCGATCAGCGGCTGCACGATGCTCGTGGTGCCGTCAAAACCGCGCGTGTCGCTCCAGGACTCGAGATAATGCGCGGCCGGAATATGCCAGTGGCAAAGCTCAGATGTCTCGTTCCGGTAAAGCGCAAGATGCATGCTCCATTTTGCCTTGCCAAGCGCGTTCTTGAAATTCAAGTCCACCGGCGCGTTGTAAACCGGGTTCCCGCCGAGGATGAACAAAGCTTCGACCTTTCCGGCGTTCAGATCAGCAACCAGATCCTTGAGCGACTGCATCTGATCCACCGGGTTGCCTTCGATGGCCTCGGTATAGCTGACCGTTTTGCCGACATTGCCGAGGGCCGCATTCATGGCGTGAGCGAGCGCGTGAACTTCGGCGGGCTGGAATTCACCAGCGATCACGATGCTTGTTCCGGAGTGCGCTTTCAGGTCGCGGGCAATGGCCGGAATATCCTGGAAAGCTTTTGCCGCCGGTCCTTGAAGACCCGATGGCGCCTGGGCGCTGCCGCCGTTGAGTGCCGCTGCAAGCTGCCGCGCGAACTCCAGCACCTGGCCCGCCTGCAGCGGATAGCGGTGATCCGCCATGCTGCCGGTCGGACTCGGGCAGGGCTCGACAACATATAAACGGTTCTGCGTGATCTGATCCAGCGGCACGCCTTCGGGCGCCACCTGCGGGGGTGTCTGCAGGGGGCTGTTGTCGTGTTCTACGTGCTCCGCAGCCTGGTTGCGCAGGGGCGCATCTGGTCCGGGCTGGTAACCTTCCTGCCGGTTTTCCTTGGGCTGCTCTGTCTTGGCAATGTTCGTGTAAACGCTGCGGCGGCTCGCGAAATCGTGCGCGTGGCGGAGATTGCCAGGGCCGCTAGCCAGGAAATCGGCATCGAGCGCGACCACAACGTCAGCCTTGTCGAACGCGTAAATCGTATTCACCGGGCGCCCAAACGCGGCTGCCGCGCCACCGGAGCTGCCTACCCGCGCCGCCGGCTCGTACTGATGCCACTTCATCTGCGGCATCGCGGTTTGCAGCGCTTTCATCTGCGCGGCGAAGGTCGGCGAGAGAACCGTCTCGGTCAGAACACGCACCCCGGCGCCGCCCTTCTGAACCTGGTCGCCGCGAATCCTGGTGACCGCGGATTCAAAATTGACCCATCCGGTGATCGCCCCGTTATACAGAATGTTCTGCGACCGGTCGGGGTCGTACATCGTGAGCAAAGATGCCTGGTTGAAGTAGTCCGAAGCGCCCAGGCTGCCGGGATGGTCGGGATTGCCCTCGATCTTGGTGGGATGACCCTCGTTATTGCGGACCAGGAGGCCAGTAGCGGAACCGGCAAACTCCATGGCGGTGGCAAAGAACAGCGGCTTGCCGGGAACGATGTCCTCGGGCTGGCGAACGTAGGGAACGATTAGTTCCTTGGGCTGCTTGGTACATGCCGCCAGACCCGCCAGGCCGAGCGACGCACCCATGATCTTGAGAAACTTGCGGCGGTTCGCGGGCTCGACCCAGTCGGGGCGGCGGTCCGGAAATTCGTCGTCGAGGAATTGACGGACTTCGGCGGTATCGGCCAGATCTTCGAGTCCGCGCCAAAACTTCGGCCCCTCGCCCTTGTCGAGCAGCGCTTTGATCTTCGCCAGATCGAGCGCAGGCCGATCCATTGGCGCGTCTTGAACGGGCTCCGTGCCGTTCTGCCCGAGCACAACGAGTTCATTTTTTTGAGGCTGCGCAGTTCGAGCCCCTGCGCGTTCCGGTGAATTATCGCTCATCGGTGGCAAGTCCAGCAGTCGGTCAGACTCTGAATCTTATATTCCTTTACCAGCTTTTTACCGAACTCCTCCTGGTTCGCAGGAGGAACGTAGGCCATGTTGAACACTTGCTCGCGCGGCCGCACGTACTTCGCGGGATCGCGGTGGCATTCAATGCACCAGTTCATGTTCAACGTGTTGACCTTGTAAGTCAGCGGCATCTGGTCAACACGGCCATGACACGAGGCGCATCCAATTCCCTTATTGATATGTATGCTGTGGTTGAAGTAAACGAACTCGGGCAGATCGTGGATACGCGTCCAGCCAAGCGATTGGCCGGTACGGAAGCTGGCGCGGACTGGCTCCAGCAGCGTCGCATCGGACCAGATCTGCGAATGGCACGTCATGCAGATCTCGGTGGCCGGCAGGCCGGCATAGGCCGAACTCTCCACAGACGTATGGCAGTAGCGGCAATCGATGCCGTCGTCCGTGACGTGGTGTTTGTGGCTGAAGGGGACGGGCTGATCCTTGGCGGCCCCGACGTCTGTAACGTACCCGCCGCGATCGGCTGTGTACGCTCCGATTAGGATGCATGCGACAAGGATCAGTCCGCCAAAGATACTGACCTTCGCGATCGAGTTAGCACTTCGATGGAAGAGTTGGGCCATTCCAGTCCACTGACTCAGGCAAGAGTCAAATCGCTATTATGCCCTAACTCGATCCGCGATGTCTAAAAATTTTACGGTCTGAATGCAATTTTTCTGTTTACAATAGCACCCACCATGAAGTGGGGTGGGCGGCTTCGCCTGCCCTTTGCGATAATCAAAGCACCGTGTGTGGCATCGCTGGAGAGCTACGCTTCGACGCAAACGCCAGTTTGGCGCGGGTCCGGGCGATGTGCGACCGCATCGTCCACCGCGGACCGGACGATGAAGGTTTCCATGTTGATGGCCGCTGCGCCATCGGAATGCGGCGGTTGAGCATCATTGACCTGAGCACAGGACATCAGCCGATGTCGAATGAGGATGGCTCCATCTGGGTCGTCTTTAACGGTGAGATCTATAACTACCAGGATCTACGGCAGGATCTCCTTGCGCGAGGGCACCGTTTTAAGACCAACAGCGATACCGAGACGCTGGTGCATCTTTATGAAGAGTTTGGGCACTCCGGCGTTGCGAAGCTGCGCGGCATGTTCGCCTATGCGATTTGGGATGCGCGGAAGCAAGCGCTGTACCTGGCCCGGGATCGTTTCGGCAAGAAGCCGTTGTACTACTCCTTGCTAAACGACGGGATCGTTTTCGGCAGCGAACTGAAATGCCTCCGCGATACGGGAGTTCCCCTCGAACAGGACGATGAAGCGCTGCGGCTCTATTTTCTGCAAGGCTACATCCCGGAACCGTGGAGTCCTTATAAAGGCGTCCGCAAACTCCCGCCGGGATCGTGGATGAGTTGTCACGCGGACGGACGGGTTGAGCAGGGACAGTATTGGGCGCTTCCTATCTCGCAGGAGATGCCGGGCGATAAGACCCAAGCCGCGATGACCGAACGCGTTCGCGAACTCTTCGATGAATCGGTCCGGCTGCGCCTGATCGCCGACGTGCCGCTCGGCGCTTTCCTCAGCGGCGGGATCGACTCCGGGTCAATCGTTGCGTCCATGGCGTTGCAGACGCGCGAACCGGTCAAGACTTTCTCCATCGGCTTCGATGAGAGCGAATTTAACGAACTTCCTTACGCGCGGATAGTGGCGGCGAAGTACGGAACCGAGCATCACGAGATTCTGGTGCGTCCCGACTCGATCGACCTGGTTTCCAAAATCGGCCGGTACTTCGATGAGCCGTTCGGCGACACCGCCGCGGTGCCCACCTTTATCGTTTCGGAATTCGCTCGGCAGCATGTGAAGGTCGTGCTCACCGGCGACGGCGGCGACGAGCTCTTTGGCGGGTATGAAAGCTTTTTCGCTGCCGAACGGCTCCAACGCCTGGACCGGACGCCCGCCATCGCACGACGGCTTCTATCGTTTGTGGCCGATTCCCTGCCCTACTCGGCCTACGGCAAAAACTATCTGCGCATGATCAGCCGGCCTTCGGCGCTGGAGCGATACTTCGACAACAACACCACGCCCTATTTTCTGCGCGAACGGCTGCTTACCGCTGACTGGATGCTCCCGGCCGAAGCCGGCTACCTGACACGGATGGTTCCCGAAAACGGCGGCAACGTCCTGACGCAAGCGCTGTACTTCGAAGCAACGGCGAAACTGACCGGCCAGATGCTTGTGAAAGTGGACCGCATGTCGATGGCGAATTCGCTGGAAGTGCGCTGTCCCATGCTCGACCACGAGTTGGCCGAGTTCGCCGCCACGATTCCCCACTCCTGGAAGATCCGCAATGGCCACGGCAAGCTGATTTTTATTGAAGCCATGAAGGATCGCCTTCCACCCGAGCTTCTCTCCAGGCCCAAGCAGGGCTTCGGTGTGCCGCTCGCGAGGTGGTTTCGCGAATCGCTCCGCGATTTCCTATGGGACCACCTGACGAGCGCCGCCTTTCTCGGACGCAACATCGTCTCGGAGCCGTTCATGCGGCACCTGCTACAGGAGCACGCCTCCGGCCGGCGCGACAATCATCATTACCTCTGGATGCTTCTGATGCTCGAGCTGTGGTTCCGGGAAGCGCCGGTGAGCGCTTACAACTGAGCGAGTACGGCTCGCAGGCGAGCCCGGTTGAGTCCTGATTTTTCGGCGGCGCTCAGGATTTTGTTCAACGCGTCGCGAGACGGTGTGTCGGGCGCAAGACGAAACAACCACGGGATATTAACCGCGGTCAGATCGTGATCGGAGGAAACAGCAACGACCGGCACGAAGGCTTTTACGGCAAGCTGTTCGGCGAGATGGCTGGCGTTACGGTCGGTAGCGAGAATCGCGAGCACCTGCTGATCGTAGATGAGGCGCACCAGCTCATCCGAGGCTTTGCCCCAGGGTACGCCCGAGTCGACGCCGATAAGCGTGAAGTGCGCGGCCAACGGCTGCAGCTCGGCAGCCAGTTTGTCTGCCCGCGGGCCAAATAGCGCAATGCGGGGCTGGCTGTCGGGGACCTCTGGGCCGTTATATTCGGCAGAGCTGACCTGGGCATACGGCTTCTCCATCGGATAGCGGCGGAATTCGGCTTTTCCGTTGTGTATTGCGGCCAGGTACATCGGGACAATGTTCTTCGAGTTGGGGTCGAAGACCATGTCGCCGGTAACGCCCTTGTACGATTCGAGTCCGGCCAGCGCATCGCGGATGTGACCGCGATTCAAGCCTCCGCGGCAGATGGCCTGGAGCAGAACGTTCATGGTGTCGTAGGAGAGCGACGCGAAGACGTCGGGAAGTTTGCTGTAACGGGCGTCAAAGCGGCTTTTGAAGGCCAACCAGGCTGGATCGTCTCGTGAGGGATCGAAGGGAAAGACCACTTCGAGGCCATCCGCGGCGTCGCCGGCGATCTGGAACAGATCGTCGCCGAGGACCCGGAAACTGCCAAAGACACGCTGCTTGAGACCCATCTCGCGCATCTGCTTCAGGATCATTCCGGCGGGCGCTGCGTCGCCCCAGATGACAATGCCGTCGGCGCCCGATTCGTTTATGATGCGAAGCTGGCGACTGAAATCGGTTGCGCCCTGCATGTACTTCTGCTCGATAAACACCGGATGGCCGAGCCGGCGCGACGCATCCTTGAACTTCAGGACTCCGAAGCGGCCGTAACGATCGTTAATGCGGAGCAGGGCGATACGTTTCAGACCCAGGTCGGTGTAAATGCGGCGAGCTAGCGTGTAGCCCTGGACGCGATCGTCCTGCAGGGTCGTGAAGTACCAGGGGATGATCGTTTCGGGAATGGTCGGATCGGTGGCGGCACTGTTGACAATGGGCAGCTCGGCTTTGAGTGAAACGCGCAGCGCGATATGCGTGGAATCGCCGCTGATGGAGCCCAGCATGGCCCAGACCTTGTCGTCGTAGACCATTTTGACGATCTCGTTGCTCGATGCGCCCCATACTGCCTGGTCGTTGTGGACCATCAGCTTAAAAGGCTTGCCGCAATATCCTCCACGGGCGTTCGCTTCTTCAATCGCCAGCATCGCTCCGTTCAGCATCATTTTGCCGAGCCGTTCGTCGGGATGGTTTTCGACGGGGCCCAGGAAGCCGATGCGGACTTCGTCAACGTCTTCCGCCTTGAGCGTGCGGATTTCCCGGGCCGCTCCGTTGTATTCGACCTGCTTGGTGTAGTTCTCGTAGTAGGGCACCGTGAATTTCGAGAACGGGCGCATGTCCTCGGGCGCGGAGGCGTAGGGATGGAGTTCGCGGTTGGCGGGAGGGCCGGGCGGGTTTGCACCGCAAGTGCATTGCCCCGAAAGAACCGTGCTGGTCCAAAAGAAGATTACCAGGGCAGGCGAAATCGCCTGCCCCACCAAGCTAGGCGCGAAGAATTTGAAGCTGTGTAATACTTTCTTCACAATTGCCAGGTTCATGGCTTTTTGAACATGGCGATCGCCTCGATCTCAACCAGAAGATCCGAACGGCAGAGTTTCGCCTGGATGCCGGTCGATGCGGGGAGGGGATCGAGTTGCTGCTGTTGGTAAAATGCGGTGCGCTCCTCGTTGAAGGCGGTGTAATCGCGATCGATGTCGCGGAGATAGCACGTCGTACGGACGATGTCGTGCCAGGTCACGCCTTCGGAACTGAGCAGCGCGGTGATGTTTTCGAAAGTTCGGCGGACCTGCGCGCGGAAGTCGCCGACATGCAGCGTCTCGCCGTTCGGTCCGACGCTGGCCGTGCCGGAAATCAGCAGCACAACAAGGTTGCCGAATTCAAGGCGCAAGCCCCGCGAGAACGAGCTGGGCCGCTCGTAGTGGAACGCCTCATTGAGGGCGTCCAGCGCGGTGATTGGCTTTTTCTCAATCGAAGTCGCCTTCGAAACTTCTTCCAGAACTTCGGTCATGGTCATATAAAAGTCCTATTCTTTAATTCGAATCCCGTGGCTCAAGCCGTGCGCCGTCGCCACCCAGAGGTCGTCGCCCGCGAAATCCACACCGAGGATGTAATTGTGCGCCGGGGCGGTCTCCGTCTCGACGCGGGTCGTTTTGCCGGAGCCGTCGCGCACCAGCATTTCGGGCTTATGTGTGTCGAGAGCGGGACGATAGACGGCCCAATTCTCACCGTCGTAGTATGCCAGCCCCTTATCGGTGGAGAACCAGGCATGGGTGCCGTCGACCCCCTTCACCTGATTCAGAAAGTTGCTCGGCAGGCCGCTATCCTTATCGAGGAAGTTCTTCCAGTTGCGGCCGTCGTAGCGGCTGGCGCCAAAATAAGTCGCCACCCAGAGGATTTTCTCCTTCTCGATGTAGCTGACGGATGTGGTGATTTCGTGAATCAGTCCCTGGTCTTTGAGAAGCACCATCTCGGTCTCGCCGTCAGGGTCGTTGTAGTCTTTCCAGCGCTCGGTTTTGACGTCGTATTCGAGCACTCCGCCGCCCCACACCGCGTAATACACCTTGTCGTTAGCGGCGTTCACGGCATACGTCCAGATTTCGTACATGGGCGTGTTGCGCTCGTTGAAGAGCGACCACTGCCCGGTGCGCGTGTTAAGCCGGCCGCCACCCGCGGCAGTCGCCACCCAGACGAAATCGCCTTGCACCGCCGCGCCATAAACCACGTCGTTGGGCAGTCCGCTATTGAGCTGTGTGTAGGTGTCGAAGCGGCCGGCGGAGTAACGGCTGAGGCCGCTCATCGTCGCGGCCCAGACGTCGCCCGTTCGTTTGTCCGCAACCACCCAGAGCACGGCGCGATGCGACAGCCCGTCCTTGGTGGTGAAGACGCGCCATTTGCCTTTTTCATAAAGCGCGAGGCCGTTGTCCGTGCCGGCCCAGATGCGGTCGCCATCGACGCACACGCTATAAACGTGATTGTCGGGGAGGCCGTTGGCGGTTGTGAAGTTCTCCCACCGAAAACGAGGCAGATCGGCGCCCAGCGCGGAGATAGCAAAGATCAGCAGCAAAGCGTTCTTCATAGCGTCTTCAGGTATTCGATCAGGTCGTTCAATTCGTCCTTCTGGAGGTCGTTCGTCACGCCGTGCGTGTCTTTAGGATTGAAGACCGTCCAGATTTCTTCTAGCGAGCGCGCGGAGCCGTCGTGCAGGTACGGCGCTGTCAGCGCGATGTTGGTCAACTGCGGAACGTCGATCATCGGCGAACGGTCCGTCGATTTGCCGCTGCCGACGTCGGCGAGCTGCTGATTGGTGTAGTGCCGGCCGGAATGGCACACCGGGCACTGATTCGATTCAGGGATCGGCGCGCCATCTTTGCGGCGCGTGCGCTCGAAGATGGCCTTGCCGCGTTCCTGGGCCGGCGTCAACTCGCCGTTAGTCAGACGGTAGCGATTGGGACGCAGCGGAATCGACTTGATGAAATGCACCAGGTCGTCGAGTTCCCAGCCGTCATAGCTCTGCGACCGGTAGAAGTACTTCTCGGTGCGCGGGCCGCACTCGGTCTCGAGATTGGGATTCGCGCCGTTCCACTTGAAGGGCTCCGTGCCCTCGATATCCTCGAGCAGCCGGTTGTCGACGATGTCTTTGCCGAAGCCGTCGGGTTCCAGGTCCCAGTTGAGTCCATCGAAGGTCGCTTCGATGTGGCAATTGGCGCAGCCGAAGTGGCTGTGGAACGCGAAGCGGGCGTTGAAAAAGAGACGTTCACCGCGGCGTTCGGCGGTCAGGGTGGCCGGTGCATCGAGGGAAAGCGTGCCGGTTACCTGGCGGGTTTTTGTGTTGATGACGGAGATGGTGTCGCCGGTGCGATTCGCTACGAACAAGCGTTTTCCGTCCGGCGCGAGGGTGAGGCCCTTCGGAGCGCTGCCGACCGGGATGCGGGCCACTACATAGTTCGCCGATGCCGAGAGATCATTCGCTACGGTCCGGCGTGCGGCGGGACTCAGCGAGCGGACGAAGGCCAGCATTTTCCCAACGTCGATTACGGTGACGCTGTCCGACCCGGTCGTCGATACGTATGCCATGCGCTTGTCGGGCGTGATCGCGATTCCGAAGGGCGGCGTGTAGTAGCGGTCGAGTTCGTCGATGGGAAGCTGCACGACGTCGCCGCCGATGTCTTCACCAAACACCGCGATGGCGTTGCCGATGACAGCGCCGTGCTCGACGTGCGCCAGCGGAACCAGGTTCTTGGGGCGCATCTCGGCGGCCATGCCCAGTCGGCCGTCAGCCGACATTTGAACGTGGAACACGCCCGCGGCTTTGTGCAACGCCAGACGATCGATCACCATCTGGCGCGCGGTGTCGATGACGGTGATTTCGGATTCCGGCGGTGTTCGGAATTGGCGGATATTCGGATAAATGTGGGTGCAGTAAATGCGCGATCCATCGGGAGAAAAGGCGAGATAACTGGCCCCGCGTCCTGCCAGCAGACGCTTGGTTTCCTGGCCGTTGGCCAGATCGACAACCGAAACGTCGTTGCTGATGCGATTCGCAACGAACAACGCGTGGCCGTCCGATACCGCGGAAGTCGGTTCAAACCCCGTGGGGAGGGTGCGCAGGACCTGAAGCGAGGCCGTATCGATTTCAGAAACTGTGTCGCTCCAGGAGTTCGCCACGTAGAGGCGGTCCGAGCTGGGCGAGAACGAAATGCTTTTCGGCACGTGACCGACGGGAATGCGTCGCAGGATGGAGCCGCTGCGGGTGTCGAAGACGGCGAGTTCGTCGGTTCCTTCGCAGACGACGTAGAGCCTGGCGCCATCGGGTGAAATCGCGATTTCGACCGGGGAGGGATAACGCACAGTGGGTGAAATAGCGCCGCTTAACGAAAAAGCGAGCGCCAACAGACCCAGCAACACTACCCACCGCCAGCGTTTACTTCTCATGGATGGTGACTAAGCGGTCAACTTGCACGTTTTCAACCGCTTGCTTCGTGCCGCTGGGCCACGTCACGGTCAGTTTGTCGACGCTTTTGGCCGCGCCGAGACCGAAATGGATGCGGGGATCGTCCTGCGATAAATAACCCGAACCGGCAACGCGTTCGCGCTGCTCACGCAGTGTTCCGGCGACGATTTCGACCTGGGCACCGATGCCGTCGCGATTGCTCTTGTGGCCAACAAGCTTCACTTCGAGCCAGTGATTCTGGTTCGGCGAAGTGTTGTGCAACAGGTAGGCTGGCGCGCCAAGATTCACGATGAAAACGTCCATCCGGCCGTCGTTGTCGTAGTCGGCGAACGCCGCGCCGCGGCCCACGCTCTTGACGTCGAAGAACGGTCCGGCGCCGCGGGAAACGTCCTCGAATTTCCACTCGCCGAGACCGCGAAAGATGGTATGCTCCTGCGGGACCAGGTGAATCAGGCCGCCATGAACGACGAAGACATCCTCGCGGCCATCATTGTCGAAGTCGTAAACGCCGGTGCCCCAGCTCACGTACTGCGCCGCGTATTCTGAAATGCCCGCACGTTCGGTGACGTCCTCGAAGCCGAGCTTGCCGGTGTTCTTCATCAGGCGGTTGTACTTGGAATCGGACACCCACAGATCGACGCGGCCATCGTGATTGAAGTCATGGAACACAGGCCCCATGGCGGAGGTGTTTTCACCGTTCTGGCCGTAGGCGACGCCGGCGTTCACGGCGATTTCCTTGAAGGTGCCGTTGCGCTGGTTGTGAAAGAGGAAGTTCTCGGTCTTATCGTTGGCGACGTAGATGTCGGGATAACCGTCGAGGTCGAAATCGGCGGCCGTAGCGCCCATGGTGCGTCCTTTGACGCTGGCGATGCCGGATTTCTCGCTTACGTCAGTGAACGTTCCGTTGCAGTTGTTGTGCAGCAGCACGTTGGTTTCGGGTTCGTAGTCGAGCGGTCCGGGGTAGTTGTCTGCGGCGTAGTAAGAGCGGTATTCGGGGTCGAACTTCACGTACCGGCCGATGAACAGGTCGATGCAGCCGTCGCGGTCGTAGTCGAACCACGCTGAACCGATCGACCAGCCCGGAACGTTGATGCCGGCCTTGGCCGTGACGTCTTCAAACGTACCGTCGCCCTTGTTGCGGTACAGTACAACCCGGCCGTAGCCAGTGACCAGCAGGTCTACGTTGCCGTCGTTATCGAAGTCGGCGGCAATCGCACCCATGCTGAAGATGTCGCCCGCGACTCCCGCTTTGTCCGTGACATCGGTGAATTTGCCGTTTCCGTCGTTGCGGTAGAGATGATTGTGCGGCGCGACCGCGGGCGGCTTGCGCAAGGGATAAGGATGCATGCCCTTGCCCAGCGGCTTGCCCGAAACGACGTACAGATCCAGCAGGCCGTCGTTGTTGTAGTCGAACCAGACGGCGCCGCCACCGGTGCTTTCGAGCAGCGAGCCGAGCTTTTCCGCGCCGAAACTGTGGGTAAACGTGATACCGGCCTGCGCGCTCACTTCCTCAAAACGAATGGGGCCATCCGTGGGACGATCGGCTGCCAGCGCGCCGGCAGCCAACGCAATAAGAATACGAATCGACTTCATTTGGGGAACTCCATTTTCACCGGGTCGGTGGTGCGCAACAGGATTTGGGGGACCTCGTTGTCGGGTGCACGCTCGGGTCCGGCGTGGCAACCGACGCAGACGCGCTGTTCGCCGCGGCGCATCCAGAACCACGTTTTCTCGGCGGCGGCGGTCTTGCCGTTGCGGTCGAGCAGTTCGAATCGGATGGCGCGTTCGGAAGGGACGGTGAGGAAGAAGGAGCCATCCGACTCCACGGGCGCTTCGCCCAGGCGGATCTCTGCATCTCGGTCACTTCGCGCCCAGACGCGCACCTGGGCGACCGCGCCGGGTGGAATCGGGAGATGCGAGGTGTAGACGTTGAGGCAGAGAATGTTGCCGCCTTCGCGATTGCCGAGACTCGAGGGGTGCCATTTCGGGGCTGTTTGAGGGCGGACAATGACCGGATCGCGGGCATCGGCGCCATCGACGACGAGGACTTTCTCGAGGTTAGGATTCAAGCGATACAGTCCAAATGGACCGGTTTTGGCAGGACGATAGGAGACGAGCCAGTCGTCGTCAGCGATCTCGGCGATGGGACCGTCGAATTGACCCGCGGGCAGATTGATGCCGATTTCGACGGCACGGGCGGACGTAAACCGTGCTAGCCGGCCTCCGGCCTCGAAGACGATGTCGCCGGACGCGAGTTCTCGTCCCGAGTGCCGGTCGTGTGAGTGATCGCAGCGATGCGTCTCGACGCCGGAGCCGTCAGAATAGACGGTGTATAGGTCGCGGCGGCCGGTGTGCGGCGCTTCGAAAAGAATGCGGCCGTCTCGCAGAACTTCGTTGACGATGTGATCGCCGGGGCCGTAGGTGAGGCGCAGCGGCGGCGTGGAGCCGTCAAGCGGCGCAACTTCGATTTCGAAACCTTCGGGCGTCCGGCGCGAATAAACGTACTTGTCGGCCGGGAGATAAAACGGCGCGATTGCGTCACCAGCGCCGGAACTCAGACGGTGGGGCGCGCCTCCCGCCAGGGTGATTTCCCAGATTTGCCAGACGTCGGCGGGGTGTCGCTTCCCGGAAAAGATCAGCCGCTTGCCGTCGAAAGAAACCGACGCGTTCGCAGACGCGGCAAAGCCCGGAACGACTGGGTGTTTTACCCCAGCGTTGACAATCTGTAAAGTGCTTTCACCTCGGGGGCGCGATTCGGTGAAGATGAACGGGAAGGCAACTTGACCCGAGAGCGTACCGATCCAGAGCAGAAACGGCAGCAAGCGCCCTGAAATTCGGAGAATTCAGGACCTCCCACTTCTGTCCAGAGTTTAGCAAACCGGATTCCAAAGATCCCTAGTAGAAATATGGTAGTTCTTGACAATCCTCAGTGCGCGCGGATGTCGATGATTTGCGACGTCACGACGGTGTGATACACCGGGTGATCAAACTCCAGGTGCATGCCGCGGCCGATGAAACGGGTCTTCAGCATCGACCCGCCCCAGGTGGAGCCGTGGATTTGGACCAGCGCTGGATCGGGGCAATATTCGGGGTGACCCGAGATGAGTGCGGCTTCTTCACCCAGTACCACAAGCGTGTAAAACCTGTTTTTGGTTTCGATCGTGAGTCGTGAACCGGCCGGAAGATCCCGCAAAAACACGCCACCCTCGATCTCCGACTGAATTATGTTGTGGTTCACAGCGTCGCAGAAGTGAGGATGGGCCGCGTAAGTCGCGGTTACACCTGTCGGTGACTCATGGAAACCCATGGTGATCTCCATTGTACATGCACGTACCAGGCCACACCAGCACCCCTGCGGGTGATGTGGTTACTCGGAACTCGCCACGAAATACCCGTTAATGTCGATGATGAGATCGGCGTCATCACTGACGAAAACATTAATCGATCCGTTCGTTCCCGCCGAAACAATGGCATTATTTGCTACCACGCCGCCGCTAAACCAATTCAGGTTCGAGGCCAGGGGCTGCGGCTGCCCGCTGGGCCAACTGGTCAGAAATCCACCCATGCCATGAGGTAGCGCCGTCAGGTTTACCGCATAGGCTTGCGCGTTGCTGGGAATGCCGCAGGAACTCAGCGGAACGGAAAATGTGCGGGTCGAGCCGTGGGCTAAAAATGGTGGTCCAAAATCGCCGGTTTTACCCTGATTTGTGCGGGTATCCGCAATGCGGCAGGGCACGACCGCGGTAAAAGTAGCGGCGGGACGCGCCAGGCCGCTGACGTTGGTTTGAGCGAGAATCGCGGTGGTTTTGCCCGTGGAGTTATCGATCAGCTCGACGGTCGGCACCGCGCTGCAGAAGACGGGGTCGGGAAATTGAATCGTAACCAGGCCGCGAATCTGTAAACGTGCCGTCCTCGCGGGGAGGTCGGTATCCGCGTTGAGATCGAGGAACGTACTTTGGCCGGGGGCGATGATGATGTTCGAATCTTTAAGGTGGTTATTCTGCGGGTCGACGAAGGAGAGCGTAGCCGAGCAGGCGCGAATTGGCACCGGCGGGAAGAAACCGTTGGGAAACGGCGGGCCGAAGACATTGAGGCGCGCGGTCTGGCCGGCGGTTATCCCAAGCACTCCGACCGTTCTCAGTTCCGTGGGCACAACGGTCTGGCCGGATGCGAATGCACCCGCCAGCAACACAGGCAGTATGAAGCATGAGCTTCGCATGACGATCCTCCTCCGTACGAGTCTATATCGACGCGGGCTCGAAGTATCCGGAGATGTCGATGACGACATCCGCATCGTCACTCACGTAGACGTCAATGGCTCCGTTGTTTCCGGCAGCCACGATCGCGGAGTTCGTGATAAAGGTTCCGTTCGCCCAGGTCAAAGTTGCCGCAACCGGCTGGGTTTGTCCGTCAGGCCAGGCGGTCAGAAAGCCGACTTGACCATGAGGCACCACGGTGATGTTCAAGGCATAGGCCTGCGCATCGCTAGGAATGCTGCAGGAACCGGCCGGGATGGGGAAACTGCGCGAGGTATTACCTTTGATCGTAGGCGGGCCGAACGGATCGGCCTTGCCCTGGTCGGCTCGGGTGTCGGCGACGCGGCATGGTGTGACGGCGGTTAAGGTCGTGCCGGTGGACGGCGGTGTAACGTTGGTCTGCGTCACGATCACGGTCGTCTTGCCGGTGGCGTTGTCGAAGATTTCGAGCGTCGGAACCAGGCAGGTACGGAAGGAAGAAACCACGCCACGAATCTGGATGCGAGTCGATATTTTGAGATCGGTATCGGCGTTCAGGTCCACGGCGGAACTCTGCCCGGGTAGCACCGATACAGATGTATTCTTTAACTCATTCTGCTTGTCGTCCTGGATCGACAAGGTGCCGCTACAGATGACCGCGGTGCCCGCGGGCGCCGGCAAGCCGGGATTGAGCACGTTCAACCGGGCGGTTTGACCTGGCGCCAGGCCTACCATGCCGGCCGTTTGTAGCTTCGTAGCGGGCGTCTGAGAAACTGCAACGGCGCCGAATATAAGAGACACAACTATGGAACGCATGATATTTTCCTCCTCCTGTGGACTCCTAGCCGCGCACGGCCATTACTGCTTTCGAGCGTCGGGATGCCGAATCCGACAGGCCGAAGCGACCGATCCTGGTTCTTATTGTTGCAATCCAGGAGGGGAGCGAGAGCGGGTCGCGGCGGAAGATGATCGAGGAGCTGGGGAAAACGGCAAATTGGCCGCCGCGAGTGAGCTGGATGATGGCAGCGCCATCAGCGGATATGATGCGGTCGCCGGGGATGAGATTCTCGCCTTGGGACAACGACTTCGAGACTCCACGCCGAGTCAGTTCGACATGGCCTTCTACGCTGAGCACGATTCCGCAGGACGTGCCATGCGTCAGGGCGCACACGAGTAGGGCGATTATGGACCATGTACACATAACGTGACTTTCGGGCTGCTGCGCGGCGGTCTGCCAAGCTTTCGCCTGCCTTGTGAAGCGTGGTAGCACCGTTAAGCTACACCGAAGGCGACCAGGGCGAAACCGCCGGCGTCACCCTTCCACCTTCTTTAAAAGCTTCTAATCCCTTCAGAATTGAAAACGGGCGACCAACTGGACCGCTCGCGGTCCGCCGAGTTGGAATGCCGGAGACAATCCCGTGCTCGGGCTTCCACTGCCCAACATCAGGTTCAACATCGAGGCCGATTGCCCGAACAGCGGGCTGGAAAGAAACGGCAGGGGATCGGCGAAGTTCGCGTGATTCACGAGATTGAACGACTCCGCACGGACTTCCAGCGAACATCTCTCCGTCAGAGCAAAACTGCGACGCAGCGCCAGGTCGAGCTGCGACATTCCGAACCCGGGTATGGCATTGCGGCCCAGGGTCCCTTGCACCAGGTTTTGGCCCGTGAACGCGGCCGGGTTCAGACGCCGGCCGCCGGGAGCATTGGGATCGTCGAGCCAGACCGGCACGCCAGCAACGAGACTCGGCCGAAAAGCATTCGCAAAGGTGAGGCCAAAAGCGCTTTCTGCTTCGAGGACGTCGATCGGGAATCCAGTTCGCGCCCGGAACATTCCGTCGAGCGCCCAACGTTTCGGCAAGGCCAATGAGAAAGCAGCAGTGAATGTATGGCGCACGTCGAAATTCGACGACGCGAGGTCGGCTGCCGCAAAGGCAGCGGACGGAGTCCAGTAAATCGCCGAGTCCGCCGACCCGTTATCGATGGAATGCGACCACGAGTATGAAACCAGTCCTTGCAGACCGCGTGTGAGCCGCCGGCGGTACTGGAGTTGCAGTGCGTTGTAATTCGATTCGCCATGATTGGTGGCGAGCACAAGCTGCGTGATCAGGCTGTTTTGGGGACCGATTTCGCGCCGCAGCAGGTTGCCCGCCTTGGACCCGACGTAGGCGGCTGAGATAGCATCGTTCGAAGTGATGCCGTGCTCGACGGTCACGTTCCATTGCCACGTCGAAGGAATCCGGAAATCGGGCGCAAAGCCATAGGTTACGAGCGCATTGGTTCGCGATGGCGCGATGGGGACCAGAGGATTAAACTGCCAGATGTTGTAAGGAGTTCCGTTGATGCCGTCCATTGCAACACTGAAATTCGGGTCGTAGTAGAGACCAGCGCCGGCTCGAAGGACGGTACGCCCATCCGCGCGAACCCGGTAGGCTACGGCCACATGAGGCGCGAGATTCGTATAACGCATGGGCCAGATCTCGATGTTTGCGGGTTGCGTGGGCGAAGCCGGCAAAACACTGCTTACCGGCGGCCCAGGCACGACAGGCGGCGGATCGATGTCCCAGCGCACGCCATACGTCAGGGAGAATCGCGGCGTCAGGCGCCAGGTGTCCATGGCGAACAGCGAGAATGAGTCCACCTGCGCTGTTCTCTCCAGGGATTGCGCTTCGTTGATGGTGAAGACGCCGTTCAACACGTCCTGGAGGCTTGCGGCGATGACGTTTACGCTAGTCAGGGGACCGTTTCTTGCGGCCGTGAGCCGGCGAAAATCGAAGCCGAATCGGAAGTCGTGGGAGCCGCGCCGCCATTCGAGAGAACCAATCGCGTCCCACTGCCGCTGTTGGTTCATCGCGTCGGTTCCCGCCACTAATTGGCCGATTCCGTTCACGGCGAAGCGATAGAACGACGTACAGGGTGCGCCGGCGCCGCCCTGCAGCACGTCGGTATAGCAGGTCAGTACGGGCTGGCCATCCGCCGATCGCCACACCGAACTCGCGCTCGTATCGGTGGTATTAAACCGAAGCTCGGAGGTCATGGCCGGGCTTATCACAGCGTTCAATCCCGCCGTGATCGAATTCGAATGGAGTTCCACAGAGTTGATCTGAAGTTGCTCAGCGCTGGAGAACGACGGGGTCTGGGTAAAGCGCCCGAAGAGCAGGATTCGCGATGTCAGAGCATGGTCGACTCGTACGCTGCCGCCATCGAAACCGGATGGCCGCGCGGTGCTGCCATTGAACTGTCCCAATCCGCCGCCGAGGTCCGCGCCATTCGGTAAAGGAAACGCGTTTAGAAGCGGTTGCACCATGGCGGGCGCCGATTGCCGCGCGGCAAGCGTGGGAACGACTGACTGCCAGTTGTACGGCTGCGTCAATCGCAAGCCTTCGTACGAGAGGAAGACGAACGTGCGGTCTCTGCGAATTGGCCCTCCGAGGGTGGCCCCGAAATCCTGGAAGTGGATGGCGGACCGCCCGGCGCCCTGGCGATTTGCGAACCAGTCGTTGGCGTCGAGGACGTCGTTTCGAAGCGCATCAAACACCGTTCCGTGAAATTCGTTGGAGCCGGACCGGCTGCTCAGCTCCACTTGACCGCCCGGCGAGCGGCCCCACTCGGGTGTAGCGGTCGACGTCTGGAGGCGGAACTCGTCGAGGTCCTCAATCGACGAGAGGGTGTGCAGGCTGCCGAACGCCGTCATGTTGGGCAGCGATCCGCCCGACATCTGCGCGGGAAGACCTCCGCCGCTGACGCCGGTATTCGCGCTCACGCCGTCGACCGTGAAGAAGTTGGTATTCGGACGCTGGCCGTTGATGGAGAATTGGCCGGCTTCGCCCGCGCTGGCAGGCGTAATGATCGCGCCGGGGGCGAGTTCCATCAACGTAAGCAACCCGCGGCCGTTCAACGGAAGTTGTTCGATCCAGTTTCGCCCGACCAGCGTACTTACCGACGCGTCTTCGGCATTCAGCAGCACCGGTCCGCCGTTGACAGTCACGACTTCCTGCACGTCGCCGAGTTGCAAATGAAAATCGAGCCGCGCCGATTGGGCCGCATCGAGCTTGATTCCGAACTGCACGAGGGTGCGAAAACCGTCTCTTCGCACGGTGATTTTGTAGTGGCCGGGATTCAGATATGCCACCTGGTAGGAGCCGCCGTCGCCGGACCGGGTGTCGCGCCGGAAGCCGGTTTCTTCATTCACCACGCTGACGCCGGCCGCGGGGACGAGCGCATCGGAAGAGTCCCAGATGAAGCCCGAAAGTTGGGCCGTTTCCTGAGCCAGGAGCGATCCTGACAGGCAGAGACACAACCCCGCCACCCGAGCCGCAAACATTGTTAACGACTCTCCTTAGCCTGAGCGGCGGCGCCGGCATCCAACTGCGCCAACGCCGCTGCCAGGTCCGCCGGAAGCGAGTCTTTCACCGCATCGCTGCCCGCTGCGGCAAACATCATGCCGAGCGAGCGGTCCACTTGCTCCGCCGATGCAAAGACTCGCAGCGCGCGAGCCTGCCATGTACTCTCAACGGCCGTCTGCGCCGTTGGCATGCTAACGCCGAGTCCAGCCAGCACCGGACGAAGGGGGCGGTCGATTCGCTGCGACAGTTCGAACAGCGCTGCACGGTGTTCCCTGCGAATAGCAACGAGCGTTGCCTGGCCCTCTGGCGTTAACTGCGCCTCAACTCCAACGGGAAAACGCTCGGCCAGGCGGCGCAACGCGTGGGCCCTGGCCATCATCGCTTCGCTGTTTTCAAGCAGCGAATCCACAAACGACTGATAATCGACCGGCCCGCCTAACTGCTTCGTGATGGCGTCCTGCCATGGCGACGAACGGCGTCCCTGGAAGATCGGGGTACCCGCGTCGGGCTGCGCCGGGCCGGCAGGCCGCGCCTCCGAGAATTGCACGGCGACACGCGGCATGCCGGCCAACGACGCCCGCAACTGCGCGGTTCGTTTGGGGTCGAGCCCGACCGCAGTTACAAGCACGCGATCATCTTTTCGAATTACATCTACCGGATCGCCCAAATCGGCGCCTGCACGGTGCAGGGCCGCGATTACGTCCAACTCGTCTTCGGGAGTCGCGGGTTGCGGAGCCGCGGGCTTTTCGAGCGCAGGAGCAGGAATGGCGGCGCGAGGCGCTTGCGCTATCGGCGGAGGAATGACGGGAGTCGAATCACCGAAATCCTCCGTCAGTTCCACCCATTCGCGGCCCTGAAATTCAAGCCGCTCGCGCACGGCATGAAGATCCGCTCTTCGCAGGAAGAGAGTTGCCTCGCTGATATAAGCATTAGCGCTGGAAGTGCGAATCTGGTAGACCTCGCCGAGGGTATCGTCACGCGTTGAGTCGACCTCGTCCTGGCGATCGGGCAGGTGATCCCGCCAGGCAGCAAATGCTTCGGCGCTCAGTGGATTCTGCCAGTTGTAGTGAGCTGCAGAGAACAAGGCGGCGACCATTGCCTCGGGTTCATCCTGCGCAACGGCCTCTGGTTTTGCGTTGCGCATATTGGCGCTGCGGTTAAATGAGGCATTGAGCGTCCGGACGTGAATCTGTTTCGCGATGTGCTTTGTCGCCGTCGTCTTCTCGGCTTTCACCGCACGCTGGAGCAGTTCGGCGGCCTGTAGGGACGGCGTGTCGGTGAGCACGTAAACGCCGACCGCCATCAGCACCGATGCCGCGGCGGCCAGAATCCAGGCACTGGGTTCACGTAAGACATCCTGGAACAGCCTGACGACACGGGATCGCTTGCGAACGAGCCCCTGCTGTTGAACGATCGCGAACTGGTGATGGAGGTCATTCCAGGGTGCGGGCGGAGGAGGAAGCGACGCCTGCAGAACATCCTTGCGGTAGTGTACGTAATCGCCGATGAGCTTCTTCACGTCTTCGACCTGCGTCCGGCAGGCCCAGCATGCTTCCAGATGCCGTGCGACTCGCGAGGCTTCGCGCGCGCGCAACTCACCATCGCAGAAGCGCATCAGATGATCTTCGTCCGGATGGTTTCCCCAACTAAACATGCAACGCCTTTCGAAGCCGGCCGATGGCGCGGCGTAAAAACTCACTGACCGAGGAGTCGCTGATCTCCAGAATCTCCGCGATCTCGCGGTACCGGAATCCCTCCGCACGAAGATAGAGGCAGTTTCGCTGTTGCGGCGACAGGTTGTCGACGGCCTCATGGAAGCGCGTCCAGCGCTCTCGTTCCAGCATGCTGCGCTCCGGGTTCTCCTTCACATCCGGAAAGTCGATCTCGACCTCGGGATCGAACGGGCGGATCAGGTCTTCTCGGCTGCGCAACCGAACACCGTGGTTGTGCGCAACCCTGAAGATCCAAGCCCGCACATTCTCGATCTGCCCTCCTTTTTTCAGCTCCACGTAGAGCTTCAGGAAAACTTCCTGTGCTGCCTCCTGCGCCTGGGGAGGGTACAGCCCCAGGGTCAACAGGTAGCGATAAACGTCGTCCCGCGCCTCTTCGAAGAGACGAGAGACCTCCTCCTCACATGTCGGCTTGGCCGATGCTTCCCGCACTCGTTGAGAGTCGGCTCTTTCCACAGCGGCACCTGGGAAACGGGACATCATGGTGCAGGCGCTGCGCCGGTATTCACGCAGATCGCCGCGCCGTCATAAGTATCGCCGACGGCAACACTGACGGTGAGGTTCGATTGCACGCCGGTTCCGCACGGAGCGGTTCCCGCCGGCGGTTGCGGAACGACGAAATTGATCTGGTACAAACCGATTTGTCCGGGCGTGAGTCCCGCAAAAAGAGGGGATGTTCCACTGAGCGGCATCGACGGCGCGGTGTTCGCGCGATAGTCATACTGCATCGTCGCACCAGTTACGGCGGCCGGCGTGTCGGTCGTCACCTGCCCCATCCCGTACGCATAGAGCACCAGCACTTCGCCCGGATTAGCTTCGCTGAAGGTTAGCGCAGCGCCATTCGGAGCGCGAGGCGCCTGCAGCACCGGACTTCCGTCCAGATGTGTTACGAGCGGGTAACAGACGTTGCTGCCATATGTCGACCCGTTAATGTCACAAGATTTCAAAACGTGAACCTGTGTTGCAACAGGAACGACGGAAAAACCCGGCCCTTCGTTGCCGTTTTCGTCGACGCGAATTTCGGAACTTCCCTGGCTGTTCGGTGCAATGAATATGAGAGAGTTCGGCACCGAAATATCGAATGGGATCTGGACCGTGATGCCCGTCACCACGCAGGCCGGCGAGGGCGCTTCACCTGCGCCGCAGTGATTGAACTGCGTGATCGCGAAAAGCGGAAGAGAACGGCGCGTTTCGGGATTGGTCTGGTGCAGTGATACGGATATGCCCGCCAAAGTACCGGGCAGCGGGACGGTTTGCGCTGCGGTTCGCCCGCTGCTCAGCATCGTTGAAAGCCCTGTCGTAAACAGGGTCAAAACCTGACCCGGCGCAACCTGAATCGCGCCGGGGTCCAAGTAACCAGCGCCCACGAGCGACTGGCCGTGGATTATGAATGGAAACACCAGCCCAGCCAGGAAACCGGACCAGTGAATTAACCGCATACAACCCTAAGACTCGCAGGGGCTTGTTTTTCCCTACGGGGTGCCATCGAGATTTTGAGCCTCCCTGCGCCGGTTTCACGCGTTACGGGTTATGAGGAAGCTGATCTTTCTGTTTACTTTGGCCTGTTATGCGCAAGAAGCCGCTCCTCCGGCTGCCGTGATTGGAGTGTGGGGCTACACGGAAACCCGGGCCACCCAGTACCAGAATCGGGCGACGGGGTCGTTTGCGCGTCCGAGCGGTTCGTCGGTCAAGATGGAGATCTATGGCGACGGCAGTTTCAAGGACTCGGGTCTAATTCAGCAATCCATGTATAACTGCACGTCGACGATCTTCATCACGCGCGCGGGGCATGTCACGTTTGAGGGCAACGCGGTTGTCTTCCATTATGAGGGCGGGCACGTGTCGAGCAAGGACAACTGCAATGCGCGGTTTAACTATGAGAAGGGCGCCGCACCAGAGGTCCGGAGGTTCGATGCCTGGACGATTCGGGATAGCGCGAATGGACAACAGTTGCTATTGGCGACGGGAGGGCAGGTGAAGTTCGTTTATACGCGGTCGCGTGAATAGCTTATAGCCTCGCTGCCCGTGGCGGAAATCTTTGAGAGCGGCATGCGGAGCCGAAACCGCCTTGCACCACCTTTAGGGGTCAACAGGTTGCGAGCCAAGGTGGGGCATGCATTCATCCAGGCGTTCAGCCTGCGCCACTTCAACCACAGTCTGCAAGGGCTGCGGTATCATGCGCTATGCCGCGTAACGCTCGACTTTTTGTTATTGCGATTGCGACGCTTCTGTCCGCCCCTGCGCAGGACCGCATCGCCCAACTGCTACAGAACCTCGCGGACGCTCCCGGACCTCCTGGCTTTGAAGAACCTGTACGCAAGCTCATGGTCGATGCCATGAAGCCGTTCGCCGCGTCCATGCGGTTCGATGGGCTCGGATCGATTATCGCGACGCAAGGTACTCAGGGTCCGCGCGTGATGGTTGATGCCCACATGGACGAACTCGGCGGCATGATCCGGCGCATTACGCCCAACGGGCTTTTGACGATGCAGATGCTCGGCGGGTGGCTGGACCAGGCGCTTGTCGATCAACGCTGGACGATCATTGGAAGCAAGGGCCCGGTGCGGGCTGTGACAGGGATTCGGGATATTCATGTCGTTCCCGCGGAAGAGCGCACGCGTGTTTACCCGCGTGATGGCCTGTTTCTCGACGTCGGCGCACGGTCGGAGGCGGAAGTCCGCGAGATGGGAGTTTCGCCGGGCGATCCGGTTGTCCCGGATGCCCCGTTCGCGATTCTGAATGGGACCGAGAATTATTTAGGCAAGGGCTGGGACGATCGTGTCGGATGCGCGGTTGTTGTCGAAGTGATGCGGCGCCTGGCGACACAGCCGCATGCGAACCAGATCTTCTATGCCATCACCACCCAGGAGGAGATCGGTTTGCGCGGTGCTCACACCGCGACCGATGCGATCAAGCCTGATATTGGGATCGCGCTGGAGGCGGGTGTCACGGGCGACGTGTTCCGCGCGCATCCGGAGGAATCGCAGGTGAGGCTGGGTGCGGGTCCGGGGATCTTTCTGTACGATTCCTCGGAGCTGCCGAATCGGAAATTCACGGCGTTTGTCAAGGAGCAGGCGGCGGCGAAGTCGATTCCGCTGCAGTACGACCTGGTCACCGGATACGGCGACGATTCGGCCGAGATTCAGAAGAGCAATGGCGGGGTGCCGACGGTTAATCTCGTAGTGCCGGTGCGGTATACACATGCTCACAACGGGATCATGAATCGGCGGGATTTCGATCAGATGGTGGATTTATTGACGGCCGTGCTGCAGCGGCTGGATGGGGATACGGTGCAGCGGATTCGGGATTTTGCGCCTTAGCGCCGGGTGGATTAAGAATCCGCCGCGGGATCAATCCCCCCTTACTAACCGCAGGACTGGGGTACCGTCCAAACGTCATGCTGAGTCTTCTTCAGGATGCGCGCTATGCGGTTCGGGTGTTGTTTCAGAATCGGATTGTCACGATCATCGCGGTGCTGGCGATTGCTCTCGGAATCGGAGCGAACACCGCGATCTTCGGCGTGGTCAATGCGATTCTGTTGAAGCCGCTGCCCTACTACCGGTCAGAACGACTGGTCTCCCTGCTGCTGAAAGGCACCGGACCGGTCGCGGGCGGCGACTTCCTGGACATTCGTAAGCAGGCGCGATCCTACGACTTTGTCGGCGCAGCAGAGGCCTGGGGCGCCAGCCTAACCGGGCGCGAGGTTCCGGAGCGCATTTCCGGAATCCACATGAGCGAAGACATGTTCCGGCTGCTCGGCGTGCCCGCGATGCGCGGCCGCGCCCTACAGTCGGATGACTACCTGCCGGGACACCGCAATGTGGTAGTGATCGGCTACGACCTGTGGCAGCGTACCTTCGGAGGAGCGTCAGATGTCGTCGGCCAGAAGATCCTGCTGGACAGCGAACCTTACACGATTGTCGGCGTCATGCCGCCCCAGTTCCACTTCGCTCCCTTCTGGATTACGAATTCGGAAATGTGGGCTCCCCTCGATCTTTCAAACCGCACAACCGACCGGGTGGCCCAGAGCCTACGTATCTTCGGCCGCCTGCGTGACGACGTGTCCCTTGCAGAGGCGCAGGCCGAAATCGACGGGATCTGCAGCAACCTGGCGCGAGCTTACCCTCAAACCGACACGGGCCTGACGATCCGCGCCGACGATCTCCGCGAAAAAGCAGTTGGACGGATCCGTCCGGCGCTTCTGGTGATTCTTTTCGCGGTCGGGTTCGTGTTGCTGATCGCCTGCGCAAACGTTGCCAACCTGACGCTCGCCCGCGCCACCGCCCGGAGCCGCGAAATCGCCATTCGTGTATCGCTGGGCGCACGCCGGGCCCGGATTGTCCGCCAACTTCTGACTGAGAGCGTAATGCTTGCACTCGTGGGCGGAGCATTGGGACTGGTGCTCGCAGTCTGGGGCACCCATACACTACAGCTCATGCTGGCGCCCGACGCGGGGGCTCACTCGTTGCGGCTGCCGCGTGCGAATGAGATCGGCATCGACATGCCCGTGCTGCTCTTTACGTTCCTGCTTTCGTTGGCGACCGGTATTGGATTTGGCTTGGCGCCGGCCGTCATAGCCTCAAGGTCCGAAGTAAACGAGACATTAAAGGAAGGCGGCCGGTCCTTTGCCGGAGGCGCGCGAGGCGCAGCGACCCGCCGCAGTTTGATCGTCGCCGAAATCGCCGTTGCCATCGTACTTCTGATTGGCGCCGGTCTTCTGATGCGGAGTTTTCTGCGGCTGCAATCGATCGATGGGGGCTTCAATCCCCGGAATGTGGTCACGATGGTGATCTCGGTTGCCGGCCATCCCAACTACCTGGGCGTATCACGCGAAGTTCTGTACAACAGCGTCATCAGCAGCGTCGAGGCGCTGCCGGGCGTTCGTTCGGCGAGTATGGTGAATCATCTTCCGCTCGCCGGTGACGTCTGGGGCATGCCGGTAGCCATCGAAGGCAGGCCACTTCCACGTCCCGGCCAGGACAAATCCGCCGTGTATCGCGTTGCGCGGCCCAACTACTTTGCCACCATGCGCATTCCCATCGCCGCAGGCCGCGATTTCACGGCACAAGATGGGCAGGAATCGCCGGGAGTGGCGATTATTAACGAAACGTTTGCACGACACGAGTGGCCTGGGGAAACCCCGCTGGGCAAGCGCGTGGCTGTTGGCGATCTGCGTGGCAAACTGAAATGGCTCGCGGTTGTAGGCGTGATCAAGGACGTAAAACAGTCGAGCTGGGCCGAGCCGGTACAGGACGAGGTGTACCTGCCCTATGCGCAGACACCGCTGGTAACCCAGAAGAGCCCCTGGTTCTCATATATGACGCTGGTGGTGCGGACGGACGGCGATCCGGTCTCCCTGGCGCGTCCGATCGAGCAGGCCATCTGGCGAATCGACCGCACGCTCTCTGTCTCCGAAGTGCAGACGATGGAACACACCATCTACAACGCCACCTGGCAACCCCGATTCAATGTTCTGCTGGTCGGAATATTCGCTTGCGTGGCGCTGGTGCTGGCGATGGTGGGAATTTACGGCGTATTGGCTTACGAGGTGGCGCAGCGGACACACGAGCTCGGACTGCGTCTTGCTTTGGGAGCAGGCCGCGGCGGCATTGTCGGCCTGGTGCTGCGCGAGAGCCTTCAGGTGGTCGCTCTGGGCGCGGTGATCGGACTGGCGTCGGCATTTGGCATGGTGCGTTTGCTTTCGAGCCTGCTTTACGAAGTCAAAGCGGTGGACCCGCTGACTTTCGCGGGCGTGCCCGCGCTCGTAATCGTGGTGGCTGCGATTGCCACGTTATTGCCGGCTTACCGCGCCACGAGGGTTGATCCCATCGTCGCTTTGCGTTACGAGTAGTCGCCATTAATCCGCGCGAGACCATCAACCCGGCGCCGCCGGGGACGCTCTGCTCATCAAACCTGTACTTGGCTAGACTTGAGATCAGGAATGCGGTTTCCAGGCGGTATCGTCGCTCTTGTAATTGCGTCTGCCGGTCTTGCAGGGCAGCAGGCGCCGGACGCGGCGCAGGAAATGGAGCATGCCCGGCGCCTCATGGGCTCGCCTCAATTGGCGGATAAAGCCTGGGGCGTTTACCTCGCGGGCAGGTTGCACTCCGATGAATTCGACCGGCTTCTGATCGAGGAGTTCCGGTCGGCAGCGGTGTTACGAGACGCGTCATCTTATACCGAAGACGTGGCGTTTCTGGCGGTCCTCTTCGACGCGGCGATCGAAGCGGGAATCACGGTGCCGGCGGGGCTGCTCGAGCCCTTTACCGAGAAGTGGATCGACCCTGTTCTGATTCTGGCGGCAAGAGACAAAGACAGCGATGAGCTACTTTTCGCGCTTCGCGGGGATAAATCGCGAGACATCGTCTGGCTCGCGGCCAACAACTTGCTCTTCGAACGACGTTCGCAGCGGTGGTACACGGCGATATTGAACGAAGTCGGCGTCACGCACCGCTTCATCGTGACCGATTCGGGCGCCGGGGCCGGGTCTAGCGCGGGGGCGGGAGGCGGTGTTTGCGGAGACGGCGTGGCCCAGATGCCGCCGGGATTCCCTCCTGTGACTCTCTTCCACCTGGAAAACAACGGGCGGCGGGGAAGTGTTTTGTTGGCCCGAGGACCAGAGGATGTCTTCTACAAACGGACCATCGTGCCCACCGACAAGCAGGTTGGATTCGGGGAGTGCAGTTCATTGGTGGACGCCGCAGCGATGCGCGTCGGTTATCTTGCGAAGCTCCGGCATTGGTCCGTAGAACAAACGGGGGAGTTGTTCCACCGCGAAACAACCGTGCCGTACTCGACCCTCGAAAACTTCAGCCTGGAAGTGGATCGACATCTGAAAGCTCAGGAACAGGGTATACGCGAGTTCATTCAGGCAGTGAGTAAAGACGGGCTGACGATTCCTGACGTGCGGCTGCACCTGGCTCCGGAAATCAGTGACAGACGGCAGCGCGCGACAGATCCGCTGCCCGTGCCGGCCCCTCGCGACATCGCGCTGCTTACTCCCAGCGCAGCGCAACCATAGGATCGACGCGCGTCGCGCGACGGGCGGGGATGTAGCCCGCCAGCAGCATCGCGACCGTGAGGATCGCCGCGGCGGCCACAATATTCGCCGGATCCTGTGGAGTCAACCCGTACAGGAAGCTCTTGACGAAGCGCGTCAATCCGAAGGCGATGGGAACGCCAATGGCCGCTCCGATGACGACCAGCAATATCGTTTCGCGCATCACCAGCCACATCACATTGCCGCGGACTGCGCCGAGGGCCATCCGAATCCCGATTTCACGCGTACGTCGTGTGACAGTGTGGGCCATGAGCCCGTACAATCCGACCACGGCGAGCAGCAGCGCCAGTCCGCCAAAGAAGCTGCAAAGCGTCGCCACGATGCGCTCCTGCGAGACGTTGTTGTTCAGCTGCTGCTCCATCGTGAGCGTTTGAAGAACGGGTATTGAGGAGTCGATATGGCTTGCCTCGCGACGGATACTCGCAACCATCGGCTCCGGATCGGCGGCGGTGCGAACGCAAAGGGAAAACGGAGAAGCACCCAGGCGCCAGTCGGGTACGTACACCATGCTCTCTACCGCGTCGCGCAGGCCGAAATACTTCGTATCCTTGACGACGCCGACCACTTCGAATGACTTATCCATTTGAAACTGGTCGGTCGTCATGCTGAAGCGCCGCCCGATCGGGCTCTGGTCGCCCCAGAACTTCTTCGCCATGGCCTGATTGATGATTGCGACTGGAGCGGGGCCGGTCAGCTTTCCATCCGGCACATCCGGGCTTGTCGCGGGATTGTCTTCCGTGCGGAAGTCGCGGCCCAGCAGCAGGGGAATCCCCATCGTTTGGAAATAATCCGGGCTTACCGCGTTGAAATCCACGGACGGCTCCTCGTCGGGCTTCCGGCTATAGCCCTGCACCGCGATTTCGTTGTTCCAGCGGGAACCCGAGAGCGGCGTGACGCGGGCCAGGCTGGCGGCCCGAACTTGGGGCATCGACCGCACTTGGCCGAGCAGTTGTTCATAAAACGCCCGGAGCCGCTGACCTTTATATCCGTTCTGACGCGGGTTGATGCCCACGATCAACACGTTCTCGCGGACAAAACCAGGATCGAGATCGCGCAGGTTATCCAGGCTGCGGACGAACAGGCCCGCGCCGATCAACAGCAGCAGGCAGACCGCGACTTGCGCCACCACGAGCGCCTTGCGCAAATCCAAGCGCCCGACCCGAGGCGCCAGGAGGCTCGGCCGCGTCGCCTTGAATGCCGGGACAAGACCACACATCAGCGCAGTCAAAAGCGAAACGCCAAACGCAAAGCCGAGGATTCTTAGATCCGGAGTTATGTCGAGTGCTACGGGGGCCGATTCGACCGGCAGGAGGGCCATCAAGAGGCGCGCACCCCACCATGCGAAAGCGAGGCCCGCCGCGCCGCCGAGCAGGGCCAAAATGACAGTCTCGACCAGCAATTGCGCGATCAGCCGCGTCCGGCTGGCGCCGATTGCGAGGCGTATGCCGATCTCCTTCTCCCTGGAAGCTCCGCGAGCGAAAAGAAGATTTGCCACGTTCGCACACGCGATCAGCAGCACCAGGCCGACAACAATTGCCAGCACGATCAGGGGCTTGGCGAACTGTTTCTGGAATCTCGAAAACCCCTGGCTGCCGGGAAGCACGGCGGCGCGGTTGCGACGCTCTCGCCCTCTGTCGTAGGCCGGCGCCGGTTTGGTTTCGGGATCGTTCTGATCGATCTGATGGAAGAGCAGATCCAGGTCGGCCTGCGCCTGCCGGATACCGGTTTCCCTACGGAGCCGGCCCATTACGTTTAGCCACCAGAAATGCCGCGTCTTCCACATGCTCATGCCACTGTCGATTTGTTGTACTTCCATGATCGGAACGAACAGGTCGGGCGATCTTCCAACGACAGCACCGTGAAATCCCGCTCGCGCGACGCCGACCACGGTAAGCACCGCATTGTTGAGCAGGATGTACTTCCCGAGGACGGCGGGATTGGCGCCAAACCGGCGCCGCCAGTAGTCGTAACTTAGCACTGCGTAGGGATGGGCGCCGGGTTTCAGGTTGTCCTGGGGACTGAACACCCTCCCAGCGGCCGGCGTTACCCCAAGCACTTCGAAGTAGTTGCCTGAAACCATCGAACAGACGGCCAGTTGAGGGTCTTGGGATGTCTCGCCCGGCACCGTCATACCTACCGAATTTCCGTAACTGTAGGCGATTACGCCGTTGAAGGAATGATTGTGATCCCGAACGTATTCGTAATCCGGGTAGTTGAAAGATACGCTCGGCTGATCGGGGTTCCTACCCAGTATGGTGAGCTGTTGCGGCGCCTGGACCGGCAGCCAGCGCAACAAGACGGCATCGATCAGGCTGAAGATCGCGGTGTTGGCGCCGATCCCCAACGCCAGAGATAAAACCGCGACCGTGGTGAAAGCCGGATTCTTACGAAAGGTCCGGAGAGCATAGCGGGAGTCCTGGGCGAGGGTCAGCATAGGCGTCGGTATTGAGACGATACCGGCGGCCGAGAGTTGGGGAAAAACTGTAAGGGGCCGCGGAATGCAGCCCCGTAGAAGTGCTGGATGAAACTTCGCCTTACATCAGCTCAGGCGGCAGACTTGACGTGACACTTGGTGCAGTTGCCCTTGGTCTCGAAAGCTGCGCCTCCGGCGAAGTGGCATGCGCCACAAGAGGTGTGGGCGGTCTCGGCAGGCTTATGCATGCCAGCCTTCCAGTTTAGGGGAGCCGTCTTGGACTGCGGCCAGAGTTTGTCGTGGCAGACTTTGCAATCGTTCTTTTCCCGCTTTGCGTGCGCGGCGTGATCGAACGTCACGTTTCCGTTTTTCGCCGTAAACGTCAGCTTATCAGCGGCCTTTTTCTCTTGGCCGAACAACGCTAGCCCACCCGCTAGCAGAAGACACAATACGAACACGCTCGCTAAAACCTTGCGCATACACCTCCATCATAGCGGCACGTGATATAAGTTTTGGAACCTGTCGCGCTGCGATTGGGAATATGAGGTGAAGGCGAACTAACGGCCGGTAGTCAGGGTCGTCCATCAAACCAATGCGGGATTGCAACAGTGCCAGCGATGGCGACCTGTTCCGGCGAATGAAGAACGGCGATGAAAATGCGTTCACAGCGCTGTACCGTCGCCACCAAGCGGCCGTCTACCGATTCGCATTGCAAATGAGCGGGAGTTCGGAAATAGCTGAGGAAGTGACGCAGGAAGCTTTTATGGTGCTGATGGGCGGGACGAAGTATAACCCGGAGCGAGGCCCGCTGGGAGCGTTTCTGTTTGGCGTGGCGCGAAATCATGTGCTGCGGATCCTGGAGCGAGGCCGCCCCGTGATGGCCATTCTGGACGAGGAGATGCCGGCCGAAACCGAAGATGAGGGCGCGCGAGTGGACCGCAACCGGCAGATCGCGGCGCTGCGAAAGGCGGTGCTGGCGCTGCCGCCGCACTACCGGGAAGTTGTCATCTTATGCGAGTTGCAGGAAATGGACTACAGCGAGGCGGCCGCGTTGCTTGACTGCCCTGTGGGCACAATCCGGTCTCGTTTAAACCGGGCACGCTCCTTGCTTGCGGGGAGGCTTCGGCCGGCGGAAAGGTGTCCGGCATGAACGATCATCGTCTGAGTGAAACTTTGCGGGCGCTTGCCCGGGAAGGCATGGACGGAGCGCCGCCGCGCGTTGAAGCGAAGCTGCTCCGCGAATTTCGCCGCCGCAAACGCTCCCAGACCGCCTGGCGCGTTGCCTGGATCGCGTCGCCAATCGCGGCCGCGATCGCATTGCTGACGTTTTACGCAACAGAACCGCAATCCATCGCGCCTCCACACCCGCCAGTCAAGCGCATTACGCCGCCACAAATGGCATTTGTGAAAGGTGGCGCAGGCGGTTTCTCCTGCGCTCTTCCGTGCAGAGTCGCGCAACCCCGCCTGCGTCGTGTCCGGGCGGCTGCCAGTTCGGCCGACGACGCAACGCCGTTCTACCCCTTGTCGTATGGGGACGACTCGCTAACGCAAGAACCGCATCTCGTAGTCCGGCTGGAGATGCAACGCGCCGCCATGCGTTTGGTCGGCATTGCAGTACCCGAGGAGCGCGCCCGCGAACCGATCCAGGCCGACGTCGTCCTGGGGGCCGACGGGCTGGCTCGCGCTGTCAGATTTCTCGATTGAACAGTTCACGCTAAAGGAGCAGATTGATGAAGACCGTAATTTGCATGTCCCTGTTGTGTGTCCTTGCTTCCGCGCAGGACACGGCCGTCGCCGTAACGAAAGGAACCTTCACCTTTACCACCGACAACTTCCGTACATTCGTAATGGCCGAAGGTAGGACCAAAACCGTAACGGGCGCACCCTACACGGCCCAAGCCATTACCGAATCGACACAAGTCCTGGCCGACGGCAACCGCATCAGCCGTAAGAACACCGCGTCTTTCGCCCGCGACAGCGAGGGGCGAACGCGTAACGAACAGAAGCTCTCGTTCGTGGGACCCTGGCCAACAGAGGGCAAGGACAGCACAGTGATCACGATAAATGATCCTGTCGCGAAGGCGAACTACATTCTGCAGCCCAACGATCGAACCGCTGTTAAGTCAGCATTCGGCGAAACGGCTGAGCCTGCGCTACAGGTGCGGGAAATGAAAGAAAGAACTGCCAAGCTCTTAGCCGAGAAGAAGGCTATTGACGGAGGATTATCCGCTCAGCCGTCCGTCAAAACCGAATCACTGGGTTCCCAGTCTTTTGACGGCGTCATGGCCGAGGGAAAGCGGGTCACGGAGACCATCGCTGCCGGAGCAATTGGAAACGAGAAGCCAATCGACATTGTCAACGAGACATGGTTTTCGCAGGATCTGCAAACCGTCGTGATGAGCAAGCACAGCGACCCGCGCACCGGTGATACTGTCTACCAACTCACCAATATCCAACGCGGCGAGCCCTCGCCCACGCTCTTCCAGGTTCCGTCCGACTATAACGTCCGCGAAGAAATCCACATGATGGTAAAACCGCGGCACGTCGAAGAATAGCCTTACTCCAGCCCCTTCCGCCGCAGTTCCTCGGGAACGCGTTCCCGGTCATGCCCCTCGAGCTGGAAGTTCCACTTCAACGCCAGCTCCTGGGGTATGTAGCAGAGCTTGTCGTCACATGCCTGGTATCGCAATGTCCCCGCCACCGTAAACTGGCCCGAATTGTCCGCCAACGGCTTCACATTATTCTCCGCCGCGATCGTGATGTCCCGCTCAAGCCGGAAATGTCCTGTGAAGACAGGTACGGTCTCGCCGATGGCCTCGAGGCGAAGCATCTTGGATGGGGGCAAGGTGATCTCGTGCGATGAGAACACCGGCGCGTCGGTCATATTCCACTCGATCGGAATGTATCCCTCGCTGACGCCAGGAGCGTAGACGTGCATGCGAGGCTTCAGGTCGATATCGATGACCAGCGCCACGCGCTGTCCGCCTCGAACCACGAAGTTGCTGGCGGAAGTCACCGCCGTGAGCTGTTTGCCTTGCACGGTCTGCTTGCCAACCGAGGGCGAGACACCGAATTGATGGGTGAGAATGTCGGCCGCGGTGAAGCGCTCCTTGTAGTCGTCCTCAAAGTATTTGGCCCGGATGATGCCATTCGAATCGAGAATGAATGTTCCCGGATTTGGCACGCCAAAGAACGGATTATCCGACGGGATGCTGGTATTCAGGAGCCCGGCGGAACGAATGATCCTGGAATCGGAGTCCGAGAGCAACGTGAAATGAATCCCTTTTCGCTCGGCGAAGTTGTGCAACACCGCGACACTGTCGTAGCTGATTGCGGCGAGTCCCAACCCCTGCTTTTCAAATTCGGCGCGATTCTGTTCCAGCTCGACCAGCTGGGCTTTGCAGAAGGGTCACCAATCCGCCGATCGGAAGAAGACGAGGGCGGCTCCTTTGGGTCCCAGAAGGGTTTTTAGGGTATGAACCTTACCGTTCTGGTCGGGAGCTTCGAACGTGGGCATGCGGGTACCGACGGGAGGGCCGTAATCAGCAGCGAAAGCCGTCCAGCAAAAAACGCTCAAAAGTCCCAAAAGTCGCGTCATCTCGTAACCATAGTACGATTCGTACGATCTCGAGCGAAAGTTACGGGTGGGGTTGAGTTCAGGCCGGAGACCTACATGGCAGTAGGGGGGACCACTAGGTGGAATAAGTACTTTCCCGCCGCGCGGGTCAGGCCAAACCCGGAGGCAACTTAGTACCAGTACCCTGATGGATTTCACGCCGTTGCGCCGATGGAATAGTCATGAGCGAAGCATTTGCGGCGACCGGCGACAGCGAACTGACTAGCAGGCCATTTGAAACCCGAAAGGCAATGATCCGCATATTGATTGCTGACGACCATCCAATAGTCCGTGATGGCCTTCGCAAATTGCTAAGCCTCGAAGATGATTTTGAGGTCATCGGCGAGGCCGCTGATGGCCGTGAAGTCCTGGACCGGGTGCAGGAAATGGACCCGGACGTGTTACTTCTCGACCTCCGCATGCCGAACCTGGACGGCCTGTCCACCTTGCAGGCGCTGACGCAGCTGAACAAGCGCACCAAGGTGATTGTTCTCACGGCTTCCGAAGACAAGAATGAGTTTGTACAGGCCATGAAGCTCGGCTGTTCCGGGATTGTGCTCAAGCAGACCGCTCCCGAACTGATCGTGAAGAGCATCCGCAAGGTGTATGGCGGAGAGATCTGGCTCGATTCGCACACCACTGCGGCGGTGATGCGCCAGTTCGCCGCACCGGGTGACCTGATGCCGTCGAGTTCCGGAAAAACGCGCGAGCGTTCGCCGCTAAGCCAGCGCGAACGAGAGATCGTGCAACTGGTCGCGCAGGGTTACAAGAACAAGGAAATGGCGGAGAAGATGTTCATCAGCGAGCAAACGGTGAAGAACCATTTGCACAACATCTTCGATAAACTCGGCGTATCGGACCGGCTGGAGCTGGCACTCTACGCCATTCACAAAGGCCTGCACATCAATCCCGAGCGTTAACAGCACGTTAGCGCCGCAATTTCTTCCGAAAGCCGCGGCACTCTATCCTGCAAACAATTCGTAATAAATTGTTTGAAGTCTCATCACTCTGTAACTTTCGAGACTCAAACTTAAAGCATGAAGTGCGACTTGCACGTCCATACCATTCATTCGGGTATGTGCACTATCCCGCTCATCGAGCGGGTATGCCGTGAGTGCTACAGCGATCCCGCGGACGTGTACGGAACTCTGAAGCAGCGTGGGATGGATCTTGTGACCGTGACGGATCACGATTCCATCGACGCCGCCGAATCCCTCAGGAAATATCCCGATTTCTTCCTCAGCGAAGAGGTCAGTTGCATCCTTCCGAGCGGCACGAATCTCCATATGGGTGTATACGACATCCAGGAACGCGACCACGTGGAATTGCAGCGCCGCGCCACCGATTTTCCTTCCTTGCTCGCTTACCTTCGAGAACGTAACCTGTTCTTCACCGTCAATCACGTTTATTCGAGCCTGACGGGGCGGCGCGCCGCAGCGGATTTCGACTTGTTTGGCAGGGTCTTTCCGGGAGTTGAGGTTTTGAACGGGCAGATGCTGGCGATGAGCAACGCCGCCGCCCGTGATTTCGCGTCGCAATGGCGGCGGGCTCCGATTGCCGGGAGCGATGCGCATACCATCGCACCACTGGCGTCGGCCTACACCTCCATTCCGAACTGCGCTTCGAAGCAGGATTTTCTTGACCAACTTCGGAACGGGCACGGGATCGCCTGCGGCGAATCCGGCAATTACGGGAAACTGGCGACCACGGTGTTTGAAATCGCGAGCAGCATGGCCGCTGAGAAGCCGTGGATTGGTTTGCTACTATCACCATTACTGGCTGCTATTCCAGTTGCCGTGCTCTTGAATTACGTCCGCGAACTGGTGTTCTACCAACGCTGGTCACGAACGAGCCGCAGGAATACGTCTTCCGTCCCCGTCGAAGTCGGCCCCGCCTCTGAGGTATCTGCATGAGCGTATCGGAGGCCGTTGCCCGTCTTTCAACGCCGGATTACCGCCTTGCGCGGCGAGTCAATCGCTGGCGCCCTCCGCGCTGGATTCGCTGGTGGATGATTCTGGCCACCCGCGGCGGCGACGGTTGGATGTGGGGCCTCTTGGGGGTAATACTTCTCTGCCGGTTCGATCGCCAGGATTACGTTACGGTCTCGGCAGCCGGTTGCGCGGCATTTACGGGCGTCCTGCTGTTCCGGTTTTTGAAGAATAAGGTCGGCCGGCCGCGTCCCTGCGTGCACGAACCGAGTTGCTGGGCGACGTTGACCCCGCCCGACCAGTTCTCTTTTCCATCGGGTCATTCCATCACGGCTTTCGCGGTTAGCGTACCCATCTGCCTTTCATTTCCGGCGTTAGCACCGGCTATGCTTTTCCTGGCGTGCAGCGTCGCCCTATCGCGAATCATGTTGGGAATGCATTTCCTGAGCGATGTGATCGCGGGGTCGATTATCGGATCATTACTCGGATACGCTTACTTCTACGCTTTTGCCTCCAGCATTCTGTAACCTCTCATAGCAGGGCAGGCCGTGGGAGTGTGAAACAGGAAACCGCCCGCCCCCACCCTTTAGTTTTGAACGCGCATTACACGGGCGTTATCCTGCTACACTTTCGACATGCAATCCGGCAGTAGCGCTTTCCCCGTGTTTGGGGAAAGCGGACCTGCCCCTCGTATCCACTCGCTCTTAATCAAACCGGCATCCGCAGTCTGTAACCTCGACTGCTCGTACTGTTTCTATCTCGATCGGGATGCCGATCCCTACAAGAGCCTCCCCGCGCGCCGCATGACGCAGGAAACACTGGAAAGGCTGGTGGATACGTACCTGTTTTACTCCTATCCCAATAGCGCGTTTGCCTTTCAGGGAGGCGAACCGACGCTCGCGGGGCTACCGTTTTTCGAGAACCTGGTGGCGCTGCAGCAGCAATATGGACGAAACGGACAGGCTGTCAGCAATTCCCTTCAGACCAACGCGATTCTGCTCGACAAGAGCTGGTGCGATCTTTTTCGTTCCTACAAGTGGCTGCTGGGGGTGTCGCTCGACGGCCCCGAAGACGTGAACGACCGCTTCCGATTCAATAAGGAAGGCCGAGGAACCTGGAAGCGCGTCATAGAGAAGATCGAACTGCTGCAGGCAAACCAGGTGGAGTTCAACATTCTCTGCGTTTTGAGCCAGGCCAATGTCGGGCAACCGAAGGAGCTGTACCGATTCTTCCGCCAACTCGGCATCGACAACATCCAATTCATTCCACTCGCCGAGTTCGACGCCGAGGGTAATCCCCTGCCCTACACGATCTCTGCGGAGCAATACGGCCGCTTTTTGTGCGAACTGTTCGACGTGTGGTGGTCCGACCGCCGCAAAGTTCGAATCCGGTTTTTCGACAACATCGCGGAAGCCGTCGCAGGCCAGAAACCCAGCACCTGCACGATGCACGAAACCTGCGACAGTTATGTCGTAGTGGAGTACAACGGCGACATTTACCCCTGCGATTTCTTCGTCGAGGGCTCCTGGAAACTCGGCAACGTGGTGCTCGATTCCTGGCCTGAAGTAGCCCGCCGGGCACGCCGTTACAGCTTCGCTTCGAAGAAGACAATCACCCACCCGGAGTGCCAGGTATGCGAGTACCAGTCGATCTGCCATGGAGGATGTCCCAAATTCCGCCACGGTCCTCATGGTCAATTCGAGGATCTCGATTATTTCTGCCAGGCCTACAAAATGATTTATGCGCGCAGCGTCGGCCCGCTCCAGGCCGAAGTGCGCAAGATTCTCAACCGTTATTGAAAGTTAAGTATCTCGGGCAAGGTGGCCGGGATTTCGAAGTACATCAGTCCAGCCGAATTCGGGTCGGGTATCATTGTCCCGCCCGACGCGAAAAACCCGGCGATCTGAGTTTGTGTCGCGATCGCAATGGCCACGGCGGCCGGTGAGCCCAGGACGTTGGTCAAGTAGGTATGCGGATCGGCCGCCAGTTCAGGATGATCCATCCGAGCAAGGTCGTGCCGGTACACCCAGGTTGACTGCTGCATCCCGGCGGCACGCACTAAGGCAGATTCGGTCGGATTGGGCACTGTGCGGTCGCCTATTCCAAATAGGAACAGGACGTTCTTAGGCGCCGCGAGGTAGGCTGCATATCCGAGAGGATCGCCGATCATGCCGATCCACTCCACCCGTTCGAAGTAATTCTGGATGGGAATGGCGCCCGCGACATCGTTGACCACGACCGGCTGATCGCGCAGCACGTAATTCTCGTTGTAATTGAGCCCGGCGTTGAGAAGCGATGGCTGGCGGATCGCCAACGAAAGCACCGCGGCACTGTGGAAAGACGGGCTCCAGCGCGTAATGTCAACTTGCGATCCACCTCCGACGTTCAGAGCCGCGGCGGATATGTTCGGCTCCATGGCGTTCAACAGCGTGCCGTAGAGCGATCCGAGCGACTGGCCAACGTAATAGATCCGGGTGGGATCGAGATCCACGGCGCCATCGCCGTCCAGGTCCATGCCGGACTGAATCGCACGCACCAGTTGCATGATGTCGAGTGTGGTTTGGCGCAGGCAGTCGCGCAAACCCGCGCCGCCATTCAGCACGATGCACCCGAGCGGCGGTGTGATGGTTCCGAATGAGTCTGGCGGTGTTCGGCCGGGTGCCGGAATTTCGACCATGCTGCCGTCGTTCAAAGTAAGCTGCACGGTACTGTCGACGCCATAACCGTGGCCCACCGCGTTTATAGCGACGACCGCGAATCCCGCCGAGGCCATCACCGAAGCAACTGCCGAAGGTCCACCGAAGCGGCTGTCGCTCAGGCCGTGCCCGTAGATCACCACCGGGTAGCCGGCGTCAGGTTTTGGCGTCGCGGGAAGCAGGGCATGGAAGTAGATCTGGTTCGACCCGTTGCCGGTTCCCGGATCGCTTCCCGACGGAACCGCGTCGATGGTCTGACTGGCGTTCAGGTAGTTCGGCGACTGGTATGAGGCGAATGCAATTCGATCCACTCCTTGCAGGATCGCGATCGGAAGGGCGACGTCCTGGAACACGGAGGGCTCGGCATGAGTCTGCCGATGCCACACACCGCTTCGAATATCCGATAACCGGTAGGTGTTCACCGAACCGGTCGGCGCAACCGCCGGATCGATGTTCATGAGATCGGCGCGCGCCCCTGCCATCCAGGCGGTCGCACTGAGTGTCGTGAAAGTGGTAGACGCAGGACCCACCGGATCACCGGCCGCGTCCAGAACCGAATTGCTGACGTTCAGGCTGTAAGTTGTGTCCTCGGCGAGAACATTGTCGGGCTTCGCATATACCGTGAACGTGCCAGGGTCGTAGATAACCTGGTTGATGGCGATCTGATCGCCGGACGGGGCGACGAAGAAAATGCCCGCACGCAAAGAGTCGGTATTCACCGGTCCCGAGAACGTCACGGCAATTCGCGGGTTGATATTGAAGCCGTCGAGTTGGTTGATGGCGGAGATTTCAGCGCATGTCGACGGCTCAATCGAGCAATCCGGCAGCGGAAGATTCACACGTATACCGGTCTTCTGCGAGGGATCGGAAACGGTCAGCGTATCGCTCGGGAAGAGGCTAACAACGCTGGTATCGGCTGCGTATGCGATCGACGCGCATAGCGCCGGCAAAAAGCAAAGGCGTGTCATAAGACATCGGCAAAGCCACGTTTCAGGTGACGGAAGAAGAGGCCCCCGATAACGAAAATCGTAAGCGCGTAAGCCGCGGTTACCGCGATGTCGTGCAGATCGGGAAGGCGGCTCGACAGCAGACGTTCACGATAAGCGCGCACCATGAAGGCGAGCGGGTTCGCATGCAGGATCGGACGCACTCTCGCTGGAAACTGCTCCTCGCCGATCATGACCGGCGTCACCCAGAACCAGAACGTCAGGACAATTACGAGGACCTGGGCTGTGTCGCGCAGATAAACATGGAGACCGGCGACGATCCAGCCGATTCCGATCGCAAACAGGCCGATCAGCAGCATGTAAAGCGGGAGCGACAGGATCCAAATGCTGAGATGCTGGGCCTCAAATACGACGATGCCGATTGCGAGCACCAGCGCGAGCAGATGATTCAAAAGTGACGAGAGGAAAATCGAAACCGGAACGATTTCCGACGGGAAGACCGTTTTCGTGATCAGGTTGGAATGATCGAGCAACGAAGAAGCCGAACGCTGCACGGTGTCCTGGAACAACAGCCAGGGCAGAAATCCGCAGAACAGGAAGAGAGGATAGTTCTGTGTGACTTCGGCCTTCGGGAGTTGTATCTTCATGCACCACTGAAAGACAAAGACCCAGCTCACCAACAGCACCAGCGGGTGGATCAGACCCCATAGCCATCCGCCCGCCGAACCGATGAAACGCTGCTCGAAATCACGCCGGACAAGCTGTCCGAGGAGATTGCGCCGTTCGATCAGGATTCGCGCGAAATGTTTGCCGGGTATTGCCATTAGCGGGCGGTGGCGCAGGCGGTTTCGCCTGCGCGTTTTTGGTGAGGTCCAAAGGCAGGCTGAAGCCTGCGCCACGTTTCAATTGAGGAGTCTGTCATCGTCAGCGGCCAAAAATGAACCTGGCCCTGCGAATGTCCGCGCCTCCCTCGAGCACGCCATTGTGGGCCTGAATCACGGTCGGCGCCGATGAGTTACTCCAATCGCCCGCCACGGTGACACGATGGCCGAGCGCGTTCAAGGCATCCACGGTTTCACGTGGAATGCGCCGCTCCACCATCAGGCGGCCCGGCACGAACTCGTGATTCCCGAAAGAGCTGAAAAAGTGCTCCGTCTGGAACCGCGGCGCTTCAACAGCTTCCTGGGGCGTCATGCCGAATTCGATCATATTCAACAGCACCTGCAGCATAGCCTGATCCTGATTGTCTCCGCCCGGGGTCGACATGATGAACTCCAGCCGCCCTGCCTTGGTGACCAGCGTCGGACTCAAGGTAACGCGCGGACGTTTCCCCGGAGCAAGTTGATTCGGATGACCCGCCGTCATGACAAACGACTGCAGGCGCGTTGTAAACGGAATCCCCGTATCGCCTGCGATGACCGACGGCAGCCAGGCTCCGCTCGGCGTAGAGTTGAAAGCGTTGCCCCAGCGGTCGACCACGTTAACGCAGGTGGTGTCCTGCACCGGCCCATCGGCGGGCTGGCTGGAAGTCGGCAGATCGACGCGCATGCCGAAACTGCCGGGCCGGTGCTCCATCGAGGCATGCTTGGGATCGATCAGCTTGCGGCGTTCCGCGGCATAGTCTTTCGAAAGCAGGGTGTCTTCGGGGATCTTGCTGAATTTGGGATCGCCGTAATATTGATCGCGATCTGCGAACGCCAGCTTTACGGCTTCAATCACAGTGTGAAGATATTCGGGGCTGTTATGACCCATGGCCTTCAGGTCGTAGCCTTCGAGGATATTGAGAGCCTCGATCATCACCGGACCCTGCGTCCAGAAGCCGGGTTTGTAGACCTCGTAGCCGCGATAGGTGCCCATCTTGGGCTCGTCTGTCGAGGCGTGGAATGCCGCCATATCCTCATACGAAATCAGGCCGCCGTTCTTGTCGCAGAAATCGCCGATGCGCTTGGCAATCGACCCCTTGTAGAAATAGTCGCGGACCGCCTGCAGCTTCTTCGTGCGATTGCCGTGGGCTTTTTTCTCCGCGGCCATCAACTCGCGAAACGTCTTCGCCAGGATCGGCTCTCGGAAAATTTCGCCGCGATGCGTCACCGTGCCGTTGGGGTAGAAGAATTCCATCGATGACGGCCACAGGCTCATCACCTTCTGGTAGCCCTCCATCATGTGGCCAAACTCGTCAGGCATGACGAAGCCCTCGTCGGCATATTGAAGCGCCGGCGCAGCGACCTCGGCGAACGACTTCGTTCCGTATTGCTCGAGCGCCAGGATCAGTCCGTCGAACACACCGGGCACAATGGCGGACTTGATGCCCTGCATGGGAACCGGCGGCATTTTGCCGGCTTCTTCCCACGGTTCCGGGCTGCGATGCATGTAATAGTCGACAGTCGCCTTTTTGGGAGCGACGCCCACACCACTGACGGCAATTACCGGTTTGCCGGACATTTTCACGAGCAGCGGCATTTCGCCGCCGAGTCCGAAGCGGCTTAATTCGGTTACGCTCGCTGCCAGCACCGAAGCTACACCCGCGTCGACCGCATTGCCCCCCTGCGTGAGAATGCGATAACCGGCCTCGACTTCGAAGTTATTAGCAGCACCCACCATCTCGTGCATCCCTCGTACTGCCGGATACATGGTGGGTGGGTTTTGCGCCAGGAGTAATGCCGCGGAAAGGAGGCAGAAAATTGCGAGAAGACGCGTTTTCATAGCTTCTTTGTATTTTCCACCATTCGGCGGTACTTGCGCAGAAGCTCGTAAATTGCGACCCCGCCGGCCGTCGCGACATTGAGGGAATGTTTGCGGCCGAGCATGGGGATTCGGACGTGGGTGTCGCAGATTTCGAGCAGCTCCGGCCGCAGGCCTTCCACTTCGTGGCCAAACATCAGGCAGACCGGAAAACGGGGCTGCCAATCGAATAAGTCGACGGCATGAACCGAGGTCTCAATTGCCGCTAGCTCATAACCGGCGGCGAGAACCTGCCGCGCCTGGGCCGCTGCGTCCGGCGAATACTCCCATGGCAGCGTCTCCTCAGCGCCCAAAGCCGTCTTTGTGATCCCGCGTTTGGGAGGACGCGCCGTGATCCCGCAAAGGTAAATCTTTTCACAGCCCGCGGCGTCCATGGTTCGGAAAAACGATCCTACGTTATACATGCTGCGGACGTTGTCGAGCAGTACGGCAACGGGCAGCTTCGGGATTTCGGCGTAGGGCGCGGCGGCTTCGGTGGCCAGAAATGGCAAGCGCTCGGACATGAGAGGTCAGATTCAGCTTGTCATATCCAATAGCTGTCCATAACCTTCCAATAGCTGTCCATAACCTCTTGGGGGCTCGGCCAAAAACGGCACGTGGACCAATACCAGTAGCACCGGCAACCTGATTCGGGAACGGCGATTTGATTGAGCTTGGTGATGCAGGCTGTTAGCCTCCGGCGGGTCGTTAACCCGTCCGAACAAGCGCGCCGACCAGCGCCGGTGGGAAACCGGCCTGGAGAGCCATCCAGCATCACAGGGCCCATAAATGGGCCGAGGCGAGCACGAAGGGCCGCGCTCGCCTCGATAGCCATACCGGTTTGAACGCCGCTGGGGAACGGCATTGAACCGAATTTGAACTCTAGGCCATTACTAGGACACTGGCAGAATACCGGGAAATGGGCTGCGCAACAATAATCGGAAAATACTACCGGCGGTGCCCGGTCCTCTACAATGAGGGAAATGGCCCTACTCGACCGCATTCAAACCGAAATGGTCTCTGCCATGAAGGCCAAAGAAGAAGCCCGCCTTAGCGCGCTTCGAATGATCAAAACCGCGCTGAAGAAACATGAGGTCGACGCAATGAAGCCGCTCGATGAACCGACCGAAATCCAGGTGCTCAACACGCTCATCAAGCAGCGCCGCGAATCCGCCGACATGTTCCGCAAAGGCGGCCGGGCCGAATTAGCCGACAAAGAAGAGGCGGAACTGAAGCTGATAGAGTCCTATATGCCCGCCGCGCCAACCGACGAAGAGATCGACGCCGCCATTGCTGCCGCCATCGCCGAAACTGGAGCAAACTCCGCCAAGCAGATGGGACTTGTAATGAAGGCCACGCAAGCTAAGCTCGCCGGAAAGCGCGTGGACGGCAAGGCATTGAGCGACAAAGTTCGCACTCGTTTGTCATAGTTCCGTGATAATCGCCATGCTACAATTGGGGTAGATGTTTGCTTCTCCGCGCCCGCGGACGACTCGCTCGTATCCATCCCACTTTGCTGCACGGAGGTAAGCCCTACCCTTCAGAATGAAAGTTAGTGTTCAGATCACCCGTGGTATTGAATCCCTTTTTGGGACTCGTGACGAGAACATACGAGTTCTCGAGGAGGGCCTTAACGTCAAAACCCGCCTCCTCAACGACTCCCTCGAGATCGACGGCGATGAGCCAAATGCCATCCGTGCCGCCAGTATTCTGGAAGACTATGTGGACCTGGTCAAAACCGGCACCACCTTCACGAACGGCGACCTGAACAGTTATCTTCGGGTGGTTACGGCGGACCCGGAAGTAACCCTGCGCAGTCTCGTCCACAGCGGACGACAGCGGAATTTCGGGAAAAAGGTTCTGGCGCCGAAAACGATCAACCAGCGGCGCTATGTAGAGGCGATCGAACGTCACGACCTCGTGTTTGGGATTGGCCCTGCCGGAACGGGCAAGACCTACCTCGCCGTAGCCATGGGGGTTTCCGCACTACTGAACAAGAAGGTGAGCCGAATCGTTCTTACACGGCCCGCGGTAGAGGCCGGTGAGCGCCTCGGATTCCTGCCTGGCAATCTCCAGGAGAAGGTCGATCCGTACCTGCGTCCGTTGTACGATGCTCTATACGACATGCTGGAAGCCGACAAGGTCGAAAAGCTTCTGGAGCGCCTGACCATTGAGGTTGCACCCATCGCCTTCATGCGCGGCCGAACGCTGAACGATAGCTTTATCATTCTGGACGAAGCACAAAACAGCACTGCGGAGCAGATGAAGATGGTGCTGACGCGCCAGGGCTTCAACTCCAAGATGGTGGTGACCGGCGACCTGACGCAAATCGACCTGCCGTCCGGCAAACGTAGTGGTTTGAACGATGCCGCCGAGGTGCTGCGCGGGGTAGAAGGCATCAGCTTCATCTATTTCGACGAGCGCGACGTGGTCCGCCACGCCCTGGTGCAGCGCATCGTGAAGGCCTACGAGCGATATAACGAGATGACCGGCGCAGGACGCCAGCTCGCCCTCAAACTTGCTCCCGAAGCCCCGTTGGAGGCACCGGCCGAGCCGTCGCCCGCCGAAGCGGCGCCCGCCCCCGAGGGAACGGTCGCGCTCCCGGAACTGCCACTGGCCTGATACCTCTTTCATGTCCTCTGAGCCCAATTCGGGGCCGTGCACTTTGCTTTTTGAAGTTCCAGCGCGTGGTGTTTCCCGTCGCGCTCTTCGGGATTTTGCACGCCGGCTGCAGCAGGAAGTCGCCGGCGGCCGTGAGTTTTGCTGCCTCATCAGCAATGACGACCATCTCCGCGAATTGAACCGGCAGTTCCGCAGGAAAGATTACGCAACGGATGTTCTGTCATTTCCGCCCGGCGAATTAGCAATCTCCTGGGACCGGGCCGCAACGCAGGCGCTTGAGTACGGCCATTCGCCGGCAGAGGAACTCTCGATTCTCATGCTCCACGGAGTGCTCCACCTTATTGGCATGGACCATGAAAGCGACGCCGGTGAGATGGCGCGAGCCGAACGGCGCTGGCGCAAGCGGCTGAACCTGCCCGTCGGCGTCATCGAAAGGGTGAGCGCATGATCGCCATCGTATTCGCGGTGATTCTGATGGCCGGCTTGTTGTGTCTCATCACGCTGGTGCAGATCCTGTACATGGAATCGTTGCGTTTGCGAGCCCAGGAGCGGCCCATGCTGGACTTCTTCAAGGAGACGCTCGAGGACAAGATCGGCATACGTGATGAGCGCGGTAGCCTGGCGTTCTCCATCGTGAAGCATACCGCCCTGCTCGTTTTGCCGCTCCTGATTTTCGCTGCCCAGACCGACGGCAAGGCCCCGCTCTGGACCGTTCTGCTCGAAACAGCGGTTTTATCGTGGGCCGTCATGCTGGTCTCCACGTACATCGCGCCCCACCTGCTGTATCGCAAGACTTCGGGCAAATGGCTGCTTCCGTTCATTCCGCTCCTGCATGCGATGTCCCTCGTTCTGCGGCCGCTGGTTGCCGCGCTTAGCTTTTTTCAGTCGCTGGTGGATTTGGCGGAGCCGGAGAAGAAAGCTTCGGAGATCGCGCATCCTTCCGAACACATCGACGCATTCATTGCCGCCGGAACCGAGGAAGGAATCATCGAGGAAACCGACCGCAAGCTCATTCAGTCCGTAGTGGCCTTCGGGGACAAGACCGTCCGCGAGGTGATGACGCCACGCCCCAATATCGTTGCTGTTGAGGAAAACCGGTCGCTCGAAGACCTTCGCGATCTGGTTATCAACGAGCAATACTCGCGCATTCCCGTGTACTCCGGCACGATCGACCAGGTCGTGGGCTTCGTGCATGTACGCGACATGTTTGAGCTAGACGAGGAAGATCGCAAGGGTCGCACGGTTAAAGAATTGATGCGGCCAATCCGCCTGGTGCCGGAAACGAAGCGCGTCGAAGATCTGCTGCGCGAGATGCAGCAGGACGGCGCGCACATGGCGATCGTCATCGACGAGTACGGCAACACCGGCGGTCTGGTAACGATGGAAGACATGGTCGAGGAAATCCTCGGCGAAATTCATGACGAGCACGAGCCGGAACGCGATGTGACGAAGGAAGCCAATGGGGCTTACGTTGTGTCCGGAAGCGTCGACGTCGATCGTTTGCGGGAGCTGGTCGGATTCCGCCCGGCTGAAGAAACGGAATCGACCACCATCGGCGGGTTGGTCACCGAATGGATGGGGCATGTTCCGCATGTCGGCGAGACCGTGGAGCGCGACGGGCTCCGGATGGAAGTCCTCGCCGGTAATGAGTTTCGCGTCGACCAGGTGCGAGTCTCCAGCCTGTAACGCAGGCTTCAGGCTGCCCAAGGCAAGCGAAGCGTGCGGTACCGCTCTACAATGAGAAAATCCGCCCTCGCATATGAAAAACTCCTCGCTGGCAGCGATCATATTCTCCACCCTCCTCAACGCCCAATCTAAACAGCCTTTCACTGTAGTGGAAGCGTCGATACCACAAATGCGCACCGCCATGGAGCAGGGGCGCGTCACATCCCGCGAGCTGGTGACTCAATATCTGACCCGCATCGCTTTCTATGAGGACAAGCTCCACGCAGCGATCACCGTCAATCCGAACGCGCTGAAGGTTGCTGACGAACGCGATCGTGAGCGAGCTCAAGGCCGCATACGGGGTCCGCTACACGGGATTCCCATCGCTCTCAAAGACAATATCCACACTACGGATATGCCCACCACGGGCGGCGCCCTCGCCTTCACCGGCTTCGTTCCGCCATACGAGGCGACCCTGACGAAAAATCTTCGGGACGCCGGTGCGATCATCATCGCCAAGACCGGGATGACGGAGCTCGCGAACTGGGTGGCGGGGCCTCCGACGCCGATGCCTGGAAATTACAATGCCGTCGGCGGGTTCGGAATGAACCCCTACGATCCACGGCGCGACCCGCGCGAGGGCTTTGCCGACGGACGCCCGGTGATGCAAACCGGCGGATCGAGTTCCGGTATCGGCACTGCGGCCAACTTGTGGGCCGGTAACGTGGGTACCGAGACCTCGGGTTCGGTTTTGAGCCCTTCCAATCAGAACATGCTCGTCGGCATCAAACCTACCGTGGGCCGGATAAGCCGCTATGGAGTGATCCCGATCACCGCCGATCAGGACACCCCTGGCCCGATGACAAAAAGCGTCACCGACGCTGCGATCATGCTTGGAGTTCTGGAGAGCCCGGCGCCCGATTCGAACGATCCCGCCACCAAGACCTGCACACCCCCGCCAGGACGCGACTACACCCGATTTCTTAAAGCCGGGGGTCTTAAGGGCGCACGTATCGGAATTCCGCGAGCTTCCTTCTATGACAAAATCACGCCGCCTGGAGGAAAGGACACTCGCGGAGGCCTCAACGATGACCAGGCAAAAGTAATGGCGGAGGCCATCGCGATTCTGAAGCAACAAGGCGCCGTGATCGTCGATCCCGCCGACATCCCCAGCATCGTCACCAAAGACCGGGATGCGAACTTCCTTCTCTGGGGCCAGTGCTCGGGCAACAACGATTCGAAAGGCAAGGACGCCGACTGCTCCAGCGTTCTCAAATACGGTATGAAGCGCGATTTTAATAAGTGGCTGGAATCGCTCGGCCCGACGGCGCCCGTCAAGAGCCTGACTGAACTTCGAGAGTGGAACATCACTCACACGAGAGCGGGTGCCATTCGCTTCGGCCAATCGAATCTCGATGTCTCAGACGAACAGGATGTGCGGACTGATCGAGCACGCTACGAAGCCGACCGCGCCAGGGACATCTTACTCGCGGGAACCCAGGGGATTGACGCGGTGATGAAGGCAAATCAATTGGACGCACTTTTGTTTCCCGGTCCCAGCGGCGCGGCGATTGCCGCCAAGCCCGGCTACCCTACAGTGATCGTTCCTTTCGGAATGGTGCCCAACACGCTGCGTCCACCGCTCCCCGACGGTTTCGACGCGAAACCGGTTCCATTCGGAGTAAGCTTTACAGGCATTGCCTGCAGCGAGCCGCGACTCATTGAATTGGCCTACGGCTTTGAGCAGGCAACGAAACGGCGCGTTCCACCCCCTTCGACACCCTAAGTATTCTATTTGCGCCCGCAACAAGCGAGCTCTTTTTGTGTTGCCTAATACGAAAAAGGCGCGAACGCTTCACGGGTCCATCGTTAGGTGCATAATAACTGTAGGCGTATTTTCCTAACGGGAGATGCGCGCACCCCCCGCGTCCTTTGAATCAATTTGTAGAAGGGAGACAAAGTGTCTTCAAAAGAACGCAACTTTCTTGCACCTCTAAGACAAATGATGGGACGCGGCCTGGCGTGGCCGTTACCAATTCTTATCGCGGGTCTCATACTGTTGGGTTTGCCCGCGATCGGCCAGGCCCAAGCTCCAGCGCAACCTACCGGGCTCACGCCATCCGGAGTCAGTGTCACTCCTGGGACACAACCGACTTTGTCCTGGGCGCCGGCAACCGGGGCGACGAGCTATCAGATCAAGTTCGGCCAAACCAATCCCCCGCCCCTGTTTGGCGCTACCAGCGAAACGAGTATCACTTTGGGCACGATCATCCAGTCCAATATGATCTATTACTGGCAAGTGATCGCGGTAAACAGCTCCGGGCAAACTGCCTCTGCCATTGCCAGCTTCACCGGCGGGACGGGAGGAGGTCTTCCAGCGGCTGTTACCGTCTTTAGTCCGGCAACTGGCGCCACAAATGTAGACCCGAATGTAACGCTGATGTGGGGAGCCGTTGCGGCTGACTCCTACGATGTGTACTTCGGCACTACATCGCCTCCTCCGCCTATAACCAACACGACATCGACCAGCTTCACCCCTGGCACACTTGCCGCCAACACGACATATTACTGGCAAGTGAATTCAAGGAACAGCGCGGGGGCGACTCAGTCGGCGGTTCAAACATTCTCGACAGGCCCCACAATTGGCAACGGAGCTCCATCGCCGGTAACTGTGGTCACACCGGTTTCAGGACAATCCAATGTTCCGATCGGTTCGCCTTTGACCTGGCAGGCCGCTAGCGGGGCAACCTCGTACAACGTGTCCTTCGGAACCAGCAATCCGCCGCCGCTGGTGGTCAGTGGTACAACAGCGTTGAGTTACTCGCCATCTCTCGCTGCTAACACTACCTATTACTGGCAAGTAGCAGCGGTCAACGCTTCAGGGACCACGAACTCGAGTGTCTTCTTCTTCTCGACGGGCACAATCACCAATACAGGCGCCCTGCGATTTATCCCGGTCACGCCTTGCCGCGTCCTGGACACTCGTGGCGCATTCGGAGTTTTTGGCGGTCCGATGATGCCGGCAAATTCATCGCGTGACGTCCCGATTCCCTCCGGTCCTTGTGGAATTCCCGCAACCGCGCAAGCCTACTCGCTGAACGTCACTGCCGTGCCGCCGGGCCAATTGACATACCTGACGGTTTGGCCAAGCGGTCAGACCCAGCCGAACGTCTCAACACTGAATTCTTTCGACGGACGCATTGTCGCCAATGCAGCGATCGTGCCGGCTGGCACTAACGGGTCAATCACCATGTACGCCAGCAACCAGACACATGTAATCCTCGATATCGATGGTTATTTCGTGCCCGCGAACACGGTAAACAGTTTGCCGTTTAACGCGTTGACGCCATGCCGCGTAGTGGATACCAGGAGTGCGACTCTCGGCGCCCTGCTCGGTGCGCCATTTATGTCGGGAGGAACGACACGGAGTTTCCCGCTCCTTTCCAGCTCTTGCGGTATCCCAAGTTCTGCGTTGGCCTATTCGTTGAACATTACAGTGGTTCCGCGTACGACGCTCGGATTTCTGACGACGTGGCCGACTGGACAAGCTCAACCGGGGTCGTCGACACTCAACTCCTCCGATGGCGCGGTCGTTGCTAATGCTGCCATTGTCCCCGCAGGTTCGGGAGGCGCCATCAATGTCTTCGTGCAGAATGATACCGATGTGATCATCGATGTGAACGGCTATTTTGGACAGCCCACGACATCGTCAGCGCAATCGAACCTCTCTCTCTACACACTGACGCCATGCCGCGTCGCCGACACGCGTGGAAACGGATTCACCGGTCTGTATGGGCCGCCGCCGTTCCTCGCCAATACCGTTCGCGTCTTCCCCATGTACGGCCAATGTTCAGTGCCGTCCACGGCGCAAGCCTTCTCGCTGAACTTCACCGTTCTTCCGAACGGTCCGCTGAATTTCATGACGGCATGGCCGCAAGGCCAGCCGCAGCCGGCCGCATCTACCTTGAACTCGAGTCTGGGTAAGGTGGTTGCGAACGCCGCACTCGTTCCGAGCGGAATCGGCGGGGCGATCAGCGTCTATTCGTCGAACGCCACTGACCTGGTACTCGACATCAACGCGTATTTCGCGCCATAGATCCCACAGCATCGGGTTTTGGATTCTCTGGAAGGACTTCACCAAGAACGCGCAGGCGAAACCGCCTGCGCCACCTCGCGGCTCCGCAAGGGGCCGCGTCTATCCTTGGACTGAAAATCTGAACCGGCTCACCTTCGAGCCATGGTCGGCGAACCAAGCCACATACTCGCTTACCAGGTCGAATTCCAACTCATACTCACCAGGAGCTAAAGGCGGGAGATTGACTGTAAATGTCACAGTCTCTCCCGGGAGAACCTTTTCTGCCTGCGGTTTCAGTCGGGAACGGAAAAAATCCCAGTTCGATTCCTTTGTATTGACGTTGACGAGATGGCAGCCCAGATTCACCCCACCGATCAGTTCCTCTGATGGCAGCCATGTGATCTGACTCGTGTTCGTAGCAGTCACTTCCGCCCGCATCGGATTGTCGTGGATCAGATTTACCGTGAGTTCCCCGGTCAAAGGCATTCGGGTGCGACTCGTCAGTTCAGGAACTTCCTGTTTATGGAGAAAGAAAATTCGCCCACCGTGTGCATATCCTCTGATAGATTCCAAAATCCGTGTGTTGACCTTGGCAGGGGACGATTGGTGCAGAAAGCTATCGTACTCTGCGAGTGATAACCGCACCGGCTCGAGCGAGAGTGCAGCCAACTCTATCCGTTTGAACCCCGCCGCCTGTGCGTAATCCCATATCTCTTCAATGACGATATCGCTCTCCAGAACCGCGTGATTGCTCATCTCCTGCTGCGACAGGTCGGTCTTCGAGTGTTCCGGGCCAGGCTCGGAAAACCCGGCAACGCCGTCCTCTTTCAACACCCGCGCCATCTCGGCGAGCAACCTCGCCGGGTTCGGCACATGGTGGAACGCATCGAAGCAAACCACGCGATGCATGCTGTTGTCAGGGAACGGAAGGCAGTACCCGTCGTAAGCATGGAACGAAGGCGCCGGCTGAGTGCCCATGGGCGGGTGCAGTTCGTATCGCCGCCGGCCGATCTCCAATGCGGTCGGCGATACATCGGTCGCATGCACCTTGAGTCCGAATTGCGTCAGCAGATGGGATGCCCAGCACGTGCCCGCGCCGAAATCGACGATGTCCATTGCCGGGAACAACTGCAGTCCCTGTATTACGGCCGAAAACTGGAACATCATCTTCGCGCACTCGTCCGCCGTGGCAAACGGCTTGGTCAGCAAGTACGTGTGATCGGTGACCTTCGCGAAGTACGCTTCCGCAGCCTCGTTCAACTCCTCAATCGTGTACCGCTGCAATAGTTCCTTGGCGTCAATCATGCTGAATACTACAGCTAAGCACAATTAACGCGGCTCGAAAATTCGGGCAAACCCCTCCGTAGAGTATCTCTTGCCCTCGGCGTCGATGATCAGTGCTTCCACGCCCTCAGCCTTCGCGAACGCCAGGCCCTCTTCCCGCCCCAGAATGAAGACTGGCTTACAGAGCACCACCGCCCGTTCCGCGGTATCGGCAATCACCGTCACTGACATTGACGCGTTGGCTGGCCAGCCGGTGCGCGGATCGATAATGTGGTGGTACCGCACGCCGTTCACAATGCGGTACCGCTCGTAATCACCCGAGGTAGCCACCGCCCGGTTCGACGCGCGGACCAGGCCGAGCATCGTCCCGTGTTCGGCACGCGGGTCCTGAATCCCCAGCCGCCAAGCGTCGCCGCTGCGTGTGCCCGACACCAAAACATCTCCGCCGCCATCCACGAGCGAGTCGGCGAACCCCGTCCGCGCCAACACTTGCGCCGCACGGTCAATCGCGTACCCCTTCGCAATCCCGCCGAGCCCGATACTCATGCCGCCCTTAGGAAGAAACACGCGATTCCCCTCGATTTGAATCGCACGGAAATTCACGTTCTTCTTCGCGGCTTCCACGTCCGCGAACGAAGGCGGCGCGAATGAATCGTCGAAATGCCAGATCCGCGACATCCCGTGCCATGTGATCTCGAAGGTCCCCTGGCTCTTCACGCCATAGTCGATGCTGCGCTGAATGATCGCGCGCAGTTCCTCGGGTACTTCGACCGGCGCTTTGCCGGCTGCCGCATTGACCTGTGAGATCGGCGAATTCGGCTTCCATTCGCTCATGAGCCGGTCGATACGTTCCAGTTCGGAATAGGCCTGGTCGATTGCGCGGCGAGCCTCGTCGGGACGGCCGTGGTCAGCAACCTCGACATTCCAGATGGTCCCCATGAGCGGCCGCTGAACCTTAACTAGACCGCCTCGCTCAAGGTGCCCCGTCGCCTGCACATACCGCAAAGTGATCAGTCCGCCGATTACGGCAACGGACAACAATGTGGAACGCCAGGGGATAGCCATTTCATGTGTTGGAAAAGCACGCGGTCTGCCATCCCCAGAAAGTGTGAAATCACCCGTCGACCGGCACTCTCAAACCACGCAAACCATTGGCAATACGCAAATTGAGCCATTGGACCGACGTTTGCCTCTCTGAGAGGCAGACAGCGTCGATTGAATCTTTCCAATCTCCTGTCAATTCGCTGATTCTAATGGCTCCTAAATTCAGCAACCCAGATTCGAGAGTGCTCAGTCGAGGTGTCTTGTTGGGGAATTTCACCCACTCGAATCAGCACGGACCATATCATGATTGAGTACCTGATAGCTAGCGGTCTCATGGGCGGAATTGGCGTCCTGCTCGCAGCCCTGCTCGCCGCAGCGGACCGGAAACTCTACGTTTATGAGGATCCCCGAATCGAGCAGGTAGACGCCCTGCTTCCGAAGGCGAATTGTGGAGCGTGCGGCTGCGCGGGCTGTCACGATTTCGCCGAAAAGGCGGTGAACGGAGAAATCGCGCCCGGCAAATGCACGGTGAGCAGTCCCGACGCGATTCAGTTGATCGCCGGGTTGTTAAAGGTCGAAGCCGGCCACGAGGAAAAACGCGTGGCGCGCCTGGCTTGCGCCGGCGGGTCGAACGTTGCCCGGCACCATGTTCACTATGCCGGCGTGGAATCCTGCCGTGCGGCAGCGGTGGTGTCCGGCGGCGGCAAGGGCTGCACCTGGGGCTGCCTCGGCCTGTCCGATTGCATGCGTGTCTGCAAGTTCGACGCGATCCGTATGGATGCGCACGGACTGCCGGCCGTAAACGAGGCGAAATGCACGGCATGCGGCGATTGTGTCGCGATCTGTCCGAAAGGACTGTTCTCGCTACACCCCGTCAGCCACCGGCTGTGGGTGGCTTGCAAGAACCTCCTCAATGGCGAGAACGCGGAGACCGACTGCGAAGTCGCCTGCACTGCCTGCGGGCGTTGCGCTATGGACGCCGCCACCGGTCTCATCAAAATCACAAATAACCTCGCCGTTGTCGATTACTCCAGGAATCATCTCGCAACGCAAGTCCCGATTCAGCGCTGTCCCACCGGAGCCATCGTGTGGCTCAACGGCGCGAGCGGGCCCATCAAGGGCCTGGAAGCGAAAAAGATTACACGCAAATCGCCGCTCCCGATCGACGCGGCAGATCTGCCGGTAGGAATGAGGCTTTCATGAGCACTAATAAGACGTTCAAATACCCGGGTGTCCGGGAAGCGATGGACGGCAACACCGCCGTCATTATGTGCGAACGCGAATCGACCGATGCCGCGGGCGCCTATCCGATTACGCCTTCGACGCAGATGGGCGAGTATTGGGCGGAGGAGACGGCTAAGGGCCACATCAACATCTCGGGCCGGCCGCTGATCTTCATCGAGCCCGAGGGCGAGCACGCCGCGGCCGCGGTGACCGCCGGCCTCTCGATGACCGGACTGCGCTCGGCGAACTTCTCGTCGGGCCAGGGCATCGCTTACATGCACGAGTCGCTGTATGCGGCCGTCGGCAAGCGCCTCACCTACGTGCTGAACATGGGCTGCCGCGCCATCACCAAGTCCACGCTCAACGTACACGCCGGCCACGACGATTATCACTGCGTCGACGACTCCGGATTCTTCCAGGTGTTCGGCAAGAGCGCCCAGGAGGTCTGCGACCTCAACATCATTTCGCATCGCATCGCGGAGCTGGGGTTGACGCCGGGCATCTGCGCTCAGGACGGCTTCCTCACGACGCACCTCATCGAATCCTTGCTGTTGCCCGAGCGCGACCTGATTGCGCAGTATCTCGGCAAGCCGGACGACATCATCGACACGCCGACCCCGGCGCAGCACATCCTCTTCGGCCCCAAGCGCCGCCGCATTCCCGAGCTGTGGACGGTGGACAACCCCGTCATGATCGGGACCGTCCAGAACCAGGACGCGTACATGCAGAGTGTCGCTTCGCAGCGTCCGTTCTTCTTTGCGCACATCGCCGCGCTCGCCGACCAGGCGATGAATGAGTTTTACGAGCTGACCGGCCGCCGCTACCAGCGCGTGTCGACGTATCGCGTGGAAGATGCCGAGTACATCATCCTTGGCCAGGGAAGCATGATTGTGACGGCGGAAGCCGTCGCCGATTATCTCCGCGAGACGCGCAAGCTGAAAGTGGGCGTCGTCAATATGACGATGTTCCGGCCGTTCCCGGGCGACCTGGTTGGCCAGGTCCTGCGCGGCCGCAAGGGCGTCGCAGTGCTCGAGCGCACCGATCAACCGCTGGCTGAAGATCTGCCGCTCATCCGCGAGGTCCGCGCCGCGATCGGCCGGTCGATTGAAAACGGCCGCTTCGCTAATGGCAAGCTGCCGTACCCGGATTACGCGAGCTATCGCAAGGCCGAAGAAATGCCGCCGCTCTATTCCGGATCGTACGGATTAGGCAGCCGCGACCTGCAACCGGAGGGCATCATCGGCGCTATCGAGAACATGCTGCCAAACGGTGGCAAGAAGAAGTTCTTCTACCTTTCGATCGATTTCCTGCGCGACAAGCCCTTCACACCGAAACAGGAAATCCACCAGATTGAAATCAGTGACGCCTATCCTGGCGTCAAGGACCTCGCCGTTCACGGCAGCGAGAATCCGAACCTGATGCCGAAGAACAGCATCACGGTGCGATTTCACTCGGTCGGCGGATGGGGCGCTATCACGACCGGCAAGAATCTCGCGATGACGTTGTTCGACCTGCTCGGCTATCACATCAAGGCGAATCCGAAGTACGGATCCGAGAAAAAGGGCCAGCCGACGACGTACTACCTGTCAGCCGCGCCCGAGCCGATTCGGATCAACTGCGATTACTTCTATGTCGATGTCGTCCTCTCGCCCGACCCCAACGTGTTCAAGCATTCGAATCCGGTGGCGGGCCTGAAGAAGGGCGGCGTTTTCATCCTGCAAAGCAGCTACGACACGCCGGAGCAGGTGTGGCAGAACCAGATTCCGACGCAATTCCAGCAAACGATCATCAATAACGATATCAAGGTGTTCTGCCTCGATGCGTTCAAGATCGCCCGCGAGGAAGCCACCGACCCCGAACTGCAATTCCGCATGCAGGGCATTGCCTTCCAGGGCGCGTTCTTCGCGGTTTCGCCGGTGATGGCGCAGGCCAAGCTCGCCGAAGCCCAATTGTTCAAAGCCATCGAGTCGCAACTCGAGCACAAGTTCGGCGCCAAGGGTGCCCGCGTCGTGGCAGACAATATGCGCGTCGTGCGCCGCGGCTTCGACGAAGTCAAGGAAATCAAAGACAAGCGCTTCACTGAGGCGAGCGCTGGACAACTTCGCAAATCCGTAGACCTGCCCCTGATGTTGAAGCAGCAGCCGGGCAGCGCGACCGCCCTCACCGACATCCATCGGTTCTGGGAACAGACAGGCAACTTCTACATCACTGGCCAGGGCAACGACAACCTGGCTGATCCGTTTATCGGGCTCAGTTTCATCCCGGCAGCGACGGGCGTGTTCCGCGACATGACCGGCGTGCGCTTCGAGCATCCGGAGTGGGTCCCCGAGAATTGCACCGCCTGTGGCTCCTGCTACACGGTTTGCCCCGACAGCGCCATTCCCGGACTGGTGCACACGATTATTTCGGTCCTGGATACGACTGTTAAATCGGTATCGGGGAACGGCCGCGCCGTGAAGCACCTGCCACGCGCGATCCGCACGGTCGAGCAAAAACTGCGGCCGAAACTTCAAACGGTAGGTGAGAAAGCCAACGTTCGGGCGTTCCTCGACGAGGCGATCGGCGAAACTCTGGCCGCCGCCGCTCCGGCCGACAAAGCGGAACTTGAGACGGAGTTCCAATGGTTCCGGCAAGCCCTCGGAGAATTCAAGTTCTCGCTCACCTCGCCCTATTGGACGGTTCGCGAAAAGAAGGCGAAGGGCAGCGGCGGGCTGCTCTCCATCACTGTCAATCCATACGCCTGCAAAGGTTGCATGGAGTGCGTCAAGGTCTGTAATGACAATGCTTTACGCCCAGTGGCGCAAACCTCTCAAAGTGTGGACAAGCTGCGCAAGGACTGGGAATTCTGGCAAGCCCTGCCAACCACGTCCCCCGAGTTCAGCCGTATCGACGACCTCGATGAGAAGATCGGCGCGCTCCAAACCCTGCTGCTCGACAAGAAGAACTACATGGGCCTCGTCGGCGGCGACGGCGCTTGCCTGGGATGCGGCGAGAAAACCGTAGTCCACCTGTTCACTGCGACCGTTGAAGCCCTGATGCAGCCGCGGGTCAAGAAGCATGTCGACAAGCTGGACGACCTGATCACGCGGCTCGACCAGCACGTGCGCCTGAAACTCGCTTCCACGGTCGACTTGACCGACAGCGATCGCATCGACCAGGCTCTCGATAAGCTCAAGAACACGGACGTCACGCTCGCCAGCTTCGCGGAGAAGCTGGACGAACGCCATGCCGGAAAGACACTGGACGCCGAGTGGCTCCACTGGGTGACGCAAGTTCTCGCCAAATTGAAGCACCTCAAGTGGCAGTACACCGAAGGAACCGGCCGCCGCGGGCGCTGCTCGATGGGAATCATCAATTCGACGGGTTGCACATCAGTATGGGGTTCGACGTATCCGTTCAATCCTTATCCGTTCCCTTGGGCCAACCACCTGTTCCAGGATTCCTCCTCGATGGCGATGGGCGTTTACGAAGGACATATGTCGAAGATGGCGGAAGGCTTCCGAGCCATCCGCATGGCCGAAATCGAGCTGAACGGCGGCTATAAGAAGGAGAAGCACGAGGAAGCGCTCACCTACTTCGACTGGCGGAAGTTCACCGAGGAAGAATTCGCGTTGTGCCCGCCCGTGGTCGCCATCGGAGGCGACGGCGCGATGTACGACATCGGCTTCCAGAACCTGTCGCGCATGATGATGTCGGGCAAACCGATCAAGGCCCTGATTCTCGACACGCAGGTTTATTCCAACACCGGAGGCCAGGCCTGCACCTCCGGCTACACCGGCCAGGTTTCCGACATGGCGCAGTATGGCAAGGCGTTCCAGGGCAAGGAAGAGATTCGCAAAGAGATCGCCCTGGTGGCGATGGCCCATCGCACGACTTACGTTTTGCAGGGCAGCGTCGGCAACGCCACGCACCTGATTGAAGGCTTCATTGACGGTTTGAACGCGCGCCGGCCTGCTCTGTTCAATATCTACAGCGCCTGCATGCCGGAGCATGGGATCGGCGACGATCTCGCCGAGCACCAGGCCAAGCTGGCAATCGAATCGCGGGCTTATCCGCTCGTTCGCTACAACCCCGATAAAGGCATAATTCCCGAGGAGTGCTTCGATATCGAAGGCAATCCCGCGGTCGATCGGGACTGGCCTGTTTACACGCTCGAATACACGGACGAAAAGGGCGGCAAGGCCAAGATGGAAGTGCCCATGACGTTCGCCGATTTCGCGGTGACCGAGGCGCGCTTCCGCAAACAGTTCCGAACCGCTCCGCGCGATACGTGGAACGACAACATGGTTCTGCTGGCCGAGTTCATCGATCTGGCAGCGGACGAGCGCGACGGCAAATTCCCGTACATCTGGGGCGTGGACAAAAAGAATCGGCTGATTCGCGTCATTGTCGCCGCGCCGATTGTGCGGGCCACGGAAGACCGGCGGAACTTCTGGCGCATGCTGCGGTCGCTGGCGGGTGTTCGCGAGCAGGTGGACGTCACTGCGATCGCGGAAAAGGCCAAGGCCGAATTCGCGCAAGCCATGGTGGCTCAGCTTCAGAAGATGCTGTCGGACGGCAATATTCTGACGGATCAGCCGGCGGGCCCGGCGCCCGTCGTGCAAGCGTCAATCCCAGCGGTGATAGCGGAGCCTGTTGCCGCCCCGACGGCCGTGGTCGCCGAAGCCGCAGCCGGAGCGGAGAGCCTCAACGGCTACGCCGCGCCCTGGATCGAATCGGACCTCTGCACTTCCTGCGAAGAGTGCATCGGTATCAACGCCAAGATCTTCGCCTACGACGACGACAATCACGCTGTTATTAAGGACGCTAAAGGCGGGCCGTATAAGGATCTCGTGCGGGCGGCTGAAAAGTGCACCGCGCAAGTGATCCACCCCGGTACGCCGTGGGATCCCAAAGAAAAAGATCTCGACAAGCTGATGAAGCGCGCGGAGAAATTCAACTAGGACCGTTATGTCTCTCCTAGGACTTTTGAACGGCAAGACCTTCTCACACGGGGTACACGTCCCCGAATTCAAGGAAGGGACGTGTCACCTGCCAATCCGCCGGCTGCCGTTCGCGCCGATTCTCATTGTGCCGCTCTCGCAACACACCGGCGCTCCGGCCGTGCCGATCGTGCGGGAAGGCCAGGAAGTAGTGCGCGGCGAACCGATCGCGAAAGCGGGTGGTTTCGTCTCTGTGCCCATGCATGCGCCGGCCACCGGCCGTGTGGAACGCATCGCCCTGGCTCCCTCGGCGCGAGGCGATCTTTCGCAAGCTATCTTCATCAAGCCTTATCCAGGAGCGAGCCAGCAGGTTCTCTACGGCGCTCCCCAGGATATCGACCACATGACATCTGAGCAGGTCATTGCGGCGGTCCAGGACACCGGCGTCGTTGGTCTCGGCGGCGCTGCATTTCCGACGCACGTCAAAATGAAGCTGCCCGAGGGCAAGAAGGTCGACACCGTCGTCGTCAATGGCTGCGAGTGCGAGCCTTACCTCACAACCGACCATCGCGTGATGCTCGAAGAGGCCGGCGAGGTGCTCCACGGAGCCCGCATCGCAATGAAAGCTATCGGCGCCTCGCGGGCGATTGTCGGCATCGAAGACAACAAAATGGACGCCGTCGACGCGCTCCGTAAAGCCAACGGTGACGCAGCCGACATTTCGATTGAAGCGATCCCAACGAAGTATCCACAGGGTGCGGAAAAGATGTTGATCCAATCCCTGCTACACCGCGAAGTGCCATCGGGCGGCCTGCCCTTCGATGTTGGCGTCGGCGTTTTTAACGTCGCGACGCTCGCTCAGATCGGCTACCTGCTGCCCCGGCATCAAGGACTGATCGAGCGTGTAGTCACCATCACCGGACCCGGCGTCGCCAAGCCGGGCAACTATCTCGCCGCGTTAGGCAGTCCTCTGCGGTGGGCCCTCGAGCAAGCCGGCATCACCAGGGAAGCGACTTCGGTCGTGCTCGGCGGCCCGATGATGGGCGCCGCCATCGGATCGCTCGACGTGCCACTGACGAAGGGCGTCACCGGTGTGCTGGTCCTGACTTCGCGCGAACTGAACGGCCACCATCGCATTTACCCGTGCATCAAGTGCGGTAAGTGCGTCGAGGCGTGCCCGATGCACCTGAATCCCTCGCGTCTCGGCATGCTGGCCCGCAAAGAACGCTACGAAGAGATGGACACGAATTTTCATTTGGGCGACTGTTTTGAGTGCGGTTGCTGCGCCTATGTATGCCCCGCGCACATCCCGCTCGTTCAATACTTCCGGATTTCCAAACAGCTTAACCGGGAGAGAAAGGCGCGCGCATGAGCACCTCCGTCATTGAAGTACGAACCTCTCCCCACCTGCATTCCGACTTCACGGTCGAGAAGATCATGCGGAACGTGGTTTTTGCTTTGCTTCCCCTGTGCGCGTATGCCGTGTGGTTGTTTGGCATTAGCGCTCTGGCCTTAATCGCGACCACTACCGCGTCCTGCCTGCTCACCGAGCACATCGCATGCCGGGTGATGAAGCGCCCTTCGACCCTGATCGATTTCAGCGCCACCATCACGGGCGTACTTCTCGGGCTCACCTTGCCGCCGGGGTTCCCGCTATGGATGGGAGCGGTTGGTGGCTTCATCGCTATCGGGCCGGCTAAGCTGATTTTCGGCGGCCTAGGTTTCAATGTGTTCAATCCCGCGCTCGTCGCGCGAGCGTTTCTACAAGCTGCGTTTCCGGTCGCGATCACGGCCTACACCCCGGCGCTGGCGTTGAATCGGTTTTCGGAATTTATCCCCTCCAGCCTGGCTTGGCCCTTGATGAAGTCCGCTCCGCTGACAAATTGGATCGCTCATGTACGCGTTGACGCCTTCTCGGGCGCAACGCCCCTGATGCAGCAGAAATTCGATCACGTGACCACGGCCCTGCAGCCGCTGTTCCTCGGCGAACGCGCCGGATCGGCGGGTGAGACTTCGGCGATTCTGATCATTCTCTGCGGTCTATACCTGATTGTGCGCAAGATGATGGACTGGCGGATTCCGGCCGCGATGCTGCTGAGCGCATTTCTGGTGGGTGGCGCGTTTTACCTGACCGACAGCGCCCGGTATCCCAACCCGTTTTTCGTGCTCCTCTCGGGCGGCCTGATGCTCGGGGCATTCTTCATGGCAACCGATCCGATCGGTTCTCCCGTGACACCCGCCGGCGTCTGGATCTACGGCGCGCTCATGGGGTTGATCACGGTCCTGATCCGGTTCAAAGGCGGCCTGCCGGAAGGCGTCATGTACGCCATCCTTCTGAGCAATGCTGTATCGCCGATGATTGACAATCTCACCCAGCCCCGCCACTTTGGGGCGCGCAGAAAAGCGGAGGCCAAAGCATGAGAGAAAGCAGCTTTCGCATGATCCGGCTGATGGGCACCGTGTCACTTCTGTGTGGCATGCTCATCGTCGCGACAAAAATCACGACCCTGGCGCGTATCCGGAACAACCAGGACATCATCATGCACGACTCGGTCGCGCAGCTCCTGCCGGGTATTCATAAGCAGGTTGTTTATGGCATCGAGCCTTCCGGCGATCTCAAAATTCTGCCCAGCGCCGAGGGCGAGGGTCCCCGATTCTTCGCCGGCTACGACGCCAACGAAAACTTCCTCGGGGTTGTCGTCGAGGCCAGCGACCGCGGCTATGCAGATGTCATCTCCGCCATGTATGCCTACTCGCCGGATAAGCAGATTGTGACGGGATTCAAGGTGGTCGAGATGCGCGAAACTCCCGGCCTCGGCGATCGCATCCGTAGTGACGTGCCGTTCCTGAACAACTTCAAGGACCTCGACGCAACGCACCCTATCGCAGTCGTAAAGCACGGCACCAAGAAAAACCCCTGGGAAATCGATGCGATCTCTGGCGCAACGGTCTCATCCCGCGCAGTGGGCCGCATGCTCGAAAAGAGCACCAAGGAAATCGCGCCCATCATCTCGAAGAATCTGGATCGCATCAGGAGGGGCAACTGATCATGAGTACCCTGTGTTGTGCCCTTTTGATCCAGGCTGGCAGCCGGCGCGCCGGTTGGCAACCGGCGCGGGGAGGGTTATCAACCCGCCGCACGGTCGAAAACTCCAGGTGCGACAGGCTATGGAAGGGTGGAGCAGGCGGTTTCGCCTGCCTTTGGACTTCACCGGGAACGCACAGGCGAAACCGACTGCGCCACCTTGTTTTCATCCGCTTTTTTGGATCGGCGATCGATAGCGACAGGTTTACAACCTCCACTACACGAGGTGAAATATGAGCGATACCCCTGTAGCATGCCACGGCAGCGGCGTACCGGCGCCGCCCCCTGACAACCCGTTTCTCAATGGCCTCTGGAAACGAAACCCGGTCTTCGTTCAGGTCCTCGGGATGTGCCCGACGCTGGCCATCACAAACTCGGTCCGAAATGCTGTCGCCATGGGACTGGCCACCACGTTCGTGCTGGTCTTCTCCGGCGGCCTGGTTTCCGCCGTGCGCAAGATCGTCCCGCGCCAGGTCCGCATCGCAACCTACATCTCCATCATCGCGACCTCGGTGACCATCGTCGATTACCTGGTAAAAGCGATCAGCGTGCCGGTCTCCCAGGCGCTCGGCCCCTTCATCCCGCTGATCGTTGCGAACTGTATCATTCTCGAACGCTCCGAGGTTTACGCAGGAAAGAATCCGGTCGGCAAATCGCTGCTCGACGGCCTCGGCATGGGGTTAGGCTTCACATTCGCCCTGAGCTGTCTCGGCACCGTCCGCGAAGTCCTCGGCGCGGGCACATTTTTCGGTCTTCCCATCTTTGGACCCAACTATGAACCCTGGGTCCTTTTCTTACTGCCTCCCGGCGGCTTCATATCGCTGGCAATCTGGCTGATCACGTTCACCGTGTGGCGCGACCGCCGCGAAAAGCGCAAACGCGCAGCCGAAGCCGAACTGGTGCAGGTAGTGGAGGTGCATTCATGAATCACGCGTCCCTGGGCGGCATCTTCATTGACGCCCTGCTGATCAATAATTTTGTTCTCTGCGTGTTCCTCGGGATGTGCTCGTTCATCGGCATATCCGGGAAATTCGGTACCGCCTGGCGCATGGGCCTCTCGGTGATGTTCGTCATCGTCGTGAGCGCCGTTCTCTCATACGAAATGAACCTGCTCCTCGTCCGATTCCACGCCGAGTACCTCAGGATCATCGTCTATATCGTTATCATTGCGTCCACCGTGCAGTTGACCGAGATGTTCATCAAGAAGACCAGCCCCGCGCTCTTCCGAGCCATGGGCGTCTACTTGCCGCTCATCACCACCAACTGCGCCGTGCTGGCCGTGCCGCTGTTCCAGACCTCGCGCAACTACAACCTGCTGCAGAGCTTCGTTTTTGCCGTGGCGGGAAGCGGTGGATACACGCTCGCCATCGTGACACTGTCGCTGGTCCGCGAGCGCATCGAGCTGTCCGACACGGCAAGTCTCGCGAGAGGTACTGCGCTCACCCTGGTGTTAGCCGCCATCCTCTCGATGGCGTTCATGGGATTTGCTGGAATGGGGAATGGAGGCTGAGACATGTTGGAGAGCCTTCTGACTGCAGTCATCGGCATCCTGATTATCATGGGCGCCTGGTTCGTCATCCAGGCCGTGGTCCGCAAGAACTCGGGATGCGGGTCCGATCGGGACGTGCTGGAGTACCTGGCCCACGGTTGTGGCGCCTGCGAGCGCTCCAAGGCGTGCCACAATCGTGCCGAAAGCGCAGGCCGCGAGCCCGCGGCGCCAAACAGGATGCTGAACTCACGATGAGGCAGAGCTGGTTGCGGTCCGTCTTACGCGAGTTAGTCAAGAGCGAGGAGAATCATCATGAACTTATCTGAATATGACGTCAACCATCCGTACACGGCCATGCTGTTGACGAGCGAGCGGATCACGCCACCGGCTTCCGACGCCGAAGTGCGTCACCTGGTCCTGCAAATGCCCGTGCGCCGCTTTGAATACGTCGAAGGGCAGAGCATCGGCGTGCTCGCCCCCGGACCTCACGACTTCGGAAACGAGCATCACCTGCGGCTTTATTCGATTGCCAACTCGCGAAGCGGCGAGGCGGGACGCGGCAGCACCATCTCGATCTGTGTCCGGCGGTGCTTCTACATCGACGAGGTCAGCGGCGAGAAGTATCCGGGAAAGGCTTCGAACTTCCTGTGCGACTCCAAGCCCGGCGATCCGATCCAGATCACCGGCCCCTACGGTGGCGCTTTTACGATACCTCCCGATAACACCGCCAATTTGCTGATGATCGGCGTCGGCACCGGTATCGCGCCATTCCGCGCCTTTGTAAAACGGATCCACGAGATGCGAACCGGCTGGACGGGGAAGGTCCGGCTGTTCTACGGCGCCAAGACCGGTATGGAACTGCTGTACCTGAACGATTTCAGGAACGACTTCGCCCTGTACTACGACGAAGCGACATTCAAAGCTTTTGAGGCCGTGAGCCGGCGTCCCCATGCCGATGCGTCCCCCGCGCTCGAGCAAGCGCTGGTGGAGAACGCGCGCGAGGTGTGGGACATGATCCAGGACTCCAAAACGTACGTTTACCTGGCTGGCCTGAGCGAAGCCGCCCTGAAGTTCGAGAACGCCATGATTGTCACCACCGGCCTGGCGGAGACCTGGCGCGAGAAGCGGGAAGAGTTGATCAAGCAGGGCCGGTACGCGGAACTTCTCTACGACTAGGTGGGACAGGCTTCCGCCTGGCCGTCCGCGTTACCATAAAAAGTACACGCAAGTGACCGCATTCGGTGGCGCAGGCTCGGTTTCGGTAACCAGCTCCCGGTTTTTTACGACTAACTCGTAGGGCCGCACTTATGTGCGTACAGCGGGCGTGTGCAGCGCGAACCAATTCGCGCCGATGATGATTTGGAAGGAGGTTTCAGAATTGGGCCTCAAAATAGGTGTTCTGAAAGAGACGTTTCCCGGTGAGCGCCGCGTTGCCATGGTGCCGCGCGCCATGGACCTGCTGACCAAGGCGGGCGCCGAGGTTTGGATCGAGCGCGGCGCGGGCATCCCCGCCGGCTTCCGCGATTCGGATTACGAAGCGAAAGGCGCGAAGATTGCTTCCTCGGCCGACGATCTGCGCGCCAGCGCCCAGATCCTGCTTGCGGTGCGCGTCGAAGATTCGCCCCGCCTGACGAATACGCATGTCGTCATCGGCATGTGCGATCCGCTGACCGATCCGCGCCTGTCCAATGACATTGCCGCGCGGAAAGCCACGCTTTTCTCGATGGAGTTGATCCCGCGCACAACGCGCGCGCAGAGCATGGACGTCCTGTCGTCTATGGCTTCGATCGCCGGGTACAAGGCCGTTCTGTTGGCAGCCGATACCTTACCCCGCATGTTCCCCATGATGATGACCGCCGCCGGAACAATTCCGCCGGCTCGTGTTCTCGTCCTGGGAGCCGGCGTGGCGGGCTTGCAGGCCATCGCCACCGCAAAACGTCTTGGCGCGGTAGTGAGCGCTTACGACGTCCGCTCGGCCGTGAAAGAACAGATCGAGAGCCTGGGCGCGAAGTTCGTGACCATCGACCTCGGCGGCGCGAAGGGCGAAGGCGAAGGTGGATATGCAAAGGCGCTCGATGAAGATACGATTCGCCGGCAGCGCGAGCAGATGGCCAGTGTGATGCGTGAAAACGACGTCGTCATCACGACCGCCGCAGTTCCTGGGAGGAAAGCTCCCCTGCTCATCACCGCCGACATGGCGCGGGGCATGGTCCCCGGATCCATCATCGTCGACATCGCGGCAGAACGCGGCGGCAACTGCGAATTGACGCGCGCCGGCGAGACAGTGGTGGACAACGGCGTCAGCATCGTCGGCCCAGTGAACCTGGCATCGAGCATTCCGTATCACGCCAGCCAGATGTATGCCCGCAATATCGGAACCTTCCTGAAGAACATGATCAACAAGGAAGGCAATCTCGCGATCAACATGGACGACGAAATCGTCCGCGAAACACTGGTCGCCCGCGACGGCCAGCTCGTTCAACCCAAGGTGAAAGCGCTTTTTGAATCCATGATGGATAGCGGAGTCCCTGCATGAGCATGGAGTTGGAGCTCAGCATTTATGTTTTCTTTCTGGCGGGCTTTCTTGGCCTGGAGTTAGTTCGCCGCGTGTCGCCGCTGCTGCACACGCCCCTGATGTCTCTTACCAACGCGATTTCGGCCATTTCGGTGGTCGGCGCGATTCTGATCACGGGGTCGGGCACAGCTCCCATGCTGAGCAAAGTTCTAGGTTTCACGGCGGTCACGTTCGCCACCATCAACATCGTGAGCGGATTCCTGATCACCGATCGGATGCTGAAGATGTTCCGCAAGAAGGAACCCGGTAAGGGAGGGCACTAACCGTGGAATCCCTCTGGCAATACTCGTACCTGGTCGCCGCCTTTACCATCATTCTTTCGATTAAATGGCTCAGCTCCCCCGCCACTGCCCGACGCGGTGTACAGATGGGCCAGGTTGGAATGCTCTTCGCTATTGTCGGGACCCTGCTTCGTCACGAAGTGGTCAGCCTGGAAGCGATTCTGATTGCCTTTTTCATCGGCACGGCGATTGGCGTCCCTCTGGCGTACCTGATGCCCATGACGTCGGTGCCCCAGCTTACGGCTCTGTCCCATGCTTTCGGTACTTTTGCCGCAGCGCTCGTCGGGACCGCCGAATATTATCGCGCGGCTCCCACCGGCTTCACGATGGTTTCGTTGTGCGTTGAGGTCCTGCTGGGCTTCCTGACCTTCACCGCCAGTTTGATGGCATTCGGCAAACTTCAGGAGCTTGTGCCTACTCGGCCCATCACGTATAAGGGCCAGAATTTCGTGAACCTGTTGCTGCTGGCGCTGGCCATCGTGTTGGGCGTTTGGCTTTGTGCGGCCCCCGCGCCGGACTGGGTTTTCCCGACATTCTGTGGCCTGGCTCTGCTGTTCGGCGTTCTGCTGATCATCCCGATCGGCGGCGGAGACATGCCCACCGTCATCGCGCTTTTGAACTCCTACGCCGGTATGTCGGCGGCGGCGATGGGCTTTGCCCTCAACAACAAATTGTTGATCATCGCCGGTGCTTTGAACGCTGCGTCGGGCTTCATTCTATCCGTCATCATGTGCAAGGCCATGAACCGGTCGTTCACCAACGTCCTTTTTGGCGCGTTCGGCCAGGTTCAGGCCGGAGCTGCCGCCAAAGGGGAACAGAAGCCGGTACACAGCGCGACCCCCGAGGACGCAGCCTCGATCCTGGCCTCGGCCCGGAAAGTAATCGTGGTGCCGGGTTATGGCATGGCCGTCGCCCAGGCGCAGCATAAACTCCGCGAACTCACCGATCAGCTCACCAAGCGCGGCATCGACGTCCAGTTTGCCATTCACCCGGTGGCGGGCCGCATGCCCGGCCACATGAACGTGTTGCTGGCCGAAGCGGACATCCCCTACGACCGTCTCCACGAGATGGAGGAGATCAACGACGAATTCGGTGAAGCCGACGTCGCACTCGTCATCGGCGCGAATGACGTCGTAAATCCGGCGGCGCGTCACGACACCGCGAGCCCCATCTACGGCATGCCTATTCTCGACGTGGACAAGGCTCACACGGTGATGGTGATCAAGCGCAGTATGAACCCCGGTTTCGCCGGAATCGACAATGAGCTCTATTACATGGACCGTACGCTCATGTTGTTCGGCGACGCCAAGTCGTTCGTCGGCGAGATCGTTAAGGAATTACCAGCCGCGGCGCACGCGTAACGCGTAATGCAGACTGGAAGTCCGTGCGGGACTGGCAGTCCCGCAAGAACTTACCTCAAAAACTTCAAGCAAACGGGCGAGCCCACGTGCGCGATCTGACCAGTAGAAGTCAGCTTTCCCGTTTGTTTGTCAACCCTAAACACCACCAGGTCATCCGACTTCTGATTCGCGGCGATCAGAAACGAACCTGACGGATCCAACTCGAAATTCCGCGGGACCTTACCCCCGGCCAGCGTCCGATCCACCGCCGTCAATGTCCCCTTAGCCTGGTCGATCGCGAAGACCGCAATGCTGTCATCCCCCCGATTCGAATCATAGAGAAACCTTCCTGACGGATGGACCGCGATCTCCGCAGTCGTGTTTTCGCCTTTGAAACCCGCAGGCAACGTAGAAATCGTCTGCAATTCCTGGAGCGCCCCGCTCTCCCGATTCCAACTGAACGCTGTGACCGTGGAAGCCAGCTCATTCGTCAGATAGGCGAACTTGCCGCTTGGGTGAAACGCCAGGTGCCGCGGACCGGAGCCGGCCTTGATCGCGGCAAATGGAGTATCGTTCGGCTTCAGGCTCCCCGCCTTGGCGTCGAAGCGAAACACGAACACCTTATCCACGCCCAGATCCGCGCCGACGGCGAACGCCTTGTCGGGCGAAACCTGGATGAAATGAGCATGCGGGCCTTCCTGCCGTTGAGCATTCGGCCCCTTACCGGTGTCCTGGACAAACGCCGACGCCTCGTGCAGCTTGCCGTCCGCCCCAATCGGCAAGACCGCAAAACTGCCGCTGCCGTAATTCGCAACAAGCAGGTTTTTGCCCTCCGGATCGACGCTGATATGACACGGACTGTCGCCCTTCGAGGAAACCTTGTTGAGGAACGTCAGTTGTCCCGTATCCGCCCGGATTGCAAACGCGCTCACGGTCCCGGCGGACGTCTCATCCACCGCATAAAGAAACTTGTGGTTCGGATGGATCGCAATATACGACGGATTGGCGGTCGCGGCGGCAAGTCGAAGGCCGCGGACTTTGCCCGTCCGCTCATCGAACGATGCGACGTAAATGCCTTTGCTGGAAGGTCCAGTGTACGTTCCGATATACAGGAAAGATTCGGCCGCCAGTGCTGTGCCGGCGGCTAAGAAAGCTACAACGGCCCGGAGGAGCCTCATACCAGTACGATAAATCAGATTTACCCGCTGAGTCCGACCAACTCCGAATTCCGCGGTAAAGCGATGGCCGGAAGCAACGCTTTCGCAGAACGCGTAAGCATGTTCTCGATCTGGGATGCTTCCACCGGCTCCGAGAAGTAATAGCCTTGCGCGTATTTGCAGCCGAGCGATTGCAGCAGCTCAACCTGTTCGCGCGTCTCTACCCCCTCGGCTACGACGTTCATGCCCAGCGCCCCCGCGAGCCGAATGACCGTGTCCACGATATGCGACCCGTTTTGCGGCAAACAACTCACGAACGCCCGATCGATTTTGACGGTGTCGAATGGCAGATTGCAGAGATAACTTAGCGAGGAATACCCCTTACCGAAATCGTCAATCTTGAGCCCGACCCCCACATTCTTCAAAAGCTCCAGAATGCGCCCCGCCTCCTCCGCGTCCTCGATGAACACGCTTTCGGTAATCTCGAGGCGCAATGTCGAGGGTTCCAGGTCGTTCTCCTTCAGAATTCTTTCCACGTTTCCGACCAGGCCGGCATCCCGGAACTGGCGGCACGACATGTTCACGCTCATGGTCAGCGGAGGAGTCTGCGGGAAACGCTGTTGCCAGCTTTTGAGTTGCCGGCAGGCCTGTTCCAAGACCCAGTTCCCCAGCGGAATGATCAAACCCGTCTCCTCGGCGAGTGGGATGAATTGATCGGGATAGATCAAACCAAGGCGAGGATGCAGCCAACGCGCCAGCGCCTCGAAACCTGTGATCCTGCCATCGCCGAGGTTCACTTTGGGTTGGTAGTAAACCTCGTAGTCGTCGTTTGCGAAAGCCGCGCGAAGGTCGGTTTCGAGGTCCAGCCGGGCCACGGCTCGCTTTCGCATATCGCGGTCAAAAATCTCGATCCGCGCGCCGCCCAGCGCCTTCGCCCGGTACATGGCCGTGTCGGCATCGCGCAGAAGATCCTCCACCCGGATCGCGTCTCCGGGACCCAGTGCCGCGCCAATGCTCAGGGTGCAGAATACGTCCCGCCCTTCGAGCCGGAACGGTTGCGACAACAACTCACGCAAAGCGGTCCCCATCTGATCCACCTGCTCGGCGCGCGCGGGATGTCCGAGCAGGATCGCGAATTCGTCGCCTCCGAGCCGGGCGATCAGGATCGATCCTTCATGCGTCAGTGTCCGCAGGCGGCTGGCGATGCCTACGAGCAGTTCATCGCCTACCAGATGTCCCAGGCTGTCGTTGATCACCTTAAACCGGTCGATATCGAGCAGCAGCACCGCGAATGTGTAGCCGGACTCGCGTCCCGACCGGGTGATTGCCTCCGCTAAGCGCTCCAGCAACAGGGCGCGGTTTGGCAGATTCGTGATCGGATCGGCAATTTTGCTGTCGGTGATATCGATCAGCGTCCCCGCCAGGTGCGTAGGCTGACCTGAGCTGTCGCGCACGGTCTGAGCACGGCTGCGGACCCAGCGCCAGGAACCGTCTTTATGCTGCAGGCGGTGCTCGCTGTTGAATTGTTCCACAACGCCGGTGATTGCCGTATCCAGGTCGTATTGAACGCGATTGGAATCATCCGGATGAATGCGGCTCAGCCATTCCGCCGCACTGTCTTCGATCTCATCTGGGTCGTAGCCCAGTATCTCCTTCCAGCGCGCCGAGAGATACATGGCGTTCGACTGCAAATCCCAGTCCCAGAAGCCGTCGTTGCTCCCACGGGCGGCCATGACGTCGCGCTGTTCCCCCTCGTGGAGCCGAGCCTGCGCTTCGCGGCGGGCAAGCTGTGAGCGCATGCGCGCCAGGAGCACCTCAAAATCCACCGGCTTGGTGACGTAATCGTTGGCGCCCGCGTTCAACGCGTCAACTGTGGTCTGGCTGTCGCTGACAGCGGTCACGATGATGATGGGCAGGTCGAGCGGAGAATAGGACCGCCGCAGCGTGACGAGGACCTCCAAACCACTCATTCCAGGCATATTATGGTCGAGCAGCAGGAGGTCAAACGAACCCGACGCGATGAGGTCCAGAGCGCGCGGACCGTTCTCGGCGCTTTCCACCTTGTAACCCAGGCGCGACAACCGCCGGGCGAGCATGTCCAGGTTGAGTGGATCGTCGTCCACTACAAGCAATCGATAGTGACTCTGATCGTTGGCCGGTTTTTGTTGGTCGTTAGCCACGAATCCTCACCGTGTGTGACAACGTCGACGCATCTCCTACAACCGGAAGATGCCGGACCGTAGCACAAGCGAGCGGCGGAACCCGGGAGAACGCAAGTTCTCACGTTTCTCATCGTCAGAATCCGCCACAAATATAAGGAAGATCGCGCTATTCCAATTGTCGCTATCATCGGACAGGAGGCGAGCTGTGTATCATTACGATCCCGAAACGGCACTCGAAGAATTGAACGAAGACGCCCTGCTGCCCAATCCAGTTCACCTGCGCGACATGATCGTACGTGCGGAGCTGAGCCCGGAAGAAGCCCTCGACCTCAATCGCAAGTTCCAGGATTACTTGCAGGCGTTCGGCGATACTCAGTCGCAGGCCCGCTCGGTGCTCGAAAAACTGGCGGAAAAGAGTCTGCGGTCGACACGTTAGCCCTTCTAACCCGTCTAATTTAGCCGATGCGCTTCGAGGGTTTCGTCCAGGATTTGGGCTATGCGATCCGCCTTTTTCGCAGGACTCCCGGTTCTACCGCGATCCTCATTTTCACGCTCGCTCTCGGCATCGGGGCTAACACAGCCGTGTTCAGCGCGCTGGAGGCAGTCCTTTTGCGACCTTTGCCTTATAGAGACTCCAGCCGGCTGGTTGTCATATGGGAGCGGCAGAAGCAGGCCAAAGGAATCACCAAGCTGTTCGACCTCTACAGCGACTACGAGAACTGGAAGACGACCAGCACCAGCTTTGAGGGATTCGCCGCGGTTAGTTGGTCGCCTCAAGCTTCACCGCAGCGGATTCTGACGGGACACGGCCCCGCACGCACTGTTTTCACCGTTCCCGTGAGTGCAGACTTCTTCGCGCTTCTCAAAAGCCCTGCCCTGCTCGGACGAACCTTCGACGCGGTTGACAGCGGGCGAAGCTGTGTCGCTGTTCTGGCGTATGACTTCTGGCAGGAAACTTTGAGCGCCGACCAGGGCGCGATCGGGCGCGCCATACGCCTGGACGACCAAGCATGCACCGTGAAAGGTGTCATGCCACGCGGATTCGCGTTCCTGCCACCGGAGCACAACGTCGCAATGTGGACTCTTATGACGCATCCCGGCCGTCCGGATCAGTTTGCCGTGGCGGTTTTTGCGCGGCTCAAGCCAAACATGGCGGTCAGTACCGCCCAGCAGGAAATTGCGCTGCTGCACCAGGCCGCACACAGGAACGACCGGTGGGGTGCCCTTATGGAGCCCATCACCTACGATCTGCACGAGGAGTTCACATGGCTCACGGGCCGAAATCTGCGCCTGAGCCTGCTTGTACTGTTTGGCGCTGTAAGCTTCGTGCTTCTGATCTGCTGCGTCAATGTTGCGAACCTGCTGCTGGCGCGCGCGGCGGGCCGGGAACGGGAAATGGCCATTCGCGCCGCGTTAGGATCAGGCAGTCGCCGCCTGCTGCGCCAACTGTTCACTGAGAACGTGCTGCTTGCAATGGTGTCATCTGCGGCGGGAATAGGATTGGCGGCCGGCGGAATCCATTACTTCCGAATCGCCCACGCGGTTGAATTGCCGCCCGGCACCGCGATCGAGCTGAACGCGTCCGCGTTCGCCTTCACCGGAGCCCTTGCGCTACTGACTGCGCTACTCTTTGGCGCCATTCCTGCCTGGAAAGCATCGCGGGTGGATCTGAACGAGGCATTGAAAGCGGCCGGTAAGTCATCGTCGCAAGGAAGCCGCCAACACCGTTTCGGCAAGACCTTAATTGTGGCGGAAGTCGCGCTGACATCCGTCCTTCTCGCAAGTGCCGGATTGCTGATCCAGAGCATGGTGCGATTTGCCGCGACGCCGCTCGGTTTCCGTGAGACCGGGCTCCTGAGCGCGTCGATACAGCTTCCGCGGAACAACTACGTCGACCCCGCTCGGCGCGTTCAAGTGTACGACCGGCTGACAACAGAACTCGGTCGAATTCCGGAACTCCAGGGGCTCGCGTTTTCCAGCACCCCTCCGATTCGCGGCGGAGGTTCGGTCGACGCCATCGAGGTTGAAGGACAGCCAGAGCCCCGGCAGGAGAGCCTGGTGGATACGACGCAGCAGACGGTAAGTCCGGAGTATTTTCGCGTCATGGATACGCCGCTACGGGCCGGGAGATTCTTTGAACGGTTCGATTCCGCCGCGTCCGAACCAGTCGCGATTGTCAATGAGGCGCTGGTTCGAAAATACTTCCCCGAACGCGACCCGGTTGGGAAACATGTCCGGCCGTTCGATGCCGGCAACCGTAGCAGGTCCTGGTTCCGGGTGGTCGGCGTGGTTGGCGACGAGAAACGCCAGAATGTGTTTCGCGAAATGGATTGGGACGAAGCCCCTGTTCTTTTCCGTCCGCTGAGCCAGAATCCGCCAGATGCAGTCAATTTGCTCGTGCGCGTAACCGGGGCGAGCCATGCGATCGGCGCGAGTATTCAGGAGCGGGCACGGGCGGTGGCGCCGGACGTCCCGCTCGAGAGGATGCAAACCGTCAGCGAGTTGGAGTCCGAAGCCCTGGCCTATCCGCGTTTCCGCGCTACATTACTCGCTATGCTCGCTGCCTTGGCAGTGATGCTCGCGATGGTTGGACTTTTCGGCGTTCTATCGCATTCCGTTGCGCAGCGGACTCGGGAATTGGGAATCCGCATGGCCGTTGGCGCCCGGCAATCGACAGTGTTGGCCATGATCCTGAAAGAGGGTCTCCTTTTAGCCGGTATTGGCGTCTTCCTGGGGATGGGCGGAGCGTTGGTTTTGGGACGCTATTTCATGACACTGCTCTACGGCACCCGGCCCGGCGACCCGGCCGTTTTCGCAGCGGTCTTGCTTTTCCTCGTCCCGGCTGCATTCTTCGCGATGTTTATTCCGGCGCGCCGCGCTTCGCGAGTGGACCCAATCCGAGCGTTGAATTACGAGTAATCCATATGAGTTTGAGAGCACTTGATCATCTCCGCCAGGACACACAATATGCCATCCGCGCGACGCGTAAAGACGCGATCTTCGCGCTAACCACTATCCTGACGCTCGCACTTGCGATCGGCGGCAACACGGCGATGTTCACGGTAATTCGCGCCGTTCTGCTGAAGCCGCTCAACTACAGCGATGCCGACAAGCTCGTTCGCGTTCCCGGCGGCTCTACACCCACGCGCTTTGAGGAGATGCGAGCCGCCCAGCACTCCTTTACCGATATCGGAGCCTATACAGGCCCGGAGAGTTTTACACTTCTCGGCGGAGCAGAGCCGGAGGTGCTCGCCGGCACGCGCGTAACGGCCGGCTTTCTTCGCATCCTGGAGGCGGCGCCGGTTCTCGGCCGCGAATTTCTCCCCGGCGAGGATTCGGCGGGCGGCCCGCCGGTTGTGATGATCAGCGATCAGTTGTGGCGGCGCAAATTCCTGGGAGACCCGCGGATTGTGGGGAAGACTCTGACCCTGGCTGACGCGCCGTATACCGTCATCGGCGTGCTTCCTCCAGAGTTCAACTTTCCGTTCTTCGGCCTGGACCTGTGGATGACGCAACCCAGCGAATGGCCTGAGATTCCGCCGAAGGCTCGCATGTTGAGTCCTTACCTGACGCTGTTTGGCCGCCTGAAACCAGGAGTGGACCTGAACCAGGCCAGCGCCGAAGCGAGCGTGTTACGCCACCGCTACGCTCTGGCACATCCGACGATGCTCGACGCCAGGCCTAACCTTCCGAACCGCGTCGTGCCGCTGAAAGATGCGCTGGTTACCGATGTGCGCTCGATGCTCTGGATGTTGTTCGGCGCGGTGAGCTTTGTCCTGCTCATTGCATGCGCCAACGTTGCCGGTCTGTTGTTGGCGCGCGCAACATCGAGGCTCCGGGAGTTCGCTTTACGTGCTGCGCTCGGCGCCGATCGGGGACGGCTCCTCAAGCAACTGCTGGCTGAAAGTCTGCTGCTGTCCATAGCCGGCGGCGCATTGGGGCTTCTGCTCGCGAATTGGGCGGTCCAGGCGCTTCCACACGTGACGGCACTCCGCTTGCCTCGCGCTCACGATGTGCACATTGACGGGACGGTTCTGGCGTTTGCTGTTGGGTTGTCGGTCGTGAGCGGACTGCTCTTCGGATTGGCGCCTTCGCTTGGCGCATCACGCCCCGACCTGATCACGGTTCTGCGCGTAAGCGGACAGGCTTCGGAGGGAGCCGGCTTGCGGCACGGAATGGCGTTCAGCGCCCGAGGCCTGTTGATCGTCGGACAAGCGGCGCTTTCCATCGTCTTGCTGATTGGCGCAGCTTTGCTGACGAAGAGTGTCGCCCACCTGCGCGGAGTGGACCCGGGTTTCAATCCTTCCGATCTCCTCACGTTTCGAATTTCCCTGCCGCAGGCTCGTTACGACACCAATCAGAAGAGAATGGCGTTTCATGATGAGATGATGCGCCGCCTCGAGACGACACCGGGTATCGCGAGCGCCGCCGCGGGCTGGTATCTGCCACTCATGGGCGCGGCGGGCACTCCGGTGCAAGATGCAACCCAGCCGCGTCTGAAGTTGAATGAGCGCCCCATTGCGACGCTGTTCACGGTTATGCCCGGATACTTCGGCACACTCGAAATCCCTATGAAACGCGGGCGCGACTTCACCGCCCGGGACAACCTTGATGGTTCCAACCGGGTGACGATCATCGACGAGACGCTGGCCCGGCAATTCTGGCCGGCTTATCCCGGCGGCCCGGACCCTGTCGGCCAACACCTCCTGATCGGCGGCGTCGATCCGCGGCCGGCGGAAGTCATTGGCATTGCCGCAGACGTGAGGTCGAATCTGGAAGGCAACACCTGGCCCGGCGCAGTCTACGCGCCGTTTGGACAGAGCGCGCAGGGTGCACCGCAATCGATCGTGATAGCAGTCCGAACCAAGGGCGATCCCATCCGTTTCGCAAATACGGTCCGGCAGGAAGTGCGTGCGGTTGACCGGGACCAACCCATCGAGGACATCCGCACCATGGAGGAACGCGTCGAGGCGCAGGTTGGTCAACGGCGCTCGATGATGATGCTGTTGGAACTCTTTGCCGGGGTGGCGCTGCTGCTTGCGTTGATGGGATTGTACGGTGTGATCGCCTACTCGGTGGCGCAACGGACTAAAGAGGTGGCGATTCGCCGGGCGTTAGGGGCACAGCAGGGCGACATCATGAGGCTCGTCGTTGGACAGGGTCTGGGTTTTGCGTTGGCAGGGGTTGCCGTCGGGCTGGGCGCAGCGATCGCTTTGACGCGCGTCATGAAGAGCGTGCTGTTTCAAGTCAGCGCGACCGATCCGGTCATCTTCAGCGGTGTTGCGGCACTCTTCGTAATCGTGGCGCTCGCCGCCAGCTACATCCCGGCGCGCCGAGCGTCGCGGATCGATCCCATGGCGGCGTTGCGAATTTAGCCCGGTTGCTGGTAGAGGCCGAGTACGTTCCCGCCGGGATCGCGAAACCGCGCGGTAATCTCGGGGGCGTCCGCGCCAATCGGCTGCACAATCTCTCCGCCTTTTGCGACGATCGCCTCAATGGTCTTCTCGACACTGTCCACCATGATGTAGATCATCAAGCCTGGAGTCGTCGAAGGCGGACGTCCGACAATCCACGTACCACTGACCTGGCCGGTGGTATCGTCGAAAGCCGTGGCCCCATCGCCGCGAGTCCGGACATGCCAGCCGAAGATGCTTTTATAAAAATCGGCGGAACGGGCAATGTCGTTCGCCGGCATTTCGATGTAGCAGATCTTTCCGTTCGACAGGGTAGGTGGAGGGGGCATATTGTTCGATTATTGCGCACCCGACGTTTCCGGACGGGCCGGTTCCGTCTCGGACGACGGCAGGTTCGGACGCTGCCGTTCGACTCGCCAGGTCACTTTTCCGCCTTGCTCGCGCTCGGTGCGGCGGATTCTGAGTTTGCCGTTGGCCAGATAAGCCAAATGAACGCGATCGAAGGCAAGGCCGGCTGACGCCATCAGTTTCATGTACTCGCCATGCGCGGTTTCGTCGGGCGCTTCGGTGTAGCCCGAGTCCCAGGTAACGTCGGGCGACAGACCGCCGACACCGCCGCTGCCGCGAGCGGCTTCGCCCGGCGCGCCGGAACGGGCAGGATTACCTTTGAGGCTCATATAAATACGGATGCCATCGACCAATGGCTGTTGCATGTTCTGCGGCTGCCACCGCTGGCCGAAACGCTCGTAACGCGCATTCATGCGGTTCTCCAGGTCGAGCAGCCCCGGGACGTTTCGCTCCGCCTCCACGATGCGATCGCGGATGTCGTACGCCACCTTCTCGCTATAGGGATGATCGGGGTCGCGCAAATACGTGAGACTCGTGAACCAGCCGCGCGGTATCCACCAGGTGCGCCCGTTGTTTGCTCCCTGGCGGCTCGTCACCCAGCCGGAGTATTCCGAAAAAGGCTGCACCCATTCGTGCGATGGATAGCCATGCGGGTTCAGGAAAGCGTCCGGCAACCACGATTCGATGAGCTGTCGCCTTGTTCTCGATTCGGGGTAGACCGGATCGATCTCCTGCTGGCCCGCCGCAACGTCGGCGGCGAGCGAACCATGATATCCGGGATGTAGCATGTTGTTCGGCGTGAGCTCGGCAAGTTCGACCGAAAGCTGAGCGCCGTCGGGATTTGTGATGGGATGGAGCACCACGTTCACCTGCTTCAGCATCGCTCGCGTTTGGGGGTCGGTGGCGAGTTGCTCGCCGAGTTTCAGAATGTGACTCGTGCTCGACACCTCGTTGGCGTGCTGGCGGCCGGAGTATACGATCGAAGCCTTCAGCGTCGTTTCCTTGGCCCAGGAACGCAGCGTTGCTGGAGACGGCAGCATCATGTCAGCGGCCCAAATGTCCTCGCCAAGGTAGCTGCGGCCCATCCAGTAGACGTTCACGCCCGGGTGGGCGGAGAGCCCTGCCAGCACGGCGGCATTTTCGGCGGGACTGATCGGTTCATCCCATTGCACCAGTTGCGGCCGCTGCAGCTTGCCGGCGAAACCGGCGATCATCGGCCGCGGAGAAGCAGGCGGCGAGATGGCCAGAGCCGTGAATTCCCGCGGAGCCGGGCTGTCCACTTTCGCGGATCGCGCAACCGGCAGCTCGAATTCGAATGCCATGTTGCGAACGTGCGGATAAGCCAGCTCATTCCTGTAGAGACCGGCGGCGTGCATCGATGCCAGCCAACGAAGCTGTGACTTGGCCTGCTCAGCCGGAAAAATGCCTCGAATTACCTGCTCTTCGCCTTCGAGTTTCACCCAGTCCTCGAAGCGGTCATCTTTATAGTCGGCGGGAAGCAACCATGTGAGATTTTCGAGACCGGCCTGGCCGGCTTTCACGCGAGCCTGAATGAGGCGCGGCTGCATCGCGCCATTCAAAACCCAGAGATCGCGCTTCTGTTCATGCCGCTTTCCGTGCGCGTCAGTCCACGTCATCTCCACCGTTGGATTCGCCGCGGGCTTGGCGTAGAATTCGATGTGAACTCGCCCGTCTTTGCCATCATCCGAAGCATGCACGATCGGGATGACGCGGCCGACGTAGGTGATCGGGCGGCCGGCTTCAAGGTCACCCATCATGTTCACGAACGTCTCGGTGGTGTAGAAGGTGTCCTCCTGCAAGGCCTCAAGCGACGAGATGCGCTCTTTGTCGATCCCCAGGTTGTAGTCCGGCTCACTCATGTGGATGTCAATGCGCAACGTGTCGAACACTGGCGCAAACTCGGGCCGCAGCTCGCCGTGGGCTTGCGACATCACAGTTCGAAACACTTTAGGGAGCACGTCGTTCTGGTAGTGTTCCCAGAACTCCTCGATGTCGGTCTTAATGCGCTGGTCGAGGATCACGTCGCTCGCCGACTCCATGCGCACCCAACCCGTGTCAACCTGTACCTGTTCGTAGCGCGGCACCACGCCGTTGTAAGGCTGGTCGACGGTCGTAACGCTGAATTCGCGCGACAGAATTTCCTTGCCCGTTGAGTCGAACGCCTGAACGCGGTAGGTGGGAGCTCTAGGAGATCCCTCAAATTGATCCAATTGAATCTTTTCCAGCGGAATGCTTAATTCCTTAGCGAGAGCTTCGTCCACGGGGTAAAGCTCGTGGACCCACCGCGCCGGCGAATACATCACGCGCAAGCCGCTAGGATCGGTGTTCTTCTTGAACTCGATCTTCATTGACGCAACGCCTTTGTTCTTCAGTTCGGGCGCAATCTCGTCCATGAGCCAGCTAAAACCCTGTTTGTACGCGCACAAGACTTCGACCGTCGCGGGGTTGGCGCCGTGTTGCTTAAGCAGTGCTGCAATCTCGGCCTTGAGTTTGTGACGCTCTTCCGGTCCCTCGCTGACGCGCGCAACGAGCCGCACCGGCTGACCCGATTTCAACCGCGGCAACGCGCCTCGAATGGCGGCGATCAGCCGCGTGCCTTCCCAGGGAATCGTAAGATCCTCTTTGAACGTGGGGGCACCTTGATGGAACGTATATCCGGGCTCGCGATAGTGCAGCGTTGGATTATGTTCGCAGCATTGGGTGCCGGCATGCAGACTGCCCGTCTCGACCTTCACGCTGGGAACACCCAGACGGTCCTTTAGTTCCTTCTCGACAAGATTTTTCAGGCCAGGATCGGCGATGTCGACAAAGACCTTGGCTTCGACGTCGCGGACCGGACCGGTGTCTTTGATCGCGTCCGTCCATTTATCGAGGCGGTACATGGCAGCCGCAGCTTGCCCGGCGCCCGAGCGCAGCGAAAAGAACCGATGCAGGTCATAGCGGATCTCTTCGAGCGACGGATGCTGTTTGCCCGGTTCCCAGACGTTCGGAAAATGCGTGGAGAGCGCGGCCAATGCCGCCGTTTCGCCTGCGCTATCGCCCCGCACCAGCACGGCGCTTTGTCTGCCGAAAGCCTTATCGACGATATTGAGTTCTCCATCCCCGGGCGCGAGCGGAGGCTGCTCCGTGAAGGCTGTATCTTGCTCGCGCATCTTCTTCGCCGCTTCCGTGGCCAGCGCGGAATTTCCGGCGATGACCGCTTTCGTGCGTGCGTCCTTCACTGCCGCGGCACTCGCAGGCATTGCTAGCGGCAGCGTCAACCCAGTAGTCTCCAGCCCCATCCGGGCGGCCAGATTCGCCATGGCAATGCCCTCGGCGCCCGCGGGAACGTAGAGTTGCGCGTCGAGATTCGATGGAATCGGCATGCGCGGCGTGCCCCGAAAAAGGCCGCGCATGGTGTACAGGGTGGCGAGGTCGAGTCGTTGCGTGGGCGCTTCCGCGTCGGCGGCGGGATTTTCGGCAGTGGGCGTGCCGGCAGGAGCGACCGGAAGCGCGGCCAGCGGTTTCTCGCTGATGGCGGAGATATCGGCGCCGCGTACGGACACCACCAGCTCATGTATATTGGTCAGCCTGGCTGATCGCAAGACATCGTCCAGAGAGGTTTTGGTCACATCACCGCGCGCCTCGAGGATCGCGCGGCGAATGCCCGCCTTACCTTTCGAATACGTAATAGCGCTCAATTTTGCGCCCACGCCCGGCACGGCCTGATCGACTATCTCCTCAATCGAGGCAAGCCTCTCGCCGGGGACCTTCCACGCGAACGGCGCGCGCGCGGAAAAAGCATCGGCGGCAGCGAGTAGGCCGGTGTCATCCCGTCCGATGAGTGCGAGGTTTGGACCCACCCGGAAGACTCCGCCCTCGTCCGGCTCTAGTTGGCTGATCCATTTATCCAGGCTCGATGTGTACTGCGACGGGACAGCGGCCCGCCCGACCCAGATTCGCGGACCGTCCCCATGATCTTCCGTGGCGCTGATGACTACAGGCGGAGTGAGGCCGGTCGTTGCGTACCCCAGCCTCGCAGCCAGGTTTGCCGCGGCGGCGTTTTCCGCCTCGGACGAGTTCGCCGGCACGACAATTCTTCCAGCGATGAAGTTGATGATCCCGTCGCTGTTAGTATCCGTCAGCATCCACCCGGGGGCAAACGGATCAGCGAGATTAGCGCCAGGTTGCCTGGCCGTGCGAGTTTCCTGGAATGCGAAGAGCGAAGAAACAATGAATAGCGTTAGCCACAAACGAAGGCGGGGTATGATCACGGGAGGCGTCCTGGTGCGCGATAGTACCACAGCACGCTTCGAGCGGGTTACAAACCCGCAACACGCCACTTCGTCGAGACTGCGATCCACAAAAGTGGATGAAAACCGGTAACGCAGCCTTCAGGCTGCCCATGTGCCGGCTGAAGCCGGCAGTACTTGCATTGCAGCACGCGCAGTTTTCGATCGTGCAGCCGAAACCTGCCCTACGATCTACCAGTCGAGAACGAACAGGGAAGAAGGGCTCGGGCTGATCGCGAATAACTCATTCATCGTAGAGTGTGCGGTCGATGACCAGCCAGCATTGCGATCACTGTATTGACGCGGTCCGATGCAGCCGAGCAGATAGCCGACATGCGGCGCTTCATGAATGAGAATGGCCCGTTCCTGCTGCGTCAGCCCTCCCAGGACTCGAAAGCACCTTCCCCCGGTTCCTTTTAACTCCGCGACCACCGAATTATGGGGATCGTACCTGAGCCCATAACCCTCGCTTTTGTACAGGTGACCGTTGTACTCCTGCGGCTTCAATTGGACGTACCCGCCCATTCGCTCAATTGTGGTGAAGCGTTTGATTTCTTTGACCGCGCCGCCATCCGATGAAACATCAAGAACCCCGGCCGGCACCACAATGCCTCCCGAGCCGCCATTAGAACCATTTCCCTGGTTGACTTTTATTTTCGTCACCTTGCCGCCTTGCAGCACGATCATGGTTCCGAAGCGGCCTAATTGGTTCTTGAAGAGCGGGTTCTGAAACATCGCGTCTGGTTTTCTTGTAAGAACCAGTGTTGTTACCATACTTCTCCTCCTGGGACGACCAACCTAAAATAGTGCGTTGAGTGCCGGTTTCGTTCCACCGGTTAGAAGGACTTTCGTGTCACACCACGAAAACTTTGCCGCACTCCTGTTACTACACCGAAGCCAGGCCTTATGTATCAACGAGTTTCTGCTTTGGTTCGAGATTTGCTCCAAGGGGGGCAGGAGGTAGAGACAAAGCTATGTTGGGATGGGCTCTAGCGTTTTTGATCATTGCCATTCTCGCCGCCGTGTTCGGATTTACCGGGATCGCAATTGCCTCTGCAGGCATCGCGAAAATCCTCTTCTTCATCTTCTTGGTGATCTTCCTGGTAACCCTGATCATGAGCGTCGCGAGAAGGGCATGACGGGCGCGGGCCGGATGGATTGACCTTCCGCGCCCGCTCTCTTCCCGTAATTTTCTTTCCTCCGCAGCATCTAACTCGTTTGAATCGTGGGTAACCGTTAATTAGGAGGCTTTTTATGGCTGGGAAAAACACCGCGGTGTTTGGCATCTACGCTGATCGGCCCTGCGCCGAGGCGGCAATCGACACTCTGCGGAATGCAGGATTCCGGAACACCGACATCTCGGTGTTGTTCTCTGACAACGAAGGAACCAAGGACCTTGGCGTCGCAAAAGAAACCAAGGCTCCGGAAGGTGCGACCGCCGGTGGAATCTCGGGAGGGATCATTGGTGGTGCACTCGGATGGCTGGTCGGTATTGGAGCATTGGCGATTCCGGGAATAGGCCCGTTCATTGCAGCAGGCCCGATTCTGGCGATGCTGGGTGGCATGGGCGTTGGCGGCGCCTTGGGCGGTTTAATCGGCGCTCTGACCGGGCTCGGCATACCGGAATACGAGGCAAAGCGTTTCGAGGGGCGTATCCGTAAGGGCGGGATTCTTCTCTCGGTGCATTGCGATACTTCCGACTGGGTACGGCGCGCCAAGTCTGTGCTGGAGCAGACCGGTGCGGAAGACATTTCGTCAGCGAGTGAAGAACGCGCTGACTTCGGCGCGACAGATCGTCCGCTGCCACGGCGGCCACTCGTTCAGGAGCGCACGATGACGGACACGGATTATGTGTCCACTGAATATCCGCCGAAAACCACAACCACTGTGCCCGAAGCGAAGACTCGCTAGGGTACGAGTTTCCGATCCACCAGCCATTGCTGCAAGCGGTCGGGCCATGAGGCCACGGGCAAAGCGGAATTCCTCATTCCAAATCCGTGGCCCCCGGCCGCGTAGATATGCATCTCAGAAGACACACCTTCTCTTTCCAGGTCGAGATATAAATTGACGGTTGTCACTACGTGCGAGCGGTCATCGTCGGCGCAGACGAGGAAGGTCGGCGGCGCATCCTTCGGCACGTGTATGGTGTTGGGAGCGAAACCAGGATAGACGACGATCGCGAAGTCCGGTCGGGAGCCGGCGCGTTCGACGGGATCGGGAGAGCTGTCGTTACCCGCGTCGAAGCGGGTTTCAATCAGGGCTGCCACTTCGCCACCTGCCGAGAATCCCATGAAGCCGATTCGCTTGGGGTCAACTCCGAATTCCTTGGCGCGGCTACGCACTGTACGCATGGCTCTCGCAGCATCGCCGAGCGCGTCACCTTGCACCGTGTAATGAGATTCCGGAGCGCGGGCCAGACGATACTTCAAGACAAACGCCGCGATCCCATTGTGATTGAGCCAATCGGCGATTTCCCAGCCTTCTTTGTCGATGACGAGTTGTGAGTGGCCGCCTCCCGGCGCGACTACTACGGCGGCTCCATTCGCCTTGTCTTTCGGCGGGAGGAACACATAAATCGACGGGTGGTGGACTACCGTAAAGCGCTTCGGCAACTTGGGGTTATCCGATGTCTGAAAAACATCGGGCGTTGTCTCAGCGTCTTTCGGCCACAACCGAATCTCGTCGCCACGATCGACCGCGGCGGCGAGACCGGCGGTGAGGAGAAAAGTGCAGGTCAGTTTATGAAGCATGGTCAGACGGCGTACAGTCTACCATGCAAAGGTTGCGCAGGCGGTTTCGCCTGCGCATCCTCGGCGCGTTTACGCGATGCTGATCTTTCGTAACACTTCCACAAAACGCGGCTCTCGGCGCAGGGTGTTGAATTCGGGATTCAACGTCCTCACCGGCAGTGAAGTATTGTGCGCCGCGGCGGCGCCTTCGAGATACGTCAAGGCCTTATCGCGATCACCGAGACCGGCATAGATCGCGGCGGCGCTGACCGGCCACGAAATCTGACGGCTCCCGGAATCCACATCGCCGTCCGCCAGCATCAACTGACGCATCGCCTCGTCTTTGTTGCCCGAACGCGCGTAGCAATATCCGAGCGAACCCGAAACCAGCGCACGCGATTTCAGAAGATTCGCTGCATTGGTGAAGTAGGCTGCCGCGTCCTGGAATTGTTCCTTGGCCATGTGGGCCCACCCCAGCCCCAGGTACGATAACGGGAAATCGGGCGCGAACTGGGCCACCACCCTGTGCTGTGCGATGGCTTCGTCATAGCGTCCGCGAATCGTTTGCAGCCATCCCAGGCAGAAGTTCGTAAACGAGGACGCGGGATCCAGCTCCAGGGCGCACTCGAGTTCGGCCTGGGCCGCTTCCGGAATCCGGCGGCAAGCCAACTGTATGCCATAGGCCACGTGTGAGGCCGGAACGGCCGGAGCAAGTTGCACGGCCTTCTGCAATTCCCGCTCGCCGGCGCTCCAGTCCCAATCCAGAATCGAGAGCACCGCGCCAAGCGCAACGTGTGCTTCGGGAAGCTCACCATTGAGCGAGATCGCCTTGAGCGCTGCCTCTTTCATTCGCTCAGCCGTGTCATAGGAGTTCATATAACCGAAGACTGAGCTGATCATCAGCGCTTGCGAGAGAGCCGCCCAGGCAGCGGCGTAACCAGGATCCAGCTCAATCGCCTTTGTGAACAAGGGAACACTGTTGCGAATGCCTTCAGGAGTGCCGATCTTCCAGTTGTAGCGCCCCTGTAGATACATGTCGTAGCTGTGCGGATTGGACCCGCTGCGACGGCCACGTACCGCCTCTGTTGAGAGCGACGTGATGAGCATGCGGTTCAATGACCTGGCCAGATCCTCAACCGGTGACAGGTCGTCGTTGGTGCACGACACTTGCTCCGACCAAACGTACGACGAATCCGCCGTGCTGAGAAGTTGGAGGATGATATTGACCCGATCCTCCCGGAAGTGCATGCTACCCTCCACCAGGTAGTCAGGCTTCATTTCGTCGGCATTGCCCTCGTCGCCCAGGACGACCTGGAAGTTGCCATCCTTGATCAAAGTATGGGCTGCACGCCGTTTCACCTCCTGAACCGCGGCATCATGCGAGGCGCCGCCGTTGAATACGGTTACCGTACCAAGCCGGATACACCGCCTGGATGTCAGGGGAAGTCCAGTGAGACCCGCAAATCCGGAAATGCCTACCTGGCGCGTTTCGAATACGGGAACATAGCTGCCCTTGCGCAGGACGATACGAATCTCGTCCTCACGGCCTTCGGTCAGATAATATTCCTCGATTTTGGTGCGAAGCCTGCGAGCTTCGACGCGGACGATAGAGTCCACCCGAGGATCAAAAGCCTCCTGGCGATTGAAGACCTCGACACCGATCAGATATTCTTTCAGACGATGTTGCTGGCCCAAAAGGCATTCATCCACGATGAACTGGAGGAATCGCCTGATACGATGAGAATGGACGAACGCTCTGCTCCTTAGAATGCGGCCCATTTCGGACCGGATATCGGCTTCCCGTAATCCATTAAAAAGCGCAGAGTTATCAAGAACGGTTTGCGTCGCGGAATCGAACATCTCGGTTGTTCGACACAGTTACCCGGCCACATGTTACAGTCCCCCGATGATATCCCTAGTATTCTTACCAATGCAGGTCGCCCCGACCTGTAACATTTACCAGGTCGGTTTCTGCGGCGGTCGGCGGAAGGGCTTGTTATACTATGGCTTGGACCGTTATTGCGCCCCGGGTAGAGGTGTGTGTGTTCTTCAGCGTACAGGATTTAGAACGGCGGAAGATCCGCTTCGATGTATCGATTCCTCCGGGGGAGATTGAATACTCAGACAGGAAGCTGAGGCAGGTCGGGGATGTTAAGGCGGAAGGCACTGTAGAGCTGCTGGGTAACACCCTGGGCGAGATTCGCGTTCGGGGAAAGCTCAGCGTAAAGATCGAAAGCGACTGCGACCGCTGCCTGGAAAAAGCAGTGTTCCCGATCGACTCGAATTTTGACTTGTTTTATCGCCCGGCGGCTCCCGCAGGTCATCCGGCTGAAGAAGTCGAGATCGACGAAGGGGAGACGGAGATCGCGTTTTACGAGGGAAGCGGGTTGCTGCTCAATGATATCCTGCGAGAGTACATCCTGCTTTCCATACCTATGCAGCGGATCTGCGCCGAGACCTGCCGGGGCATCTGTCCCCTGTGCGGTCAGAACCGCAACCTGCAGGCGTGCGGCTGTGAGACGAAGTTGGTTGACGATCGTTGGGCGGCCCTGAAGAAGATACACATTTAGAAGGAAATTGAGATGCCAAATCCTAAACGGAGACACTCCAAGCGAAGAACCTCGACTCGTCGGGCGCATGATTCCCTACGCACTCCCGGCGTGGCCGAATGCCCGAATTGTCATGAGCCCAAGCTCCCTCATCGTGCCTGTCCACACTGCGGCCGTTATAAGGGCCGCGAAGTAATCGAAGTCGCAGAACAGTAGTCGCATTCCCGGACTTACATCGATGGTGACCATTGCGGTTGATGCCATGGGTGGAGACTTCGCTCCGAAGCCGGAGGTGGAGGGTGCTGTACGCGCCGCCCGGGCGCTAAAAGTAAAGGTCATCCTGGTTGGGCGGGAAGATGTGCTGCGGCGGGAACTGGCGCAGCATGATGGCTGGGAGGATCTTCCCATCGTGATCCGCCACGCCAGCGAGGTCGTCACAATGGACGACAGCGCCGCCCGCGCCTTCCGTACGAAGCGTGACAGCTCGATTCGTGTCGCTTCACGCCTGGTGCGCGAGCACGAGGCGCATGGCGTCGTTTCTGCCGGGAACACCGGCGCCGTAATGGCAACCGCCAAGATGGTGCAGGGAATGATTCCTGGCGTCGACCGTCCGGCTTTGGCGTCGGCACTTCCCACACTAAAAGGAACTCCCGTCGTCTTAGTAGATGTGGGGGCGAATGTCGACTGCACACCGCGCATGCTGGCGCAGTTTGCCGTCATGGGCGAGATATATTCTCGAATGATTTTCCGGAAAGCTCGACCCACCGTGGGCCTTCTCTCCATTGGCGAGGAGGAACATAAGGGCAACGACCTGACCCGGGCTGTGACACCGCTGCTCAAAGAGATGCCGATAAATTTCCGAGGCAATGTCGAGGGTCGCGACATCTATACAGGCGATATCGATGTTGTGGTTTGTGACGGGTTTATCGGCAACGTCGCTCTCAAGGTGAGCGAAGGCCTTGTGGACATGTTCAAGCACATGCTTCAGGAATCTCTGAGGGCTACCATCACGCGGCAGATTGGAGCGGTTCTGGCGCGTAAGGCTTTTACCGACTTTAAGAAGCGTGTGGACTATTCCGAGTATGGCGGGGCTCCGTTGTTGGGTGTAAAGGGCGTTTGCGCCATCGCGCACGGACGCTCCAACGCCAATGCGATGAAGAACGCTATACGCGTTGCCGCCGAATTCGCCGAGGGTCATATCGATCAACGAATTGAGGATGAGGTGGGGCGCTGGACCGACGGGAGCAAGTCGGCGCTGGCTGGTTCGTAAGTGAAACGACTTTTCCTACTGGCAGTTTTGGCGGCGGTTTCGGTTTTTGCAGCCGAAGACCCCATTTCCTGGACTCTCGCTTTTGATACGAAGTCGGCGGCTCCGGGCGGGCATCTCCTGGGCAAGCTGACCGCGACCCTGACTTCGGGATGGCATCTCTACTCCGCAACAACTCCGCCGGGCGGCCCGAATCCCACGACTTTGAAGCTGGCGGATAGTCCTGCCTTGGCGTCTTTCAAGTTTTATCAGCCGAAGCCCGAGCGGAAGTTCGACCAGTCCTTCCAGATCGATACCGAGACGTTCCTCGCCGATACGACTTTCCTGGTGGATATCGAGATCAGGAAAGACGCGGCGAAGGGACCGGCGGAAATCACGGCGCTGATGCGCTACCAGGCCTGCACGGATTTGAAGTGTTTGCCGCCGAAGAAGAAACAGGCTGTGGCGACCATCGACGTGGATCCCTCTGCGAGCGCTTCGGCAGTGCAGGTTCCGGCGAACTACACGTTGATTCCGGTTGCCGGTGGACCGGCTTCCGCCGTATCGTCTGCCGCGCCATCCCCGTCAGCGCCGGCAAAAGCTCCAACCCAGGAGAACTTCGGATGGTTCCTGCTCACCGCATTTGGGTTTGGTCTCGCGGCGATCTTTACACCGTGCGTTTTTCCCATGATCCCGATCACGGTTTCCTACTTCATCAATCGCCAGGATGGGAAACGGGATGGGCTCTCCCAAGCGATCGTATTCTGCCTCGGGATCGTCGTTCTGTTCACGAGTCTCGGACTTCTCGCAAAGGCGGTTGCGGGACCATTTGGTGTAGTTAAGCTGGGGTCGAGCCCCTGGGTGAACGGCTTCATCACAATCGTCTTCATCGTTTTCGGTTTCAGCCTGCTGGGGGCGTTCGAGCTGACGCTGCCTTCGGGATTCCTGACCAGGATGGACAGCGCCTCGCGCCGCGGCGGGTATCTCGGGACGCTGATCATGGGGCTGACGTTCTCACTCACTTCGTTCGCATGCGTGGGTCCGATTGTAGGGCCGTTGTTTGTGGCGTCGCTGCAAGGCGAAGGGTTCCAGCCGGTCCTGGGCATGGTTTGCTTCGCATCCGGCCTGGCCGCGCCGTTCTTCCTGCTGGCCCTGTTCCCGTCATATTTGCAGCGGCTACCGAAACGCGGCATGTGGATGGCCCGCATCAAGGTGGTTCTGGGATTTGTCGTTCTTGCTGCGGCCGTCAAATATCTGAGCAACGTGGACTCGGTGTTGCAGCTTGGATTCATTACGCGGGACCGCTTCCTGGCCGCCTGGGTCGTAATGTTCGCGATGGCGGGGCTCTACTTGTTGGGCATCCTTAAACTGGAAGGCGTTGACGAAGGAGACCACCTGAGCGTCGGGCGGACCATCGTCGCAGCTCTCTTTCTGATTTTTGCGATCAGCCTGATTCCGGGCATGTGGTGTGCGCCGCTCGGCGAACTCGAAGCGTATGTGCCCGCCGCGGCGGCGGGAAGTTGTGGGGCGGGAGGCGGCGCCACGAGTGCCGAGGCAGGGATTCCGTGGATGAAGAATCAGTACCGCGAGGCTCTGGCGAAAGCGCGCCAGGAAAACAAGCTGGTGCTGATCAATTTCAGCGGTTATGCCTGCACAAACTGCCACTGGATGAAGGCCAACATGTTCACGCGTCCTGAGATCGTTGCCGCCGTGAAGAATCTTGTGCCGGTGGAACTGTACACCGACGGCAGCGATGCCGCGTCGGAGCTCAATCAGCAGGTTGAGGAGAAGAAGTTCGGCACCATCGCGATTCCGTATTATGCCATCGTCGATGCGGATGAGAAGGTGGTCGCGACTTTCCCGAGCGTCACGCGCGACCCGAAGGAGTTTCTGGGCTTTCTCAACTCGGGTGGCGGGAATGCCGTGGCTGCGGCCGCGCCGGGCGCGTAGAGAAATGCGTGCCGATCCAAATTTACGTTTACAGTAGCGCCGCGAAGGGTACCGAGCGCCCGATAATGCTTCGCGACTCAAATGATGAAGCGCTCATTGCTTCCGGTCAATCGGCGGAATCCAATTTGCCCGTCGCGGAGTCGAGATCCATTTGCTCATCCCATCGCGCCGGTTACAACCCACGGAACTACGCGACCAAACGCCGGTAGTCCTCAGGACTCAGGTCGTTTATCGCAGCCTCTATTTCCTCAACACGATCCACAATAGCGGGTTTAGCAACTACGGCTGGTCTTTCAGCGGAATCTCAAAATAGAAAAGATCCCTGCCGCTGCCGGCTTCCTTGATCGACGTCAGGTAGATCGATGACCCGGGCCGGTGATGCACCTGAAAGTAAAAGAATCCCGAAGCCGATTCGTGAGGCGGTAGCATGCGTGCGGCGAAAGCGCGGGTTTGAATCTCGGGGCCGCTGAACGGATTCTTGTGCTTTCGCTTCGGGATCGGACTTGGAATGGGAGCCGATGCCGGACGTTTGGGCGACTCCACCGCATAAGGCACGTCCGCGGCCGGGGTCGCCTCGATGCGATTCCCGTCGATTCCCTCGTAGTCCACCTCAACCCGATCTAAACGCAGGGATTTGTCCGTGTCATTCTGGATAATAACCAGCACCGGAAGAATTCCATAATCATAAGGGTTCAGCTTGCCGAATGCGGAGTGCGCCAAATCCTCGGTATCATAAGCCTTCACGGCGATGGTCACACCCTCGTTCGTCTGCTTCGACGCATACGAGGAAGCAGTACCCGGTGAAAACTGCGGTTCGTTCTTGTCGGCCAGCGCCGGGATCGTTGAAATGAGCACCGGCAAGACCCAAAACAGCTTCATCTATTTCCTCTACTTTGTTCTGCGGGTTGTGGGCTTCCCGCTGCTTGTATTGTATTTCCTGTACCGCGGCGTTCGTGACCGGCGTTATTTTCACCGTTTTAAGGAACGCCTGGGATCGGCCCCGACTTCCTTCAAGCGGACGGTCCCCGGCGCCATTTGGTTGCACGCGGTATCCGTCGGGGAAATCGTATCCTCGGTCCGGCTGGTGGATGAACTCCGGTCGGCGAATCCGACGATTCCGATTTACGTATCGACGACAACGCTGACCGGGCGCGAGATTGCCGAACAGAAGCTGGAGGGCAAGGCAGACGGGATCTTCTATTCGCCGATCGATTATGCGTTCGCGATTCGGCGGGTTTTGCGCCGCATCTGTCCGGCCGTGGTCGTGATCCTGGAGACGGAGATCTGGCCGCAACTTTATCGTGAAATTGCCGGAGCAGGATGCGGGTTGCTCATCGTCAACGGACGCATCTCCGATCGTGCTTTGCCCCGCTATCAGCGTTTCCGCTGGCTATTCCGGGCGGTTTTGTCTCGCCCCGACACGATCTACGTCCAGAGCGAAACCGATCGCACGCGATACATCGACATCGGAGCCCCGGTGGACAAGGTCACCGTTCTGGGCAATCTCAAGTTCGACGCCGCCCCGACTCAGCCTGCACCCCCGGAAGCCGTTTCGCAGTTCCTGACCCGTATACAGGCTCGTCCGATTTGGGTGGCGGCCAGTCTTATGCCGGCGGCGGATTCTCTGGACATCGACGAGACCGATGTTGTGTTTAGCGCGTTTGAGGAGCTTGCGCTGAAGTATCCGCTGCAACTGCTGATCGTGGCGCCGCGTAAGCCCGAACGTTTTCAGATCGCGGCCGACAAGCTCCGCAGCCGCGGTATCTCGTACGTGCGCAGGTCGGAACTGCGGGCCGATTCCGTAGTTCGACTGCCGGGTGTGTTGCTGCTCGATACGATCGGCGAGCTGGCCAGTATCTTCCAGCTCGCGGACGTCGTTTTCATGGGGGGTACGCTGGCGCGACGCGGCGGGCACAATATTCTCGAGCCGGCGTTTGCCGCCAAGCCAATCATCATCGGGCCCCACATGGAGAACTTCGCCGCCGTTGCGGCCGAGTTCAGAGCCGAAGGCGCGGTCCTGGAGATTGACGGACCTGAGGGAATGACCGCGGCGGTTGAAAGCCTCTTCTCAGACCGCAGCCGATGCATTGAATTAGGACGCCGGGCGGAACATATCGCGGACCGAAATCGCGGCGTTACCGCCAAGGCAGCGGCGGCCATCATAGCTGCGCAGGATGCGGCTGTGCCCTCGTGGAACCGGCGCCGTCTGATGGCTGGTCCGCTCAACCTGTTGGCCGCGATCTGGACCGCTGCGGGACGTTCGAAACAGGCGCGCGACTCGGAACGTGCCCGGCTGCTTCCCGTACCCGTCGTCAGCATCGGAGGCATTTCGATGGGCGGCACGGGCAAGACGCCGTGCGCCGACCTGATTGCCCGGCGGATCCGGCCAGAGAACCTGCAGCCCGCCATTCTCACGCGCGGATACCGCCGGCGGTCTCTGGCCGACGTGATAGTTCTGAAGGCCGGTGAGAATGCGCCCGTCTGGAAGACCGGCGATGAGGCGCAGATCCTGCTGCGGTCGGGCGTCGCGCATATTGCCATCGGGTCGGACCGCTGGACGGCCGCGCAAACCTTGCTTCGGCACCTGCCGGCGAACCTCTTCATCCTCGATGACGGCTTTCAGCACAGACGACTCCAACGCGATATGGATATTGTCCTGATTGACGCGCTGGACCCTTTTGGCGGGGGCGCGGTTTTCCCAAAGGGACGGCTTCGCGAACCACTAACCGCCCTGAACCGTGCGGACGTGTTTATCATCACTCGGGCTCAAACCGGGCGCGCCTATCGCGGAATTCGACAGCAGCTTGCGACTGAAAATCCGACGGCGCCCATATTCACGGCTTCCATTGCCCCGAAAGGCTGGATTCACGCAAAGACTTTGCACGAGAGGCCGGAAGTGCCCGGCAACGTGGCGGCGTTTTGTGGACTCGGAAACCCCGACAGCTTTTGGGCCACGCTTCGGACGCTCGGCATCGCCCCAGTCTTTTCCTGGGCGTTTTCCGATCATCACGTTTACAAGCCAAAGGACCTGCGGCGGCTGGCCGACCACGCGCGGCTGCATGGCGCCAAAACGCTCCTGACAACGCAAAAAGACGCAATGAATCTGCCGGCGAACTTCGCCAGGCTCATCGCACCCCTGGAACTCTACTGGCTGGACATCGAAATGCAGATCGAGGGCGAAAACCAGTTCCTGGCCGCCATCGTTTCTATTGCCCGGGCGTCGCGGGCTTCTCAACCGGTTTCGCCTTCGCAGGTTTAGCGGCTGGTTCGGATTTGGGATTCCAGAAGTCCGGATCGCCCGCCGCGAAATCCTTTGACACGTAACTCATCTTGGGATTGATCGACAGCAGGAGTACATCTTCGCTCACGATGATTTCGCTCGCCGATTTAACGAATGCCATTGCGCCTTCGCTTCCGAGCGCCTGAACCACCGCCCGCTGCCGCTCCGGGGCCTCATCCATCGATTTCATGGAGCGTATGGGCGTAAAAAGCAGATACGTGCCGGATGCGCCGCCGCTCACCACCTGGTAAGTAGCCACAGGCTCCTCCAACATCGCGCGCTCATACGCCGCGACAGCTTTGCGCCCGAGTTCAGCGAGGCGGACGTCGGTCCTGGGCCGCACGCGTATGATCGTCGTGGTCAGATATCGCATCTTCGGCAACGTGCTCATGAACTGGCTGGCCTTGTACGACAACTCCGGCCGAAGCACGGCGAGGAAGACTCGCGAGTTGGCCCGCATTTCTCCGTCGAGCGCATCGAGGGTCGCGAACTCGGCCTTCATGGCGCTGTTCTTTTCGATGGCCAGATCCGCATTCTCGACGGATTCGAAGGAGTCATGCCCTTCGATGAACCACGCTTCCGACGGGCCGGCAACGGCGCTGAGTCCGAGGACGTTGGCCGGGTATTTGTACTTCATCTCGAACTTCGAGATTGCCGCCTCTGATTTCTCGTGAGCTGCTTCGCGCCCCTGCTTAATGTCCTCGCGGTAGATCCGAATTACTTTGGGTACGGTTGGCGTTTCCTGGGCCACTGCCTGAACTCCTAGGGCTAGCGCCATGCTTGCTACGAGCGCGCAAACGGTCTTGTGCCTCATCGTTCACCTCCGGAGACTTCGTTGGCGGAACATGCGGAACTGGCAGTTCCGTGCAGACAAACAGTCTGCACTACAGGTGTCTCTACGAATGTGCGCGAGAGTTTGGATTTCCTCGTGTTTACGTCGCCCGACGTCCGCGCGCCCGCGCCTTCTTGGTTTTTTCCGGCGTGATCGGCACGTCTTTCGCGGCCCAGCGGCCTAAACGGAATTCGCGCAGGTACCCGGCGGTCTCATTACAGATAGTTACCACAACGGCGCCACTCGCGTCGCAGACGTAGCGCTCTTCGATGGTCTGATGGCGTACCCGGTCGAGGTGAAGAACTGGGGTATCCTCGGGATTCTCCAGCTCGGGATCGAACGGAAAACGTATTTCATCCCAGATGGTGATGTCACCCGCGGGTCTACCCGACTCATCCAGATGGCTGCATTCCAGGTATCGGAACACTCCGATATTGTGAACCGGGCAATAATCGCGGCGAATCTCCAGCGGCGGCTCGCCCGGGGCGGGTAACTGCGTGCCCTTGGGAAACAGCGGGTCGAAAATGATGGTCTGCCCGCCATCACCTTCGCGCCAGACGCCAAAGTAGCGTGTAAACTGATCGCGAAGGATGTAGCCTGCTTGCGTATCAGCTTGAATGGCGAGGCCGATCGCGGTGGCAGACCGCATATACGCCGAACGCTTCACGCGCTTGCCGAACTTCTCGCGCAGCACGCGTCCGACCAGGGGCAATTCGCTGGCGCCGCCCGTGACGTACAACGCCTCGAGGTCCCCCGAGCCGTGCGTTTGCACAAGATCCTCGACAAGGTGGACCGTTTCGTCCAGCATCGGGCGGCAGCGTTCGTAGAAGTCAGAGACGTTGATGGATACGGGGGACAAACCCTCCCGGACAGCATCGAGATCGATTACGATGCGGCGGGTGTTGGGATGCAGAGCTTCCTTCTTGGTACGGCATTCTTCATGCAAACGGAACAACTCGGCCTGCGTGAGGTCGGCGTATTGGTCCTCCCCAATCGCAAGTTCAGCCAGGGCGTGGTCAAAATCGTCGCCGCCCAGGGTGGGAATGCTCTCAGAAACCAGGACGCGGTGTTCGCGGTCGCCCATTTCGACCAGGGAAGCGTCGAAGGTGCCGCCGCCCAGGTCATAAACCAGGATCGCGCCGCGCACATTGTTCTTGTGCGCGAATTCGATACTCGCGGCCGATGGTTCGTTGAGCATGCCGATGACGTCAAAACCGGCGCACCGGAAGGCTTCACTGGTCAGAAAGCGCTGGTTGCCGTTGGCGTTAGCCGGCACACCCAGCATGATCTCGATCTTCTCGTGGGGAAGATGACTGCGAATGGAACGCGCCATTTCGGCCAGCAGTTGCAGCAACGGGATGCTCTGCTCACCGATCTGGATACGCGTGCGGGGGCCGGCATCGTCCAACACCCGCTTAAGCGAGCGGACGGTGGTCCAGTCGGGGTCCTGCTGCCGCCACCAGGCCTCCCAGCCGTAGACACGCTGGTCGTCGCGCACGGCAACGAGCGACGGATACCAGTCGAACGCCGAACCGTCCGGCGCTTCGAAGGAAAGCGCGGGGTAGTTCCCGCGGTCAACCGCCGCAACGACGGTACGTGTAGTTCCGAAATCAATACCTAAACGCATTAAGACAGCAAAGGGTCATTTTAGCGCGGTAGCGCAGTCTTCCGGCCGATGTCACTTCGTGTTGGCGGTTGGAGAATGTGGAAGAGTGAAGCAGGCGGTTTTCGCCTGTCCTGTCTTGGTGAGCTCCAAAGGCCGGCTGAATGCCAGCTCCATCCTTCCACATGCTCCAGATTCTTCGCGGGATGCAAGAAACAGCGGCCTGAAGGCGGTGTTAAAGAATCGGCAGGAGTTCGGTGCTTGGGTGCTGGGGTTGCGTCCCGTCCAGGTCGAGATATCGCGTATCCAGGAGGCGGTCCGGTTCGAGCTTTCCCATGGCCGATAGCATTGTCTCTTTGAGATGGGGATAATCCCGCTCGATGTCCGCAAAAAGGGACCGGATCGATTTGCGCACGGTTCCGGTTCGCTGGGAACAGCCGCAGGGAATTACTGGCGCACCGAGCGATTCGGCAAACTTTGCCGTCACGTCCTCGGTGACATAGACCAGCGGGCGTATCAACCGGAAATCCCGGGCGCGCGACCACGTAATGGGCGGCAGCGAACTGACGCGGCCCGTAAACATGGCATTGCGGAGAAACGCCTCGCAGAAATCGTCGGCGGTGTGCCCGAAAGCGATCACGTTCGCGCCAAGGGAGCGGGCAATTTCGTAGACGGCGCGCCGGCGATAACGGCTGCAAAGGTCGCAACCATGGTCCGGCTGCTCTTTGAGGAGACGGATGGAGGGCCGGTCGTGGAAATAGGTCCAGTCGATGCCTCGATCCTTGAGGTACTCTCCCAGAGGTTCGATGGGGCGCAAGAACTTGCCTTGTTCGACGGTGAAGGCGCACACCGTAAAGTCCACCGGAGCTCTCTTCTCGAGCAGAAGCAGGGACTCGAGCAGAGTAAGAGAGTCTTTCCCGCCCGATAGCGCTACAGCGACACGGTCGCCGTTGCGGATCATTTTGAACCGGCCGACCGCCTCGCCGACTTTCCGTAGTAGGACTTTTTCCAGTTCCACAACACATTATCGCAGGGCGGCCGGAGGGTGGGTGAAGGATTGGGCGTTGGGGGTTGGGAGCTGGCGTTTTCCCAGCTACTTAAACAGCTAAGTAGTTGAATGTATTAATCTTACTGCTGGCAAACAAACTGCATGCGTCTCTTAGCCAATGTTGTCACCCAAACGGCTGGCGGCAGAGGATCCGATTGCCCGGATCATCGCCCTGGCCGAAGATGCGATTATCATCATCAACAGTCAGCAGCAGATCATTCTCTTCAATGAGGCTGCGGAATCGATTTTCGGCTACCGCGCCGGGGAGATACAAGGCCAACCGCTCGATATTCTGATTCCGATGTTGCTGGTAGCGGCTCACCGCCGGCACGTGCAGAACTTCGCAAAATCGCCGTGTGCGTCCCGCCGCATGGACGAGAGAGGACTCATTGCCGGACGTCGCAAGGACGGCACGGAGTTCCCGGCGGAAGCGTCCATTTGCCGCACTACCGTCGACGGAGACACGGTCTTTGCAGTCATTCTGCGCGATGTGTCGGAGCGCGTGCGGGAACAGCAGATTCTCGAACAAGCAGTGCATGAGAAGGAAGAGTTGCTCAAGGAAGTGCACCACCGCGTCAAGAACAACCTTCAGGTTTTGAGCAGTCTGCTCAATTTGCGATCTAGGGGAGTTGTCGGGCCAGAAGCGCTGCGGGCTCTACGCGACAGCCACGATCGGATCCACGCCCTGGCATTGATCCACGAGCTGCTTTATCAGTCGGGGAATTTCGAAGCGGTAGACGTGGCTCGTTTCCTCGGCCAACTCGTAACGAAACTGGCCAATGTCCATCACGTATCGGTTGGCCAGGTGACTTTGAGCGCGGCGGCGGGAAACGCCCGCATGACTCCGGATGGTTCCATCATGCTCGGCTTACTGCTCAACGAAATGCTCGCAAAATCCGGGCCGGCGCCGATCCAGGTAGATTTGGACCGCAGGAATGACAAGCTCGTACTGCGCGTCGAGCAGTGCGATGATACAGGCTCTCAGAAGACGCGGGTGGAAGAGATGGCACGGGAGCTAAATGCTGAAGTTGACGTCAGAACATGCGGCGATTGCGGGTTGGAGACAGCCTTTCCGGACCCGGTCTAGGCTAGTAGCCCGTGGCTGAGGTCGGGCAGGCTGAAGCCTGCTCGCAACATGTTGAGCCATAAAGGTGACGCAGCGGTTTCGCCGGCGCATGCCGCTCCCAAAGAGTTCGCCCACGCCAGGGTCGGGTATGTTCAGATTGTCACCTCAGCGCATCGCAACCGGCTATTGCCGCCGGCGGCTGGAGCCGAAGTTCGGCACGAACCCGCTTCGGAATTCGGCTTCCGGACGGCATAAGCGGCAATCGCGTGAAACAGCGCCTCGGGCCGGATGGGCTTGGTGAGGTGTTGATCCATGCCTGCCGCCCAGCATTGATCGCGGTCCCCTTCCGACGCGTTTGCCGTTATGGCAATCACCGGCGTGTGCTGGCCCGTACCTCGCTCGGCGGCTCGAATCCGTCGGGTGGCCTCGTAGCCGTCCATACCCGGCATCTGGCAATCCATGAGGATCACCGCGTAGGAGGAAGAGGTGCTGTACGCGACGGCCTCAAGGCCGTTTGTCGCTACATCGACGAGAAGCCCTTTTTTCTCCAGAAGCTTCACCATGAGGTGCCGGTTCACGAGATTGTCCTCTGCTATCAGCACGCGCAGTCCCGTGAGATCCACGGTCTCTAAAACACGGGAAGGAGCTGTCGTGGGAACTTCCGATCGCGTCAATGGAAGTTCGACCCAGAACGTTGATCCTTTCCGCGGCTCGCTCGTAACGCCCACAGCTCCGTTCATCAATACCGCCAGGCGCTTTGAGATGGCCAACCCGAGGCCAGTGCCGCCATATTGACGGGTAGTCGAGGAATCGGCTTGGGTGAAGTTCGAAAACAATCGCGGCAAATCATCAGGTTCAATGCCAATCCCGGTATCGCGGACCCAAATCCGCACCATTTTGGCGACGGACTCCACGCCGATAGTGACTTCACCCGCGTCCGTGAATTTGATGGCGTTGGAGAGAAAGTTCATCGCAATCTGGCGCACCCGCAAGGCGTCCCCTGAGAACCAGGTTGGGGCCTCGTCAGAGTAGAGAAGGCGAAGTTTGGTGGCGTTGGCCGAGGCTTGCGGGGCGAACAACTCCACCAGTTGGTTGAGCGTGGTTCGAAGGTCGAACGGCTCGTTCGCGAACGTCATGCGGCCAGCTTCGATCTTGGACAGATCGAGGACGTCATTCACAATACCGAGCAATGACTCGGCGGACCTCCACGCGATCTCGAGATCCGCGCGTTTTTCCTCTGTCAAAGGACCGTCGAGAGCCAGGTGCGTCAAGCCGATCACGCCGTTTAACGGTGTTCGAATCTCATGACTCATGTGGGCGAGAAACTCGGTTTTCTTGGCATCGGCGTTCGCAGCCTGGCAGGCGGCGGCATTAGCGAGTTTGATGGACTGCTCAAGCTCTCGATTTACGGCAGTAGTCCGGCGTTCGGCGGCAATCAGGTCATCTACGAGACGGTCAGTTGTGAGAATCACAAAACCGAACACCCAGATCATGACCCCCGCCACAGTGGCAATGAAGAACGCCGTGTTCGCGGGCGTCGGATCGAAGATCGAGTTGACGGGCCAGACCGTGTAGGTCAGAATGGCGCGGGCGACTTGCGCCACCGCGTGTATCCCGAAAGCGGACGCGCTGAGCCAGTACCCCAGTTTCCGGCCGGCAGGCAAGCGCGTCAGAAGCTTGGCGGCAACGTATGCTTCCAGAATCCCCTTGGAGAAGGAACCCACCGCCACTCGCTCGTTCAAGTGCGCGGGATCGGGAAAGACCAGCAGAAACAGAACCGTGAGGACGCCGACGATGTGTACTACACGGCCGTTCGGCCGCTCGCCCCTGAATTCCTGAATGCCCCCGAGGTAGCAGCCCAGGGCGAGAAATCCGCCTATGTTCACCAGCAGAATGCTGGCAAGGTCGGGGATCACATCGCGAAGAGCGGCGGCCACGCAGGCTGCCACGAGAAAGAAATTGCCGAAAATCCAGCGGAGGAATCCCGGATATGTATGCCTGCTTCGCCACATCAAGGCCCCGAGAACGCTGATCATAGCGCCCACCAGGCACGTTGCGACGATAACCGAGCGGTTGTCGATATGCATTCGGGACTTCTCGTCTATCGACCGGTGTTGAGTAGATGAAAAGGGGAATCCCGCCGGAGCCGAGCCCGGCAAACGACTTAGTTGGTATAGGGTGTTTACTGTGTATCCGCGGGGACGATCTTAGAATCGACCTGGAATTTCTTGTAACCGCTCCACGTCAGGGTCTGTTCCATGGAAAACTTCTTCACCAGGCCAAGCCGGGCGGAACCGTGCACCATCTCGTATTTCGGAAGCCATACCTCGTCATTGACACGCATCTGCTCAAAGTGCAGAGTCGACCCGGTGCTCAACCGCGCCAGGAACAATCCGAAGGAGATCGTGTCGATGGTTTCCGCATCGAGGCGTACCCACTGGAGTTCCGCCTTATCGATCCAGATGGTGCCTTTGATCTTTAATAGCGGCTTCGCGTCCGAGTGCTTCGGTTTGTAGTCGGATTTCGGAGTGGCCGCGATGACCCAGACCGGGTGGCCATCGACCTGGTCCTCACGTTCGATCTTGAAGTCGAACATGTCGGGGATTTCGCGAAGGAACTCGCGGTCCTTCTCGCGTTCCTTGTCCTCCTTGGCAACACGGCTTGCGCGCTCGTCCGGCGTCTCACGTTCGAGTTTGGCGGTCTTTTCGTCGAGCTTCTTTTGCTCGGCGGCCTGCTGCTCGGCGGTGAGGGGCTTGCCGTCGCGCTCCAGCATACGGCGGAACGGCCGGCCGTATAGAACCACGGTCTCCCACTTTTCGGTTTTCTCGGACTTCACCGCGCCTTGGGAATCCAGAGATTTCTCGGTTTGGAAGGCGGTCCAGGTGTAGTGCTTCATCTGGAGCCAATTCAACTGGTCGAGTTCGACGGATTTGCGAATGATTTCGCGAGCGTCCTGGGCGTTAAGAACGGCGAGAAAGAAAAGCGCAGGCGAAATCGCCTGCGCCACCTTATGCTGCAACAACATGAAGCGTACTGCTTAGGCTTTGACCGGTGGGGTGGTGGTCGAGGTCCAGTTCTTCTCGTCCCAGTACATTACCTGGCCCTTGCGGTAGGACTCGACCGACAAATTGATCAAGGCCTGCGCGCGGGCGCCGGTTTCCACATCGAGGTGCGGTTTCTGACGGGTCCGCATACACGAGAGGAAATTCTCGATGTGGGCCGTCATCATGTCCTTGGAATTGTCCACCAGAATGCGGATGGTGTCGGTTCCGAACTTGTCGGCGTAGTTGGGGCCGCCGATCGCATCCACATGCACCATGACCTCGCCGTTTTGCCGGCTGGTACGCCGCCGCGCTTCCGGTTTCACCGTGATGTATTCCGTTGTGCGCTCGAACATTCCGTGCTCGACCATGATGATGGTGCCTTCATGCCCGCGAATCAGACCAGGGATATGCTGCGAATTCGCCATCGAGGAACTGAGCACGAGCGAATGTCCCTTGGGGTATTCCGCCATGAGATGGAACGTGTCGGGGACTTCGCGCTCGTCCTTGAACACGTAGATGCCGCCGCTGCCCGCGACTTTGTAGGGGAATTGCGGTTCCGACCAGCAGATGTTCAGGGGCGCGACCACGTGGTAGAACAGGTCCGTGGCGATGCCGCCGGAATAATCCCAGTACTTACGGAAACGGAAGAAGCGATCGGCATCGTACGGCCGATCCTGGGCTGGCCCGAGCCACATCTTCCAGTCGATAAAATTGTCGCCCTTGCCGTTCGGCCCCGCCGCGGCTTCGATGGGCCAGTTCCACTCGCCCTCTGTGGAGTTGCGGTGATAGGAACCCTGGCTCATGATCATGTCGCCGATCATGCCATCGGCAATGGCACGCTTTGCCTTCCACCATTGATCCGCGGAGGTCGTCTGCGACCCGACCTGCAGCACGCGCTTGGTTTCTTTCACCGTGCTGGCGAGGGCTTTGATCTCCTCGTTGGTGTGGCACATCGGCTTTTCGAGGTAGACGTCCTTGCCGCGTCCCATGGCGTCGAGGGCGATCTTCGCGTGCCAGTGGTCCGGGGTCGCTACGATCACTGCATCGACATCGGGATGATTGAGCGCTTCCCGGTAGTCCAGATAACCCTTGGCCTTGAAGAACTCGGCGGCCTCGCGCTTACGCTTCTCGTACACATCGCAGACGGCGACAATCTGGCAGGCATTGTTGTTCTTTTCGCCGAAAGATTGAAATGCGCGGCCGACGTAGCTGCCACGCCCGCCAACGCCGATGACGGCAACGTTGATGCGGTCGTTGGCGCCGATCACTCTGCCTTGCGATGCGGCTGCTCCCGCCATCGCTGTATTTGCCATACCCAGCGCCAAACCGGCGCCGCTGGCCTTCTTCAGGAATCCACGACGATCCACGGAATCGTTATTTTGGGGCATAGAAATCCTCTCTGTTCCACGCGGAAGGGCCAAGGTTGTAGGGGCCGGTCACTTGAGGAAAACTCGCCTTTAGTGTAACAATTCGGCCGTTCCGAAGGGCGGATTTCAAATGCCGCGGCTACTGATGGCGTAGTGCCACCATGGCGTCGACGCGCAAAGCGCGGCGCGCCGGAAGATAACAGGCCACCACGGCAACGCCAAGGAGCAGAATCGCCGCCAGGCCATACGACAGCGGGTCGTGCGCGGTGATGCCAAAGAGTTGATGGGCGAGCAACCTCGTCAGTAGAGGGGCGACGGCGAGGCCCGCAAGCAGACCGCCGCCGACCAACACGACATTTGCCCCCATGGCAAACCGCAGGACATCACCCGTCCGCGCACCAAGCGCGATCCGAAGCCCAATTTCCGGCACCCGCTGGTTGACGTTGTAGGCGCTCACGCCATACACACCGATCGCGGCAAGCGAGAGCGCCAGGGCGGCGAAAATGCCCAGCAGCGCGACGGAGAATCGCTTTCGTTCCACGGAAGCGAGGATATATCGGCTCGCCGGCATGACGTGTGAGATCGGCTGGGTCTTATCAACATCATGAATCGCCGTCTTCGCAGCTCGGGTCAAACTGGCCGGCTCGACTGCCGTTCGAAGTACGATTGACAGCAGCGGGTAGGGTGCCTGTGCATACGGCAGATATATTTCCGCATAGGTTGGAGCCGTCAGGCCCATGTATTTTACGTCGCCTGCGACGCCAACAATCTGCAGGGTACCGAGGTACGAAGTCTTGAGGCGCTTACCGAGTACGTCGCCATTCGGATCCAGTTTGCGTGCCAGGGCCTGGTTGACGATAACGACCGGAGTCGACTGCGGATTGTCGGATTCGGTGAAGTAGCGGCCAGCGAGGAGCGGTTGCCGCATCGTGGAGAAGTAACCCGGCGTCGCCATATTTACGAAGGTCCATGGCTTTTGAGTTTCCGGAGGTTCCGGACTGCCGTCGAGGAAGTAGGGGTTGGTGTATCCCAGGCAATTTCCCTGCAACGGTGGACACATCACAGCGTCCGCTGAGATAACACCGGGGATGGCGCGCAACTTTTCCAGAGCCGCGGACACGAACCTGCGATCGTAATTCTCGTTCGGCTGCGGTCCGGAAAGCGCGACCTGCAAGAACAGCAACCCAGCGGGTACAAAACCAGGGTTCACCGCAAGCGTTGCGCCCAGACTTCGCATGAGCAACGTCGCGCCTACCACCACGATCACAGCAATTGCCACCTGGGCCAGCAGCAGCGCCGATTTGAGCTTGTTTCTGGCAAGCGTGCCGTTCAGACGGCCCCTGCCTTCCTGCAGCAGGGCGTTCACACGGGCACGGATCGCTCTTATGGCCGGAACGAGACCGAAAAGCAACCCGGTGGCGATGGAGGCGCCTAAAGCGAACAACAGGACGGCGGCGTCGAGGCGGGTATTTTCCAGGTTCGGGATAGACTCGGGCGCCAGGCGCAAGAGGGGTTTGACGGCCCACGTTCCCAGGGCTAAGCCCGCGCCGCCGCCGAGGAACGAGAGCAGAACGCTCTCGATCAGCGACTGCCGGATGAGACGCCCGCGGGCGGCGCCAAGGGCCGCGCGGACGCCAAACTCTGTCTCGCGGGCGGCCGCTCGGGCCAACAAGAGGTTAGCTACATTAAAGCAGGCCAGCACCAAAACCAGAAGAGCGGCGCCCGCCAGCAGGAAGAGAGATCGGCTCAGGTCGCCGAGATAATACTTGTACATCGGCGCGATGGTGGCGCGTTCGTTTTGGTTCGATTTTGGATAAATCGTGCCAAGGCGCTGCATGATCGTGGCCATGTCGGCATTGGCCACATCCAGGGTGACGCCAGGACGGAGGCTCGCAAAAACAACAATGCCGGGGTGGTTGGCTCGGTTCTGATAATCGGGTATCGAACCCAACCGGCCGATGGTGTTGTAAACATCTACATGGCTGCCTGGAAACCGGAACCCGGCCGGTAAGACCCCGATCACGACCACGGGCGACCTTTCCTGAGCGATTGTCTTGCCTACAATGCCGGGATCGCCTTTCAAATACTGTTGCCAAAACTCGAAGCTGATGATTGCCGCAGGTTCGGAGGAAGGCGTGTCGTCGCTTGCAGTGAAGAGACGGCCGAGCGCAGGCTGAACTCCAAGCAGATCGAAAATCTCGGGGGACACGAGCGCGCCGGGAACGATAACGGGTTCTTCTGCGCCGGACACGGTAAATCCGGCGGCGACGTAGGCGGCCATTTTTTCGAAGACGCGGTTCTGCTTGCGCCAATCGAGAAAATCGGGCCACGAAACGTTGAGGTCGGAGTATGGCAGAGCTTCATGCAGCACAACCAGCCGCTCCAGGTTGGGATAGGGAAGGCTGTTGAAAAGGACAGCGCGAACCACGCTGAAAATCGCGGTGTTGGCTCCAATTCCGAGAGCCAGGGTCAGGACCGCGGCGATGGTGAAGCCGGGGCTCTTGCGGAGTATGCGGGCCCCGTGGATGATGTCACGCCAGATGTTTTCCAGGGTGACAAACGACCACAGGTCCCGGGACCGTTCCTTGAGGACCGTGGGGTTTCCAAATGGGACCTGCTGGGCGTTGTGCTGTTTCATATCGAGGTGGAATTGGAGCTCGTCCCGGAGGTCGCGGTCGAGTTTGCGGCGGAGCAGGAGCGCCCGGAGTTTGAGGCGGAGCGTGGTGAACCATTCGGTCATAGGGAGCCTCCCATAACTTGCTTATGGGAAGTATGCCACTAAAAGCCCCGACGAGCAAGAGCCAGCACTAATTGGCCGTCGTTTCGGCGCAGCACGTCCGCGGCGCGAAGCCGACGCCTGGACCATGCCTTAGATCGATTGGCGACCTCGCACCGCGACGTTCAGGTTTTGAAAGACAGCCAACCTCTATCGATAAGAAGAAGACAGCCTCGCGATAGATCGATTATCTACGCCAGCCATGACAAAGCCATCAGGCGGATCAATGGACGGTGTCGACATGCCGGACCGGCCCGCCCTGCACCTGATTACGTTCATCCGGCAGAACAAGGGTACGCTGTCATCGACGAACCGTTTGAGAAGGTTCTGAGTTAGGTTACCGTGCCGGAACCGGGGTGAGCTCGCGGCTGGAGATAACGCGATCGATCAGACCGTATTCCAGAGCATTGTCGGGCTCCAGGATATAGTCGCGGTCGACGTCACGCGCGATCCTCTCGACGGATTGGCCGGTGGCGTTCGCAAGGATCTCGTTCAGCGACTGCCGCATGCGCAAAATCTCGCGAGCATAGATGTCGATGTCGGTCGCCTGGCCACCCAAACCGCTCATGGAGGGCTGGTGAATCAGGATGCGCGCGTGCGGCAGGGAGTAGCGCTTGCCCTTCGTGCCGCAAGCCAGGAGAACAGCTCCCATGGATGCCGCTTGTCCCAGGCAATACGTCACGATATCGGGTTCCACCAGGTTCATTGTGTCCAGAATCGCCAAACCGGCAGTAATCGAGCCGCCGGGCGAATTGATGTACAGCGAGATATCCTTCTCCGGATCTTCCGCCGCCAGGAAAAGCATCTGGGCGATGATCAGGTTCGCGACGTTATCGTCGATGGGCGTACCGAGAAAGATGATGTTCTCTTTCAGCAGGCGCGAGTAGATGTCAAATGCGCGCTCTCCACGGGAAGTCTGCTCAACGACCATCGGTACCAGAACAGAGTTGTTCATCAGTGTGCCTTTCGGTGACCTTGTCAAGCCTTATGATAACGCGGTAATGCAGAAAGTAAGCGTGGCACAGCCGGTTTTCGCATGTGTTTGCTCGTTTGGTCCAAAGGCCGGCTGAAGCCAAATGCCAATGTTTACTCAAAAACGACCGACCCAGGCAGAAAGAACGCAAGATTACATCATGCGCGCCGGTTTCTCCCGCTGCACAGTCAAACCTCCCCAAGCGACCTTGCTCGCCTCGCGTGCACCCGACGAATTCGTCACCGAGCACTTCAGCCAACGATTTCGCCGTACGGACGCGCCTTCTGTTACCGTCGAGTCTCACCACTTCCTCTGCGATGCGCTGGATTGCCTTTGCAAATTCCTGCTTGCAGTCGCGATCGAAATCGATTGTGACGTGGGCGCGCAATAACGCGCATGGCTCGGGCTCCTGTTTGATGGCGCGTTCGACGGGTATCGGAATTTCGAGACGGACACGCGAAGACGGATGATCCATGGGCCGTCGAGAGAGGACACGTCGTGACGAATCGCGTTCTCGACGATCGGCTGAATCGTAACAGCCGGTATTGAGAGCGGAGTCGCGGCGGAATCAACTTCGAAGTCGACATGGAGCCAGGAACCGAAGCAAGCGCGTTCAACGTTGAGATAAGCCTCGACCAAGGCGAGCTCCTCGGCGACGGTGACCCACCCGGTCTCCGGCTTACGCAGTGAGTAGCGAACCCGGGTGGCTTCACGCCTGCGCAATCAAAACGTCACGCAGTCCGACCATCGGCCGAAAAGTCATCAGGCGCATCTGGAGTGAACCCCGTCGCGCATGGCCAGTTGGGGACCGAGCTACGGGAGAATTGTTACCCCCTGACCGGTTGCTCCGCCCAGATTGCTCTTCAAGTTCACGCTTGCTATAGAAACAATAGCCGTCTGGTAGCTGAAGCTTCCGTTACCCAGCGATGTCATAATCCCTAGCGGAACATTTCCAGACGCGTTCAACACGTTAATGATCGACTGTGGATTTGTACTAGTTGCCGTGACCTTTAGCAGTTGGGTCGATTTCGAAAACGTCGCCGACAACACGTGAAGGGTATCGCCCGGCGCGACCGTGAGAGCGGCTTGCGCTAAGGAACCCGACGGGGCGAGAGAGCCCGAGTAGGACGCCGTAATCGAGACGGACGTGGGTGTATTGACGCCGCTTCCCTGAATGGCGATGGTTCCCGTGGTTGCTCCGGCTGCTACCGTCGCGGTGGCTGGGACCTTCGCGACTTTATTCGAGGAGGAAACGCTCAGGGTGACGCCTCCGGCGGGAGCAGGCTGATTCAGGCTGACCACACCGTTGGTAACGACGCCAGCACCGATGGTCGAGTACGGCGAAAAGGTCAGGCCGGTAATGGAAATCGGACTACTCAGCGCCGCAAAGTTGATGCCGCTCAGGGACACGGTGCTGAGATTGACGCTCTGCGAGAGGGGCGAGTAGAACCTTCCAGCGGTCGACGGAGTGATGACGTATGCCGCGGGCGGCAATCCAGTCAATGTGTATGATCCAGTGGTATCGGTGACGGCGGTAAACGTCTGTCCGCCCACGGCCGTGATGGTGACTCCCACGGCGCCGGTCCCGCTCAGTCGTCCGCTGATGGACAAAGTACCGGGGCTCGGCAGGGTGCCCTGATAGACGGCAATGGACGAAGCAGCCACATTCGCGAAGTACACCATATGGGTCGCTTCATTGACTGTGATCGGATACGAAAATTGTGCGCTGCCGACGGAGAATCCGAGCGGAAACTGGCTGTTGACGGTGTCGGTACTGCCATCGATCACCGCGGCGCCAAGGATTGAGGTCCCATAGATCGCATTCAATACACTGTCGACAGCGTAAGGCGCAACGACTCCGGGAATGCTCGCCAGGTGAGTGAAGGTCGCGGCGTTATAAACCTCCGTCCCTACGACGGGACAAGAGGGTGGCCGCAAACAAGCCCCGCCGTTATTCGCGATATATAGTTTGTTGGATGCCGGATTTAGAACCATTCCCAGCACATTGGAGCCGAGCGGCATATCCGCGCCGAGATCGACGGTCTGCACTTGCGCTCCGGTTACGCCGTCGAATACAAAAACGACCGCCGTCGCAAGTTGACACTGTCCCACAACATATATCCAGTTCAGCGAGGCGTTGACTTCAACGGAATGCACGGTGCAAATCTCGCCGGTCTTCAAACTCGTGAGCAGGGACCCAGCGACCGTGCCCGTGTTCAGGTCGGTAATCACCACACCGCCGCCTGAAGGGGCGTAGAGCTGGTTCGTGGTTTGATTGAGGACGCCCACATTAAACCAGTTGATGCCCACATTCGGATCGGCATGAATACTGTGCAGTAGAGTGTTCGTGGCCCCGGAGAACACTGCGGCATCGGAGCCGTTCGACAGGGTGAATTGGTTCAAGAGCTTATTGACCACAATCGACATGGGCACACTGAATGGGGCGGGGACAGGCGGCAGAAGCGTGTTCGTACTTCCGTCGATTACAGCTGCCGAACCGGTCTCGTCTGCCGCGTAGATTCGGTTGGTAGTGGAATTAGCCGCGACGGCCGCGGGCCCTGACCCCGCGCCGGTAGAGATGTTACCGACAAAAATCGGTTGCCCATGGCTCCGTAGGAGAGGAGGCCGAGGATCCAGGCTAGTCGATGTCGTTTCATAAGAATTCCCTTCAGATGCCTGCTTCGTTCCGCCGTGGGCACCTGCACTGTGTGCCGAAAGAAGCAGTAATGAGTGGGACGGATTCGAAACATCGAGGGAACAGGGAAATCGAGACTAAGTTGTATCGGGCGTACCCGCGCGCATCCGAACGTTCAAGTATTTACTTGTTCCGGTTGCACTGTGAACCAGTCATAGTGCAGAGGAATTCTCGTGAAGATCACAACCATTCTCGCCGGCCTGGTTCTGGGAGGCCTTTCCGTCGAGGCCCAATATAAAGCGATCGTCGCCACGCCAACCGCGCCAATTGTGACAGCGACGGGCCGGGGAGACGTGTATGTGGGCCTGGAGCTTCGTACTGTTGGCGGTGGCTACGCCTGGGGACAATATAATGGTGCGGCGGTGAAAATCTCATTGGCGGACGGCTCGATCACGCCAGTTGAAAATAATGCACCGCCGAGTCCTGGCGATTTCAGCTCAGCTCTCGGATTGGATGGAACCCAACCCGCCGGATACACGGGAGGAACCAAGAGAGTCTGCGCTCGCTGGGACGGCAACGGCGTTGCTACAACATTTTCTGCAGCGGGCTGGCAGCAGGCTACCTGCACCGCGATCAGCGGCGGTATCGTCGCTGGTTATGTTGAAAACGACACCGTCTCCGGAGGTACCACGACACCCTCCGCACAGCACGCGGGCCTGTGGACCGGTCCCACTTCCTTTACCGATCTCCATACGGGCGGCAATAATTTTTCTCAGGTGCTCGGCATGGTGGGCAACCAGCAAGTCGGATTTCAATCACCGTCCGTGGTGCAAGGATTTATGGGAACCCGAAACTTTGACTATATGTATCCGGAGGGCGCGAGCCAGGCTTCCGCATATCTATGGAAAGGTTCTACGTCCGGCGCGGTAAACCTGAATCCAGCGGGTTTCACTTCGTCGGTGGCGTTTGCCACCAACGGAGTCCAACAGGGAGGTTTCGCCTACACCACGAGTTTCTGCGCCAATTGTGTGCCCCAAACTACTCCAGTGCGGCATGCGATGCTGTGGTCCGGGACGGCGGCCAGCGCCGTGGATCTTAACCCGCCCGGCTGGTGGGACACGCAGGTTCGCGCTCTCTCCTTATCAGCGCAGGCGGGGGACGGTTATGAGCCGCAATTCCCCCAGATTCCAAACAACGGCATGCGCCACGCCCTGCTGTGGACAGGCAGCGCGACCAGCATGGTGGATTTGAATCCTTACCTACCGCTGGGCTTTATCTACGCGGTGGCCAATGGGATCGATTCGTCGGGCAACGTAGTGGGTCACGCCTGGAGGCAGACTCCTACTGGCTACGTGTTCGCGCCGGTGATCTTCCAGCCCCAGCCGGCATCGCTATCGCAATTGGCATCGGTGACGTTGAACGCGTCCGAAGTGAATCAGGGCGACACGCTTCAGGGCCAGGTAACTCTGGCTGGTCCGGCGCCCTCCGGTGGGCAGGTCATTACCTTTCTCGCATGCGCCTCGGACGGGTTGGACTATCATGACTTGGCGCCCGTGCCGGCTAGCGCCATTGTTCCCGAAGGGCAGACTACCGCGACCTTCTCGTTCACGACCAACAATCGTTTCCTTGTTCCATCTTTCATCACAGTTATACCCCGCAACTACGGGGGTCAAGACGGCATCCGCATCTACGGTAATGATGGAACTGTCAGTCGCTTTGCCTCAGTGAAGGTGGATATGGTTCCGTTCCTGCGGACATTCAATATTCCCACTCCCCTGGCGGGAGGTGCTTCGGCGACAGGGACTCTTTTGCTTAGCGGCACACCATGGCCTTCCGGCGATGCCGTGGTCACCTTGACCAGTGGGAATCCCGCTGTGCTGACTGTGCCGGCCACGGCCACGGTTTTCCAGGGGGCGAATGTTCCAAACGCCTCGTTTTCGGTTACGACGGTTCCGGTAACGGTCCAAACGGTAGTGCCGGTTACGGCGTCCATCAACGGCAGCACGATGACCATCAACGTAACGGTGCAGCCTGCTCCCCCAGTCTCGCTCACCGGGATTTCGGTGACGCAGGAAGTGGTAGGCGGCAATCCTTACGCGGGAATGCTGACTTTTAGCGGCCCGGTGCCTTTCGGCGGCGCGACGGTTGCATTAACCAGCGATAATCCCGCGATCGTTCCCGTACCTGCTTCAGTGAGCGCGGCCCAGGGTCAAACGACGATCACGTTTTCAGGCGTGACAGCCACCGTGGCGGCGGCCGTTACCGCGAACATCACCGCAACTTACAGCGGCGTGACCCTGACCGCCCCGATCACTGTGAGCAATGAACCGCCGCTTACCATTACCGTCGCCGAGTACGACACGATCTCGCATGTCGTAAAGGTGGAGGCTACAACCAAGATTCCCAACAGCACGCTTAGTTTTGCAATTGACTCCAATGGCTTGGTCGGCACGATGACATTGTCGAATGGGGTTTGGTCGGGAAGCCTGAAGAATGTGGCGACTGCTCCGGCGCTCATTACAGTTTCGAACTCCAACGGAGGATCAGTGAGCGTACCGCCAACGCTGCGGGCCAAGTGAGAAACGGCGCTGAGGCTGCCAGAAATGCGCGCGTGATCCATCGTTCGCACCAACGTGAGATTTTCGCGCACGTCCCGCCACTTCCCATTCATGTTCGCCCACTTCTGTTAGTGCTGTTGGGCGCAGTCGGGTGGTGACTTTCCGGCGGCGGTATTCGTCAGCAGCTCTCCACCTGATCGAGCGCCCAGTTCTGATGTTCAACCATGTGCCCCGTCTGAGGGCCGGCAATCCAGTGGTGACCGCCAGCGCGGGGCCTCTTTCTTTCCTCCTCGATCTCCTCACGGGTTTCGGTGACGCTCTTGAACAAGCGCGGCAAGCTGCCGAGAGGATGGGGAAGGTTGGAGCAGGCATTCAGCCTTCCTTTGCGGTTATGCTGCTTTACGAAGCAGGCGGTCTGTAAACTTGCCTTACACCTCGATTTGAAGCTAAAGGAAGTCCGGTGATTCTTTTACGAAAAACATTGAATTGGCCAGGGGAATTGCCTTAGCACGCGTTTGAATCTTGTTCTGCCCCACGGGGGGTGATATTCTGCACGTGGACGAACCGTGTACAACCTCTAGTACCTTTAGACGACAACGTGGCTTATGTGGGTTAACGTTCTGACCTTCACCATCTCGGTCGCGTTGTTTGCGTACTGGTTCCGATACACTTGTCTCCTCCTCCTCAGCATGCGTCCGGCGCACGACTACGCCGGCGCTGTTGTGGAGGCCAATGCCCTTCGCTTTCCCCAGGTCCGCGAAACTCTGCCGCAGGTTTCCGAAGTGCCCCACCTGAATGTGCTGCGGCAGTCTCTCGACCGCGATTACAAGCTACTTCGATCGCTCATCGAACACAGCACGGAATTTCGGCTGGCGGGGCGGCCGATCGAGCGGTGCATGCTGTGCATCGACTACTACGTGATGAACCTGCTGTTCCGGGTTTGCCACCGGCACTCGATCGAGCGGGGGCGAAAGGCCCTAGAGGAAATGGCCGCCGTCCTGGCTCACCTGGCAAATATGATGGGCGAGGCTGCTACACACGGTCTTGCATCTTACGTGTAATTGCCGTCACGAGTTTACGGGGAGCGAAGCGCACGGATTCCGCCAGCATGCGGTTCTTCATTCCCGGAATGACGATGGTTTTGCCGGACATGAGTCCACGGTAGCCCGCCTCTGCGACGGTGCGGGCATCCATCGCGCCAAGGCGCTTCACGAGGCCGGATTCGTCCATGTTCGCGCGGCGCTGGAAATCTGTTTCCGTCGGGCCGGGGCACAGCACAGTGACAGTGACGCCGGTTCCGTGCAATTCATTCGCGATGGCTTCGGAGAACGACAGAACAAACGCTTTCGACGCATAATAAAGCGCCATGAGAGGACCAGGCTGAAACGCAGCCGTGGAGGCAACATTCAGGATTCTGCCCGAGCGGGCCTGGATCATTCCGGGTAAGAACAACTTGCTCAGGCTGACTAGCGCCTCCATATTGACGCGCATGAGGTTGAGATCCTCGGTCAGCGGCGTGCCGGCGAATTCTCCGAAGGATCCAAAACCCGCGTTGTTCACCAGGACGTCGACAGGTCCCGCTTCACGCTGGATCTCGTCCGGCGCTCCTGCCCAAGCGAGGTCCTTGGCGAGCACCTGCACCTGAACTCCTGAATTTCGTAATTCCGCGGCGACTTCGTCCAACTTCTGCTTACCTCGCGCCACCAGCACAAGATCGGAGCGCTCGCGGGCGAAGATGCGCGCGAGTTCCAGGCCAATGCCGCTCGACGCGCCTGTAATGAGGGTTTTCATAGTGTGCCCGGAGTAATGTTTATCATACTCTCCGGGCACACAAGATCACCTCCGCCGAGGAGATCATTAGCTGGCTTTTTGAGCCTGGCGCTGATGGAAGCGCTGCATGAAGAAGGCATGCATATTGTCAGCCTTGGCCTTCTGATCCGGGGTCAACGTCGAGTAAATCTTCGAAAAAGCGGTGGAGCGGATCGCCGCCAGCTTTGCCAACAGCGGGCCTTCGGCGGTCGCAAGCGAATTAATCTGCGCGGTGTCGCCGGCCTTGACGGCCGCTCGCATCTGCTGGCGGTCCTGCTTCAACTGCTGGCGTACCGGTTGCGACTCCTGCCGTGCCTGAGCATAGACCTGCTTGGCGTTAGCTTGCTGGTCGGGAGTGAGATTGAGGTACTTGGCCATCCGTTGTCCCATGCGGGCACGGACATGGCGATGTTGTGGCTGCGCCCCGTTCGCGGGCGGAGCGGTCTGATCGGTCACACTCTGAGCGAAAAGCATGCCGGCTGCGAGGACGCTCGCTCCAGCAATCTTGAAAAGGTTCTTCATGGAAATCTGTCTCCTACTCATTTGAACGAGTGTCGCGGGTCAGTACTCGTAAAGAGTTGTAACTATCTCAGGCAGCAAGAGTTATGAAAAATTCTTCAGATAGCGGTAGACCAGCGCGACCGGAAGGCCCACGACGTTAAAATAATCGCCTTCGATGCGGTCGATGAATTTAGAAGCGCGTCCCTGAATGGCGTAGCCTCCGGCCTTGTCCATGGGTTCACCGCTGCGCACGTATTCGTCAATCTCGCGCGGATGCATCGGGGCGAAGTGAACCAGGGTGGAGGCTACGTCGACGATGGTTTGATCGCGCCGCTTGAGGCAGATGCCCGTTACAACCTCGTGACATCGCCCGGAAAGGAGTTGCAGCATACGAGTAGCGTCTGCAAAGTCTCGCGGCTTCTCGAGGATGTGCTCGTCAATCACGACGACGGTGTCCGCCGCGAGCACAATGTCGGCGTCCTCGGCCTGAACCGCGTTTGCCTTTGCTATGGCAAGCCTTCGAACATAGCCGGCGGGTGTTTCCCCGGATTGAATTTCTTCCGGCACGCCGGGGACGCGGACGACAAACTCGAGGCCGGCGGTGCGCAGGATCTGTTGGCGGCGGAGCGATTGGGATGCGAGGACGAGCAACTCTCAGGATGCCACTTGTGGCGCCCGGCCGGCGAAGCAAATCAGGTTGCCGCCTGGTTCTTTAACGACAATCTCGCGCATGCCATAGAAAGCGGTGCGTTCCGGCATGATGACTTCAGCATCACCGAGGCGTTTCAGCACGTCGTCAAAATCGGAGACCTCAATGTAGGTTCCGGCACGGGGAACGGTGAACTCGGCGAGATCCGGAGTATCTTTGGCGGCGCTGGCAATGGTTTGGAGCATCAGTTCGGCATTGCCGTGCTGCAGGATAACGAAACCCAAGGCGTCGCCTTCGGGAACTTCGACGGTCTTCTCGAAACCGATACGGTCCACCCAGAACGTGAGCGCCGGTTCGATCTTATCAACGTAAAGGACTGGAGTGATCTTCATGACCCGATCTTATCGGGATCGGCAGGTGTGGGATTGGAAGAAACGGACATCAGGTATTCGCGAGGCGCCAGGCCGCTGAATTCGTGGAATTCGTTGATGAAGTGGGCCTGGTCGTAGTAGCCGCAGTCGAGCGCCAGGTCGGCCTGGCTGGTTGAACCTGGCTGTAGCAGTTGCCCCACCGTGTTGCGGAAACGAACGATGCGGCAAAGCATCTTGGGAGCGAGGCCGGTTTGTTCGATGCACAGCCGGCGGAACTGACGGGCGCTCAGGCCCACGTGACGCGACAGTTCGTCAATGGAGGCGTCGCCTCGCACCGCGGCAACCCACTCAATGGCTTTTTGGACCGGCGTAATCTCGGGCGAGGGGGGAAGAGATGCCGCCAGCAGCGCGATGCGCTCCGATTCATTGGCGGCGTTAGCGAGTTGTTCCTCAAAGTCGCGTGCTTTCTTCCCCCACAGAGACTCCAGGTCGACGACCTGGTCGGTAAGCTTGGAAACGGGAACTCCCAGCATCCCATGCGACATGCCGGGATGGAACCGTATGCCTAGAAAGTCGATCGCCGTTCCATCGACGACCCGGGCTTGCGTCATGGCGCCCACGGCATATGCCCGCGTCCGGCCATCCTGGAAGTAAAAGACGATATCGGTGCAGCCATCTGGAAGGACACGATGATCCGGCCGGCCGTCGCCGCCCGACCAGAAGCATTCGACAAGCCTTCGAAGCGAGTCCGGCGGCCCAATCTCGTGATAGGGATGCACTTCCCCGAATTATACAGGAGCCGCCGCAAGACGCCGATAGTGAGGATTGATGCGTCGCCTTCTGGTTGCAGGGCTGCTGCTGTTGCCCTGCCAGGCTGCTGTTGTCCGGCAGGTGATTGTTGCGCGATCCGTTGACGAGCAATCCTGCGCGGTCCCTAAATCTTCCGAATCTTTCGAAAGCGGTAGCCGCGAGGCTTTCGCCTGGTTCGATATCAGCCGTGCTACCGCCGAAGAAGTTCTGAAAATCGAATGGCTTGCGCCGGGCGACTCGGTGTCGCTTACTGCTGAATATCGGGACCTGCCGGGCGCGACGCGCCTTTGCCTGGTCACGCGGCTGCCGATTGCCGGCTTTGAAGCTGCGAATCAGCCAGGGAAATGGACGGTTCGCATACGATCGGGGGACCGGACGCTCGCCTCGCGCGAATTTCGAATTGCCGCGGGTCCAACTACCGGCCTGCGCGTAACCTCCGTTCAGAAACGAGCGGTGCAGAATGGCGTCGAGCTGGTCCTTGCCGGCGCAGGGTTCGGGATTGAATCGCTGGTGCATATTGCGCAGTACACGAGAGGCGGCGGATGGCGATATATCTCCGTAGCTCAGCCGAAGTCGGTGACATCGGCCGAGATGGTGGTGGAACAAGGTCCGCTGGATCCCGCTGAATATCTTGTGATTGTCCGGAATCCCGGGAATGTCTTGAGCGCCCCGATGCCCTTCGTAGTCTCCACTTCGGGGTATAAGCTGCCCACCGTCGCCGGCGAGCCCTGGGTGATCACGCAGGCTCCTTATGGCGCTTTCTCGCATTGGGGGCGGACCTTGCACGCTTACGACATCGCACCTCGTGGAGGACGCTGCATCGTCGCCATGAAAGCGGGAACGGCACACGTGCACGATGTGGGCGCGCGGCAGGACCACCTGCACCGGACCTTCGGCAACTACGTCACGATCGACCACGGCGACGGCGAATACAGCCATTACGCGCACCTGGCGACGGGAACATTCGTGGTGTCGGAGGGCCAGCACGTAGAACAAGGGCAGGCGCTCGCGATCGTCGGAAACAGCGGGTACACGCTGGGGGAGGGCGGCGGGTATCACGTACACGTGCAGGTGACGCATGCGCCCGCAATTTCCTCCCCGAGCGTGCCCTTCCAGTTCGAGGAGCTCAACGGCACGCCACGCGGGCAACTGACGGTGGCCTCAACCAATGCGTCGCCGCTCTGCGACTGCAGCCGCAGGCAGCCGTTCGTCGCGGGCGCCGCGGCGGCTCCGCTGCCGGCGGCGCATCCCGAGCCGCCAAAGCAGTTCAACGGGGCGCTCAGCGTCGGCATGTGGTGGAATGACGCGATCGAGGTGCCAAGGCGCGCGCAAACCCTGGATGCGGTGCTGACGTGGGAAGCTCCCGAGTCGGATCTCGATCTTCACCTCGTGAGCCCGAGTGGTCATCACTACGGCTGGTATGCGGATACCACCGGATATTCGGGACGCATTAAGCCCCAGCGATTCCAGATTCCCCACCCGGAACCGGGAGTATGGCGCGTCTCGGTGCAAGCGGTACGGGGAGCAACCGGGCAGATCGAGTTCTCGATCAACTCGAATGGCCGCAGGTTGACTCCGCTCACAAGCGGAGAATAATCATTGGCTCGCGGGGATCATCGCGGGATTTGCCGCCGGCAGCCGGGAATGGCTCGAACTGCGGCCGTTGCTCAGCGAAATACCGGCGAAGAATAGCTCCTCTTTCCAGCGGAGTGCCACCATGGTCCAGGCGTCCGCGTTGGTCTTGCGGGCGCGGAAGTCGCTGCCGCACACGATTGTCGGCGTCCCCAGGGAAATCGGGCCGAGCACGGATTCAATCTCGGTTTTCACGTTGCCGATGATCATGTTGGCGATTTCGCCGACCGCGTCCAGCACATCGTTGGTCGTATCCGTGAACTCGCACATCAGCAGCCCTTCAGCTGCCTGGCACGCAAGCCGGGGCGAAAACCACAGCATTCCGGCTCCGTTTCGCTCGCCGCTGAGGCCGAGCACCGCCATGACGCCGGGAGAAGGCTTGAACGAAGCATCCGCCTCAACCGAATCGTGTTCGATATCGGAAGCGAGCATGACCCGGAAAACATCCTGCGCCGATTTGACGAGGATTTCCTTCGTCTCCGGTGCGTTACTGGTGGAGTACGGGGCCGCTTCCGTTAGAGCGCCGCGCATATCTTCTCCTTGATCTGTTCGACGGTGAAAGGCTTGCGCACATAACCCCGCGCACCCAGCTCAACGGCGCGCAGAACCTTCGTCTGGCTGCCCTCGGTGCTGATCATGATGACCGGAACGGTGCGATTCTCATCGCTTACGCGCTGCAGGAATTCGAGCCCGTCCATATTCGGCATGTTGATATCGGAGAGGACCAGCGAAACCTCGTGCTCCCGAAGCTTGTCCAGCGCCTGCGCGCCGTCACCCGCTTCATAGATCGCGTCGATTGCCAGATCCGTCTGCAACAGGACCCGCTGCAGCACCTTCCGAATCGCCGAAGAGTCGTCAACTATCAGTACGTTAAACGGCATAGTGTCCTTTTTTGCGTTAATTGGTATTTTGCGTTCGCTGGGATTCCGGGGTAGGGCCGGCAACGGAATACAGAAGCATTTCATTCTTCTGCACCAGGGATCCGGTGAACTTCATCGCATCATTCACAACCGCGACGGGCTGCTGAGTCACCGGACAGTCGAACCGGATGATGTCCCCTACCCCCATCCCGACAAGCGTTTGCGCGTTGAGACTGCCCGCTTCCACCTTGACTTCGAGGTGGACCATCACTTCGTCCAGCAGTCCTGCGATTCTTTTCTGGTCGCGCTCCGACGACTTGGTACGGGTGGCTTCGCGAACGTGCTCGAAGTTGTTGCGCAGACGCTTGACGAAGATTGACGGAATGGCAAACGTCAGCAAACCCGACGATTGACCGATCGAGACGTCGATGGTGATAGCGATGACAGCCTCAGTGGGCGCAATCACCTGAAACATCTCCGGCTCGGTGGAGACCGAGCGCACATCGTAGCGAACGTCAGTGACCGCCCGCCACGCCTCGCTGAGATCGTTTAACACCACCTTGAGAAATCCCGTGATCAGGCTTTTCTCGATATCAGTCATCTTGCGGCCATTCACAACGGGGGTGGTGCCGGATCCGCCCAATAGAACCTCAATGACACACGCGGCGACGGAGGGGCTCACTTCAATGACGGCGGTCGAATTGTACGGCGCAATGTTGGCGTACGCGATGCAGGTGGGCGAATTCAACTCCGCGAGAAATTCCGAATAGGCGATCTGCTCGAGACTTACCAGGTTGAGCCGCACGTACGACCGCAGGTAAACGGACAGCGTCGATGCCAGGCCGCGAACAAAGTTCTCGTGCAACTGGTGGATCGCGCGCATCTGCGATTTCGGAATGCGGTCGAGCCGGGCGAAATCATACGGGATCGCGCTCTGTTCCTGGCCCGCATTCGGCGTTCCGCTGGAATTGAAAAGGGCATCGATCTCCTGCTGCGAGAGTTCGCGCTTCATTGCGTTACCCAGGAATTCTCTGGCGCGGGAGCGGTAGCCTGCGGTTTCCGGGCAATGGCCAGGCGTTCACTCAGGTCGGCCATTTCGGTGATCTTCACGCCGTAAAAACCCTTCACCGACACGATCTCGCCACGTGCGAGAACGGAACCGTGGACAACTATGTCGACGAGCTCGCCGACCGCCTTTTTGAGGTCGACCACGGAGCCCGGCGTCAGGCGCATGACGTCACGGATCGGGAGCTGCGTTTCCGCAATCCGTATCGACACGGGCAGGTTCAAATTCAGAAGTCGAACTGTGAGCGGCAATTCCTGTGTGTCGCCGGAATTCGATACCGCTGCGCTCAAGTTGCTAAGAGACGGCTGATAACCTGGTTTCAAATCGTTACCCGACGCGGGGGCTCCATTCGCCGCCGCGCTCCTTTTCTCGGTACGTCCACTGCCGGCCAACTTTTCGTCTATCACCAGAACGATGTCTCCCGATAAGCGGGGCGAGTCGCATTCCACCCGCAATCGCGCGGTTGCCTCTTTGATGGTCGGCGGATTGCATTCCTCGCTCTGCAGAGGCACGATTCGCCGCGGATTCTGCTGTTCCAGATCGTCCAGAACCCTTAGGGCCGCCTGGCTGAGCGATTCGAAGAGGATCTGGCGGCTGCCGGACTCATCGTCGCCCAGGCTGTTGGCCAATCCCTCAGTGGCGCCCACAGTGATGGTGGCGGGGAGTTGTCCGATTTTGCAGGACTGCTGCCACCAGACGACCGGCGGGGCCGCGCTGCTGCTCTTATCGCGCAGAGATGACACCGTCAGCGGCGCACCGATCAGCATTTCGAGCGCGGGCTTGAAGTAAGACTGAAATAAACGAACAATTTCTTCGGCCGTCATGTCTCAGCTTTCCTGTTCTTCTTCCACGGCATCCCGCATAGTCGAGATTCGAACGGCAAGCGAGCCATCGCTCACCAGGATTTCGCCCCACCCGAGAAGCACGTGCCCGAGATAGATGGTGATGTTCTCCCCCGCGGGACGCGATAACGCAATCACCTGTCCGATTTTGAGCTCCATGATCTGGGCGGTAGTCAACTTCATATTGTCGAGTTCGGCCACAACAGGGACCTTGATGTCCCCTAGCGCCGCAATCGGTAACGTTTCCTGTGCAGGGTTCATCGTGGGTTATGTTACGTAGTCGTCCTCGCCGCCGGAGCGGTTCAGAGCCAGGGCGCCTTCTTTTTCCATGGCGGTCGCGATCGTGATGACCTCTGCCTGAGCCTGGTCCACGTCCCGCACGCGGACAGCGCCGAGCGCCTGCATGTCTTCCCGCATCATCTCGGCGGCGCGCTGCGACATTTGCTGGAAGATATGATTCTGCAGATCGGGGTTGGTTCCCTTCAGCGCCATGGTAAGGACCTTCTTGTCCACACGCGCCATCAAGGAGCGGAGCGACTCCTGGTTGAGCTTGCGCAGATCGGCGAACGTGAACATCAGGCGGCGGATACTCTCGGCCAGATCGGGGTCCTCCACGTCCAGCGTTTCCATGATGTGATTGCAGCTGTGCACGTCCATGCGGTTGCAGATATCCGCGACCGACTTGATGCCTCCGCACGCTTCGCGGCTCAGCTCGCCCACGGCATTCAGCTTCTGGCGCACCACATTCGATACGGAGCGCACTACTTCGGGCGAGATCTGATCGAGCGCGGCCATGCGGCGCAGAATGTCTCCGTGCAGTTCCTGGGGCAGATGAGTGAGAACGCCGGCGGCTTGCGACGGCAGCAGGCGCGACAGAATCACCGTGATCGTTTGGGGATGCTCGTCCTGAATGAGTTTCGCGAGCTGCTGCGCGTCCACCTTCATCAGGTGATTGAAATTTGCTTCTTCACCGGCCAGGGCCCGCTGCAGCCTCACCATCGTGCGGGAGGCGGTCTCGGCTCCGAAGGCCTCCTCGAGCATTTTCCGGGCGTAATTCAATCCGCCGACGGCGAAAAAGGTGCGCGCGGTAAGCGCCTGGTGGGCCTCGCCCAGGGCGGCCTCCGCCAGGGCAGGGTCGACTCGATCCATGCGCGCGATCACGTTCATGACGCGCTCCACGGCGTCATCGGGAAGACGCCGCAGAATCTCGCTGCTGGCCGTTTCGCCGAGTGTGATCAGTACAATGGCGGCTTTTTGGAGGCCGCGCAGAGAGACCTTAGCCGCGGCAGCAGAACTCTGCTCCGCGCGCGGCCGGGATGCCGCGGCCGCGGCCGAATTACCGGAGTCACTCGGCGACATGCTCTTCCATCGGATTAAGACGAAGGGGTAGTTGTAAGAAGTTCACCTTAGATCCCCCGGCACTAGTGGGGGGATCGCCAACGGGTTCCCGGCTTAGAAGCGGGAGGTGGTGACTACCCGAGGCGGGATCCGGGCCCGACTGGGGTCACCTTACGGAAGTGGTTTACAGTCATAAACTTCGTAGGCGGATTTGCCGATAACCGAGTGAATCGCCACTTGGAGTCTGTCATGATCCAGCTCACCAGGCTGAACCATGTGCCACTGATCCTCAACTCGGATCTCATCGAGCACATAGAAGTAACACCGGATACGGTGATCACATTAACCACCGGCCAGCGCTTCATGGTGCTGGAGTCGCCAGAGGAGGTTGTGGACAAGGTCGTTGCTTTCCGCAAGGCGATCCTTTCAGACGCCTGCTGGGCGTTTGAACAACACCGTGCGCGGGTTGACATGACCGGCGCTGAGGTGGCGCAGACTCATGGCTGATAAAGCGGCGGCTCCGGGGAAGAAGAAGGCGGGAGGCGGCAAGCCCGATATCGCCACCATGGCGGGGATCGTCGTCGCCCTGGGCGGCATTCTGGGCGGGTTTGTCCTGGAGCGCGGCAATCCTCTGGAACTGCTGCAGCTCACCGCTGGAATGATCGTTCTGGGCGGCACCATCGGCGCCGTGATGGTGACCACACCTATGCACGTGCTGCTGTCGGCCGCCAAGAAACTGACCAGTGTCGTCTTTGAACACTCGCACTCGCCTTCCGATGTGATTGAGGAAATCATCGGCTACGCTTCAAAAGCGCGCCGTAACAGCATCGTTTCACTGGAGTCGGATCTCGACAACGTTTCCGACCCGTTTTTGCGGAAAGCCCTGAGTCTTGCCGTCGATGGAACCGATCTGAATGCGCTGCGGTCGATGTTGGAACTGGACATGGCCCTCGAGGAGAAGTCCGCCGAAGCGGAGGCGAAAGTATACGAGGCTGCCGGCGGCTATTCGCCGACGATCGGCATCATCGGCGCGGTTCTCGGTCTGATCCAGGTGATGAAGAACCTGCAGAACATCGACGAGGTGGGCCACGGCATTGCGACGGCGTTCGTTGCAACGGTGTATGGCGTGGGAGTGGCCAACCTGTTCTTCCTGCCGGCGGCGAACAAGCTTAAGGCCCGCGCGCACGCTGCTTTGCACAACAAGGAACTGATGATCGAAGGCATTTCGGGAATCGTGGAAGGCTTGAATCCCAAGCTGATTCGGGTGAAACTCGAAGCTTTCGCCCGTGATGATGCGAAGAAAGCGCCCGAAAAGGCGGCAGCCAAAGGCGCGCCGCAACCCGCGGCGGCGAAAGGGCAGTAGATGGCAATCAAGCGCAAGCCGCCGGCACACGAGAATCACGAGCGTTGGCTGGTCTCCTACGCTGACTTCATCACGCTCTTGTTTGCATTCTTTGTCGTGATGTTTGCCTCATCGCAAACGGATAAAGCCAAGGCCCGGCAGATTTCGGAAGCGGTGGAGAAGGCTCTGGAGGGCAAATCGACGGGCGTTCCTCCGCTGGTGGCCAAGATCCTCGGTGGAACGGTCGACGATACCGGCCAGGGCAATGCGCAGATGCGAGGGCCCGGCGGCGCCAAGCGGGAGGCCAAGGACGTCCCTCCCGACATGATTACGGAACTGATTCCCTCGCTGAAAAAATTGAGCAAGGAATTGGAAGAAGAAATCCAGGGCGGCAAGCTCGAAGTCCGCTTGGAGCCTCGCGGCCTGGTGATCAGTCTTCGTCAATCCGCATTTTTCCCCTCGGGAACCGACGAAATGCCGCCCAATATGTACCCGACAATGGCCAAGGTCGCGGGCGTAATTGGTTCCTTGAAGAATTCAGTGCAGATCGAGGGGCACACGGACTCCATTCCGATTCATAATGCGCGGTTCAACAGCAACTGGGAACTCTCGGCGGCACGCGCCATCGCGGTGCTGAACCTGTTTACGAGCAAATACAATCTGCCGGAGACACGCTTTGCAGTGGTGGGGCGTGCCGACACTGTCCCGGTGGACACGAACGATACCGATGAAGGCCGCAAGCGGAACCGCCGCGTCGACATCGTTATTGTGGATATGCTCGCGCTCAAGGCAGTTTCGGCCGGCAGCCCCCCGGCGCCCGCCAGTTCCGCTCAGAAGCACTAAAAAGTTAAAACACGCGGCGGAAATTGCGACATGAAAGGTAGAAGGTGTCTGTCAAAGCGCCTTCAAACCTGGTTTAGAAAACAATACCATGTCGATTTCCCTGCAAACGAACACTACTGCGCTTGTCGCCCAACAGAATTTAACGATCAACAACTCCAATGAAAGCCAGGCCATCACGCGCCTGACATCCGGCTTTCGCATCAACTCCTCGGCAGATGATGCCGCCGGCCTGGCGGTTGCGAATGGCCTTCGCAGCAGCGTGTCCGAGATCTCGCAAGGCGTCCGCAACGCCAACGACGGTCTGAGCGCATTGCAGATCATTGATGGCGGCCTGAATAACATCTCTCAGATTCTGGATCGCCTGAAGACTCTTGCCACCGAGTCGGCCAGCACTACCTTCACCGGTGACCGCAGCACTCTGAACAACGAATTTCAGTCCCTGCTAGGTGAAATCACGCAGCAGGCGAGCAACATCGGCCTCGTCAGCGGCGGCAAGTTCAACGTGCAGAACACCGTTTACATCGGCGGCGGCAATGTGCAGTCCAATTCCCAGGTCAACATCGACTTGAGTGGCACACAAAATCAGGTGGATGCCGCAGGTTTGGGCTTGAGCCAGGCCACTGTCTCAGCAGGCGGCACCAATCTTCTCAATAACACCATCCGGCTGGATGCCCCCGGAGCCCTTTTCCTGTCGGCGTCCGCCACGCAGACCTTCACGTTCAATATTTATCAAAGCGCCGGTGGCGCACAGCAGATCACCGCCACCGTGAACGGAACGGCGGGCGGTCTTACGCAGGCGCAGGTGCTGAGTCAGCTCAACAGCTCGCTAAACCAATATGGAATTCAGGCCTCGGTGGGGAACAACGGCCAGTTGCAGTTTGGCGGCGGCACGGCGTTTACAGTAAAGACGACCACCGCGGACGGCACCGACCAGATCGCCACAACTGGCTCGGAAAATGTCAATGCCGGTCTATACTCGGCGGCCAGCGATGCCTCCGGCATTGCGTCCGGCACTCCCATTTCCCCAGCCAATGAAACCTTGACCTTTCAGAATGGGCAAGGGACCGCAACCGTGTCTCTCGCCAACACCGATACCCTCGATGCTGCGATCGCGAAGATCAATGCCCAGACGGCGAAGATTGGCGTCTACGCGGTAAAAGACTATCAGGGTGGCGGCGTCACGCTACAGAGTGCCGGTAGTTTCACGGTATCCACGACAGCCGGCGCGGGAACCGGAGTCTTTGGTGGTGACAACGCGGGTCCCGGCCCGCAAACGGTCGTCGCTCCTTCGTCTACCGCGAGTTCGACCGGGAATGCGCTCGCGGCCATCACCGCAATTACAAGCGCCGTTGCCACTCTGGGCCAGGTGCAAGGCCGCGTCGGCGCCGGCGAGAACAAATTGAACTACGCCATCGGCCTGGCAAACTCTCAGATCGCCAACTTCTCGGGCGCCGAGTCTCACATCCGCGACGCCGATGTCGCGACCGAAGCGAGCAACCTGACCAAGTCGCAGGTGCTGTCGCAGGCCTCCGTATCCGCGCTGGCGCAAGCCAATGCTCTTCCGCAACTGGTGTTGAAGCTGCTGCAGTAACCCCGTAACGGACGCTCGGAGCCAGCAGGGCCGATTGTAGGGACATCCACGAACTTCAGCTCTAACGCGCAGGCGAAACCGCCTGCGCAACCTTTATGACTCCACCGGCTGCGAGCCAACGTAGGCAGGGCAGCCTGCTAAGCCCAGACCTAGATCTTTTGGGAGCATTGAATCCTATCTGCCGCAAGACTGACCGTCGAGATCTCAACACCCGTCGTCTAAGCTTCAACTAAAATCCAGGCAAGGACGCCCGGAATAAACAAGTTAGCCTGGCACTCGGATTGCACCTCACCACGTCGCCATGCTGGAGATGATCGCGCCGGTCTCAGGATCCGCACTTCCGAATCTCCCCGATATAAGCAGCACAAAGCCGGCGCAAGGCGGTTGCTCGCCGCCGGTGATGTCGCATTCCACTGAGCGTGCGGTGCCGAATTCGTCGGGTCCCAGCAGCGGCTCGAGTGTACGGTTGTTCTTGGCTTATATATGATGTTCGACCTTTTGCTGCTAATCGAGCGTCGGCTCAGAAATATCGCCGTCGGGCAACAGTGTCTTCTTGGGACGACCGGCCACGGCATCGCGACGGTGGCCACAATTCCTGGCGACACCAACGATACGGATAGCTGCCGCAAACGGAATCGCCGTGTCGACATCGTACTCGTAGATACGCTCGCATTAAAGGGATTGGCACAACTCCACGTGCCGCAACTCCGGCTCCGCAACCCAAGCACTAAAAAAACTTTCACTCCACCACGGACAGCACCCTATCAACGGTGGAGGGTGTCCGCCACTGCATCTTCAAACCTGGTCTTGAAATAAAACAATGTCGATTTCCCTTCAAACAAACGTCACAGGGCTCGTCGCCGAACAGAATTTGACGATTAACAATGCCAACGAGAGCCAGGCCATCACGCGCCTGACGTCGGGCTACCGCATCAATTCCTCAGCCGATGATGCCGCGGGTCTGGCGGTTGCGAATGGACTTCGCAGCAGCGTGTCCGAAATCTCGCAGGGCGTCCGCAACGCCAACGACGGCCTGAGCGCATTACAGATCATTGATGGCGGGTTGAATAACATTTCCCAGATTCTGGACCGCCTGAAGACTCTTGCCACGCAGTCAGCCAGCACCACCTTCACCGGGGACCGCAACACGCTGAACAACGAATTCCAATCCCTGTTAGGTGAGATCACGCAGCAGGCGAGCAACATTGGCCTCGTGGGCGGCGGCAAATTCAACGTGCTAAACACCGTCTACATCGGCGGCGGCAACGTGCAGGCAAACTCCCAGGTCAATATCGACCTGAGTGGCACGCAGAACCAGGTGGATGCCGCGGGCCTCGGTTTAAGCCAGGCCACTGTCGCAGCGGGTGGCACTGATCTCCTCAATAACACCGTTCGGCTGGATGCTCCCGGAGCCACGTTCCTCTCCGCATCTGCCACGCAGACCTTCACGTTCAATCTCTATCAGAGCGCCGGCGGCGCGCAGCAGGTTACCGCCACTGTGATTGGATCGGCGGCCGGGCTTACGGAGGACCAGGTACTCACTCAGCTCAACGGCTCGCTGAACCAGTACGGCATTCAAGCGTCGCTGGGGAGCAGTGGACAGCTTGAGTTTGGCGGCGGCACGGCGTTCACGGTAAAGACGACGACCGCGGACGCCACCGACGAGATCGCCACGACTGGCTCGGAGAATATCAATGCCGGTCTATACTCGGCGGCCAGCGATTCCTCCGGCATTGCCTCTGCCGCTCCATTGGTCCCGGCCAATGAAACCCTGACCTTTCAGAACGGGCAAGGGACCGCAACCGTGTCTCTCGCCAACACCGATACTCTCGATGCCGCGATCGCAAAGATCAACGCCCAGACGGCAAAGGTTGGCGTCTACGCTGTAAAGGATTATCAGGGTACCGGCATTACACTACAAAGCGCCGCCAGTTTCACGGTAGCCACGACGGCCGGTGCGGGCACCGGCGTGTTTGGTGTCGGTAACGCGGGACCCGGTCAGCAGACGGTTGTCGCTCCTTCGTCCACTTCCGGCACGACCGGGAATGCACTTGCGGCGATCACCGCTATCACAGATGCCGTTTCAACTCTTGGCCAAGTGCAGGGCCGCGTCGGCGCCGGCGAGAACAAGCTGAACTACGCCATCGGCCTGGCAAACTCCCAAATCGCCAATTTCTCGGGAGCCGAGTCGCACATCCGCGATGCCGATGTCGCCACAGAAGCAAGCAACCTGACCAAGTCACAGGTGCTGTCGCAGGCTTCCGTATCCGCATTGGCGCAAGCCAACGCTCTCCCGCAGCAAGTCTTGAAGCTGCTGCAGCAGTAGCCTCGTTACTAAAGTCAGCCTATGAAACGAACCAACCTGCCCGGTGATCGAAGCTGGTACTTCCCGGCTGTTAAGTTCCAAACGAAACTGCGAAAAAAGTTTCAAATCGCGCCTGAAAATCGCGAGATGAATGGTGCTGCTGAAGATCAGCAACCTCGGCCCGAAGCCGTAGAAATCTGAAAGAGGATAAAATGTCAATTTCCCTTCAAACTAATACCACGGCGCTCGTCGCCCAACAGAATTTAACGATCAACAATGCTAACGAGAGCCAGGCCATCACGCGCTTGACGTCGGGCTACCGCATCAATTCGTCGGCTGATGACGCCGCGGGTCTGGCGGTTGCGAATGGACTTCGCAGCAGCGTGTCCGAAATCTCGCAGGGCGTCCGCAACGCCAATGACGGTCTGAGCGCATTGCAGATCATTGATGGCGGATTGAATAACATTTCCCAGATTCTGGACCGCCTGAAGACTCTTGCCACCGAGTCGGCCAGCACCACTTTCACCGGCGACCGCAACACTCTGAACAACGAATTCCAGTCCCTGTTAGGTGAAATCACGCAGCAGGCGAGCAACATCGGCCTCGTCAGCGGCGGCAAGTTTAACGTCCAGAACACCGTCTACATCGGTGGCGGCAACGTTCAGTCCAATTCCCAGGTCAACATCGATCTGAGTGGCACGACGAACCAGGTGGATGCCGCCGGTTTGGCATTGAGCCAGGCCAGCGTCGCCGCGGGCGGCACGCAGCTCAACACGAACACCGTCCGGTTGGATGCTCCCGGCGCCACGTTCCTGGCCTCTGCATCGCAGACGTTTACGTTCAACATTTATCAAAGCGCGGGTGGCGCACAGCAGGTTACCGCGACGGTGACGGGCGGCGCGGGCGGTCTGACACAGGCGCAGGTGCTCAGCCAGCTTAACGGCTCGCTGAACCAGTATGGAATTCAGGCGTCGGTTGGTGGCAACGGGCAGCTTCAGTTTGGCGGCGGCACGGCGTATACCGTGAAGACGACGACGGCGGACGCGGTCGACCAGATCGCCACAACCAACGCGCAGGCGACTAACGTCGGCAACTATACCTCCGCCAGCGGAGCCAACAATGGCGCCAATGTCGCCTACGTTCAGGGCGCTGAAACATTGACCTTCCAGAACGGCCAGGGCACGGCTACTGTCAATCTGGGCGCGACCGAAACGGTAGACTCCGCCATCGCGCTGATCAACGCGCAGAGCGCGAAGATTGGAATCTACGCGGTCAAAGATTCCGCGGGTACGGGCATCTCCATTCAGAGCGGCAGCAGTTTCACCGCATCGTCGAACGCTGTGGCTACCAAGGGTGTGTATGGCGCAGGCAGCACCCCCGGCACTGAGTCGGTCTCCGGGCCGTCGTCAACCGCCAGTTCTACAGGCAATGCCCTGGCGGCGATCACGTCGATCACGGCCGCTGTCGCCACTCTCGGCACCGTACAGGGCCGCGTCGGCGCAGGCGAGAACAAGCTGAACTACGCTATCGGCCTGGCAAACTCTCAGATCGCCAACTTCTCCGGCGCCGAATCGCACATCCGCGATGCCGACGTCGCGACGGAAGCGAGCAACCTGACGAAGTCTCAGGTGCTGTCGCAAGCTTCGGTCTCCGCCTTGGCGCAAGCCAACGCTCTTCCGCAGCTCGTGTTGAAGCTCCTGCAATAGGTTTTAAAGTTCAGAGGGGAAAGGGCCGATCCTATGGATCGGCCCTAGTCCATTTTGAGGAGACCATATGGCTTCGTCTGTAGCCCCGCTTAACGTATTCACCGGAAGCAGCCAATTTGCCAATGACCTGCAAAACGTCATTGCTCGATCGGTATCGCTGGCATCGCAACCGTTGCAGCAGTTACAGACCCAACAGGCCACTTTCACCAGCCAGTTAAACGCTGCACAGTCGCTTGAGAATGTAATATCCAGTTTGAACTCGTCCGTACAGAGTGTCGGGTCCTCGACGAGCAACCCCATTTCGACGAGCATTTCTAATACATCCGTACTCTCTGCAAATGCGACCTCCAGTGCACTGCCCGGCTCTTACATCGTAAATGTTAGTAATGCAGGCTCCTTTAGTACGGCCAAGAGTTCCGACGGTTTACCTTCAGTAAGTGACCCCACCAGTCAAAACATAAGCTCGAGCTCAACATACACTCTGACGGTTGGGACGAACACCGTTAACTTGAAACTGAGCTCCAATAACTTGAATGCGTTGGCCGCCGCGATCAATAGCAGCGGAGCCGGCGTCCAGGCAACCATTATTAATGTGGGCTCATCCACGCCGGATTATCGCCTGGCGCTCCAGGCGACGAACCTCGGTAATCAGTCGATCCAATTGAACGACGGCACGTCGAATCTGCTCACAAGCCTTTCGACGGGTACCAATGCGGTTTACACGGTGAACGGGCTGCCGAGCGGCGGAATTTCAACGACGACGCAAAATGTGACCATTGCGCCGGGGCTCACTGCGACATTGAATGCTACCGGCACCTCTACGATCAATGTGTCGAACAGCTCTTCGAGCATCACGAATTCGCTTCAGGGACTCGTAAACGCTTACAATTCCGCTGTCGCGGAATTGGCCAAGAGTCATGGCCAGAACGCCGGACCTCTTGCCGGCGACAGCACGATTTCCGTCGTAACGCAGGCGCTGCAAAACCTCGTCACCTATACAGGCGGTTCCGGCTCCATTCATTCACTCGCGGACTTGGGCGTTCAATTCACGAAGCAAGGCACGTTAACTTTCGATTCCACGGCCCTCAACAGTTTCACTCCAGGACAAATCAGCGATGCTTTGAGTTTTCTCGGCACTTCATCGAGCGGCTTTCTTCAAAGCGCCACCAACACCCTGAACGGACTCCTTGATCCTTCGAGCGGCGTGATTACAAACGACATCAACGGGTACAGCCAGAACATCACGGATATCAACAACCGGATCACGACCCAGCAAAACCAGATCACGCTCTTACAGACCAATCTCACGAACCAGATGGCGGCGGCCGACGCCATGCTATCCACCCTTGAATCGCAGAATAGTTTCCTGACGCAATTGTTCCAAACCACGAATGCAAACAACAACGCTGGAGTCTAACGTTACTGCTGAAATTGAGGCATTGGGAAACCAGCTCTGCCAGAGCATTTCACGGGGAAACTTCGAGGAAGCTCAGGAATTGCTCCAGCGTTGCGCGGCCTTACATTCTGCGGAGAACCATGCTGAGGTGCTCGCGATAATCGAACGAGCGCGACAGAACGCCCTGGTCCGAAAATCTATGGTGGCGGCCTGTCTGGTTGACCTGCAGCGGTCGTCCCAATATGAGTCTGCAGGAAACCGCTCAACACACAGCCTCGCCCAGGGCTGACCCGTCGAGATCTCAACACCCCCCGTCTAAGCCTCAACGCAAATTCAAGCGAAGCTACCTGAAATCAATAGGTTAGGGTGGCACTCGGATTGCACCCCTCACGTCGCCATGCTGGAAAGCTTGAGCGGCAATCTCGAACAATACATGACGCTGCTGAGCGCTCGCCAGAAGCTCGTCGCATCGAATCTGGCGAACGCCGACACACCGGGATATAAAACCCAGGACATCGATTTCCAACACGAGTTCAACGCGCAATTGGGAATGCTGCCCTCGGTGGTTGAAGTCCCCGGACTGCAAACGAAAAACGACGGCAATAACGTCAACATCGATCGCGAAGCCCGGCTGCTGGCCGAGAATCAACTGCGATTCAGTATTGCTTCAACGCTGACACGCTCGGAGTTGCAATCCGTGCGCGAAGCGATTAAAGACGGAGCGACATCATGAGCCTGTTCGGTTCCATGGCAGTCAGCGCATCGGGGATGGCGGCGCAAAGATCGCGCGCCGAGGTTCTGGTTGAGAACCTGGCGAACGCGGAGACGACGCGAACACCCGATGGCGGCCCCTACCGGCGCAAAGACGTTGTGTTCAGCTCCGACCCGGGGCTCAACTCGTTCGGTACGCAATTCGAGACGGCGCTCGACGGCAACATGACGGGGGTAACGGTCTCAGGGATCACGACCGACACCCGTGATCCGGAAATGCGTTACATGCCGGGTCATCCCGATGCGAACCCGGACGGCTACGTAGCGTTCCCGCGCGTCAATCCCGCCGAGGACATGGTCGACCTCATGAGCGTTTCGCGTGGTTATGAGGCGAACGTATCCGCCATGTCGGCGGTGAAGGACATGATCCAGCGTTCTCTGGACCTCTTGAGGTAAATGGATGATCGCACCGATCTCAGGATCCGCGCTTCCCAGTCTCCCCGATGTTGGCAGTATCAAGCCCACGCAAGGCGCGAGTGGGGATTTCCAGGCCATGCTGGAGTCCTATATCGGTCATGTGCAGAAGTCGCAGGACGCTGCTCAGAGCGCCGTAACGAACTTCCTGGGGGGCGGGGATGAGGAGTTGCACTCGGTGGCGTTGGCGTCACAGCGAGCCGAGCTGGAGTTCGAGATGTTTCTGCAGGTTCGAAACAAGATTGTGTCGGCTTACCAGGAAGTGATGAGGATGCAGGTTTGATGCCGCTAAGACAAGCTTCCACTTGTCATTTCTAAGGCGAAATGGGACAGGTCAAAAAACTTTATAACCTTCTCTCTCCGGTCCAGCGATGGAGCATCGCGCTGTGCGGTATTTTGATCGCCGTCGGGATCGCTTGGTTTACCCATTGGGAGCGCGAGGGCTCGTTCCGGCCGCTTTTTGCCTCGCTCAGCGCGGAAGACGCCGGGGCCATCGTTCAGAAACTCAAGGAATCCAGCGTCGACTACCGCATTTCGTCCAACGGTAGTGTCGTGCTGGTGCCGGAGGCCAAAGTCGCCGAATTGCGGCTTGAAATGGCGGGCCTGGGCCTTCCCAAAACCGGCCGTATCGGTTTTGAGATTTTCGACAAAACTAACTTCGGCATCACGGACTTCGCCGAACATGTGAATTATCGGCGCGCCATCGAAGGCGAGTTGGAGCGCTCCATCATGTCCATCAACGAGGTGGAGCAGGCGCGCGTGCACGTGACCTTTCCGAAAGACTCGGTGTTTGTTGATGCGCGCGAACCGGCGAAAGCGAGCGTCCTGGTTCGTCTGCGTGTGGGCGCCTCGCTGCAGCCGCAGAATGTCGCTGCCATCACGCACCTTGTTTCCAGCGCGGTCGAGGGCCTGGCGCCGACGGCGGTGTCCGTTGTCGATATGCAGGGCAATCTGCTGAGCCGCCCCAAGAAGATCTCGGCCGATGGCGACATGTCGGAGGCGGCGCTCGATTACCAGCAGAAGCTCGAGCACGAGATCCAGGCCAAGATCAGCAGCACACTGGAGCCGCTGTTGGGACCGGACAAATTTCGCACAGCGTTATCGGTCGAATGTGACATGACCAGCGGCGAGCAGAGCGATGAAATTCTCGACCCCACCAAATCGGTGATGGTCTCGTCGCAGCGGACAGAAGATGCTTCGGGTACGGTCACGAGCGCCAGCGGTCAACCCGGGGTGGCGGCCAACCTGCCGAATGCTCCCGCGCAACAGCCGGCCACGTCCCGTAACCCGTCGCGCCGTACCGAGAATGTCGCCTACCAGTCGAGCCGCACGCTGCGCCATATCCGTTTGCAGCAGGGCGCTATCAAAAGGCTTTCCATCGCGATTCTAGTCGACCAGGCCGTCCACTGGGAGAAGGAGGGCTCGCATCAGAAGCGCGTTCTCGTTCCTCCGAGCGCCGACGAGTTGAAAACGATTCATGACCTCGTTGCGACAGCGGTCGGATTCGAGACGCAACGCGGCGACCAGCTTATGGTCGAAACGCTGCCATTCGATTCCACGATGAATTCGACGCCTCCCGAGCAGCTCCCGGCGCCCGGCGCAAAGCCAGCGAAACCGACTCCGGCGGCTTTTCTCGATCTGCTCAAGAGCAATCCGGTCTACATGTATGGCGCCGGTGGCGTACTGCTTGTGATCGTACTGGCGGGAATACTGCTCCTGCGTCGAAGACCGCGCAGGATGGAGGTGATGGCCGCTCCCGCTGCTCTGCGTGAAGCAGCCGAAGTGGCTGATTCCGTGTCGCTGTCAAACGCGGCGGCCGGGCTTAGCGCTGCGGCAGTTGAGCATGCGCCAGAGCCGGCACAATTACCGCCGACACGCATGGAGGTGATCACAGCACAACTGCGCGACAGCGTCACACGCGATGGGGAGTTGTGGGCCTCGGTGATGAAGTCGTGGCTGGCAGAAGAGGACAACCCGTAGGATGCCGTCGGAAGTCATCCGTGGGAGGGAACAAAGTCATGCGGCGCCCATCCTGTGGCGTTCGCTTACGGCGGCCAGCGCGCCTCAGAAGCAGGAACCCAGCGTCGCGCAACAACTGGAGCAAAAGCTCCGGGAGGGCCGCGAACAAGGTATGGCGGAGGCTCTTGCCGTGGCACGACGCGAGTCGGAGGCCAAGGTTCAAGCAGCCGTGGAACAACTCGGCCGCGCGATTGCGGGCCTCGCCGGCATGCGGCAGCAGATTCGCGAGGAAGCGTCGCCGGAAATTGCTCACCTGGCCATTGCCATTGCGACCCGGATACTCAACCGCGAGATCACAATCGATCCCGACGCGATCCATGGGCTGGTTTCGGCTGCAGTTGCGAAGCTGCAGGCGCGTGAATGCTCGCGTGTGACGGTTCATCCATCGTACGAAGCCGCCATCCGCCACTCGCTGACGAATTTGAACGTCAAGGGCAAAATGGAAATCATCTCTGACCCCTCGCTGCAGCCGGGCGATATTCGCTTCGAGACGGCACAGGGCCAACTCGACGCCTCGATTGAGACTCAACTCCGGGAAATCGAACGCGGACTTGCGGATCGGATCGACGTCTGATGCAACCTGGGGGAAAGATCTCATTGGAATCGGCCGTCCAATACGTGCAGCAGGTAGAGCTGTTGCCGTGGGTCGGCGAAGTTACCGAAATTGTGGGTTTGCTCATCGCGTCGCGCGGCCCCGCCGCTTCGATTGGCGACTTCCTCGAAGTACACGCTTCGAGCGGCCGCATTATCCGTTCGCAAGTGATCGGTTTTCGTAATGGGCAGGTGCTTTCCATGCCTCTCGAGGAGATCGACGGACTGCAGTTAGGCGACAGAATCATCGGGCGCAAGGACGACGCGCGCCTGCGCGTCGGGCCGGAACTTCTGGGCCGCGTGCTCGACGGGTTCGGCCAGCCGCTCGACGGCGGACCTCCGATCCACAGTCACGTTTCCTATCCTCTTTACGATGCTCCTCCGAATCCCATGGAGCGCGAGAATATCGTTCACGCGTTGACCACGGGTGTGCGCGCCCTCGACGGAATGCTGCCGTGCGGTAAGGGCCAGCGCGTTGGAATTTTCGGCGGCAGCGGTGTTGGCAAAAGCACGCTGCTGGGGTGCATGTCGCGGCATAACGACGCCGATGTCAGCGTCGTCGCATTGATCGGCGAACGTAACCGCGAGGTTCGCGCCTTCCTGGAGAACGATCTCGGGCCGGAAGGGCGCAAGCGTTCCGTGGTGGTCGTGGCTACGTCCGACCGTCCCGCGCCGCTTCGTGTCCGCGCGTGTTTTGTGGCGCTGGCCGTGGCCGAGTATTTCCGCGACCAGGGGAAGAACGTCCTGCTGGTGCTGGATTCCGTCACCCGTTTGGCCATGGCCCAACGCGAGATCGGCCTTGCCGCAGGAGAGCCTCCCAGCCAGAAAGGCTATACGCCTTCGGTGTTCTCCCTGCTTCCCCGGATTTTCGAGCGCGCCGGGAACTTCCGTGACGGCTCTATTACGGGATTCTTTACGGTGCTCGTGGAAGGCGACGATTTCAACGAACCGATCTGCGACGCCGTACGCGGCATTCTCGATGGCCACATCATTCTGTCGCGAGAACTGGGAGCGGCAGGGCACTACCCCGCCATCGATGTGCTCGGTTCCATCAGCCGCCTGGCGTCGAAGATCTCGCAGCCGGAGCAGTTAGGTCACATTCAGAAGGTCAGGGAAGCGCTTTCCACTTATCATCACGCCGAGGATCTCATTCAGTTAGGCGCTTACGTTTCAGGTACGAATCCCAAGCTGGATTCAGCGATTCGCCACCGGCCGGCGATCCTCGATTTCCTGAAACAGGACGCACACTACTTTTCGCCGCAGCAGGAAACTTTGACGCGGATGAGGACAGTCGCGAGCGCGTTATGACGCCTGTGGAAGGGTGGTGCAGGCGGTTTCGCCTGCCTTTGGATGTCCCCAGAAATGCACAGGCGAAACCGCCTGCTTCATCCTTCCACATCCGCCCGAGCCTTAGCATGCTCGAAATATGAGCACGTTTAAGTTCCGCCTCGAACGCGTCCTCCGCTGGCGAACCCTCGAACTCACCGGCGAGGAAACCAAGCTCAAGGCGCTGGTGGAAGAAGACATCCGCCTGCATGCCCAGCTTGCCGAGGCCAAGAACAACCGCGCCCAGATCGGCGCGCGGGTGGCCATGATGGACAACCTGAACGGCTTTGAATTGAACGCCGTGGCGGGGTACGCCCAGCATCTCACGCGCGAGTGCATGGCGCTTAAAACCCGCTGCCGGGAGCACAGCCAGAAACTCGCCGCCCAGGCCCACCGCTACCAGGAAGCCAAGAAACGCTGCCGACTGCTGGAAGAGCTCAAAAACCGCCAGCACCACGACTGGCAGGTGCAAACGGGACACGAGTTGGAGGAACTCGCGCAAGAGTCCTACATCGCCCGCTGGAACCGGCAGTAATACCAATCAGTTAGATCCCGCCTAACCGTAACAAAACCCCGTAGTCTAAAGGCTAGATGGAAGAGATTGACGACGGCGCAATCGCTAGGGCGCGGTCGGGCGACGGCGATGCTTTTCGATTGCTCGTCGAACGGCACAGCCGTAATGTCTTCCGATTGGCGTATCGCATGACCGGCAACGAACAGGACGCGGAGGACGTGGTGCAGGAAACCTTCTTGCGGGCCTACAAGCAACTGAAGAACTACGAAGCCCGGTCCAGTTTTGCGACCTGGTTATATCGGATTGCGGCGAATTATTCGCTCGACCTGATCCGGATGAAGAAACGACACGACGAGCGACGTGAGAAGCCTGCGAACGACGAGGAGCGCGATGTGATGCAAACCATACCAGGGCACGACCCCACTCCCGACCGTCTGGTGTTCAGCGCGCAGGTTCAGCAGCGCGTCGACGAAGCAATGAACGAACTGAGCGAGCAGGAACGCGTGGCGTTTGTTTTACGGCATTTTGAAGGACTCTCCATTGAGGAGATCGGGCGTTCGCTGGGGACTTCTACGAACGCCACGAAACACAGTATTTTTCGGGCGGTTCAGAAGCTCCGCAAGAACCTGGAGCCGCTCGTGAGTCCGGCGAGGTAAGGATGTATGACTGAGAATCACGTTAGCGAAGAACAACTGGTGCTGTTTTATTACGGCGAAGCGGATGATGCGCCCGCGATCGATGCGCACCTTGGAGGTTGCGAGACCTGCCGGGACGAGTACCGGACCCTCCTCTGTGTGCTGAATACCGTCGACACGGCATCGGTACCGGAGCGGGGCGCGGACTACGGCACAGCGGTATGGCAGCGCATTCACAAACGCGTCGGCCTTCGCAGAAAGATGACGTGGTTTCCCTGGTGGACCTGGGCTCCGGTGAGCGTGGCCCTGCTCGTGGTGGCTTTCCTGGCGGGCCGGATCTCGCAAAAGCCGGCTGGATCGATGCTCGCCAGCAGCCAGGTACGGGAGAAGGTCCTGCTGGTCGCCGTTGGCGATCACCTGGAGCGGTCGCAGATGGTTTTGGCCGAAATCAGCAACGCGGCCGACGCCAAGGGCAAAATCGACATTTCGGACGAGCGGGCGGAAGCCGAGGATCTGTTGGATTCCAATCGCCTGTTCCGGCAGACGGCTAACACGACAGGCGACAAAAAGGTCGCGGGCGTTCTGGATGACCTGGAGCGTGTCCTCGTGGAAATCGCACATAGCCCGTCGCAGATTGATGACGAAAGTTTGAGGGAATTAAGGCAAGAGATTAACGACCACGGCCTGTTGCTTAAGGTCCGCGTGTTTGGTTCGCAGGTTGAGAAGGAACAAGCGGCGCCCGCGCCGAAGCAAGAGAAAGGAACTTTGTAGGTAAAACAATATGAAAAACAAGAAAAAGATTACGCTTTCACTTTTGGGGATCTTGGGGTTTGGGAGTCTGTTGCTGGCGCAGGAGCCGCCGCTGCCTCCTACGGCGCCGCCCGCTCCGCCTGCCCTAGCGCCTCCAGCGCCCCCGGCGCGCCCGTTCGCGCCGCAAACCATGGAACGGATACTGGAGAACGCCCAGGACATTCTGGACCGCGTCGACGTTCCGAGCCTGATGCAGCTTCGCGGGCTGGAGGATCTTGCCATCCCGCCGATGCCGCCGATGCCTCCCATGCCCGCGCTAGCGCCGATTCCCCCCATCCCGCCGATGCCGCCGCTGGAGGGCATTCTGGGCGGCATCGACAGCGGGGTTCTCGCCGGCATTGCCCCCCAGGCTGCGCAGTTGGCCCGGCTTGGCGCATTAGCGCAGGTGCGTGGACTGGCGTTCCTGCCGCAGGAAGCGGACGAGCGCGCCCGGGAACAAGCAGAGCGCGCCCGCGAGGATATACAGCGGGTAAAGGAACAAGCACAGCGCGTCCGGGAACAGGCGCAGCGGTATCGGGAACGTGAGGACTCCTATTACTCCCGCGGAAAGTCGGCGTTGGGCCGCCACGAGTACGACCGCGCCATCGACAGTTTCAACCATGTAATCGAGGACAAGAGTCCGCGCGCCGACGGAGCGCTCTACTGGCGGGCCTACGCGCAGAGCAAGCTCGGCAAACAGACTGACGCAAACGCGTCCATCGCCGAACTGCGCAAGTCCTACCCTCAGAGCCGCTGGCTGGATGACGCCAAGGAACTGGAGCAGGAAATCCGGCAGGCTGCCGGGAAGCCGCCGGCTCCCGAGGGAACCAGCGACGAGGATCTGAAGCTGCTCGCCCTCAACGCGCTCATGAGTAGCGATTCCGAGCGCAGCGTCCCGATGCTCGAAAAACTGCTGAAGAGCAGCGCCTCGCCGAGTTTGAAGGAACGCGCCCTGTTCGTGCTGGCACAAAGCCGGTCTACACAGGCCCGTGCACTGATCGCTCAAGTAGCGAAAGGCGGGTCCAATCCGGATCTGCAGCTTAAGGCCATCGAGTATCTCGGAACGAACGGTGTCCGGGAGAATCGTCAGGTTTTATCTGACGTTTACAAAAGCTCCAACGACCCCTCCATCAAACGCGCTGTGCTGCGCGGGTTTATGATCGCGGGCGACAAAGACAGCATGCTCCAAGTCGCCAAGAGTGAATCGAACCCGGAGACTCGAGTGGAAGCGATCCGTTTGTTGGGCGCAATGGGCGCTTCTACGGAAATCGCTTCGCTTTATACGAACGATTCCTCGGCAGAAGTAAAGCAGGCCATCCTCTCCGGTCTGGTCGCGTCGGGCGATGGCCAGAAGCTTTATGACATCGCCAAATCGGAGAAGGACGCCAACCTTCGCGGCGAGGCCATTCGCATGATGGGCGCAGTCGGACGAAGCAAAACGGCGGACCTTCTGGCCGGCATGTACAAGCAGGAGTCGGACGCGAACGTAAAGCGCGAGATCATCAATGCCCTGTTCATTCAGTCGAATGCCCCCGCAATCATCGAGATTGCGAAGACCGAGCGGGACCCGGTGATGAAGCGAGAGGCAGTTTCAAAGCTCTCGGTGATGCATTCGAAAGAAGCCACCGACTACCTGATGGAGCTCTTGAACAAATGAAAACCCTGCTGACCGCTTGCGTGGCTGCCGCTTGCGCGCTTGCGCAGCAGCCGAAAATACAGAATGCAAAACTCGAGACCCGCACCGTGAGTGGGGGTCTCGAATCCACGATGAATGGAATCTTGTCGTCCCAAACCTCGCCTGTTTGGGTCGGTTATGCCGAGCCAATCGTGAAGGGCGACCGCAATATGTGCTGCTACAACAACGGCAGCTATGGCTGTTTTCTGGAAGGGCGGTACGGCGATGGCGTTGTGGTCTCGAACGAAGCGCGCACGGTGAAGTTGGAAGGACCCACCCACCTGGTGATCCTGTTCCGCGTCGAGGACCATCAGATCGGAAAGACCCGAACCTCCACGCCAGAGTGCGACCTGGACGCTGGTGGGCTTCCTTTCATCTGGTTGGAAGGCGTGCAACCGGCCGATAGCATCCACTACCTCACCGGCCTCGCAACGAAGCTGGCCAAGCACGGCGGCGTCGTCTCGGCGATCGCACTGCACAACGATCCCGCGGCGGACACAGCTCTCGATCAGCTTGCGGCGCAGAATCAGCCGGAGAGTCTCCGGCGGGACGCGGTGTTCTGGATGGGCAGCGCTCGCGGCGGCCATGGATACCAGGCGCTGCTGCGGATACTGCACGACGACCCCAGCGACAAAGTCCGCGAGCACGCGGTTTTTGCGATGTCGGAAAGCAAAGAGCCCGGCGCAATCGACGCCGTGATCAAGGTCGCACATGATGACAAGAGCACTCATGTTCGAGGCCAGGCGCTCTTTTGGCTCGCACAGAAAGCCGGGCAGAAGGCTGCCGCCACCATCGAGAACGCGATCCAGAACGATCCTGAAACCGAGGTCAAGAAGAAAGCCGTATTCGCGTTGAGCCAGATTCCGCATGGCGACGGCGTTCCGCTTCTCATCCAGGTGGCGCAGACCAACCGCAATCCGGAAGTCCGAAAACAAGCGATGTTTTGGCTCGGTCAAAGCAAGGACCCGAGAGCACTTGCGTTCATTGAGCAGGTCCTGAGCCGATAATTCCGGGCTTGCGATTCTGTGGAAGGGTGTAGCAGGCATTCAGCCTGCCTTTGGACTCACCGGGAAAGGACAGGCGAAAACGCCTGTCCCACCTTTCCAACCCGAGAGTTTCCGTTGGTTGCGGCGATGCCGCTATGCGGAGCAGCCGGTTTCGACTGCCTTTGGAGCGCATCGAAAACGTGCACCCGAAACCGCGAACCATCAGTGACCAGACTCAGGGCGCGAAGTAAGCGTTGATGTCCAGGATTACATCCGTCAGATTGGTCACAAACACCGTCACCCCGCCATTCGTTCCCGCGGGCACGATCGCAGCATTCGCGACAATTTTGCCGCCGGGAGAATTCAATGTGGAGACGACTGGCTGCGCTTGCCCGGTGGGCCACGCCGTGAGATAGCTCAGCGGTCCGGGCGGTACAACGGTCACGTTTAACGAATAGGCCTGCGCACCCGCTGGAATGCCGCTACAGGCGCCGGACGGAATCGGGAAGCTGCGCGTACCCCCGGCTGCCAAACTGGGCGAGCCAAACGGTTGACCCAATCCGCCCCGCGTGTCCACTACGCGGCATGGCGTTACCGTGTACAGCGACTGAGCAGCCGGCGAGCCCGGCGATGCGAAATAACCGTTGATATCAATGATCACGTCGGTATCGTTCGTCACAAAGATACTGACTCCACCGGCGGTGCCGGCCGGCACGATGGCGGCGTTCGCCACCACGCTGCCGTCGCCGGAATTGAGAGTCGAGACGACGGGCTGTGCTTGCCCGGTCGGCCAACTACTTAGATAGCTGAGTGATCCGTGCGGAACAACGGTGATGTTCAGCGAGTAAGCTAGCGAGTTGCTAGGAGCCCCGCACCCACTCGTGGAAATGGGAAAACTACGGCTCGAATTGCCGGTCATGAACGGACCGCCCAGAGGACCGGTGGGATTACGGGTGTCCACGACACGACACGGCGCCAGGCTGTAGAACGACAGGCTGTTGGGCGTTGAGGCGGGAGCAAAGTAACCGTTGATGTCGAGAATGACATTCGTCGTATCACTGGCGAAAAGGTTAATTGCGCCACCGCTCCCGGCGGGTACGATCGCAGCATTAGCGACGACCCTCCCATCAAGTGAATTGAGGGTAGAAACGACCGGCTGTGCCTGACCGGCTGGCCAAATGGAAAGATAGCCGAGCGGACCGGACGGCACAACAGTCGCATTCAGAGAGTAAGCGAGCGCTGTAGCCGGAATATTGCAAGCGCTTTGCGAGATGGAGACAGTCCGGGTGCCGCCTCCGGCAAGCGGAGGACCTCCAAATGGGCCGTTCGGACTTCGGCTGTCCATGATACGACAAGGCGTCACCGGAACAAATTGCAGGCCGCCTCCTCCTCCCAAAAACGTTCCTGCCCCGATCTTGATTACAAATGCGTCGAACGCCGCATCGTCGCCCACGGAGAAGCTGCGCCCGCCAAAGACCGGCTGGAAGACGCCCGCAGTTGTCGGGTAGTTCTCTGAATCGGTACGTCCCGTATAGTATGCGTCGCCATTCGAATCGATCGCCACGCCGCCGACGCCAAGGAAACCCGCGTTGTTATCGGCATTATCCTCGTTCCTGCCCCCGAGATAGCTCGAATAGATCAAAGCGCTACCCGCAGCATTGAGCTTGGCTACAAAACCGTCGCTAAAGCCCCCGCCGAAAGTGGTTTGGAAGGCATTGGCCAAAGGGAAATCCGAAGACCAGACGCGTCCGGTTATGTGAGCCTGGCCGAGTGAGTCTACAGCCAACGCGAACGCGCCATCCGTAAGTGAGCCACCGACGTAGGTGGAGTAAACCGGAGTCCCGCCCGCGGCCGAAAACTTCGTCACGAAGGCGTCAGAAAAGCCCCCGAACCCGGTTTGGAAAGCCCCGTTCGTGGTGGGAAAATCGCTCGAAGCGGTCTCTCCGGCCACATAATAGTTGCCCTGCGGGTCGAGCGCTATACCGAAGCCTTTGTCGGACCCGGTGCCGCCGAGGAATGTCGAGAACGCGATCGTACCGTTCGGCTGAAACTTCGTCACGAACGCGTCCGAGTTCGACTTCGCGACGGCCTGGTAGGCATTCAGAACCGGAAAATCGGGGGACTGCGCCTCGCCGGTGACGAACGCGTTCCCCGACGCATCCACGGCGATGTCGAACGCGCGGTCCTGCTGAGCCCCGCCGAGGTAAGTAGAGTAAACCAGAAACTTCGCTGTCGGATCCAACTTGGCGACGAAGGCATTCGGGTTTCCTTTGAGCCTGTTCTGGTACGCGTTCATGACCGGAAAATTGGTGGAGCTCGTGTCGCCGGCGACATAAATGTTGCCAGCCGCGTCGAGCCCCAGGCCATAAATCTCGTCCGTATCGCTGCCGCCGATGAATGTCGAGTAGATCAGTGTGTTCCCGGCGGGGTTTAGCTTCAACACGAAGCCATCGCCAAATCCGCCGCCATACGTTGTCTGGAACGATCCGGCGACAATGGGAAAATTCGAGGAGTTAGTTGTCCCGGCCACGATGATGTTGCCATTGCCGTCGAGCTTGATTGCCATGCCATGATCCGCGCCGAAGCCGTTGATGGTCTGTGTCCCGCCTATGAATGTTGAATAGAGAACGGCCGTTCCCGTCGAGTTGACCTTGGTCACGAAGCAGTCGTCACTGCCCATCAGGGTTCTTTGATACGCCCCGACGTTGGGGAAATCCGGCGATGCCGTGGTGCCGGTGATGTAGGAATTGCCCTGCGCATCTACGGTGATCGCCGTACCGCGCTCGCCATGAGAACCACCTAGAAAACTTGAGAAACCGATGATAACCGGATCGACAATCAGCTCGCGAGAATGGTCATACTCACCGATTTCAAAACTGACCCGCCGTCCGGAGAGCCGATAGCGGGCCTCCACGGGCTGTCGCACGCCATTCGCAATCTGGTACGCCACCGGCCGCTTCTGATAAACCGTCCCGCCCGGCAGGGACAGGACCAGGTCCCCTTTAGCGTCGATCCTGGGTGAGAACGCGCCATCGTATTGGAGGTGAATGCGGCTGGGATCGGCTTGGGGAGCGACGACAAAATCATATTCCAGCCGTGCCTCACGGCTGTAGTAGACCATATCGATTCCCGGATAAAGACTGCGATAACGCACCTTCCCGTACTGCGGCACATCGGAATGCCACGCCTTCGGGTCCGAACCGATGAAGTAATTGCTATAGCCGGGGAGTCGCTCTTCGGGGGTCACCCGCTCGGGAGTCGCGGTCGCGCCCAACTTCATCCGCATCGCCCGGGTCGCCCCTTTTGAATCGGTCAGGAAGAAATCGATCTCGCTGCGCAGCAGAAAGACTTGAAACCCGTCGTCACGCGATAGAAATAATACGTTCGGGTTCGCTTGTCCCAGGTTGGGCTCAAAACGTACTGGAATGTGAGGCTTTGTCTCGGCCGACGCAGCCGTGCCCAATGACAGAAGAGAGGCGAAAGCAACGAGTAAAGTTTGGCGCATCGAAGCTAAAATCGGCCGCCCGTGGCGGGGACATTAGGGTGGCGTGTTGTAACTTTGTGCCAACCGCAAAGTTAAAATCGAGTAGTGTCGACTATTTACCGCCTGTCCAGCCTGCTCCTGCTCGCTGCGGCGTTTGCCGTAGCCCAGGTCAAACCGACAACAGACTTCGATCTCAAGGGTATGGATACAAAAGCCGACCCTTGTGTCGACTTTTACCAGTACGCCTGCGGAGGCTGGCTGGCCGCCAATCCCATCCCCGCCGACCAGTCGAGCTGGGGCCGCTTCAACGAGTTGGACGAACGCAATAAAGAGATCCTGCACGGGATTCTCGAAAAGTCCGCTGTCAACGATCCGAAGCGCGACGCCGTGACTCAGAAGGTCGGCGACTTCTATGCGTCGTGCATGGATGAGCAGACTATCCGCCAGAAAGGCCTGACCCCGATTCGCCCGGACCTGGACAGGATCGCGGCGATGAAGAACAAGAACGAGCTGCAGGCGGTCGTGGTGGGACTGCATCGCAAGGGGATCGGCGTATTGTTCGCTTTCAGCTCCACTCCCGACGCGACGAACGCCGAGATGTCAATCGCCGGGGTGGACCAGGGCGGGCTCGGCATGCCGGACCGCGATTACTACGTGAAGGACGATGCCCAGACCGTGGAGACGCGGCAGAAGTATGTCGCGCATATGCAGAAGATGTTCCAGCTGCTGGGCGATGGGGCGAAAGCTCCCGCGGAGGCGGCCGCGGTCCTCAAGATCGAGACCGAGTTGGCGAAAGGATCGCAGGATCGCGTCACGCGCCGCGATCCGCAGCAGATCTTCCACAAAATGACCGTACACGAGCTGGTGTCGCTTTGCCCGATCTTCGAGTGGCCGAAATACATCACGGAGATGGGCTCGCCGGCTGTCGAAAGCCTCAACGTCACGGCGCCCAACTTCTTCCGGCAGCTCGAGACTACCCTGGTCACCAACAGCCTGGATGACATCAAGACTTATCTGCGCTGGCACCTGGTGCGTTCCGAGGCGCCGCTGCTTCCCACTGAGTTTGTGACCGAGAATTTCGCCTTCTACGGCAAGGTGCTGACCGGCACGAGCGAACTGCGCGCTCGCTGGAAGCGCTGCGTTGACTACACCGATGGCGACCTGGGCTTCGCACTGGGACAGAAATATGTCGACGCTACCTTCGGTGAGGAGGGCAAACAGCGCACGATGAAGATGGTGGGGGAGATCGAAAAGGCGCTAAAGACCGACATCGGCGCCCTCTCCTGGATGACTCCGACAACGAAGCAGCAGGCATTGGTAAAACTGGCAGCGGTGCAGAACAAGGTCGGGTACCCCGATAAGTGGCGCGACTATTCGAGTGTGGAAATCAAACGAGGCGATGCGATCGGCAACGATTGGCGCGCAACCGAATTCGAGGTTCAGCGGGATATGAAGAAGATCGGGAAGCCAGTGGACCACACCGAATGGGGCATGACTCCGCCGACGGTGAACGCCTACTACAATCCCCAGGAGAACAACATCAACTTCCCGGCGGGCATCCTGCAACCGCCGTTCTACAGCAACAAGGTCGACGACGCCGTCAATTATGGGGCCATCGGGGCAGTGGTCGGGCACGAACTGACGCACGGGTTCGACGACCAGGGCCGCCAGTTCGACGCCAAGGGGAACCTGCGCGACTGGTGGACGCCAGAAGACGCCAAGGCGTTTGAAGAACGCGCCGATTGCTTCGTTAAGGAATACTCGAGCTTTATTGCCACGGACGACATACACGTGAATGGCAGGCTGACGCTCGGCGAAAACACGGCTGATAACGGCGGCGTGCGCCTGGCATTCATGGCTTTGATGGAGTCGCTCAATGGCAAACCCACGCCGCCCAAAATCGGTGGGCTCACGGCAGAGCAGCGGTTCTTCGTGGGATGGGGGCAGGCCTGGTGCCAGTCGCGCCGCCCGGAATTCTCACGCATGCTGGCCACGGTCGACCCGCATTCCCCTTCGCAGGCGCGCGTGAATGGAGTCGTGTCGAACATGCCGGAGTTCCAAAAGGCCTACTCCTGCAAAGTTGGGCAACCAATGGTGCGCGCGCCACAGTGCCGCGTCTGGTAATGCGATATATCGCGTTCGAAAGCCGGCGCGCGGTCGAGATCGGGGAACTGATTCGCAGGCAGGGCGGCGATCCGTTCGTAGCGCCCTCCATGCGCGAGGTCCCGATCGAAAACAATCCCGAAGCATTTGCGTTTGCCGAACGGCTGTTCCGTGGCGACTTCGATATGGTGATTCTGCTGACTGGCGTGGGTACACGAGCGCTCAACCAGGTGATCGAGTCGCGATATCCAGGCGGCCGATTCCCTGAAGCGTTGAAGACGGTGACGGTCGTGGCGCGCGGACCTAAGCCAATGGCAGTTCTGCGCGAATGGGGCGTGCCGGTGACGATTCCCATCCCCGAGCCCAACACCTGGCGCGAGATCCTGCAACACACCGAGGGCCGTCCTGAGCGCCGGATCGCGATCCAGGAGTATGGGCGCACGAACAGTCAACTGGTCAATGGCTTGCGCTCGCGAGGCGCCGAAGTCACGACGGTTCGCGTATATCAATGGGACCTGCCTGCGGACACGGGCCCACTGCGTGAAGCCACACGACGCCTGGTGAATCGGGAGGCGGAGGTGGCCGTCTTCACCACCTCGGCCCAAGTCGATCATCTCTTCAAAATCGCCGCCGAAGAGGGGATTGAAAACGCCCTTCGCGACTGCTTCAGTAATGTTGTGGTGGCTTCGATCGGTCCTACGACGACGGAAGCGCTCGAGGAATTCGGCGTTCGCGTGGATTTTGTGCCGTCGCATCCGAAGATGGGCTTCCTCGTCAAGGAACTTGCCGAGCAGGCGCCGACCCTTCTGCAGCGCAAGAGAGGTTAAGCATGCGCAAAGACAGCCTCTATCAACAATTCGGAAAATACTACGGGCTGGCGTTCCTGATTCCGACCTGCATCCTGGTCGGCTATGTAATTGGCTACTTCCTGGACAAAGCGTTCCACACGACGTTCCTGAAGATCGTGTTCCTTCTGCTGGGCGTGGCATCCGGCATGATCGAACTGATCCGCGAATTGACCAAGGACGATGCCGGAAGCAAGTGATACCGCCTCGTACGACCGTCCTGTCGCCCGCATTCGCCGCCTCATTGTCATTCTGGGCTCCGCCGGGACGATAGCAGTCACAATCGTCTACGGCTGGCAGACCGGCCTGGGCTTTCTGGTCGCTGCGACAGCCTCTTACATGGGGTTCTGGAGGCAGCGCCGTGTGGTCGATTCGCTCGCCCCCGACCAGTCGCGGAAACGCTTCCCCATCGCCCGCTTTATCCTCCACTTCGCCCTCGTTGGCATGGCCGGATTTGCTATAGTTAAATACTTGGAAGTCAACCGGTTGGCTGCCGTTTCCGGGCTTCTGGTCGCAGCCGCCGCCGTTATTCTCGAAATCCTCTACGAACTGATATATGGCGCAGCATCAAGCTGAAGTAGACGTCTGGACGACTGTACTGTTCAACAAGTTTCTCGCCGAGCCGGCTGACAAGCTCCTGAGCGCTCTCGGCATCAAGATTGAGGACCCGGCACATCCCTGGTCGAACTGGATGACGATGGAAATTCTCGTCGTGATCCTGCTCATGCTCCTGGTTTTGGCCGTGAAGCGGAGTCTGTCGGTGGACCGCCCCGGCAAGATGCAGCACATTCTCGAAGTGCTGTACGGGTTCTTTAAGGAACAAACGTCCGAGGCCATCGATCACCATCGCGAGAAGTACCTGCCGTTCTTCGGAACACTGTTCATCTTCATCCTGTTCATGAATTTGATCGGCATCGTTCCGGGGTTCGAAGCGCCGACCATGACTCCGGCGGTTCCGGCGGGGTTGGCGGTTTCCGTGTTCCTCTATTACAACTACATGGGCATGCGCGCGCACGGTTTCGGCAAGTACCTGGCGCACTTTGCGGGACCGTTTCCGTTCCTCGCTCCGCTGATGATCCCCATCGAAATTATCAGCCACCTGGCGCGTCCGCTGTCGCTCACCATTCGTCTTTACGCCAACATGTTCGCGGGCGAACAGGTGACCATTGCGTTCCTGAGCCTCACGTTTCTCGTGATCCCGGTGGCGTTCCAGGGCCTCCACGTTTTCGTTTCGTTCCTACAGGCGTACATTTTTATGGCGCTGGCCATGCTCTATGTGGGCTCGGCTGTAGCGCATGAAGAGCATTAATACCGGCTTTTTGCGTCCCGAGTGTGAGCGCTCGCTTTCCCAAAAGACGATGTCGAACCACCTCCTCGGGTCAATACATCAAAGGAGAAAGACAATGAAGTTGTTCAGAATGCTGTGGGTGATTCTCGCAGCGATGTTTCTCGGCTCGCTGCCCATGTTTGCGCAGGGCGCCGCGGCCGGACCAAGCATCGGCACACAGTGGAAGCCGGCCCTCGGCGGATTCGCGATGGCCATTGCTTCGGGTTTGTGCGGTATTGGACAGGGCAAAGCCGTCGCGTCGGCGGCCGAGGCGATTGCCCGGAATCCGGGCGCCAATGCCAATATCCGCGGCGCGTTGATTCTTGGCCTGGTGCTGATCGAATCGCTGGCGCTGTACACGCTCGTCATCGTTTTCATTCTGTAGTTGGTTCAAGGTGGGGCAGACGGTTTCGCCTGCCCTCTTCCCCTCTCGTATGAAGCTCCAAGGCATCTTCCCCCCCATCGCGACGCCATTCGATCATAAGGGCGATATCTGGAAGGTCAAAGTCCAGCACAACGTCGAGAAATGGAATCGGACAGGTTTGTCCGGTTTCGTGGTCTGCGGCTCGACCGGCGAAAGCGTCCTGCTCACGGAAGCCGAGAAGATCCATCTGTGGGAGTGGGTTGCCGAATACGCCGCATCCGAGAAGCTACTGATCGCCGGAACCGGAGTTGAAGGCGTCCGCGAAACCGTCTCGTTGACGAACCGTGCAGCCGACATGGGCTACAAGGCGGCGATGGTCCGGACCCCGCACTATTACAAGAACCTCATCAACAACGGCCCCGCCCAGATGCTGTATTACCGCGCCGTCGCCGACCAGTCGAAAATCCCGTTGATCATCTACAACTGGCCGCAGGCGACCGGCGTCGACATACCGCCCGATGCTGTGGCAGAGCTTTCCAATCACCCCAACATCATCGCCGTCAAAGAAAGCTCGGGCAACCTGGAAAAAGTGATGCAGATGATTCGCGAAGTGAAGCCGGGATTCAACGTGCTGGTTGGATCGGCCCCGACCCTGGCGCCATCATTTGCAGTCGGAGCCGTGGGGGCGATTCTGGCGTTCGCGAATGCCGCGCCATATGCGACGATCTCGATCTGGGAAGCACATCGCACGCGAGAGCCCGAGGCCGCCATGGATTGGCAGGGCCGCATTTCTCACGCGTCTCAACTCGTGACGACAAAATACGGCGTTCCCGGCCTAAAGTACGCAATGGACCTGATGGGGTACTACGGCGGTCCGCCAAGGCTGCCGCTCATTCCGCCCTGCCCCGCCGCGAAACAGGAAATCGAACAGGCGTTCGCGGATCTGCGAGGCTGAGAACAATGGTGGATTTTCAGGTCGATCCAGTTGAGGCTCGCGTGCTCGGTTCGTTAATCGAAAAAGAGACGACCACGCCTGAGTATTACCCTCTCTCATTGAACGCGCTGGTCAACGCCTGCAATCAGAAGTCGAACCGGGACCCCGCGGTTTCCTTCGATGAGGACACGGTTGCGGACGCGCTGGAGCGCCTGCGGCACAAGGGGCTGGTGCTGATTATTACCGGCGCGGGCAGCAGGGTTGCGAAATATGGGCATCGACTGGCGGAGAAACTGAATCTCGGCCGTCGAGAGTCGGCGATTCTCTGTGAACTGCTGGTGCGCGGCCCGCAGACCGCCGGCGAACTTCGCAACCGCGCCGACCGCATGCACAAGTTCGATGACCTGGAGGAAGTCGAGCTGGTGCTGGAGCGGATGTCGGAGCTGGTGACCAAGCTCCCTCGCCGTCCGGGCGAAAAAGAGCAGCGCTATGCCCATCTGCTCGCTGGCCAGCCGCAGGTGGATGCAGTGGAAGAACACGCCGTGGCCGCGCCGCGCGCCGACCGCATTGGCGCGCTCGAAGCCGAGGTCGCGAAGCTGCAGGAAGAGATCGAGGAGCTAAAGCGCCAGTTCGGCGATTTCCGCCGCCAGTTCGAGTAGTGCTAGCCTTTCGCTTGCATGCCTCACAACGGCTTTGACCTGGCCGCCTCCGCGCGCCAAGAAATGATCCACGAGGGATTTGACCCCGATTTCCCCCCTGGAACCGATGAACAGATCGCCTCGCTGAAAGCTAAGGGCTCTCCTGCCCCGGCGGACGGGATTCGTGATCTCCGGCAACTGCTCTGGTCGTCCATCGACAACGACAGTTCGCGGGACCTCGATCAGATTGAGGTCGCGGAACGGGTTGATGGCGGCATCAAAGTGCTGATAGGCATCGCCGACGTCGATTCCGATGTGCCGTTGCACACACCGATCGATCAGCACGCCAGTTCCCAAACGACCACCGTTTACACCGGCATCCGGACATTTCCCATGCTGCCGGAGGAGCTATCGACGGATCTTACGTCGCTGAACGAGGCTGCCGACCGGCTATCGATCGTGATCGAGTTCATCGTCGATTCGAATGGCTGCCTCGTCGACGGTCAGATCTATCGTGCACTGGTCCGTAATCGCGCGCAGCTCACGTATAACGGCGTCGGTCCCTGGCTGGAGAATCGTGCTCCCGCGCCCGCGAAAGTCGCTGCCTCAGCGGATTTGCAGGCTCAACTCAGATTGCAGGACGAAGCTGCCACAGCGCTGCGGTCGCAACGGCATCGGCTCGGCGCTTTGGATTTCGACAGGGTGGAAGCGGAGCCCGTGGTCTCGAACAGCCACGTTGAGGGCATAGCAGCGCGCGAGCCAAACCAGGCGAGCCGATTGATTGAAGATTTCATGATCGCGGCGAACGAAGTCATGGCCAGTTCACTGGCGAAGGCCGGCGTGTCCGCGATCCGGCGCGTGGTCAAAGACCCGGAACGGTGGCCTCGTATTGTGGAGATCGCGGCCCGCTACGGCGAGCATCTCCCGCCGGCGCCCGATCCCGGGGCTCTGAGCGAATTTCTGCGGAAGCGCAGGGCGGCCGATGAGATCCACTATGCCGACCTGTCGTTGTCGATCATCAAGCTGATGGGGCCCGGCGAATATGTGCTGGCGCGTGCCGGCGAAGCCTCGCCGGGACACTTCGGGCTGGCTGTACAAAATTACACGCACTCCACCGCCCCGAATCGGCGGTTCTCCGACCTGGTCACCCAGCGCCTGGTGAAGGCCATGTGGGCCCGCGAAAAGCAGCCGTACACTGACGACGAACTCGCGGCAATCGCGCGGAACTGCACGTTAAAAGAGGACGCTGCCCGAAAAGTACAGCGTTCCATGAACAAACGCATAGCGGCCGTCGCCATGCGCGACCGCGTGGGACAAACTTTCAGCGGAATCGTCACTGGCGTGACCCCGAAAGGCGTCTTCGTGCGAGTGTTGAACCCGCCTGTCGAGGGCCGCCTGGTCCAGGGCGAACATGGCGTCGACGTGGGCGACCGCGTTAATGTCAAACTCTCGAATACCGACCCCGAGCGGGGATACATTGATTTTGTGCGATGAAAACTGCGCTGATTCTTGTGCTAGCCGTCTGTCCAGCAGCGGGGCAGTACATCGGATCGACAGCCTGCAAAACCTGCCATCCGGCCGTCTATGAACGGTGGAAAAAGACACGCATGGCGAATGTCGTGCGCGATCCCAAGGAAGACCCAAGCGTGGTACTGCCGGACTTCTCCAAACCTGACCCGCTCCTCACGTTCAAGCTGGAGGACGTCGCGTTTGTGTACGGCAGCCGCTGGAAACAACGCTATTTCACGAAGCAAGGCAACGATTACTACGTGCTTCCGGCGCAGTGGGATGTCACGCATCAGAAGTGGCTGCCGTATTTCGTGCGAAACGGCACGGACTGGTGGGCCACGCTGTACCCGCCGGATAACATGAAGCGTCCGACCGGGCCGCTGTGCGACGGTTGCCACTCGGTGAATTATGACGTCGCCACACAGAAGGTGCAGGAATGGAACGTGGGCTGTGAACGTTGTCATGGCCCGGGCGCCGCGCACGTTGCCAAGCCGTCGCGCGACAACATCGTCAACCCCGCGCGTCTGGATAGCGTGCAGGCCAACGATGTTTGTATCCAGTGCCACTCCCAGGGCCGGCCTCTGACGAATCCGATTCAGGGCAAGTATTACGACTGGCCCGTGGGCTTTCATACCGGCAAGGTCCTGAGCGATTATTGGCAGCTCGAGGAGCACAAGCTGGGAGAGTTGTCCTTCATGCACTTCCCGGACGGAACCGCCCACAAGAATCGAATGCAGGGGAACGATTTCGTGCAGAGCGTGATGTACACGCGCGGCGTGAAATGTTTCATTTGTCACGACGTGCACGGCACCAATAATCCGGCCGACCTGGCGAAACCGGCAAGCGAGCTATGCCTGCAATGCCATGGTCCTGGCTCGCCGAATGGCCCGCACGTGCGGAATATCGAGGAGCACACACATCACAAGGCAAATAGCGCCGGAAGCGAGTGCATCGCCTGCCATATGCCAAAAATTCAGTCGACGCTCGGCGACGTCAACGTCCGCGCCCACACGTTCAAGATCATCACACCCGCAATGACGAAGATGTACAAGATTCCGAATCCCTGCAATGTTTGTCATGCGGACAAATCGACGGAATGGGCGGAGGCGGCGATGAAGCAATGGCGGTCGCCGTGGCGCTTGGAATGAGAGGGCACCGCTTGAGTCTAACGGCGGCGGCACGACTCTCTGCTGTGCGGAAGCCACAAGCCAGGCGCTCTACCGTGGTCAAGGCTTTTCGTTCCACCACCACAATTGCGGAAGCGGCTTTTGTTGCGGCCACACCTCGTTCAGCGTGTCGCCTTCAAACAACTGACCGCCTTTCATGACATAGCGGATGGTATTGGTGTTATGGATGTCCTGAAGGGGATCTTTGTTCAGGACGATCAGGTCAGCGAGTTTCCCCTGTTCCAGGCTGCCGAGGTCGTGCGCATAGCCGATGGCTTGCGCGCCGCTGATGGTCGCGGCTTTGAGCACTTCGAAGTTCGAGAGGCCGCCGCTCTGGAGCGCCCACATTTCCCAGTGACACTGAATGCCCTGGATCTGGCCGTGACCGCCGATGCAGACCCGTCCTCCGGCGCGGACAATCCTCGCCGCGGATTCGGCCAGCTTCGGGAATACCTGCTCCTCTTTGGCAAACCAGGGCCTGCGTAACGACTTCTCGTCGAGGACATTGTGCGGCAGGAAACGGCGCAGCTTCGGATCGTGGTGGACTTCGGTGGTGGTGTAGAAGTAGTTCTCGGCCCACGGGCCGCCATAGGCGACAATCAGCGTCGGCGTGTAACTGATGCCGGATTTCGCGAATACGTCGACTACATCTTTGTAGAGCGGAACGATGGGTAGCGCGTGTTCGTTGCCGCTCATGCCGTCGATGGCGTGCGTGAGGTCGAGCTTCAGGTCGAGAGCGCCTTCGGTGGTCGGCATGATTCCGTTCTGCTTGCACGCTTCCACTACCCATTCGCGCTGCTTGCGATTGCCGACGGTGTACGATTTGACGGTGTTGGTGCGGTAATACTTCTTGTACCTCGTGACCGTGTTAACGGCCTCGTCGAGCGATTGAAAATCGTTATTCGAGAATATGCCGGGTCCCGTGGAGAAGGCGCGTGGGCCGAGCATTTCGCCCATGTCGATGAGGTCCTGGTAGGCGAAAGTATCGTTGCTGCCGGTTTGCGGATCGCGGCCGGTGGTGACACCATAGGCAAGGTTGGCGAGGAAAGGCCAGGATTCGGGATCGAGAACACCACGGCGGATTTCGGTCCAGTGGGCATGCACGTCGACGATGCCCGGCATTATCGTCGCGCCTTTTACATCGATGACTTTCGCGCCGGATGGAATGTGAAGTGAGCCTCGCCGGCCAACCGAAGCGATGCGGTTGTCGGTCACGATGATCTCGCCGTCTGGAATGATCTCCTCACCTCGCATCGTGATGAGTTTGGCGCCGCGCAGGACCACTGTTCCCTTGTTGACGTAACGAGGAGCTTCGATATCCATCGCGAACTCCTCGTGCGTGACTTTCTTGTCAGCATCGAAAGAGACCGCGGCGAGAGGCATACGGAAGAACGATGATCCGAGGGACCAGGTAATGGTTTTACCGTCATCCGCCCATCCGAAGGTATCGGCTCCCACGTCAGTCAGTTTCTTTATCGGCACCGACGGAGAGCTGATGTTCACAGTGGGAGCATCGCCGCCTGTGACCGGCACGGATGCGAGGAGATAGAGCTGGTTGTTGACGAGCGCCAGCGCATGGCGGCTGTCGGGGCTCATCTGCACATCCTGCGCAGGTGGGGGTTCCGGTGCTCCGGTGAGGTTCTTGCCGACCACCTTCAGATGGGTGCGGCGATCGGTGCCATCCCAACGGAACGACTGCAAGCCGCGCTGGCCGGAGTAAACGTAGACACGATCGGGGTCGTGCGTGAAATGCGGTTTACCCGATCCGCGGGCCGGCACGATAACTGTTGCGTCGCCTCCCGCGCTCGGGATCCAAACGACGTCCATGCCCTGCTGCCCGCCGAACCCACCGAGCCCTTCGATGCGAGCCTGGCGCGAGGTTCGCAGAGCCACAATGCGGGTGCCATCGGGCGACCAGACCGGGTCCTGGTAATACGCGGCGGTGTGCGTCAACTGCTGCGGCTGACCGCCCGCGCTCTTCTTCCAGATTTGTCCGCCGCCGGTGCTCGACCATGTGACGTAGGCGAGCGCATCGCCCTTCGGAGACCATGAAGGCAGGTACTCGCCTTCCGAGGCGGAAGTCAGGCGGGCCGGTTTGCCAGCGGGGATTTCAGCCTCGTAGAGATGCGTGAGAGACGAAAACGCAAGATTCTTGCCATCCGGCGACTGCGCGGCACCCTGTATGAGCCGGGCGTGAATCGGACTCTCGTCGATGCGCGATTCGTATTTCAGCTCGGGGCCGAGATCGAGAGCGACGTGGGCGTTAAAGGGAACCACTTTCGATTCGCCGGTGGCCACTTGAATGCGATTGATCTTGCCGCCGAAGAAAGCGACTACTTCTTTACCATCGGGTGTGAACGCGTAACCGGGCAGGACGTCGCGAGTGGCGCGCGATTCCTGGTCGTCGCGCTGCACGGGGTACTTGAGCCAGCGCTCCTCGCCGGTTTCGAGATCGCGGATCTTCAGACCGGTTTGTTGTTCGAAGCGAGTGCCATAAACGAGTTTCTTGCCGTCGGGCGAGAGGACGGGGCGAAAGGCACTCTCGGGCTCGGATGTGATGACGTCTTCATCGCCAGTCGTTCGATCGCGGCGAACCACCTGCCACAACGGAAACGTCACGTTATACGTAAATGATTGCGTGCGTCGCGCATAGTAGAAGAATTTGCCGTCGGGCGAGACGATTGGCCCGAGGAAGTTGAGGCGTTGGTTGTTGGGCGTCTGGGGAGTTGCGGCGGACTTCGTAACCTGCACGCCCGATCCGCCGTTGATGTCGTACATCCAGATTTCGTGTCCGGCGAGACCTTGCGGGCATCGTGAGACTACAACAAATTCGCCGTCGGGCGTCCAACTGGGGGAGATGAAGTCGCCGTCTTTGTCTTTGCTGAGCTGCTTGGGATCAGAGCCGTCGGCCTTTGCGATCCAGAGATTATCGGAGCCGTCGCGATCGCTGGTGAAGGCGATGAGCTTGCCGTCGGGAGAGTACTTCGGCTGGCCGTCGAAGGACAGACCGGTGACGATGGGTTTCGCTTCGCCGCCTTCGATCGGCAGGGTATAGAGATCGCCCAGAAGATCGAAGGCGATGGTCTTTCCGTCGGGAGAGACGTCGACGGAAAGCCAGGTTCCCTCGTCAGTGGTGAAGTCGAGCTTACGCTCGGTTTTAAGGGGAAGTCCGGGCTTTTTCTCGGAGGTTTCCTGGGCCAGTAGGCAGGCGAGGGCGGCAAGCGGGAGGGCGAGTCGGCGCATACAGTACAGCGTACACTTAACGCCGGGTGCCGGAAGTTGAAGATTGTGGAAGGGTAGAGCGGGCTTCAGCCGGCCTTTGGATGTAAGCGAGAGTCACGGGGTGAAAACGCGTGCCGGATCTTTAGTTGGCGGCTATGCTGCTGTGGGGAGCAGGAGTGTTTGCCCCCGCGTTGTTGGTGAAGTCCAAAGGCAGGCTGAAGGCAATGTTCTTACGCTATGAGAGAATGCGGCGCACTACGTCGAGACTCACGTTGCGGCCGGATATCACGATCGCGGTGGGAGCCCTTAGCTGGCCGATCGAACCGGTCAGGCAGGCCGCAATCGTCACGGCGGCGGAAGGCTCGATGAGGTACTGGTGCTCACGAAGCATCCACCGCACGCCTTCAAAGATGGCTTCTTCCGATACGAGCGCGACGTGGTCAATTCGAGAGCGCAAGACTTCGAAGGGGAGTTCGCCGATTCCTCCTTCGACACCGCCCGCTACGGTTTCGATCGCCGGGAGTCGCGTTATGGCCTGGCCCGCTTCGAGCGAGAGCTTCAGCCCGGGCGAGAGCTCATGTTGGCAGCCGATCAGGATTGCATTCGGTTGACGTGCTTTCACGGTGTAGGCAAAGCCTGCGGAGAGGCCGCCGCCCCCGACGGGCACAACGAAGATTCTCGCTTCCGGCGCCTGGTTCAGGACTTCCCCGGCGAGCGTTCCTCCATTGCCGGCCATTATGGCCAGATCGTCGAACGGTGAAATAAACGGCTTGCCTTCACGCTCGGCGAGGTCGCGTGCCCACACTTCCGTGTCGTCGTAGCCGGGGAACTCGGATTTGCGGACGTCGGCTCCCAACGCTGTCATGCCATCGAATTTCGCGCCATCGACCGAACTTGGCACACAAACCGTCGCGCGAATTCCGAGCGCTTTCGCGGCATACGCGACTGCTTTGCCGTGATTGCCGGCCGAGCAGGTCAGGATGCCACAGGCTCGTTCAGCGGTCGTCAAACGCGAAAGACGAAACCAGGCCCCCCGTATTTTGAACGAGCCGGTTAGCTGCAGCGATTCCAGTTTCAGCCAGACCGGAACACCCAGGATGCGCGACAGCATGGGCGAGGGTTCTACCGGAGTCTCCAGAATCTTGCTTTGGAGATATGACGCAGCATCATCGATCAGGGTGGCCAGTTGGCCGTGCGCCACCACTTTAAGTTGGTGCTTCCAGCGGGATTCGGTTAGCATATGAGAGGGATGCCGCTCGTACCACCTTACATCGAATCGCTGCGGCCTTACGAGGCGGGCCGGAGTATCGAAGAAGTACAACGCGAGTTTGGTCTGAAGTCCGTGGCCAAGCTGGCATCAAATGAGAATCCTCTGGGACCGTCGCCGCTGGCTATTCGCGCGATTCTGGACTCGACGGAGAAGCTGAACCTTTACCCTAACGGCGGGCTTGGCCTGCGGACCGTGCTGGCGCGCGAATTCGACCTGAAGGTTGAAAACGTGATTGCGGGCAGCGGTTCGGAAGGCATCATGTCCAATATCATTCGCGCCTTTCTGTGCGATGAGGACGAGGTGCTGACCACGGAGGCGGCCTTCATCGGGTTCCAGGTGCTGGCGAAATCGCGCGGCGTGAAATACCGGACGGTGCCGTATCGCGATTGGCATTACGACCTGGTGGCGCTCGCGGAACAGGTGAATGAGCGGACCAAGATCATCTACCTCGCCAACCCCAACAATCCCACCGGAACGATCTTCACCAGGCACGAGTTCGATCGGTTCTATAAGCACGTTCCGGAGCGCGTGCTCATCATTCTGGATGAGGCGTACTTCGAGTATGCGAAGGATAACCCGCGGTATCCCGATTCGATGCACTATCGCTACGACAACGTCATCACGCTGCGGACGTTCTCGAAGATTTACGGCCTGGCTGGAGTGCGGATCGGGTACGGCTTCGCGCACGAAGAGCTTATCGCGAACCTGCTTAAGGTGAAACTTCCGTTTGAGCCGAGCACACTGGCGCAGGCGGCCGGAGTCGCGGCACTGGAAGATAAGGAGTTTCTGCACCGGTCGCTGGAATTGAATGCCCGAGGCATGAAGTTTCTGACGGATTCGATCGGCGGGATGGGGATTCCGGTGGTGCCGTCGGAGGCAAATTTCTTCATGATCGTGCTGCCGGGCGAAGAGCAGGCAGCGCGTTTCGTCCACGATCTCATGGCGCAGGGCGTGATTGTGCGGCCGCTGAAGAGTTTCGGTCTGCCCAACTGCGTGCGTATTTCGACCGGCAGCGATGAGGACAATTACCGCTGCGTAGAAGCGATTCAAAAACTATCGTTAACAGTTCAGGTGTAGGAGCCGTTATGCAACTTACCGAAAAACCTGTCGAGCAACAGGTTCAGAAAGATTTCCTCCCGCTGAATGGGACGGACTACGTGGAGTTCTACGTAGGCAACGCGAAACAGGCGGCGTATTATTACCGCGCCGCGTTCGGGATGAAATTGGTGGCGTATCGCGGGCCGGAGACGGGCACGCGCGATACGGCCTCCTATGTCATTCAGCAGAACAAGATTCGTTTCGTGCTGACGACTCCGTTGCAGCCCGATCATCCGATTGCGGAGCACATTCGTTTGCACGGCGATGGTGTGCACGAAATCGCGATGTGGGTGGATGACGCGGAGGCAGCGTTTCGGGAGACCACGGCGCGTGGCGCGCGCAAGCACCAGGCTCCGGCGCGGTTTCAGGATGAACACGGCGAGGTTTGTATTTCGTCGATTGCCGTTTATGGCGACACGCTGCACAGCTTCGTCGAGCGGTCGAATTACCGCGGGGCGTTCCTGCCGGGCTTCGTGGCCGTGACGTCCGACGATCCGGTGTCGCGGCCGGTGGGATTGAAGTATATCGACCACATGGTGGCGAATGTCGGCTGGGGCGAGATGAACAAGTGGGTCGAATTCTATCGCGATGTCATGGGATTCCGGCTGTATCAGCACTTCGACGACAAAGACATCAGCACGGAATATTCGGCTTTAATGTCGAAGGTGATGGCGAACGGAAACGACCGGATCAAGTTCCCGATCAATGAACCGGCCGAGGGCCGGAGAAAGTCGCAGATCGAGGAGTACCTGCAGTTCTACAAGGGACCGGGCGTGCAGCACATCGCCATGGCGACGGACAACATCATCGACACAGTGACCAAATTGCGGTCGCAGGGCGTCGAGTTTCTCCGTGTGCCGAACACCTATTACCAGGACCTGGAGCAGCGGTGCGGGAAGATCGATGAGCCGGTCGATCAGTTGGCGGATCTCGGGATTTTGGTCGATCGCGATGATGAGGGGTACATGCTCCAGATCTTCACGAAGCCCGTGGAGGACCGGCCCACACTGTTCTACGAGATCATTCAACGCAAGGGGAGCCGCAGCTTCGGGAAGGGGAATTTCAAGGCTCTGTTCGAGGCCATTGAGCGGGAGCAGTCGCTGCGTGGCAATCTATAGTGAATGAACGACGAAGTTAGTGGGCAGGCGAAACCACCTGCCCCGCCTGCCCCACCGCGCTGCTCCTGGGCTCGCAAACCTCTCGACATCAGTTATCACGACTGCGAATGGGGTGTTCCGGTCCATGATGACCGGCTGCTGTTCGAGTTTCTGTGCCTCGAGGGGGCGCAGGCGGGGCTCTCCTGGTCGACAATTCTGAATAAGCGGGACGCCTACCGCAAGGCGTTCTCGAATTTCGATCCGGCGAAGGTGGCGCGGTTTGATGAACGGAAGGTCGGAACCCTGCTCGCCAATCCGGGGATCGTCCGCAACCGGCTGAAAGTCGCCGCGGCGATCCAAAATGCCAAGTTGTTCCGGAGCGTGCAGAAAGAGTTTGGCAGCTTCGATCAGTACATCTGGCAGTTCACCGGCGGTTCACCGCGTGTGAACGCCTGGACCGCTTCCGGACAGGTTCCGGCTCGCACCGCGGAATCAGACGCCATGAGCAAGGATCTGGTGAAGCGAGGATTCAAGTTCGTCGGCTCCACCATCTGCTATGCCTTTATGCAGGCCGTTGGGATGGTGAACGATCATCTCGTGGAGTGCTTTCGGTACCGCGAGATCGGGTAAGGAAGTTCAGCGTCCAGGGGCACCAGCGCAGGGCGAAAACGACGGCCCGCAGTTTCAGGCTGGGAGAGCGGCGGAGGCTGTACTCGAAATGGTCGCGAGCCGTCCGCCAATCACGCCGTTCGATAGCGGCTTTGCCCTTCAGTATCTCGAGATCGAATTTCGCGACTTCACGGCGGCGCTCCAGGGCGGTGCGTTCATCGGCCGTCAGTTGCCAGGCTGCTTCGGCTTTGTCGAGGACTCGGACGGCACAATCCATGTAGCGCGTGTCCTGCACGGTCAGGCTTCCCGGGCGGCGGCGATAGCGGACCAGCGGCTCGCGGTTGTAGGCGATGCGTCCGCCGGACCTCAGAATGCGCAGCCACATATCGAAGTCTTCCCAGGAGTGCAGGCTCGTGTCGTAGAGGCCGGCGCGAATCAGGGCGTCGCGGCGAATGATGGAGCCGGGGCTCGCCGGCGCGGTGCGGCCCGCCATCACGTTCAGGAAGGTGACCTCGCCGTCCGACGGATTCAGATCCATCCAACGCCTGCCATCAGCGTCACTGCCTCCGAAGAACCTGGAGTTCACGTAGCAAACGTCGAATTCCGGGTGAGCATGCATGAAACTGACCTGCGACTCCAGGCACGTGGGTTCCAGGATGTCGTCCGGATCAAGGCGGAGAATCAACGGGAATTGCGCGGCGAGAATGGCCGTGTTGCAGGCGCCGGAAACGCCGGCGTTGGCCTGCTTGATATAGCGAATCCGCGACTGATAGGGCTCCAGCACGCGTTCCAGGGCCAGCGTATCGGGGCAGCCGTCGTTTACGACGATGGTCTCGAACTGCTGGAAGGTTTGCGCCAGGAGGGAGTCGAGCGCCTCAACGATATACCGCGTCACGTTGTAAGACGGTACGATGACGCTGACAGCCGTAGAGCAGGCCTCCGACCTGTGTACTCATTTTAGCCGCTGGCCGCTTCGAGTCCGGCGAGTTTACGGACGGTTTGATAGGTGTCGGCGTCGTCGGCGGATTTATCGGGACGATATCGCTTCACGCGGGCGAAGCGCAGCGCCAGCCCGCTGACGTAACGCGGGCTGATTTGAATGTCACTGAACGCAATTTCGGCCACGACCTTCGGCTCGACGTGAACGGTGTATTCGTCGCGCGCGATCTCGAGTTTGAGCAGTTCGTCGGTTTGCCACTTCAGCATCTCATCAGTGAGACCCTTGAAGGTCTTGCCGAGCATGGCAAAGCCGCCTTTTTCTGTGTCGCGCGCGCCGAGGTGGAGGTTGCTCAGCCAGCCGCGACGACGGCCGTGCCCCCATTCGGCGGCCAGGATTACGAGGTCGAGCGTGTGGGCCTTTTTGATTTTCAGCCAGCTCTGGCCGCGAGCTCCGGCAGCGTAACCGGCTGTGAGCGATTTCGCCATGATGCCTTCATGACCGCGTTCGAGGGCGCCGCGGAGGAATTCCTCGGCCTGTTCGGGATTGGCCGAGACCAGGTTGGGAACGACGGCGCCGGCCGGCGACAACTCGTTCAGGATGGCGAAGCGGCGTTGCTGGGGCTCGTTCAGTAGCGAGTGACCATCGAGGTAGAGCAGGTCGAACCAGAAGGGCGTCAGCGGCAGTTCCGCCCGCATACGTTCAAGGTCGAGTTTGCGTCCGAAACGTCGGGCGGTGACCTGAAAAGGCTGCGGACGGCCTTCAGTGGTCAGGCAGATGACTTCGCCGTCCAGGATCAGATCCTTCCCGGGAAGCTTCCGAACAGCTTCCACGATCTCGGGAACGTGGGCGGTCACCTTGTTCAGCGCCCGGGAGAAGATGACGACCTCGTCACCGGAACGATGCACCTGCACTCGCGCGCCGTCGAATTTGTACTCGAGCGCCGCCTCGCCCAGGTCGCGCAGGGCTTCCTCGACGTCTTCCGAAGTTTGCGCCAGCATCGGCTGCACCGGGCGGAAGAGCTGAATATCGAACTGGTCGAGCGCCTCGGGTCCCGATTCGAACAGGGCTCGCGCGACCCGGACGATATCGCCGGCCAGCATGACGGCGCGCCGCACGCGCTCAGCGCTCACGCTGGTCGCCTTGGCCAGCGCCTCGGCCATAATCCCTTCGAGAGCGCCTTGCCGGACTTCGCCAAGCAGCAGGCCCATGAGGAAGCGCTGCTCGGCCTCAGTGGCTTGCGCCATAAGGGCGTGCAGCAGCTCGCGTTTGCGCTTCTCGGAACCGGGGCCTGAGATGGATTGAAGCGATTCCAACGCGCGGTCGACGTCGGTGAGTGTCAAGCTGGATTCCGCGGCCGGCGGTGTTGAGGATTCACGCAGAATCGCCCAGCCAACGCCGAGCCGTCCCTGCCGTGTGAATCCTGAGAGGAAGGCAACCGCTATCTCCGCTTCGGGCGCTGGGAGTTTTCGTAGAAGGTCGGCAAGGAAACCGATCTTTTCGAGCCGTCGCGAGGTTTTGGCGACGCGTTGGGAGGTCTCTACGAGATCGGCGAGCAACGAATCAGAACTTCTTCAGTTCACCGACCACCGCATTAATGCCGCCCTTGCGGTAGATCTGTACGAGGCGTTGCTCTTCACCGGACGGTATGGCACGCAGCCGCGGATCGGTGGCCAGATCGGCGCGCGTGGGAATCCAGACGTTTCCGTCAGAATATTCGACAGTGCTGACGAAGCCGGTCATGCCATCGATTGCGAGAGGTTGGCCCGGTCTCGATGGAAACCGCAGGGTCGTGTCGTTCAGCAAAGGACTCGTCTGCCCGGGACCGAGATTCAGTTCGGCAGGCACCGAGCCGGCAACGTACTCGCGACCTTGGTGGTCTTGCAGAATCCAGCCGATTTCGAGGTAACGAACGGAGCGGTCGGAACGGTTTTTCACCTCCAACTGCGGGGAGCGGGCCTCGTTGCCGGCAACCCGCGCGCTGCCTTCAAGCGGCTGAATCGGTGAATCCGGCATGTTCAGGAACGCGAACCGGACCGGGCGTTCGCTATCGAGGTTCGTGGAGCGGCCTGCGCGCACCATCTGCACATCGACGCCAGGATTCTGGGTCTGCCGCTGTATGATGCCGAGAATCTCGTTTTGAATCTTCTGCGCACCGCCTTCGGCAAACAGGGCTTTGAAGTATTTGCGGTCGCGGCGGGCTTCCAGTTCGTTGACGGTCAGCATCCGCTTGGAGCCGAGCTTGTCTGGGCCGACAAACGAAAGGTCGTCGAACAGGACGCCATCCAGCCCGATCAGCACCGGCACTCCGGAGCCGCCTTGCAACGGCTTCAAAAGCCGCATATCGATCCGAACAGGGAACGATTCCTTGGGACCCACGTCGAGGTTCGCCAATGTGACCGAACCTCTGCCGCCGGGCGTCACTTCCTGAGCTGTGACGACCAGCGTAATGCCACGAATCCTGCGCTGGTCGGAATTCACCAGCGTTAAGGCCGCGTGGAGGTCGACTACCATAGCGCCGCCTCGAGCGGTTTCGTTCGAATCGCTGTAGTCCGTTCCCAGGAGCGACACCGGCGAATTCGCCGGCAACTGGATTTTTGGCAACACGGCGCCGATTGCCAGGACGGCGGATGCCAAGAAGCAGGCTCCGAGGCCCGCTACCTTACTGCGCATAGTACACCCTGTTGATCGTTACCTGACCGGAATCGGGGTCAACGTATCGGGCGCCGACCGATCCTTGCGTGCTCACACTGACTGCTACCGCGGCGTCTTCGCGCGTGCTCAGGAATGACATCGAACGAGCGCCTTCCATCAGGCCGATGCTCTTGGGGCCGGCTTCCAGGTAAATGTTTTCCGCCGGCGCCAGCGGCACCTGGCCCTTGATCCAGACCATCGAAAGCACGTTGTGCGTCAACCGGCTTCTGCTTTCGGGCGGCAGGCCCTGCCACATGGCGGCGCTCACAATGAGCATGGCAGCGGTCAACGCCGTGGCGAGTCTCCAGCTATGGAATTTCGGCCGGGAGTAAATCGGCGCGACACATTCGCCAGCCGCGAGGCCGACATGGATATTTGCCGTCATCTCCTGCGAGAGGCGTTTCCAGTTCACTTCCGTGGGCAACTCATCCGAAAGCTCGCGCACGGTATCGCGTCCGAACTGCAATCCTTCCACTTCATAGCGGCAATCCGCGCAGTTGCGCAGGTGCATGGCAACGCGCCAGCGCGCCAAAAAACCCAGGTCATCGCCGGCAAACAATGCCAGCTCCATTTCGCCCGGGTGCTTCATGACTTCCTCCTGTCCATGAACCGACGGAATTTAATCCGGGCATTGGCGATGTGCGAGCGCACCGTCGCCTTCGAACAGTTCAAACGTTTCGCTACTTCCTCGGCGGGAAGGCCTTCGACGTCTCTTAAAATCAGGGCCGCACGTTCCCGCTCGGTCAGGCATGAGAGACCGCTTTCGAGATAGGTGCGATGCTCCGAACGCAAGACCGCCTGTTCGGGGCTGTCCGAGGCTTCAGTCAGCGGCTCGATCAGGGTATCGATCTCGCAGAAGTTCACTTTGCCGTGGCGGCGTAGAAAATCGATGGCGGTGTTTGTGGCGATTCGGGACAGCCAGTGGGTGGCTTTCTCCAGGTCCTTGAGCTGGTCCTGCCGCTGCAGCGCCTTGATGAATGCCTCCTGCGCGAGGTCCTGGGCGTCGGCGACGTTGCCGACGATTCGGTAAATGAGCAGAAAGACACGGCGTAAGTTATCGGAAATAAAGCGATTCTGCTGTTCCTGCAGGGACTCCAGACTGCGATCGACCTGGGAGGGCGCGGGGCGCTCGCTCATCGTGACCTCAAACCGCTCGATTACCGTCGTCATGCCTAATAAGGCCTGACGTACAAAATGCGAAAACGTGCAATCTCATTTCCATTCCGGACCGGCCTTCCGGCAGGCTGCTCTTCGCTATCCTGATTATATGAGACCCGTAGCCGTTATAGGCATAGGTAAGACTGCGTTTGGCGCCTTTCCTGACCGGGATCTGCGCTCGCTGGCAGTGGAAGCGGGACAGAAAGCCCTGGAAGACGCCGGAATTGAACCTGGACAAGTGGAATCCTTCTACCTCGGCAATTTCGCCGGGCCCTCGTTTGTCGGCCAAAATCACCTCGCGCCCTATGTGGCCGCCGGCTTGGGGATTACCGGCGTGCCGTGCACCCGGTTTGAGGCCGCGTGCGCTTCGAGCGGATCGGCTTTCTATCATGCCGTTTCCTCCGTTGCCGCTGGATTGCAGGACATCGTTCTGATTGGCGGCGTGGAAAAGATGACGTCGCAGCCTACGCCGAAGGTAACCGAGATTCTGTCGGCAGCCGGAGATATGTGCGGCGAGGGTCGTGCGGGGGCGACGTTCCCGGCGCTGTTCGCCATGATCGCGCGGCGGCATATGTATCAATACGGGACAACGCGGGAAATGTTGGCAGCGGTCGCGGTGAAAAACCATGCCAATGGGGCCAAGAACCCGCTGGCGCACATGCGTAAGGTGATCACGATGGAGCAGGCGCTCAACGGCAAGCCGATTTCGGAGCCTTTGACGGTGTACGACTGCTCGTTGATTAGTGACGGGGCGGCGGCGGTGGTCATAGCTCCGTTGGATCGCGCAGCGGAATTCACCAGGAAGCCGATTCGGGTGCGTGGTATTGCGCAGGCGTCCGACGTAGTGGCTTTGGACGAGAAGGACGACGTCACGACATTTAAGGCTGTCCGCGCGGCGGCGGATAAGGCGTACAGGATGGCGGGCGTTCAGGCATCCGACGTGCAGTTCGCCGAGGTACACGATTGCTTTACAATCGCCGAAATTGTCGCTATTGAGGATTTGGGATTTACGGCGAAGGGTCAGGGCGGGCCGTATACGTTGGAAGGCCGGACATGCCTGAAGGGCGAGCGCCCGGTGAATACGAGCGGCGGTCTGAAATCGAAGGGGCATCCCGTGGGCGCAACCGGGGTCGGGCAGATTTGCGACATTGCGATTCAGATTCGGGGCGATGCCGGTGAGCGGCAGATTCCGAATGCTGCGCTGGGCGTAGCGCAGAACCTGGGCGGGTCGGGCGCAACGTGCGTCGTGACCGTTTTGGAGGCTGCGTAAAATGACGCCACTCGCGGGAACGGTTTATACGGAGACGGTGGTTTTTTCGCCTCCCGAGGCTTACGTCAACGATGTGCCGTATCAACTGGCCATCGTGGAGTTGGAAAACGGACGCCGGACGACGGCGCGGATCCTGGGCGACCGCGTCGAAATCGGCGATCGCGTCGAATTATCAGAACTGCGAAATAACGTACAATATTTCCGGAAATCATAAAGCCATGAAGCTTGCAGAGCGGATGAACCGCATCGGCGTGGAAACCGCCTTTGAGGTACTCGTGCGCGCGCGCGCACTGGAGGCACAGGGACGCAGCGTCATTCACCTGGAGATCGGCGAGCCCGATTTCGATACCCCGAAACACATTGTGGAAGCCGCCAAGAAGGCGCTCGACGAGGGCTACACGCATTACGGTCCGACGCAGGGTCTGCCGGAGTTGCGCGAGGCGATCGCAGAGAGCGTGCAGCAGACGCATCGTCTCCCGGTGACTGCGAAAAACGTGTGCGTCGTGCCGGGCGGGAAGCCGATCATCTTTTTCCCGATGATGGCTCTGCTGGAGCCGGGCGACGAGGTGATCTATCCGAATCCGGGATTCCCGATTTACGAATCGATGATCAATTTCACGGGAGCTAAACCGGTTCCCATGCCGTTGGTGGAGAACCGCGGATTCTCGCTGGATTTGAACCTCTTTCGGGAGAGCTTGTCGGATCGGACGAAGATGATCGTTCTCAATTCGCCGCAGAATCCGACGGGCGGCGTCATACCGGCGGATGACATTCGGGCGATTGCGGAGATGGTTCGGGATCGGGACGTGATCGTTCTCGCGGACGAGATCTACTCGAGGATTTATTTCGGCGAGAAGCCCCTTTCGATCGCGACGCTGTCAGGGATGCTGGATAAGACGATAATCCTCGACGGGTTCTCGAAGACGTATGCGATGACGGGCTGGCGCATGGGCTACGGCGTGATGCCGGAGTGGATCGTCGATGCTGTGAATAAGCTGATGGTCAACTCGAATTCGTGTACTGCGACGTTTACGCAGCGTGCGGGGATTGCCGCGCTGAAGGGTCCGCAGGACGACGCCGAGCGCATGGTGGCGGAGTTCAAGCGTCGGCGCGATATGTTCTGCGCGGGCCTGAATTCGCTGCCGGGATTCCGCTGCAATATTCCTGAGGGTGCGTTTTATGTGTTCCCGAATATCACCGGGACCGGGATGAAGTCGAAGGAGTTTGCGGATGCTCTGCTCGCGGAAACTGGCGTGGCGGGGCTCAGTGGGACGGCTTTCGGGGCTTACGGCGAGGGATTCCTGCGCTTCAGCATCGCCAATTCGTATGAGAATCTGGAGCGGGCGGTGGAGCGCATTGGGGCGTTCCTGAAGGCACGGGTGCACGCCGAGGTGACGGCATAAGTTTTTAATCTCAAGTCTGCCAGATACGGTTCGATCGGTATGAAGCAGGAGAACTGTTACTGAGCGCCCGTTGTGCAGGGCTGAGCCTCTCCGTCGAGCGGCGATCCAGTTTCTCCAATGAAAAGGGCAGACGATCGACTCACGCTGACTGCCATTTCGGCGATCGCATGCGTCCTTCAAGATGTTTTGCATGAAGGGCTGGGGCATGGCGTCACGGCCTGGTTCAGCGGCGCTCATCATCTTACGATCAGTACGGTCGCGCTGCAGAGCGATATCAGTACGCGGTGGATTTCGGCGAACGGGACGCTCGTCAACCTTGTGTTCGGTTCGATTTTCTGGCTTTTGCTGCGAAAGCCGACCCGATATAACCCGAGCTGGCGCTATTTCCTGATCCTTGCCACGGCGGGCAACTTCTTCACGGGCACCGGATACTTCCTCTTCTCCGGAGTGGCGAATTTCGGGGACTGGGCGGCAGTGATCCAAGGCTTGCGGCCTCATTGGCTCTGGCGGCTCGGCCTGGTGTTGCTCGGCTTGATCTCGTATTACGGCTCAATGCTGCTGGTGGCGGCTGAATTGGACCCGTTCCGCGCGGGACTGCGACGGCTCACGTGGACGCCCTATTTCACGGAAGGAACTCTGGCAGCGCTCGGCGGCCTCGTCAACCCCCTGGGGTTGTTTTACGTCCTGGTGTCGGCGCTTCCTTCGACTCTTGGGGCGAATGCCGGTCTCCTCGCGTTGCCCTCGGTGATGCCGCGAAAAAGCAGGGCTGAACAGGTTGAGATCATCTCTCGAAGCTGGGCCTGGATTGCCGCGGGGGCAGTCATCGCGCTGTTTTTCATTATCGTTTTGGGGCGCGGAATTAGCTGGTCGCGCTAACTGCCGGGCACACGTGAGTCGGGGTTATTCGTAGCGCATTGCAATCGCTGGATCTACCCGGGTAGCGCGT